>JGI20225J20221_1000391_pt3 | contig 135826 bp, 132 predicted proteins | sample BioMet4_FD_20221 | JGI IMG/M metagenome (IMG submission 20221) | reverse complement strand
GATGACAATTAGGTCTCTCCGCCGCCGCTTATGGCCTGGCATATAAGGGGAACCGACAAACTATAGACGGTCCAGAACCGCAGGGTACGATTATCCTTTGCTTTTACGCTTAGGCCTCATATGAAACGACGCCCAAGACGAAGCGCTCCGTTCGCACGCTCACGCTCATCAAAGACGCCGCGGACCTCATCAAACCGGATCAAGACCCGGAGGCATATCTTTTCCCAGGAAAATATGGGGCCATCGTCATCAACGAAGGGCACGTCCGCAGGTTGGCCAAGGAATACGCCAAAAAAGCCGGGCTTCCGGCCATCAAGATCCACGAGTTCCGTCATAGCTGCGCCTCAAACCTCATTCGGGCGAACTTCCCCGTTCGCATCGTGGCTCAGTGGCTCGGGGACACCGAAAGCACGATCTTGGACTACTACTCTCATATGTTCCCGGACGAAGCCAACTCAATCGGCCGTTTCTTCGATGGCCATTCGCTCTTCGCTCGGAGCCAAACTAGCATCACAACCAATCCGCCCAATATCCAAAATCAGGGCGAATTAGGGCGAGCGCTTCGCTAAGATGAAAAAGGCACATCCGACAAACGGGTGTGCTTTTTGTTTTATAGAGACTTTAGCAAATCCGGAAGAAGGGAAGATTTTTCTTTTTCAAAAGCGAATATAAGCGATCGAAGATCAACCAATACCGCAGGGATTTTTTCCTGGCCTTCTTCAACTTGCCAATTCGCTTTTGCATAGCCGAATTTTTGAATCAAAGGCCCTTTGTCTGAGGCGAGACAAGGCAATACAAAAACGCTCTGAACCTGTTTCTTTTCTTGTAAGAAATTCCGCACATAATCCCCATAGGTGATTTGTTTCTCGATCGATGTCGTATCGGGTAAATCTGAAATGCTTCCGGTTGTTCCGAAGCGATAGTACTTTGCATCGATGATCAAAACTTTATCACCAGTTACCGCAGCCGAGTCAGGACGTAAAAATGTCGAGGGCGTTTCTTTTTCCCCGATAACCCATGACGATTGGGGATAAAAAGCTGAAATATCATCAACATTTCCGAAAGCATGGTCTACAAGTCTTTCGAAAACGTAATCATAAGTATCAACGCCATAACGAAGTCGTTTTACATCTTTAATGCGGCCTGAAACGCCTAAGAGAACTTCACGCATACTAAAAAGCCGGACTTTGTCTTTAGAATTGAATGTATGTTGAAGAGCCGTATTGATGGCTCGTAAATAGGCGCTTTTCTTCGAAAGGATCGGGGAAAAGGTTGAAGGAATGCCATAGAGCCAACCGATCATTTCTATGCTTTGCTCAACACAATATCTATAAGCCTCATAAAGAATGTCGTGTTTGTCTTTGGAAAGCTCTTTAAAAACATTGGTGAAAACAAAACCGCCCTGGGTCAAAATTGGATTTTGCTCAGTGGTTTTCTTCCAATTGATCTTTCCATCTCCGGAAACGGACCAAGTCTTTTCCTTGGGTGAATACCTTCCGGATCCGAAATAATCAGAGATTAAATAGAAGTAGGCATCAAAAGGGAATGATTTTTCCCCCTCACTCGTGCCACTTCGAAGGTATGAAGAAAGATATTCTGGACGATTCTTTGCCGAAGAGATCGTTTTCAAGAGAAGAAGAATGTCTTTTTGTTTATCCTCTTTTTTACTCGAAAGACGAAAAGCCTCCGGATAGAAAATAAACGCTTGACCATCCTCAATTTTAAAGCCGACAAAAGAATTGCCGGCCGTATTTGTTGCTTTAGAAAAAGTAATATCTTCCGGCATTTATTCTCACACTTTAAGATTGGGATCCGCCGGAACTGCATTTAGTTCCAGCTTCGAACGGAACTCGCTAGAGAAAATTCCTAAACGATCAGGACCGGTGACAAAAATGGAAATGGCATCGTCTAAGCAGCCAATGGCGGGGTTAAAGATCTTTTCTTTGTTGTCCAGTTGGCAAACGTCATCCCATAAATATTCGATGATTTTATACGCGAAACCCCTGATCTTCTCAGAATCTTCGCATTCTTTTGTTTCCGCCAGCTCCTTCGCGGTGAGGAAATAAGCACCGATTTGCCGATCTTCGGAAATCGCACTGTCCTTTTGAATCATTTCAATGCGCTCGTTGACTTCGTTTTGGAAGCACCGCCACAGAATCCCGGTGCCGGGGACGAATAAATCGCCATAAGGATTATTCTTTTCCATTGCAGTCGGCAGTTTGAGCATTGACCATCTTCTTTTGAAAGCGGTGTCTAATGAGGTAACCGCTTGGTCACTTGTGTTCATTGTCGCGATGATAGAAAGGTTATTCGGTAAATAAACCTTATTTCCTTTTAAGATCAATTTGCATTTAGTAGTTAAATAATCGTAAATCAGAGGACTGTTGACCGGGTAACGACTTTCTCCATTGTCATCACGATCAAGAAGTTGGAAAATCTCACCAAAAATCTTGGCAGCATCGCCACGGTTCAACTCTTCGATGACAAGATAAACCATTTTATTGGCATTTGCTGGCGTCAAAGCAATCCGCAAAGCCTCGGTAAATGGGCCCGGCACAAAATCGTATTCAATCATTTTTGTACCATTTTCATCTTTCATACAAGGCAAAATCTGGCCAACAAAATCGCTATGGGAGTAATCCGAATAGAAAGTAGTGCGAATCTTGAAAGCGTTGCTGACGCCGGCTAAAAGAGTATTTTCAACCCAATAGCTTTTGCCGCAACCAGGAGTTCCGTAAACAATGAGGTTAATTCCGCTTTTCCCCTCTAACGAATCATTAGAGTGGGAATCAAGCAATTGACCGAGTTTCTCGATTTCATTTTTCGCCTTGGTTAGCGCCGAATTCGCTAGTTCTTGTTCGTCCATGACTTTTCCTCCAAGATTTTATCAAGTTCAGTAGAGTGAATCTCACAGAAAGCATATCGGTTTTGGCCGCTCTTTTCAGCCACACCAAAATCGGATAATAAAGCCATCGTATAGGCAAAGCAATTAACATTTTTAACGATGTGATAATAGGATGTATCGAAAGAGTCATCGCTTCTTTTCTGGAAAAGCCAATCATCAAATGACAGGCCACCGATCGGGGCGCCGCCAGTGAGGTAGTGAACTAAGACGAAATATTCCAATTTGTCCAAAGAGGAATGCTGCATTAGGGCTTTGGTGATCGGTAAATAAAATTCATCCGGCATTTTCGACAAGGTAATAAACATTGGGAAATAGATGCTTTTAGAAATCTTTTTGACTTGTTTCATCGCATCGGCGTTGCCAGTAAGAGAAACGGCTTGCCGCAATTTCCAAAAATGGAAAAGAATATGTCCGTATTCCGAAAAGAGCGTGTCGAAGGAGAATTGCTCTGTTTGGTAATCCGATTGAGCGATTGCGCCACATTTGACCAAGAACGGGAACAACATTCGGATTCGCGAATCTGCATTCGCTTTTAAAAGGCCGGATGCGGTTACATCATCTTGAAACTTCTGATAGGTAATGAAAGAAGAAGGGCCCAATGAGGCAAGATAGTCATAAATGATGGCTCCATCGTCCGTATATTCTGGAGTAAAACTGAAACCAGGATTATGATGCCCAAATAAATCCATTACAGGTACTTCTTAATTTCCTTAGCTATAGAATACGCTAATAAGGGTGGAACTGCATTCCCCACTTGCTTATATTGGCTGGTCCTAGAACCCGTAAAAATAAAGTCATCTTGGAAGGATTGGATCCGAGCTGCTTCGCGGACAGTAGGAATGCGATTTTCTGAATACAGGAAGTAGTTTCGATGACCGGTATCGATCGTATTGGATTGGCCGTCGCTCTTCATTCTTTCGAATGATTTGTTGTAATGGCGAACCGCCCAAAACTCGGCCGGTAAATCAAAAATGCCGCCACCATCAGGGATCCGAGAAATTATATCGATCGTTTGCTGAGAATGGATCGTAGGCTCATTGTTATGTGGAAATTCCGAATTTCCTCTAACGTATTGCTGATACAAGTTCTCAGGATCGTGGCGGTATTGTTGGATGGCGGTTTCATCAAGCCGTGGTAAATCGTCCAGCGCTTCCTTGGTTGTAACCTTTTGCTTGTGAGGCTTCGGGAAAACGAAATCAACGTCCTTTAAGCCGACGAAGAAAACCCTGTTTCGATTCTGGGGAACGCCATAATCGGCAGCGTTTAAAATCGAGAAATTAACGCGGTAACCTAAAGATTTGAAAACCGAAAGAACATTTTTCAAAAATGCCCCATCCTCTAAAGTGAGCATCCCTCGGACGTTTTCTAGAACAAAGAAAGATGGGTTGATCGCTTTGACGATTCGGAAATATTGCAAATAAAGCTGGTTTCGGACATCGTGAACATCGCGTTTTCCAACAGTGCTAAAACCCTGGCACGGAGGACCTCCAATGATCCCCGTGATATCTTTTAACTTCGAAGCGGCTTTTTCGGAAAAATTATAAATATCAGAAACCACTCCAACGTTTCCGGGGATGTTTTTGTTGTACGTTTCGATCGCGTCATCCCAAGAGTCGATGGCAAAAACAACTTTAAAACCGGCCATTTCAAAGCCTTTGCTCATACCACCGCAACCGCAAAATAAATCAATGATTTTGTTGTTGGCCATTTAAAAACCTCATAATCGCTAGCGCCAAAGCCTTGGCAAGCAAAGGCGGAACGGCGTTTCCGACTTGAACGTATTGTTCGCTCTTCGTACCTTCGAAAATAAAATCATCCGGGAAAGATTGAATCCGAGCTGCTTCGCGGACAGTTGGTATTCTGTTGTATAAAGGGTGGAAGTAATTGGAATGGGCGTTGCCCGTATCAATTGTACACGATGGAGCATTTTCGGCTAAACGTTTATAGGCAGAAGAATGCCGGTTGTTTCGCACGGTTTTGAAAAGCTCTGGAGGAATATCTTCCCAGTTTCCGCCTTGAGGAACGTGCCTCATTTTTTCTTGGGTGCTCTCTGCTGGATAAGTGATTTTATGATTAAAAATCTCCAAATTCGCAGCGTGCATCGATGTTTGATAAGCTGGATAGTCAGCCTCCGGCAAACAGTAAACGGAAGATCTTGGTTGATTTTCGAACTGGTACAAGTCGCTAATGGCATCAAAAACCGTGGATTGACCAGGCACAGGAATCAGCGAGTCAAATGAAAAAGGCTCACCACGTGTCATCACAAAGAAGTTTCTTTGGCGGTCCTGAGGTACGCCGTAATTAATGGCTTTAAGAATTTTATGAGAAACAAAATAGCCACGCTGCGTGAAAAGAGCAGTAATCTTTTTTAAAGCGAAACCGTTGTTTTTGGTGATGATTTGCTTAACGTTTTCGATCACGACAACGGAAGGATTGTATCGATCGACAAAAGCGAGGTATTGGAAAAAGAGCTTATTCCGCGGATCCTTTTCTTCATCCTCCCATCTATTGGCGTTCGAAAAGCCCTGGCATGGTGGGCCGCCAATGATCACGTCAACATGATTGTTAATTCCGATCGACGCGAAAAGAGAATCTTTTTCGGTCGTTAAATCGCGACAAAAGCCTCTTCCATTACCAAAATTTCTATTAAACGTGTCGATCGCTGGTTGTTTCCAGTCAATTCCGGCAATAACGTCAAAGCCGGCTTCTTTGAAGCCAAGGCTCAGACCACCACATCCACAGAAGAGATCAATGACGTTCATAAAAATCCTTGCCTCGATATTCTAAAACTTTAGCAAAAGGAAAACAGCACCAATTTCAAAAACGAATATTTCAGATTCTTCTAAACGCCTCTTTAAGACCATACTTTTGGCTCAAAAAACGGGTTGCGAATTGGTGTGCGTATTCGTTACAAAGTAATATAAAACTCCGATATTGTCTGAGTTATCGTAAGTAGGTGGTCGGGATGGCGGGATTCGAACCCGCGATCTTCTGCTCCCAAAGCAGACGCGTTAAACCAAGCTGCACTACATCCCGGAGAGAAGAAAAGGATGACCAATGAGCCATCCTTTTTTCTATTGACTTTGGCGCGCCAGACAGGATTCGAACCCGTGACCCGCAGATTCGTAGTCTGCTACTCTATCCAGCTGAGCTACTGGCGCACTTGATGGGCTGTCTTTCAACAGCCCCACAACTATAGTCCACTCCGTGAAACGGAGCAACTAATTCTTTTGGAGCATCCGGGCGGAATCGAACCGTCGGTTGGTGAGTTGCAGTCACCTGCCTTACCGCTTGGCTACGGATGCAGCGGATAGGATTATATCATTGTCTTTTCTTAGGGGCAACGAAAAGGAAGGAACAAACTCTTGGCGGCTCATTTCAAAGCGGAAGAACGAGCTAAATCTTCTAGAGGGGCCCAGAAAAAGCCTTTGAGGGCGCTGAAGAGCAATTTCAGGTTTTCCTCATTGGCTTCGTAGAGGTGATCGGCGAAATAGGAGAGATTATCGATTTCGGCCTTGAGGAAGCATTCTTCGATCATGTGGACTTGTTCTAGCGGGAGCGGCCCATAAAGCGAAGCGACGGTTTCGTCGAGGTGGGCGAAATACTCCTCGCGGACTTTCTGGACGAAATCATGATGGTAATAGACCGAAGCGAGATAGTGATGGAGATAAATCACTTCTTTTTTGTGGGTCAATTTGTCCATGAAGACCGGACGGAAGTCCTCAAAAGAAACCGTCTTGGCCTTGGCCCGGACAAGGCTATAGCCCGGCACGTGGTTAAACCGCTTCCACGCCAAGGCGAAAGCCTCATCCATCAGGATCTGTTTGCTCTTATAGCGAAGAAAGATCGTCGGTTCGGAGATGCCCAATTTGCTGGCGATTTTTAACGTCGAAACCTTACCCGTTCCACCTTGAGCGGTTTCTCGCATCACTTCATCAAGGATTTTCTCGGATATTTCCGCGTCGAGTTTCCGGCGTGACATCGCTTGTTCTCCTTTGCCAAAAGTCTCAGGAAGGGGTTAACTCATCACAGAACTTTTTCGAGTTTCAAGTGAGCCGTGTCAAAGACGCCATCGGTGTAGGTGACATGGGTTTCGCTTTCGACGAGCGGCCGCACGTAGTCGCGGAACTCATCGCTGAGGCGGGTGTTGTTCTTCAACCACTCTTGCGGAATCTTCTTCTCGGCGTTGGCAATGTCTTTGACGGGCGAGAGGAAGTAGTCGATGACATACGGCTTTGAGGTGATACGAACGATACATACCATCTGACCCGTTTCGCCCTCGAGGGCTTTTAAGACCGCGAACTTCGAGGTCTGAATCGCTTCTTGTTTATCGACGTCGCTGGCTAAAATCGGATCGGCGCGCTGCGGCAATGAGAGTTCCATGACTCTCGTGCCATAGCCCAGTTTTTCGTGGATCGATTCCGCCAAGGTAAGGCAGACGCCTTCAAGTGACTCGTGGCCAAAGCTATCGACAACGCCATGGTTATGATGGGCGACCGGGATGCCTTCGGAGAGCGCGCAAACGGCATAGCCTTTCTTTTCGTAGATCTTCTTGAGGTCTTTTAAGAACTTCTCCTCGTTCCATTCCATTTCCGGAACATAAATCAAATCGGGGCGTTCCCCTTCCGGAAGCACATCGACGCAGCCCGTGAGCCATCCGGCATTGCGGCCCATGATTTCGACAAGTACCACTTTGCCCTTCTTATAGGCTGCCGCATCGACCACCGCCATCTTCATCATGTTGATCACGTGACGAGCGGCCGAAGGATAGCCGATCGCATGATCGGTGACGTAAAGGTCATTATCGACGGTCTTGGGGATGCCAAGGACCGCGATATCCATTTTCTTGGCTTTAAAGAATTCGGAGAGCTGGAGGCAAGTGTCCATCGAATCGTTGCCGCCATTGACGAGGATGTAGCCGATATTGTGTTTTTTAATCGTCTCGATGATCTTGTCGAATAAAGGATCGCCAATCGCCGGCATCTTTTTACGGGTGCTGCCTAAGGCGGCGCCAGGCGTTTGCTTCAAAAGTTCGATTTCTTCGAGGTCCTCTTTGCGGAGGTCGACCAGATTGTCATCGATCAAGCCTTCGACGCCATAGCGGGCGCCATAGATTCCATCGATCTTGTCATCGTGCTTGAGCGCTTCGGCAATGACGCCATAAAGCGAGCAATTGATGACCGGCGAGGGGCCACCGCTTTGGAAATAGACCAAAGACTTTTTCTTCATAAAAAGGGATCCTTCCTGAAAGGCGAAAGCGCCTTTCCTGTTTCTTTATTTGCTTTTATTTTATCCCTAATCCGAGAAATAGCCACCCTGAAACGTAAAAAGGTGCCCCCAAGGGCACCTTAGAAAAGCAAGAAGGATCAGGCAGCGGGTTTCGTGGGTTTATCCGGAGATTTCTCCGCAGGTTTGNTCGCGGGAAGGGCGGCTAAGCGTTCTTCTCTCCGCCGTTTCCGGAGACGTTTCGAGCCAAGGGTCCGGACCAAGAAGTAACCGCCAAAGCCTAAGGCTAAGACCACTTCGACCACGAGGAGCACGACAATCCAGGGCTTAATCGCACCGGAACTCTTGACGTTCTCCCACATAAAGAGAATATAGGAGTTATTGCCTTTGTAGTCTTCCATGACCGCTAAGCCAGGGATTTGGCACAAGACGGTGCCTTTATACTCTTCCATCTTGCTTGGGTATTGGGCTAAGAACTGCCGGCCGACGAGGACCGTTTCGTCTTCACCCGCGAGGTTTTTACCCGTCACTTCTTCGAATTCGTTCGAGTAGACAAGACAATTATCGCTGTCATCACTCAAAGAACCTTTGAAGAAGTAAGAGAGATCGACCGCCCGCCAAGTGTTATCGTCCGGAGCGTATTTCTCGGCGTACTCTTCCCAGCCGATTAAGGCGCCCTGATCGACGACGGCGCCATCATTCGAAGAGCCGGTCATATTATGCTCGCCATAGTTGATTTCGTGATCTTTTCCATCGATAGGAACGATTTTCGTCCCGCTCCCATCTTTGAAAATATAATTCTCTTGATCATCGAGATAGAAACTGCCCGCCGTGTTGTCGTAAGCGTACATCGCGGCATAGCGCGGATCATACCAGCTTCGGACGAGATCGAGGATGTTGTCGCCGGCGATGAACGAGGTGTAACCGATGTAGTCCATGTTGGCGGCCGCGACATCCGGACGCGAGATGAAGTCGATGAACTTCTGGGCGTATTCTTGTTCTAAGCCATCGCGCTTAATCAGGCACCAAGCATCAAACCAGATGTTGCCTCCGGTCTTCGGGATCGAATAATANAGGGTATTGCCGACTTCATCGGCGTTATTGAGGCTGGTCACGGCGTCGCCGCTCCAGGCGGTATCGATGCCGCTCTTATCGCCCGAGATGATATCGGTCTTGCCGCTATCGACCTCCAGGCCGAAGGAATCCTCTTTTAAGGCAATGAGGGCCGTTTGGACCTCATCGACGATCATATTGACCGTATAAGTCGGCGCTGCCGCATCAAGCTTCTTCGCTAACGCGTTGAAGTCATCGAGGTGGTTGATGTTGTTGAAGACCGTGCTGACGTCATTCGTGTATTGCTCGCTCGAATAGCTGGCGCCGGTGTCCGTCTTGCCGTCTTCGTACCACTTAAGCAAGGTCTTGAAATAGGAATCAAAAACCTTCATGAGACCGATGGAATAGGTATCGCGCATCGAATCCTTGACCTGGAAGGTTTGGCTGTAATTGCCGCTCCACATCGCATTCCAGTCGCTCATCTGCACCATCACGTCTTCGCGGGAAAGCCCCCGTTTTTGATAGGCCGAGAAACTCGGGTTATAGGTGATGCCCAAAGTACCCCACATATAGCCGCGGGCATAATCGCCAAGGTTGCCATCTTCGCCATTGATCTTGGCGTGGATCGCTTTCAGTTCATTCTGCAAGAAGCTCGAAGCGTAGAGTTGATAGTTATCGTCCCAACCCGTCGCATCCCCGCCATAAAGATCAACCCGTTCCTGGCCGCTTTTGAACGGAACGACCATGTTGAGGGCCATAAGGCGCTGGATGATGTAGTCGGAGACGCAGACGAGGTCGACGGTCGTGCCGCCGGTTTGCAATTTCGAAAGCTCATCCTCCATCGTCGAGAACTTGCTATAGGAAACCGTGATATCGACGCCATCGGTGTCTTTCACGTACTTTTCGAAAGCGCTGATGATGTCCATCGAGCCATCGCTGCCATCGGCGATGTAGTCTTCGGAGTTATGAATATAAAGATTCACCGGGGTTTGGCGTTTCACCGCTTTTTGAACAATGCTCTCCAAGGGGTGCGTAACCATGAACGGCGCCGAATTGACGCCGCCGATCGCCACGAGCGAAAGAGCGGCTAAAACAAGATGCGTGAACATTTAATACTGCCTCCCTTTCCGTTTTTTGCCTTGTTTGGCTTTGACGTTTTGATAGATCGTCATGCCAATCACTAAGGCAAGGACCAACAAGAAGATCAAGGTCGCAAGAGCGCGGAGCTCCGGCGGAAGCGGATGCTTCTTGATGATGCCTTCGACGTAGGTCGAAATCGTTTCGATGTCGCTATTGCCGCTGAGTAATCCCGGCCCGCGGGTGAACGCGGTGACGATGAAATCATCGAGGGACAAGGTGATGGCGATGAGGAAGCCGCCGAGAATGCCCGGGAGAATCTCCGGGAAAACGACTTTCCGCAAAGCCTGACGGGGCGTGCAGCCCAAATCGAGGGCCGCTTCATAAAGCGCCGGATCCATCTGAATCAATTTCGGCTTGACCGAAAGATAGACGAACGGGGTGCAAAGAACGAGGTGACCGGCAAGCAAGGTCCAATAGGATAAGGAGAAATGCCCACTGACGCTGCCGATGAAAACGAACATGACGATGAGGGAGAGCGCGATGACGATCTCGGGGTTGACGACCGGAATCTGGGTCGAGAATTCCAAGGTTTTCTTAAACCAGGGCTTGCTCTCGAAGACGCCGATGGCGCCCAAGGTGCCGATGACCGTTGATAAGAGAGCCGCGCTCACGGCGATGATTACGGTGTTGCCCACCGCAATCTGGACTTCCTGGTCGTGGAAGAGCGAGGAATAGAGTTCGAAGGTGAAACCATTCCAATCGCCAAGGTTCGTCGAATTGGTGAAGGAATAGATCATGAGCAAAAGCACCGGAAGATACATCAAGATCAACAAAATCCAGATGTAGCATTGGGCGAAAATCTGCCAAGCGAGAAGGTGGCTCTTGCGCGGCTTCGCAGCCGCTTTGAGCTGACGCGGGGTCGGGGCTTTGGTCACGACCACTTCGCTATCTGAGGTATTCATAGAGGGATCCATAGGGGTTTTGCCGGAAGTTTCCGTAATTTCGTTCACCATAAACCAGCCCCCCGAGCCCCTTGCGGGTCTTTCTCGACGTTGCGCGTCGCTAACATCGTGATGCCGATGATCACCAGCATGATGAGAGCCATCACCGAACCTTCATTCCAAAGCGAATTGCTGAAGGCGAGGTAAATGTAGTTGCCAAAGAGGGTGATTTTGCCCTCCGATAACGTATCGGAAATGACGTAAGAGGACATGACCGGCATGAAGACCATTTCGCAAGCGGAGATGATGCCCGGCAGACTCTGAGGAATCACGTTCTTCCAGAAGACCTGCCACGGGTTGGCACCCAAATCGGAGGCCGCTTCCATCTGCGAATGATCGAGTTTGAGCATCGTCGTATAAAGCGGGAGGATCGTGAACGGCAAGTAGTTATAGACCATGCCGATGATCGTCGCACCCCACGGATGAGTCGAACCCGATAAGCCCATCCAGGTGAGCAAGTCACGGGTGGCGCCGGTCCGGATGACGAAGTTGATCCACATCGGCATGATGAAGAGAATCACCAATACCTTGTTGACGTTGAACTTCTTCTCAGCCAAGAAATAGGCGGCCGGATAGGCTAAGACCAAGCAAATCAGGGTCGTTTGAATCCCGACGAAAAGCGAGACGAATAAGACCGACCACTTCGCGGCATTGGTGAAGAAGCCAGCGATGGCATCGAAGGAGAACGAGGTGATCTTCGTGCCATATTCATCGTAGGTCGTCTTGGTAAAAGCATAACCAACGATGAGCAAAAGCGGGATGATGACGAATAAGACCAAGAACAGAGCGTAAGGGATCGCCAAATATTTCCGTTTTAAGGCGAAACTCTGACCGAGGCGGTTGCTGCGGTTATTCTTTTCCGCATTAGTCAACGACATATTGGTCTAGATCCTTCTTTAAACGGAGACGGATCGCTTTGACAGGGATATCGACGGAAACGATATCGCCTTCGTTCCATTGGTAAGGCGTATTGGCAATGAAATCTTCTTCATCGTCGGTGCGGATGATGTACTGATAGTGGTCGCCAAGCCAAACGCTTGAGACGATGGTGCCTTGGCTATGGCCTTTGGAAAGGTCATCGTCGAGAATCGGGGCATCCAAATCGCATTCCGCCACCACTTTCGCATCGGTNAAATCGTATTTTTTCTTGTTCTTCGGATCGACNATGTAACCATTTTCGTCCAAGGAAGAGCCTTTGACGAGCTGAGTCAAATCGCAAGGGAAAGGATCTTCGCCGATGATGACTTGACCATCTTTGGTGATCACGGATTCTTCCCATTCGTTCTCGGTCAGATCCTTATGCATGATCTGGAGGTTTTCTTTGACCACGTGGATCGAAACGGCCTGCCCGACTTCCCGAGCGTGGGTATCGCGGCAAAGGACTTCGTTCTTGCCGACGTTAATGACATAAGAATAGTCCTCGCCTTTGAAGACCCGGCTGGCGATCGTCCCATCGACGATGCCTTTGCCCGGATTGCCAATTTCGACGTCTTCGGGGCGAATGACGACATCGACCTTCTCGTTGAGCGGGAAGTCATCGATGCAATTCCAGACGGCGTTAAGGAAGCGGACCTGTTGTTTGCCGCTCATCGTGCCGTTATAAATATTGGATTCGCCGATGAAATCCGCGACATAAGCGTTGGTCGGCTCGTTATAGATCGACTCCGGGGTGCCGACTTGCTGGATCGCGCCGTCTTTCATGACGACGATCGTATCCGACATCGAGAGGGCTTCTTCCTGGTCGTGGGTGACATAAATGAAGGTAATGCCTAATTTCTTATGCATTTCCTTGAGTTCGATTTGCATGTCTTGCCGCATCTTGTGGTCCAGAGCGCTTAACGGCTCATCAAGCAAAAGAACCTGAGGTTCATTCACGATGGCNCGGGCGATGGCGACACGCTGCTGCTGGCCACCCGAGAGATTAGCAATATCGCGGTCTTCCATTTCCGCCATATCAACGATTTCGAGGGCTTTCGCGACTTTTTGATCGATGGTTTTGTCATCAAGATGAACGAATTTCGTTACCTTGTTGCCATGTCGGTCCGCCACTTCTTTCGGGACCTTTTTGAGCTTCAAGCCGAAAGCGATGTTGTCATAAACATCCAAATTCGGGAAAAGCGCATAGTGTTGGAAGACGGTGTTGACCGGTCTTTCATATGGAGGCAGGTTCGTGATGTCTTGCCCATTGAGCAAGATCTTGCCACTTGTCGGGATATCAAATCCGGCGATCATGCGGAGCGTGGTGGTTTTGCCGCAGCCCGAGGGACCGAGCAACGTCACAAACTCTCCTTTGCGAATCGACAAATTGAAGTTGTCGACGGCGGTGAAGGTTTTATCGAAGACCTTCGACACCCCCACCAACGAAATAATCGTATTATCAGCGTCCATTTGCTACTACCTCCAGGGCTGACCAGAATTAGCGGAAACGAATGCCAATGCTCCGCTCGAGATGAGTCGGAATTCTTGACGCGAAAAAATATGCATTAAAGCGAACGGAAATTCAACATAATTCGTTAACAAAAACCCGCTCGATTTTTACAAAAGCGTTTCGCCGACAAAAAGAAGGGCTTTTTGCAGGGGTTATTTGAAAAAATGAAATTCACGATTTTTTTAAAATTTGTTCATTTTTGAAAAATTTCTACCGCGGTTTTCCTCTCGTGACGCCTTTGAAGCTTCCTTGCCTTCGCCTACGTGCGCGTGCATAATAGCAATTATGATCAATTTCAAAGCCTTATTTTTTGCCTCCGCCGCGCTTTTTCTCTCCGGCGGATTGACTTCTTGCGCCAAAGATGAAGTCACTCCCGTTCGCCTCGAATTTGGTCGGAAATACGATGCGGCGATTCCCCTTTGGGATTTGGACACCACTTCCAACACCTATTTGGTGGGCAACGTCAAAAAAATTGGCTATACCGATTTGACTGGCCTCATCGAAAGCCGCAAACAAAGTTTCGTTCTGCTCATCGCCGACGTCAACACGACTTGCTTATGCTTCAGCTACCTCCGCGAGAGCTTGATCGCCTATCTCAAAGTCTCAAACGCTTTCGTCTATGCGATTAATCCCACCGAGTTCAATGGCGGGGTCAAAAACTATGATCTTAAGGTCTCGAGCGCCGAAGGTTATGAGACCGTCGCCATTTTCGAAAAAGGCGCCCTCAAATATCAAAGACAACGCAACGGACAAGATGATGCCTGGAGCAAGGACAGCGCCACCTTCATCAGCTGGATGGAAGCGCGAGTCAGCGTCTCGTCGATGCTTTATATCGACCTCAAGCAACTCGAAGCGGCCGTCAATGGCACCGCAAGCTTAAACGGACTCGATCAGTTCACCATCGGCTTTTTCCGTGACCGTTGCACCGATTGCCGTTATTTGTCCGACAATTTCCTTTTAACCTATAACGCCGGAACGCACGGCGAAAGTTATGTGATCGATTGCGATGTGCCAGGCATCCACGATCCCAAAGATGGAACGACCGACCCGACAACGGAAAGCAAAGCGGCCTGGACCGCTTTCAAAGACAAATATGGCCTCTCCACGACCACGAATACGACTTTGGGTTATGGCTCAGGATATGTCCCCTGCTTCCAAAACCGGCAAAATGGCGAAATCCGCGATATGGAAGTCTACGTCAACGATGATATTTCCCTCAATGCCGATCAATCCACTTGCTCCATCAGCGATACCTATTGGGATGGAAGTCGAAGCCACGAGTTCTTCGACAGTGCTAAAACCGACGTCGTCAAAGATTTCAAACAGGTCGCGGCCTTAAAAGCTATCAGCAAAGACGACTATTCCACCATCGTCTACGAGGGGCAAACCTACTACAGTTGGAACCACGATAAAGCAGCCATTTATCACGATCCTCTCCTCCAAAGTTTCCTCGATTATTACGTCGCGAAATAAATATCGCCTGCAAAAAGCCATTGAAAAGCCACGGAAGCATCGCTCCCGTGGCTTTCTTTATCCTTATTCTTATAGGGGTAAGTCTTTGAGCTTCGTTTTGAGAGCCAAACCCGAAGAAATAATCGCTGACTTTTCTTCTTCCGTGTATTCGGGACGGAGAATCTTCTCAATCCCATTCGAATTCACAACGCTCGGGAGGGAAAGGTAGACATCTTCAAGAAGACCGTTGAACTCCTTGGCGATGTAGGTTGAGACCGTCAAAACGCTATTTTCGTCGTTGACGATCGCGCTGATGATGCGCGCCACGGCCAAGGCGACGGCATAGAAGGTCGCGCCTTTCTTCTTTATGATCTCGTAAGCCGCGTTTTTCACCTGCTCATGGAGGGCATTGAGCTGCGCCATATTGCGGTCCTTGCACTTGCCGCATTTGGCGCAATAATTCGTGAGCGAAAGCCCACCGACCGAAGTCGCGCTCCAAACCGCCACCTCGCTATCGCCATGCTCGCCGACGATCATCGTATGGATGCTGCGCGGATCGATGTGCGTGTCATTGGCGATCGCGGTCTTAAGCCGTGAAGTGTCCAGAACCGTGCCACTGCCAAAAACGTGGGCGGAGGGTAGTCCCAACTTCTTATACGTAAAATAGGTTAGGATATCGACCGGATTCGACACAACAAGGATAATGCTCTTCGAATTAACGTAAGGTCTCAAAGCATCGGTGATCGAAGTGAAAATCGCCGCGTTTTTGTGGAGAAGATCAAGCCTCGTCTCACCGGGCTTTTGAGCGGCCCCAGCGGTAATGATGATGACTTGGGCGTCTTTGCAGCCTTCATAGCTCGAAGCGCGGATCACTTTCGGGACGCTTAAAAAGGACATCCCATCCGCCATATCGAGGGCATCGCCTTCGGCTTTTTCCTGATTGACGTCGATGATGACGATTTCATTGACCGCATGGCCTAGCATCAAAGTGTAGGCGATGCTGCTGCCAACCGCGCCATCACCAATAATCGCAATCTTCCGACTTTCCATAACCCCAGCTCCTTTCGTGAAGAAAAAAGGCTCCCGTTTGAGAGCCTAACCAATCGAATTAGTTTTGTGGGATATCGTTTCCGTCTTCGTCGACGGGGACGAGCATATCGCCCGGCGCACCGCAAACGGGGCAAGAGCCATCCGGATTCGGAACGACGATAGCACCGCAGATCGTGCAACGATATTTCTGAACTTTCTTCTCAGGCATTTTCATGTCCTCCCTAATGTCTTAAGTATAGAGATTCGACTTTAAATTTCAATCGCAGTGCTCACTCAACGCTCTTTAAAGACTCCACCATCTTCACTTTGCCCGTGCCATAAGAGAGAATCGCGTTGACCGCAAAAGCGACGATGAAAGTCAAAATAAAGGAGATGACGTAGGTTAACGCGTAGATGTGATATTGGTATTGAACCAGTTGCACCGTATTGAGTTTGAGCACGGCTAATAGGAATGGATAGCCCAAAAGCATGCCCAAGATCACGCCTAAGAGAGTCAAACTCATCGTCTCCCAAAGCAAGGAGGAGGCAATCTCGTTTTTGGTAAATCCCAAAACCTTTAAGGTCGCAATATCCCGCGTCCGTTCCCGGAAATTAAGAAGCGCTAAGTTATAAAGGACAATGATGGCTAAGACAATCGCGAAACCTTTAACCGCGTTGGTCATGATGTGGACGCCCGACATGATGTCATCGATTTGCCGAGTCCAATCTTCGGTCGTATCGGCCTCAAGAAGATAGGACAAGCCATCGACTTTGTAGGTGGGATCCGTCGAGTCGGCATAGTCCCCAACCAATTGGGCTTTAAGGATTTTCGATGAATCGAGGGCAGATTTGTCAGGGATTTTTGCGCAATCGACATAACAGCCTTGGAAGGTGAGTTCGCCTGAAGAAGCGAATAGAGGCGAAGCCGAATGCATCAAGATACCATTGAAGATGAACGTCTTATAGACGACGCTTACTTCGGCTTGATAGGTAGTCGCTCCATAGCTGAAGGACACTTTATCCCCCGCCACCGCTCCAGTCTCCTCGCTGATCTTATCGCTAATACCAATCTTATCATTGGGGATTGTGTCGGCAAAAGACATATGAGACTTCTCGCCATAGGCGGCGCCGACCACATAGACATTGGAATTCGAGATCGGGGCGTTTTCTTTCAAGAGATGGATGTCGGTGGCGCTCCGGGTCATCGGCTCGAACGATTCGATCAAGCTGTAACGATCCTTCAAATCCTCTTGCATCGTCTTGACGCTTTGGGAGGCACTAAAGGTTAGGGTTACCACCGAATCATCATTCATCGAACCATGGGTCATATCATTCGTTTTGCCATAAGCAATGGTATCTTCGATGCCATAGCCGCACACCAGTAACGCGGTGCAGCCCATCACTCCGGCGACGACCATGAAGGATTTGACAAGATTCACCTTCATGTTGCGGAACGCCATCTTGAGCGAAAGGAAATGCGCTTGGTATTTCTTGAGGTCGATTTTATCAAAATGGGCTTTCATCTTTGGTGAAGCGGGCCGCATGCTTTCGGCGGGTTTCAAAGACACTTCTTTATGGCAAACAAGGAACGACACCAAAGCCGACACCCCCAAGAAGAAAAGAGCAGTCAATAAGCCATAGAGCCACGGAAACACGAAAGTTCGCGCAGGCAAAGTATAGAGAATATCGTACTTTTGTCCGAGCAAGAAGGGCACGAGAATCGGGCCAACGACTTCACCGATGAGAATGCCAATCCCCACCACCGCAAGGGTCAAACCGATATAGTGAGCATAAATTTCATGGTTCGATAAGCCCAAGGCTTTCATCGTGCCGATTTGCGTTCGTTCTTTGAGAATGATTTGGGAAATCGTCGTCAAAATCACAAGGATGGCGACAAAGAAGAAGACAAAGGGAAAGACGAAGGTGAACTGCCGGGCTTGTTGGACATCGTTGGCCATTGTGATCACAAACGGCATATTCGAGCGATCGTTGAGCGAAAAAAGATAATTGTCATTGCCTTTGGCCGTGAAATAGGCGGAAATTTTTTCTTTTAAAGCAACGCATTTACTGTTGTCTTTGACCGCGATCAGATACTGATTGGGCTTCGTGAGAACGCCGTTGGGGTTCACGGTGCCATCGCCCCAATGAAGAGCCTGAGAAGTCCGAGCAGCCCGATAGATTTGCTCAAGTCCCGTGGTGTCGAAGTTGCTCGAGAGCAGATTATAAACCGCAGTCTTAAACGTCGTATCATCGACCAGAAAAGCGGAAGAATTATAGGAAGCCTTTGTCACGTTTTCCGGGTAACGCATGATGCCGGTGATCACATAATTCAATTCCACCGACTGGTATTTAAAGATGTTGGCACCGCCCTTTTTGACGTACGAATCCAACAAACTCGCTTCATCGGAGGTGACATAACTCGAAATGTCATAGGACATCGCCAAGGTTTGCCCGATCTGGAATTTCGCGCTCGAAGAAGCGTCAGTCGAGTGAGCCAAGGAGTAATCGACCATGACGAAATGGTCGTCCGTTTGATCCGCGGAAGCTTCCGAAATCTCATAAGGATGGGAGATTGCAGGGATTTTGGGGGTGATGACCGTATAAATGCTGTTGCGAGCAAAGCGACCTGGTGCCTCAAACCGGGTGTCGAGAGTATCGCCTTCCTCTAAAAGAGCGGTTAGTTTTGCTTCATCGTCTTTATCGTATTGCGAGGTTGTGACCCAGATGTCGGCCATGTTGCCATCGTCATAAGAGGCATTGACCCGTTTTTCGATGCTCTCGGCGTTGGCCAATAAGCCGACGAATAACGTCACGGCGACGCCGCCGATGCCGATGATCGCTAAAAACTGAGCCCAGTTGCTTTTGACTTCTCGCGAGCCCATTTTGGCCAAAAAAGAAAAAGGGCGAAGCAGTTTCGCGCCGAAAGAACGCTTTGTTGCGGGGGCTTCACTCGCCATTTACCACTGAATCTCCTCAGGCTTTTGCGGATGGGATTGGACTTCATCGCTTAAAAGATGACCATCGCTAATGCGAATCAAACGTTTCGCACAGCCAGCGATTTTGGAGTTATGGGTAACGATGATGACGGTTTTCTTATAGGTTTCGGCGATGTCATAGAGGAGTTTGATGATCGAGGCTCCGGTTTTGCTATCCAAAGCGCCCGTCGGTTCATCGCAGAGGAGAAGCTTCGGATTTTTGACAATCGCCCGAGCGATGGCGACCCGCTGCTGCTCGCCACCGGAAAGTTGGGCGGGGAAATTGGCGATCCGTCCGGCCAAGCCAACATCGGAAAGGGTTTTCTTGCTTTCAAAAGAATCCGCTACGACGGAGGCTGCCAATTGGACGTTCTCTAACGCCGTCAAATTCGGCATCAGATTATAAAACTGAAAAACGAACCCCACGTCATTGCGGCGGAATTGCTGAAGTTGCTTGGCATTATATTTCGCGACGTCGTTGCCATCGACCAAATAAGAACCGCTCGTCGCCGTATCCATGCCGCCCAAGATGTTGAGGAGGGTGCTCTTACCGGCGCCGGAAGCGCCTAAAATCACGACAAATTCCCCTTCGTTTAGGGTAAAAGAGACTTGATCGAGAGCCCGAACTTCGTTGCTTAAGCCGGGGTTATAGATTTTTGAAAGAGAGTGAACACTGATTTGGCTCATGGGTTAACTTTAATCGTGAAACGATAGAACGACAAGGGGAATTTCTTATTGATAAGAAAAGGCACCCTCCTTTGCCAAGGAAGGTGCCCGCAAAAAGGGGAGCTTTATCGTCCGCCCGGACCTGTACGGCCACCGGTCGAACTCGAGGCGTTATTGATGTTGACGTTCGAACTGCTCCACGTGCCGCCGGTCGCTAAGGAAGTGGTCGAAGCGCTATAACCCGTATAAACCCCTTTGAAGAGTTCAGTCCCGCCTGAGATTGTCGTGGCCTTCGTCACCGTAACCGAGCCTGCCGCGAATTCGGGCGAAGAAATATAGATCGAATAAGCGCTCTGGTATTGGGGTTTGACCGCATAGGAGATGCCACTATTGGTGACGACAATATAGTTGGAGGTGCTGACCGCACTCGACCACGAGGTCAGTAAGCTATACTGGCTGCCACTCGAGGTCACCAGCATATCATTGCCGCCATAAGCGGTTAAGAAACCACCGGTCTGTTTGAAGTAATAGGAACCACCATCGCCATAATCAAGCGGGCCATTGCCGCTTCCGGTTTGGCTCACGACGGTGAAGCCACCGCTGATCGTGATGTTGCCATTGCTATCAAGGCCATCGCCCGAGGCCGCCAAATAATGATAGCCGCCCGTGATGTTGAGCAAGGGGGTCGAACCGCTCGTGGTGGTGCCACCGCCCCAGCCCGTCGAACCCGAAGAATCATTGCCACCCGCGGCGTTCCAGCCATCATCACTCGACTGAACGTAAGTCGTGCCCCCAGTTGCATTGATTGTCAAAGCTTGGAAGCCTTCGTAGCAGGCGGTCACGTTAATCGTGCCACCGTTGATGTTGAGGGCGTTCGTCGCGTTAACGCCTTGTAAGCCTGACGAGGTACCCGTCGTCAAAGTGTAGTTGCCATTATTAACAGTAATCGATCCCGTCGTCGCATGAATGCAGTCATCCGTGAGGGATTTGACGGTGAAATCGCCACCATCGATGAAGATATTGAGCTGAGCTTTGATGCCTTTGCCCGCACTCGAAGTGATGCTGCCATTCCCGCCTTCAAGATAGATATAAGCTTCAGAAGAAAGCGTATTACCCGTACCGTTAATCACATAAGCGCCGTCTTTGATTTCGATGCCCGCGATGTCGTCATCGCTCGCGTTATTGCCATAGACTGGAGTGGTAACTTCGTTGTCCTCGTCCACCCGAATGCAGGTCTCGTCGGTGCCTTTCGTGGTCAAGGTGAAAGAACCGAGATCCTCCGCCCCGCCAAGGATCACGGAATTGTGGGCCTTGATCGCGTGCGAATAGGAAGTGACGGATAAAGTCGCTTTAGCCGCTTCGACTTTCGAATCAGAGGCAAGCCCGCTATTATACGTCGAGGTGACGTTCAAACTGCCCGCTCCCTTGATTTGGAGTTTCTTGTTCGAGAAAATCGCCGCTTTGTCATCGCCTAATTCCAACGTCGATTTCCGCGAATCAAGAATGACATTCGAAGAATCCTTTAAAGCTTTGACATCAAGCTTGCTTGAGGCAATCGAATAAATCGGACCGGGATACATCGTGGTACTCGTCGTGCCGGAAGTCACGACATAACTATTGGTGCCCTTAGAGGTGATATTCACGCCATTAAGGACCAATTCCACAGTATCTTCGGCGGTTGTTTCTTCGGCATCGATGATCACCGAGCCGTCGCTCAGACTGCCGCTTAAAACATAAGTGCCAACGCTCTTAATCACAATTTGATTCTTGCTGTTATCGATGGTGACGTTACTCGAGGAACAAGTTGAAGCGCCATCCGCTAACGCGATCGCAACTTCGCCATCTTCGACCGTGTAGCTTGTCGAAGTGGCAGTCGAAGAAGCCGCAGTGTAGGAGGCGGTCGTATTGCTTGAGGTCTGGGCGCTGCCACCACCCGCGCTTTCGGAAGTAACGCTCGCGGTCGAGGTGGTTGTCGTCGTGCTCTTGGACGTCGCGAGGGTGCAGCTGCCTAAGAGCAACGCCACCGCTAACGGCAAGAAACCTTTCGCAAAAAATCCTTTTTTCATGTTGTAATCCTCCTACCCTATCTTTATTAGAGGGTTTGACTTTGAAGGGCGACGCCATTCACGAGGAAACTCGCACCTTCNAAAATAGTAACGACCAAGGCGCCCGAATTCTTGGTAATAATCGGCTGATCACCCAAAATGTTGGTGGCAGTAATCGATCCNGCTACTGTGATNGCAAGATTTGCNCGGGCGACNTTTTGNGCGGTATCGACAACGATTTTCGCTTCGCTATCTACCATGATGGATCCCGTCCAAGGATCATCGCTGGTCCCACTGCCATCTGANAAATCAAGAGCTTGCTCTCCGACGCCTTTAACCGTCAAAGTACCACTAAATTCCGTCGGAGTATCTTCACTGTCATTCGTGAAGAAGTCATGACCATGGAGGCCATCGGCCGCGGCAGCGATCGTAATATCTCCCACCCCATAAAGAAGGATGTCATCGCCTTTTGCCCCATGACCCATCGCGGAGAGAAGATAAAGATTTCCCACCCCGCCAAGCCGGAGATTGTTGCTGCTTTCAACCGCTCCTGCTGCTCCGCTAATGTAATTCACTGTGCCCGAGACCGTTTCAAGGGCGAGATATTTCGCATCATTGCTATAGGTAATAGCACAGGTTTTATCGTCATCGGATTCGATATAGGCTTGATTGAGTTTGATGACCACGCCTTTATAGTCGGTTAAACCGCTTGGATTAGCGACGACGATTTTACCCTTGAAATAGCCGCTTACGGTATAGGTGGCTTTCTTCGCGGAAACCCCGATGGTCCAGGTATTGCTGGCTTCATCATAAGTCGGTGCCGTGCCATTGGTGGTTTGAACTAAAGAAAAATCCCCATAGTTCGAGCGGACATCTTGCGAGGAAGAAGATGAAGAAATGAGAGTTGAAGTCGACGTTTCATCCGAGGAAGAGGTTGTCGAAGAAGCCTCGCTTGAAGAAGAGACTTCGCTGGTGGAAGAAAGACTTTCGCTCGCGCTTGAAGCCAAAGCCGATGAGGTACTCGAAATCGTGCTCAAGGCGCTGTTACAACCCGCTAAAAGGAGTGAAGCTGCCAATAAGGTGATTTTTAAAGAGGAGTGTTTCATGATTTTTCCCTTCACTAGATTAAGAAGCATCCCGCGTTTTTTATTGGTAAAACCTCCTCGCCGCTCTCTTTTTTGCTTGAAAAAGTAAGCCAATGGGAACGAAAAACTTGCTTCAGTTATCCCCTACGAAAAAAGAGACTATACTAATCACGTATTTAAGGAGGATTTTACCAATTATGGCAGAAATCACAAAGAAAAAGACCTTCAGTATGGTCGCGAGCATTTGCTCGTTTGTCGTTGGAGCGATCGCTCTCATCTATGCGATCTACGAACTTGTCTGGGGCATCCAAGCCTTTGGCGGGAATTATGACCACCATGTCTTAGTGGGCATCTTCGATTTGATCGAGTGTGTCGTTCTTCTTGGCATCGCCGGTGTCGGCGTTCTCTATGGTCTCAAACTTCTCGCTGGCAGCAAATTGCCCTTATCGACCAATGGATCCTTCATCAATTGGTTCACCTATATGGCCGGGCTTTATGAGATCAACGTCTTATTAGGCGGCATCGAGAATTTAATCTTAGGCAGTGACCATGGTTATTGGATCGCCTACCTCATCGTTGAGAGTCTCTTCCTCATTGGCTGCATCGTCATGATGTTCTTAGCCAAAGGACAAAAAGGCGTCAATTCGTCGATCTTCTTCTTCATCGGTATCGGTTGCATGCTCATTGCCGATGGCTATGGCATCGGCAATTGGTGGGTCAGCATTCTCTACGGCCTCGCTTTCTTCGCCTTTGAAGTCATGGCGGTTCTCGCCCGTGTCCTCGAAGATAAACTCGGCAAGTAATTCTTTCTCATTCGATTCTAAGCCTTCCTTAGCGAAGGCTTTTCTTTTTTATAAAATCCCTTGCAGAACCCATTCCTTTTTCGAAAGGCCCGCCAAAACGGCTCCGATAAAAAGGGGGAACATCAAACGGAGCGAAAACAAAAAGCGAAAAAGTGAAAAGCAAATCCTACAATATTGTCGCGTTTAGTTTAAAATAAGCACAAGCGCAAAAGGTGAGAGGGGTATCCCTTTTTGACTAAAACGCCAAAGCTATGGAAACGGACAGTCTCGGAAACTACGTTGCTAATCGGCGCAAATTCCTTAATTTAAGGCAAAACGACGTCGCTTCCCTTTTGGGCTACACCACCCAAGCCATCTCGAGTTTTGAGATGGGCAAGTCGCAGATTTCCGTTCTCGTTCTCCCTGAATTGGCGAATCTTCTCAACGAGTCTCTTGATGATCTTTTATCCTGCAATGAATTCCCGGCAGAATTAACAGCCAAGAATCCCAAAGCGGATCCGAAACGCCTCAAAGAGAATTTGATTGCCTTACGGAAGAAAGAAAACCTCAGTATCGACGGGATGGCCAAGATCCTTGGCGTCAACAAGCGGACGATTACCAATTACGAAAAAGGCATCACCGTTATTTCCTTATCTTGTTTATACGCCTTAATCAAGCAGGCCCAAGTCTTGCCTTCCGCTTTCTTCTATACGCCACTGAGCGATAAGAAGGTGCCCTTCTTTAAGCGGCGCCATAACGATTTCTTCTTCGCCCCATTCGTTGTCCTGGCCGTAGTGGGTGTCGTGGCCGGGTGCACCAGTCCGATTTGGGCCCAGCAGATGCGGGCGGCCACTCCAACGTCCTATTCTACCGATACCCAAAGCGGTTCGGAGGAGGCTTCCTTTTCCACGAATGGGACCAGTTCCACGGACAATACCTCCAGCAAAACCCCTGTATCTTCTTCCGCAAGCTCCTCTTCGAGCTCGTCGAATGGGGACTCTTCATCGAGCTCTTCGTCCAGCAGTTCATCCTCGAGCTCTTCAAGTAGTTCCAGTTCTTCTTCGACTTCCTCGAGCACTTCGAGTTCGTCCAGTTCCTCTTCCACGAGCTCAAGTTCGTCCTCTTCGTCGAGCAATCCAACATCTTCAAGTTCATCCTCGTCCTCTTCGGGCACTTCTTCCGAATCCTCCTCAACCGATCCGGATCTTTCCCCTTATATTCCTGGCCTTGAGAAAATGGACGTCTTCCTCGTGGGTGACAAGAGTTCTTCCACGACAATGTTGGGGCGAAGAGATTACACCATCACCTTCCTTACCGGCAGTTTCAGTTTCACCAATGGGGACAATGCCAAAAAGTATGCTTATGAATTCACATTGCTTGATACCCCCACTGGCGTCGAAATGAAAGAATCCACTAGCGGCAAGGACTTCCGAACGATCAGCGTGGGTGAGAACGCCACCGATGGCGCCACTTTCAGCATTCAAATGAAAGCCTATGCCCTCGACCACCAAGATGCCCCGTGCTTTGGCCAAGCTCGGACTTTCACCATTTATAACCCCGCGGGCAAAGACATCACAGCCTCTTTGCCCGGATTAAAACGCGTCGACCTCCTCGTCGATGGCGTGCCGCTTGAGGAAAGGGCACTCGGCGTGGGAAAATATACGCTCAGTGTCCAAACGGAACCCGTCAATTATCTCTCGCAATTCCCCAGTCAAATTATCTATTGGCTGGGCGTCATCGGTCCGTCTTTATACCTCACCGATAACGTCCTCACCATCACGGCGGCTTGCGGTGACTATGCGAATTACGCGATTTGCTTCCAAATCAGTAATACCTTCGGAGCGAATACTTTTGAAACCGTTTTGCCCATTCGCTTTCCCCACACTCAGGAACTGAATAGCTACTACTTCCCCGGCACCAAGAATATCCTTCTTTCTTACGAAGGCCATCCGATGCTCCGGAGCTTAGGGGGCGAATATGACATTGACGTTTCTTATGACACCACCGCCACGATCAACGACACGGATTATTTCATTAAAATCGATGATCCTTATCAAGTCGAAGGCGTGGTCTTTAAATACTCTTCCGTTCTCGGCCCGATTCATGTCACGGTTCCTTCAACAGGTTACATTTATTATCTCTACGATTGGTTCCGTGTCGACCTCTACAACTACGATAACCCCAATCAATGCATTTCTTCCTCGCCCTTTATTATCTGCTTTGCAAATTAATCCGATAAAACCTTAGTTTTTTAGTCTCTTAAAAAAGTTTTTTATCCCCAAAATCAAATATTTTTCCTGCTCTGGAAAAACCTTTGTTTGTCGTTTTTGGGGTTCATCCCTATGATGTGGGTGTCCGGAACAGAAACGCAGCACGTTTCTCGAGATGCATCTCCAATCTTGTATCCCCTCAATTTGGGGCAAAAAGGAGAAGTTTATTATGGCTATCACCCGCAAAAGCGTCATGGTCTTATGGATGTTTGAGACGTTAATGAGTACTGGCGTGCTTAAGAAGGACGAAGCGCTTCAGAAAGAAGACATTTCCGATATTTCCTTCAAGCGTTATATCGCGACCTTAAGACTCTATCTTCAGGCGTATCACCCTTCCTGGCATTTAGCCTATAAGAAGAGCGAGACCTGCTACCGCCTCTTTAAAGCCCAAGCGCTTTAAGAAAACAAAAAGGATGGCCACGAGGCCATCCTTCATGAAATGAGAATCTAGTCCGCTAAGGTGCCCATCGGGTCCCACGGATGCAAATGCGTCGGCTCTTTATTGGCTGCCGCGCGTTCGGCGGGGCTGAGATATTTCTTGAGGACCACCGCTTGGTAAACGAAGGTGTCGAACCATTCCTGGCTCATCACATAGTAACCGGCGGTGCCATTGTCGCTGCCCCAGGAATTCTCGATCTTCCAGCGGTTCGGCTTGTCGTTTGTGATGTTCGCACCGGTAATGACCATCGCGTGGTTCATCGCCGAATGCCAATAATCGAGCATCGCGGCCTTATCGAATTTGATATCGATATTGAAGGCATTGACATAGTCAAAGGCTTTCGAATCCCAGGCAAAGCTATTCCGATCGCGGTAGAAACCGACATCGCTGCCGAACCAGACCGGCTCGCCATCCTTGAGCTGGGCGATAATGAGCTCTTTCATCCGCTCCATCGTCACGTTGAGGTGGTTGATAGGTTTGCCTTCAAGGACGTTGCCGAGATAATCGATCGTGTAGTTTTGATTAAACGGCTTGTCTTTGGTCGGGGAATTGATGAGCGATTGATATTCATCGATCTTTTCGCCAATGTACTTGTCAAAGAAGGCTTTCGGGGTCAATTTCTCTTCGACGTGGTAGCCTTTGTCGTTGGTGTATTCAAAATCGAAGTTCTTCGGCGGAACGCCAAAGGCATTGAGGAAGAGGGTATAGATCTTCTCCATCGTTTGCTCTTTGAGCGTGCGGGCCCGGAACAGCTGACCATTGCGTAATAACGGCGCGGCTTTCGCAGCAAAAGCACGGATCGCGGCGTTCACTAACCGATCGCTTTCCATCGTGTTATTGCTCTGGAACGTCTCGGGGAAGGCTTCTTGCGGCATCACGCCGTATTTCTTGACGAGGTTGACGAACATATCCCACTGCCCACCATCGCTGACGGGGTTCGAGAGAATGAAAGCTAATTCGCGATCATCGTGATCGCGGGCGCCTAATTTGAGAATGGTTTCGAGGGCGAAATTGCTCTTCTCGATTTTGTCGTAAAGGGAAATGTAGTTCTGCGAAAGCTCGAATTTACTTAAGCCACAGGCTTTGGCCACGATTTCGCGAAGGACATTGAGTCCCGCGAAAATCCAGCAACGTCCCGAAGCTTTTTGATTCGCGACCGGCAAGGTCTTGAGATCAATCGAGAATTCATTGGCCACCGAGGCTAAAGAATCCGAATTATAAATGACGCTCGAGATCGCATTGCGGCTTAACGCATGCCGCACCACAACATTCTTCGGATCGGACTCATATTTCGCCAAAATCGTCGTCGTCCTTGTTTCGTCGAGGGCACCTTCTACAACCGCCATGATTTCTTCTCCTTTGTTGAAAAAATCGTAAAATTCATTCCCTATTGTAGCGGTTTCGCTTTAATAGACAACAAAAATGCCATTACGAGAGGGCAGAAGAAATCACGCTGGTTTTGCTGCTCATATAGGAAGAAACGGAGGAGAGTTCCTTTAAAGTGGAACCCGCCAAAGACGAAACATAAGCGGAATAGGTCGAAGCGTTCAAGAAACCATCGCTGACGACTTTTTTGATCGCCGAAGCATAAGTCGGACGATAGACACTCACATTATATTGAAGCGAGGAATTCGACAAAATCGTGCACCAATAAAGCGGATTGGTATTCGAAGTGTCGTGGGTGGTTGAAGTGTGATAAGGCTTAGAGGAAACGACGGTGCTCGAAGTTCCGTTCACCGCCGCGCCGAAGGCCCAGTCCCAGTCATAAGGCAAATAGACGGCTTTGCCATCACTGGGCCGGAAGTAAATGAAATAGTTATTGTAGTTATTGCGTTGGTCATCGAAGTTCCCGAGGCAATACGAAACCCCCTCAAAAGTGAGGAATTCGGTGGTGTCCAAAACGCTTTCAAGGGTCTTTTGCGGGGATTTTCCCTTTTTCACGTTATTAACGACATTGATGAAATTCGCGAGTTTGGAGAAGTCGCTGTTCTCGCCATCATCATTGGTTTTGAGTTGATAATTCGGATGATAGAGGTTGTAACAATCCTCGACCCCGATCTTGCCCGAAGCGATTCGAGTGCCATTGGCTAAACCAGAGGAATCCGTCGAAGTGCTCACGGCGCCTGAGAGGGTCAAATCCGCTTTGATATAACTGTTGTTTTCTTTATAGGTAGAGCACTTATAAAGATCGCCACCCCAATCGCTCGAGGCAAAATGGTGTTCGATAAAGACATCATCGATCGCTTCGATCGCCTCATACGAAGAGGTCTTGGAGCTCTTATCATCCTTAAAAGTCAGCGAAGCCCATTTGGCATTGGGAGCCGCAATCCCTTCTTCATTAAAAACGTGATAGCAGTACATCTCTTGCGAATAGGTCACCGGCGTATCGCCGTTGCGGGGCAAATACTTGAGATCGAGTTTCTCCATCTCGGCAAAGCGCCGATTCTTTCTCTCTTTCCGTGCTGCCGTATCACTCCAGGTGTGTTTGAAGGCGCTAAAGGCGCTCTCAGAATAGATATCATCATCAAAGGTGCATTTGAAGGAAACTTTAAAATGGCAAACGTCCGTGATCGTCCCATCGCTCGAGGCGATTACTGTCCGGGAGGTATTGCCTTTCATCCGAACGCCGACCTCTTCGAGGGCGTAGCTTTTCCCATTGAGGGTCGCGCTAAAGGTGGCAGGGAAATACACGTCGGCGTATTTTTCGTCATAGTTATAGCCGTAGTCGCTCAAGGCGTATAAGGCCGCATTCGTGAATTTCAGTGAGACGCTCAAACTCGAAGAATTGGCCCAGAAATCAGCATAAGTTGGGGAAAGGACATCGGTCGTGGAACTTGCAGAACTCGCCGAAGCCGAAGCCGCCGAAGTCGTGCTGCTGGTGGTCGAAGGAAGCGAGGTCGTGGTCCCATTCGAAGTAGATGAGGTCTTGCCACTACTTTTCGCGCTTTCTCCGGTGGGAAGAGTGCACGAGGAAAGAATCACAAACAAGAAAACCATAAGCGGGAGATAATGTTTTTTCATAAATAAAGAGGGCGAAGGATTTCCCCTCACACTTTATTAAGTCTTAACAAAGCGTTTTTATTGGTTAAGCCAAGGAAGAAGCTATGGTCTTGAGCTTCGCCGTGCAATAACTTTGAGCCTTCGCCACATCGCCCGTTCCTAAATTTGAGGGGGCTTTTGCAGCGAATTTTGCATAAGCGTCCCCCGAAAGGAGACCCGCCGCCACCGCTTCTTTGATTGCCGCGGTATACGTCGCGATATACGAAGTTTGATCATAGGCTAAGCCCGAAGTCTTAAAGAACGTCACCCAATAAATGTTGGTATCGATCGTGCCATTGAGTCCGGTCGTCTGGAAGGGCGTAAAGCTCGACATATCGAGGGATTTTCCCGCTTCCATCGCCCCCATCGCCCAATCCCAATCGTACGGGATATAAATCGCCTTTTTATCGCTCGGGCGGAAATAAAGATAATAGTTATTGCCATTATTGCGCTGATCATCGAAGTTGCCAAAGAGATAACTGGCGGCCTCGAAGCGGAGATATTCTTGGACGTCCAGCACGCTTTCAAGNGTGTTTTGCAGGGCTTTTTTATANCGNAGNTTCCAAATCGTGTTGATGTAATTGGCCATGGCGGAGAAATCGCTGGCCTCGCCATTGTCATTGGTNTTGAGCTGGTAGTTGGGGTGATAGCCNGTGTAATTGTCTTCGACTCCGATTCGACCATTGGCCACGCGGGCGCCGCTCGTCAATGTACTCGNCGTATCGTTTTTCTCNACNGCGCCATCGCGGGCTAAGTTGGCGCTCTTCCATTCGCCCGTCGCATTGCCCCAGACGCACTTATAAAGATCGCCTTTGGCTTCGGCTTTCGAGAAATGACGCTTTAAGAAGACCTTATCGATGTCTTCGATNATTTCATAGACATAGGATTGGGTCGAAGNGTCGCTCGTGAGGGCGACATTCGCCCACTTGGCATGGGGTGCTAAGATGTCAAAGGAACGGAAAGAATCGTAGCAATAAATCTCTTGCGATAAGGTTTGGCTTTGGTTGCGGGGCAAATACTTGAGATCGAACTTCTCCATGTCGAAGAGGGTCCGTTTCTTCCGAGTAGCTAAACCTGTCGGGTCCGCGCTCCAATCATGCTTAAAGGCTTTGAACTGATCCAAATCATAGAGGGTATCGTCAAAGGTGGCCTTTAAGGAAATCTTAAAATGACAAGAATTGGTGATATTGCCCGAGGCATCAGCAATCTCCCGTCTTGAAGTATTGCCTTTCATCCGGGCTCCGGCCTCTTCAAAGACATATTGTTGGTCATCGACTTTCACCGTTAAGGTGCACGGGAAATAGACATCGCCCCATTTTTGATCGTCAATCGTCCCATAATGGGATAAGGCATAAATCGAAGCGTTTGAAAAACGCAATCCAAGCGAGATTTGCGAGGAATAAGACCAAAAATTCGTGAATTCCGCGCTCGAAATCAGCGCGACGTCATCGCTGGGGGCGACGCTACTCGAAGAATTGGGATTGGAAGAAGAAAGAGACCTCGAAGACGAGCTGGAGGATGAGGAAGAGCTTGAAGCCGTTGAACTGAACGAAGTCGTAGATGAAGTCTTCGAAGCGGAAGACGAAGGCGTCGAAGAAGATTCACTCGCCGAAGAGGCGGGCGAAGAAGCGACGGCTGAAGAGGTCGTGCCAAGATGGCAAGCCCCCAAGAGGGCGGCTAAGGGGAGCAAAACAAGAACCGAAGATTTTTTCATGGGGCTATTATCGCACGAATGTCCCCTACTAAAAGAGCCAAATTTGCGATAATCGTAACTTCAAAAGACCTCCTGAACATCGAGGGCAAAGGCGCCGCTTTCTTTTGCGTTCGCATAGCCATTCTTAACATAAGAGGATAAAATAGCCCCGTTAGAGGAATTAATTATGGATAAAGATTTACAACGTTTCGTCCGTTATTGCGAAATCGACACCCAAAGCGATGACACCAGTACCACCACTCCGAGTGCGATGAAAGAGCTTAATTTAAGCAAACAACTGATCAAGGAACTCGCCGAACTGGGCATCAAAGCGGAGATGGATGAGTTTGGCCGCGTCTATGCCAAAGTCGAAGGCGATCCCACCCTGGATCCGATTGGCCTCAATAGCCACGTCGATACCGCCCTTGAAGTCACCGGAACCAATGTCAAACCCCGCTACATCGAACATTACGATGGCGGCGTGATCCGTTTGAATGAGAAATATTCGATGTCGCCGGATGATTTCCCCCGTTTAAAGAATTATGTCGGAACCGGTCTCATCGTCACCGATGGCAACACCTTATTGGGCGCCGATGATAAAGCAGGCTTAGCCATCATCATGGCCACCGTTGAATATTACGTGAAACACCCCGAAGTGAGACACCATCCGATTTGCATCTTATTCACCCCCGATGAAGAAATCGGCCGCGGACCGGAACACTTCAACGCCAAACGCTTTGGCGCGGCATACGCTTACACCCTTGATGGCGCTGAGCCCGATATCATCGAAGACGAGAACTTCAACGCCGCTCACGCCGATATTACGATCGAAGGCGTTTCGATCCACCCGGGTGAGGCCAAAGGCAAACTGGTCAACGCGCTTCATCTTGCCAGCGAATTCGATGCGCTTCTTAATCCCGAAGAGCGGCCTGAGAAGACCGAAAAACGTGAGGGATTCAACCATCTTTTAGCCCTCAATGGCACGGCAGAGAGCTGCTCGTTCCACTACATCATCCGTAACCACGATAAGGCCAAACTCGAAGCCCAGAAAGCCGAGTTCACCCATGCCCAAGCCGTCTTAAGCGCCAAATATCCGAAAGCCAAGATCACCTTGACCTTAAAAGATGACTATCGCAATATGCACGAAGTCTTCGAAAAAGATCCGCGCGCGGTCATCCATGCCGACAAAGTCTATGCCGAACTTGGCATCAAAGCCCGCCATGAGCCGATTCGCGGCGGCACCGATGGCGCGACCTTCTCGTTCATGGGCTGCCCAACCCCGAACCTTGGCACTGGCAGCTATAACCACCACGGCCGTTTCGAGTATCTCTCGGAAAAAGATTTCAAACAGATGATTGAGATCTGCGAAGCCATCTTGAAAGCCTAATCTAAACGAAAACAAAAGGCCGTTCCTAGTCCAAACGCTAGGAACGGCCTTTCAATATGAATAATCAATTAGCAACTGAACGAAATGGAAACGCTCGAAATGTAGACCATAAAACCGGTGGTCGCTGATTCGGTATCAGAAGCTGTATAACGAACGCGGTTTATCGTGGTGTGAATGTCCGTGAAATCGGCGGTAGAACCCGTTTGAGTCACCAAAGGAGTTTCGTTTTTCGCATTTTCAGAATAACCATTCGTGTAAAGTGAAATCTTCATTTGAAGATCATGTTCGGCCACTTTTAAATTGGTATCGCCAGCGAAAGAAGCCGCGGTGATATTGTTTGCATAAATATCAACCTGAGCAGACCCTGTCAAAGTAGTAGACGTATCGAAAACGGAGTCGTAAACAATCCAGCCTTTCTCCGCCCAAGTTCCTGCTTTCCCGTCGCCAGTTCCGCTCAGCCCAATCCACATATAACCATTGGCGGACAAACCTAAATTAGTATCGGTAACCTGGTTATCTCCGATGATCGTCGGACAAAACGAGGATGAGGTGGTCATCGTGATATTATGGGCATTCGTTGCCTTTAAATCGACGGTGTTACTCTTGCCACCGGCATAGACCAATCCAACTAAGGCCACCGCTGCGACGCCGGCCATCATGGCTTCAACAACCGTTTTTGATTTCTTCATCTTTTTACTCCTTTCACGGAATAATCGAATAATTATAGATACAAATGTGACATTTAAAAGAAAAAAAGCGCTTCCAGATGACAATAAAAAAGACCGTTTCGGGTTTTTATTTCCTGAAACGGTCGTAAGGTCCTATTGGCTGGGGTGACTGGGGTCGGACCAGTGCATCTCGGATTCAGAGTCCGATGCCTTACCACTTGGCTACACCCCAATAGGCACGAATAATTCTACTCGGCATTTGCCTTTGCGCAAGAGAGAAATGTATCACCTTGTCTTCTAGAAAAAGAAAACTCCTCCGAAGAGGAGTCTTCTCTTGAGTCACTTTTCGCTCAATAACCTTCGCCGCCCTCCGAAGGGGTGGCGCTTAAGATATCGGCTAAGCCATTGATTGTNGGCTGGGGTGACTGGGGTCGGACCAGTGCATCTCGGATTCAGAGTCCGATGCCTTACCACTTGGCTACACCCCAATAGGCACGAATAATTCTACTCGGCATTTGCCTTTGCGCAAGAGAGAAATGTATCGCCTTGTCTTCTAGAAAAAGAAAACTCCTCCGAAGAGGAGTCTTCTCTTGAGTCACTTTTCGCTCAATAACCTTCGCCGCCCTCCGAAGGGGTGGCGCTTAAGATATCGGCTAAGCCATTGATTGTGGTCGAGCCAATCGCGGAAGTCTTTAAGCTGACGCGAAGATCGCTTTGCAAACTCTCCGTCACATAAAGCGGAATCGAGATCGTAATCGTGAGCGAGGTGTCATCATAGGCGAAAGAGGCTTTCTCGCTTTCGATAATCGGCGTTCCCGAAGAGGAACTCGTGAACAAATCATAGAGATCCGGGAAGAGAAGGTCGAGGGCGTTCGTCCCCAAGCTCTTTTCCGGGCTTCCGTGGTTCAAATCGTAGACGTATTCGTATTGATAGACGCCGCTTTCAACGGTCAAACTGCCGGCATTGATCCGCTCTTCGGAAAGGCTGGCAAGCCCTTTCTTGTAGGTGTTCCAATAGGGTGCGGAAGTCGCAGCGTAAGTCGTATAATCGAAGTCTTGCGAGCCGATGACGGCCTTGCCGTTTTCCATCGTGAAGCTATAAACCGTGCCATCGGTGTGGTTAAGGTAGCCATAGTTCACTTCATCGTACTTGTTTTCTTCTTCCTCGTTGACGTTGTAGTAATGCATCCACATCCCATCGGGTGTCAGCATCAGCTGGCGGGGCTTCCGCACAGCGCCGACAAAGGCTTCTAAGAAAGCCGATGANGCCATCGCGCTCTTCATATCGACGAGGCTCTTGCCATCGAGGGTATAGAAATCAGCGGTCCCATCGATCGTGTAGTTATGCGCATCGGCAGCCGTTTTGATCTTGTTGACTAATGGCGCGACATCAACTTTATCCGGAGCCTTCGCGTCTTTGACGTATTGATCAAGGACAGTAACGGAAGAGGTTCCGATCGCACTATAAGCGAAATCGCCAAAGCTGGCCAAGGAGCCGGCCGCCGAAATGCCATAGGCGGTAAAAACAAAATCATCACCCGTCGTCTTCACGCCCAAGAAAGCAAGGTAATAGTCGCCTTTGCTCGTCGAAATCAGCGTCGAATCATAGCCTAATTCCTTCATCATATTCGCAATCGGGGCGCCNACGATGAAGTAAGAATATTTGCCGCTGAGGGCTTTCGATAAAGCTTGGTAATTACGGAAAGTCGTCTCNCCAACGCTAAGTAATGGCGCGGCTTCTTTCATGACATCGGTTCCAACGCCGCGGTCGTGCTGAAGCACGTTCAACGCGCCTGTGCTATCCAAGGTAAAAGGATAGGCTTCTTTATCCTTGCTCGAAACCACGATGCCTTTGCCATCGCCATAAGAGATGTAATTCGCCGTGCGAACGGCGGCCTGCGAATTAAAGCCCGTCGAGGCCGTCAAAGTGAAGTTGTCTTGAATCGCCGACCATTTCTTGGCCAGCGAGGTGATATCGCTATTGGCCGTGATAACGAAACTTACCGTCGCGGTCAACGTCTTATCGGCACTCGCGCCTTGGCAGGAAAGATTCCCAAGGAAATCGCCAGCTTGTTCAGCGCTAAAGAGTAGCGGATTGCTGCCATCGGCAAAAACACCGACGCCTTTGCTCTTGAACGAGTCCTCGCCTAAAGCCAATTTGGTGACGGATTTAGCGGGGATTTCTTCGTTAGCCGCATTGTAGAAATGGAGATAACCAGTCAAATCGAGCGTGGCTCCAACCGCAACGGAAGGAATGCTGCTATCGACTTTGATTGAAGTAACCGCAACGTCCATCGCCGAGGAGGAAGACGAACTCACGGGCGAAGACGAAGAAGATGAACTCGAAGAACTCGAAGAACTCGAAGACGAAATGCTCGAAGAAGACGAACTCGTAGAAGCCGTGACTGAGCTGGTCGCACTGCTTGAAATCGGAGTACTGGAACTTCCGGCTTTCGAAGAGCTGCTGGAAGTGATTCCACCGCACGAAGCCAAAAGAACTAACGACGACAAACTGCACGCAAAAAGAAACGTCTGTTTTCTCATAGATGAGCCCCCCCTTAAGAACTCGCAGGTTAGTATAATCCTTGTATACAACCTATATCAATATCGTGCTTAAAGTCTTTTTATCGGTATTACGATATTTTTTGTAAATNCGTTTTNTNCGGAAACCCAAATGCGATAAAAAAGCGTTGTTTTCTGAAGGAAACACCATCAAAATTATCTCATGAGTCATTTAATCGCCCTTGGCGGCGGATCGGGTTCGGGAAAAAGTCTCCTTTCTTCAGCCCTAAAAAAGAGTTTGGGAGACAAGGCATCGATCTTGCCTTATGACGCCTATGACAAAGACCAAAGCCATTTAAGCATGGCTGAACGGGATGCGATTAATTACGATGCCCCATCGGCGATGGATGAGGAGCTTTTCATCACGCACCTAAAAGCCATTAAACGCGGCGAGGCCATCGAAGTCCCCCAATTTGATTTTGCCACGCATACCAGGAAAAAAGAGACCACTCCTTTCCTTCCAACGGATATCGTCATCGTCGAAGGCATCTTGGCCTATGTCATCCCGAATCCTCGGGATTATTTTGATTATTTCATCTATGTTGACGCCCCCGCCGACATCCGGCTGGCCCGCCGGATCATCCGCGACCGCAAAGAGAGGGGTTATAACACCGATCACATCCTCACCCAGTATCTTTCAACGGTGCGGCCGATGCACGAACGTTACGTCGAACCCACCCGGCAAGAAGCGGACTTCCTCTTCCCCAATCCGACGAATGAAGGATTGGATCAAAAAGAGTTAAACCGCTTACTTTGCATTTTGTCGGATAAGTTTCTCAAAAAGGACTAGACTGATTTTATGATCATCGATTCGCATGCGCATATCGCCCATTGGCCCACCATTAAGGAATGCGAAAACCTCATTATTGAGTCCAACAAGAAATACTTGATTGGTTTTACGTTGCTCAGCGATTGCGATTGCTCCGAATATCCTTCGGTCGAGAAATACGGCATCCACCAAGTCAGCCAGCTTCAAGGCTTAAGAACCGTTCTCAAGTTCGTTCAAAAAGACCCGAAGAGTTTTGGGGCGATGGTTTGGATCAACCCCCACCACGAGACAGTGACGCCAGAACTTGTGAAGTGCATCCAAGAAAACCGCCAGTACATCTATGGTTTAAAGTTCCATCCTTATGAATCGCACCTGCGGATCACCAGCAAAGCGTTAAAACCTTATTTGGATTTAGCCCGGCAGTTTGATCTCCCCATCCAAGTCCATACCGCCCAAGATAAATATAGTGACGTCTACTATCTCGGCCTCGTCGCCGGAGAAAACCCGGATTTGAAATTCATCGCCGCCCATATGCAACTCGTGAGCGACAACCATTCCGCCCTCGAAGTGCTCAAGAATCACCCTAACGTTTATGGCGATACGGCTTGGGTCGACATCAAGATCGCGAAAAAGGTCCTGACCGAAATCGGCGAAGATCGGATAATGTTCGGAAGCGATAACCCGATCGATGGGCTCGATACCTTGGGCAATCCGATTTACGAAGCCTATCTTCGGAACAAAGTCAAACTCCCGGGAAGGCTCTATCACAACTTAATGTATCGGAACGCGCAAAAGCTCTTCAAAATCCCCCTCAAATAATGCAAATCCCCCCTGGATTGACTTCCAGAGGGGATCTTTTTTACTTCTTTTGCGGGGGCAATTTTGGCGTCTCGGCTTCTTTCACTTCAACTTCGATCGCGTTATCTTGGGCGATCGTTTTGGGATTGGGAGTTTCTTTCTTTTTCTCCTGCGGTTGGACTTTTCGCGACGAGGTCGTCTTCTTCGTTAAAGGATACACCGGCGTGAGATAGCGCTCGGGATTCTCTTTGATCCAAGCGTTTTTCCATAAGGCATATAGAGCCATCAGCCCTTCGATCACGATGAGGACAATGCTCCAGCCCCGAATAAAACCCGTCCAGGGTTTATCGCTCCCACCCGCTAAGCCGACATAGGTGGAAACGAGCATCACGATGCCGCAGGCTAAATACACAAAGCGGATGATGACGCGGAGAAGAGAGACCGCATGAATCCGTTTTAAGGAAGGTTCCTCATCGGGGGCGACGAAATAAAGGGCGCTTAAAATCGCCAGCAATAAAAGATTAACTCCGGCAAAGCCTAAGGCAACATAGGAACAAATCATCGAGGATTGCTGGTTCGTGCCTAAATTGGCATCCATCACCAGCGAAATCGCCGCAAAAAGAATGTCAATGATGCTTAAAGCCAATAAGGCGATAAAAGAATAGAGATAAAGTTTTTTCTTCACCTCGGCGCTGATGGTCTCTTTGACCAACTGATGTTTTTGCTGTTCGTTCATGCTACCAATATACACTTTTTTGTAGCCCTGTTGAGGGGGAATACAGACTCCTTTTCGTTACCTTTGTCTCTTTGAAAAACCCAAAAGCGAGAATAGTGATTGAATTTACGAAAAATGGCCCTAATATTTTCGCCATGGAGGATGAAACGAATGAAAAAAATCTTAATTACCGGCTTCGGAGCCTTCCTCAAACACGAGGTGAATCCCGCCGAGAAAGTCGCGTTAGCCCTAAAGAAAGAGGGCTATGACGTCGTTATCCTCCCCGTTTCCTATGAAGGGGCGAAAGCGGAGTTTGCGAAAATCGCGAATCTTCATTCCTATGATCTGATTCTCAGTTTGGGTTTAGCCTCGTCCCGGAAATACATCTCTTTAGAGCAAAAAGCTTATAACGAAATGAACGCGATCCATCTGGATAATGACGGAGTCCGCAAAATGGGCGACGCGATCTTGCCAAAGCAAGCCAAAGAATTGGCGACCCCTTTTGATCTAACAAAACTCCAAAAAGCCCTGGCGGAAAAAAGCATCCCTTCGGACATCAGCACCGATCCGGGCCGCTACATTTGCAACGAAGTCTACTATCTTGACCTCGCCAGTGGCATCCCCGCTTTATTCGTCCACTTCCCCGGCCTGGGCCAATCAAGCATCGAAAAAGACTACTTGGCGACTGAAACGTTATTAGACGCGCTCAAGGCGTTATAACCGCTGACCTAATTTCTTGATTTCGTCGAGGGCCTTCGCGTCAACGTTATCGAAGCGGATCACTCGGGTCTTTTCTGGGGCTAAGGTCAAAATCCCTGCAAAATAAGGCTGAATTTGGCTTTGAAGCTCTTTTTCGCTGCCCAGATAAACCAAGATCAAATGATGAAGAGTCAAGGGGGTCGGAGCGCTTTCGAAACAAACGCCTTTGCTCAATGCCGCCAGCAAGGGACTGGAAAAGGTCCCCGTGGCAAAAATGACCAAATCCTGACTTTGAAGAAGATCCGGCGCGACAAGATTGAAATCATCAAGGTAAGCGCATGGCACTTCTTTTTGGAAACAACCCCCACAGTCTTTGCAGGGCTTGATCTTGAGGTCTTTGAAATCGTGACGGAAGATTTCGTGGTTGCTTTTCACCGCTTCGTCAATAAAGGCGTCCATCAGCTCCCGTAACGGGCACTCAAAAACTTTATGGTCGCCCCAGACGCTCAACGGCTTTAGATTAAGCGGCGTCATAATTATCCTTATACGATTCGTTCCCGTAATCATTCGATGATTCGGGATCGCTTTCTTTTTCGTGGAGCATATCGATATCTTCGCCGGTCCGATTGCTCTTCTGAGTGGTATGGTTGTTCGTTTTCTTTTCTGGCATAAAACGCTCTCCTTAAATCTTGACCCAAATAAAGGCATAGCCCAAAGCGAGGGCCGCGACAAGCAAAATCCCCATAATCAGGAACGCTTCTTTGAGATTCGCTTTGCCTTTAAAAAGATAAATCGGCCCTAATCCGGCGTTGACCGCCAAGCCCGAGACGAGCGCTCCGAAGGGCAAAGCGCCGCTGAGATAAAGATCGGAAATGAGAACCGAAGAGGCACAATTCGGGATTAAGCCAATCACCACGGAATATAACGGAGCCACCCAATAATTGCTGGTGAGGAACTCCGCCATCTTCTCGGGGGTTACCCACAAAACCAGTAAGCCAAACAAGAAGGAAATCACATAGGCGTAAGCGAAAATCTTCAAAGAATGGAGAAGCGGATGGACCAAATGTTCATGCCAAGGTCCTTCCCCTTCGATCTCATGCCCGCAACAGCCATGGTGGCATTGGACATCGCCCGAGCAACTTTCGAGGTGCTCTTCCACCTCTTCATCATCTTTTTTATTGATGACATCAACCAAGAATCCGACTAAAGCGCCCCCGACGATCTTGATCGCAAGCAAGGGGAACACCATATACCACTTAGCGTTGTTGAATGACCCGAAAAAGATCGGCAGCGCTTCATCGGAGCAAGCGATGAAAATGGCGATGAGCGTGCCCATGGTCAAATGGCGTTTGGTATAAAGATCGGCCCCGACCACCGAAATGCCACATTGGGGAATCGCCCCGCTGACGGCGCCGAATAACGGCCCGTATTTTTTATTCTTTTCTAAGAGGGTTGCGATCTTTTCCTCAAAGAACGAAAGCAAGAGGTAGATCGCAAACGCCATCGCGAGAATCTTGAGGGAGTCGTATAAAGTGTCTAGGGCTAGCTCGCCCACATCGTTCCAAGTCATGAGGATATCATACACTCCTTGTCAAGTTTCCTTATCGTATTCAATGACTTTCCCCGTTTGAGTTTGTATAATCGTCAACGAGGTTAATTATGAGCGAAGAAAATTGTAATCACGAATGCGAAGGCTGTGACGAAGAGCACTGCCCGAGCCGCGGCAAAATCGAGAAGTTAAAACTCCACGAATCCTCTTCTTTTAAAAAGACGATCGCGGTGATCTCCGGCAAAGGCGGCGTCGGCAAAAGCATGGTCACCTCNCTTCTGGGCGCATCCTTAGCNCGCGCCGGACACAAGGTTGCGATCCTCGATGCCGATGTCACGGGGCCTTCGATTCCCCAAGCGTTTGGCCTTAAGAATTATCAATGCGTTGGCGATGAATCAGGCATTTATCCGGGCAAAACCAAAGGTGGCATCGAAATCATGTCCGCCAATTTGCTCGTTGATACGCCCGAGACGCCGCTCGTTTGGCGCGGACCGATGATTTCGAGTTTGGTCCAACAGCTTTATAGCAATGTCATCTATGGCGAGATGGAAGTCTTGCTCATCGATATGCCGCCCGGCACGGGTGACGTCCCTCTCACCGTCTTCCAACAAATCCCGGTCGATGGGGTCATCGTGGTCGCTTCGCCTCAGGAACTCGTAAGCATGGTGGTCGAGAAATCGGTCAACATGGCTAAGATGATGAAGATCAACATCCTGGGTCTCGTCGAGAACATGGCTTACGCGAAGTGCCCGCATTGCGGCGAGAAGATCGACGTCTTCGGCGCGGGCGATCTCAGCAAGGTCGCAGCCCGCTATGGCGTGCCGCTCCTCGATGAACTTCCGATTGACCCCTCCTTAGCCAAATTGGTTGATGACGGGGCGGTTGAATCCTATAAAGGCGATGCGCTCAAAAAGAGCGTGGACTTGATCGAGAAGCTTTAAAACAAAGACCAACTCCGGTTAGCCGGAAGTTGGTCTTTTTCTTATTTGAAGGGGGCTATGCTGGCGATTTTACTTTTCCGCAGTTCCGGAGTCTGGCAATAACGTCCGCATGACCGAACGGCGGGTGACAATGCCAATGAAAACGCCATTATCGTCAACGACAGGGACGAAGTTTTGGTCAATGATCTTGTCATAGAGTTCTTTGATTTGGCAGTTGACGCCAACGGCTTGAATATCGCGGGAAGCGGGAACATCCTGCAAATTCATCTTCTCGAGTTCGCCAAAGGAGAGATGGTTCCTGGTGAGATAATAAAGGAAATCACCTTCCATGAGCGCACGTTCGTATTTGCCGCTTTTGCGGTTGATGACGGGGATCATGGAATAACGTTTCCCCTCGAGCTTTTCTAGCGCTTGCCGCACCGTAAAATCCTCGAAGAGGTAATCGACCTGGTTCTTCGGTAGCAAAAGAAACAAGATATTCATAAACACATTTTAATCCATCTCCGCCATCGCGCAATATCTTTTCTAAAGAGTCACCGCTTTTTTGAAAAACCTTACAAAATTTATTGTTTCTTAAGAACAATCGTCTAAAATAAATTCACTTTAATCGTTGGGCTCGTCCCACAATAAAGTCCAACATGGCCAGAAGAAATTTAAGAAACATTGACGAAAGAATCCTCAACCGCGTCATCATCGAAGGCGCGAAAAACGGGATTGAAGGCGTATCGACGAAAAAGATCGCTGCTTTTTTGCGCATTACCGAACCGACGATCTACGTCCACTTCCAAAGCAAAAAACATCTGCTTGATGAAGCTTACCACAAAGCGATGGATGCCCTTTATACTTTAAAGAGCCTCAAAGAAAATGACGACTTCTCGAGCGTGATTGCCGAGAACCTTTATCTCATCGGCCTCCAAGCGGCCAAATACCCCGATGAAGTGATCTATGCCTTCAATTACCGCCACATGCCGGATTTTGTCGAAGCCAATCCTGCGCAGAGCGAGACTTCGCAGCACTTCTTCTTAGCCTTACAAAAAATGTGGCATCATGGCACGAACGAAAATCCAAGTTCGTTCTGCCCCTATATCGACCGCCAAATCTATCTCTATGCCCTAGAGACCGTGGATTCTTATGGCTATAGCATCGCGAAGAAAGATCTTCCTTGCGATCGCACGACCGCAAAGTTCTTTGCCGCTTTGATGCTCAACGCGCTCAATGGTGGCAAGACCACCTTCTTGGCCTCACTTACCGATGAGGATAGAAAAGAACTCCAAGTGAAAGCCGCCGATTGCCATTTGCTGAACTAGCCGATTAGCTGGCGTAAAAGAAACCGCTCGAAGCGATCACCGTCAGCAAGAGGGTGAAAACCACCACTCCGGGAATATAAAGAATCGTCGAAAGAAGACTCGCGTCGCTGGCGAGTTCTTTTTCGTTATCGAACTCCAGACAATATGCGACTCCAACGGTCACGGGCGGAACCGCCCACATCAAAATCGTGCTTTGAAGGGTGGCCAAGGAAATTAAGGGCGGATAGCCGCAGGCGCGAGCAATTCCTTCTAAGGCATAAAGGATACCCAAGACCATGGAGGGTCCGACGAAGATCCGCATAAAGGCGAAAGCCCAGGCAGTCTTGTTCTTGGCGGCGTCTTTAATGCTCTTTTCGCCCAAAGTTAAGCCAATCGCGAGATAGACTAAAGGCGAGGATAAGGCTCCGAGAACCTTTAACACGGCGAAGACCCAAGGCAAAGAAACATCAATCCGCCAAAAAGGAACATAACTCGGCGAAGTCGTCTCGCTCGGGGAGAGCCAATCTTTGCGAATCGTCCACCAGTTCATTTCTTTGGCGCCTGGGATCGCCTGAAGCGCCCAGAACAATAAGCCCATGAAAGTGGCAAGCAAAATCGGGTTAAGCAAAATCTTCTTCGTCAACTCTTTCTTGCTTCTCGCTTCGGGGGCGATCTTCTCGCCGCCGATCGCGACAAAGACATACGAATAGACGAAAACCCGAAACGAGATATTGAAGAGATTGGAATCGTTATAAACCTGGGCTCCATAAAGCGAAGCCAATAACGGCTGGGCGAAGAAGGTGCCCGAGCCGAAAGTGAAAAGAAGAGCCAAGATCTTGCGTTTGTTGGGGTCCTTCACGAAGAAGAAAAGATAGCGGCTGGTCGGAATGAAAATCAAATAAAGGCCAAATCCCAATAAGAGATTCACCAAGGTATCGATCGCCCCGTTCTCGGTGAAATCCACCATGAAAGAAGCGAAAGCCAAACAAGGGAGAGCCACCATTAAAACGATTTTGCTCAACACGAGCGACGCGGAATCCGGAAGCAGTTTTTTCCGAGCTAAGAAATAGCCCAGAAAAATCACGGCCAAGCAAGTTAAAACCGCACTCCAAAGCGCGGTCGAGGAAAGGGCCTTTAATAAGCTCGAAGATAAAGAAGCGTCGCCTTCAAGAACCATAAAATCCCTGCAAAAGTCCCCTCGATGGTCTTTAAAGGCATTCGTTTCGCCTTTAATGACGTCCTTAAGTATAACAAAAAGGAGGACTTATAAGATGAGGCGAGCGAAAAAAGAGGCTTTCATGAGCGGGCTAAAACATCGATTTTTTCGGCGCTGCTTTGTAGGGCTTTTTCTTCTTTCGGCGTAAGGCTCGTCAAGAAAGAGGTGCCATATTTCGAGAAAGGAATCCGGTAGATCCCCAGTTCATTGATCGCGTGGGCCAGCCATAAAGGAATGCTCTCCCCCACCTTGATTTCCAGAATGCACTGGTGTGGCGGCAAAAGGAGTTCGCCTCCGAGTTCGTTAAGGTGAAAGTTATCCCGCCGATAGGAAATCGAAGTGTCGATCGTCACCCGGCAGAAAACATCGAACGGGCGATTGACGAAAGCCATCCGGTCATATTGAATCACGCTCTTGGGATAAATCCCATGATGGCGGGCGATAAAGTCTTCCAGAACGTCAAGAAAACGGTCGTGCTGATATTTGCCATTCCGCTTCGGAACGATTTGACGAAAGACATAATCCTCATATTCCCTTTCGCTGAGAATAATGCGGCTCTTAAAGACGTCGCTTTGATATTTGTTCTTGAACTCAATGAAATAGATCGGCTTGGCTCCCCCATAACTCCTTAACCGCAATTTCTCTTTGTAAGTCGGATGATCGACGCTCCGCTCGACCACCGCATTGTCGCCGTCATCGAAATAGATGGTGTTAACTTGGTAATGGCCATTGTTGATTGCATAAGGATCGACGTCGAGATGTTCTTTTAATGCGGCCACGAGGAAAGGGACAAGTTTCTCGTCAAGAGGATACTTGTTTTCCGTCCGGCAGAAATTAACGATCGGGGCCGCCATAAACTTTTACTGCCTTTCCGCGTCGGAGACCACCACTTCAAGATTGCCATTATGCTCGCGAATTTCATCCATCAGAAGTTTGATCGTCTCGCCTTTTTTAAGCGAGACATCATAACGGATTTCATAAAGTTGACCATACTCAACGGTCCGAACTTCCTGAAGTTTATAGGTTAAGCAATGATGGGCAAAGATTGCTTCAAAGACTTCGGATTGGTTCAAATCCTCGGGAACCCGAATCCGGACCGAAAGGATTCCCCCCATGTCTTCGCCAAACTTGAAGGCGTGCAAAACCAATAAAATCAAGACCACGGCCAAACAGCTTAAAGCGCCATAGAGCGCATAGCCGATGCCGAAGACGATGCCGAGGACGCTGGCCAAGACCAAGTAAACCATGTCTTCAATCGCAAGTTTATCGCTCCGGAAACGGGTCAAGGCGACGCCGGCGGTCAAAACAACGCCCACCCGAATCGTATCGGAGGTTTCGAGTTCGCTATTGCGGGCATTGAGCAAACCCACCAAAGCAGCCATCGCGACCGGCACGATCAAAATGGCCATCGGCATAAACCGGGTATAGGCGTAGCCTCGCTTAATCCTTTTATAAACNAGCGCTAAAGCTAANCCNGCCGCTAAGGCGATGAGCAAGCAGAGGGGATAAGCGAGCCAGGTTTCTAAAATATCATAAAACGACTTGAACGCGGTCATAGTGAGCCTCCTTGGACCTATTTCTACCTTATTAAGTTAAGAGGGGGCGCTTTTTGTTGGCGAAAATTGAAGAATAAATCATATCGTTTGCGCTTTCCTTCTCTTCGATGATAATTAAAGCGCCCCTAATTGGGGCCTTATGGAAGAAAAGAAATACAAAGTGAATGGCATGTTCTGCGCCGCTTGCCAACTTCACGTCCAAAAAGCCGCAGAAAAAGTCCCTGGCGTTGCCAAAGCCGAGGTCTCTTTATTAACCAACTCCATGGAAGTCACCTTCAATGGTGCCCCCAACGATAAGGCGATCGAAAAGGCAATCAAGGAAGCCGGTTATTCGGCTTCGCCCTTGGCTGACGAATCCTATAAAGCCCGCCGCAATGAACGGAAAAAAGATCTCCGCAAAACCCTGATCAAATTGATTTCCGCCGCCGTTTTGCTCTTGATTCTGATGTACTTCTCGATGGGAATGATGTGGGGTTGGCCGATGTTTAGCCCGATGATCGTCGACCTCGCCATCGAACTGGGCTTAGCCAGCGCCATCATCGCTATTTATTACCACTACTTCGTCTCCGGAACCATCTCCTTATTCAAAGGACACCCGACCATGCTGACCCTGATTAGCATCGGGAGCGGAGTTTCTTATCTTTATGGCCTTTACGTCTTCATCATGATGGCGTTAGGCAAAGGCAATAACGAGAATGTCTATTTCGAAGCAAGTGGCATGATTCTGACCTTAGTCTCCTTGGGCAAATACTTTGAGGCCTTAGCCAAGAGTAAGACGACCTCATCCATCGAAAACTTGATGGCTTTAGCGCCCGAAACCGCACTCGTTGAAAGCAATGGCGAAATCAAAGAGATCTTATCCAAAGAATTGAAAGTTGGAGATATTTGCCTCGTCAAACCCGGGGCCAGAGTCCCAACGGATGGCATTATAGTGTCAGGATACGGACATCTTGAAGAAGCCGCGATTACAGGCGAAGCCGTTCCGGTCTATAAAAAAGTCGGCGAAAAAGTCATCGGCTCGACGCTCAATACTTCCGGCTCCTTCAAAATGAAGGTAAGTGATGTCGGCGAAGACACCACGATCAACAAGATTGTCAAACTCGTTGAAGAAGCCGCCAATAGCAAAGCCCGTTTAGCCCAACTCGCGGATACGGTCTCCGCTTATTTCGTTCCGGTTGTCATCACGATTGCTTTGATCGTTTTCCTCGCGTGGGGATTCAGTTCTCAAAACTGGAGTCTCGCCATCAATATGGGCGTCTCCGTTTTGGTCGTTTCGTGCCCTTGCGCCTTAGGTCTCGCCACTCCTGTTGCGGTAATGGTGGGAACCGGCAAAGGAGCGGAGCATGGCATCTTGATCAAATCCGCCAGCGCCTTTGAAGACTTAGCCCGGGTTAAGGCCTTAGTTTTTGATAAGACCGGCACCATTACCAGCGGCCATCTTCATGTCTTATCCTATGCCCCAACGAAAGACGATCGGAGTCTTGGTGATGCTCTCTTATCCTTAGAAACGCTTTCGGAACATCCTTTAGCGGGCGCAACCGCTTTATTTCTCGAAAGTCAGGGCTATCAAAAGAAAGAAGTCCAGGATTTCGTTTATGAACCGGGCTTTGGCGTTTCGGGCAACATCGACGGCCATCACTTTGTGGCGGGCAATGCTGAGCTTTTAAAGAAAAATAACATCGAAATTGATAGCAAAACCCCCTTGGATTCGTCCTTGAACGGATCATCCCTCACCTATTTGGGGGAGGATGGCGCNTATGNGGGCTATATTGCTTTGGCGGATGAAATGAAAGAAGGAGCCAAAGAGGATATCGCTGCCTTAAGAAGCAAAGGCTATGAAGTTTATCTCGTCTCGGGGGATAACGAAGCTTCCGCGAATGCCCTTGCTTCAAGCGTCGGCATCACCCATGTCTATAGCGGAATTAAGCCCGAAGGCAAATTAGCGATCATCGACGGCCTACAAAAACAAGGGCAGATCGTCGCGATGGTTGGCGATGGGGTTAACGATGCCCCGGCGCTTGAAAAAGCGGATGTCGGCATCGCCATCGGTTCGGGAACGGATATCGCGATTGATTCCGCCGATATCGTTCTTGTGAATTCCTCNCTCCANGATTTGGTNTCCGCCATCACCCTATCCCATAAGGTCGTCAATAACATTAAACTCAACCTTTTCTGGGCCTTCTTTTATAACTGCATCGGCATTCCTTTAGCGGCCGGCGCGTTCCACTACGCCAGCTATCCGCTTGATCTCAATCCAATGATCGCTTCGGGCATGATGGCGTTATCCTCCATCTGCGTTGTGCTTAATGCTTTAAGACTAAAACTTGTAAAACTCAATTAGACTCCTTAGTCTTCTATGAAGCGAGCCCAAGTACCGATAACTTGGGCTTTTCTTGTATACTTGCTTTGCTTTATCTAATTATTTTTCGATGGCTTCTAAATTTAGTCAATAAACGTTTACTAAGTCATCTTTTAAAGAGCCTTAATATCGTTGAAAAGGCCCTTATTCTCTAGAATAATAATCTCGTCAACAATAAAGCCTTTTCCCTGTTTTCGGTATGGAGTTTCGTTAAATCTTCTTGATTAACGAGGCTTTGACCACAAAGAGAAAAACAGCGTCAAAAGAAACTGACTACCATTCTCTCCACTTCTACTTCAGGATTAAGTAGAACGGCCATCAAAAACTACAGGGCCAGATGACGGGACGATAGAAGTCTTTATTCAAGGGAGGATTCATCTTTTAATATGAAAAAGACACAAATTTTTCTAACGATGACAGCCGCATTTGCCTTAGGTATTGCCGGCCTTGGCACAATTCAAGCATCAAAAAATGCTTTAAAGACCGAAGCGACCGCTACAGCCGGAACCTATACCTACGATTTTGTTAGTGCCTTTTCGACTTACGCTAGTTCTTGGGACACCTCATATACCAGCCACACCATTTCAAGCACCGATCTCGGAACAGGCTTGCCATCGGCATCCATCGCTTTTGGGGCCGTGAATAAATCGACGAGCACTCTAACGACAGCACCTGTGGCTAAGAGCTCAAGTAACACTTTCACCTTATCTGAAAGTGGCTTCCAAATCACGGCAGTCGAAGTCGGATTTGTCCAATGGGGTAGCAAAAGCCAAACCGCTCAAGTTTACATCGACGGAAGCGCCAGTAAACTTTACAATAGTTCCTTAACCTTTGCCTCAAGCAAAGCGACGACCGGAAGTTTGGCCATCACAAGCAACGGAGTGACCGCAATACACTTTGATACCACAAACGCTTCTAACCAGGTTGGTTATTCTTATTTAAAAATCACTATCGGGAACCTTGTGGTTTCGCCCAAAGTAACCGTCTCTAAGCAAACTCTTTCCCTTCCTATCGGCGGAGCCGCTGATTCCTCTATAACAGCGACGGCCACAAATTTTTCTGGAACAGTTAACTGGACCGTCGCTTCATCCGACGAAACCGCAGCTACTGCATCAATCTCTTCTTCCGGTGTCATCACCGTCACCCCTTCAGCGACATTGAGTTCGGCCAAGTCTTCGACCCTTACCGTAACGGCAGCGTACTCTACTGAGACTGCAACAGCTTCTATCGCTTTAAATGTCGGCCAGTCTTTTGCCAAAATCACTACACTCGATAGTTTGGTCCCAGGATCACAGATTATTTTCCAAGATTCTTCTTCTTCGTATGTTGCGGGATCAATTCAAGGAAGTTATGACCGCAATTCCGTCTCGCTTTCTGGAGGAACGGACACTCTCTATAGTGATCCTTCTACCGGCATCTTCACTGTAGGAATTGGGGCCACTAAAGGCACTTACACTCTTCATGATAGTAATGGTTACCTTTATGCCACAGTTTCAGGAAGCTACAACGATTTGCTTTCCAAAACGACCCTTGATACAGATTGCTATTGGACCATCTCGGTCTCTAGTGGCGTTGCATCATTCGTCTCCACTTCTTCCACCGCGAATGGTTATTACATCGGTGTGACTGCAACAAAAACTGGCATTTATTCTACCGCCCATTCTGGGAGCATTTACCAAATCGCTTCAAGCAATGCCCTTTCTTCTATTACGATTGCGGGAACGCCAGTTCAGCAAACTGCTAATACCACATTTGATTCAACTGGCTTGACCGTAACCGCCACTTTTAGCGATAGTTCAACATGGGATGTGACGAATTGGGTTACTTGGACCCCAACCACAATCGCTTCCGAAACAACCGTCGCGACAGCATCCTTCACCTTTGCTGGAATTACAAAAACGAGCGATGTTACGGTTTCGGTCAAAACCACCACTTTATCCAGCATCGCTATTACCACTTCGCCGACAACAACTCGCTATAATTTGAATGATTCCTTTGATACAACCGGATTGGTCATCACGGCCACATACTCGGACAGTTCTACTTTGGATGTTACAAATCTGGCAACATTAAACCCCGCAAATGGCAGCACGCTTTCCACTGCGGGAACCACGCAAGTCACCGCAACTTACCTTGGCAAAACTGCTTCTTTCAATATTGTTGTCGATCCGTTGCATTTCACTTCTCTCGGTTTTAGCTCGGCGACAGACGGATTTGTAGCATCAACCATCGCTGGCGCTGCTCAAACGTATACCATTGCTAAAGACTCTCAACGTTGGACGCTCGGCGTCACTGGGTCTTCATCGTCACTAAACGTCTATGCACCTAGCGCACAGACCATCAGCGGCACTAGCTACTTCCCTGAACAGATCGGAAATTCTACCAATGCAGCCTCCACAATCACTCTTCGTTCTGGCCTCATCAAAGGAGCAACGAATTCCGAAGTCAAAATTACGAAAGTACAAGCGAACTTCATTGGCGCATCGTCGACTAGCGCAGCGACGGTTTCTTGTACAGTTGGTTCTACGACCGCTTCAAGCACTGTAGCCTTAAGCGGCAGCTCTGCCATTACCGCCGCCAAATTCTATTTTGATTCAGGTGCTTATGGGCATATAACCATTAATTTAAGTGGCATCGCTAAGGGGATTAAAATCATCAACATCCTCGTGACGGGCGAAGCCGATTCTTCCGACACCGGAAAAGCCTATGCCTTCGCTCATGATGTTGAAATGGCCGATTCGTGCACCACGAGCACTATTTCCACAGTCTATTCCAATTTAAAAACCGCCTATGATGCCTTGAGCGCCACCGCTCAAGGCATTGCCGATGCCATCAAGATCGATGATTGGGCCGACGGCAGCGCTTCGATTGCGACTGCGGACCGTTGCTCGGTTAGCGAAAAGATGGCAGCGATGAAAATCAGAGCCGGAGCAGGAAGCGGTGCTTTTAGGTTCTCCGCCATGACAGAAGACAACAAGAGTTCGTTAATTTATACGATCTCATTGCTTGGGGCCGCTGCTTTTGGTGCCTTCTTCTTCCTCGCCAAGAAGAAAAAGCACAACGCCTAATCTAAGCTAACGCCATCAAGAGACCTCGAAATGATTCGGGGTCTCTTTCTTTTTTTAAATAGTGAAAAAGAGTGAAGTCCGAAAAGGCCGATAAAACCAACGAAAAATCTTAGGCTCAACTCTTGAGCCTTGATGTGCTAAAAATGATATCGTATATTATCAATGTCAATTAGCGTTGAGAAAGATGAACTAGGCGAGGTTCATCTTTTTCTTTTCATCAATCTTTAAGCATCTTTTTATCACTACAAGAGGAGTCGTGCTATGCTTTTGCTGTACCAAAAAGGGAAGGATCAGAATTATGTTTGGACACAAAAAAGAAGTCTTCAGTCAGAAAATCAAAGTCTCGGGAATGAAATGCATGATGTGCGTCAAGCACGTCAACGAGGCTCTTGCGGCTGTCAAAGACGTCAAGAAAGTCGAAGTATCTTTATCCGAAGGCACGGCCGTCATCACTTCCACTCGCCAGTTGAGCGAAGATGAGCTCAAGGCCGCCATCAGTGCCGCGGGATACGGCTACGAAGGCCTTGCTGCCTAAAAGCAATATCTTTGCAAACCAGGGCTAAAAGGATGTTCCTTTAGCCTTTTTTCTTTACAAACACTAGCCTCGTTTGCCTTTTTCCCCTCTTGGTGTTAAGGTGCTTTCGAAGAAGGCTCTCTTATGGCAACTTTCATTGAAAAAGCCGATTTGATCAAAGAAGCATGTTCAAAAAGAAACAAGGCGAACGGGANTCCCATTGTNATTGCCAAAACACGCTGATGCATCTTNCGGCGCCATCAGCATGCCACGNACCCAGAAACATCACATGCCTCGAATGGCTCCCGCCTTTCTTNAGGGCNTATCNAAANNCGGTGGTGGAGTGATTTGAATTCTTCCCGAAAGCGCCTCGGCATGAAACCTCGAAAAAAAGAGCGTATCTCATGCCGGGTGCGGGGACGTTTTGCGGGTTTTTGCGGGCGTCTGCGCGGGCAAGCGCGCGCTTCCGCTTGCGGAGCGGCCTTAGCCGATCAATTCGTGGGCACTGGGGCCCTTTAAGCCGATAATGATTTTTTATTAAAGTACAATATGCATCTCACTTCGAGAGAGCCTTGTGAGAAGATTTGGTGGACATCGGTTGGACCCCCGCTGCCTTTGCAAGCGGAACGCCTACAATCTCGTTAACCGGGAGGCGGGCCAAATTTCGTGGAGCGAGCGTTTACCAACATCAAAATGACGATTCGCCCCCTTCAAAATTGCGAATTTTCTCCGCAAACCCCCACTTGCTTTGCAAAAACGGGAAGTGCCTGCCCTTTATCCTCAATAAGACGAGGGCCACCATGGCAATTTCGCTTTTGGCGTAGGTTGGGAACGTCTTTGGGCGTCTAGGGGCAAGCGGATACGCTTGCTCTTTTTCGTCTTTGGTAGCCGTCATTAGTAGAACAGCCGGCAACTTGATGTTCGTGAAAGAGGAGTAATCCGTCGTTACCATCCGGGCTTACAGGATTTCGTCACCTTTCTTTGCTTCGATCCGCTAACCACGGTTGCTTTGGAGTCTCCACAACTCACCAACACATCGCCAAAAGGGGACTTGATCCGCCGTGCCTTTCTATAGGTCGAATCATCTCTTGGGTCCACGAGTTGTGGGTTCTTGGCAGCCTGAGAAATAATGCATTCCGCTAAAGCAATAGGCATTGGCCCGGTTCTTGGGCAGGTCGCTTGCAATCAAAGGTATAGTTATTGTAGAAATGGCATATTCGCCTGACGTCCGAGAGGAAGGCGAGACGAACCACTTCCCCAATACTTATTTTGCATGGAGGTCCACGTTCTCCGTATAAGCCTTATCGCTGCCGCGATTAAAACCCGGTACTTATGGCCAGTTAAGAAGACTATTGTGATCGGAGGTAATGTTATGGAAGGCATTTGATATGCGAATTCTCCATCCACCTCGCCTTTGTCTTTGGCTTCATAGGTTAAAATCCCAATGGTTGAAGTCCACGGTTGAAGCGGACAATGATGGAAGCAGAAGTTATGGAAAATCCATATTCGTGTTGCTTCCGCCTTGGAAAGAGCAAGCATTCCTCGACATTGTTTTCAAAGGGAGATTGCGGGACTTCGATCGATTGCCTTTGCTCCAGGTAAAGCCCATTGCTCTTCAAGGGGCCGCATCCGCCGGTGATGGCCCTTCCCACCGTCACTTGGCGGCGCCGGCTCACATCGCCACATTATTGCAATAACTATCGGCTGTCAGCGGTCCGCGGTGCTTTGTTATAAGCAAACAAACATTAGCCCGAAGAAGAACAGCATTCGGCCAGTTCTTGTTCCAATAAGTCATCCGGGCATTAGAAGACCCCAATCGCTTTGACGCGTCAGCCCTTTAAAGGTTCTCTTGCGTATATTGGTTTTAAGAATTTCCCGTAATTACGTCGGATCGTCATAAGGCTTCCCCTGGACGAGCTCGTCTTGCTTTGAATTGGATTGGTCGTAATGCCCCTTTNCGTTGTGTTGTTGAGAGAGATCTGGAGCGATTCGCGACTAACCGGTATAACTTTTGCCTCCAAGGAGTGGCCGGTAACCGTTATTCCTTCGTCGCATTCGTCACAGTCACTATCGACAGTATTGGGTTTTTAAAGTCCCATCATCGTTATAGGCCCCAACCCCACCAGCTATAGAGCGCTTCCGAAATGGGCAGTTCCCCACTCCGATTATAGGGCTCACCCTAGATTATTCAACAGTAGCGGGTTTTCGGCCACTGCTTTGTCCGGTAATCCCTTTACATTTCATAACTTTCCGCTCCTTTAATCCAAATCCTTGCAGAATCCCCTTCGATTAAAGAAGAATTTCGACGGAACAGGATTAGATTGCTCGAAGGAGCTAAGTTTATAGAAAAGTGAATAACTGGTATCCGTAGGTTTTGAAGTCCAGCGGGTCCATATGCTCTCCGCCAAAGGGTAGCAACAAAGGACGATCGATGAACTGCCTAGACGGGCCTCGAAGAAGGACGGAACTGGGCGGAAGACGAATTACTCGAACTCGAGGATGAGCCTGAGGGGACGGAAACCCCTTGGAACTCGATGACGAGCTGCTGGAAATTGAAGGTGAACTACTGGGAACTCGAGGTAAGAACTACTAGAACTGGATGAAGAGTTGGCTCGAGCTCCGAAGATGAACTACTGAACTCGAGGAGGATACGGGCAGGGTAGAACTTTGCCTCGCTTGAGTTCGAAGAACTTCCTTCCGAAGAAACGGCTTCGAAGGACGGATCATGACGAAGAATTCCGAGTGGTCATTCGAGGAAGAAAACATCCGGTAGAGCTTGAGCTCTCAGGAGATGAAATAAAAAAGCTGAAGAAGAGGACCCGCGCCAGGGATCCGCAAGCCGGAAAGGGTCAAAATCGAACTGAATAAGAGTAAGAGAGAATGTGATTTTCTTGGATCATAAAACGTCTACTTTCCCAGCCCAAGCGAATGTCTTAGCGAGTTCAGGGAAAAATGCGTTGTGTCTTAAAGAACAAAAAAAAAAACCATCCGCTCATTAACACAAGGGATCAAATAAGGGGGGGACGAAGAGGGATTCGGGCGATTTAAGAGAAAGTCAGCGGATCGTTCGGATTTCCAACCCAATCAAATAGAGACCCCAGCCATTTAATTTCAGAAAAAAAACCTCGTTCCGCGCTTTTCTTCGTTGCCCATACCCATAAAAAGTTTCTAAACTGCAGGTTGATAGGTAAAGGGGCCGATATGAATGTCCCCGTATGACGGCGAGGGGGGACGCCGAACAAAGCCGTAATATTTCCTCTCGAGAGTCAAAAGCTGCCGCACATTCATCGGCCATAATAAACCGCGTCAACTCCGCCTGCCGTTCGTTCAAGACCGCGAAGCAAACCGCTCCAAAAAACAGGGAAAGGACCAATTCCTTTTTTGACAAAATAAATGGCTCGCTTCCAAAAAGTAGGGAGANTTCATAAACCCGCCGCAAATCGTTGGAAGTAAAACGTGTCGGGCCNGTCCCATCGAGGGTCCCATCGCCATAATGAAAGTAGACAATCGTATTTTAGGGATGTNNNCATTTGGACCGCCGAGCGATCTCAAAAACGGGAATGATCGTGGNCAAAGATTTCTTCATNAAAACAGAAACGGATCGACCGNNTTTGACCGANATAAATTTGATATTCTCCCGTTGAGAGTCAAAATAAGATCCGGTTTCTCATGAAGATGACCTTTTTGGCAAGAGAGGATTCCTTCTTGCCCCGGAAAAAGAAAATGGACAAATTCTCTTAAGGGCCCCTTTAGTGAGGAAACCGGAACCCCATTTAATTTNGAAATAAGCAAAAATTCGTTCTCGATGCCNTGGTTTTCCATAGAAGAACCTCCACTTATCAATAGACAAGAAGAGGGAGGAAATGCCCTAGAATTTTTAAAATTCGAGAGGGTCAGGAACTCACACGGTTCTCATAGAATAGGAAAAATTAAGAAGACATCGATGCCTTTTCTTTTCTTCGCCGATAAAGAAATTCGTGAAGAATTTCATGAAGATTCCCATTATCGCCCCAGAAAAAAAGCCCTCAACGAGGGCTTGTTTTTGTTGTCTGGGGCGGATAGTGGGAATCGAACCCACGCATGGCCGGTTCACAGCCGGTTGTGTTAAACCTCTTCACCATATCCGCCAGCGGGTAATAGTCTACTCAACTCCGCGACATTCCGCAAGTTATTTCAAAGCCTGCTGGCTCTGGTGAAGAGCTTCTTTCCAAATGGGAAGTTCGCGGGCTTTCACCAAATTCGGAAGTTTTCCAGCGGGAACGCCTTCATAATGAGCAATGACTTCATCGAGCGGAAGCCAGAGGGTCTCTTGAATCATGTTGTCCCCTGAGGAGACGAAATGCTTCCCGAGATAATCGCCTTCCCTTAGACAAAGGAAGTAATGCTGATGGTTTTCTCGGCCAATGAGGTTATAGAAATCGTCCACATAGCCGATTTCTGCAAGGATTCTCACCTCGTAGCCTAATTCTTCCCGGCATTCGCGGACCACCGCTTGCTCCGGATTTTCACCTTGGTCGATCCCACCGCCAGGCGTCTCGAAATAATCGTAATGACCAAACAAATCGTTTCGCACGATATGATGAACGGCGAAGTGACCATGGCCATCGCTGACGAGGGCACGCGAAATTTCACGGACTTCTCGAATGGCTTGATGAGGATATTCCTCATCGCTAAGGCTAAGGATTATTTTCATAGCCTCCTATTATCTACCCTTGAAATTCACTTGAAAAGGTAGACAATAACGCGGTATGGCAGTACGAAATCGTTTTTTGGCATTCTTCTATCGGCTCTTCCTCCTCGCAATCGGAGGCTACGCCTTATATCTCCTCTATAAGTATCACACGCAAGACGTGAACGATTGGACGAGACCGTTTTATTATTTCGATTTTCAAACGCTTCTGGTCGCATTTGTCGTGATCTTCGCTGAGGTGATCGCCAACGCCATTGGCTTGCCCAAGAAAACGAATGGCGTCGTGCCGGGGGTCTGGAGCCCGATACTCCTCGCATCCTTATCTTATGTCCTCTTCGATATCGTGGTTTACGCCACCGACGTTTGGGCCAAAGGCGGCCATTTCTTTCTTGGCACCAGCATCAACTTCATGCTGTTTAGCAAAATCATCTTCCCCGCCTTATTCTTAGGCGATTATCTTCTTTTTGGCGAAAAAGGCACCGTCAAATGGCGCCATCCCATTTTCTGGGAGCTTTATCCTTTATTCTATTTTGCCTTTTCTTTGCTCGTTAATTTGGTCTGGGGGCATGGCTTCTGGGCGGTCGACTTCTTCAATAGCGGTATCTTTATCGCTTCCAAGTCCGTCTTCGCCGGCAATGGCGGATGGAATGGGGTCGTGATTTGTTCATTCTTAGCCTGGATGGGCTACTTCCTTATCGCTTATCTTACGGTGTTCTTTAACGGGCCTATATGCCCGGCGCGCGTACCGCCGGAGCGACCCGAAACGGGACAGTCAATTTGAACGAGAATCGGCTTTTTCCTGACGATAGACGGCCGACCCGAGCCGTGCCCGTTTTCTTTAACGGCAGATCCTCCAATCGTTCCATCGTGATCATAGATAAAGCCCTGTTTTCTCAATGACGTGGCGGCTTTTCGTGTTATGGGACTGTCTTGCCTTCCATGATGGGCTTAAATTAATAAGCCCTCTTTAAAATACAAGAAAGAGCAAGACGGACATGGGAAGGCCTTCGCTCATGTAGCCTGTGGGGGGGGCCAAGGCCGTCTGTTTTCTCAAAACAATAAGCCCACTTCAAAACCTTTGTCCTCATAGAACTGCCCACCACATCGATTCGAACCGATGGAATTTCGACCTTTCTTTGGTGGATGGCCCAGGGGCGTTAATGAATAAAGGCTTGACTTGGTTCCCCCCATCTTAAACGCCAAGAGACGCTTTGGTCCGCATTCAGATCGTGTATGAGGATTCCGACGGTCCAAATAACGACAGACTTCCTCGTCCATGGCAATACGAAGCCGAACCATCTATCCTCGGCATCGCCCGCTTCAAAGCTCCGGCAAATAGAGCCCCGTTCGGTCTTCAGGGGTTTTGCCGTTCACTTCCATGTCCCCTTAATTATACGAAGGGATTTTGCAAGGGAATTCTACATTTCAACCACGTTTCATCGGTCCTTCGGCATTGAGCTCTTTTGCCTTGAGTGCGCTCAAGGCATAGATCAATTTCAAATGCCATTGCCCGTCGTTTTCAATCTCGAGCGCCACTTTCGTAAACTCCCCTTCTTTGAGGTACTCCTTGATCAAGAAAAGCGTTTTCTTGCTGGCGCAATACGAGGCGTAATCCGGACGCTTGATAATCCGAGAAGCCTCGCTCAGTCTTGAAAGATAGATACTCGGCCACTTAGCGGCCATCTCATCGACATCCTTCGCCGTCATGTAAATCCAGACATCGCCACCGAGGTCTTTCCCAATCGCTTTTTCCACCGCTCGGTTGATGCGGCCGAGTTTCACCGGTTCTTTATCCATATAAAAATATTTTTCCTCCACTTCATATAGACGCTTTCTTCTCTCTTTTGCCCTTGAAGTTTTATACTTAGAACATGATTCACTACGATAAAAAAGACGAAACCTCCTATGCCTTAGGCACAACTCTCTCCTTCGAGGCGCTCTTAAGGAAGAGCGAAGCGGTCAAACGCGTCTATGTTTCCCCGAAACAAAACCGCGATGAAACCTACGCTAAACTCAAAGCCCTCTGCGCCGCCAACAAGATCCCGCTTATCGAGAATAACGAGAAACTTTTTGCCTCGGCCGACAAAGAAAACGTTATGGTAATCGCCGAAATCAGCAAATTCCAGACCCCACTTGATCCCACGAAGAATCACGTGGTTCTCGTCCACCCCTCCAATATGGGCAACCTCGGAACGATCATGCGGAGCTCCGCCGCCTTCTCCATTGGCGGCTTAGCGATCATCCGCCCCGCTGCCGATGCCTTCGACCCGAAAACCATCCGCTCCTCAATGGGGGCGATCTTCTCGCTTCCTTTCTCTTATTTCGACTCTTTCGAAGACTATCAAAAAGTTGCGGGGACTCGCGCATATTATCCCTTTATGCTTCAAGCGAAAAAGAGTGTCCGTGACATCACGAAAGAAAAACCCTATTCCCTCATCTTTGGTAACGAGGCAACAGGGTTAGATCAATCGTTCTTGAACGTGGGGACGCCGCTGATCATTCCGCAATCCTCGAGCGTCGATTCGCTCAATCTCGACAACGCGGTTTCCATCGCGTTATACGCTTTTGCGGATTAATATCGCCTGCAAATCCCCATCGGATTTATTTTTTATCGTTTAAGGCCAAGACACCATCGAGGGCCCCTTGAATCGTGGTCTCTTTGGATTCATGGCCGTATTTATCGACGTCTGCGGCATCGCGCAGCTCATGGGTCAAGCAGGACGGGCCACCGATGCAACCCCCCGTACAGGCCATTCCTTCAATGAAGTTAAAGGGCGGATTTTCGCCTTTGAAGGCATTGAGCGCCAGTTTGCATTGATCTAAGCCCGACACCGTCTTCGGGGTCACGATAAAGGAAGAGTTCTGTTCTTTTAAGGCTTCTTTGACTGCTTCAGAAAGACCGCCACTCCGGGCGAAGATTCGTCCGAAATAAGAGGCGTTGTCCAACGGCGATTCCTCTAAGCTCGGCAAATCGATATCCTCGGCATCAAAGAGGGCCTGAAGTTCCTCAAAGGTGATGACGCAATCGACATACGGCTTCGATTCTTCGCGGAACATCTCCATTTTCTTGGCGATGCAGGGTCCGACGAAAACAACCTTGCAGCTCGGATCGAGCTCTTTTAAATACTTGGCGATCCGCGCCATCGGGGAAAGATTCGAGGAGATTTTGTCTTTGATCTCGGGAAAAGAGGTCTCGACGTAACGTTTAAACGCCGGGCAGCACGAGGAGGTCAACGAGCCTTTCTCGGCGAGTTCTTTGGCTTCTTCGTAGGCCACCATATCGGCGCCTAAGGCCGCTTCCACGACATCATGGAAGCCTAAGCGTTTAATCCCGGTGATGACTTGCGGGAGTTTGGCGTAATGGAACTGGCTTGAAATCGAGGGGGCCACCACCATATAGGCTTTCGGCCCACCTTTTTTAGAGGCTTCGGCGATATCGATGCAAGGGAGAATATAGCTCTTGTCCATGATGGCCCCGAAAGGACAGGCATAGGAGCAGGCCCCGCAGCGGGTGCACTTGCTCTCGTCAATCGAAGAGATATTGTCTTCTCTTTTATGGATCGCTTTGATCTTGCAAGCCATTTCACAAGGTCTTTGATGGTTGATGATCGCCCCGAATTGGCAGGCTTTGGCGCAAAGACCGCAGTTGACGCATTTGCCCTTATCGATGTGGGCCCGCAAATGCTCATCGAATGAGATGGCCTTCATGTGGCAAGCCCCGGCGCAGCGGTGCGCCAAGCATCCGCGGCAGGCATCGCTCACTTCCATCCCGCCGATCGGACATTGATCGCAAGCAGGCTCAATGACTTCCAGAATATTGGGATTGTTCTTATCGCCGCCGATGGCGAGTTTAACCCGTTCGGCCGCAATCGCCCGTTCCTTATAGATGCAGCACCGCATTGTCGGCTTCGGGCCCGGCGAAATAATCTTCGGGATCGAAAGCAAGTCCTCGGAAAGAGTGCCCTTAAGATAGGATTTGGCCACTTCTTTGAGGACGCGGTACTTGAGTTCTTGAACTTGGGTGTCGAATTTGATCATGGGATGCTCCTTTTTAGAAATAGGCGACTTTGATGTGTTTGCCCATCGCTTGCAAATATTTGGTGAGCTCGCTCACGAGCTGCATCTTCATCGAGATATTGATCTGCAAACGCGGATCTTGATGAGCGGGGTTGACCGCACAGCCAACGTAGAAGGAAATGTCGGTGGCTTCTTCGAAGAGAGCTTCCGCCAATAACGAGGCTCCATCCTGGCGGAACGACCAATCGAAATAGGCTTGGTTATTGCCGAGATAATCTTTGGCTAAATCGACGAGCTTATTGAGGGTAATGACACCCTCGGTCACCAAATCCACCCCTTTGATATGGGAGATCGGCGGAATCTTCGGGTCGACATAATCCAAAGACGTCTCGATCGTTTGGTGCAGATAGCGGGCGCACACGTGGGCGGAGGTCCCGCCCGAGACGAGGTGCTTGCCCCCTTTGGAGAAGAAAAGGGACATCATCTTGTCATCGTCAGCCGGATTCGTCGCCGGACCGACGAGGAAGGAGACGTTTTCCCGCTTCCGGCGCCGTAAGACCAAGGAAGTCGTATCGTCGCCCGGACGATTATTATAGAGAAGGGAGCAATGCTCAACCAGCAAGGTGGCAAGATTTTTGCTGGAGATGCTCTTCGCGTAAAGACCTTCCATATAGGAACGGATCTCTTTGAGGGTCCAACCAAAGTTCAAGCTTTCGCCCACCCCGGCATAGACCGCTCCATCACTCACGAGAATCAGAGTGTCAAAGTCGTCGAGACTGAGGATGCTCGAGTTGATTTTCTTTCCTTCAACCAATAAGGAGTCCCATTTTATGGGTACGACTTTCCCCTCATGGATCAAAATCGGCTCAGGGTTATCGTAGTTATAAATGGACAGAGTGAAATCGGCGTTGGCGTGCAAGACCGTAAAAGTGCTATAGGCCACGTTGCCCCGATCTTTGGCAATCGGCAAGGTCCGCACCAACGAGGAGACGGATTCCCTTAGGGAAAGCCCGCCATCGATCATGGTGGAAAGCATGCTCGCGGTCAAAGTCGACAGGATGTTGGCTTTGACGCCGCTCCCGAGGCCATCCGCTAAAACCAAGGTCAAAGATCCATCGTCTTTTTTGACGATTTCAACATGATCCCCGCACAGTTCCTCCCCCACTTTATTGAGGGAAAGGTAACCGACTTCATATTCGCTATCGAGACTATTCATCCTTATCCTCTTTGTTCAGCGTCGACTGGAGTTTCGTCAAAGCAAGTTTCGTCTCGGCCGTCGATTCGCCTAATAACGAGGCGATTTCCTGAACCGCCCGCATGTTCTTCTCGATGACTTCCGAGGTGATCTTCGCGGTGGCTTTAACCATTTCACGGTCTTTTTGCTGCTGCTTTTCTTCATTCGTCACGTCGCGGTAGACCGCGATGATGATATGGAAACGTTCATCGTAAACGATCGTCGCGTAAAGGTAGCGTTCGTAATCCGGCAAATAAATCTTCTTGCTCTTGATTGGCGTGCCGCCTAAGGCTAAAGAATAAAGCGTGCAATCGAAGAGCGAGGCGACGTTTTTGCCGACCAGATCTTTGGCGTTTTTGACGCCCACGAGCTCTTGAAGAGCGGGATTAGCCAGCTGAATCACGAAGTTCTCATCGCAAACCAAAATCGGATTGAGCGTGCTTTCGACGATGTTGTTTGAGAAACTCTTGGCCCGTTCCATCAAGAAGGGCAAGCACATCTCAAGATTGGCTTTGCCATCGAGCACCGCGATCGCTTTATCGCGGCAAGTCGGATAACCGCAGCTTGAGCAATTCAGCTCATCTTTTTTGGTGCTCTTGCCGATCGAGTGGAGCACCCCGAGGATTTCTTCTTCGCTATGCTCTTTTTTCTTGAGGGCAAAGCCGGGCATCCGCTTTTGAAGTTCGCCATAGGAATAATCGCGAACATCGAAGTCTTTCTTTCCGGCGGCGTGATGAATCGCCAGATACGACGAAACGATGCTGCGGGCGGCGGGGTTAATGGCAGGGCCATTGACGCAGCTCCCCTGGCATGAGGACATTTCGATGAAGGCGTGATGGACTTTGCCCGCGAGGATGTCTTGGATCGCCGCGATGCACTCTTCCATTCCCGCCACTTCTAAGTAGGTCAGTTCGGGATTGTCTTTCGCCATCGTTTCCAAAATGCCGCCTTCGGTCGGGAAAAGACGAGCCAAGCTCTTTTCGATCACCGCCGGATTCGTTTCTTTCTCTAAAACAACGCTCTTCTCTTGCATCCAGCGTTCGAGTTCCAAGAACGTCAAAACACCATCAACATAGCCCGGATACATCTCGATTTCATTCTTTTTGCTGATGCAAGGTCCTAAGAAGATGACCTTGGCGTTAGGATGGCGGGCTTTGATGTCCTTGCCATGGGCGAGCATCGGCGAAAGAACATCGGCTAAATATTGGGACGCTTCGGGATAATGCTTCTCGATCAAGAGGTTGACCGAGTGACAGCAGGTTGAAATAATGACGTCCCGTTTCGGATCGTGGCAAAGTTGATCGTATTGTTTTTTGACGATCGTCGCTCCGATCGCGGTTTCTTCCACGTCAGCGAAGCCCAGTTGGAGCAAGGCTTTTTTCATCGTGGCGAAACTCACGCCCGGAAAGGCGGACAAAAAGGAGGGAGCCAAAGAAGCGATGACTTCGGAATTCGACGAAATAATCGCCTGAACGGCGGGAACATCATCGCGGATGATCTTGCATTCTTGCGGGCAAACAAGATAGCATTTGCCGCACAAAACGCATTCTTCCGCAATCAAGGACGCTTGACCATTCTGAAAAGAAATCGATTTGGTCGGGCAGTTACGAATACACTTATAACAGCTACGGCAATCGTTTTGTTTGCTCACTAAAGCGTTGCTCATCCTCGCGCCTCCTTTTTCTTTTGAAAAACTACTTCAATAACGGCATGACTTCTTTGTCGAAGAACGAAGAAACCGTCGCCGGGGTGACCCCGGTGACGAGTTTCTCATTGACTTGGACGGAGACGCCATCATAGCCGCACTTGCCAAGGCAAAACGCAGCCTTAAGCTCAACCTTGTCACTCAGGCAACGTTTCTTCACCTCTTCGGCGAAAGCCTCAATGACGTCATGCGAGCCTTTAAGATGGCAGCTCGAACCGACACAGATAGCAATCTCTACCATAGTTAATTTCCTTTATAAGCGTTCATCATGATCTCTTCCATCTCACTCACGAGCGGTTCGCGCGGGTTAGCCGGCGTGCACTGATCTTCATAAGCGAGATAGGCAATCTTTTCCAGGTTGCTCTTCCAAAGAGTCTCATCGGGCACGAGCGAAGCAAAGTTCATATCAATGCCGATGCTCTTGCCTAATTCCAACACCGCATCAGCGAGAACTTTCGTTCCCTCTTCCGGCGTGTCGGCTTTTAAGCCCAGCATGTGGCAAATATCAAGATACTTCTTGTCGCACTGATACTCTTCGTATTTCGGCCAAAGCGCTAATTTGGTCGGGACGCTACCATTATAGCGGATAACGTGAGGAAGAAGAATCGCGCAAGTGCGACCATGGACCAAGTGGTATTCAGCGCCAATCTTATGGGCCAAAGAGTGAACAAGCCCTAAGAACGCGTTGGCGAAGGCCATGCCGGCGATCGTCGCGGCATTGTGCATCTTCTCGCGGGCTTCGAGGTCGTTACGGCCATCTTTGACGGCGCGGGGAAGATAAGCAAAGACCAACTTAATCGCCTCAAGGGCTAAGCCATCGGTGTAATCGCTGGCCATCACCGAAGTGTAAGCCTCAATCGCGTGGGTGAGAACATCCATGCCGGTCTCGGCAGTCGATTTGGCCGGAAGATTCGTCGTGAATTCCGGATCGACGATTGCGATGGAAGGCGTTAAAGAGTAATCGGTTAAGGGATACTTCTTGCCATTGGCTTTATCGCTGATGACGGCGAAGGGCGAAACCTCGCTGCCGGTTCCCGAGGTCGTCGGGATGCAGATGAGCTTGCTCTTCCGTCCGAGTTCCGGATACTTGAAGGCACGCTTGCGGATATCCATGAACTTCTGTTTGAGGTCATCGAAATTGACTTCCGGATGCTCATAGAAGATCCACATGCCTTTGGCGGCATCCATGCTCGAACCACCGCCGAGAGCGATGATCGTATCGGGCTTGAACTGATTCATGATTTCGACGCCCTTGCGGACGGTCGTGATATCGGGATCGGGCTCGACTTCGGCAAAGAGCTGATAGGTGACCGGATTGCGGCGCAAATTCAATTCATCGATGATCTTATTCAAGAAACCGAGTTCCACCATCGAGTGGTCGGTGACGATGAAGACCTTGCCGACGTCCTTGCACGAACGGAGATATTGAATCGAGTTGCGTTCGAAATAAATCTTTTGCGGGACTTTGAACCATTGCATGGTATTTCTCCTTTTGCCGATTTTCTTGATGTTCAGTAAGTTGATGGCGCTGACGTTGCCGCCAACCGAGTTGTGGCCATAGGAACCACAGCCGAGAGTCAATGAAGGCAAGAAGGAGTTATAGACGTTGCCAATTCCGCCAAAGGTCGACGGCGAATTCCAGATGATACGGAGTGCTTTGACGGTGTCGCCAAAAGCATCAGCCATCGCTTGCGTTTTGCAATGGATCGCCGCGCTGTGGCCTAAGCCACCAAACTCCAACATCTTCTCGCACAGGGCAAAGCCTTCGGTGCTGTCTTTGACTTTATAGAAGCCTAAGACCGGCGAAAGCTTTTCGCGCGATAACGGCTCTTCCGGTCCGACCGAATCGAGTTCGACCGCGATGATTGAGGTGCCTTCGGGAATCTTGAAGCCTGCTTTTTCGGCGATCCAACTCGGCGACATTCCAGCGACATCGGCGTTCAATTTGCCATTCTCAACACCAGGTTTGCCGCTTTCGACGCCGAACATGAACTTCTCGAGCAAATGCTTTTCTTTCGTCGAAGCGAAGTAGGTTCTGAACCGCGCGAATTTCGCCTTCATGCTGTCGTAAATCGAGGCATCGACAAACACGGCGGATTCACTGGCGCAGATCATGCCATTATCGAAGGCTTTGCTGAGAACGACGTCATTGACGGTCTCATCCTGATCGCAAGTTTCGTTAATGTAGCAGGGAACGTTGCCCGCCCCAACGCCGAGCGCGGGTTTGCCGCAGCTATACGCGGCCTTGACCATCGCGTTGCCGCCGGTGGCTAAGATCGTCGAGATGCCAGGATGATTCATTAAAGCGTCGGTCGCTTCCATGGACGGATGCTCAACCCATTGAATGCAGTTTTCCGGTGCACCGGCTGCAATCGCGGCATCGCGCATCACAATAGCGGCAGCCTTCGAAGACTCTTGGGCTTTCGGATGGAAAGCGAAGATCACCGGGTTGCGGGTCTTGATGCAAATCAAAGACTTAAAGAGGACGGTCGCCGTCGGATTGGTCACTGGGGTAATGCCACAGACCACGCCAACCGGTTCGGCGATTTCGGTAATGCCTTCGACCGGGTCTTCTTTGATGACGCCCACGGTCTTGGTGTGCCGCATATTGTTGACGACGTATTCGCAAGCGAAGAGGTTCTTCGTCGCCTTGTCTTCGAAGATGCCACGCTTGGTCTCTTCGATTGCTTTGCGGGCCAAATCACCATGGTGATCCAACCCAGCGACGGACATCTTCGCGACGATAAAGTCAATCTTCTCTTGATCGAAGTTCGCGAAATCCGCTAAGGCTTTAAGACCTTTTTGGACCAAGTCATTCACTTCCGCTTGCGCGGGCGAAATCCCTGCAGAAACCGCTTCTTTTTCGTTTTTCGGGGCCGCCTTTAAAACAACCCCTTCTTTCTTTTCAGCCATATGGTTTTATTCCTCCTCTAATAATTGAGAGTTAAGTCGATGCGACAAGACGGCTAACGACGAGGCTAAGTTCACGTTTTCCACAACGATGTTGTCGGGAACGTTAATGTGGGTCGGAGCGAAGTTCCAGATGGCTAAGGCACCGCTTTTAATGGCAATGTCCACAACATCCTGCGCCGCTTGGGCGGGAACCGTCACGATCACGATGTGGGCGTTTAATCTCGGCAAGAGGTTCGGAAGCTTATCAAGCGGGAAGATTTCCTTGCCGCCGATGCTCATCCCCACTTTGCTGGCGTCAACATCGAAGCCGGCAAGAATTTTCAAGCCCATTTCTTCGAAGTTCGGGTAATTGAGTAACGCGCCGCCGAGGTGACCAGCGCCAATCACCACCGCCGTCGTCGAATCGCGATAGCCTAAGAAACTTTCCAAGGTATCGATCAACTGGTGGATGTTCCGCCCCTTCTTCGGGCGACCCGCTTCATCGCTGACGGCTTGGAGATCTTTGCGAATCTGTTCCTCGCTGTAGCCGAGTTCCTTCGCGATTTTTGGCGAAGAGACATCTTCGACTCCTTGCGAAGCGAGCTCCTTGAAGTACTTCAAATAAATCGGATACCGTTGCAGCTGGTTTTTGCTGAAGCTTTTCATGCGCATCCTCCTTTTCGGTATTCTTTTACCGACAATAGTGTAGCAACAGGAAAAGGAGAAAGCAACATTTTCGGTAAATTTTTATCGAATGTGGTAAAGAAAGCAATTACAAATCGACTTTATCGAAGTTCTTTTCGGCTTTTTCTTCGCCCAAAGCGGTCAATAAAATATAGATGAGAATTCCGCCGAGAAGAATGCCGCCTTCTGTGAGTTTAAACACCATCGTGCTGTGGTCGTAATTCAGGGATAAATTCACGATTGCTTCCGCTCCGGCTCCCAGGCCTAAGACAAAAAGGCCAATCATCATCGAAATAAAAGGCGGCCAATTCACTTTGGCGGGGTTCTTGTAATACCAGGGCAAAATCACGACATTGAAGACGGCGAAGGCCAACAAGGCAAACCCATAAGCCCCCATCGTGGGCTGGACCGCCAAAGTGTAATTCGCGGTCGAGGGATCGGTTCCGATCATCATCGGATCGATATAAAGGATTTTGGCTACCGCACAAGGAATGGAAATGAGAATCGAAGCAAGCTCAAGCATAACAATCAGAAGGGTTTTGCCTTTGACCACGTCTTTTTTCCGAATCGGGAGCATCGCCGTATATTGCAAGTCCTGATCGGCCAAAGCTCGCGGAAAAATCGTGGTAATGCCGCTGAAAGCATAGACGAAGGCGATGATGCTAGGCCAATTGGGAATGATAACCATCACACTCAAAAGGCAAAAGATAATCACTTGAGGATTGGTGCAGAGCGTCAGCTCTTTGCGCAAAAGCTTTTTCATTCGGCGTTTCCCCTTTCCAAAGCGATCATGATTTCTTCAAGCGTCGCTGGACGTGAAGCGACATTGGGCAAAACGATGTTGCTATCGGAACGGGCCACCGCTTCAAATTTGCCCGCATGCTGTCTCAGATGGATAAAGTAAGGGTGATCAAAAGGCAAGTCCTTTTCATCGCCCGAATATTGAGTGTAGGAATGTTCAAACGCCGACACGCTTTCGCTCACGAGGATCTTCCCTTTTTGAATATAGGTTATATCATCTGCGCATTTCTCAAGGTCGCTGATGACGTGGGTGGAAAAAAGAATCGCATGTTCCCCATCGGAGACGATATCAAGGAAGATATCCAAGAGTTCATCGCGGGAAACCGGATCGAGGCCCGAGGTCGGTTCATCGAGAATCAAGACTTTCGCGCCATGGCTGAGTGCTAAGGCTAAACCATATTTGACTTTCATGCCGCTCGAAAGCTCCTTGATTTTCTTGCTCTCATTGAGGCCGAAGTCATGCAGATAGGCGAGATAACGGTTTTGATCCCATTTCGGATAAAAAGAAGCGGTGATTCGGCTCATTTGGCTGAGACGTTTATTGGGGTAATACTCCACTTCGCCAAAGAGCAAGCCAATCTCGCATTTGGCTTTGGCTTCGATGTCCCGAATTTTCTCACCGCAATAAAACACATTCCCCGATGTTGGGGCGATCAGGTTATAAATGCATTTGAGGGTTGTGGTTTTGCCCGCCCCATTCCGTCCGATAAAGCCCATGATTTTGCCGCTATCAAGGCTAAAAGAAACGTCGCTGAGGTCAAAACTTGGGTAATGTTTGCTCAGGTGGTCGACTTTAAGCAGTTCCATTTCAAAATTACCCTCCTTTTCTCTCGAGACACTATTATGCCTTAAATCAAGAGGTATAGGAAAAGAAAAACGCTGCAATTTAGTCCAGGAATCTCCCCACCGCTTCGAAAACGTCGTTTTGTTTCGGGCAGAAGAGGATTCCGTGCCCCATTCCCGGGTAAGTCGTCACCGATAAAAACGAAAGATGGTTTTGATAAAAGGCAAGGCTCTTCTTCACGGCAATCAAAGGATCGGCTTCGCCGAATAAGGCCAAAGCGGGCGTTGAAGCGATTTTCTCAATCCTTCGCCGGGCATAGTGTTGAATCTTGTTCAATTCCGCGACGGATTTGTAGGGGATTTTATCGTAGCAGACCAAGGCGGCTTTCTTGGGGTCAAGCCCCGTTCCGTTCCAATGGTGATAAAGGCCGAAAAAGCCTAAAAGAGGCGCCAAGTAAAAGAAGGAATGCGAATAGTATATCGGTGAGGAAAGCAAGCAAACACCAGCACATTTTCTTTCTTCGGCGACGGCAAGCGCCACCAAAGAACCCAAAGAGTTCCCCAAGAGATAAACCTGTTGGTATCGGCTCGACAGCTCATCAAAAAGAGCCTCGATTTGCAAAATCCAATCGCGATATGTTGCCTTTTTCAAATCTTTTGGTTCCGTGGCGTGCCCTTCGAGGCAAGCACCATAAACATCAACGAAATTGTGATTAAAAAGATATTGGCCCAACGGATAAGTTCCATAAGCCGTGCCCCCGATACCATGAAGCAAGATAATCGCCCGATGATGGAGCGGATCTTTGAGGGCGTAGCCATGCCGGAGACGCTCAATCTCTTCTAAAGAGTCCTCCATTATTGATGCTTCCTAAAGAAAGCGATCGTGGACCAGAAAATCGATTCCCGGTCGCTATCGAGCGACATCACGTGGGAGCTCTTGGCAAAACGAACACCCGTCTTTTCTTCTGAAGAAACGTGATTTAACACATAGTTCTCTGTCTTGGGATCCACCAAGGTATCAGCATCGGATTGATAAATGATAAGCGGTTGTTTAATCCGGCGGAGATTCCGTTTGACGTTGGACTGCAGTTTGGTCATTTCCACTGCAGCAGGAACGCTCGACATCCCATAGCCTTGTTGGAGCAAAGGCCGGAATTCGTCCTTTAAGCCCGGAAAATTGTCCCCATAGGGCAAATGGCGTTTAAATGGCAAAGCTAGCGGCGCGAAATAGGCGGATTTATTCTTATAAATCAGCGCCGGCGCCATCAAAGAAATCGCTTTGATTTCCGGATGATGTTCCGCCATATAAAGCGTTAAAAGCCCGCCCATCGAAAGGCCGCAGAAATAAACGCCTTTATACGCCCCTTTTTGTTTGGCGTATTCTTCTTCGATCGTGCCAGTCCAATCTTTCCAATGAGAATGGTCCCACTCTTCCATCGTTGTACCATGTCCCTTTAGCAAAGGAACAGAAACCGAATAACCGGCTTGGTTGAGGGCGCAAGCCGTTAAATAATGCTCGGCTGGGGTGCCGCCAAAGCCATGGATGCAAATGACCAGATAGCCATTGTTTCCTGGGAAGGCGTAACCATGTTTCAATTTTTCAGGATCCATAATCATAAAAAAGTTTCCGCTGTCATTATAGCCCCTTCTTTCGGGCAAATAGCGGAAACTTTTTCTAGAAGATAAAATCTACTGCAAATCGGCCTTCAAAGAATCCAACCACTCCTTCACCGTCGGCTCGGCAGCGGACAGATAAGAGCCATTGAGAGCGGCTCCTTCTTTGACGGTTGCGCCTTTGGCCGAAGCTTGAATATCGGCCAAACTATAAAGGCTCCGTGAACCTTCATGAGTGCAGAAAGTGATGATTTCTTTGCCGGCCAAATGATATTGCTCCAAGAAAGAGAGCACCACCATCGGACAAGTGCCCCACCAATTGGGGTAGCCTAAGAAAATCACCTCGTAGTCATCCATGCCTTCAACTTTAGTCTTGACGGCCGGACGGGCATTTTGCTCTTTCTCAGCTTTCGAAAGTTTGACGGTCTCGTCATAAGAAGCAGGATAAGGAAGCAAAGGTTCAATGGCAAAGAGATCGCCACCGATGTTCTTTTGGATCATCCGGGCAATCTTTTCAGTGTTGCCTTCCGCGAGTTCTTTCTCTTTTCCTTTAACGAAATTTCCGCCTTCTTTTGAAAAATAGGCTATCAATATTTTTTTCATCTTTTTGACCTCGGAATTAGTCTAGAGTCTTTTCAGAGAAAGCAAAAGAAAAATGCATCACTTCTTTTGCTCGCTATTTTCTGTTAAAAGGCTAATCTCTCAAAATGGGAGTTAATTTCGGAACGTCAGTGAACGGATTTAAAAGGCTATTCTAGAGCCTCTCAAGGCGATTCAGGAGTTCAGGAAAGGCGGCGATAAAACTTCACCAGACATCAATGATTTGCTGACCCTCGATTATTTTGTAGGGCACATTGGCTTGATCGAACACTATTGATAAGTAGGAGGCTATTATGCAAAAAGGAGTCTTAATTGAAGAAAGCCTTGTTGAGATGATCAACGAAAAATGTCTTAAAGAAATGGCACCATACCCTCGAGAAATCGTTAGCATTCTTTTCCCTGACGCCAAAGGGGACGATTTCTTCACTGCCAATCTCTGCAACCGTTTCTCAAAACCCGATTTTTCGGTTTGGAGGGGGACGAAATCGAAAAACGTATCGGTCAAAAGCGGAAAATCGGATTCAATGGGGTTTGAAAACATCAAATCCTTCATCCTTTATCTGCGAATGAAAGGCGTAAGCGAAGAAACTCAAAAAACGCTCCTGTATTATCACTATGGGGATGGCACAATGACTGGAACCGGGGCAAAGCGGCTAAGTTATGAACAAATATCCGCTTTGCTTTTGCCCAGAATTCAGAAAGCCAACCAGGAACTAAACAGCCCTGAAATGATCAATTGTGCTTTGGACCGTTTCGTCTTCAGGGGGTCTTATGGAAGAGTCATTTCGGCGGATTTCGTTTTGTTCGGGGGCTCGAAATTCGGTACCCTTTACTCCCAAGAACAAATAAGAGAAGCAGCCACCAGGAAACGCTACTTCTATTCACGCGCCATTCATTTCGGGCCAATCCTAGTTCAGCCTTTTCTCCGTGACGTAGAGGGGGTAAGTGATAATCCTTACAAACGCGGAAAAATTCAAGCCAAATGGCATTATATGCAGTCGGACCTAGACGAAGTATCCGAACGCACGAGGAATCATTCCGCGTAAAATGAGCATTTTCTTCCTCTCGAGCCAGGAATTTCTTCCGCCCCGCCAGCAAGTGAGAAACAGGAAATTTTTAATCGATTTTTTCCTCTAAACTGAATGAAGAAGAAACAAGCCAAAAACAAACAAAGGAGGCTTGAGGATATGGACCAACAATCAGTCGAGAAAGCCCGAAAAGCGACGTCCGCTGAAGACTTAGCGAAGATCGCTCGTCAAGAGGGAGTCACCCTCTCGAAGGAAGACGCGGAGAAGTATTATTCCGAACTTCATCCCGAAGAAGGCGAGTTAAGCGATAGCGAACTCAATAACGTCTCGGGTGGCAGCTGCTACTCTACCGCAACCTTGGCGAAGGAATACGCTCAAGTGAGCAAAGCCAGCACCTGCGGCAACTATTCGACTGATGGCTGGTCTGCTTTCTCCTCAGGCAGCGACGAAAAGACTTGCCTGAACTGCTCCCACGCGACCACATCCACCACAAGCGTTTACTTCTGCAAATTACGGCCGGTTAAATAAGATTCCGTGAAATCAATCGGTTTGATCAAAACGGACACTAAAGCCATCGAAATCCTTCTTGGATAAGGTAGGCGGGCGATAACGCCCTCTCCCTTTATGGCTTCTTAAAAGAGGCCTTTTCTTTGCCCAGAAGAAGGCAATGGGTCCTAACGCCGGCGAGTCCTTTCTACCCCGCCAAAAAAAAGAGTGCCGAAGCGCTCTTATTGACCTAGGCTGGCAGAACATGCTGGTCGCTAGACGAACACCTTTTTCAGTAAAAAGACGCATTTTGCGTTCCTGATTTGACATTTTTGTGAAATGAGGAACGGTAATCCGTCAAAAGCAGCTTTTAGCTTTGGGGTTTAAACCAGTCCTTCATCCTTTCGAAATGGTCGGACGAACTTCGAAAAAAGCCAAAAATGTGTTACAAATTCAAAAAATCACGAAATAAGTAACATGTTTTTATCCGATTAGGAACGGATATTCGCAAAAAGAAGGAAAAACCTTTTCTAAAAGACATTTTAGGGTGCCTCTCTGTTTTGATTAATCGCCATTTTTTACGGGTTTTTAGGGTCAATTAATTGCCACTTTTACTGGCTTTTAGAGTTAATTAATTGCCACTTTTCATTGTCGGAAGAGTAGAAAGCGGAAATGAGCACGTTGCAAAATGAGGATTAACGCGATGGATTCTAACGATGGCCAAAAGAAAGCCGGCTCATTTCGAGCCGGCTGATCTTTGCTTTGAAGAAGAGGGCGAATCCCGAGTCAAAGATTCCTTCCGCCCCGCCAGCAAAAAAGAGTGCCGAAGCACTCTTGTTGACCTAGGCTGGCAGGGGCGGAAGGAATCGAACCCTCATCAAAGGTTTTGGAGACCTCTGTTCTACCACTGAACCACGCCCCTAGGCGCGTGGTTCATTATAAGCCTCGAGCTATCTTACTGACAAGAGACATATCGACCAAACCGTTATATTTTTCTTTGAAGAACTTCATCACAACCGGCATGCTCTTGTCGGGAAGAGTCGCAAAGATTTTCCGAATCTCGTCTTCGCTCAGTTGCTTCGGGATGTAGCGGGCCAAGGCAGCCTTTTGTTTCTCGATGAGCGCGACTGAATCNCTCCGTCCCGCTTGNGCGAAGGAAGCTTTTTCTTCATCGAGTTCCTTGTCGACTTTCTTGATAATGCCCAAAACATCGGCATCCGTGACCTCTTTGCCCGAGCCGTTGGTCTTCAATTCGGTGTATTTCGAAATAACAATCGAAAAGACNCCTCGCGTTTCGGCATCGTGAGCTTTCATCGCCTCGATATTCGCTTTTTTAATGTCATCAATGAGCATAATTTTATGCCTCCTCTATCCCACTTCTCCGTCTCAAATGCCGGAGACGGTGCGTTAAACGCCGCCCTGCATAGTATAGCGGTAAAATTTCCAAACGGCCGACAAACATNGCNAAAGAGAGAATCCACAACAAGACCGGATACCAAACGNCATACGACGCTTTATACGCGGCATAACCGATGATATCAATGCCCGTCCCCGAAAGCGCGGACATATATTCATAGCTGGCCTGTTCGACGCTAATGCCTGGCATAAACATCAAAACCATCGCGCCAGAAAGGAAGAACACGATATAGAGAAGAGCGTAATTGTGGGCCTCGGCCGAGGAGGCATCATCTTCCTCTTTGAGCTCGCCCAGGCGGTAAACCGGATGAGGATTGACCTGACGAACGGTCGCAAAATGATAACGAATCGAATACTGGAAATCTTTGAGCAAGAGCGCTAAACGATATTGTTTGATTGCGCCGGCGGTCGAACCAACGCCACCGCCAATGCCCATCAAAAGGATGGCGCTGAAAATCGCGACTTCGCCTAAGCGTGCCAAGGAGGGATAGTTGGTGAAACCCGTCGTCGTGATACTGGTAACAACATTAAAGACGTTATAGCGAAGCGAGGTCCAGAAATCGATGCCCACCGTCCCGTTTTCATTCTGATAAAGATAAAGCCCCGAAAGAGCGCATCCGATCGTGAAAACGAAGATCGTGACCAAAGCGAAACGGACCTCGATATCCTTGAAGAACTGCTTCCACTTCCCCGTAAGCAAGAAAGTGTGAAGAACGAAGTTCGTGGCGCCTAAAAGCATCAAGGCGATGCAGATGATTTCGATCGCAATCGAATTGACGGGCATGAAACTGTCTTCCATGATCTTGCCATCCATGCCGCTAAAATAATAAATCGAGGTGGAGCGGGTGGAGAAACCGCCGGTTGCCAAAGCAGCCGTCGCGTGAACGAAGGCGTCAAAAGGCGGCATGCCCGCGAGCCAAAGCGAGAGGGTGCCTACCACGATATAGCCGAAATAAATCCCGAAAATCAACTTGGCGCTTTTACCAAGGTTCGGCATTAATTTATCGTTGTGGCCTTCGGCGAAATAAAGTTTGAGATTATAACGGTCGCTCAAGGCGCTAGCGACCAAAAGAACAAGGCCAACGCCGCCGATGAATTGCATCAAAGCCCGATGAAACAAGAAGACATGGGCCGCGGGATAAAGGGTTAAGTTAAGACTAGCNGCATCCAAAAAAACCTGATTAGGCAAGACGGTGAGGCCAGTCGCGGAATACCCTGACATCGCCTCAAAAAAGCTCTCAGAGAAAGACATATCCAAATTGAGGCTTTCCAAGCCTTGGTTCAACGCGGGGAACCGGGTGAGATAAAAGGGGAAAGAACCCAAAACGATGGCACAAAGCCAAAGCAAAACCAAAAGCAAGGCGTCGTCATTGCGGGCGAAATGNCCCTTCGGTCGGCCAGCGACCAAAATAAAGAAAAGCAAAGCGCCAAGGACAATCCCCGCGAGACCGGGGATCACGAAATCCCAAAACACCTGCCATTCTTTCGGATAAAACGCCAAAATCGCGAGCGGCAAAATGGTCACGAAGCCTTCAAACATCAAAAAGATACCCAAATACCCAAAAATCAGTCGAAATCCTTTGGCTTCTTTTTTCATAAGATCCCCTACTTCTTCGCCCGTTCCTCTTGCTGGATGAAATTAAAGATTTTCTTCTGATCTTCCGGCGCACAGCAAACGAGCAAAAGATCCTTCGGNTTAATCGCGACTTGACCATTCGGGATCAAGACCGTGAAATTGCGGTAAATCGCGGCGATCGAAGCGTATTTCGGGAAATCGAGATCCATGATGCGCTTATTGGCGATCCGGTATTTCGAAAGAACCGGAATTTCCAAGACGACGATCTTGTTGTTTTCAAGCGTCAAAGTCTTCATCAAGGATTCCATCGAGGACTCGCTTTTGATGGATTGGGCCAAAAGATAAGTCGAGGAAATCACCGAGTCGATGCCGAGCTTTTTGTAGAGCTCAACGTTCTCCGGGTTGTTGACCACGCAAATGCATTTTTTCACATTGAAAACCCGCTTGGCCAAGATGCAAGAAGCGTAGTTATCGGTATCTTTCTCGCTGAGGGAGATGAAGACATCGGCATCGTGGACGTTGGCTTCTTCCAAAACGAATTTCCGCCAAGGCGAGCCGACCAAAACCGGGATGTGCTCCTTGTGGACGAGTTCGTTGGCAAAGCTCCGCGACGAATTAATGACGGTCAACTGGTTCTCTTTGCTCTTGAACATCGAGATGATGAAGGAGGCTTGCTTTGAGCCATTGGCAATGACGATTCTCATTTGTCGTTCCCTCCTTCTAAGCTGGTGAACTTATTGATCGACAACTCCCACGGATAGATGGCTTTGATGCTGGGCATCCCGGCCACCAACGAGGATTTTGAAGGATCGGCGAAACGAACGAACACCTGCGGTACCTCATAAATCAGGGCGCAAACATGGGCCAGGAACAGATTAACGTTATCATCGCCGGTGCAGATAGCGACTTCGCGGGCCGAAGTGATATACGCATCTTCTTCAAGCAGCGAGATATCGGTGGCGTCGCCCAAGACTTTGTAGCCTGAGAAATTATCATCGAGTCGGTCAAAAGAAGTCGAGCCTTGGTCTACGACGATCACGTTCTCGCCCCGCTCCGAAGCGAGGTTAGCAATCGAGGAGCCTAAGCGCCCACAGCCAATCACCACGATTTTGTTTTTAATTGCCATACTTTTTTATCCTCAAATCATACCTTACTCCCCTATCGGGGGCAAATCGCCATCGAGTTTTAACGTCTCACAAACCTCAATCGAGGGGAGTTTTGCAGTGATTTCAAGATATTTGGCTTTGCTATAGCGTTTCTTTAATCCTGCCCAACCCTTTTCGGCATAGGTGGCCAAGCACCAGTCGATAAAACTTCGGGTCGCCTCCGTCATGTAATAATGGGGTGATTTTTTACGGAAGTAGGCTAAGGCCACTTCGGGTTTAAAGTGCTTTGGGTCATAGGTTTTGGAAGCGGAAAGCATATCGCAAACGTATTCGCATGCCCACTTGTAGGGCATCGTCTTCATCAAAATCCGACCATTGAAGAAATCGGTCCAATATTCCCAATGATGGGGATTTCTCCGAGTGTGGTGTTGGCAGATCCTCGAGAAATAATGATTGGCCATACGCTCTTTATAAACCGGCGAATAACTGCCAGCGTAGTATTTGGCCGAAGTCCAGAATTCGATCGGAGACAGTTTGGAGAGATCGTGGCCTAGAGCATGAAAAAAGATACCCATATGGTAGGCGTTTCGAATGACTTGGTGCCGGTGCTTCGTGATGGTCACGAAATGGCGAAAAGGATGGCTCATGATAATAACTCCGTCAAGATTTTTCCGATGTCGTCATGGAAAACAAAATCAAAGGTATCGTCGACCCCAGTCGGCTCTTTGTTGATGATGATTCGGGTCGAGCCGCCAAAATAGTTAATTAATCCGGCGGCCGGATAAACGTTGAGCGAAGTCCCGCCGACGATCAGAACATCGGCATAGCGAAGCTCATCCACCGCTTGCATTAAAAGATCTTGATCCAGGGGTTCTTCGTAGAGGACGACGTCCGGTTTCAGAATCGCCCCGCATTCACTGCAGTGTGGCACCCCATGAGGCTCAAGCTGATCCAAGGGATAAAACTTCTGGCAACCCGTGCAAAAATAACGGCGGGTGGAGCCATGGAGCTCGTAGACGTGTTTGCTGCCGGCATCTTGATGAAGACCATCGATATTTTGAGTGAGAATGATGATCGAATGACCAGCCTTCTCGTAATTCGCTAGGGCAAAATGAGCCGGATTGGGTTTCGCGGATTTATTGACCATGCTCGACCAATAAAAATCATAAAAAGTATCGGTGTGTTCCTCGAAATACGTATGAGAAAGCATGACCTCATAAGGCACGCCATATTTGGAATGGACGTTATAAATACCTTGGGGTGAACGGAAGTCCGGAATGCCAGAAGAGGTTGAAACGCCGGCGCCACCGAGAAATACGATTCGATGGGCTTTCTGAATGGCAGTTTTTGCTAAAGCAACATTTTCATCCATGCAACAATTATACTCAAAACAACCCCTGATGGGGTTAAAGGTTTATCACCAATTCATTGAGCGCGACAAGGATTGTCCAAAACGTAATAAGGATTATTTTCCATCGTGCCGTATTGCGTGAGATATATGCTGGTGCCCAAATAGCGGAATCCCGCTTTTTCAATCACACGCTTTGAGCGGATGTTTCGTTCGAAATGCCCGCAGGTTAAAAAATCAAAATTCAAAGTATTGAAGCAATAATCAATCACGGCTTTGACCGCTTCGCTCATCAGCCCTTTGCCCCACATGTCTTGAGCCAGCACATAGCCAAGTTCCCGGCCCTTCAAAGTGCGATAGGACTCGGGCAAGGGGATATGGGTGACTTCAATACCCAAGCTTCCGATCACGCGAGAAGTCGCTTTATCAACCAAAGCGAACGTTTTCTTTCCGGAAATGAAAGAGGTAAGAATCTTGCGGCTTTCTTCGATACTTTCGTGATGACGCCAGCCGGCCCACTCGCCAACATCGGGCACTTTAGCATAAGCGTAGAAATCATCCAAATCATCCATCGTAAAAGGCCTAAGAATAAGCCTTTCAGTTTCCAAATGAACATCTGAAAGATCGACGAAGGCGTTCATTTATCAACTCCTTTGAATACCGAAAGCAAGCGAACGTTAAGAGCGGCAAGTTCTTCCGGAGTCTCTTTGAAGCCCCGTTGAACCCAAACTTCGAGGAATGAACACTCTTGCATGACGAGACTCTTCCAAAAATAATCGCGGTTCTCGCTATTGAAACCGGCCTGAACCGCAAGCGATTTCAAGTAGGTCGATTCCGGAAGATAGTTCGTGAAACTCCGAGCCAAAAGAATGGCGATGCCTTGTTGTTCAAAAAGAGCCAGAACCTGCTTCCGTTTGGCACAAAATTGGAAGAACTGCAAAGTGTATTCTTCAAACGAGGCCGGCGCGGGATTGCGAATATAGTCCTTCATACGGGCGTAAACGGCAAAATCGATAACGTCATCGAGAGAATCGAAATCCCGGTAAAAGGTCTTGCGAGTCAAACCCGCCCGGAGGCAGACTTCGCTGATGGTGATATCGCGATAGTTTTTTTCGCCAATCAAAGCGAATAAGGCGGTTGCGGTTTTATCGAGGGAATTCCAGACGCGCGGATTTTTGGAACGGTTGAACATAAAGTTACACCTCTTTTGTTTTTGTTACTTTATCATATTCTTCACTAAAAAGAAACATTTGTCCCAGTCAATATCAACGCAAACCCCATTTGCTTTTCAAAAAAGCCCAAAAAACGCCATAAAAAGAGGAAGCACAAAACTTCCTCTTAGAGCTTTTTTAGGTTATTCAGCCAAGGTTTTCTTGAGTTCGTCCACCAACTCTTGCATCCGCTTCACCACGGCCAAGAACGGCTCTTTGCTGGTCAAATCGACCCCAGCGGCGCGGACTTCGTCGATTGGGAAAGTCGAACCACCGCTCTTGAGCAAAGAAACGTAGCGTTCAAAGGCCTGCGGCTTTTTCTCACGAACGTTCTCATATAGGAGCATCGAGGCGGTGAAACTCGTGGCGTATTGGTAGACATAGAATGGGGTGTAGAAAAGATGCGGGATATAGGCCCAGACGAACGGCTTCAGCTTTTCTTCGCGGATATCGATGCCATAGTAGGTTTGGTAAAGTTTCGTCATCTCGTCGCAAAGGACTTGATACGATAATGGCTCGCCTTGTTCGACTTTTTGAGCGATCTCGTATTCATATTGGGCAAACAGTGTCTGACGATAGAACGTCCCGACGATCTCATCGATCGCTTTTTGCAAAAGGGCAATCCGTGTCGCCTTATCAAGCGTTCCCTGATGGAGCAGATAATCCAAAAGGTTATGCTCATTGAACGTCGAAGCGATTTCGGCGGTGAAAATCGTGTAATCCTGCTTCATGAGCGGCTGGCTCTCCATCGAGTAAAGGGTGTGAATCGAATGGCCGGATTCATGAGCGACGGTAAAGCAGTCGTCAAGTTCACCCTGGAAATTGAAGAGAATGACCGGATGAATCCAATCCTTGCCATCCTGATAGCCACCATTGGAATAAGCACCGGTTCGTTTGCCGGAGGCGGGATAAACATCGACATAGCCTTCTTCAAGGACGGTGTGGGCTTTTTTCTGGAAGTCGACAGGGAAAGCGCTGATCGAATGGAAGAAAAGATCTTTGGCTTCTTCGTAGGTATATTTCTTATCCGAATGGGCGAGTTGGAGGAACCGGTCGTAAGAACGATGCTTCTTTAAACCCAAATACTTGGCGCGGATTTCGTAATATTCGTGCAAAGGCTGGGCGTTCGAAGAGGCCACATCCACAAGATTCAGAAAAACGGAGGTCGGAATCTTATTGTGGAAGAGATGCTCCTCAAGAATCGAATGATAACCCCGGGATTTCATCTCCGAGAGCTCGGCTTGAACCGCATTATTATAGATTTCGGCGTAGACGTTTTTGTGCTCATCGTAATAGGCGTAAAGAGCTTCGAAGATCGCTTGGCGATCCTCCGGATCCTTGGTCGATGCGATCAAGCTGGTCCAATTGCTTTGGCTGACTTCGACGCTTTTGCCGTCTTTTAGCATCGCTTTCTTCGGGACGTAGTCCCCAACCGAAAGCATCGAATAAAGTTTGCTGCCTTCTTCTTGAAGCGGCGAGAACGAAGCGACGAGTTTTTCTTTATCCGCGCTCAGAATGTGGCTTTGATCCAAAAAGAGTTTTTCGAAGGAATAATCGAATTCTTTTTCTTCAGGATGGTGAAGAAAGAACNTTTTGATTTTGGCTTCTCCNAAAGAGAGAATCTCCGGATCGCTCCATGAGAGTTTAGCCATGAAATCCTGCATCGCCAAATTGACGCGATCTTCCCGTTCGTTGGCTTTGACGTCTTTCTTGTTTTGATCGCTGGCGCAGCCAGAATAGAGATAGAGTTTGGTAAATATTTTCTGGCTCTCGCGTTCGAGGGCTAAGAATTCGCAAAACGCATTTTCATCGGCTAACTTGCCTTGATAAGAGGCCATCTTGGGCGTCAAGGTGCTTTTCACCTCCGCCAAGTCTTTTTCAAACGCCTCTTCGCTCGGATANATAAACCGCAAATCCCACTTATCTTTCATAAAAATCCTTTCGTTAACCTCTTCTCCGGAAGATTGTCCCGGTCATTGATGGTTTTGATTATCGCATAGAACGACCTAAGATTATAGGAAGATGAAAAAGAAAAAAGTCCCAGTGGAAGTCCCAAACGCTCCCGTGAGTGAAGAATCTCCCTTAGAACGACTCGCCAAGGAGATGAAAGCCCTCAACGAAGAAGACCCCGTTTGCGAACGGCGAGGCGATGGGCGCGATTAAAAAAACGGCCGAAGCCGTTTTTCTAATGTTGAGATGAACTTAGTTATTCTTCATCTGAGCTTGGAAGGAGTCGGCTGGTAAGCAAAGCATCAGAATGCCAGCAACCAGCGAAAGGGTATCGCCGAAGATGATCAGCAAGACACCCGGGGCGATGATTTGGCTTTTTTCCGTCGCGTTCTTGAGACGGTTCAAGGCGAAGAAACCCACGAGGAAGGTCCCTAAGAGCTTAATGGCGAAAATCACGATCAACGTCACAAGGACGATGGTGAAGATTTGCTTAGGGTCGTCGCTCACACTGCTCGTGATCGAGCCGTCGGAGAGTCCTTGTTGGATCACGGCGTAGCCCGTGGCCCCGAAGATGCTGAGGGTCAGAATGGCGCTGAATGTAATCAAAGCCATACCGATGATAATGAGAATTCGGCTTGCCTTTTTCATTTGTTTTACCTCTTGTTTTAGGTTAATTTTGATTATCGCTATATTCGTAATCTTTTTCAATACGTTTCAAAAAACCACCGACAAAAAGGCTATTTTCCGCTCAAATCGGCGCCTATAGGAGTGGCGTTTTCACCTGCAACGAAGGCTAAAGCAGATGACTTCACCTTGAGGAAATCGCCCAGCTTGATGCTGCCATCATTCGAACGATAATCTTTATGAATGCTCGGCGAAGTCATCGCGGGAGCCGTTAACGAAATAAAGGTATCCGCTGCGGTCAGATTTACCGGCGTTGATCCGGTTTTATCGCCATTGACGGCGGTCGCAGCGCCCCATTGGTAATACTCGCCCCCATTGTTGAGAATCGCATAGGCAAGGCTGCCGCCATATTTATCCGATGCTGATTTCACCACCACCGAAAGGAGGGACGACATCACGTGATGGCCTTTTTTATCCCGGTTCAAATCAAAGTTGGATTTCTTGCCATCCGCTCGCGAATTGTCGTAGGAAGTGCAGTTCTTAATCGTGATCGTCCCATAGTTGGAGTTATCGGTGAAACCATGGTTGCCATTGCCAAAGGCGATGCAGTTTTCCAGATCATGGTTCACTTCAATCTTGCTGCCTCCGAGTTTGAAGCCATTGCAATCCCCTTCCGCCGTTGAACCCTTGAAGGTGTAACCGTTATACATCGAGACGCAATTGCGGAAATGAATCGTGCCAATCGGCCCGGTTGCGGTTTTCGTGTAACAGTCCCAGCCATCATCGGAGTTGGCGTAAGAGATGCAGCCATCGAACGTGTTGTCAGGACCGCAGGTGAGTTTGGCGGCAAAACCATCGGCGTTCTCGCCTGAGGCATCGCAGTTATCAAACGAAGTGCAATTCTTAATCAAATTGTCATGGGGCCAATCCGCCAGCGCGGACAAGGTCGAAACCCGACGGGAAATCTGACATCCGGTATCACGGTTTTCATGGAAGGTGCAAAGCTCGATCACGTTGTAATTCCCGGAAACGAATAAACCATTATCTCCGGCGTTGATGATAGCCAAATCTTTGAGATGCCAATAATTGCCATGCAACTCGATTCCTCGCATCGTGCTGTCAAGAGCTTCAGCGGCGAAATCGAAAATGACGTCCTCCGTTTCGCCATCCGCTCGGCTGATGGTCTTTAAAGCTCCAGCTTCGCCATCATTGCCATAGGCGATTCGAATCGTGTAGCCATAAGAATAGGTCCCGGCTTTGAGAAGAATCGATCCCCCTGCCTTCACATTAAGAAGGGCATTTTCGAACGAGGTCGGATCCATCAGGGTTCCCGTTCCGGTCGAAAGGGCCGAATTACTAACATAAATCGCCAGCGGGTCCGCGACGGGCGAAGCGGGGACGTCGGGGGTCGGGGTTGGGGTCGAACCGCCACCGCCTCCGGTGTTGGTCACCTCACCATAGAAAACATTGATGCCTTTCGCTCCGGTTGCGTATAAAGAATAAACGCCGGCGCCAGGAAGCGAAAAAGTCACGGCACCAATCGTGGTCGCAATGTCTTTTTCTTCGACAAGTTCGCCTTCAGCGCTCATTAAGGTGGCTTTGGTTGCCGTCGAGGAATTTGACGAAACAATTCCGAGAGTTAAACTGCCGGACATCGCCGTATAGAATTGGATGGAGCGATTGCCATATGTGCCCACCCCACCCGATTTCACTCGTTTNGTGATTTTCGTACCGTTATAGCTGACGTCATTGCTGTTGCTGTCACCAATCCATCCGGTGGCTGCATCCGATGTAAAAACGAAGCCTCCGACCGTGACGTTGGCCTTATACGTTTTGGTTTCGAATTCATTCGCGGTAAAGGCTGTCGCTTGGACAAACTCCGCCGGAGGTTCGACGCTCGAGGAAGAAGAACTGCTCGAACTTGTGGAAGAAGAACTCGTCGAAGAAGCTGAAGAACCCTCCGATGAAGGATTCGAAGAAACTGAAGAGGAGGAAGCTTCCGGGCTAGAGGAAGCCGCCATATCCGTCGAGGAAGTTTGATCGGAGGAGGAAGAGTCACTTGAGCGAGAAATGGAAGAAGAACTCGGAACTCCACCGCACGCCGAAAGACTCAAAAGAGCGAAGGCGCTGAGAAGAAATAATGATGTCTTTTTCATAAGGACTCCTCTAGGGGACTAAGCCCAAGCCAATTAAGGGTTCTGACTCTTTGGCCCTCCCCGTAAAAGAAAGGGTTTATATGGGGNAAACTCAATGATGATTGAAAAGCAATTCCTTAACGATTGAATGATAACAAATTAAAGGAAAAAGACCTTGTGCCGAAAAACCAAAATCGCCAGTTTCGGATCAGCGATAGGAATAATGGTGTTTCAGTTCTTGATTCTGTTTTTCGCTATTTAACCCGCTCAACAACACCATCGCCAAATGGACTTCGTCGCGAAGCTTAACGATGGCTTCGCCCTGCGACAATGAGGTGTCGGCATAAACCGGCTGGCCAATTCGCAAGGTCACCAAAGGCTCTTTGGAGAAAAATAGCCTGCAAATCCCCCTCCGTTTACGAAAGGAGAAAGCTAAAGGAAAAATCGGACGCTTGGTTTCATAGGCGAGGCGAAAAGCCCCATTAAGGAAACTCCGAATCGGAACATAGTAATACCAGCAAGCCGCTTCGGGATAAACATGGAGCCACTTTTTCTCTTGGAGAACGTCTTTCATGCATCGATAGGCTTTTTCGTAGCCATAAGGATTCTTCACGACCGGAAAGCCGCCATAAGCTTGCATCATTGCCCCCTGGGAGGATTCAAAGCCATCCTGCCACATCGGGAATTCGGGCACCCGGAAAGGGCGAATCGCCGATACCGCTAAACAATCCAACGGAAAAACGTGGTTGGCCATCGTAATGAAACCATCTTTGAGTTCATGCCGATGTTCTCGGAAGATTTTGCGACCTTTGATGGACAAAAGATAACGGAAAAAGACGACCGGTTCCCCCACAGCCAAACCCACAAGACGAAAAAGAACCCGTTTAAGGCGGAAAGAAAAACAGGAAGGCCGATACACGAGGTTGGCGTCCCTCACGTAATCAAAAGACCGGGTCTTTCTGGTCGGGTAAACATCGCCGTGCTCATCGCGAGGGTAAAAAGAAATCGGGGTATTCGGCAAGAAAGGCTCTTCGAAAAACGATTCGATGTCGCTATCCATAAAACTTCGCCATTATAGCACCGGTGAAAGTGGCAAGAAAAGAGGGACATTTGCAAAAAGAAAAGGCTTTTTGCAGAGAAAACGTTTTTCAGGAGAACAGAAAAAACTCAACAGGAAATCTTTTATTTCGCCTTAATCTCTTCGAGGAGTTCCTTCACTTCTTTCTCACCTTTAAGAAACTGTTCGGCTTCTTTCGGATCCAAAGTGCGCATCAAAGTAATGAGTTCACCCATATGGATTTTTTCTTCATCCCGAATATCAGCCAAGACGGCTTTCGCCCGCGGATCATCAGTAGCTTGGTAATGGGCATCATAAAGATAAATCGCTTCGAGTTCTCCGGCGATATCGAGGCGCAAAGCTTGAATCAACTCGGCTGACGTCATTTTCCGTTGAACGTTCGCGGTGAAGGGATCGGCAAAATTAGGCATAAATATTCTCCTTTTGATTTCCTTTAGTCTAGCGGAAGAAAAAGAAAACGGATAACAAAACGATCCGAGGGGTTATGAGAAACGAGAGAAAGGAACGGCGATGTCGGAGGCGGAAGCCTCATTTCAAAATTAAGTGAATCACGAAGGTGATCAGCAAGAGCGCCACGTCAATTTGGTGGCAAAGCGTCAAGTATTTACGGGCAGGTGTCTTATTCGTGTGAGCGATAATTCCAATACTCGCCAAGGCCAAAAGCAAACCAATTAACACATAACCGGTGACAAAGTGGACATAAGAAGGATCATTCACATCGAACACCATGGCAAAGTGGATCAAAAGAAAGCCGATGCTCATTGCGCCAATCGGCATGTGAAGCTGATTGGCCACCGCATACACNGGGGCCAGCTTCATCTTGGTCTCCGGTTTTGTTTTCTTCGATAAAAAGATGCAGCGCAGGATAAATAAAGCCAAGAGCGGAGTCATCGAAGCGGCCAGAATCCAGCCGAGGGCTTCGCCACCCTCTCCGACGCTCATCTTGCCATGAATCGTATAAAGAAAGAACAACACCAAAGCGACGATAGCTTCGACTAGGGCGAGAGCATACAAACCAATCTTTGCTTTTTTCATATTGGTTTCCTCAAGGTTCGNTTACATCATAGACTGAGCGATTTCCTTCTTCAATATTGCTGCACCAGCCCCGAAAAAAGGAGAGAACGTTGCTTCTCTCCCTATCCATCGAAGGAATTAACGAATGATGTCTTCGGGCTTGCGGAGTTTTGCACGACCCTTTTTGAACTCCAGTTCGCCTTTGCTGATCGCTCCGACAGGACAAACGTGCCCACAGAGCAAACAGCCGACGCACTTATCGTGATTGCACTTGGGCTTGCGGGTGTCTTTGTCCCACTCCATCGCTTGGTGGGCGCCATCATAACACGAAATCACGCAGCGTCCGCAGCCCACGCATTTGTCGAGATCGATCGATGGATAAATCTTATAATCCCGATTCAAGCTTTCGGCCGGAACCATGTTTTCATTGGCTAAGCCCACCAAATCTTCCAAGTGGTCGACCCCCTGCTCTTCCATGTAATGCATTAAGCCATTCTTCATGTCTTCGACAATCCGATAACCATATTCCATGATGCCAGTGGTGACTTGCAGGGTCTTGGCGCCTAAAAGAATAAATTCGGCCGCATCGACCCAGGTTTCAATTCCGCCGATTCCGGAAATCTGCACGTTGGGGATGGCCTGTCTCATTTGTTGGATAAACCGAAGCGCAATCGGCTTCACCGCCTTGCCCGAGTACCCTGAGATCGAGGATTTGCCATCGATAATCGGCATGCCAATGTGGCGGTCAAGATCAAGTGAGCAAATCGATTTCACCGTGTTAATGGCGGCGATGCCATCCGCGCCACCGGCCAAGCAAGCTTGGGCGACGGGAACCATGTCGGTGATATTCGGAGTCATCTTCGCCATGAAGGGCAATTTGCTCCCCCGGCGAACCGCGGCACAATATTTCTGACAGAGTTCGGGATTTGAACCCACGTCGCTACCCATCGCATGAGAAGTCATCTGGGGACAAGAGAAATTAAGCTCTAACATGTCGGCCCCGGCATCCGTCGCCAAAGCCGCAAGTTTTTCCCATTCGTCTTCATTCGCGCCCATGATCGAAGCAATGAGGACCTGGTGGGGATATTTCTCTTTCAGACGGGCGATGTCCCGCAGATTGTCGGCCAAAGGATGCTCGGCGATCTGCTCCATGTTCTTGAAGCCGACAAACGGCGTCGATTCTTTGCCGAGTTTATCGAAACGGGGCGAGACCTCATCGGCGATAAAGAAGCCAATGGTTTTAAACACCACGCCACCCCAGCCGACATCGTAGGCTTTAGCGCACATGTCATAGCAATTGCCGACGGGCGAAGCGCTTAAGCAGAAAGGATTGGGGAATTTCACTCCCAAGAAATCAATCGATAAATCTTTGTTAATCATCTTATTTCCCTCCAATCGCAGCATCCACGGCATAGGCCGCGGCCTTGCCTGTCCGCACCGCATAAACCACGGTTTTCTCACCATGAGCGATATCGCCCGCGAGGAAAATCTTGCCATGATCTTTGCCTTCGCCGTTGTCGAGGGCCAAGTCTGTCCAATCGCCCAAGGCCGTGACTTGTCCCACCGCAAGGATAATCAAATCGGCCTTAACCGATAAGTTGCTCTCTTTGAAGCGGTGTTCGAAATCGACCACGCCATCTTTGAAAGAAACGGGCACATACCCATCAAGGATCGAGACGCCCAGCTTTTGAGCGCCTTGCAATTCCTTTTTGCTCGCTTTGAATTCGGCAAAGGTTTCATAGACCACATCGGTGACTTGAGGAACGCCCAAAAGCTTTAGCGTCGTAACGGTGTCCATCGCGACATCGCCACCGCCGATGACTAAAACGTTATCGGGCAAGTCAACTTTACCTTGGGCCGTCTTGACTTCGGCCAAGAAGTCCACGGCATTCTTGACGCTCTTCGCATCCTTGAAGAGTGACAGGGTCTTGCCTTCGCTTTGTCCAATCGCCAAAATCACGGCATCGAAATGGGCTTTGAGGTCATTGAGTTTGGCTTGATTGATTTTATGGCCCAGATGAAATTGGACCCCTAGCTCAGCAATCCGCTTCACTTCGCTCTCGACCACCGAATTCGGCAAACGATATTCCGGGATACCATAGCGGAGATAGCCACCCGCTTCTTTCCGTTCATCATAGATTTCGGCAGAATAACCCAGTTTTTCAAGGGTGGCGGCAGCTGTTAAACCGGCTGGACCAGCGCCAACGATAGCAACTTTTTTACCATTTGGCTGCCCTTTTGCAAGGATTTTCATGCCATGAGCTGTTTCATAATCGGTCAGGAATTGTTGAATCTTGCCAATATCAATCGGCCGATCGATTCCACTGCGAGAACAACCCTTCTGGCAATAGCGTTCCGTCGGACAAACCCGAGCGCAAATCGCGCCTAAGGGATTGTTTTCGCGAATCGTCTCCGCCGCTCCTTCATAGTTGAGGAAACGCGCGCTGCGAATGAACTTTGCGGGATCGGTTCCGGCCGGGCAATCCGCCGAACAAGGGGCGTCAAGGCACAGAAGGCAACGATCAACTTCTTCATTGAGCGTTTTTAAAGAGAGTTGCTCTTCAAAAGGGAGGATGTAATGATGATTATCCATGAAAAGACCTCAAAGTTAGTTTACGCTTTGTAAGCGCTTACGCAAGAGGAGAAATTTTGGCCGTTCTGTGTCTGAATCTTCGATCCTTTTTCAAAGCAAAGAACCATCTTGGTAGACGACATTCGTTTCAATGGCGAATTCGAGCGAAAAACTCAGTAATAATTCATCGAATCCAAGAGAGTTTTGACCCGCGAAACAACGTCCGAGGAAAAGAGGATCCGAAAGACCACCATTCTCCAACATCGCCATCGAGTCCTTCTCGCTCGTCGCTTCGAATGAAACGCTATGGAGGGAAAATCGATGCAAATCGCCATTATTAATTTTTTTAAAGAAATTAAAAGGCTAAGCGAGAACTCCGAGAGCCAAAGCCAAGAGTTGGGTCAGTTGAGGCGCCACGCGCTGGCCTGCCTTGAGCACTTCAGCATCGTCCAATTTGCCTGGGGCTTTCCCGCAAGCCCAATTGGCGATGGTGGCAATTCCTAAAGTGGCCATGCCCGAATGGGCAGCGGCAATCGCCTCAATCACCGTGGACATTCCCACCGCATCCGCTCCGAGACGCTCAGCCATCCGAATCTCGGCTTTGCTTTCGTATTGCGGACCGGAGAATTGAAGATAGACGCCTTCTTGAACGGGCAAACCGGCTTCTTTCGCTTTGACGAGGATAAGTGAACGATCCTGGTCATCCCAAGGATCGCTCATATCCGGGAAACGGGGACCAAAACATTCAAAATTCGTTCCCAGCAAGGGCGAAGGAACGAGGGTGGAAATATGATCGGAAATCAACATTAAAGTGCCAGGGCCATAGCTAATTCCGCCGCAAGCATTCGTGATGATAAGCTTTTTGATGCCCAACAAATGGAATAAACGAACGGGTAACGCAACCTGCTCCGCCGTATAGCCTTCGTAGTAATGAAGACGGCCATCCGCAATCAAAAGAGGCACGCCTTGAAACGTCCCGAAAAGGTATTGACCCTTATGAGCCGAATTGGTTGTTAAAGGATGACCTGGTATTGCAGAAAAAGGTACTGTCGCTTCAATCTTGACCGCTTTGAGGAAATCATCTAATCCGGAGCCAAGAATGAGCCCGATACGGGGCGTAAAAGGAGCCGCCTTGCGTAAAACATCAGCCATCGCTTCATATTCTTTTAAGTTATAAAACATGGTTTGACCTCTATTTTTAGTGTACTCCCTTTGCCCAAGAAAAAGCTAAAGAACCCCCTCATTACTCTCTTTTGAGTATTTTTTCCAGCGAGCGGGCCAAAACCATCCGGAAATAAAATTGAGTGAATAGCGACTATTACTCCAGGAATCCGACCCCGATTTTCCTCAATAAACAGGATTTCTTCAAAAGCTTAAGAGTATCAAAATCTGCAGTTTTTCTGATTTGTTAATCTGCTGTATTTCAATTTTCTCCCAATTTTTTGCCGTTTTATATGCAGTATTTTTTGAAACGAGGCACTAAAAAATCCGAACCTTATTCAAGTTCGGATGATTTATCAATGGTGAAGCATTCGTTTCCGTATTCGAACCACCCTTCGAAAAAGAGTATTCTCGACTGATTTTCTTATCATTCAGGATAATGTGGCCTCCGCCGTCCGGACAGATGATTCATCTCATCAACGAATCATCCATGAGATTTTTGACATTTTTTATTTCTTTATATTGAGATTTTTGACATTTTTGTTTGTAATAACCAATAGATTTTTGACATATATTGTCTATAATAGTGGGGTGAACGGGGAGATAAAAATGATAGCGATCAATAACAAAGAAATCGAATCCGTTTTCTTGGAACGGAAAATCTACCAAAAAATGCTGGAATGGAAAAAGAACCTTTCCAAAGGCCATGCGCTCTTCCTCAAAGGGTCGCGGCGAGTCGGTAAAACCGAACTGGCTAAAAAGCTTGGGAACGAGGAATACCGCTCCTACCTTCTGATCGACTTTCGCTACGCCCCAAAAGAAGTCAAGGACCTTTTCTCCGACTCAATGGAGAATCTCGATTTTCTCTTCACCCAATTGCAAAGTTTCTACGGAGTCGTTCTTTACCCCGGGGAATCCCTCGTCATATTAGATGAGATCCAGCTTTGCATCGAAGCCAGGCAGGACATCACCAGGTTTGTCTCAGACGGGAGATATGATTACTGTGAGACCGGCTCATTAGCCGGTATCCACCGCAACTCGAAGGAAATCGTCACCCCGGTCGGAGAATACCCTTTGGAGGTCCATCCCCTCGACTTTGANGAATTCCTCTGGGCCATAGGCGATCANGTCAGNATGCCCTTCCTCCGNTCGGCCATNAAGNGCCCAAAGCANCCGATAGGAAAGGCNATGCACNCCAAACTAACTGNCCTTTGGCGCCAATACATGCTCGTAGGNGGGATGCCCAAGCCTGTCGCTGGCTACAAACTCTACAAAAACCTAGAGGTCGTNGATTTCCTCAAGCAGGAGATTCTCAGCATCTACAAGAACGANTTCGACGACCAGAATGAAGTCAGNAGCGCNCTCCTCCACAGCATCATTTCCGCCATCCCGGCCGAACTTTCCAAGCACGACGCCCGTTTCGTGGAGAGTCACATCGCTGGAGGNCGCTATGNGAGGATGGCCCCCGCATTCAAATGGCTGAATGACGCCTACATAACCAACATGTCCTATGNCGTGAGCGACCCATCCGCAAGTTTTGGCCTCACCCTTTGCGAGGACGACTTCAAGGCTTATTTCGTCGACACGGGTCTCTTAGTTTCGCTCACCTTCATCGGAAAGCCCTATATCTCGAACGANCTCTACAACAAAATCCTCTTCGATAAGATTCACATCAACGAAGGAATGTTGGCGGAGAACATCGTGGCCCAATGTCTGAGAAACGCGGGCCATTCCTTGCTCTTCTATTCAAAATACGATGAGGCCGGGCATCCCGTTATGGAGATCGATTTCCTCGGCGAACACGAGGGAAAAGTCTGTCCGATTGAGACGAAAAGCAGCAGGGATTATGGGCATGCCTCGCTAAAGAAATTCAAGACGGCCTTCTCGAATCGGGTCGGAAAGCAATACATCCTCTACGACCAAGACATCAAAGTGGACGGCGAGCTCCTCTATCTTCCGATTTACATGGCTCCGATCCTTGCAGAAAATCTCCTCTAAACGGAATGTCCTGTTATAAAGACACTAAAAAATCCGAACCTTATTCAAGTTCGGATGATTTATCAATGGTGAAGCATTCGTTTCCGTAATCGAACCATTTCGAAAGCAAGTTAGTTAAGAAAACACGCACAAAGTTCCAACAAACATGGGCTTTCACCAATTAATGATCTAAAAATTGTTTTCCTCAATCTTTTTTAACCGGTTTTTTAATCGAATGCGATTGGTAAGCATACTTAGCGACTTCGTAGCCTCGAATGGTCTGATACTTCGTTTCCGATCCTTGAGGGAGGCGAAGGCTAACGGCGTCAAAAAGGATTTCTTGAAGATGTTCCGGCTCGCTATAAGAGTCGATTGAGCAAAGCACCAAAGAATTCCGGAAATATTTCGCGTGTTCCCCTAAGAACTTTTCATTAAGTTTGAGGCCCAATCCTTTTAAATAAAAATAGAGAAAAGTCGCCACCGAACGAGTGTTGCCTTCGCGGAAGGGGTGAATCCGCCATAGAGTTGAAATGACCTCGCCAACTTTACTCATTTGCTCTTTCTTGGATAATTTCCCCCATTCGATGCTTTTCATCAACTCGCTCACCCCCGCGACACGATCAATGATCTGTCGATAGTCGGAATAGTCTACCGAAAGACCGTTAAGTATGGGTTCTGCTTTATAAATGTTGNTGCTACGGGGCTGACCAGCCCAAGAATAAACATCCGANAAAAGAGCTTTGTGGATAACGAAAATGTCTTCGGCCCCCTGGATAGCAAAAGGTTTGGCGAACAATTCCTCCAGGGCCGCCCGAACCATCACTCCTTCGAATTCGTCAAGTTGGGCTTGGTCGCGAATACCTGCGGAATTGATTAAAACGCTCGTCCCCTCGTAAACATAGGAATCATTCATTTTGAAAAGTACCTCCGAATAGCGAATTTCGCGGTCTCATAATCAATGTCACCAACGGACAAAAGATGAAGGATTTTTTCAAGCTTGGGGTCCGCTTTTTCTTTGCCTGCGGTCGAATTGATAAGGCGTGCCAGTTCCTCAGACCCGGGCTTCGAACTCTTTGGCAAGGCAATTTTGAAAGGAATTTCACCATGGTAGACAACTTGTTGCAAAAACATCGTAACGGCATAAGAGGTCGTCAAACCAAGTTTTGCTAAGGTTTCGTCAGATTCTTTTTTGAGATTCGGGTCAATTCGAATCGTGATCATATCTGTTTTCATAATGTATAACCTTTGCTATACATATTATATAGTAAAAGGGAAACGAGGCAATGCTTTTCCCAACACAGGAAGCAATATTTTGGATTTCTAACTGTTTTCCTTGTCGCCTAAGCGACATTTGACAAGGCACTAAAAAATCCGAACCTTATTCAAGTTCGGATGATTTATCAATGGTGACCCGGACGGGGTTCGAACCCATGAATGTATCCTTGAAAGGGATATGAGTTAACCGCTTCTCCACCGGGCCATTAAAAATGGCGCTCGCTAAAGGATTTGAACCTTCGACCTTCCGGTTAACGGCCGGGCGCTCTAACCAGCTGAGCTAAGCGAGCAGCACATCCGCGCCTTAAAAGCGCAAGGACTATTCTACTGATTCGAAAAGCGGTTTGCAACAAATAACTGGACTACTTCTTCTCGGCGAGTTTCTTCTCTATAGAAGAAAGCAAATCGCCAACCGTCTTAAATGACGAAAGTTCTTCGGTGGTGAATTGAATTTGGTATTTGTCTTCCAGATCAAGGCACATCTCGACGACATCCAAACTGTCGAGGCCTAAATCCTTAAGCGACTGATTATCATCGACCTTGGCGAGCTTCAATCTCTCAGCGAAGCCTTTGCGGATCTCCATCATTTGTTCATTAGCCATAAGTTATTCCTCGCGCATATTATAAGAGACTCGCCCAGCGCGTGCAATTGAGAACGAAAGGGGCTCGGCACTGCCAAGCCCCCACTTCTTTTATCGGCTGGTTACTCTGAAACGGCGACAGTGCCTTTCGCGCTCGAAGTCGACATCACAATGCCATTCTCATTGTAGCCTACTTCCTGCCCGACCTTGCTGGCCGCGCTTTTGAAGGATGCAAAGAGAATACCGCTGATAGCTGAGAAGATGGCTAACACCAAGATCATGCTCAAAAGCTGTCCTTTGAATTCTGACATTTCTATTTCACCTCCTTTCTAATCAAGATATCCGATCACGGCGGACCTTTTGATGGTCACCGTCATGAGGGAACTAGAGAGAACGAGCGGCTGAAAGTCGCGGGCTACAGCAAATTCATAGACTTCGCCGACTTGAGGGGAAGAGGATGTGATGGGATAAATCGTGCCACCACAGTCCTTCTCCACCATTGCCACGATCTGCGGAGTGATTCCACCTTGCAGAGCAATTTCCTTCCCGGCCGTGATCGAGACCGCATCCAAAAGAGCGTGGAGGGATTGCAAAGTGGTGAGATCGCCAGCATAGGCCATCATCTGAATCACGAAAAAGAGCGAAAGAATGAAACCGAGTTTAGATGCCATTGACGTAACCTCCGATGATTTGAACGATGCCGAGGGTAATCAAGAGCATCACCAAGGCACTATCGGCCATCGGGAACATCCCGAGATTGCCTAACCGCGAATCCGTTTTTTCCAATCGCTCTTTGTTTTTATTGGCTTCTAAAGCATCGAAGAGGACATTGAATTGGCGGATATAGCTCTCCCCGCCTCCTTCATCGACCATCCGGTAAATGCTGATGAGGAGTTGGCGGATTTCCATCGAAGGGAAATTTTCGCTGAAAGCGATATAGGGTGCGACGCTTTTGTCGGTGTCGATGGCCTCGAGGAGGTTCCGCATCTTTTTCTCCATGTCGCTTGAAGCATAGCGAAGGCACTCTTCGAGCGCATGGTAAACCGGAATGCCATCGCGGATATAAATGGCAAAATAAGCGAATATCTGCACAAATTCCCGTTCTAATGCTTCGCTGTCCCGATTTTTGGAGACCTGGAACGTTCTAACGATGAATAAATCGACGAAGATCAGAACCAAGCCGCAGCCTAAAGCGGGGTAACGCTGCTTGAGGAAGATAAGAAGATAAAGAGCGGCGCCGAGCAAAATCACATTGATGGCTAAGAGGAGAAAACCAGTTCGCCGATCGATTTTGCTCCGGAACTCTCCCCAGGATTCCTTAAGCTTTTTGAGGGGTGATTTCTTCATGGCTCTTTCTCCTTTGGAACGTGATTTTCTCGCCGGTGAAGGCGAGGGCGAATAAGACGAAAGCGACAAGGGCAATCAGGAAATACACCATTTCGGTCGCCAAATAGGGGATGGATACGCTGAGGAGCGAATAGAAATTGCTTAAACCGTAACGGGTGAAGCCTAAGACGAGATATGACATCCCCCAAAGCGAAGCGAACTGCAAGAGATTGCGGTAACGAATTTTCTCCATGGCATCGCCTGTTTCTTCTTGGAGGGTGACTTCCTTCAATAAAGGTTCGGCGACCTCGAGGACATCACCCCCTTGGTTTTCATAAAGCTGAAAAATCGATAAGAACATCGTGTAAGAAGAGTTTTCGAAGTAGCGGGCAAAATAGGCAATCCTTTCTTCCAAAGAAAGTTGAGCGATCGCCTCGAAGATCTCTTTCTCTTCGCCTTTCAGATCCAAGCTCACTTCTTCGAGCGCCCGCTCACCGGATTGGCTGACCGAAAGCGAAATAATGAAAGTGTTTAAGAAACGATAGCATTCATGGCGTTTCCGTTCTTTTTCTTCGTGGCGAAGATAAAGGGGAACCACCAGGATTAAAAGCGTCAAAGCGAATATCGCTCCGATCCCCAAGCCGATATAAAGGGAATCGGAAACATAAAAACCTAAAATGCCATAGAGGAGCGATAGGAGCAAAGCCAACAGGTAATATTTCATGAAGTCCTTTCGTAGAGTTTGTGCATGCACTTGCTCTTCTCGTCGAGATAGCCAATGCTCGCTAGCGAGCGAGACAAAGAGCCATCAGGATTTTCTTTTTTCTCTAAGTAGACGTAATAACGGAGATGGTGGGCGATATCATCCATCAATTCTTCCTTGTAGAGGGTGGGATTCCCCATCATCGCCAGCCGGGCAATCCGTTCAGGCATCGCTTCAAGATCTTGGGCGTGAATGGTCGTAATGATGGGGTGGCCAGACATTGCGGAGACTAAGGCATCGAGCATTTCTCCTCCCCGGGCTTCGGCGACCATGATGTAGTCCGGGTTGTTGCGTAAGGCGTTGCGGATCAGCCCCGAAAACGAGGCTTCTTTAATCGACTCGTTGACCAGCCACATCGTCAAATCGATCTTTGGATTTGCGACCATATCCAGTTCTTCGACGTTGTCGATGACGATAACCCGGGACGCCTCCGCCATTTCGCCTAAAAGGTATTTCTCAAGCTCCGTCTTGCCACTCGAGGTTTTTCCGCCGATCACGATGCTTTCGCCCCGAGCTAAAATCCCCTGCAAAATGCCCTTGCTTTCCCCGCCGAAGAAACGAGGATCCTCCGCGATGCGGCAACGGGGCGAAGCCAAACGGAGAGAAAAAGAATACGTCTTTTCGTTATGGCTGCGGGCTAAGGACTGATAGACGGCATTAAGGCGGTAACGGGAGAAACTGACATCGAGAATCGGCGAAGAATAGGAGAATTGCTTTTCCGTGAGGTTGGCCATCTGGCGAAGAAAATCACCAACTTCAAGTAAACTCGGCTGTTTCTTGGCCTTTTCTCTCCCGCGTTGGTTCGTGGCATAGAAGAGTTCCTCGCCATTGAACGAAAGGTCCGTCAAGCCTTCGAGTTGGATCAGTTCGCTTAGAAAGGAGTTCTCCAGATAGCCAGCAGGATCAAGCGACATAACGTCCTCCTTCCACAATCGCGAACGTCTTGACGTTGTGATAGATATAAAGGGAAGCGATATCGCAAGCAAAACCCACTTGGATTTGGAAAGGGTAGCTGCCTTCGCCACTGGCGTTCACCACCCGATAAGAAAGGTAAGAGTACTTCAAGGTGTAATCTTTCTTGGTGGGTTGTTTCGCTAGAGCCGTGGCGAAGTGCTCGTTGACCCGACTTTCAAAGATTGTGGGATCAAAATAAGGGAGTCCACTCGGATTGGCCTCAATTTTGAGAGCGACCACCGCGGATTGGGCAATCGTCGCATCGAGACTTTCGAAACTGCGAGCAACGCCGGAAAGATCAAAGCTGAACTGAAAGAGGGCGCTCGTCATCGTAAAAAGGAGGCTCCACAAGAAGAAATTCATCATCTCAGCTCACCTCCACCGCGTAATCGCTATTGGGGAACGAACCAAAATAGTTTTTGTTCTTCTCAACCGTGAAATTCCAAACGAATTTGTCGAGTCCCATTTCGCCCGCCCCTTCGATATAAAGTGAGAACGAATAGGTTTTGCTCTCGTTGTTTTTCACGGGCGGAAGGTAGAGCTGCTGGGTAAGATAATCGCGTGGGGTCGATAGATTCTTTGGCTTCATATAGCGGCCATCGGGGGTAACCGCATAGAATTCAGCAAGATGAAATGCCGCGTAAGTGCTGGTGGAATTGGAAAGACCCAAGGCAAGGGGGAAGTCCCGCCACTTCTCTACCGCATTATGACCCGGGGAGCCAATCGTAAAAACCTCTTCGTCATTGTGGAGCCGGAGATAGGCTTTCTGATAGGTGAAACGCTCGGGCAAGCCATCGTAATCAAGGCTACGAATGAGCGCCGTGGACAAAGGAACGGCGTTATGCTGCGGATTTTCGATAGAGCTGGCAAAACCCTTATGTTCGGTGCCCCAGTTTTCATCCGATATCCCGCCGGGATAGCGGACGATACTGCCCATCGTGCTAGAACGCTGGCAGATGCCTTTGATGCCTAAATCCCAAGTCTGGGGATGAAACAAAGGGTCGCCAAAACCAATAATATTGTTGAGTGGATTGACATCATTGAAATCGTACCATGTCTTAACCGTCAGCCAAATCGTATTGGAATCCATAAGATAGTCCCGCGGATATGTCCACTCCAAATTCACCACATCTCCTGGGGAAAAATAGTTTTCGTATTGCTGGGGGGATACCAAGATATAGCCTTCGGTATATTTCACTTCCGTATCTCCGGTGGGATTAATCAGATGCCCCTTGATCAGAGTGTTCTCCATGTGAACTGTGAAAGAAAGAAAACAAGTATGTTTAACGTCGATTTCAAGTCGACGATAAAGATTGCTTCGATCTTCCTTAATAGGTTCCATATAGGTTGGGGGAATTTCAAAAAAATTGGCACGCGGATTAGGCGGAACGACCTCGAAATTGGGCACGAGTAAAAAGAGGAGCGATACCTCCGAAAGAATGAGATGCATAAATATAGTTAAAAGTTCAAGATCCGATGAAGCGAGCGGTAGACCTGGTTGCGGGTGGCTTCAAATTGGTCGTAAGGGCAGTATTCAAACCACCAGAACCGATAATGGCGGCCGCGTTCCAAAAACTCGCTGACGAAAATCCGACGCGAGAGATCATCCTGCAGCAAATAAAACCAATACAGCTTGAGCAAGAAACGACCGCTGGCTAAGTTCTGTTTGTGGACCAGGAAGTTACTGTCGAGGTCGTAAATATGAAAATCGGGCGAATGTCCGACCTCGACAAGAGCTTGACGGTAGGCGGCGCGCAGAATCTCAATTGACGATTCGCGGTCGGGGAAGATCAACGCGACAGGGAGTTCCTCGGATTCCATAGGAACAATTCCTCCTTCATTTAATATAACGAGAAAAAAGCCTTTTGTGCCCTATTATTTTTTATGGCGACGAAAAGTCTAGACGCCACCGCTACTATTTCGTAACACTTTCTTTTCCTTCCCCGAAAAAAACGGAAGCGTTTATAATAGGAGAAATGATTTTGCTTACCGGCGCTTCCGCCAGCGGAAAAACTGAAGTTGCTAAACTTCTTCGTTCAAAATATGGCATCGTCAAAGCCATCACCGAAACGACTCGGCCGCCCCGGGTTGGCGAAACGAATGGCGTCGATTATTATTTCGTGAACGAAAGCGAGTTCCAAAACGATATCAAAGAAGGCAAACTCGTCGAACATACCCTTTATAATGGCCATTATTATGGTTGCCCGAAAAAAGAAGTCACCCATCAAAAATGCATCGTTGTCGATCCCAATGGCCTTCGTTCGTTTTTAGCCTTGGCTGACGCCAGCGTGGTCACCTTTTATCTTGAGGCCCGCGAAGACACTCGCGAAGCCCGGATGAAACATCGGGGAGATACCGAGGAAAATATCGTAAAACGCATCGAAGGCGATCGGATTGATTTCGCTAAAGATAACATCGCCCCCACCGATTTTCATATCGCCACCGATGAACGGGGACTTGAAGAAATCGCCGACGATATTTATGTCAAATACGTTTTAACTTTAAAAAGCCGTCATTTAGGAACGATAACTCTTCCGAAGTAACGCGAGCAAATCCTGATAATACTTTCGGCACAAACGAACCGGCAAACGGCTCGTTTTTGGATAACCCGAAATATGGAAAGGACCCCGCGGGGTCAAATAATCGCCTTCATTGCCTTTTCCAGCGGCCAAATAAACGATGCCAAGGCAGGCTTTCCAACTCTTATGAGTGAAGAGATAAAGGAAACGATTGCCTAAACGCTTAAACCAAGGAGCGAAATTGCGGAGAATATCCGTCGGAGTGACGCCAGGATGAGTCATCGTGGCTTCGCAATCATCAAGCGAAGAGGCATAGGCAAAGAGATTCATGACCGCCCGTTTCGAAACGGCATATTGATTACCGCGCGAGTAGCGGTTGCTCTTGAGATAGTTGGCATAAGTTTCGCCACGGGGCGAAGCGTTGACGATCGAATTGACGAAGACGTAGCGCGATTCCTTGTGAGTGGCATGGAGTGCCTCGAAAAGAAGGTAAGTTCCGACCGCATTCGTGAAAAAGGTCATCGAAGTGCCATCCTCCGCCACCGCATCCTTTTTCGGGTAATAAACCCCGGCATTAAGAACGATGCTGTCAAGCTTGAGGCCTTCGAGTTTTTTGGCTAATAAGCGAATGGAGTCCGGCTTGCTTTGATCATAAAAAACGAAGGAAACGTCAGGGGCGGTGATTTCCCGAAGGAGAATGGAGCGGGCTTTGGCGGCTTTCTCACTATCTCGACAAGCGATAATCACGCTGGCGCCTTTATAAAGGAGGGCCAAGGCGGCTTGAAAACCAATTCCCGAGGTGCCCCCAGTAATCAAAATCTTCTTGCCGACAAGATAAGGAATGTTGCGGTCCAACCACTTCTGGCTTTTCATGACGTTTTCTTCTTTCGCTTCGGGTGATAGCTAATCAGACACTCTTCAACCGTATAGAGCGACACGGCAGTGACCTTGACATCGATTTTACCCTCTTGAAAGGAGTCCCCCACTTTAGCAAAACGGCCCAAGCGATCGTTGATGTAACCGGACATGGTACTGTAATCATCGGGCAGACGGTCCGGATTCAGCTCAAATTTATCAAAGACGTCATCGATATTGGCTTTTCCTCGAACACGATAAACGTTCTTTTTCTCGGTTTCAATAATATCATGTTCAGGTTTCTCTGATTCGTCCCACATCTCGCCCACGAGCTCTTCCAAAATATCTTCGAGGGTGATGATGCCTTCGGTGCCGCCATACTCGTCGCGAACCACCGCGATATGATGGTGGGTCTCTTTCATCAAAGCCATCGTCGAGGAAATCATCATCGTCCGCGGAACGGAAACGATTGGCAAAATCAATTGCCCCAAATCCGGTTTTTCCCCGCGAGTCAGAACCCGGAGCAAAATCTTCACCGAGATATAGCCCAAGACGTGGTCAAGATTGCCTTTATAAACCAAGATCCGTGAGTGGCGGAACGCTTCCGGTGACTTCAAAAACTCCGCAAAAGGGTCCTCGATGTCGTAAGCGAACACCTTAACCCGGGGGGTCATGATCTCGTAACAAGAGGTCTCTTTAAAGTCGATCGAGCGATGGAGCAGCTCGCTTTGGTCTTCATCGATAATCCCTTCTTCTTCAATCGTGTTGACCATCGCTTGGAGTTCTTCATCGCTGGCCAAACTGGTTTCCTTGGGCGCCTTTTCGATAAAAGGACGGGCCAAAAGTTCCGCTAACTTATTAGCGGGGTACACGAAGGGGAAGAAAATCACTTCGATGACGGAAACGAATCCCACCATTCCTTTGGCGAAGGCATAGTTGTGGGGCTTGGCTAAAGCCTTCGGCGTAATTTCGCCGAAAATCAAAAGGATGAAGAGAAGCGCCAGCGAGGAAATGAGAGCGGCGTTCGTCGGCCCCACCACATCATTCAATAAATCAGCGCCTAGTAACGTGGCCAAGGAAGAAGCCAAAATATTCACGAAATCATTGCCAAAGAGAACGGTGGCGATGGTCTTATCGTAGTCATTGGCGAAATGGAGAGCTTTTTTCGCTCGCTCATCGCCGATGAAGGCCCGCTTCTCGAGTCGAAGTTTGTTGACCGAGCTATACGCCATGTCGGCAGCCGAAAAGGCTGCGCTTAAAAGAAAGAGGAAGAACAAGACGATGAAATAAATGATATCAATACTTTTCATTTGCGCACCGTCTTTTCATGGAGTCCCGCTTTTTCGGAAATCGGGCCAACGAGTTCTTCCAAAACGTCCTCCATCGTCACCATGCCGATGAGGCTATTCCCCTGATAGACCAAAGCGATCTGAGTGTGATGACTGCGAAAGCCATCCACCATGTCATCCATTCGGATGCTAGGAGAGACAATGTAGGGCTTTTGCAGGTAATTTTTTATTTCGAGATGAGGATTCTTCAAGTAAGCGGCCAAAAAGTTTTTGACGATCAAAATGCCGATAATGTTATCTTCTTTTTCATAATAAAGCGGAATCCGGGAATATTTACTCGCACAAATTTTCTGAGCCAACTGATGAGCGCTCAAGCCTTTGAGATCCAACTCGTAAATATCCCGCTTCGGGGTCAGGACTTCTTTGACGGAAGTATCAGCGAAATCGAAAGAAGCCTGAATGATGTTGCTTTCGTTTTCTTCAAGTAAACCGTGTTTTTCGTTGGTTTCCACTACCGAAGTAAAGTCCTCTTCGGTGAGTTCGACGGCTTTTTCGCTCCGGAAGAGTTTCTTTGCCGCGAAAGTGACCCCCCGGAAAATCAGGGAGACCGGATAAAGAATCCAAATGACAACCTGAAGGGGATAGACGCAAATCTTCACGACGGTGTTAGGAATTTTGCGGGCAATTTGTTTCGGGATCGTCTCGCCAAAAAGGTAAACTACCAAGGTCAAGATCACGGAGGAGAGCAAAGACAATAAAGTATGGTCCCAAGGCAAATTGTTAACAAATAACATGGTCACCAAATAAGAGAGGGCAACGTTGATGCCGTTGATGGCGATTAAAACCGTGACTAAAGTCCGGTCAAAGTTATTGGCCACTTTTAAAACGGCTTTAGCTGTGCGAGAGCCGTTTTCTTTTTGCACTTCGAAGCGGTACTTATTGAAACAAGAGAACGCTGTCTCCGACATGGAGAAGTATCCGGCGAGGAAGATGAGAATTATGACGATGGCTATATAAAGCCAACTTAGAGGATCATCCAAAGCAGTGAAAACTCCTTTTCGGGTTTAGACCGACGAGAGAATTGTATCATAAATGAAAGAAGAAAAGAAAAGCACTCCGATTTTGCTCAGAGTGCTTTCGTTTCAATCTAGCGACAATTACTTGTCGTCATCGTCATCGCCATCATCATCGTCATCGCCGTTCTGAGGTTTATAATCCTTCATTTCGGCGGCGTAATTCTTGATTTCAGCCTTGCCCTGCTCGAGGTTATCCTTTTCGCAAGCATCAGCAATGAGTTGTTTCGCACGCTTCACGGAGAGTTCGCTCTTCACTTTGAAGCAGCCCGGAATCTCTTTGTAGATATTCTTGCTCGAGGCATCCTTTAACGGAATCGGACTATTCTCGTAGGCTTTCGGATCAAGGGCGTAGTAGAGCTTTAAGCCCTTGCCGGCGACGGTGATCTTGAGGTAAGTCTTTGTATGAAGACGGAAGGTATCGCCCGAATTCGAGAGACGGCTCTTTAAGCCAAAGCTTAAGGCCTCCGCTTTGATTTCGTTATAGTTCGCCTTCACATCCTTGTCGGCTTGATCAAGCCGCTCAGGGAACGGAACTCTTACGACCTTCTTCGGCTCTTCGACAGGGGCTGGAGCCGGCGCTGGTGCCGGGGCAGGTGTCGGAGCTGGAGCAGTAACGACTTGGACCACAACGGGTGCGGGAGCCGGCTCGGGTTTAGGTTCGGGCTGGGGAGCCTCCTTCTTCTCGACCTTTTCAGGCTGAGAGGCAAGGCTACGCTTGTCGAGTTCTTGAGAAACGACCGTCCGAACTTGTTCCGGAGTCAACTGATTGTCTTGCAACTGTTTGATGGCGGCATTCTGTTGCTGTTCCATCGAAGCGTTGTTTTGAGCCGGAGCTTGATCTTTAAAGGCCTTCTCGATTTCTTCTTTGACGATCTCTCGGACCTCGTCCGCGGTTAACGGAGTGGTCTTCGGAGCATTCGGATCAATGTGCATTTCCTCGCGGATGATCTTGCGGAGATCATCGCTGGTGAGCATTTCTTCATCGTCTTCTTCAGCAGCCGGTTTCTTTTCTTCTTCCGCTTTCGGAGCCGGTCCGTAATTGAAGTATTGGATCACATAAGGTCCAACTTTCTTTCCGTTCGCATCATCTTCATCGAGCTCCGCATTCTCAGCGCCGCGGAGTTCATCTTCGCTAGTCGGAGCGCCTTCGCCCTCTTTAGCAGCAACGGCAGCGGGTTCTTCAGCTTCTTCTTCTTCGGGATTCTCTTTGACTTTGCCTTCCATAACCTTGCGAGAGACCACCAAGGCTTTTAAGCCAAGAATCCAGCCCGCAATCGCGGCAGCGATGGCAAGAATGCCACCGATTAAACCAAAGTAGTTCTGGTCTTCAATAAGCGGAGCGAGCCAGTTTTTGGTGAACTCGTGACCCCAATCCGGATGGTATTGGAGCAAAGCATCGATAAACGAGCTGGCCCAAATGTCTTTGTGGGTTTTAATTTCAAAATTAACAAACGCATACTTATTTAATAAACCAGCAAACACAATGACGGCAATCAGCCCACCGACGATGCCTAAGACATCAACGGCGATCCATTGCTTCGCTTTGATTTTGATGAGTTTAACTAAGTGCAAAACCCAGAAAACAATGATCACGATCAATCCGGCGATGGACAATAAGGCGGTCACCAACCAAATGTAGTCGTGCGCGGCAAAGATTTTGCCGAATGCGAACATACTGGCGAATGCGGCGCCAATGCCAAGTCCGGCTGGATGAAACGCGATTTCGGCTAAGACCAAGCCGATGACCGCGAGTGCAGTCGAAATGATGGAGATGATTAACAACTTTTTCTTCATAAAGTGTTACCTCTTTGCTAGTAATTGTAACCGCTTTTTGCCGGATGAAAAGAGAAATCGTGCCCTTTTTGCAAGGATTTTTGATTTTTTGAGGAACGACTAATTTATTTTTTTCGAAAAAATCCGGAGAGCTTTGGGGTGGCAGGTGATCACAACTTGACCCTCAGGCCCTTTTTCTCCATCCAAACACCAGGGTCCGCTTTCAGAAGTTTTGATGGAAAAACGATCCGATGAAATGACACTGACTTTATGATGGAAAAGGTAATGGGTTAACCCATTTAAAATCCCCTCATCAGCAACGAAAAATTCCATTTTTCCATCGTTGATGAAACCATTTTTATTGACGAGGAATCCTCCCATATTTCGGCCGTTCAACACCATAACAAAGGCGCTTTTTCCTTCGATTTTGTTACCTTCGAATTCGACCTCGTAATGAATGCTCTTTTTTCGGAAAGCCTCTTGAGCCGCCACCCAATAGTAAGCAAAACGTCCATGGCGTCGTTTTTGATGGCGAGGAGTGGCATAAGCAATATCGGAAAAGCTTCCGATTGCGCAGGTATAGGCAAAATAGACTCCATTGGCATCGCAGACATCAAAGGCTTCAATGTTTCCTTCTTTGATAATATTGAGCGCGCGCGTAAGCCCGCCATGAATGCCGAAGTTTCGCCCAACATCGCCAATCGTGCCGAAGTTCAAATATCCAAGCACGGGGGTTTTGCGGACTTTCATGAGGTTATTGACGGCATTATTGAAAGTTCCATCTCCTCCGGCGATGAGCAAAACATCATAGCGTTCCCCTGCTTCTTTTTCTAAACGGGCCGCTTCGTCAGCCGAGAAAGTGCAGACCACATCCAAAACATCAAAGGTCGTTGAAAGGCTACGGCGAATTTTCTGAATTTGACGTTCAAAATCCTTGTGGCCCGACGAGTGAGAGTAAAGCAGTAAAGCCTTCATGGAAGGTTACTATAACACAAAAACTAATGGCCTTGATGACAAATTGACGCCGCGACGAATTCGCGGAAGAGCGGATTTGGTTTCAAAGGACGCGAAGTGAATTCCGGGTGGAATTGGCAGGCGATAAAGAAAGGATGGGCGGGAATTTCAATGATTTCGGCTAAACCCGCTTGCGGATTAATCCCGCTAAAAACCAAACCGGATTTCTCAAACTGCTCTTTGAACTGATTATTGAATTCATAGCGATGCCGATGACGCTCTTTGATGTCGGCTTGCCCATAACACCGATAAGCGAGAGTTCCTTTTTCAATGTGGCAATCGTATAAACCAAGCCGCATCGTTCCGCCCATCTTGATGCCAGCGTATTGATCGCGTAAAAGATCAATAACCGGGTTCTTCGTCGCAGGGTCGAACTCGGTGGTATTCGCATCTTTCAAGCCCAAGACATCCTGAGCGTATTCCACCAAAGCCAGTTGAAGGCCAAAACAAATGCCAAGGAACGGAACGTTATTCTCCCGGGCGTAGCGGATGGCGATTTTCTTGCCTTCGCTTCCGCGCTCCCCAAAGCCACCAGGAACCAAAATCCCATCATAACCCGCCAGCTTTTCTTTAACGTTTTCATTCGTGATATCCATGCTCTTAAACCAGCCGATTTCAACATTGGAGCCATTGTAATATCCCGCGTGTTTCAAAGCGGACGCCACCGAAAGATAGGCATCATGAAGTTCAACGTATTTGCCCACGAGGGCAATTTTGACTTCGCCTTTGGCATCGCGGATGGAATCGCACCAACTCTTCCAGTTGCGGAGATCGGCCTCGGGCGCCTTGATTTGAAAATGATCCAAAACATAATCATCGAGCCCCTGCTCATGCAGCTTAAAGGGGAGCTCATAAACGATGGGCAAATCATCCGCTTCGAAAACGCCTTTGGTCGGGACGTTGCAGAAAAGCGAGATTTTCTCTTTTTGTCCTTCGGCCAACGGCACTTCGCTCCGCAAGACGATCGCATCCGGCTGAATGCCCAAGCCTAATAGCTCATGAACCGAATGCTGAGTCGGTTTGGTTTTGCTCTCTTCGGCACTCTTGAGATAAGGTACCAAAGTATTGTGGATGAACATCGTGTTTTCGTAGCCTAATTCCAACCGGGTTTCCCGCACGGCTTCAAGGAAAGGTTCCGACTCGATGTCGCCGACGGTACCACCGATTTCGCAAATGACGACATCAGCGCCCGAAACCCGGGCGGCTTCGAACAGGCGACTCTTGATTTCGTTGGTGACATGAGGAATCACTTGAATGCAAGCGCCCAAATAATCTCCCCGCCGTTCTTTTTCGATGACGGAAGAATAGATTTTGCCGGAAGTTACTGAGGACTCCTTGAGAAGATGCAAATCGGTCCAGCGTTCGTAGTGACCTAAATCCAAATCGGTTTCCGCTCCATCATCAGTCACGTAAACCTCGCCATGTTGATAGGGCGACATCGTCCCGGGATCTACATTGAGATAGGGATCGAATTTCATCATGAAAATCTTCAATCCCCGACTCTTCAAAAGTAAGCCCAAAGTCGAAGAAAAAATACCTTTTCCCAAACTCGAAACAACCCCGCCCGTGACGAAGACATACTTGGTTCCCATAATAAAAATCTCCCGAAGAAGAAATAAAAAATCAACGTACTAAAGTCTAAGACACGTCCCCCGGATAACTCAAGAAATATTCTTGGACAATAGCCAAAGATTTAGCGATTGTCGCGGATTTGCTTCACGATTTCTTTTTGCTCGCTTGAAAGCCGATACGAGTCTCGGATTTTGGAAATTGTTTTCCGTTTTAGGCTTTCCGGAATGTCATTTCGAAGCAAAAACGCTTTGACATCCTCGAAATGGGTGATGGCAAAGGTAGCCAGCATCCACGCCTCCCCCATCATCACGTAATAGCGTTCATCGTAAACCAAGTGGCCCAAGAAAAAAGAAATGTCATTTTCTCTGTAATAACGCATCGCAAAAACATAAGCGAAACGGCGGGCGTACTCTCGCTTATCTTTCGCCCATTTCCGATAATAAGGCTCAAAGTCCTTGGCGGGCGCCTTACGAATCACTTGCGGCAAAGAATCCGTGATGATCCAGGAGTTCGCATAGGCTAATTTTCCCTGCAAAAAAGCCATTTGTTTTGCAAAAGTGCCTTCTTTTTTGAGCGAAAGCATGAAATAGCAAAGGGTAAGTTCCACGCTTTCATCGAGCGGAAACTCCTCAAGGGGCAAATCAGGATTCTTTTCGTAACGACGGATGGCGTCTTTAACGTGAGGGATCGTTAGACGAGCGGTTTTTAAGGAAGTCCCCACCATCCGACTCACTTGAAAGGAAGCGACATCATAATGAGGACCGTAGAGATTTTCTTTAAACTGAGCCAAAACGGGATTCATGGCATTATCTTATCAAAAAAACGATGCTCCGAGGAGCATCGTTAATTCCTTTTGGTGACCCTGCCCAGATTCGAACTGGGGAACCAGCCTTGAGAGGGCTGTGTCTTGACCGCTTGACGACAGGGCCGTGATAGGCCGAGAGATATTAAAGCATTCTCCCTAGCCCATTGCAAGAAAGAGCGTTATCGGCTATCGGCTAAAGCGCAGATTGAGCAAAGACGACGCGTCACGACATCTTTGCCTAAAATCTCAATGACCTCATGGAGGTTCGGGGATTCTTTGCTGCAGGTTAAGGCGATGCGCAAGATCTCGGCGGCATCCGAAGCATTGCCGATATAGGCTTTCGGATTGGCTTTGAATTCCTTGTTCGACGGGGCGAAGCCATGAATTCCGGCGATGACCTTGACTTCTTCCCACCAGGTCGTCTCATCGACGCCATACGGCATCTTGAGCGCGAAATCCTGTAAGAGTTCGCCAATCGTGTCTTCGTCGTAGCGGGGATTGAAGGGAAGGCCATTGGCGGCAATCTCTTTGTAGTCATCTTCATAGAAGAAACGGGTGAGCGGTTCGATATCGCTGTATTTCGCATAGTCTTTGCGCGGATTCGGCCGTTCCTTCTCGATGTTCAGAATCTTCTCGAAATAGGGTTCGTCCGAGAGGATCTTGATGCGGAAGTTATCGTTATACTTACTCGCCCACGCCATAACTTTCGGCTCGAGTTCCTTCGCCGGTTCTTTGGCGATGAATTCTTTGGAGAAATAATTGAGTTTATCGATATCGAAGAGGGCGCCATCCAAGGACATCTTGTCCAAAGAGAAGGTGAAATCCTGAATCTTGAGACTCTTATTGGCAATCGACCACTCCTCGAAGTTGGAATTGGCAATCGACATAAGATAAATGAGTAACGCCTCTGGCGGATAGCCTTGTTCCAAGAAATAGGAAACGGCCGCTTCGGGATCCTTGCGTTTCGAAAGCTTGCGCTTATTGCCATGGTCCAATTTCATGATGACCGGAAGGTGCGCATATTTCGGCGCTTCCCAGCCCAAGGCTTTGAACATGTCCAAATGAATTGGCGTCGAAGGAATCCACTCCTCGCCCCGGGTCACCAGAGTCGTATGCATGAAATGATCATCACAAACGTGAGCAAAGTGATACGTCGGAAGGCCATCGCTCTTCAAGATGACGACATCAACATCGTTATCTTGGAGTTCGATCTTGCCGCGGATGGCGTCGACGAATGACGTCTTCTTATCGTGATCGCCATTGGAGCGATAACGAATCACCCAAGGCGTTCCGGCTTTGATCTTGGCGATTTCTTCATCGACCGAAAGATTGCGGTCGCGGGCGTAAACGCCATAATATCCCGGCAAAACCTTATTGTCTTCTTGGAACTTGCGGATTTTATCGAGGTCTTCGGTCGTGCAAAAATCGGGATAGGCTCTGCCCCGACGGATCAGTTCTTTGATGACGGTACGATAAATCTCTTTGCGGTTCGATTGTTGATAAGGACCATAAACACCCTTATCCCCTTCGGGGAACCAGCCTTCATCCGCCACGATGCCAAACTCCTTGAGCTGGCTCGTGAGCTCGTCGCCGCTGCCTTCGATCGTCCGTTTGGTATCGGTGTCCTCGAGCCGGAAATAGAAAACGCCATGGCTTTGTTTGGCAATCGTATAACCAATCAAGGCTGTAAATAAGCTTCCGGTGTGCAAGAAACCCGTGGGCGAAGGCGCAAAACGGGTCACTTCCGCTCCGATAGGCAAATTCCGGGCAGGGTATTTCTTTTCTAAATCGGCAATCGTTGTTTTTACGTCAGGGAATAACAGTTCTGCTAAGTCGTTTAAAGTCGCCATAAAATGCCTCTCTTTTGCTTTCGAGGGAATTATAGGCTAAGCGATAGTTTATTTCCACTTGCGCTTAATTGTTGACCCCACTATAATAATCAACGCGCCAAAAGCGCCATGCAGGTGTAGTTCAATGGTAGAACATTACCTTGCCAAGGTAAATACGCGGGTCCGATTCCCGTCACTTGCTCCAGCACGAATAAATCCCCGATAACATCGGGGTTTTTATTTTTTTGTCTCAAAATCGTTGAGTAAAAATCCTTGATTAATCGGGGATTAATCCTTGAAGAAAGAGAAGTCCTTGAGAATCCCAAACAAGAAAAAACGACCATTTTATTGGTCGTTATCATCATTCGAATCATCATCGTCATCCCGCGGATCGGCAGATTCGTCCAGGGGCGGAAGGGGCGGATTCTCCTCTTCCATTTTCTTGGCTTGATCGATGGTTTTCTTTATTTCTTGAGCTTCTTCTTCGCTCATCTGTTTCGTTTCTTCAAGCCGCTCGAGCGTCTTTTGAGCTAAAGAAATCGAATAATCGCTGAAGGCCCGACGATATTTATCCATCAACAATCCCGCCACTTCAAAGTAGTAGGGAAATAACGGCGTCAAGAATAGCAAAGCCCCACTGACACCACCCATAAGCCAATAGGTGTAATCCTTGCTCAGGTAATAAGCGATGAGGAAGCCCAAAGCAAATCCAACGATTTCCGCGACGAGCAAAGGCCAGAGACTCTTAAAATAATCCCGCCAAAACCCCCTTGCTTTTCGAATTCCCCCNACGAAAATCGCGTTGCAGATTCGGGGAGAGGCACCCATGATAATCGAACGAAGATAAGGGCTGAGACCATAGAAAGCGACATAAAAGAAGAAAGCGAAAAAGATCGCGATCCCTTCCGCTAAGGCAATCGTTTGCTCAAATAAAAGTAGCGAAGGACTGCTGCTCAGAAGCGAATTCGTCGCATCGACTTGGTTATTGCTCGCGTAAGAAAGAAGATTCGACCAATCCGTCTTAAACGCGCTCGACACGTTGATGGCAATCGCGTAATAAAGAAAAGCGACCAGAAGCCCGAAGGCAATCGAATACAAAAAGGACAATAAGGCACTGCGAATCACGCGGTAAGAGCCTAAAAACGGCATCCGGAAATACGCCGAGTAGAAACTGAGGAACTGCCGATTGCCCATCTCTTCGCCTTTATGAACATAAGAGATGCTGAGTTGATAAGCGAAAAAGAAACTGAGAAAAACCAGCGGAATCGTGAAATAAAGGCTCAGAGGTTGCCAAAGAGCCACCGCTAAGACTCCGATGGTAATCAAGAAGACATTCAAACCCGTCGGCCAAATCTTGCCCAGTTCCTGATGGACCTGCCCCCACGCCATTTTAGAAAGCGAGAGCGGTTTCTCAGTCATGGTTTTTCTCTCCTAATTCGTGCAAATCTTGGATCGTTTGCCATAGCTCTTTTGAAACAAAGGGTTTGATGTTTGGCTTTTTCTCGTAAAGAAAAATGATTTTTTCCAATTGCGATACCGGGACAAGCAAAGATTCGCTTTCATCGCTTTCAAAGGCGTTAAGAAAACAGTCATCGTTCACGAGGACAATTCCCACCATAAATGAGGTATTGATGCCACTCGCAATCGATAGCCGGTCCATCGCAAAGCGATTCTCCATAAGCGGATTGGGGATATCGATCTTCTTTCCGCCTTTCTGGTAATAATACCAGCTGGGTTCATTGGCCTTGGCGTTGAGGGTCCCATCGTAATAACGATCGGTGATGACGAAAATGAACTTGTCGCCACCGATGATGTGATCGATGACCAAGCGAGATTGGCTCCCGGTTTTTAAGGGCAAATCGTTAATGAGATAAAAATCCCCGTCCCGCGAAACCTTGAGGGCTTTGTGGTAAAAGAGTTTCTCATGGGCTTTCCGCCAGACAATCTTTTTGATCGGCCGGTAGAAAAACCACAACAAAAACAAGAGACCTACCAAAACGGCACAAACGATGAATAAAGTGAATTTTACTGCTTGAGGCATGCGTTAAACTTTTCAGCAACGACCAAAGCCACCATGATCATATTGCTGAGGCCTTCTTGCCTTTCTTCAGGAGTCAAGATGCCTTTGTCGACGAAGGAATCGCTCACGCTGCAGATGACCAAGGCTTTTTTGCCTAACTCCGCTGCCTGCTCATAAAGCGCATAGCCTTCCATTTCGACGCCAAGAACACCGAGATTCGCCCATTTCTTCCATGCGTCCTCGCGGTAATCGTAGAACGTATCGCTCGAAAGAAGATTGCCCACGTGATAGCGGACATTGGCTGCCTTGGCCGCGGCGACAGCGGTTTCGAGCAAGTCATAACTGCCGATCGCACTGAAAGTGCCATCATAAAGGTTATGTTGGCCCATCCAATTGCTGTCAGTCGAGCAAGCTTGACCGATGATGAGATCTTTTAACTTGGCATCCTTTTGGTAACCACCGCAGGTTCCCACCCGGATAATGGCTTCGACGCCATAAGAAGAGAAAAGCTCGTGGCTATAGACGCCAATCGACGGCATCCCCATGCCCGAGGCCAAAATCGAAACCAACGAACCATCCGGTGCTTTCCCGGTGAATCCAAGAATGCCCCGAATATCGGTGACCAGTTTGGCATCCTTTAAGAACGTCTTGGCCATCCATTCGGCCCGGCGCGGGTCTCCTGGCATTAAAACAACTTTTGCGAAATCTCCGTTTTGCGCTCCAATGTGGGGTGTTGGCATATTGTGTGCCTCCTTTAATTATTCGTCCTCGTCGGTGTCACTCACCAAGGTTCCTGAGACCACGTCGGCAAAGCCACGGTGGCTCGGAGAGACAAAGAGAGCAATCGCCTCGACGAGATAGTATAAACCTAAAGATAAAATCACCAAAAAGAAAATCGTCAAAGCCTTAATTAAGAGGTTGCGAAGTCGAACTTCGGACCCGTTTTCCTGATAGAGTCGCATCCGGAAAAACTTGAGACCCAGCGACTGCCCGTGGAAGAAATAAGGTACCACCACCCGGTAAGCGACGTCATAGATAGCCACCAAAGCACCGGTGAGGAACATGATGACATAGACGGCAATCGTCCGGCTGATCGAAGGCTGGCGCATCGCCCCGATAAAGACGATGAGCGAAGGCACCATGATGATGACCGAGCCCAAAATTAAAACGGAAAGGTCGAACATTCCCGCCATGAAACGGTGCCCGCCACTGGACGGAGTTAGGGATAGGGGAGTCTGCCCCGTCGAAGTTTTCCGAACTTTGATGCTCTCCATACCTATAAAGAATAACACGCACGCGCGAAACGAGAAGAAAGAATTCGTTACTTCGCGCCAACTACGCTATACTACCCCCGATGGACCCCTCTAAGCGTTTTATTTGGATTCTCGTAGCCCTATTCTTTTTCTTTATCGCGCTTTTCTTCCTTAGCGGTGTCTACTATGTGAAAAAGGGTCAGGTTCTTTATTTGACCAAAAAGAATGCCTTTTTCGCCAAGCTCGGCCCCGGACTTTATTTTTATCTTCCGATCCTCTTTGAAGGTTTTGCTTACGAAAACGAAGATGAGAAAATTACCTACCGCGTCCACAAAATGACCGTCACGATTGAAGGTCACGTCCAGGACCCTGTTTCTTATTGTTCGAGCAAGGCCAATCGAAAGAAAATCGTTAAAGTCAATCTAAAAAAAGAAGGGACTTTTGAAGAAAAATCCCTGCAAATTCAACACGAATTAGAATTTCATGGCTGGATGATCAGCCACGTGACTATTGAACAGTAACCGATTTTGCCAAGTTCCGCGGTTTATCGATTGGCAAGCCTTTTTCCAAAGCGACATAGTAAGAAAGGTATTGGCCAAAGACGACTTTAGCAATCGCGGCAAGATAAGGTTTCACGTCGTTGATGACGAAATCGTCTTCCTTCGTCTTTAAAGCCTTGGTCGCCACGATGATGATCGTCGCCCCGCGGGAACGAAGTTCCTCGAGGTTGTTGCGAAGGGCCAACGCCGAGATCGGGTCGCTGATAAGGCCGATGACTGGCGTTTCTTTTTCAATGAGAGCAATCGGGCCATGCTTAAGTTCACCCCCGGCATAGGCTTCAGCATGGATATAAGCGATTTCTTTGAGTTTCAGGGCGCATTCAAGAGCCGCTTCGTTATCATAACCTCGGCCAACGAAGAAGGCGTCGCGAGCCTTATAAATCCGTTTGGCAATCTTATGAATTTCTTCTTTGCGGACAATGATGTCTTCAATCGCATTAATGAGATCCTGAACATGGCGGACCGCATTGGTCGTTCCATCCATCGCCGCAGTGAGCAAAGCCAAGATCGTGACTTGGGCATCATAGCTCTTCGTCGCGGCCACCGCGACTTCAAGTCCAGCGAAAATGAGAAGCGAATACGAAGCTTTCCGATCAATGGTCGAGCCGCGTGTGTTGGTCAAAGCAATATTGGTTAAACCATTTTCATTCAAATACTTCTGGCAGGCAATCAAATCGGCGGTTTCGCCGGATTGCGAAAGCAAAACATAAACCGGATTCTTGGCGGTGACGTTGGGATAATAGGCCCACTCACTAGCGATATAGCTTTCGCTCCGCTTGCCTAAGAAGTGCATATACTCGACGCCTAATAGCGACGCGTAATGGCTGGTTCCGCAGGCTAAGAAAACAATATCATCGCTGTTTTTAAGAACCTGAATCATCTTCGGATCAAAAGTGAAATGGTCGCCATCAAAGTAGTTATCGACGATACGGCGGATGACCGAAGGAGCTTCCTCCGTTTCTTTGAGCATGAAGTGAGGATAACCGCAGAGATCGAAATTGCATTCTTCGACTTTTCGTTCAACGAAGTGGGGTTCGATCTCTTTGCCATCCTTATAAAGATGGTATTCGTCTGCCGTCATAAAACCATAGTCGTCATCGTCGACATCGATGAACTTGCTGGTGTAATGAACCATCGGCACGGCATCGCTGGCCAAGAAGTTTGCCCCTTCCCCAACGCCGATGAGAATCGGTGAAGACCGCTTCATAAAATAAAGCTCATCATGGTCTTTGATCAAAATCGCACAAGCAAAAGAACCTTCGAGGTCTTTGATTGCTTTGCGAATCGCGATAAGGGGGTCGTTGCTGGAAAGATAATAATCCTCAATCAAATCGGCAATGACTTCAGTGTCGGTCTCCGAAGCAAAAACGTAGCCTTTGACTTGAAGGCGGTTTTTTAAGGTTTTAAAGTTCTCGATTACGCCATTGTGGACTAAGAAAACATTCTGTTTCATTGAGAACTGTGGGTGGGCATTGACATCCGAAGGAACGCCATGCGTCGCCCATCTCGTGTGAGCAATTCCGGCCGAAGCATCCGTGAATTGCGGGGTTATTTCATCCAATTTCTCAACTCGACCCACCGTTTTATAAAGATGAATCTGGCCTTCTTTAACGTAAGCCAAACCCGCGGAATCATAGCCGCGATAATCCAAGGATTTCAATCCTTTGATCAAATATGAACGAAAATCAATCTTGCCAACCCCACCAACAATTCCACACATATTAACGGACCTCCCCTATCCATCCGATAATTTTATCGACCACTGCCTGGCACCGATCTATGGTGTCCGCTTCAGCCATGACCCGAAGCAAAGGCTCAGTGCCGCTCGCCCGTACGAGAATTCTACCATGGCCATCCAACGTTTTCTCTTCTTGTGCAATCCGGCTCTTGAGCGTCACGTCATTCGCCGTCTTATCCAAAACCGCTCGGCTGGCAAAGGTTACGTTCTTCAGGACTTGCGGATAAACGACGAAATCCTTAAGCTGAGCAAAGATTTTCTTCTCTTTGAGATAGAGGTTTAAAAGCTTGATCGAACTCAACAATCCATCACCGGTATTGAGGTCTTTTAAGAAAATGACGTGACCGGATTGTTCGCCGCCAATCGAGAGATTTTTCTCTTTGAGGCGAGCCTGAACATTCTTATCGCCAACCGCCACCACATCATAACCGACGCCTTTTTCTTCGAGGACTTTGCGTAAACCAAAATTACTCATCACGGTCACCACGACTTTATTGTCGTGAAGCTGGCCGGCTTTCTTTAAAGAAAGGGCATTGAGATAAATGAGGGCATCGCCATCGATTAAACGGCCATCGGGGGCTAAAGCCATGAAACGATCGCTATCGCCATCAAAGGCAAAAGCTAAATCATAACCACCCTTTTTGAATTTATCGATCAAGCCTTCCATATGGGTTGAGCCGCAGGCGGCATTGATGTTCACACCATCGGGTGAAGCATTGATGAAATCAGCGTCGAGGCCAATCTTTTGGTAAAGGAGCGGAGCGACGAAAGAAGCCGAACCATTGGCGCAGTCGACCAAAACCTTAAGGGAGGAATATTTGGCGGTCGCTTTCGTGGCAAGCCAATCGATATATTCCTTTTTCAAATAATCGCCATCGTGAACATGGCCAACCGCTTCTTTGCTAGGCGAGGGAAGATCATCCGCAACCCGGTCCATGTAGCCTTCAATCTTTTCTTCGACTTCGCTTTCCAATTTTTCGCCAAGACGGTTAAAAACCTTGATGCCGTTGTCGTAGAAGGGATTATGAGAGGCGGAAATCATCACGCCAAAATCAAATTTTTCTTTAACGACTAAGTAAGAAATGGAGGGGGTAGTCGAAATATCTTCATCGTAAACTTCGGCACCCGAGGCTAATAGGCCAGAGAGTAAAGCCGCTTTGAGCATTTCACCCGAAAGGCGAGTATCGCGGCAAAGAAGAACTTTGTTTTTCTTGCCTGAAGGATATTGGCCTAAGTAACGGCCAATCCGATAGGCCATCTTGGCGGTCAGGGTCTCGTTAGCAACGCCACGAACGCCATCCGTCCCAAAATACTTGGTTGCCATGCTGGATTACTTCCCTTCTGTTTTATTAAGTTCATCGTCGTCGTTTTTGTTGACGTTAGAGGCGTCATAGGCCATGTCATCTTCGAAAACGCGAAGGAAATTATCCGGGGTTACGGGAGTCAATTCGCCTTGGAAGGCAATGGCAATCCGCCCCGTTTCCTCAGAAACGATGACCGTCACCGAATCGCTGTTCTCACTAATGCCGATGGCGGCTTGATGGCGAGAACCATATTTGCCGGTTAACGGCCGGGCGGTCGAGGTAAAGAAAACGGCAGCCCTGGCGATTTTATCGTCTTTGATCACGACTGCGCCGTCGTGCAAACGGGTGCCTTCATAGAAAATCGTTTCTAAGAGTTCAGCGCTGACTGGAGCATTAACATCGACGCCACGTTGTTTGATGATCGTACCAACTTTGGCCTCATCAAGAAGATTGTCTTTCTTTTCGAACGTGATTAGAGCGCCACGCTTGACCCGGGACATATCCACAACCGCGGTATAGACTTTTTCGTACATTGCTTCGCGATCGAAGATGGCTTCGGGCGCAACCGAATGTCCGCGCTTTGGGAAAATCTCGATGCCAGACTTGCCTTTGAAGCCGTTGGCAACAAGGGTTCGATATTCGCTTAAGTTGGCGAAGAGGAAGGCGACTTCCCCGAGGGTAAAGGCAATCAAAACCAAAATGCAGAAATACTGGAGCTGCAAAATATAGCCAACCAAGAAGAGCGCCTCAAGAGAAAGCGTAAAAATAATGGCGAAGCTCCGCTTGATGAAACGGAAGAGAAGATAATCAAGGCCGATAATCAAGAGAACCGCCAAGACAAAATCCACGATAACATTGGCGGACGGATTACTGAAAATGGTGCTCATATTCTATTCTCCTTGTTGGATAAAAGAATCTCCGCCGTTAAGTCAAATGCAAGGCGATTGAGGCCCCAATCACCCTGTTCCGCGAGGAGACCAACGCAATGTTGACAATAAACTTCCATGAAAATCCTCATAACTAGAGACTTAATAACTATAGCAAAGCTCTTCTTTCTTTGAAAGAACCCCCGTCTTTTTTTGCTGAAATAGATGGCCGTTATTTGATCTTTTTTAAGCCCATATGTCCCCGAAACCTTTGCAGAAGTCCCCTCGATTGAAATTTGAAGAGGAATTTAAAAATTTTTGAAATTTTTATGCGTATGAGGGTTTTGCTAGCGATAACTGCTTTCTTAAAGAGTTCGGAATAAAAAATCCTCGCCTTTCAGCGGGGAGTCTTTTTCGGAAATGGAGCACCTGGCGGGAATCGAACCCGTGTAACCAGCTTGGGAAGCTGGTGTTCTACCATTGAACTACAGATGCAGCGGAAAAGGCGGCTTTCTCATTATACGAGGCCGCCTGTTCTTGTCTAGAGGATTTAGGCTTTGCGCATCTTGCCCTTCATCGAATGGACTCGGATGCTACCCTTCTGGTTCTTCGCCATCTTTTGAGCATATTCGATCGCTTCGGCTTGGGTATCGAAGAGCTTAATGGCAATCTCGCCCGATGCGAGTTTCACTTGCCATTTGCCATCGCTGGCGCGCTTCGCAATATGATACGTCTTCGCAGCGTCTTCTTTTTTCTCCACTTTTTTCGCCGGAGCGGCTTTCTTGACCGGGGCGGTTTTCTTTACGGCCTTTTTCTCTTTTGCCATTGCTATTCCTTCCCCCACGAAACCGTGGGACGTTTTTATAATTTTAAGACACAAATGCAACTTTTTCTAGAGCGAGTATTTTCACTCCTTTAGGCATTAAAATGGCCGAAACTCTCGCGAATCCGCTCCAACCAACCACCCAGATCACCGGTATTGATGCCATCGAAGGAATCGCGGGATAAGTTCCAGCAAATAAAGATCGAAAGCAAGCCGAAAGCAAACAAAAGCGGCAACGTGATTCGTCTTTGGTCGGCCGTTTCTTTGTTCAAAAATTTGGCGATGGCCAAGAGGGAAATCAAGGTCGCGAGGTTATAAAGCTCATACATATAGCGGGGGCAAATGCCTGCTAGGCCATAAGTCAGAATGGCTAAGACAATCATTGCGACCGGGAAGAGGATCATCATCGCTTTGACGTAAGGGTCTTCGCCTTTCTTGAACGAGAACGGAATTAAGAAGATGCCCCAGAATAGCGGAATGGCAAAGATGCCCGTCGCATTGCTGAAGTAGTTACTATAATCGCCGCTCACGCTCGTGATCTGTGGCGCGGTGCCTTGCAGATAAGGGAAAAGCCCCGTCGATGTGAAGCCCCAAGGATTAAAGAAATAATGGAAAATTGCGGGGAAAATCTGGTTCGCTGTCACGTGAAGATTGCTGACATCCCCCACCGTGTTTTGATGAGCGGCACCGAAGTCGGTGAAAGAGCCAAAGCGGGATTTGTTGTACCAGCCGATTCCAACCGCGCAAACGATTAAGACAAGAAGCATCGGAACAAAGTTTAGAATCCGGTGCGAAAGTTTTTCGTCTTTCTGCAAAAGCATTTTGAGCAATAAGGGGAAAACGAAGATCAAGCAAATGAACAGATCGGGCCGCGACGCCATGATGAAACCAAAGGCCAATCCGGCAAAACCAAGGTAGATTTGCCGGTGTTTTTGATCATCAAACGCATAAACAACCAATAAGAAGAAAAGATCCATATTGAGCATGCCGTAGACAATCGGAACGTGATAGTTGGCCTCAACGCAAGGATTCCAAGTGTAAGCATCCCCACCGATGAAATAACGTTTGTAGGTTACCAAGACCGGCGAGAGGGCGGTGAAGAAAGCAGCCACCAAAGCGAAATAGAGAATACCCGGATTCGTCTTCTTGACGAAAACGCGGAAGAGCTCACAAATGAGAATCAAAAGAACTTGGACTTCGACAATCGCTCCAACACTCTCAAGGAAGATTGACGTCGGGACTACATGGAAAAGCCAATAAAAGGGGAAACTCACGAGCAATACGGGCAACACCCCGTAATAGGAATAGCAAAGGTTGTTGTAATAAGCATGGTCCCAAAGTTTTTCCGTCAAATCCACGCGGAGATTTAATTGCTTGTTGATAAAAGCGTCGAACATTTGGGTATAGATATCATAGCTGCGGGTATCGTTTTTAAGTGGATAGGACGAGAAATAAAGCTCGCGGTTGCATAAAGCGAAAATCGCAAAACCGATGAAGACCACCGCACCGCCAAGAAGAATCACGAGTTCGGTTCGCTTCGTCAAATCCTTCTCTTTTTGTTCATAATGTTGGACAAACGAAGGCAACTTCGACAAGAGATAAGCCAAAACGGAGAAAATCAGAAAACGAAGCGGTGAGAAATAGAAACTAATCGGGGCATTGAGGGTGAAGCCTTGCAATGTCACCATCGTCTTGTCATTTACATGGTCTCCAATAGGCGTCCTTCCCCAATTGACGCCGATAGCGACCTTCCATTTGCTGGCGCCGGAAGGGATGGATAGCAGGCACGATTCTGAAACCACCGGATTGACCGTGTGCGAAGTCGATCCAATCGACTTTCCCGAATCATCGAAGCCTTCAACGGTAATGGTGAGTTCCAGGCTCTTGGTGTTCACGAAATCGAGATAAAGTTTATTCGCGCTGGTGTCATTCCCGGTAAAAATGAAGTATTGCGAATTACTGAAGGAATACGTTCCATCCTCATTCTTCGTTCCTTGATTCGTGACAATCGAGGTGTCCGCAAACGAATAATTCGTTGAAGCCGAATTGGTTTTAAAAGCCCGAGAGTTGAAAGCAAAGGTTTCGAGCAAAACAAATAAGGTCAAAACAATGGCCAAAAGGCTTTTGGAACGGTGCTCTGGAGCGAAAAGCGTTTGGCTTTTGATGCGCTCATAGATCCAGCTGGGTTTGAGGCAAAGCATGAAGACATCGATGATCGCTAAAAAAGCGATAACGTTCCAAACACGATAACCGCCGAAGGCAAGGGCGATGATGAGGCTCAAGAGGAGTCCTAACACCAGCATACAACCGAAATCGATCGCATCGTTAATCCACCACTTATCAGGGAAAAGAAGAGATTTCGTCTTAGTTTGAGGCTTCGTTTGCTCTTCTTCCGGAGTGCCGATGTTAACGACAGTTGTTTGGGTGGCCTCGCTTTGACCTATTGGAGTTTTTTTGCGAAAAAGTTTAGTCCACAGTGAGCTCTTCTTTGCCTCCGCTGCGACCCCTTTTTTCTGGAAGGGGAAATAGGATTTTGCTTTCAAAAAACGGACCAAAGTCCGAAGGCCGAAATACAAGGCAAATGCAACGAAAGCCACGAGGCAAGAATAAAGAAGTATTTTCATGGCTATAATTGTCGGCTTCTTGGGTCAAAAGAGCAAGGGGATAACAAAAAGGATGGCTTACGCCATCCCTAGGATCAATTGGTGGGTACTACAGGGATCGAACCTATGACCTTCTGTACGTCAAACAGATGCTCTCCCAGCTGAGCTAAGTACCCACAGCTGACGCGACACTTCTTTTGTCGCGAGGCTTATTATACGCACGCGAGCGTTTCCTCACAAGAAAAAATTGCTCTTAAANCGAAAATAGGTTCTCCAAATGTGAAAATTGGAACAAATAGAAATCGAAATATCCNTGCAAAAACCAATTTATTTTAGCAGAACTCACTTATTCTCATTCGCAGGAACAACAACGTTTTTCTTGCCGATCCGGCCTTTTAAAAAGGTACAAGAATCAACGATCATGGATGCAGCGCCAATCGAGAACGGCAAGAAGAGGAACATCGCATAACGAGCGTTCATCGAACACCACACCGGATATTTGAGAGCAAAATAAGCATAAGAGAATCCGCTCGTAAGGAAGATGATAGCGTTAAAGAAATAAAGGAAATGGTCATCTTTTTTCTTGAGAAACACTTTGATGGTGTAATAAAACATCGCCACGACGAAGAAGAGTCCAAAGACGATATAAAGAATTTCAAGGAGGTAGCAAAGGAAGAGAACGAATCCTTTGACGTCATAACGGTTCTGTCCCCAAAGCGCGCTCTTGAGCCAGGCGGTCCAAACGTTGTAGTCTAACGTTCCCTCANCAGGTTTATAACGATAGGTTCCCGTCACGCTGTCGAAATAGCGGTTGACGGCAATCGCTTCATTGTCGATATAGGGGAAGAGATTAAACGAGAAATCGCCAGCGGGGAAGAAAACAAACCGTTTAAAGAAGCCATAATAACCAAAATCAATATGCTGATCGCTCCAATTGCCTGAAGCTTCGAGATNCAGGACGTAGCCGATGCTCTCGCCATAAACGGCCTTATGATAAAGGGAAACGCCCAATCCTAAGGGGAAGACGATAACGGCAAACACCACGATCTGGAACCAAAAGTTCATCCGCTCATTGGCCTCGGGTTTCGCATCTTTTTTATAAAGCCGATAGAGCCGTAAAGCGAAGATAAACGCAATGGGGAAGGCTGCCATCGCCGTTGAAAGTTTCGTGGCCATTCCTAAGCCAAGGCAAATTGCGGTCAGCACGATATCAAGATAGCTTGGCTTCTCATGATAAGAGAGCGCAAAGAAGAGCGCGGCGATGCCGAAAAAGAACGCCAAAGAATCATTATTGCCATAAAAGGGCAAATACCAAAGAACCGGGGTGAAGGCGCAAAAGACACTGGCGATAATCAATTTCGCCCCATTAAGGTGGAGTTTGCAAAGGATTTTTTGTAAAAAATAGATGGTTAACGTCCCATAAAAGCAAAGATAAATCCGGGTGCTTTCAAAGAGTTCGTAAGCCCAAAGATCCCAGCCATCAAAGCCAGAGTTGGGCCAGACGACAACGTTGCTAGAAGGAACCGGGATAAAAAGTTTGTTGACGTTCATGGCAATGGCGATGAGNGCGTGCCAAAGCTTCGGTTGATAATACTGATTGTACAAAGTGACGCCGGGAATCTTCCCATTGGTGTATATATCNTAGATGATGGCCCAATGCCCACCACTCTGGTCCAAGCCGAAATCATGCTTGTAACTATCGGCATTCATAAAGCGGAATCCAGAGAAAAGAATCAAAACCGCCGAAGAAATGACGACCATGGCCATCCCGATTTTTTGGGCAGTTAGCCGATGTTTAAGACCGAGATAGACTAACCGAGCAATCTCAAAAAGAAAGAGGAGGCCAAAGCAAACGCCATAGGCGATGAAGGCCCCTGCATCCCGGAAACCGGACCAATATTGGTTCGTATAGTAATAGCCGTCTTTAAAAAAGAAAATGAAATAAAGGCAATAAAGGGCGATGAGATAGAGAAAGAAATAGGCGGCGTANCGCCAGCGGCTCTTTAAGAAACGCGAACCGAAAGGGGAGGACTTCCATTTCGTTTGAATTCCTCCGCAAAACGAGGTTACTTTTTGCAAAAGTGCCTTAATTGGACTTACCTTCGGCTTTGTTTTTGCCTTTTTCTTCAGCGTAGGTCGTCTCAGTGTTGACCTTCCAAATGTCTTCCTTCTTGAAGCTATTCGGATCAATCATGCTCTTCACCGCATCCATGGCGGTGAGCATCGAGTGATCCATGTTGTTATAACGGTGCTGACCATTGCGTCCAACGCAATAAAGGTTGGTGATCGTGTTCAGATGGTCCTGAACGACCGCGATGTCTTTGTAAGAATCGAAATAAGCCGGATAGGCTTTCTTGACTTTGATTTCAGTCGCATCGAGAATATCGGCTTTGTCGACCATGCCAATCGAAGCAAGTTCATCCTCGGCAAAAGCAATAAACTTGTCTTGCGGCATCTGCCAAAGCGCATCGCCCTCGGTCGCAAAGTATTCGAGGCCGACCCAAACGGTGTGTTCCAAATCCTTGACCATATAAGGGGACCAGTTATTGAAAACCTGAAGACGACCCAGCTTTACTTCGCGTTCCTGAATATAAATCCAGGTATCGGGCAAGATGTTCGAGACAGTCTTATTCTTGGTCTTGTTCGGAATCAAAAGTTTCTTGGCTAAGACGCCAACGGTGATGAAGTCCCGATAGACCAAATGGGTGGCCACATCGAAGGGTTTCTCCGGCACGTTTTCTTTGCCAAAAGCGAAATAAAGATCCTTTAAAGGCATTGAGGAAATGAAGTAATCGCCCTCCACCACGTCTTTGCCATTAATGACGATCGAGGTGACTTTGTTATCAGCGAGATTCACTTTAGTGACTTCGCTGTTCAGATGGATCTCGCCACCTTTTTCTTTGACCAGTTCCGCCATCTCCTCATAGAGCTGGCCTGGACCTTTCTTCGGATAATCGAACCGTTCGATAAGCGAGGTTTCGACATTCTTGTTTTTCTTCTTGAACGGCTTAGCTAACGCGTTGGTAAAAGTCTTCCAAAGCGAAAGGCCCTTAACACGCTGTGAGCCCCAATCCGGTGCGATTTGCGAAGGATTTCGGCCCCAAACCTTCTCGGTATAGTCTTCGAAGAACATCCGGTAAAGCGGACGACCGAAACGGTTCATATAGAAATCGGCCAAGGAGTTTTCCTTGCGCTTATGGAGGCAGCTTCCTAAATAACCCCAGCCGGCTTTCCAGGTACGGCAAAAGCCCATATTATGGAAAGTGGACCACCGCATGGAAATCGGATAATCAAAGAACTTGTGAAGATAGAAAATCCGGGAAATCCGATGTCTCGAAAGCATCACGCGATCGCTTTGCTCAGGATCCGGACCGTTTTGAGCCAAAGGAACTTCGCGCTTCAAAAGGATATCGTCTTTCGATGGCGCGCCCTGTGGCGGCATGATTTCGTGCCAAAGGTTCATGACATCGTCGTTCTTGGTGAAGAAACGGTGCCCGCCGATGTCGATGCGGTTGCCTTTGTATTCAACGGTCTTCGAAATGCCGCCAATCTCGTTGGAGGCTTCGTAAATCACGGGATGAATGTGGCATTCGGGGTTCTTTAACAGCTCGTAAGCGGCGGTCAAACCAGCCGGGCCCGCTCCGATAATCACGCAAATCTTATCTTTTTCGCTCATTTTTCTATCCTTCCTTCATTTAAAAAAGGCCTTGAGAAAAAGGCCAATTATTTCTGATCATTTTTCTTCTCGTCATTCGTCTCGGCTTTCGGCGCATCAGCAGGTTTTTCTTCGCTTTCGGCTTTCGGCGCTTCAACCGCTTCCTTTTCGCCAGCGGCTTCAGTCTTCGGCTCGATGAAAATCCACTTTTTGCGGGATTTATAGTTCCAAACCAGGACGATTAACGTACTGACGCAGAAAATCGCAAAATAAACCCAGAAACTGCCATTCCAAAGGAAGCTCCAATCGCCTTGCAGAATGGCCTTCGGAGCATTCGAACCATCAACGATATTGATCGCGTTGTTCGTGGCGGCTTTGAGAAGATAATGGAAACCATAGAAAATCACCAACGAAATCAGCAAACCAATGAAGCCCAAGAAAACAAAGAGCCAGAACTTGCTTTGTTTTTTCGCGGCACCCTTATCGGCAACGTTTTGAAAGACCCAAAGAATCGAGAAAATATAGTTGACGATGACCCCAATAACGAAACCGGCAATCGTTGAAACCGTCAAAATCACCCATTCATTTCCGCCTTTCATCAAGCCAGAAACCAAGAGTTTAGTCAAAAAATCAAAAATCGTGGCGACAATCCCGATCACGAGGAAGCGAACAATCTCAGCTTTTTTAGAATATTTCTTCGTATTTGTGTTATCCATAATGGTTATTTTAGTCTTTGAAGAAGACTAGGACAATAGGCGAAAGATTTTCCCCTATTTCCTCTCGTTAACCTTTTCTTACTCAAACGAGAATAAATCGTTAATGGCTCAGGACTCGACCGCACAAAACGCCCATGCAAGAGGCGCTCATTAGGCCACGGGTCCAGCCACTGCTATCACCCAAACAATAGAGGTGTGGCACGTTAGTCTGGAGGTTTTCATCCATCTTGATCTTATTGGAATAGAACTTGATTTCGGGCGAGTAAAGCAGAGTTTCTGGCGCCGCGAAACCCGGTACGACATTATCCATGGCTTTGATGAAGGCGATGATGTCCGTCATCGTCCGGTAAGGCATCGCCGCGGTGATATCGCCGGCGACGGCATCCCTCAAGGTCGGACGAACGTTCGCGCGAAGGAGTTCTTTGTCCCAAGTCCGTTTGCCCGCAAGAACATCGCCAAAGCGCTGCACCAAAATGTGCCCAGCGCCCAACATATTCGTCAATTCGCCAATCTTCTGCGCGTAGAGAATCGGTTCATGGAACGGCTCGGTAAAATTATGGGAGCAAAGGATGGCCAAATCCGTATTGGCGCTCTTCGTCTCTTTATAGGAATGGCCATTGACGACCGCGAGATTATTATCGTAGTTCTCCTGAGCCACGAAACCGCCCGGATTTTGGCAGAAAGTCCGCACCTTGTCTTTAAACGGTGCCGGATAACCAATCAGTTTGGCTTCATAAAGAACCTTATTGAGTTCTTCCATGACTTCGTTACGGACTTCGACCCGAACGCCCATATCGACCGGACCCGGCCGATGAGCGATATCATATTTCGAGCAAATCTTCTCGAGCCAATCCGCGCCCCGTCTTCCCGAGGCAATCACGATGTCTTTGCCCATGAGGCGCTGCTCGTCCCCATCGCCATATTTATGAATGATGACGCCCGTACAGGCGCCTTTTTCAAGGATGATATCGTTGCACTCGTAACCGAAAAGCATCTCAACGCCTTTGGCTTTTAAATCATTTTCGATCGCCAAATAAAGATCATGAGCCTTCTCCGTGCCTAAATGACGGATTGGGCAATCCACGAGCTGAAGGCCAGCTTCAATCGCCCGGCGTCGAATTCCTTTGACTTCTTCGGTTTGGTTTAAGCCTTCGACGTGGGAATCCGCGCCGAAAGAAAGATAAATCTGATCGGTGTATTCGATGAGCTCTTGCATCTTATCCGCCCCCAAGAGCTCCGGGAGTTCGCCCCCGACTTCATAGGATAAGGAAAGCTTGCCATCGCTGAAGGCTCCGGCACCCGAAAAGCCCGTGGTGATCGCGCACGGATTGCAGTTCAAACATTTTCCGGTAATGCCTTTCGGACACTTTCTTGTCTCGATCGGATGGCCTTTTTCGATGAGCAAAATCTTCTTTTTGCTGCCATTCTTGAGCATCTCTAAAGCGGTAAAAATCCCCGCTGGCCCCGCCCCGACGATGATGACATCATACATAAGTGTTTTTCCCTCACGTAGGATACTCCACTTCCAATGAAATGTTGAGTGTTATTTCTTCCCGTTTCCTTTGAAAGGAAGTTCTAGGGCAAAAAGCCCCAACCCTAACTCTTGTCGTCACCCTTTTCCCGTTCTAAAATAAAGGGCTAGTTCTTTGGAGCGAGAACGTTTGCGGAGGAGACTTTTTATGTCTTTTGAATATCATCATTTAGACAAATTCGGCTATGCCAATCTCGACTTATGCGAAGAGCTATTGGAAAGCGAAAAGAAAGCGATTGTTTTGATCTCGGGTGCTTCGAGCTCTGGCAAATCCTTCTCCGCCGAATACCTTCGCGAGCTTTTGGAACGCAATGGTCACCATGCCGTTGCCATCTCCCTCGATCAATACGACTATGGCTTAAGCGGCATCATCCCGAACAAAGTCAACGCCAACGATTTTCAAAATTCCCTGCAAAACCTTCCTGAAATTGAAAATCGCATCAAAAAGATCATCATCGATCTCCCCTTCGAAAACAAATTTAGCGATGCGACCTGTCTGACGATTCGCACGGCAATCCAAGATCTTTTGAGCCCTGAAGATTTGGAACGCTTCATTTCCGGGCTCAAGCGCGAATGGCAAGTCCTCAACTTTGATGAACCCAGCGTCTACGCCCTCCCCGAAGCGGCCCAAGATATCCGCACTCTTTATAACGGGGGCCAAGTCCAAGAAAAGCGCTATTCAAAAATCATCTCCGAACGGGTCGACAGTGATGTGATTTATAACGGGAAGGACTACGACGTCATCATTGTCGAAGGCATCTATGCTCTCGACCCTTCCTTTTTGAAAGCAATCGAACCCCTCAAAGTGGTTAAGGACTTCATCGATGGCAATCCCAAGAGCCTTTTTCTCCGCCGCATCATCCGCGATATGAAGAATACGGGCAGCCCTTCGGAATTCACCGTCAAAATCTATTTCAAATACATCATTAAATCTTACGAGAACACTATTCTCCCCTGCCGTAAAGCCGCCGATATCATTCTCGATAACGACATTTCTTTCAATGAACTTCGGGCTGGCGATCTTTATATCACCCGCGATAATTTCCCCATCCGCAATCCGGAGGCAGTGGCCTATTTGAAAAAGGAGGGAAAAATCCTCTCCTCGGTTTATGAAAAAGATTTCTATTTCGTTGCCCCCAACGAAGCTCAGGAATACAACAACATTCTCCGCTTCCGCGAAACCAGTTTCGATGAAGGCAAAACCTACCAGCCTTCCTCCCTCGTCCACAAAGGGGCTCCGAAAGCCCGGAAAGACAACAAAATTGTCCGACCGATCAACGTGCTTCTCGATGAAAAGGCCATCCAAAACGTTTGGAAAGACGAGGAAAGTTGTCTCAGCGATTTCTTGAATTCCGGCTTCGAAATCAATCGCGTCGAAAAGAAAATCAAAACGAAGCTCATCCTTCAAGGCGTGAGTTTAACCCTATATGAAGTCTCGGGCCGCGAGGCTTATGTGGAATTCACCACCTCTCACAACAATCCGGCGGGCAAAGAAATTTTGAAAGAAATCGGCGATTAGCCTTCGATTTCGCGCAAACCTAAGCTTTCGAAATAAGCTTTGAGTTCGGCTTTATGATGGCCGTAGATCACCTGATGGTGATTGCCTAACGACGACTTCAGGAAATAGGTCACCGGGGCATTTAACGCCACGACGATCTGGGTCCGGCAACGGTCTTTGCGATATTGATTCTCTAAAATCGTGCCTTCTTCACAATAGAATTCGTTGAGGGATGATCCGACTTTGACAATCGTCACATCGCCTTTTTTCATGACGCCATGAATGCCAACACCGATTCCCGATTCGAAATGAGTATCGAATTGGTAGGTGTCCGCCATATCAAGCGGAAGCGTGCAATGGGCTAAGGTCAACTCATTCTTAACGGGGTCAATCCAGTTCGGGTTGGCTTGGAAAGCGTGAACTCCTAAGCATTTGAGAATCGAATAAGCGGTGATCATCGCCGGCACATCCCCTTCACAGGACGCGATGATGCCATCGCGGTTCATCAGCGATAAACCTAAGCAAGCCGACATTTTGACCGCTTTGATGATATCGAAGCAGCGGAGCGTGAATCCGGCAAATTGTTCTTCGGCGCAGAGTTCTTTTAACGCCTCGTAGATGTCGTAGGCTTTTTCAAGCTCGGAGGGATTAAACTCCGCTTTTAATTCACCCGCGGGGACTTTCTCATGATGCTTCTTGATGAGTTCGAGGATTTTTTCTTCTTTGACGTCGACGAGGTCGATGTTAAAGATATCCCGGGCTTTCGCGTGATCGACATCGGAAGAGATGAGCCAATCGGAAGGCTCACCCACCACGCCTAAACGAGCCGCCGGAGTGGCCGAAGATTTTTTCTCGGCGATCAAAGTCTTTAAGCGTTCGGCGATATAGGAATTATCGCCATGGAGTACTTCGCCTTTTTTATCTTGTTCTTTGACGAAAGAGAGAATCTCAAGCGAGGCCGCAAGAGAGTTACTTGAACCGTAGGTCAATAAATAATAGGGGCCTTTATAGACTGGGAAAATATCGCGTTTGAAGAAGCCTTCGGATCCGCCGGATTGAACCAAAATCAACGGCAAATCCCCCTTGGACAGTTCATTAAGACCCACAAGTTTAAAAGCATAACCCGTCTTCGCGGCGAGTTCTTCGAGGAGTTTGGCGCTCTCTTTAGAAATCGTGTCGCCATACGCTAAAACAGACTTAATTGGATAGACCATGATTGTTTTCGCCATAAAATCCCTCCTTTGGGAAAATGATAACAAGAAGAATTAACGACTGTCTTTGCTGTAAGGAATGCCTTCGGCTTTCGGTGCGTGCGAATGCTTTGAGAAGAAAATCAGAGTCAAGAAAGCCAAAGCATACGGAATCATTGAGAAGAACGCCCGATTGGTGTAGAAAACCTTCGGAACATCGGGGTTGTTGCTCAAAGCGGCTTGGAAGACGTTGCCAAAGCTGAAAGAGAAAGCGAAGAAAATAGCAGAGAGGACAATGGGAATGGTCTTCCAGTTGCCCAAGATTTCGACGGCGAGGACAAGGAAGCCATAGCCTAAGGCATCAATCGACCACTTATTGGAAATATTCAAACAAGAGAAGATGATGAAACCGCCTAATCCAGCTGCGGCCGAACCGACCGCCGTGCCGATGTAACGCATCTTATTAACGTTAATGCCAACTGAATCCGCGGCGGCAGGATTTTCACCGCAGGCTCTTAAACGGAGACCGAAACGGGTCCGGTCCATCATGAGCCAAAGAACGACGATGAGCAAAACACCCATGAAAACGGAAATTGGAAGATAAGAGAAGGCGCTGCCGGTAAAGCCTTGGTTTTGATTCACCGAGAAAAATTGGGCATAAGGACCATTAGTAACTTCGGCACTATCAATGCCTGTCACGCTGGTATTGACGATGCTGCAGGCGGCTAATGCCACCATGTTAAGGGCGGTGCCGACAATCGTTTGATCGGCTTTGAACTTGATAGAAACGTAAGAAAGCAAAAGAGAGAAAATGGCCGAAACCACAAGGGCGATCAGCGCGGCGAGGAAGTAAAGAAACTCCACCCCGGCAAAGGTCGCGGCTAAGCCACTCCCCATCATACTGTAAAGGAAGATCAAACCCGAGAACGCTCCAACCACCATCGAGCCTTCAAGGGCGATGTTGATGATGCCCGAGCATTCGGAGAACATGCCGCCGAACGCCCCGAGAATAAATCCGGTGCCATAGACGATGAGTTTATAGAGCAAAGAGCCCCAATCACTGCTGGAAAACATATCAAGCATCCTCCTTTGCTTTGTCTGTATCTTCGGGCGAGCGATCGGCCAAAACCGTTTCAGACTTGAAATGCTTATTTTGGTCGTGAGCCTTCTGAATCAAATAGACGAAGAACGAAGAGAATGAAGCAACGTAGATGATGATGGACTTGATCAATTCGGTGTAGTGAATGTTAAAGGCATCCGAAACGGTTTTCAAAGAGGTTTGCGAGGAGTTAATCACCGAAAGAAGCAAAGAAGAGAAGATGCAACCTAACGGCGAGTTTTGGGCAATCAAAGAAACCGAAATCCCTGTAAATCCGTCACCAATTAAGGATTGGGCAGTTGAACTCCATAAAAATTTGGTCGGATTGGTAGGCAAGGCATAAAGCATATAACCACAAATACCGGCACATGCGCCCGAGATGGTCATGGCCCAAATGATTTTGGAGGTCTGGCCGATGCCCGCGTATTGGGCGGCGAAACGGTTCGATCCACTGAGTTTTAATTCGAAACCGAAGTTCGTGTGGTTCAAAACTACTTGCAAGAGAATGACAATAAGAATCGCAATGATTAAGCCCCAAGAAACGCCCATCATCGTCGAGATTCCTAAGGAAGGGAGACGGCTCAAGGCCGGCATCGTTAAGAGATAATCATTGGCGTAAGGATCCTTATAGTTCTTAACAGGGAGGCCATAGCGTCCGGCCAAGCCAATGCAATAGTAGATAATCCAGTTCAGCATAATCCCCGAGAGAACTTCGTTAACATTGAAACGAGCTTTGAGGAAACCAGTTAAGCAACCCACCACCGCGCCAGAGATCATGGCGATCAAGAGACACCAGAACCAATTGCCGCCGTTAAAACCATTGGCCTGCATCGTGAGACCAAGNACCAANCTGGTAAANGCNCCAAGNGTNACTTGNCCNGTNATGCCGATNTTAAAAAGCCCTAACTTNAAAGCAAAGGCAATCGCNACGCCCGAGAGCATCATCGGGGTAGCTTGATAAAGCACTCGACCGAAAGAATCGGCATCGGAGAAGCCCTGGGAAAGCAAAACACCAAAACCTTCGAAAGCATTAGCCGGGTCGATGCAAAGCATCAAAATCAAGCCAGCGATCAAGCCAATCAAAACGCAAATGATGCTCGCTAAGAACGAGCGCCAGCCCCGTTTGCCATTCAGAAAATGAAAGAAGGATCCAACAGAGTGGGCGCCGCTTTTGATCCCCGACCAAACCTTATTCATGCTGCGCGCCTCCTTTCATCGCATCGAAAATCACTTTATGAGTGGCTAAATCCATACGTTTTGCACCGCTCATATAAAGACCGATTTCTTGGACCGTTGTCTCTTTTGGATTGAGTTCTGCAACGATTTCGCCTTTGAACATCACCAAAATGCGATCGGAAAGATTCATAACTTCTTCGAGTTCCAGCGATACTAAGAGAACGCCATTCCCCCGGTCACGTCCCGCGACGATTTGCTTATGGATGTATTCAATCGCGCCGACATCAAGTCCACGGGTCGGCTGAACCGCGATTAATAAAGGCGTATTACGATCAAGCTCTCGTCCAACAATGGCTTTTTGCTGGTTGCCACCGGACATCGAGCGAACGATGGTGTTGCCGCCTAAAGAGGAACGGATGTCATAGCGGTCGATAAGTTCTTCTGCGTAAGCGGCTTTATTTCGTTCGTTGATAAAGCCAAAAGTATTGAAGCGGGATTCGAAATATCTCTGCAAAACAAGGTTATCTTTGAGGGTGAAGTCCAAAGCCAAGCCGTATTTTTGCCGGTCTTCTGGAATGTGGGCAACGCCACCGATGGAGCGTTTGCGAACGCTCATATCCTCAAGGTGGGCATCAACATAACGAAGCGATTCGTCTTGTTTGAACATCGTTTGAAGTTTTGGCTCATAGCCTTTGTGCAATTTGGCTTTAAGACGTTCATGCCGATTCACTCTTAAAATGTGAGTCCGTTCATGGACTTCCTTCCAATAAATCGCGGTCTCAGGCTTCGGAGAAAAGAATTCGTGCTTCTCATAAGCCACATAAGGTTTTTTAGGATTAAAAAGATGAGCGAGGTGATGGAAGGAGTTGACAAAGAACGCTTTGATCGCCTCATTAGCGAACCGGAATACATGCTCGATATTGTCTTTGGCGATTCGAGAAAAGCCTGAGAAAGGTTTTTCGACGCCGTTTTTGTCCACCTTGCGGAAGCGGAACGTATCCATATGATGCAAAACCGCCGAACCTGATTGGATTTTTTCGATACCTGTCAACGCATAAATCAATTCGGTTTGGCCATTGCCTTCAATACCGGCGATACAAACAATTTCGCCTTGATGAACGGTCATTGACACATCGTGGACGACCTGATGTTTTTTCTCGGCGCTATAGACGCAAAGATGCTCCAAACTCAAAACCGGAGCCCCGACTTTAGCTTCGTCTTTTTGAACGACCAATTGAACGTCCCGTCCGACCATCAAACGAGAAAGGGATTGGGGATCGGTCGCTTTAACGTCCAGCGTCCCCAGGCATTTGCCTTTCCGTAAAACGGTGACGCGATCCGCCACTTCCATGATTTCGTTAAGCTTATGAGAAATGAAAAGAATCGATTTGCCTTCATGGGCCAATTCACGAAGCGAGCCGATGAGATCCTCAATTTCCTGCGGCGTTAAAACCGCGGTCGGCTCATCGAAAATCAAAATGTCATTCTTGCGATAAAGCATTTTGAGAATCTCGACTTTTTGCTGTTCGCCAACCGGCATATCGTCGATTTTCTCGTCAAGGTTAACCTGGAATTTGTATTTTTGACAAAGATCAATCAGGGTTTGCCGCACCCGTTTCGGATGCAAGAAGCCCAATTTATCGGCTGGTTCGTGACCCAAAATGATGTTCTGAATCGCGGTGTAGCAACCCACCAACTTAAAGTGCTGGTGAACCATGCCAATACCTAAAGCCGTGGCTTCATTCGGATTTTTGATTTTTCGTTCGACGCCATTGACAAAAATCTGACCGGAATCCGGTTCGTACATTCCGAAAAGAATCGACATCAGCGTGGACTTGCCTGCGCCGTTTTCGCCAAGTAAAGCGTGGATTTCGCCCTTGCGCAAATCAAGGGAGATATCATCGTTTGCTTTGATGCCTGGGAAAGATTTCGAAATGTGTTTGATTTCAATGACGTTTTCCATTTTTTTGGGGTTTAAACAAAAGAAGGTATGGGGAGTCTCTTTCGAGTTCCCCATACCTTCAATAAATCAACTACTCGATGTAGTTCACTTTCACCTTAGCTGAGCAGCCAAAGTTATGTTTGGAGAGAGCATCGTTGTCCGAGTTGGAGTTGACGGCAATGGTGCCGGCCTTCAACTTGCCAAGTAACGTGGTGTAATCCGTGGTTGTGAAGGTCTTAAATCCCCAGCAACCATCATCGCCCGTAGTAGCCGGAGTCGGAAGGACGCAGTTATCCGATTTCGCACCGACAGTGATGACATTGCCCGCATAGGTCGAACCCCAAGCGCAGCCCTCATTGACCCAAGAGGTCAACATGATGACGGTCGAGTTCTTTAAGTTCTTCATCGCCGAAGTGATGCAAGAAGCTTGCGAAGCGCCAAGCGTAGTGTCAGCGTGCTGGTTGACATCGACGCCAATCCAAGGCTTATTGCCATTGGCTTGCGATCCCGCAATGACCGAATTGTAAACGGCACCGCCGCAGCCGAAGATGACTTCGGTTCCAGCTTTGTACCAAGCGGTGCAATAGCTCGTCGCCGTATCGGTGGCTGCAAAGGCGCCAGCATAGTAGTACTGAACGCCAATCGCACCATCAGCGAGGCTTAACTCCTTAGCCGCGACATCAGCGCCCTGGCAATAGCCCGAACCATAACGGACAACGGCCGGAACCGCCATGCCACCGCAGAAGCCGAGTTTGCGATAGCCTTCTTTGACCGCGGCATAGCCCGCTTCAAAGCCCGCTTGCTCTTCACGATAGATGACCGAAGTCACCTTGTTGGTGTAGTTGTAAGCGGCATAGTTGTTATCCGAATCGAACTTGGTGCAATCCAAAGCAAGGAAGCAAGTATCCTTGTAGAAAGTATCATCCAAGCAGACCTTGATGGCCGACTGGAAGAGATAGCCCGGAAGAACAACGACTTTAGCGCCCCAAGTGACAGCGGACTTAATCGCCGCGACACGTCCCGGGGTGGTATAAGCATCAGCAGCCGGTTGATAATACTTGGTTTGAACAATGCCAGTATCGCAGACGTTGGCGGTTGAATTGAGGACGCCACCATTCTTAACGGCAAAGGCATTAATACCATTCCAAGCGGATTCATTGAACGAGTGATCGTTTAAGGTTCCGCTATCCGTGACCATGGAGATCTTGAGCGGATTGGTGGTAGAGAAGGCACTGAGCTTGCCAGAGGCGACAGTATCGGAAGTTCCGATATCCGTTTCTTCGAGCTGGAAGAAATCCACGCCATTGACTTGGCTCATCGTGGACGAAGCAGCAGTCGAACTGGCGGCAGTCGAACTGGCGGCAGCCGAACTCTTGGCGCCACCGCCGCAGCCAACAAGGGCCGTTGCGGCAAGAACGAGAAGAACGAAAGACGACTTTTTCATACAAAATTTTCCTCCTTATGTATGAAACGTATTTTTTGGATCGACGGAGGATGCCTTCTCTTTCAAACCTTGAGACCTTCGCTTCAATGTTCTCCACAAGATAGAGCCAATACTAAAACCGGCTCAAGCAATTCCATTTTCTCCAGTAAGGTATTNTAGCATGATGAAAGCGGACATAACCATTATTTTTTTTAAAGTGAAAAAAGAAAAGAGTCTGAGACTCAAGAAATGTTTCGATGGCAGGAAGCCATTTCAACTGTTGGGTTAGTTCGTAAGTAAATCGCAACAATCATCCTTTCGGCGTGAATTTTTCTTTGTTTTGTCTTTCTTAGCTTTCTTTAGAAAGTATAGAAAATAGTCTTGTCTAGTATCTATCGGATGTTCTTATTGTCATTTTTGGTATATGAAAATATTCATGTTTCAAAGACTTCGTGAGTCAATTGCAACGTTTATCTATGTGGTTTTTGCCCTGGTCCATTTGATATTGTCGTTATTTCTTCTTAAAATTAATTTCGCTCAAGGGGATTTCTCTCATTCCGAGGATCTCTATGAGTTTCTTCCCATCCCGATGATGCTTGCAGAACATCTCGAATGGGGATAGCCATCCTAAGGACTTCCTTGGGTAGCTATTGATTTTGGAGAAGAGGTCGAGGATCTGGGTGTCAGTCCATCCCTCAACTGATTCTCCTTTTATTAACCCGTAACGCGCGAATTCGTGATTACGTTCACAGTTAGACTTCTGGCTGCTGTTGTAGGGATCGCAGTAGAAGACACTAAAGAGATGGACTCCATATTCAGTGTTCTCAATTAGAGGCAGTTTCTGAAATTCCACTCCATTATCAGTAAGGATTACCTCGAATGGGCATCCACACGAGGCAAAGGACGTATATAGAGACATGATGGCCTCATTAATCGATTCCTCATTCTTTCGTACCCGTAGTCCAATTTGAAGATGGGATATCGGGTCCATCAAAGTCAGAACACAATGGGGGTCAGTCAACTTCCCAATCACTGTATCGACCTGGACGATAAAGAATTTGCCTCTAGCGATATATTCGTAATAATCCTCGATTGTTCGCCCATAGACTATCCTTGCCGGGGCCGATGACCTCTTTCTTGAATAGTCATAGAGTTTCTTGCAGTAGAACTTAGCTGCACGCGGAAGGTCGGCTCGATTAGGAGTAATGAGGTTACGGTCAATCCATCTTCGTATGGTCGAGGGATTGACATCGGAATTCGTCTTTCTAGTAGCAACCTCGATTGATATTCCTTTCTTGATGAGAGGTGAGATAGTCCTCTCAACGACACGAGCCCTTTCTAAAGTCGTCTTAGATGGCTTCCTCGCTGACTTAGCATTAGTAAGCTTAGAGACTCTCTCGGCTTCATCGGCACGATAGAAGAGTCTCGTCTTGGGACAAGCGGTTTTGGCACATCGATTGCAGCAATACGGCCACCTCTTCTTGATAGGGCAAATTGGCTCAGAACGGCCAGAACCAGGTAGAACGAGATTCTTGGACTTCATAATCGTGGAGTTCCTTACTATCTCGCGCATAATGGTTGAGCGAGCCACATTCAGCTTCTTGGATACCTGCAAAAGTGATGAAGATAGATTCTCATCAATCTCGTATTCGATTAGTACTCGGTCTCGATAACATAGGTGCTGTCCCATAAATTTCTTCTCCTTTTCTTTGGGCCAGGGCAGAACATATTCTAAAGAAAAAGAACCTTGTAGGTCAAAAGCAACGCCGAAAGGATGATTGTTGCGATTTACTTACGAACTAACGCATTTCAACTGTTGCGCCTTTTTTCCTTTCTTTTTA
>JGI20225J20221_1000212_pt1 | contig 137105 bp, 112 predicted proteins | sample BioMet4_FD_20221 | JGI IMG/M metagenome (IMG submission 20221) | reverse complement strand
AAAATCATGCAGTGGTGCTTCAGCTACATCACAATGGTGAATATCTATGTCACAGTGGTGTTTTTGAGCTACATGCTGGCGGATATCTTTCCAAGCCCGATTTATGGAATGGCTTATTTGCGCCTCATTTTGTTTTCGGCTATTGTATTCGTATTTCACAGGTGGGTGTCGGCGCTTTACCGCAGTGTGCTGGACTACTGGCACATCTACCTGCTGCCCGTTGCCGCGCTGCTGGCCTGTCTTATGAGCTATTTTTTCTTCGGCGATGTCAAGGAAACGATGACGAGCATCCCCCTTTTGTTTGTCATGCTCTTAGGCCTGTCGGTCTATGTGTCCATCATTCACTCGTTTAGAACGATCACAAAGCAATATGCTATGCGCGAGGAAAACCGGAAGATGCAGGCGGAGCGGGAATATCTGCAGCTGGCCGCTGGCACTATGTCCGGGAGACTCAAGCTGATGGAGGTGGTGTCGGCGCAGAACAGCCGCGCTGCCCATGATCGCCGCCACTTCAACAATGTGCTTCTGGAGCTTTTGGAGCGGGGACAAACCGGCGAGGCCGCCGCTTTGCTGCAAAGCCAGAATCAGGCAACGCCCATCATCAGCAAGGTCTACTGTGAAAACCCCGCCGTCAACGCCGCTGTCTGCCATTATGCTGGTCTTGCAGAGCAGGCGGGCATTCCGGCGGAGATTGCGTTGGATATTCCCGACAATTTAGATGTTGATGCTCTGGAGCTTTCCATGGTGGTTTCCAATTTGATGGAAAACGCCATTCGGGCCTGCGACCGTCTGCCCAAGAACCAGACACCCTATCTTTGCTTTACCTGCCGAAGCGTTGGGCGGCTGCTTCTGGAGATGGAAAACCCCTGTGCCGAGGGCACTGTACTTGATGAAAACGGGTATCCTGTCGCCCGCGAGGAGGGGCATGGCATCGGCAGCAAGAGCGTCCTTGCATTTGCAAAAAAGTATGACGGCGAGCTGCTGTATAAAGTCGAAAAAGGCGTTTTCCGGGTGCGCCTTCTCGTGTGAGAATACAGGAATTTCAGTTTGTCAAGAGTGAATTTTAAGTGAATATCAGTTTTTTAAGTGTAAAAATGAGTCTTTTAAGTGTAAAGGCTCATTTTTCTTTTTTCCATGCTATGCTCTTCGCAGAAATTTGTAGAAAAATCTGTGTGGATTTCTGTGCAATGGAGTGTGATGGCGTGGAAAATCGCAGGCAAGAGGATGCACCACTGAGAACTCCCAATGCCGAGGGCAATGTGTGGCCAAAGCAGGTTTGCCCCGCCTTTGAGCCGAGAGCCGGGGCACCGCCCGGGCTGCGTCAGTGCTGGTACTGCCGCTGCGCCGATTTTCATCTGGACAAGCCCCGCGCGCTGGATGTGGGCGTATGCTGCTGGCCGAAAAGGATTCTGGACTAAAACAAGAGAGGAAATGGATATGAAAGACTTTTGAGCATGGCCTTAACGGTGTGCATGGTGATGACCCTGCTGCCTGCAATAACAATGCCGGCCAGCGCGGCGGACTTCGGCTTTGAAACCATCAATGGCATCACCTTTAAGGTAAACACCAGTGACGCCACCCAAGTAAACTTCGCCGGCAAAACGTGGTATGTGATCGGTGCAAACAGCACAGGCTTGGTCGCCAAATCTGGCTGCATCACCCTTCTTTCACCGACAAACTTAATCGGGACTACGTTTGGTTTGAATTGCAATTATTCAACCAGTAATCTTAAAACAGCCATTGACAATAGTGTTACCTTTTCAACGAAAGAAGCTCAACTTGCCCCATCAATCGGCTTATCAGGCAACGCATCCTATGATACTGCAAAAAGCACCGGCGGGATGTATGGCGATAGTGTTAACGCAACGTTGTGGCCGCTTAGCGACAGTGAGGCATGCTTGCTTAACAATTCGCTTAAAAACAGCAACTATGATTGGTGGCTTCGTTCTCCGGGCAGCGACATCAATAGAGCGGAGTATGTCTTACGCAGTGGCGGTATCTTTCCCGACGGCGCCGATGCGTACTACGGTAGCGCCGGTGTTCGCCCTGCTTTGAGGATTGATTTGTCGTCAACATATCCAGTCCTCTTTGCATCTGCCGCCGCGGGCGGCAGTGTTGCCGCCGCAGATGACAGCAAATTTGTTAAAAACAACGCAACACCGCTCAATCTGCGCTTTAAAATCGATGACCTTCTACCCACTTCCTCCGCATCCATTTCGGCAAGCAACACTGCCCTGACCTACTCTGCCCCCGCAGGCAGTGTGCTTGCGGTTGAGGTTACGGCAAACGGCAATACCTATGTGATGAAAAAAGCAATCTCCACAGCGGTAAGCGGCGCAGCGCTTGATGCTGCCGCCTTAGCCAGATCCAATGGCATCGCCGCCGGCAGCTACACCGGCAGAGCTTGGGTTGAAAAAACAGAAAACGCTGCAGATAACAGCGGGCTGATCGCCGCCATAGCTCCGGTGCCTTTCAGCTTTAACCTGTCTTACACGGCAACAATCACCGTAAACAAAAACGGTGAGGCATGGACGAGCAGCGCGCCGACGATCACCCTGAAAAACGGAACGGATTCGATTTCAGGAACGGTCAGCGGAAACACCGTGACATTTGATAATGTTGATTCCTCAAAAGAGTGGAGCGTCTTGGCGAATGGCGTGGCCACCGGCAAAACGGTATCCGGCTCGGGTCTTACCGCAACGCTGGACTACTATACTCTTTCCGTAAGCGGCGAGCACATGACAGGCGCGTATGTGAACGCCTCCGGAACGACTTCTTATGTGGGGCTTTTGGACTCCACCGTCGCCATTAACGGCGGCACGGCGGAGACCGGCTATGAATGGGATAAGTGGACGCTGGAAAGCGGAGTCACACCCACTTGGACGGCAGCCACGCAAGATCAGACCGCCACCATCAAGGGTGTGGCAAGCTTAACCGCCATGGCAAAGCTCGCCGCACCCACGATAACGGTTACAGGCAAAAACGGAGCGGGAGCAACGACGACCTCCACCAACTATGAGGATACCATCACCCTGACCGCCGCGCCCAGCCATGCTTTGGGCGATGGTGTGACCTATACCTATCAGTGGTACAAGGGGGAAACGGCGGACGGCAACCTGGTATCCGGAGCCACGAATCCCACGCTGCTGCTGCGCAATGTGTCCGACAGCGGTGATTATTACTGTAAAGTCACAGCAGCGAACAGTGAATCTCCGGCACTTGTCTCCTCCGTGACCAGCGCAAAAACCACGGTGACCATCAGCCAAAAACCGGCCGCATTCACTGTCTCCGGCACGAGCCAGACCTATCAGCCGGGTGCGGCGAAGAGCATTACAATAACCGACACGGGAACGAAAAATCTGACCGCAAGCGACTTCGCCGTCAAATACTATAAAGTAGACGAGGACAATAACGTTCTGGCTAGCCAGACCCCGGTGGCGAATGCCATTTCCATGGGACGGTATCTTTATGTGATTGATTTCGCCGCAGCCAGACCTAACTATACCATTACAAGACAGTTTGCTGTCAACGACACCACGCTGCCCACCATCGCTAACTATGACAATGTGGGTTATCTGGACATTAAGGCCGGGACAGAGCAGCAGCAGCCAATCAGCTTTGCGAGCGGGTCGGTCAGCAAGTATGTGGCTGACGGGGCATTTACTAACGTGCTGACCAATCCCAACGGCACCACCGCCGCCTATGCCAGCAGCAACACAAGCGTCGCCACCGTTGCAACTGACGGCACGGTGACCATTAAGGCCGCGGGCAGCTCCACCATCACCGCCACCTCCAGCAAGGACGGCACGTCCCCGGTCTACGCGAGCTTTACCCTGACCGTGACCAAAGAGGCTGTGACCGTGACAGTTCAGGACAAGACGATTCAATACAGCGACGTCATGCCCTACACCGACGGCTCTGCGCTATCCTTCTCAAAATCCATTGATAAGGCAGATTACGTCGCCACCGGCCTGTCCTTCTCCGGCTATACGCAGGGCAAAGGCGCGGGCGAGTACACCGTGATCGCCAAAGGGCTGAGCTCAGACAAGTACAGCTTCACCTATGAAGCCGGTACGCTGACCGTCAATCCCAAAATCCTAACAGCAAGCGATTTCACCGTCACGGCTCAGGACAAGACCTATGACGTGACAAAGGACGCAGCCGTTTCCGCCTCCGTCTCCGGCCTGTACGGCTCAGACTCGCTGGGCGTGACGATTTCCGGCAGCTTTCAGGATGAAAACGCAGGAACCGGCAAGACCGTCAATTACACCATCATCGGTCTGACCGGAACCAAAGCGGGCAACTATGCGCTGCAGGGCGGCAGCATTGCCGGAACCGCTACGGCGGCCATCGGCCAGGCAGCCGTCGCCGTTTCCTGCCAGAGCCAGAGCGTTTCCTACGACGGCACGGCTAAGACCATCCCCCTTACTGCCTATGTGGACGGCAAGTTGTTCACCGGCTACACGGTGACGTATCAGCTGAGCGGTGAGACGGCTACGGCCCAAGCTCCCAGCGCCGTGGGCGTTTACACCATTGGCATCGCTCTCACGGACTCCGCCAATTACACCGCGAACCCATTCAACGCAACTCTGACCATCAAAACCGCCGGACAGGACAGTTTCGATGTCACCGGCGTACCCGACACCGTCACCTACGGCGACCCGGACTTCACCCTGACGGCTGTGGGCAACATGCAGGGAAGTACCGTTACTTACGCGGTGACCTCGGGCGGCGAATCTGTGGCCGTGAATGGAAATACTGTCACGCTCCAGAAACCCGGCACAGTCACCATCACGGCTACCAGCAAACTGGCCGGTTATGGAGACAAGACCAAGACCGTCACCTTTACCGTGAAAAAAAGAGCGGTTAACGTGACGGCGCAAGATCAGACCATGACCTACGGCGACGCGTTCAGCAACGTGGTCAACGGCTATGCCGTGACCGGAGCGGTTGCCGACAACGCTGTAACCGGCACAGCGACCTATACCACCAACTATACGCAAGCCAAGGGTGCGGGCAGCTACCTTATTACCCCCGCCGGCCTGACCTCAGACTACTATAGCTTCATTTATGAGCCAGGAACACTGACCGTTGATCCCAAACCCCTAACGGCGAGTGATTTCACCGTAAGCGTGGCGAACAAGGAATACGACGGCACCACCAGTGCTAACTTTACCATCACCGTCAATACGGTGATTGGCGACGCGCTGGCAGCGGTTTACACCGGTGCGTTCAGCAGTGCAAATGCGGCAGATTCCGTAACCGCCGCCTGCAACATCACCGGAGTCACCGGGTCCAAGGCGGATAGCTATGTGGTGAACAGCGCCATTACCAAAACTCCCGCTGCGAAGATTTCCCCCATGCCCATCACCTTCACCTTCGGAACGACCACCTATCTCTACGACGGACAGCAAAAGGCGGTCACCGTCAGCGGTGTCGACAGCAAAAACCGGGTGTTCTCCGACTTCACCGTGAAGTATGACGATAGCACCACGCCGCCAAGTGCTGTGGGCAATTTTGCTGTCGAAGTGGTTTTTTCTGATGAAGCCAACTACACAACTTCCGCCAACACGGCCACGCTGACCATCACAGAGGGCAACGTTGTGGTCTGGGCGTCCGCAGGCACCAGCCAGAAGTATGACGGCAATGAAAAGAATATCACCGCCATGTCCGCGCCGAATGTACCCACCGTGGTAACCTACTATGCCATTACCGATGAGGGCAAGGTGGGCGACAGTGTGGACGCACCCACGGCCGTCGGCAAATATCTGTATGTGATCACGCAGACAGATGCCAACTATAAAATTAAAAATGCTGTGAGTTTTGTAACCGGTGCGGTGGCCAGCCTTTCCGGCAGCAACTTCGGCATCATGGAAATCGCTGAAAACGTCCAGCCGTCCCTGAGTTTCAGTGATCCGCTCGTTAACAAGACCTACGGCGATACGGCCTTTACCGAGACGCCTGCCGGCGGCGCGGACGGTGCGACGATCACTTATCAAAGCAGTGATACAGACATCGTGACTGTAAACAGCAGCGGAGAGGGCACCATAGTCAAGCCCGGCCTTGCCACCATCACCGCCACCGCCCAAAAAGACGGTTTTGGAGATGTCACAGCCACCTACGCTGTTCAGATAGGGAAAAAGGCGGTAGCGCTGAGCATGGACGCGGAAACGAGTGTGACTTATAAAGGGGAAAATTGGATTATTCCCTATCAGTTGACTGGCGATCTTGATGGGAATAAGCTGAGTGTTTCAGACATCACCTTTACTTACACCGACCAGTCCGACCCAAACAAGCACACACCGAAAAACGCTGGCACTTACCTCGCCATTGCACAGGTTAAAGCGGACAACGAATTTTACACCTCCGGACAGGCCACCGGACTTTTGAAAATCACGCCCGCGCAGCTCACCGTCACCGCAGATGATAAGACCATCACCTATGGCGACATCGCACCGGCCTATACCGTCAGCTACACGCCGCTGGGCGACGACGTGCTCGGATGTCTGGACGGAACCGCCGCGTTCGACTGCGCTTACCAGCAGTTCGACGATCAGGGAACCTGCCCTATCACCCCCTCTGGTCTAGGCTCGGCGAACTATGTGATTACCTTTCACGCCGGAACGCTGACGATTAACCCAAGACGGTCGCCCTGAGCTGGAGCGCAAACAGCCTGCCCTATAGCGGCGCGGCGCAGTCTGTCACCGCCACCGTGGGCGGTCTAGTCAACGGTGATGCGGCGAATGTGACTGCCTATACCGGAAACGCGCAGACAGATGTATCCTCTGCTTATTCCGCCACAGCCTCCGCGCTAAACAACGCAAACTATACGCTTATCGGCAGTGCCAATGTCACCCACAGCTGGAGCATCACAGCGGTCGCGCCCACGCTCACACTGGGCAGTCAGACCTCGTCCAACACCGGCAGTCCCATCGCCATCGGCGCCGCAAAAATAATCGGCGTGGGCAATGACGGCGACATGACCGTGCAGTACAGCACGACCTATACCTATTACACTGACGCGGTCTGCCATATCCAAACTACCACCGCCGACGGTGCGGCTGCAAATGGCGGCGTGCCGAGCAAAAACGGAACCTACTATGTAAAGGCGGAAATTTCTGCCCAGGGCAACTATACCGGCGCAATGGCAATCGCAACGCTGACCATTAACGCGCCTTCTTCCGGAGACAGTGGGGCTTCCGGCGTCGGCAGTACCACTGTCACTGTGCCGGTGATTGGCTCCGGCACCACGGTGAAAACCGATGTGACAACCTCCGGCAGTACCGTCACGGTGAAAGAACCTACCGCTTCCAATTTGGAAAAGGTGGTCGACGCAGCCGCCGCCGACAAGCAACCTGTGGAAATTGGCCTCTCCGCGCTGAGCGGCACGCTGACCAACGTCGTCCTTCCGGCCAACACCATCTCGGCGGCGGGCAAGTCCGCGCAAAGCGAGGGCGTCAGCGGGCTGATCGTTATTGCCCCCAACGGCAACCAAGTCACATTTGATCGCACTTCCACCGCCGCAATTGCAGACATGGCAAATGGAGGAACACTGACTCTCTCGATCAATGAGCGGGCGCTTTCCCAGCAGACAGCAGACGAAACCGCCTTGCTCTCCGGCAGGAGTGCCGCCAACATCTTCGACCTGACCTTAAAGGACAGCTCCGGCAGCGTGGTCAGCGCTTTCGATGGCGGCACCGCAACGGTCATTCTGAAAAACATCAAAATGGTCGGCGACCTCAGCAATTTTGCGCTGTTCCACAAGACCGGCGGCAAGCTGATAGCCCAATCCTTCACCCGCACGGCCACCGGCACGGCAAATGTCTATGACCTGACCATCCCTACCACCGGCTGGTCCAGCTATATTCTGACCTATGACGAGGGCAGCAATCCATTCACCGATGTGGCAAGCGATTCGTATTACTATGATGCGGTGCTCTGGGCTTTGGACAAAGGCATCACAAGCGGTACAACGGCAACGACCTTTGTGCCGGATGCCATCTGCACCCGCGCCCAGGCAGCCACCTTCTTGTGGCGTGCCATGGGCAGCCCGGAGCCGACTGCAACAAGCTGCCCGTTTACCGATGTGGCAGAGGATGCCTATTATTACAAGGCCGTTTTGTGGGCAACGGAAAAGGGCATCACGATTGGCACCAGCAATACCACCTTTAGCCCCGATGCTACCGTGACCCGCAGCCAAACGGTCACCTTCCTGTGGCGCTCCATGGGCAGCCCGGAGCCGACTGCAACAAGCTGCCCGTTTACCGATGTGGCAGAGGATGCCTATTATTACAAGGCCGTTTTGTGGGCAACGGAAAAGGGCATCACGATTGGCACCAGCAATACCACCTTTAGCCCCGATGCTACCGTGACCCGCAGCCAAACGGTCACCTTCCTGTGGCGCACCGCCGACAAACCCACGGTGACCACGGCCAACGTGTTTGGCGATGTGAACGACGATGCGTACTACGCAAACGCCGTCTTGTGGGCGGTTTCCGAGGGCATTACCTCGGGCACCGGCACCGCAACCTTCAGCCCCGCTGATGGTTGTACCCGCGCGCAGATCGTGACCTTCCTCTATCGCTATTTGAGCAAGTAAACAGCGAACTGAACAATGAAAAGCAGGTGCCTGGGTGTAAAACTCAGCCACCTGCTTTTTGTATTTAATGTCTACTGAATAATGCTGAACCCATTAATTTCAGGCAGCCGGTGGGGATGCATCTGAAAGAAGACAACCGCTGGGTGAAGAAGGCGCAGACCATTCCCTGGCTGGAAATTGAGAAGCGCTATGCGACAGTTTCTTCGCATCGTGTATGGCCTTGCCCACGAAAAAATCCGGGCGGTTTCAGTCGCATTCTGACAGAAAATGATCAAAATTCGGCTGATTTGAAAGCTGAACGGGCCTTACTTAAGAGAAACTTGCGATTTTCGACAAAATATTCATGAACAGAATGATAAAATAAAACTATCAGCCCCACCGGGGACTGTAAATGGATATTAAATACGGCGTGAAGTCAGATCTCGCTTCACCGGGCGCTCCAGACAAAAAAGCGTCCCGCAGCCGCAAAGGCCACAGGACGTTTCACTCCGAATTAAACCCACCCTGCTGCCCGGCGGGAAAAAACGGCGCGGTTATTGCTGAATGGAAAACCGGAAGCTGGTCTCGCTGCACAGATGCTTCCCCGCATGCAGGACAGGGGAGGGAAAAGCATAGCAGGCCATGGCGTTTGGAAACAGCTGCGTCTCCAGGCACACGGCCCCCCTGGATTCGATGCGGGATCCGTTCTTTCCGCGGCGGGGAGCCAGGGAGTTGGCGGTATAAACCTGCATGCCGGGCATGTCGGTTTCCACCGTCAGCTCAATGCCGCTGACGCCGCACCGAAGCACGGCCGCCGGGTTGCCGGACAGCACAAAATTATGGTCATAGCCGCTTCCGCAGGCCAGCTGCGGGTTTTCCTGATCAATCTCCGCACCGATGCGCTTGGGCGTGCGGAAATCGAACGGTGTCTCCGCCACATCCAGAAGACGGCCGGTGGGGAGGCAGCCGGCGTCATTTTCTGTGATTCTGTCGGCAAACACCTGCAGCTCGTGATCGAGAACCGCGCCGCCGCCGGCGAGATTGAAGTAACTGTGATTGGTCAGATTTACGATGGTGTCCTGATCGGTATCCGCCTCATAGCGGATCAGAAGGCGGTTCTGATCGTCCAGTCGGAATGTGACACAGACCTGCAGGTTCCCGGGATACCCCTCCTCCCCGTCGGGGGACAGGCGGGAGCAGACCAGTGCGTCGTCCTTCGGGACGACCTGCCACATCCGTTTGTCAAATCCGACGATTCCGCCGTGCAGGTGGTTGCTGCCGTCGTTGCGGGCCAGGGGGTAGGTTTTGCCGCCAAGCGAAAATTCCGCGCCGCCGATCCGGTTGCCCACGCGCCCGATGGTGGCGCCCAGAAATCCCCCGTTCTGCTCGTACTCCGCAATGGTATCGTAGCCCAGGACCACGTCCACCGTGCCGTCCAGGCCGGGAACACAGAGGGATTGAATGGTGGCGCCATAATCCAGCACCGTCACGGACATTCCTCCGCAGTTGGAAAGCCGATAAGCCGTCACCGAAGCGCCTTGGCGGGTGGTCCCAAACGAGAACTGTGTCACTGCCATGAAAAAACCTCCCCCAAAAGATCAGATGTGATTGATAAAATCCTTGACAAAATGCAGGGCTACGCCCAGCGAGACCGTATGCCGGGGCAATATGCTCAGATGCAGGTAGTCGGCGTTTGGCTCGAAAGTATTGTTTTCCGCTACATATTCCTTCAGCAGCGGAAGATAGGGGGGGAGATACTGGGTCAGAAACCCTCCCAGCACGACGTCGCAGTCCAGCGCCATGCGAATGTTGCTGATCCCGACCGCCAGGTGGCGGAGCACATCGTTCCAAAGTGTTTCATATTCCGGAACATGACGCTCCACACCGGCAAAAAAGTCCTTTAGGGTGATGTTTATGTCGTCACTGATGCGCCGCGCCGAGCAGTATGCCTCCAGACAGCCCCGCTTGCCGCATTTGCAGGGAAGGCCGCCCGGCTCCACGCACATATGACCGAACTCGCCGCTGCGGCGGTTGTCCCCGGCGTACAGATCGCCATTGACCAGAACCGCGCCGCCCACGCCGTTTTCCAGCGACAGATAGGCCATGTTTTTCTGGTTGGCACGCATGAAACACTCCGCGTAGCCGCCGCTGCTGCCGTCGTTTTCCACATGGGTGGGATAGGGAATCATGCGCAGAAGTCCCTGCAGGGTGGTGTCCCGCAGGTGCAGCGTAGGCGCCAGCGTGATGCGGTCACAGTTGGGCGTAATGACGCCGGGAACGGCAATTCCAATCCCCAGCAGCCGGGAGCGCTCGATGTTGTTTTCTTCCAGAAAAACTTCCAGCTCACCCGCCAGAAACGCGCCGAAATCCGGCAGCTGTACCACCGGCGCATGATAGATCTTTTTATAGGCAATCTCCTGGAGCCGCAAATCGGTAGCCACCAGCCGCAGCCGGTTCTCCGTTACGGAGACGCCGATTGCGATGCGCGCGTCCGGCACGATCTCCAGTCCCGCCGCTTTGCGTCCCCCGGTGGAGCGCAGCTCACCGGAGAGCCGCACCAGACCCGCGTCTGTCAGCTCCGTCAGATTCTGATAGACAGTAGGCAGGCTGAGAGAGAGATCATGGGCGAGAGACTGTTTGGAGCAGAAGTCGGTCGCGTTGTACAAATGAAGATAAATACTGCTCCTGGTTTGTCGCCGGCGCTCAGTAATCGTCGATTCCAATTCCATATTACCACCTGAACTTTTAGAAAAGTATTTTACATATATCAGCATTTTAACATAATTCCCGCCGCAGTCAACCGGATTTTCAAAAGGATTATAAAAAATGAAAGAAGAGGGAGGAGGCTTGGGCGAAAAAAGGAGAACGATCCTTGTTTTGAATTTGGTTATACTGCATAGTTTATTATAGGACTTGCAACGCATTATAGACAAATCTGTGGAAAGGAGCGAAAAAGTAATTGACTTTTATAAAATAACTTTATAAAATCAAAAGCGTAGAAGCAAATCTGCTTCGTAGAATAATCCCTCACCCGAGGGCGATAAGGAGAAGATTGACTATGAAAAAGATTCTTGCACTGATTCTGGCAGCCATCATGTCTCTGTCTCTGGCCGCATGCGGTAGCGGCGGCGCATCTTCGTCCGCTTCGGCAGGTTCCGGGTCTGCTTCCGCCAGCGCGGCGACATCCGGAAGCAAGAAAATCGGCATCGCGATGCCGACCAAATCTCTGGAGAGATGGAACCGCGACGGTTCCTACCTGAAGGAGCAGTTTGAAACCGCAGGATATGAAGTAGAGCTTACATATTCCGACAACGACGTCACGCAGCAGGTCAACGACATAGAGAACCTGATCTCTGACGGCGTCAGCATCCTGATCATCGCCGCAATTGACGGCGAGTCCCTGACCAACGTTCTGGATTCCGCCGATCAGGCCGGTATCCCCGTGATCGCCTATGACCGTCTGATCATGAACACCAAGGCAGTCGACTACTATGTCTCCTTCGATAACTACACGGTCGGTGTGCTGCAGGGCCAGTTCGTTGTTGACAAGCTGGGTCTGGATGTGAAGGATACCTCCAAGACATACAACATTGAGTTCACCGCCGGCGATCCTGCGGACAACAATGCCGGGTTCTTCTTCAACGGCGCGTTTGATACGCTCAAGCCCTTCATCGATGCCGGCATCCTGAAAATCGTCTCCGGACAGAGCAAATTTGAGGAAGTCGCCACCGCATCCTGGGACACCACCACTGCAATGAACCGTATGCAGAATATTCTGGCCTCCTACTATTCCAACGGCACGCAGCTGGATGTGGCTCTGTGCTCCAATGACTCCACCGCTCTGGGCGTGACCCAGGCCATTGAGTCCGACTACGCCGGCAAGAACCAGCCCATCATCACCGGACAGGACGGCGATGAGGCCAATCTGGCCAACATCATCGACGGCAAGCAGTCCATGACCGTTTACAAGGCTGTGGCCAACGAGGCCGTTGTCACTCTGGCTCTGGCGCAGGAAATCCTGAACGGCGGGAAGCCCGATGAGAGCCTGACCTCCAAGTTCACCTGCGAGTGCGCCTATGATACCAAGTCCTACAACAACGGCACGGGCATCATTCCCTCCTATCTGCTGACTCCCTCCGTGGTGACCAAGGACAACATCCAGAAGGAACTGGTTGACACCGGTTACTACAAGATGGGTACCAACGGTTATCCTGTGGCAGCGGGCTAAGCATTTGACCCCTGCAGCCTGAAAAGAAGAAGCAATGAAGGAAACGGGCGGGGCAACTTGCCCCGCCCGCTTCCTTACCATCCGGATGAGTTGCAAAATGCACAAGGAGAAAGGAGGGCGTCAGTTTGGAAGATTGCATTCTGGCCATGAAGAACATCACCAAGGAATTTCCGGGCGTCAAGGCGCTGGACAATGTCAATCTGGAAGTGCAGCGCGGCGAAATTCATGCACTGGTGGGGGAGAACGGCGCCGGAAAATCAACTCTGATGAATGTGCTCAGCGGTACATATCCGTATGAGTCCTACTCGGGGCAGATCATATACAACGGACAGGAATGTCAGTTCAAGACGGTCCGTGACAGCGAAAAAATCGGCATGGCCATTATTCATCAGGAACTCGCGCTGATTCCGGAGCTGTCCATCGGCGAGAATATGTTTCTGGGCAATGAGCGGAAGGGCCGCTTCAGCATCGACTGGGACGAGACCTACGCGCAGGCCGAAAAGCACATGAAGCAGGTTGGACTGAGGGATCGGGCCACCACGCTGATTAAGGATATCGGAACCGGTAAACAGCAGCTGGTGGAGATTGCCAAAGCCCTTTCCAAGAACGTAAAGCTGCTGATTCTGGATGAACCTACCTCATCGCTGAACGAGGCGGATTCCAGAATGCTGCTGGACCTGCTTCTCAGTTTCAAGAAGACTGGCATGACCTCCATCATTATCTCACATAAGCTGGCGGAGATTGCGTATGTGGCGGATAAGATCACGATTCTGCGGGACGGATCCACCATCGAGACCATTGATAATTCCGCCAGGAATATCGACGAGGCGCGGATTATCCGCGGTATGGTGGGCCGCGAGCTCACCGACCGATTCCCGAAGCGAAATCGTAAAACCAGCGCCACCCCCGTTCTGGAAGTGAAAGACTGGTGCGTTCACCACCCCGTCTATACGGAGAAAGAGGTTGTCAGCCACGTTTCCTTCCATGTCAATCGGGGGGAAATCGTGGGCTTCTCCGGTCTGCAGGGCGCAGGGCGGACGGAGCTGGCGCGGTCCCTGTTTGGACGAAGCTTCGGCACCGGAATTTCGGGATCGCTGCAAATCAGCGGGAAAGAAGTCAACCTGAAAAATGAGCGCGCCGCCATTGAGGCGGGACTTGCCTATGTGACGGAGGACCGCAAAGACAACGGTCTGGTCCTGATCGACACCATCGCAAGAAACAATTCCATGGCACGGCTGGAGAAAATCTGCAGCAAGCGGGGCGTCATCGACATCGACCAGGAGAACCAGGTGGCAGAGATGTACAGGGAAAAACTGGGAACAAAAACACCGACGGTGCAGCAGAACGTGGGCAATCTGTCCGGCGGCAACCAGCAGAAGGTTCTGCTGTCCAAATGGATGTTCGCTGACCCGGAGATTTTGATTATGGATGAACCCACCCGCGGCATTGACGTGGGTGCAAAATATGAAATTTACTGCATTATGAACGACCTGATTGCTCAGGGTAAATCCATTGTGATGATCTCTTCGGAGCTGCCGGAGCTCCTGGGAATGTGCGACCGGATCTACGTCATGAACGAGGGGCACATGGTGGGCGAGTTTTCTGACGAAGAGGCCACACAGGAGAAGATCATGACAACCATTCTTCAGTCTGATCGAAAAAGAGAGAGCGAGGCATGCTGAGATGATAAAGGAAAAAACGGTTCACGAGCCCGAAGCGCTTTCCGGGGGACGTGCCAGAATGAATTTCGTGTCCCTTTTGAAAAAGTATACGATGGTGATCGCGCTGGTCGTGGTTTTTGCCTTCTTCACATTCCTGACAAAGGGCAAGATGCTTTACGCACAGAACATCTCCAATCTGCTGCTGCAAAACGCCTACGTTTTGGTGATGGCCTGCGGCATGTTGCTGTGCATCCTGACCGGCGGCAACGTCGACCTGAGCGTCGGCTCCACGCTGTGTCTGGTGGCCGCGATTGCCGCGCAGCTGCTGGGGAAGACCAGTCTCAACGCGATTGTGGTGATCCTGATCTGCATGGCGGCGGCCACGGTAATCGGTGTCTGGCAGGGCTTCTGGGTTGGCAACATGCATATTCCGCCCTTCATCTGCACGCTGGCAGGCATGTTCCTGTTCCGCGGTCTGGGCCGTGTGGTGCTGTCCTCCAAGACGGTCAGCATCTCCAACGACCTCTTCCTGAAGATCTTTACTTCCTATGTCACAATCCCCGGTCTGGACAGCGGAAAACTCCACTGGTCCGCGATGGTTGTGGGAATTGTGGCGGCAGTTCTTCTGATTTTCAATACCATCAGCAGCCGAGCCAAAAAGGCGAAAAAGGGCTATGCCATGCCCTCCAAGATCAGTGCCTTTGCCAAGGTGCTGGTTATCGACGCGCTCATTCTTGTCTATTGCTGGAAGCTTGCCAACTATAAGGGAATTCCAGTTATGCTGCTGTGGGTGTTGGGCATTCTGAGCCTGTTCGCTTTCATCACGGCCAAGACCGCCTTCGGCCGCTATTTCTACGCGGTGGGCGGAAACGAAAAGGCCACAAAGCTGTCCGGCATTGATACGCGCAAGGTTTACTTCGCGGCGTACTGCATCATGTCCGTGCTGGCCGGTTTTTCCGGACTGCTGGTGGCGGCCCGTCTGGGCGCCGTCAACGGCGATACCGGTATGTCCTATGAAATGGACGCCATCGGCTCCTGCTTCATCGGCGGCGCTTCCGCATATGGCGGCTCCGGTACGGTACCCGGCATCGTGGTGGGCGCCATTCTTCTGGGGGTCATCAATCAGGGCATGTCCATCTACGGATTGGATAACAACTGGCAGTACGTGGTCAAGGGCGCCGTTCTGCTGATGGCCGTCATCTTCGACGTGGTGTCGAACCACAAGACCGGTAAGGCCGGCTGATTCAGAGGCATCTGCGGGCATCGAAACGGCAGCGGAAGTATGCTCCGGCTCTGCCGGGGCGTCAAGACTTACTTCAGGAGGACTGTCATGTTGTTTATTGGTGTGGATCTCGGAACATCCGCTGTCAAGCTGCTGCTGATGGACGGCGCCGGCAAGATCCTGAAAATTGTCTCTCGGGAGTATCCCATCGCATATCCCCATCCCGGCTGGTCGGAGCAGAACCCGGAGGACTGGCTGCGGGAGACCATGGCCGGTATCCGGGAGCTGACCGCGGACTGCGACCGTTCCCGGATCGCCGGAATCGGCGCCGGCGGACAGATGCATGGGCTGGTGGTATTGGATCGGGAGGACCGCGTTCTGCGTCCGGCAATTTTGTGGAACGACGGACGCACGGCGGAGGAGACCGAGTATCTGAACTCAGTCATTGGGAAGAAGAAGCTCTCGCAGTACACGGCGAATATCGCCTTTGCGGGATTTACCGCGCCCAAACTGCTGTGGATGCGCAGTCATGAGCCCGAGCTGTTCGCACAGATCGAGAAAATCATGCTGCCGAAGGATTATATCAACTATATGCTTACCGGTGTCCACTGCACCGATGTGTCGGACGCCTCGGGGATGCTGCTGCTGGATGTGAAAAACAAGCGCTGGAGTTCGGAAATGATGGATATCTGCGGCGTCAGGGAGTCCCAGCTGGCCAGAATTTTTGAGAGTTATGAGCCGGTGGGGACTTTGAAGCCGGAGACGGCCAAGGCACTGGACCTGCCGGAGAGCGTGGTGGTGTGCGCCGGTGCGGGAGACAACGCCGCGGCGGCGGTGGGTACCGCCACCGTAGGCGACGGGCGATGCAATATTTCGCTGGGTACCTCCGGTACCATTTTCATCTCCAGCCGGAAATTCGGCGTGGACCCACACAACGCGCTCCACGCTTTTGCACACGCCGACGGAAGCTATCACCTGATGGGTTGCATGCTCTCCGCCGCGTCGTGCAACAAGTGGTGGCTGGAGGAGATTCTTCGCACGAAGGAGTATTCTGCGGAGCAGAGCGGCATCACCGATGACCGGCTGGGTCGCAATCCGGTATTCTTTCTGCCATATCTGATGGGAGAGCGGTCTCCCCACAATGACCCCGCGGCTAGGGGCACGCTGATCGGGATGACCATGGACTCCGATCGCACGGACATGACCCAGGCGATTCTGGAGGGCGTGGCCTTTGGCATGCGGGATTCTCTGGAGGTTGCACGCCTGCTGGGAATCGACATCCAGCGCAGTAAGATCTGCGGCGGCGGAGCAAAAAGCCCGCTTTGGCGGCGAATTTTTGCCAACGTCCTGAATTTGGAGATCGATACCGTGGAGACCGAGGAGGGACCCGGGTACGGCGGCGCCATTTTGGCCGCTGTGGCCTGCGGCCGGTACCCCAGCGTTGAGGCGGCAGCCGACTCGCTGGTGCGGGTGAGGGAGACCGTCATTCCCGATCCGGAGATTGCGGCGCGCTATGAGGACCGATATCAGAAATTCCGCCGGATTTACCCGGCCGTGAAGGCGCTGTTCCCGACACTCTATGAGGAAGTCAGGTGAAAACCATGAATCACTACGACACGGAAAAGAAGAATCGGGCCAATCTGCATGCGACGTTGCGGGGCGTGGTGGCGCTGTACCTGATCTACATCGCCCAAAAGCTGGTGAGAAATGTATCCACCGGAACCACAACCATGCCGGCGTGGGCTGCCTGGCTGATCGGGGCCGCGTTTGCGGCGGCGGCGGTCGGCTTCGGCGTCTACGCCTGGCGGGCCTACAGAAAGGATCTGGTCGCGGCCAAAATGTCTGATGAGTCCGAAAGCGAGGAGGATGTGTAAAGCCCGAGGGTCTTCCGACCTGAGGACGTATGCGCAAATCGTTAAAAGAGAAGGGTGACTCCATGAAAATTGAATCTGTGAACGGTCCTGCGTTTGTGCCGTACGGCAAGGTGCTTTCGGGTTATGACACGGCGGAGCTGCTGCGGGTATTGGAGACGGTGACGCCGCTTCCGGAGGGAGTGGAATACGTTCCCTCCCAGCCGGAGCTGGAAGCGCTGCCCGCCGCGAAGGTCCTCATGAACAACGCCTACGGCGGCATGCCGATTCAGCTGGGCTGGTGCAACGGACACAACACAAAGCTCAACTGCCTGGAATACCACCGGGACAGCGAGATCAATCTGGGCACCCAGGACTTCATCCTGCTTCTGGCTCGGGTGGACGAGTTGGACAACAGCCGCCTGGACACAACCAGAGTGCGGGCCTTCCTGGTTCCTGCCGGAATGGCGGTGGAGGTATATGCCACCACGCTGCATTACGCACCATGCTCCGCGAAACCCGGTCAGGGCTTCCGGGTGCTGGTAGTGCTGCCCCGGGGCACCAACGGTCCCAGACCGGAGCTGACGCCGCTGAATGCGGAGGACCGCAGGCTGTGGGCCTGCAACAAGTGGCTGCTGGCCCACCCGGAGAGCAGCGAGGCGGGGCAGGGCGCCGTTGTGGCGCTGGACGGTGAGAATATCGACATTGCCGCCGACATCGCTGCCCGCTGAAACGAGAAAGGAGTGCTGAAAAGCATGCTGACAAATATTCCTGAAGTAAAACTTGGCATTATCGCGGTTTCCCGCGACTGCTTCATCATCTCCCTGTCCGAGCGGCGCAGGGCCGCAATTGTAGAGGCCTGTAAGGCCAGGGGAATGGATCTTTTTGAATGCGGAACCACGGTGGAGAATGAAACGGACATGCTCAAAGCCGTGTCCCAGGTCAAGGACGCGGGCTGCAACGCGCTGGGGGTCTTCCTGGGCAATTTCGGCCCGGAGACTCCCGAAACCCTGATCGCCGCCAATTTTGACGGTCCCGTCATGTACATAGCGGCGGCCGAGGAGACGGGAAAGGATCTGATCAACGGGCGGGGTGACGCGTTCTGCGGGATGCTGAACTGCTCGTATAATCTGGGCATGCGGCATCTGAAGGCCTATATTCCCGAATATCCCGTGGGCACTGCCGACGACCTCGCCGGAATGATTGCAGAGTTCGTACCCATCGCCCGGGCGCTCATCGGCGTTTCCAACCTGAAAATTATTACCTTCGGCCCGCGGCCCCAGGACTTTTTTGCCTGCAACGCGCCCATCCGGGGCCTGTATGAGCTGGGCGTCGAGGTGGAGGAGAACTCTGAGCTGGATTTGCTGGTGGCCTATCAGGAGCATAAGGACGATCCCAGAATCCCTGGTGTCTGTGCGGATATGGCCGGAGAGATGGGCGAGGGGCGCTATTATCCGGAAATGAGCGTGCGCATGGCGCAGCTGGAGCTGACGCTGCTGGACTGGGCGGAAAGCCACAAGGGATCCCGCAAGTATGTGGCGTTTGCCGACAAGTGCTGGCCGGCATTCCCAAAGGCTTTCGGCTTTGAGCCGTGTTATGTTAACTCCCGCCTGGTGGCACGGGGCATCCCCGTGGCCTGCGAGGTGGATATTTACGGCGCCCTGTCCGAGTACATCGGAACCTGCATTTCCGGTGACGCCGTAACCCTGCTGGACATCAACAACTCCGTCCCCGCGGATCTGTATCACGAGGACATTGAGGGGAAGTTCCCCTATCAGCTCTCGGACACCTTCATGGGCTTTCACTGCGGCAATACCCCCAGCTGCAAGCTGTGCGCAGACCGTGCCGTAAAGTACCAGCTGATTCAGCACCGCCTGCTGGAGCCGAAGGACTCCGAGCCGGACTTCACCCGCGGTACGCTGGAGGGGGACATCGCTGACTCTGACATCACGTTTTACCGGCTGCAGTGCGACGCCGAGGGGCAGCTGCGATCCTATATCGCACAGGGCGAGGTTCTACCGGTCAAAACCCGATCCTTCGGCGGCATCGGCGTGTTCGCCATCCCCGAAATGGGCCGCTTCTATCGCCACGTTCTGATTCAGAAGCGATATCCCCACCATGGTGCGGTGGTATTCGGGCACTATGGAAAGGCGCTGTTTGAGGTCATGAAGTTCCTGGGTGTGACGGATATTGCCTACAACCAGCCCAAATCCCTGCCGTATCCCTCGGAGAATCCCTTCGCCTGAGAATATTGAACACGGGAGGTGGCGGCTACGGACCTGGAGACGATTCAGCGGCTGTACGGGGACTATCTGGAAAAAACAGAGGAGCTGGAACGGCAGCGCAAGCCCGGTGACGGGCTGCTGGGAATGGGCGGAGGTCCGGATCAGGACGCGTGCCACGACAAGTTTGTGGGAGATCTGACCGCCGCCATGGAGGAGCTTTCTCAGTCAGGCGCACCGTCCGGCGCTCTGCGGGCCATTCTGGAGTACATGTATGAAATTCCGCTGAGACATCGGGACAATTCGCTGGCCTATTGGATGCTGCTGGCGGTTCAGGGTCTGACTGCGGAGCTGGTTTCCCACTTGGGGGCGCGGGACGCATCGGAGCTGCTGCGCTGGTTCCGGGATGCGTATCCCCGCTTTGAGCGGATGCCCGCTCAGAAGAAGGTGCTGTCCGCACTGAAGGCACGGGCGTAATTCCGGAGTCCCCGTGAGCCGGTGACATGGTACGAGATTCCTGAATATCAAGAAAAACTGACAGCCGAAAATTTTCGGCTGTCAGTTTTTTCGCTTTTTCTTTGAAACCTGACATCGGTGTGCTATGATAAGACACAAAAATGACCGTACGGCGGACAGAATATCACTGAAGGGGAACCGGGCCGCCGCCGCGGCATCTTCCCCGCGGAAAAGAGACCGGGGGATCGAAATGAGATATCTATCATTTAAACAAAAACTCATCCTCATCGGAGTGATCCCGATCATCATTTTGGGAGTGCTGATCGGTTCATTTACCTATCACGATGCAAAAAATATTGTGACGAACTCGCATAAGGCGGTTATTGCCGATACGGTGTACCGAATTGACGTGAATCTCAACACAAGGGTGCGCTATGTCACCGGATCCATTCGCGCCGCCACGGAGGACCGTCTGGCGGAAAACCTGATTCAAGCCCACTATGCCGGCGGGGTCAGTCCCCAGATGACGGCGGAGATGAAGGCCTACTGCGGGAACATGACCCGTGCCTTTGACGCGATCTCTTCCATCAGCGTCATTGCCGACGATCAGCTGCTGTACTCCACGGATCAGAATCAGAGGTTCAACCGCGAGATTGCCGGCGCATATTATCAGAATGCCATCGGAAAGCCGGACAAGATTTTCTGGTCCAATCTGGGGTCCAGCATCTTTTTTAAAGAGAACGGAGAGCGGACGGAGGTTCTGGCGGCCTACGGCGCCATCAAGGGAGACGACGGCAGCGTCATCGGACTTCTGGTGGTGGAATTCCTGCCGAACTCCTTCAACAACCTGCTGCTCCAGAACCAGGAGATTCTCAATTTTCAATACACCTTTATGGTGGACCGCAACGATCAGATCATCTGTGCGGACATCAATGGATACCCAAGCTACTGCAGCATCATCGAGAAGAAATTCAACGAGGGAACCAGACGGTTCGAATTTGAGTGGAACGGCGAGCAATACTATGCCTGCGGCCAATACAACGGACTGACCGGTTGGAAGACGTTTTCGGTGATCAGCGTCCGCAATCTTTTTGCTGATTCCGACGCGCTGAAGGAACACATTGAAATTCTGCTGGTCGGCGCCGTGTCCTTTATGCTGCTGGCGATCTTCCTCATGTACCATTCCATCACCCGCCCGCTCAATGACCTGGGCTGGGCCATGCGGACGGTGCAGGAGGGGAGCTTCGGACTTCAGGTCAAAAATGACCGGCGCGACGAGATCGGCCGGCTGATGGACTCGTTCAATTATATGTCGAATAAGATCGACCTGCTGATTCAGGAGGTTTACGAGGGAAAGCTGGCGCAGAAAAGCGCCGAGATCGAGGCACTTCAAGCGCAGATCAATCCCCACTTTCTCTATAATACCCTGGACTCCATCAACTGGATGCTCATCGACCGGGGGGAGGAGGACATCAGCCGGATTGTCGTCGCGCTGGGAAAGCTCATGCAGTATTGCATCGACACCGACGACGCCCTTGTGATGCTGGAGCAGGAATATCAGTATGTGCAGGACTATCTCTGTGTGCAGAAGAATCGGCTGGAGGACAGGCTCCAGTATTCCATGGAAATTGAAGAGCCGATGAAAAAACGGATGGTTCCCAAGCTGATTCTCCAGCCTTTGGTGGAAAATTCCATCAAGCACGGGATCGAGCCGTTTGACAAACCCGGGCTGATCTCCATCCGGGCATACACCCGGGACGGAAAGGCGAGCATTTCCGTGCGGGACAACGGCTGCGGCATGAGCGAAGAGCAGATGGACGCGCTCCGGAATCCGGAACTTCAGAGCGGAGGACGAACGGGGATCGGTGTCGTAAATGTGGAGCGGCGGCTGAAGCTGTTCTTCGGGGAGGAAAGCAGACTGGTCATCGAAAGCGTCCGGGGTGTGGGAACGGTGATGACCATTGAGATTCCGGAGGGGCAGAACGGAGGGACACTATGAACATTCTCATCATCGATGACGAACCAAAGATCAGAAACGGTCTGACCAAACTCCTGAGTACCCATGAGGGCTGGGCGGTTTCCGGCGCGTTCGCGGACGCGGCTTCCGCTCTCGGTTTTCTCTACGAATCGGAGACGGATGTGATTATCAGCGATATCAAGATGCCGGGAATTTCCGGTCTTGACATGATCTCCCGCATCCGGGAGCGGAACCCCCGGATTCCGATCATCATTCTCAGCGGGTACGGAAACTTTTTGTACGCCCAGCGCGCCATCGAGCTGGGGGTCCGGCGATACCTCACAAAGCCGACCAACACCCGGGAGCTGATCGCCGCCTTGGAGCAGGTGGAGTCCGAGCTCCGCCGGGAGACGGAGGATCTGCAAAACGAAAACTCCGTCACGGTATCCAATCTTCTGGTTTTGCGGGCGGTTCAGTTTCTCGAGAGCCATTACCCGGACCGAATCGGCCTGAAGGATGTGGCCAGTGCCCTCTTTATCTCCCCCAACTATCTCTCAGAGCTCTTCAAGCGGCACACCGGGCAGAATTTCTCCGACTATCTGCTGATGCTGCGCATGGAGAAATCCAAGGCCCTTCTTGCCAATGTGGCCTATAAGGTCTCCGATGTTGCGGGGTTGGTGGGTTTCAGCGATTCACGCTATTTCAGCAGCGCCTTTAAGAGATTTTCCGGCATGACGCCGATGGCGTATCGCAATCTCTGCGCAGGGGGAGAAAAGTAACCCGCAAAAACCGGGGGAAGAGCTGATCTTCTCCCGGTTTTTAGCGGATGGGAGCAAAAAAACGCGCCTACGGTTCTTCAAAATGGATGAAAAAAGGTATTACCGTATGATTTCAAACAAAATCGTAACAGTTACACATTGTATATTCTGCCACAAAAATTAAAATAAAAGCTATAGCAGGCAATGCAGATTGCCAAATGCAAACCGAAGCCCTGAAAAAAGGGCTGCGGTGGAATTGGAGGAGAAAAGAAAATGAAAAAGCGCTCCCTTATTGTGGTCATGTTGCTTCTTGCGATGATCGCCACCCTGACGGGCTGCGGCAGCTCCGCATCGACGAGCCAGGGCTCCGCATCTGCCGCCTCATCGGGCAAGGCCAAGGAGGCCGCCGACTATAAGATCGTTCTGGTTCTGCCCGGCGCAGTCAACGATCAGGGTTGGAACGCCTCCAACTACGCGGGCCTGCAGGCCTGCAACAGCGACCTGGGCACCAACATCGAATACCTGGAAAATGTTCAGTCCGCCGACTTTGAGTCCACCTTCCGGGAGTATGCCGAGCGCGGATATGATCTGGTGATCTCCGCCGGCTCTCAGTTTGACGAAGCGGCTGCAACCGTTGCGGCAAACTATCCCAATACCACCTTTATGGTCGTCAACGGTTCCAACTCCGACCTCGATAACCTGACCCCTGTTTTCCCCAAGGAGTATGAGGCCAGCTATCTGGCGGGCATCATCGCGGGCAACATTTCCACGACCGGCAAGTTCGCCATGATCGGCGGCGAGTCCAATGAGGCCATGGAGCATCTGATGTCCGTGTACGGCAAAACCGCCGTCTCCATCTGCAAGGAGAGAGGCATCTCCGACGCTTCCTACAACCTGGCCTATGCCAACAGCTGGAGCGATGTAGCTCTGGGCAAGCAGATGGGCGAGAGCATGATCGACCAGGGTGCCGACGTGATGTTCACCTATGCCAACGAGCTTGGCCTGGGCGCCATTGATGCGGCCATTGAAAAGGGCATCAAGGTCGTCGGGTATTCCTCCGACCAGACCACCATCGATCCCAACACCGTTGTCGCATCCATCAGCTTTGACTTCGCCGCGATGTACAAGTGGGCCATCGGTGCCTATCTGGACGGGACGCTGAAGGGACACGAGGTTCACGAGGTCGGCATCAACGAGGATATCTTCGTGCCGGTGTTCACGGCCAATGTTTCTCAGGACATAAAGGATCAGGTCAACAACGCCATCACCGACTACAAGGCCGGCAAAGTGGATCTGAAGACCCTGTTCGACAGCTGAACCTGAATCTGTAACTACATCGGCAGTCCGGTGCGGAAGGCTACGGCCAGACGCGCCGGACTGCCCGGAAAAGTGCCTGCGGCCATGCCGCCCCCAAACCGGGCGGCAACGATTGACGAAGCAGGCACTTTCACCATAAGAAGGGGAAATGACATGAGCACTCCGGTTGTGGAATTGAGAAATATTTCCAAATACTTCGCCAAGGTCATTGCGAATAAAAACGTCTCCTTTTCCGTTCAGAAAGGGGAGGTTGTGGCTCTGCTGGGCGAAAACGGCGCGGGCAAGAGCACCATCATGAAAATCCTGTACGGCTTGTATAACGCGGATGAAGGGCAGATTCTCATCCGCGGAGAGGAGCGGTCCGTCCGCTCTCCCAAGGATGCCGTGACCCTGGGGATCGCCATGATTCAGCAGCATTTTTCTCTGGTTCCGACCCACACGGCCACGGAGAATATCATTCTGGGCAACGTGAAGGGAAAAATTGCGCTGAAGCAGTACGACGAGAAGATCCGGACGCTGGCCGAAACCTATGGCTTCGACGTGCCGGTGGATGTGAAGGTCGGCGAGCTGGCCGTCGGCGTTCAGCAAAAAGTCGAGATCCTGAAGGCGCTGTATCTGAATGCGGAGATCCTGATCATGGACGAGCCCACCGCGGTTCTGACGCCCCAGGAATCGGACAGCCTGATGAAGTTCATCCGAAACTTTGCCGCCCAGGGCCACTCCGTCATCTTCATCACCCACAAACTAAAAGAGGTCATGGCTGCGGCAGATCGCATCGTCGTCATGCGGGACGGGGCGGTTGTGGGAAATGTCCTCAAGAGCGAAACCAACGAACATGAGCTGGCAAAACTGATGATCGGCCGGGCGCTGGATGCCGTAACCCGTGCCGACGCAGGCGTGGTGCCGGAAGCGCAGCCCCTGCTGGAGCTGTCCCACGTTTCGCTGACCCGTAAGGGAGAACCGGCGCTGCTGGACGATGTGTCGTTCAGCGTGCATGCCGGAGAGATTTTCGGAATCGCCGGCGTCAGCGGAAACGGCCAGGACGCCGTCTGTGAGGTCATCTGCGGCTCCCAAAAAATCACGGACGGGACGATTACCTTCTGCGGCGAAAATATCCGGGACAAGTCGGTGCGGGAGCGTATCGACGCAGGAATCGGATATGTGCCCGTGGATCGCTACCGGGACGGTCTGATTATGGATATGACGCTGGCGGAGAATATGATGCTCAAAACCAGCTTTGACAAGCGCTGGACGAATCGTGGCTTCCTGTCGCGGAAGCGGCTGAGCCAATACACCGGCGACATCATTCGGAACTATCGGGTGAAGGCCACCGGCCCGGACGAACCCGCCAAGAGCCTCTCCGGCGGAAATCAGCAGAAAATGGTGCTGGCCCGGGAGATCGACGTGGGAACCAAGGTGATTCTGCTCAACCAGCCCGCCCGGGGTCTGGATATGGGTGCCGTGGAGCGTATCCACGCCTCGGTTCTGGAGGAGCGCAAAAAAGGCAAGGGCGTGCTGCTGATTTCCACGGAGCTGTCCGAGATCTTTGAGATGGCGGATCGCATCGCGGTCATGTACAAGGGGAAGATCATGGGAATCTATCAGAACGGAACCCTTTCCACGGAGAAAATCGGGCTGCTGATGGCAGGGTACACCGAGGGAACGGAGGGGACTGAACATGAAGCGTAAAATGGGAGACGTGCTCCTCTTCAATATCGGGGCTGTCATTGTGGGCCTGGTCATCAGCGCCTGCATGCTGTTGTTTATGAAAATCAATCCGCTTCAGGTCAGTGCCCTGGCCGTTGGAAAGATTCTCTCGGACGGTTACACGCTGGGCGAGGTGCTGGTCAAGGCGACGCCTCTGATCTTTACCGCCCTGGCCTTCGCATTTACGTTCAAGGCCAATCTGTTCAACATCGGCGCTCAGGGGCAGTTTTATGCCGGTTCCATCGCGGCGGTGACGCTGTCGCTGCTGCTGGGCGATGTGCTCCCCAACCCAATGCTGATTTTGGTGGTACTTGCCGCCACGTTTGCGGCAGGCGGACTGGTGGGCGCACTCATTGGCTGGGCCAAGGCGCGCTTCAGCGCCAATGAGTTTCTCATCAGCATGATGTCCACCTATGTGGTCTCGGCGCTGATGCAATATCTGCTCCGGACAATCCTCCGGGAGTCCAAGGGTGAATACCTTCAGACGGACCCCATCTCGGCCAACGCCTATCTGGCCACCATCATCCCGGGAACCCGTGTGCATGTGGGCTTCCTGATCGCGATTGCCGCGGCGGTGGGCGTCTGGGTGCTGCTGTATAAGACACCGATGGGCTTCCGGATCCGCGCTGTGGGATGCAACGCCAACGCGGCGGAGATTGCCGGAATCTGCTCCAAAAAAGTCTTTGTCATCGCATTTCTCATCAGCGGCGGGCTTGCGGGCATCGCCGGACTGACGGAGATCAACGGCGTGCAGCACATGCTGCTGCAGGACTTCAACAGCTCCATCGGCTCCCTGGGCATCGGCATTGCGATTCTCGCCAACGGCAATCCCATCGGCGTGATATTTGCCGCGCTCCTCTTCGGCTTCCTGAATGTCATGGGAATCACGATGGGCCGCCTTCCGGGGTTCAACATCCCCTCCAGTATCATCGATCTGATTGAGGGCATCGTGATGATCTGCGTGATCGCCTCTTATTTCCTGCGGAACTATGTGGAGCTCCGGCGGGAGAAAAAGCTGCTGAAAAAGGAGAGTGAGCAGTCATGCTGAATATCCTGTACCGCGCAATTATGATGAGCACACCCCTCATGCTGGGCGCTTTGGGCGAGGTTTACGCGGAGCGCACGGGCATGATGGTGACGGCCATCGAGGGCATCTTCCTCATGGGCGCCTGGGGCGGCTTTGTCGGAACCTACCTCACCGGCAGCACAGCCTGCGGCCTGCTTCTGGCAATGCTCTGCGGACTGCTGACCGCCGCGCTCTACGGCGTGATTACGGTCTATATGCGTCAGCAGCAGATCGTCACCGGAACCGCCATCAATATTTTGGCGGGAGGCTTCTGCGCCTATTTTCAGCGGGTACTGTTCGGCATTCCCACATCACCTCTGAAAATCAGCGTTCTGCCCCGGATTGCCATTCCGGTGCTGTCCAAAATCCCGGTAATCGGTGAGGTTCTGTTCCGGCAGAACATCATGACCTATTTTGCGTTTCTGCTCATTCCAATCTCCTACTTTGTCCTGTTCAAAACCTCGCTGGGGCTGACGCTCCGCTCCACCGGTGAAAATCCGGAGGCCGTGGATGTGGCCGGCATCAACGTGAACCGTGTGCGGTTTTTAACGGTTCTGATGGCCGGCGTCATCGGCGGACTGGCCGGCTCGTTCTATACGGTCGGTTATCTGGGCATGTTTACCACAGGTATCATCGGAGGCCGGGGCTGGATTGCTTTCGCCATCTGCTTCCTGGGCAACTGGAACCCAAAGGGAGCCGTGATCGGAACGCTGGTCTTTGGACTTGCGGACGCCCTGTCTATCTTCATTCAGTCGGTCAGCGGCGGTTCGGCCTTCCCCAATGAGCTGATTATCGCCCTGCCGTATATCCTGACCATTGTCCTCACGGTCTGCCGCAAGAGCTTCAATGTCCCCGCGAAGCTGGGCGTGCCCTACTGCAAGGAGGGCTGAGCCCCTGCGCCCGAGATACGGAAAAAGAAACGAAGCCGGAGCATGTCAAAATGGCACGCTCCGGCTTTTCGCTGCTGTCCCGGGATTGGAACGCTCACTGAGCGGCTGCATATTTTCACCGGCAGGTGCATCATTTTTTGATAGCAATCCGCGCGTTTGTGCGCTATGATGGGAATAAGAAAGTCAACTCCTCCCGGACGGCGCCGTGGAGAGTCGGAGACGAAGGCAATTCCGGCTTTGCTTCCATTGCACCTGTGGGTGGTATTGGATGGCAAGCGCCGGAGACAAAATGAAGCGGGTGATTAGGGACTGTGAAAGGAGAACTATGGAATCGCTGAGAAATAAAAAGGGTTTCATTTGCGATATGGACGGTGTGATCTACCACGGCGATATGCTGCTGCCGGGGGTCAAGGAGTTTGTGGACTGGCTGTATCGCGAAAACAAAAAGTTTCTGTTTCTGACGAATGCCAGCGGGCGCTCGCCAAAAGAGCTCCAGCAGAAACTGAAGCACATGGGGCTGGAAGTGGACGAGAGCCACTTCTATACCAGCGCCCTTGCCACGGCCAGATTTTTGAGCCGCCAGAATCCCGGGTGCAGCGCGTATGTCATCGGGGATCACGGCCTGTTCAACGCGCTCTACGAAGCCGGAATCACGATCAACAACATCGACCCCGATTACGTCGTGGTGGGCGAGGGAAGCAGCTATAACTATGAAAGCCTCTGTAAGGCCGTCCGGCTGGTTCTGGGCGGAGCGAAGCTGATCGGCACGAATACCGATCTCACCGGCCCCACGGAGCAGGGACTCGTCCCCGCCTGCCGCGCGCTGATTGCGCCCATTGAGGCCGCCACCGGGCGGACCGCCTATTTCATCGGAAAGCCCAATCCGCTGATGATGCGCACGGGTCTTCGAATCCTCGATGTTCACTCCGAGGAGGCGGCCATGATCGGCGACCGAATGGACACCGATATCATCGCCGGGATCGAAAGCGGCCTGGATCCCATTCTGGTGCTGAGCGGCGTAACTTCGCGGCACAGTATGGAGCGCTACCCCTACCGACCGCGTCTGGTGCTCAACGGCGTCGGAGATATCGCGGACGAGTCGCACGCGGATGTGTAGTCGTTCTGCCTGCGCGTCAAACACGGACAAAACCCGCTCTTCCATCCCAAGATGGAAGAGCGGGTTTCCTTTCGCTTACAGGTCGGTGGGTTTCTCCCGGTTGAAGTATCAGGGTTTGCCCCGGGAGTGTTTTTATACGCAATGAATTCCTTCGGACAGCCCAAGAGCAAAGCTGCTTCGATGTCGGAAACACGGACATATCCACGCCGATTTCGCCGATGATGGCAATGGCGAAAATAGACTGAACACCCGGAACAGTCGAAACAAGATTGAGCTGGGGCAGATGCTTTTCCGCAACGGACGATATGAGAGATTCCAGATTGAGCTTACAAAGCGAAGACTGTGTTTAAAAGCAAGCGTTCCGTGATAGAGGAAGCGGCTTTTCCGTAAACATTCGAAAACACATCGTCCGGCTTGAGATTGGAAACAGTAAAGCAGTTCTGCGCACGGTTTTTCTTGCCGGTGGTGTAGTTGGGCAGTTTAAAACGATAGCGTACCAAGTCCCAAAACTGCCGAATATCTGGTGGAGGGATTTACCCCATCTGCTGTAGGATTGATGTTCGCAAATTCTTTGTCGTGGCCCGTATTGTCAGCACCAACAGTCAAGGCATTACCACCTGCAAAAGTCATTGCTTCTCGACCCGCTTCCTCAAGCTCAGTGTAACAGAAAACTATAATCTGCGCCACGGCGCAACGGTTTCATCCCGTTTTGTGCCTTGAGCTCAGCGAAAGGAATGGTCATACATATGAAATCATACGGCGTGTCGAATTGAAATGAGCTAGGCTTGCCGGTCTTGATCCAATCTTTCATGGAGATGACCGCGTCGCCTGCCGCCGCACCGATCGTCTCCGCCGCATACCGGCTGTTGCCGGTACCGGTAAAATACAGAATCATGACGGCCTCCTGAAATCTAATAGGCCCGTTGTACCACACCCGCCTTGAAAATCAACGGGCAAAGCAGAGGGAGAGGGCATGCGAACCGTCTTTGCCTTCTGCGGAACCTCCGGATGCCGGGGTCTGCATAACAGTTGTTCTGCCGTCGCATGATTTTGACTTGAATTGTGCGCCGGGACGGAGACGGGATAGCGTTTAAAAGCAGGACTGCCCCAATTGACAGCCCTGCTTTTAGACGCAGCGGAAAAGGCCGTGTCCGGCTCATTGCTATGGCGTGGGGAAAGCGGAATCCTCCTCCGCAGAGAGCTCCAGCAGATGCATGACCGAGACCTCGTAAGCGGTGCGCTCCTGAGAGCCATCGCCGGTGACCTTGGTGTACTGCCGGCTTTGAACCCGTCCCTCAATGGACAGCAGTTCCCCCACCGCCCGCTGGCTGACGGCAATGGCCAGTTGGCCCCAGGCGATGACCGGCAGGTAATCCGCCCGGCCATACCGGCGGGGCACTGCGATCATGAGGTCACAGATGCTCCTGCCCAGCGGTGTCCGCCGCAGGATGGGCGGTTTGCAGAGCGTCCCGGACAACAGAATCCGGTTCAGCGGCTCCGCGGAGACGACCTCGATGGTCATGGCGTAAACTGTCAGCACCAGACGGCTGCCCTCACCGGTTTTGTTGTTGAAAGACCGGAGCTGGCCGCAGACGTGCAGCATCGCATCCGGCACAATTTGGGGCAGCAGGGAGGAGGGCAGCAGGATGGGAAGCGTGTCCGCCTGCCCGGACAGCCGGGGGATTTGCAGGAGGAAGCGATAGAACTGGACTCCGTGGTTCTCGTGGGAGAGGGCGGGCTGACTGGCCGCCGTGCCGCACAGCTCTACCTCATTGTGACCGGTTTCGTTTGTCATACAGTACACCTCGGAAATTTGAATTAAGCTGAAATATTAATACACTGTATGCAGGGCCCGTCCCGGACAGACCTCTTTTCAAACCGGAGATTTCGGTTTATAATAATAGCCACAGTATTTCGGCAGCGGGAGGGATTATATGGCAGGCATCCTGGACTATCTGAACTGGCGCGGCGATCTGACCATGGAGCAATCACCGTTTAATGAGGTGGACAACCTGATTCTGGCGGAGCTGTCCTTTGTGGACTTTGAGGGTATTGTGCCCGCGAGCGGGGAAGGGAAGAGCGTGCGGCTTGCCGATGCGGCGGACGCGTTTTTCAGCCGGCAGGGAAAAGATGCCTCCCAAATCAGCATGGGGGTTCTTGTTCCCGACCAAATCCCCGTTATGCTGAAGAAAATGGCCGCCTGCCGTCGGTTTCAGGATATGCTGCTCAACTGCTTTGTGAATTGGCTGGACGCGGAAAAGGCGGGGCAGTTTGCCGCGCTGACCATTGAGGTGGGGGCCGGTACGGTTTACCTGTCCTTCCGCGGCACGGACGATACCATTGCCGGGTGGAAGGAGGACTTCCTGATCAGCTGCTTGCCTGAGGTGCATGCCCAGAAGATGGCTGTGGAGTATGTCAAGGCCGTAGCCCGCCAGTTTCCGCGTCGCAGGCTGATCCTGGGCGGCCACTCCAAGGGGGGAAATCTGGCGGCATACAGCGGCGTATACTGCCCGGCGTCCATCCAGCGCCGCATCGAGGGCGTTTACAGCAACGACGGCCCCGGCTTTCACGAGGATCTGCTGGAGCTGCCCGCGCATCGGCGGATCGAAGAACGGATTCACTCCATCGTGCCCAAGTCCTCCGTCGTGGGGATGCTGCTGGAGCACGAGGAAAATTACACCGTGGTGGACAGCAATCAGGTGGGGTTTCTGCAGCACGACGGTTTTTCCTGGGAGGTGATGGGCGATCATTTTGTGAAGCTGCGCCAGATCACCAATCAAAGCCGCCTGAACGATCTGGAGCTGACGGCGTGGGTCCACTCCATGCCGGTGGAGCAGCGGGAGAAGTTTGTGGACGCGCTGTTTGCTGTCCTGACCGCCTCCGGCGCGGCGACGCTGACGGATCTGAAGGGGGAGAGCTTAAAGGCCGTGAGCGCCATGGTCAGGGCGATGAAGGAGATGGATAAGAGCACCCGTGAGGGGCTGTTTAAATTCATACGTCTGCTGTTCCGGAGCAATCTCCGCCTGCTGTTGGAGAATATCCAGGAGGAGAGCGGAAAGATCACAGCCGCTCCGCTGAAAAAGTGGAGTCTGGAAAAGAAAAAGGAGGAAGAGACAGAATGAAAGCAATCGTCTATACGTCCGAGACCGGACACACCGCCCGGTATGCGGCGCTGCTGTCCAAAGAGATCGGACTGCCGGCCATGACCTTGCAGCAGGCAAAGAAGGCACTGCGCCCGAAAGACGAGATATTCTATCTGGGCTGGCTCATGGCCGGGGGTGTCAAGGGCTACAAAGCCGCCCAAAAGCAGTTCACCCTGCGGGGAGTGGCGGCGGTAGGGATGGCCCCCGCGCCCAACGGGTCCCTGTGGGACCGCGCCAAACAGGCCGGCGGGACCGTGGACGGTGCCCGGATCTTCTACCTGCAGGGCGGATATGCGGGGGATCGCCTTCACGGTGTCCATCGCCTGATGATGAAGACCATGGAATCGTCGGTGGGCAAGAAGCTGGCCGCGAAAGCAAACCGCACCCCGGAGGAGGATTCCATGCTGTCCCTGCTCCGTGACGGCGGGGATTTCGTCCGGGAGGAAAACCTGTCGGAAATTCTGAACTGGTTTGCCCAGGGCTGCTGAGAGAGCAAAACGGCACATTCCGAAGGGAATGTGCCGTTTCCTTTGGGGCGGGAGTTCAGTCCTGGCCGGGAACCTTGGGCAGCATTGCGAAGCTGGCCTCCAGTTCGGCGTCGGAAGGGATGGTGTCGGACATTTCTCCGTCGTGGAATTTTTGGAAGGCGACCATGTCGAAGTAGCCGGTGCCGGTGAGGCCGAAGACGATGGTCTTTGCCTCGCCGGTCTCCTTGCACTTGAGTGCCTCGTCGATGGCGACGCGGATGGCGTGGCTGCTCTCGGGCGCGGGCAGGATGCCCTCCACCCGGGCAAATTGCTCCGCCGCTTCAAAGACGTTGTGCTGCTCCACGGCCTGCGCCTCCAGGTAGCCGTCGTGGTACAGCTGGGACAGGATGCTGCTCATCCCGTGATACCGCAGACCGCCGGCGTGGTTGGCGGAGGGGATGAAGTTGCTGCCCAGCGTGTACATCTTGGCCAGCGGGCAGACCATGCCGGTGTCGCAGAAGTCATAGGCGAATTTCCCGCGGGTCAAGCTGGGGCAGGAGGCGGGCTCCACGGCGATGAACCGGTAATCTTTCTCACCCCGCAGTTTCTCCCCCATGAACGGAGCGATCAGTCCGCCCAGGTTGGACCCGCCTCCGGCACAGCCGATGATGATGTCCGGGGTGATGCCGTATTTATCCAGTGCGATTTTGGTCTCCACGCCGATGATGCTCTGGTGCAGCAGAACCTGGCTGAGTACGCTGCCCAGCACATACCGGTAGCCGGGTGTGGAGGTGGAGACCTCCACGGCCTCAGAGATGGCGCAGCCCAGGGAGCCGGTGGTGCCGGGATGATCGGCCAGGATCTTCCTGCCGATGTTGGTAGTCTCAGAGGGACTGGGTGTCACCGCCGCGCCGTAGGTCCGCATAACTTCCCTGCGGAAGGGCTTTTGCTCATAGGAGCACTTGACCATGAATACCTTGCAGTCCAGGCCGAAGTAGGAGCAGGCCATGGACAGTGCCGTGCCCCACTGACCGGCGCCGGTTTCGGTGGTCACGCCCTTGAGTCCCTGCTTCTTGGCATAATAGGCCTGAGCGATGGCGCTGTTGAGCTTATGGCTGCCGGAGGTGTTGTTGCCCTCGAATTTGTAGTAGATTTTGGCCGGGGTTTTCAGCTTTTCCTCCAGACAATAGGCCCGAACCAGCGGGGAGGGGCGGTACATCCGGTAATAATCCTGAATTTCCTGGGGGATGGGGATCTCGCGGTGGTCGTTGTCCAGCTCCTGCCGGATGAGCTCGTCGCAGAACACGGGGCGCAGATCCTCGAACCCCATGGCGGCCCCGGTGCCGGGATTCAGCAGCGGAGCGGGCTTTGTGAACATGTCGGCCCGCACATTGTACCAGTTCTTCGGCATCTCGTCTTCTTGCAAATAGATTTTGTAGGGAATGTTGTGGTCGGTGGTCATACGGTGTGCTCCTTTCTAATCTGTTCTCTGTTGAGGAAAAGCGTCTGCTGCTGCCCACGGCGGCCGGAGGGGAGAAACTCCCGCTCCTTACTGTGCCCTGAACGCAACAAAAAAAGACCCTCATCCACAAAGAGAACCAACGGTTCTCTTGGGACAAAAGTCTGTAAACTTCTGCGGTGCCACCCAATTTGGCGATTGCTCGCCCACTCGGCGACGTGCCATCACACGTCTTTCCCTGGTAACGGGGGAAAAGCCCGTCGGTGCCTACTTGCTGTTCGCGTTCGGTCCGCCCTCGACAGTCCATTCGGCAAATTGGCTTCTGCTGCACTCCCACCACCGGCAGCTCTCTGAAAGAACCCTACTCTGCGTACTCGTCTGCGTCATCGGTTTTTCATTTTGAACTTGCGCTGAGTATATACCACGGCGAATCCCACTGTCAAGCCTACAATAAAAGTTCGTACAATTTCCCGAATAGACCGGGATTTTTCAACGGAGGATTGGTAAAAAAAGCGGGTGCGGCCGCGCCTGACGGGTGGCGCGGCCGCCGGATATGTTCAGCCGTTGTTGCGGGAGCATTTCTCCGCGTCGATGGCCAGCACCACCATCAGCGCGCAGAGCGCGTCCCGGGGATCCTGCACGTCGATCACATAGGTGTCCGTCCAGTTCAGAAGCTCTTTGGTAATCGTCGCCACCGGAGCGCCGTCGGATGCGGAGATGGTGTAATCCCACTCCAGAAAGCTCCCGTCCACATGCCATCCGTTGCAGTCGATATCGTACTGGGGGTGAAAGAGTGAAAACTCTTTGGAGAGGGAGCCGATGCATTGATCGCGGAGATAGAGGTCAAATCGGGGCAGGAAAGTCAGTATCTTTTGCTGTACTGTGGCAAGGTGCTCTCCGGAGGCGTTCAGAACGTGGAGGCAATGACCCCATGCCAGCTGTCCCTCCACCGTGTAAACCGTATTGCCCTCCTCGTCATAGATGTCGTAGCTGTCAAACCAGGAAAAAAAACGCTGTTTGAATAGTAATCTCATGTTCGGACTCCTTATTGATATTTTAGTCAACCGAAAATTCCGCGGCGACAGGACAGCGGGTAACGGCCCCATCCGGAAGACTTTGCACAGTTACATACTTCACGATCCGGTATTTGCCTGCCGGCAGCACGCCACAGAAATTTCCCCAATTGAGCTGCAGGGAGATGCCTGCAGCGGGCTGCAGCTCATATAGCTCCATAGTGAAAACACCGTTGACCTGCCGCCAATACCAGGTGTCGTGAAATTTCTGCTGGAGGAAATAGTCAGAACCATATGTAAGAACGGAGGTTCCCCAGTTGGATAGCGTTGCCGCAGCGCCGGCGGCGGTTACGCTGCTCAGGGAGAACTCCACGTCCGCGTCCGGGGAGATCGTCACGGAGGAAATCTGCATCCCACCGTGGAAAGCGGCGTAGATCATGGCGTTCCCCTCCGCGGTATCCAGCGGCTCCGAGGGATTCAGCGCTCCGCTGCCGGAAAACCAAACGCCCCGGGACACGGCCCAAATCGCCGCAGGACGGCCCCACGCGGGGATGGCGGACCACCCGGGGGAAGATTCCGACTGCGGATCGGCTGCAGAGATATCTTCCGAATCCGCCTGTTCATAGCGGTAGAGCATCACCGCCGCCTGCAGCCGGGTAATGGGACTGTCCGGCTGGAAGTGTTGCCCGTCATACCCCTTGGAAATTCCCTGTGTCTTGGCCCAGCAGATGGCTTGATCAACGGAGGAATCCGCTCCCACGTCGGAAAAACCGGCAGTGGCAGTCCCGACGGCGGACGTGCTGTCGGACGTCTGAGCCGTTGCCGTATAGGAGGAATACAGAGAGGTAATCCATTCACCCCGTGTCATGGCGGCACTCTGCGCGGCCTGCGCCGAAGTACCCAGGATGGACGCGCTGAATAAGCAGACCGCGAATACGCAAAAATGTTGTTTCCGTTTCATGTAAACCCTGCCCCTTAATTGATATTATATATGATGCTGAGACGCTTTGCATCCCCAAAATGTTCCGGCTTGACCGCTGGGTTTTGTCTGGGGAGAAGACGGAACAAAATACAAGCATCCCCCGGCGGATTTTTCCGCCGGGAGATGCTTGCGTAATGTTAGCTCAGGCAATTTTCGTCTGCGAGGAGTGAATTTCTTTTGCAATGACAATCAAGCGGCCGTCTTTTCGGGAGTATTCGCAGGTGGAGAGCAGCAGCAGGTGGTCGCTGGACTGCAGATCCGCCTCAATCGGGTACAGGCTCTGACGGCTGCACTGGTTCAGAAAGTTCTGAAAATCCCGGTCGTCCTTCCACTCCGCACAATCTGAGAGATTCAGCGCGGTTGACGCGCCTACCTCCGCGCTGGCCTTGATCACCGCGGCCACCTGATAGATTCCGAATTCCGTCATTGTGTCGAAACGGATCGTGGAGTGCTTCGCGAAAAAGTCCGGATCCTCGTACTTGAGCAGGGCGGAAAACATGGTGCCGTCCTTCATGTTGTGCCCATAGAGGATGACGTTGCTGTCGGCGGAGGAGAGGCCGCACGCTCCGTCCGCAAACGGCACGCCGCAGAAATTGCGCTTTTTCTGAAAGTCACGCTTGAGATAGTAATACGCATCCTCCGGGGTCTGCATGACCGGATAGTCGATGGCAGTGCCGTCAATGCTGATCCAGCCGACGAAGTCGGTGTTCTGCTCCTTGAGTGCTCCGTAAACCTCCTGCGGGGTTTGGTCAGGAACCGGAGAGAAATTCTGCCCGGCCTGATCCTGCGTCCCGGTCTCCGCGGAAACCTGATCCCGAAGCGACTGAAAGGATTTCTCGGCCTGCCGTTTACTCTCATAACTCTGGAGGGTGAAAGCGGCGGAAACCACAAACATTACCCCGAACAGAAGGCACCCGATCATCGCCGCCCGCCGAAGTTTCATTTGGTGTCAAAATGGTCGCGGCGGCGGGGTCTGCAAACGAAGAACAGGCACACGGCAAAGCCCAGCAGCGAGGGAAGGAGGGCGGCAGCAAAGATTTCATAGATTGCGGGGACACCGGTTTTGGGTCCGTAGATGGATGTGCTGCCGCCGGACTGGGAGGAGTGAGACGGATTGTCGGCATCCTTCCCGCCGGCCGGGATGCCATTGTCGCCGATGTCCACTCCGGGGTTATTGGTGGTTGTGCCGGAAGAATTACTGCCCGGCGTAGTGGGAACGGTGGGCGTCGTGGCGGGGATCAGCGCGTTGTAGAAATTCACCTTTGCCCCGCTGACAGTGAGATTGACGGTCTGGGAGGAGGGAATTATGTAGTGATTGACAGTCTGAGCGGTGCTCTTTTCCGCAACGGTGTATGCTCCGACCGGCAGACTGCTGATGAGAATCACACCTGTAGAGTCCGTGGTAAACTCCTTGTGGTACCCGGTGGTGCCGGTGACCACAAAGGTAAATCCGGCCAGAACGCCGTCCTCTGAGGTTTTCTGAATGCTCAGGTTTCCGCGGGGACTATCGCTGGGAATTTGCTTATTCTCGATGACGATGCCGGCGCCGCTGTCGTCTTTCGTGATGACACTGTTGTTCTGATTCACGGTGACGGTATAGGAGGTGTCGGTATTGAGATAGTAGCCGGAGGGTGCGGATAGCTCGGCGATCACATAGGTGCCGTAGGGAACCTGAGTGAAGGTGAAGGACCCGTCGGTTTCGGAGAGCACCGTCCTGTTGTCATAAAGATTTGTCTTGATGAAAGAGGTGGTTCCGGCGGGGAACAGTCCGATGGTGGCGTTTGCCAGCGGCCTGTTCGAATCGGTGATTTTCTGTCCGGTGATGATGCCAAAGGGCTCGTTGGTGAATGCGTTGGCTTGAGTGTTATTGGTGATGACGCAGGCCTGACCGGCAGCAGTGATGGAAAAATCGTGCTGGATCAGGGCACCGGAGCTGTCGGTTTCGGCCAGATAGCCGGTGGGCGTGGTGGTCTCCGTGACATAATAGTTACCTGCCAGGAGCATCAGCGTTCCAGCCTGATTGCTGAGCACCGGCGCGTCCAGCGCATTTGTCACCGGATTCGTCAGCAGGCTGCTGCCCGCCCCGTTTGCGGCGGCGAGGGTATAAGTTCCTGCCGTTCCGCTTTCCGTCAGATAGGCCACCAACGTGTTGGTATCCTTCTGATAGACGGAAAATTCTGCGCCGGAGATCTTGCTGCCGCTGTAGGAGTCGGTCTTGGACAGAGAAACGGTGCCGCGGATGTAGTGATTGGTCAGCACATAGCCGCCGGTGGTTGTGTCCGTGGAAACGTCGCCTCCGGCCATAGCAACGGAATAAACGCCGCCGGAGAGCGTGATCGTCACGGTGACGGAGGCGATGGCTTCATACGCATCCGGCACGGTTTCTTCCAGAGTATAGGTTCCCGCGTCCAAATTGGAGAACGTCACGGTTCCGTCAGATCCGCTGGTGGCCGTCTGATCCTTCAGCTTTGCGCTCTTCAGCGTGAAGGCAACTCCCGCCAGGGCCGCGCCCGTGTCGGTTTTCTTGACGAAGGACAGGGAATAGCCGGCGCTCCCGCCGCCTCCGGGAGTTGCGTTATCCGGCGTGTCCTGAATCCTCTGCTTGACACTGCTGGAGGTGATCACGTTGACGGCCACTCCGCCAATGGTTCCGGGGTAAGAAGTCCCGGCCTTGGGGAACACATAGTAGTAGACGCTGTCGTCCTTTGCATAGCCGCTGGGAGCAGACGACTCTTCCAGCTGGTAGACGACGCCCCTCTTCAGGAAGAAAAAGTTCGCCAGGCCGCTGGAGGAAGTGGTTCGGACTTTGGTCTTGGCGGAGGTATCCCCCACCCAGGTTCCGCTGCCGTCATCCATCATGGGAGTCAGGGTGAACACTGCACCGCTCAGGGGATAGAGGGGTTTTCCGCTGCTGTCCAGCGCTGAGTTGGAGCTGGATTTCAGCACCTGCAGGAAAGGCGCTGTTGTCGCCGTCGCATAGCTGTCGGCGTCAAAACTAACGGCTCCCCCCGCGGTGGATTCGCCGGAACTGGCGCTGTTTCCCCCGTTCCATTTCAGCGTCACGGTATTTTTCATACTGGATGCATCCGCAGTTTCCACCACCAGGGTGTTCAGCGTGATGATCAGAGGGGTGGTCGCATACGCTGCGGGAACGGCAAAGGAGAAACCGGCGGAATTGCGGGTAGTGAAGCTGAGATTGCCGGTGATCTCGGTTCCCTGAGCGGCGGTTCCGCTGGCGGAGACCGTCGCGGAGTAGACGTGCAGGGAGTCGGTATCCAGCTCCAAGCAATCCACCAGCTGATCCGATATCAGCACGTCCGTCATATCGATCTGATCCGGATTGATTACGATGGTCCAGTCGGCGTAATCCACGGTCCCGCTCTCCCCGTAAGACGCGTTGTGGTGATAGGTGCCCGACTTCGCCACCACAGGCGTAGAAAAGGTTTGTGTCGCGCCGTCGCTGACATTGACCGCCTTTGTGGTGAGGTTCTCTCCGGTGGGGTCCACCACAGTACCGGTCAGCGTGCTGTTGTTGACAAGCTGGTGGCTTGCGTTTGTGATAAACACATCACTCCGGTAATGCTGATCCACAGTCGTTGAAAATACAAAGGTGAACTGGTCGCTGATTGTGGAGTCCTCCGGAAGAACCGCGTCGCTTCCGTTGCTGTCAAAGGAAAAGACGACGGCGTCCTTTGAATAACCGCCGGCGCTGGTGCCCGTCGCAGTGGAGACAGTGATGGTCAGGCCGTCGGAAAAGGTAATCGTTCCGGCGCCGTTTGTGACGGTATTGCCGGTAGGAACCACACTCCCGTTGCGGCTCACCGAGAGCAGCGAACCGAAGGTGGTGCCCTCCGGAAGCGCGTCGGTCAATACGGCACCCTTGATGGAGACATGGTTAGGATTCATTGTTACACGCCATTTGACGGAGTGATCGGTGTAATTGTACTCGGAGCCTACGCTGGTGCCGTTCTGCTTCAGTTCTTCCTTGGTCAGCAGGGAGTTGGAGAGGTTTGTACCGACTGAGGAGGTTTTTTCAACACTGTCGCCGTTGATTGTAGCATCAATCGTGGCGCTGTTTGAAACCTTTACCTTATTGGCTTGCTGGCCCAGAAGTGCCGGGTCCACCACGATGGTGTTCAATGTGAGCAGATATACCTCGCCTGCAGCCACATCGCCGAGATAAACGGTCAGGGTGGTCTTGTGTGTGGTGGAGTTTGGGGAAAGCGTGTAATACGGCGTTGAGGAACCCACCGCACCCAGCGGAATATTCGCTGCGGTGGAAGTGCCGGAGGCGGTCTTGACCTGATAGGCCAGGCTGGAAAACACCTGAATTCCGTCGTCCAGCTCGTCCGTGACGGTGGTGGTATTCAGCGCCTTGCCGCAATCATTGATCGTAAATTTCCACGCCATGGTCCGGGAGGCCGGCGTATAACTCCCTGCCGATTTTGTCATGAGTGAGTACGTTGCCGTAGCCTGTTTGTCGATGGTATAGGAGGGGAAGGTTATCGTCCCGGGATCGGAGCCCGAGCCGGAACCCGACCCGGAACCCGACCCGGGGACATAGCCTGCGGTATCCCACAGAATCTTGGCGGAGTTATCCAACGTTCGGTTCGTATATTCTCCCGCACCGGTGAGAGAGACCAGCCTGGTGAGATATTTGATTGTCAGAGGTGCGTTCAGATCCGCGGCCTTCAGCGGGATGATAAGTACGGCCTGGTTGTCGGCGGTTCCGGTTCCGTTGTTGTAGGTATAATAGACAGGGGAGGCAGTGTCCGAGTTGGAATCGTTCGCGCACCCGGTCAGTGTATTCAGATCTGCCACGGTCAGAGCGCTGAAAGCGGTGCTGGCTGAGACCTGGGTGGCAGTGCGCGAATCCCCGTTCACCGTAAAGGACAGGGTGTGCGGAGCGGTACTGTCCTGCGTGTCATACATATGGGTGGTGTCAATATTGGAGATGGTATCCACCAGATACACATGCCCGTTGCTGCTGAAATAGGTATTGGCCTTGATGGTCCACTGATAATAGTCGCCGTTAACACCAAACAGTTGCCCGTTTTTGGTCATGAAGATTCCCTGAAACGGAGCGGTGACCTGATTTGAGGTTGCCAGGGGAGTGGTGGAGCTGCCGCTTTTCAGCGTGGCGGTGTTGCTGAAGGTCCAGCTCACACCGTCCTTGTCGCTCACATACTCCTGATACCAAGCGGCAGTCAGGGCGGTGTTGACGGTCAGAGTAGCGCTGGTCAGCGCGTTGCTGCTGCCCTCATCGTAGGCAGGCAACGTGTAGGACAGAGTCCCGTTTTCGATAGTGTACTCTGTCGGAGTGAGAACGGTATCTCCCAATTTCACGCTGGTGACCTCCATTCCGGCGGGGATGGGGTCACTGATGGTCAGACCGTTTACCGTGGTGTCATCACTGGTGGCCGTTGCCGTAATCGCGTAGCTGAAATTGGGACTGTCGCTGTCCCGATTGGCAATCGCTTTGACCAGAGAGAAGGTCGCGTCAGATGGGTTTGAGCCGGAACCGCCGCCGGAAGGCGTCGCGGTGACGGTGACTACCCCGTCTTTAACGTCCAGCCCCGGGGTGGAGGGGGAGCCGCTGCTGTTTTGAATCTCCAGCTCCAGATTAGCCCTGCCGGAGACGTTGTCACGGTTATAGACGATTTTACTCAGCGAACAGGACACCGTTACAAGATCCGCGTTGTCGCCCGTGCCCACGTCCACGGTGTAACTTCCGATTTTTTCGGAGGGTTCCCCTTCCGCGGCATCGGTCCACAGATCGAAGGTCCCGGTTGCCGGAGCGGTGACGGTGCTGTCCAGCCGCAGGGCGAAGGTGAAACCGATGGGCGGCAGCGTGGTGTCACTCGCCGCCACGCATGCGGCGTCCTGCTCGGCGGTAGTGTTGCCGGCGTCCCCTTCACTCAGAGCTTCCAATACCGGCGTAACTTTTTCTTGCAGATAGCTGCTAGACAGATCGAAGGAGAAGGACAGCGTCAGAGCGGTTCCCGAGGCCGCGGCGTTCAGCTTCAGGGTTGAGAAGGCATCATTCAGATCTGCGGCGTTATCGGAGATCTTTGTCGCACCCTCGCCCAGCAGATCGAGCTGCGTGCTTCCGGCGCCCTGCACCTTCAGCGGGAGGATCTGAACGAGTAACATGAAACATAAAAGGAAGGCTGCTGCTTTTTTCATCTTTTTCAACGAATTCTCTCCTGTTCTTTTTAGGAAGGGAAAACCAACGGCTTGGCTTCCTCTCCCTTGATTTTTCCTTTTTTTCTACTTTTTCCTGAATTTTATGATAGTTGTAATGCTTGTCAGAAATTATTTGATCTGCCGATTAAGTAAAAAAAGTTATTATTTAATAATATATACTGGTTAAGCAGAGAAAGCTTGTTCAACATTTTCGACAGAAGCCGCAATTTTTGAAACGGTGAGGCGAGGATACATCGGTGGAGAATCAAAACGAAAAATAGCCGCCTGTTTGACAAATATGTAACCGAGTGATACTGTACAAATTGAAAAGAAAATATACGGGTGGATTCCCTTTTCACATTTTTTGAGCGGATGTGATATACTTGCGCGAATTGCTGGATGCCTCTTCACAGAGAATCATTGGAATTTTGGAAGTTTTGAGTGTGCAGAAGGGCTGGATCACGTTGACCGAACTTGCTGATCACGTGGAGGCCAGCGAGCGAACCGTCTCTGCGGACCTTTCCGTGCTGCGGCGCCGGTGGGGGCAGAAACTGCGGATTGAAATTTCCACAAAAAACGGAATCAGAATGGGAAATCAGAGTACCGGAATTTTGGGCAGTGTTCTGCTGGATCTTTTTAACGATTCAATGGCGCTGAACTGGCTGAAGGAGATTCTGCTCCATGCTGACAAGGGCACCAAATACTATGAGGAGAAGCTGTTCACAAGCCGTTCCACTCTAAACCGGCTGCTGCCAAAGATTAATAAGGTATTCGCCGGGCAGGGGATGTCGATTCAGTGCAGGAATGACAAATACCGGATAGTGGGTGACAATGAGCTGTTTCTGCGCCAGTTTTTCACGGGTTTTATGCTGGAGATGTACGGGCTGAATCTTCAAAAATATGACGTTGACGTAGATTTGGGCGTGCTGATGCGGATCATTCAGTCGGTTGAAAAGCAAAACCGGAAGTTCTGGTCATACGCCATGATGCCTGGAAACGATATTACCGATACATACCTGATGGCCTTTTTCGTGGTCTCTCTTGTGCGGGAGGAACAGGGATTTGTCATGGCATCCAATGGCTCGGAGGAAACGAGGATCGCCCCGGAGGATCTGGCCTACCTCAAAATCCGGTTTCCGCATGTTACGAAAGAAAGCCTTTGCCCGATCAATCAGTTTATTTACATGATTTATAACGGGTGGGAGTCCGATGCGGAAGAGAAGCTGGTAGCACGGGAGGCAGAGGCGTTTTTTGAACGGCTCTTTGCCCGCACACATATGAACCCCAGCGACGGTACGCGGGAACAGCTGTGTTTTATCCTCAGCAGCCTTTATTTGACGCAGAAAATCCGCCTGAAGAGCACTTCACTGCTGTTTGACCGGATCTATTATTTTTCCCGCTCCTTTCAGCGGTCCAATTCGTTTTTATACCGGATCATTGAAGAAGATTTGCAATTATTCTGCAAAAATGTGCAGTTTGACGTGATGCCCAGGCTGCAGGATATTCTGTTCTGGATGTGCCGGGCCTACCCGGAGCTAAGTCAGTACACCCAGCCAAAGACCGCACTGATCATCAGCGACTTCGGAACCGCTCACGCCGCGTTCCTCGCCTCGGTGATTACATCCTTCTTCAATCGCGGCGACATCGAGGTTCTCCATGTCACTGCCACAACCAGCGCGGATGCGTTTGCCTCCGGCGGGCTGAACCGCTACGATATGGTGATCACCACCGTGCCCGATTTACCGGAAGCTCATCAGAATGTCATTCTGGTGGACGATTATCCAACCAGCGAAAACCTGCTGAAAATTTTTGCGGTGCTTTACTGCTCCTGAACACGCGGAACAAAGCACACGGCGGCCGCACCTTTTTGNGGTGCGGCCGCCGTTTTTTTTCTGGAAAACGCACATTAACGGGAATCGCTGCATACAATGGAAGCCGGATTGGCGGGACTGCCGAAGAATTTCTGCCCGAAGGCGGGGAGGCCCTGGGTGAAGTTTTTAAAAACCGCTGTATCCGTAAAATACTCCTTTAATTTGTCAACAATACTACCACAAATCCGCCGAAATTTCAAGTCTTGTTCCATTTGCCTATCGGGTGTAGAACGAGGGAGAGGTGATTCTATGCAATTTTCAATGGAACCGGCACAGGCGCAGCTGGCCCAGACGATCCGGGAGCTGGCAGCCTGCAATCGGATGAGCGAACGCTACGGTCTCACACTGGCGCCGGGACAGATGCGCTCGCTGGCGGAGCGCCGGTCCGAAGCGCTGCGAAATACCGGCAGGGTGGAGTTCGGCGGAGGAATTCTCCGGGCGCTGATTTACACCTTCTGTGATTCCCCGGATCTCCGACAGGAGGACTACGAAGCCACGCTGACGGAGCTGCAGGATCTGTTTTACTGGTTCAAAAACGAGACGGGGGACAACCTGAGCGACGATGAGCTGCTGCACGCCATGCGCGCTGTCTTTGACCGTGCCCACGGCGCGCTGGAACGTCTGGTTGACACACCGCCGGAGATGCTGTACCGCATCGCCCGGGGAGAGGGTCCGGAGGAGCCGCCCCGCGAGGACGAGGAGGACGGCGATGAATGAGCTGACCCGCTCCGGCCAGCCTCTGACGCCGGAGGAGCAGCTGTCCTTCCAAATCTGGATGTGGCGGCTGCTGGTGCGCCAGACGGCGCTCTACACCATGGGAGACAGCACCTCCGTGCCGCAAAAGACGGCGGAGGAGCTGCTGCAATCGCTGCTGTATACCCTTGGGGCGGAGGAATCCGCGCCGGATCGAATCCGGGAGCTTCTGGCAGCTGACCCGGAGGCGGCGTACGCCAGAGGCGTGCGAGCGCTGGAAAAAAAGTCTGCGGAGGTAAAGGCGCTGTGGGAACAAGTTTGCCTGAGTCTGCCCAACCTGGAAAACCAGTCCCTGCACGACACGCTGAGCAGCCTTCAGGGGCTGTGGAAGCGATACGACCACCGCTATTTTGCGCATCAGATTCCGGCGGATATAGATTATCAGCTCAGCTGTCCGGTGCCGGAGACACTGCAGGGCATGGATTATGTAAATGAGTATCTCCGCCGTCTTTTGGCGGAGAACCGGTTTCTCTGTCGGTTCGCGCCGGATCGGGCAGTCCGCGTGCTGCGCAGCAGCTGCCCGGACTATCGGGGACTGCTCATCAATCTGTTTGAGCCGGTGGCCGTCAACGCCATGGGCCTTGCTCTGATGGGCCGGGACCCCCTGGCACTGGAGATCACAGATGCGGACCGGGAGGCGATCCTGATGAAACTCGGACCCCGGCCCGGCACGGCACTGGCGGCCGCCGTCCGCCATCTCTGCGAGACGCTGGAGATCCGGGACCCGGAGGAACGGCGTTGCCTGGTTCGGCTGGCGGCATCGCTTCCGCCCCGCATGCAAGCCGCACAGGAGCGGGGAGACCTGTCCGCCATCTTCCTGTCACTGGCCGATTACTGAGGAAAGAAAATCGGTTAACTTTGGGCAAATTATGCTTGACAAACGAGAGAATTGTGTTATTGTATTAAAAGAGTAATACAAACGGATGCGGATTGGAGCACTGTCTGCCGATGCGAGCCGAGGCATATCCAAAGAGCCGTGAAGGAGTGATACGGATTTTTTGGATTCCGAGTGCCTGCACCGGAGGAGGAAAGCGCAAAACTGTAAACATTTTGAAAACAGAGTTGGCGGTTTTCTTGACGGAGTGATCCGGCGGCGGTATTCTAAGCGCATCCAAAGCGAATCCTGAAGCAGCCTTTCCATGTGAAAGGACAATTGAGAGAACAAGGTGAAAAAAGATGGAAGCAAAAATCCCCGAAGATGAGCTGACGCAGGAGACGTCTGGCCCTGTGTTCAGCGAGGAGATGACCGTCCCCGCGGAGGAGCCGGTCAAGGTTAAGATCCCTAAAAAGAAGAAAAAACACCGCTGGCTGAAGGTTCTGATCGTACTGGCCGTACTGGGAGCCGCGGCGGCGATTCTGGTGATTCGCACCCGGAACAGCCAAAGCGGACAGGTCAGCAGCGACTATCTGGTGGATGCGGCGGAGCGCCGGGATCTGACGGTCAGCGTGTCGGGTACGGCGACGCTGGAGCCCGCGGATTCCTACAACGTGACGTCGCTGATCTCCGGCGAAATTCTGAGCGCTCCCTTCGAAGAGGGGGATCTGGTGAAAAAGGATAGTCTGCTGTACTCCATTGACGCCAGCACTGCCCAGAATTCCGTCAGCAGTGCGACGATCGGCGTGGAGCAGGCACAGATGAACTACCAGCAGATTCAGGATTCCATGAAACCCTCCGCACCGCAGGCGGGTACCATTGACGAGGTCTATGTCAAAAACGGAGACTCCATTGCGGCAGGCGCCGAGCTGTGCCGGATCCTGACCAGTACGGATCTGTACGTGGATTTTCTGTACGATGCCGATGTGGCGAAGAATTTTTACACCGGTGAGAGCGCCAATGTATTCATCAGCGGATTTGACGGCAGTACCCCCGGTACAATTCTCACGATTTCCAACGCCTCCTTCCTGACCAGCACCGGCCGGAATATGTGCACGGTGCGGGTGAAGCTCACCAATCCCGGTGTGGTGGCCGACAGTCGGACGGGTTACGCCATGATTGCCAGCAACGTGAGCTATGGCACCACCACGATCTCCTATACCGGGACCAGCACGGTGTACGCGGCCGCCAGCGGGACGGTCTCCAACTTCACCAAGCTGGCCGGCAGCAAGGTGGCCCAGGGCGAGGTGCTGTGCTCCGTGTCTTCCGACAGCCTGAGCGTCCAACTGAAAAACGCCAAGCTGGCCATTGAGACGGCCAAACTGAGTGCTTCCACCGCCAAGGACAGCATGGACAACTATACGATTAAATCCCCCATCTCCGGCACCATCATCGAAAAGAAATTCAAGGCTGGGGATAAGCTGGACGTCACATCCTCCGGCACATTGGCTGTGGTCTATGATCTGAGCTATTTGAAAATGGATATGAACGTGGACGAACTGGACATCAGCAAGGTGAAGGTGGGGCAGACGGTCGAGATCACCGCAGACGCGCTGATCGGACAGAGCTTTACCGGCACGGTGGATAAAGTGAGCATCAACGGCACCACCGCCAACGGCGTCACCACCTACCCGGTGACGATCACCATCCGGGATTTCGGCAATCTGCTGCCGGGTATGAACGTCTCCGCGAAGATTCTGGGCGAGACCGCCAAGGATGTTTTGTGCATCCCGCTGGACGCGGTCAGCCGCGGAAACATGGTACTGATTCCCGGGGAAGGGGCCATGAACGCGGACAACACCGGCGTGACGGACGCCTCCAAGGTGGAGGAAAAGGATATCACGCTGGGCCGGAATGACGAGGAGTACATCGAGGTAACCGACGGTCTCTCTGCCGGCGACATCGTACTGGTCAAGAATCAGGCCTCCAGCGCGATGGCAGCCCTCATGGGGGGCTAAACCGTGGAACACCTCATCGAGCTGAAGGACATCTATAAAATCTATCCCATGGGAGACGAGGCCGTTCACGCGCTGGACGGCGTCAGCCTCACCATTGACCGGGGGGAATTTGTGGCCATTGTTGGCCAGTCCGGTTCCGGAAAATCCACGGCCATGAACATCATCGGCTGCCTGGACGTTCCAACCTCCGGCACCTATCACCTGCAGGGGATCGACGTGTCCACCATGGACGACGACCAGCAGGCGGTGGTTCGGAACAAGCTCCTGGGCTTTATTTTCCAGCAGTACAATTTGATCGCAAAACTGACCGTGCTGGAGAATGTGGAGCTGCCGCTGCTGTATGCGGGCATCTCCGCGGAAGAGCGCCGCGAACGGGCCACCCGGTCCCTGGAGCGGGTGGGTCTGGCGGATAAGAAAAAGAATCTGCCCAACCAGCTCTCCGGCGGCCAGCAGCAGCGAGTTTCCATTGCCCGGGCACTGGCTGGCAGCCCGTCGGTCATTCTGGCCGACGAACCCACCGGCGCACTGGACTCCCGCACCGGGCGGGAGGTGCTGGAATTCCTGCAAAAGCTGAACGCGGAGGGGGACACCGTAGTCCTCATCACCCATGACAACTCCATCGCGGTGAAGGCAAAGCGCATTGTCCGCCTGCAGGATGGTCACATCATTTATAACGGGGACTCCCGGAACCCCAGGGCTTTGGTACAGCCCGGCGAGGGCGCCGCAGAACAGGGGGCGGGCGCATGAATTTTGTACAGTCCTTCAAATTGGCGATCAACTCCCTGCGGACCAGCAAGATGCGGTCGTTTCTGACCATGCTGGGGATCATCATCGGCGTGGCCGCTGTCATTGTCATCATCTCTCTGGGCAACGGCATGCAGAATCTGATGAATCAGCAGTTCGACGATATGGGCGCGAACCTGGTCCAGGTACAGGTTATGAGCCGGGGCGACGAGAGTACCCGCACCATCGAGCCGGAGGATATGTACGCTCTGGTGAACAAATACCCCCAGTACCTGTCCGGCGTATCCCCCTATGTGCAGGCCTCCGGCATTAAGGTCCGCAGGGGCAGCACCGACTTTAAGCACACAAAGCTCTACGGTGTCAGCGAGGTTCTTTTCAACAAGGACAGCCAGAAGACCATCGACGGGAAGACCCTCAGTGAGGGGCGATTCCTCCAGTATATCGACGTGGAGCGCAAGCAGAACGTGTGCGTCATCGGCTCATTTCTGGCACAGAACGCCTTCAGCGGCGACGCGTTGGGCGAGACGCTGGCCATTGGCGGAGTGCCGTATACGGTGGTGGGCGTGTTGAAAGAGAGTGCGGATTCCACCGACGGCAGCGGTGACGACCAGATTTATCTCCCCTATAAAAACGCAATGCGGCTCAGCGGCAGCGCAGATGTGAACTTTTATCTGTTCACCAGCACGAGTCGTGACACCGCTACGGCGGCAAAGGGGATCATTGAAAACCGGCTCTACAAGACGTTTCAGGACACCGATTATTATTTCGTTATGACCGCGTCTGAGATGATGGACTCCATGAACACCATGATGAACACCATGATGATCGTTCTGGTGGCCATCGCCGCCATCTCCCTTCTGGTGGGCGGCATCGGCATCATGAATATCATGCTGGTGTCTGTCACCGAGCGGACCCGGGAAATCGGCATCCGAAAATCTCTGGGCGCCAAGCGCAAGGACATCCGCCGGCAGTTTATCATCGAGGCGGGTACCACCTCCGCCATCGGCGGCGTTCTGGGCATCCTGGTGGGCATCCTGATGGCGACGCTTGCGGGCATTGTGATCGGATCGTTCCTGACTGCGCAGATGGGCGGGGGAACGTTCAGTGCCATTCCCACGCCCACCGCGGTAGGAGTCTCCTTCGGCGTATCCGTGGGCATCGGAATCCTGTTCGGCTACCTGCCCGCCAATAAGGCGGCGAAACTGAATCCCATCGACGCACTGCGCTACGAATAAGCTGCCTCAGGAAGAAGAACAAACTGAAACGAAGGGCCTGCCGTTTGGCAGGTCCTTCGTTTCATCATCCGTTATTGCTCCCGGAGTTCGTACAGATCGGTTCGGCGGGCGCTCAGAATCGGCAGCTGCTGCCGCACGGCCTCCAGCCGGGAGAAGTCCAGATCGGCGTACAGCGTGGTCTCCTCTTCGCCGGCGCGGCACAGCACGGTACCCCAGGGGTCCACAGCAATGGAGTTGCCGTAGGCCACATAGGACGCGGACACGTCCCGGGCGGGGGATACCCCGACGGTGAACAGCTGATTGTCCACTGCCCTCTGGCGGAACAGAAGTTCCCAGTGGGCGGGGCCGGTGGTCATGTTGAATGCCGCCGGGACAAACAGAGCCTTTGCGCCGCGCAGCGCCATGCACCGAGCCAGCTCCTCAAACCGCAGGTCGAAGCAGATGCAAAGCCCCATGGTGCCGAATTCTGTCTCGAAGGTAGTGATTCGGTTTCCGGGGGAGAGCGTTTCCGACTCCAGAAACCGCTGCCCGCCGGCCACGTTGATGTCGAACAGGTGGGCCTTCCGGTGATAGGCCAGCTGTCTGCCGTCCCGCCCATAGACGTAACAGGTGTTGTATACGGCTCCGTCCGCCAGCTCCGGAATGGAACCGCCCACAATATAGATGCCGAGCTCCGCCGCAAGCCGCGACAGGGCCGACTGAGCTGTTCCGCCCTGCTCCTCGCCGTAGGCGCGGAAGCATGCGCCGTCGTAAGGACAGCAGAACATTTCCGGCAGCACCGCCGCGTCCGCGCCTGCCGCCGCAGCCGCCCGAATCTTCTCCCGGGCTGTCTTAATATTACGCTGCTTATCCGCTGTTACCGCCATCTGAATTAACGCCGTGCGCATCCGTTCACCTCCTGATATTCCCGCAGTACCAACTCCGTGGTACCGCCGTCGGGGGAGACTGCCAGCCGCCTGACCTTGGGGTGGCGGCCGTACTGCTCCCGGAGAAAGTCCCGCAGCTCCGTGCCGCCGTGACAGCCGTGGATCAGCCGGATCCGGTATAGGCCCGGCGTGGCACGCCGCAGCAGCGCGTCCACCGCAATCTGCGCCTGATATCTGGTTTTGCCGTGGAGATCTGCGGTCAGCACACCGGGGCCCATTTCCATCACCTCATTTCATGGATTGTATCACATCCGATGCTGTGTTACAATTCAAAAAAACAGATAGCATAGGGATGCCTCCGACACACCGGAGCGGCGACAGGCCGTCTCCGCAGATGGGAAGGGCCCCGGCTACCGGCTTGTAAATTAGGGAGGACAGTACCATGGCGGTTTATACACAGACGAAAACCTATCATACCCGGGCCAATATGGGGATGATCGATGTGACGGAGGACTTCCGGCACGCGGTGGAGGAGGCCTGCAAAAAGCATGGCATCTCAGCCGGGACAATCACCGGCTTCACCACCGGAGGGGTGGCGGGACTCACCACGCTGGAGTTTGAGCCGGGCTTGGTCAACCATGACCTGAAGGCGGCGCTGGATGTGTTTTCGCCCTATCTGGATGAGCGGGGCCGGGTGATTCCCTATTGGCACCATGAGACCTGGCACGACGACAACGGCTCTTCTCATATCAAGGCGGCGCTGCTGTCCCCCTTTGTCACGGTCCCTTTTGTGGAGGGAGAGCTCGTCATCGGCCCCTGGCAGAACCTCACGCTGATCGAATGCGATACCCGGGATCGGGTGCGGGATATCGTGTTTCAGGTCATGGGGGAATAGGCGGCGATTGGAAGCAATAACCGTTTTCTGCATTTTCCTTCGTTACGTCACAAAATGCAGTTGCAATTTACGTAAAAGGATGCTATCCTGTGCCTGCAGTTGAATGCTGTTTTTTTAGGCGCTTTTTCGGAGCCGAGGGGTCTTGAAAAAATGTGTGAGGGAAAGAGAAAGAGGGGATCGTTGGTATGGAAAATGAACTGAAAAAGAAGTATGGCCTGCCGACCGCAATTTGCATGGTGGTCGGCATTGTCATCGGCTCTGGTGTCTTTTTCAAAGCGGAAGCCGTTTTGAAGAAGACCGGCGGCAACATGCCGCTGGGCATCCTGGCATGGATCATCGTGGGCATCATTATGATCGTCTGCTCTTATGTGTTTGCAACCATGGCTACCCGCTATCAGAAAGTCAACGGCCTGGTGGACTACGCCGAGGCCACGGTTGGAGACCGCTATGCCTATTGGATGGGCTGGTTTATGGCCACTGTGTATACGCCCAGCCTGGTCTCCGTGCTGGCCTGGGTTTCCGCCCGGTACTTCAGCGTGCTGATGGGCTGGGATATCACTGGCGGCGCCTGCATGACCATCGCCTGCTTCTTTTTGTGCTTTGACTACGCCATGAATGCCCTGTCGCCCAGAATCGCGGGCAGGTTCCAGGTTTCCACCACGGTGATCAAGATGATCCCCCTGGTGCTGATGGCCATCATCGGCACCATTATGGGCCTGACCAACGGCCGTCTGGCGGAGAATTTCTCCACCGCCAGTCAGGCCACCGTCTCCACCGGCAGCGGCCTGATGGCATCCGTGGTGGCGGTTGCTTTCGCCTATGAGGGCTGGGTACTGGCCACCTCCATCAACGCCGAGCTGAAGGACGCGAAGAAGAATCTGCCCCGCGCGCTGGTGGTGGGCTCCTTCATCGTGGTAATTACCTACATTCTGTACTATATCGGCCTGAACGGCACCGTCACCACCGGTGAACTGATGGCGAGCGGCGAGGCGGGCGCAAAGGTCGCCTTCCAGCGGCTGTTCGGCGACGCCGCGGGAACCGGCGTGTTTGTGCTGGTGGTGGTCTCCTGCCTCGGAACGCTAAACGGTTTGATGCTCTCCTGCTGCCGCAGCTTCTACGCTCTGGCCGTCCGCGGACAGGGTCCCCAGGCCGCGGTGTTCAGCAAGGTGGATCCCGCCACCAATATGCCCAGCAACTCCTCTGTGGCGGCGCTGGCGTTCTCCTCCCTCTGGCTGCTGTACTTTTACGGCGCCAACCTGACGACCCCCTGGTTCGGAGAGTTCAGTTTCGACTCCTCCGAGCTGCCTATCATAACGCTGTACGCCATGTATATCCCCATGTTCATCCAGCTGATGCGCAAAGAGAAGGAGCTGAGCGCATTCAAGCGGTTTGTGATGCCCGCTTTGGGGCTCGCAGGCTGCGTGTTCATGGTCTATGCCGCCTTCGTCGGCCACGGCGTGTCCAACGTGCTGCACTATCTGGTGATCTTCGCCGTGTTTATGGTGGCGGGCAATTTCTTCTATAAAAGGAAGCGCGTGTAATCAACCGTTTCCCGAAACGCCCCGACCGGCCGGCCGGGGCGTTTTTTACGGTGCGGGCAGGTCGGCTTTGACTTGCGGAACCGGCGGGTTTAAAATAAAAAAACGAAGACGGAAGGGAGATCCGGAATGGGGAGCAATCAAAAAACGCCGGGCGAGAAACAGCCGTTTGTCGCCTGCAATACGACACTGTGCTACCTGGAGCGGGGCGACGAGTACCTGATGCTCCATCGCGTGAAAAAGGAGAACGACCTGAACCACGACAAGTGGATCGGGATCGGCGGCAAGTTTGAGAAAGACGAAAGCCCGGAGGACTGCCTGCTCCGGGAGGCCCGGGAGGAGACCGGCCTCACACTGACGGATTATCGCTACCGGGGTCTGGTGACCTTTATTTCAGACCAATGGCCTACAGAGTATATGCACCTGTTCACCGCCTCCGGCTGGACGGGAGAGCAGACCGTGTGCGACGAGGGGGATTTGGAGTGGATTGAAAAATCCCGCCTGCTGTCCCTGCCGCTTTGGGAGGGAGATCAGATTTTTCTGAAGCTGTTGGAGGAGGATGCGCCGTTTTTTTCCCTGAAGCTGCAATACGAGGGGGAGACGCTGGTGCTTGCTGTACTGAATGGGAGAACACTGGCGGAAAGGGGAAAGAATTGATGAGACAAAGACTTCTGGTGAGCGCCTGTCTGCTGGGAACCTACTGCCGGTACGACGGTTCCGCCCGTGTAAACTCCGCCGTGCTTGCGCTGGCGGAGCACTATGAGATTGTCCCCGTCTGCCCGGAGCAGCTGGGCGGATTGGCAACTCCCCGGGACCCGTCGGAGCGGTTGGCGGAGAGGGTCGTCACGGACAAAGGGCTGGATGTAACGGACCCGTATCGCCGGGGTGCGGAGGAGACGCTGCGGCTTGCGCGGCTGCTGGGATGCTCCGCCGCCGTGCTGAAAGAGCACAGCCCCTCCTGCGGTCATGATGAAATCTACGACGGGACCTTTTCCCATCGGGTAGTGCCCGGGGACGGCGTCACTGCGGAGCTGCTGCGAAAGAACGGAATCCGAGTCGTGGGCGAGTCCGAGCTGGAGCTTCTGTGAACGTACGGTAGGGCGCGGGAAACCGCTCCCTACCGCGCTTGTGAAATTCAAAGCCGAAAAAATAGACGAATTTTAAAGATTAGCTTGCAATCGGGCCGAATGTCCGGTACAATGTCAAACGATAAACAGAGAGGAGTGGTACTGTCATGCTGTATGGAACTGAGCGGCTGATTATGAAAAAGCACTTCTATTCTCATTTTTATTTTTAGCTTTTGCCGGCAGTTGTGCCGGTATTTTTTTGGGAAAAATTCAGAATCTGCCCGCCGTACTGCAGCAGGATGCAACAATGTGATCCAATTTTGAGAGGAGAAATGATATGAAAGAGAAAAAGACAATTGGACCGGAGCCAATCTATGACGCCCGTACGCTGGGAATGCCAAAAATGCTGATTCTGGGTCTGCAGCATATGTTCGCCATGTTTGGCGCAACGGTGCTGGTGCCCATCATTGTGCAGAGCTATGGTCTGCCGCTGTCAATCCAGACCACCCTGCTGTTTGCCGGTCTGGGAACCCTGTTTTTCCACGCCTGTACGAAGTTTAAGGTTCCCGCCTTCCTGGGCTCCTCCTTTGCCTTTCTGGGGGGTTTTGCCGCTGTGGCAAATCTGAATTCCGGAAAATATGCCGGTATGACCGGCGCGGAAAAGCTGCCCTACGCTCTGGGCGGCATCGTGGTAGCCGGCTGTATGTATCTGGTGCTGGCGGCGCTGTTCAAGGTGGTAGGCCCCTACAAGGTTATGCGGTACTTCCCCCCCGTGGTCACCGGTCCCATCATCATCCTCATCGGCTTGATTCTGGCTCCCTCCGCCGTGACCAATGCCAGCACTTGCTGGTGGCTGGCAATTCTGGCTATCACGATTATCATCGTCTGCAACATCTGGGGCAGGGGCATGGTGAAGATCCTGCCCATTTTGCTGAGCGTGGTCATCTCCTATCTTGCGGCGCTGGCTGCGGGACTGGTGGACTTTTCCCCTGTCGGAACAGCCGGTTTTGTCGGGCTCCAGCCCTTTGCGCTGGCCAAGTTTGATGTGACCGCTATCCTGGTGATGGCGCCCATCTCCATCGCGTCCATGATGGAGCATGTGGGCGATATTTCTGCCATCTCCGCCACCACCGGCCGGAACTTTCTGGAGGACCCGGGTCTGCACCGCACCCTGATCGGCGATGGTCTGGCCACCGCCATGGCCGGCATGTTCGGCGGCCCCGCAAACACCACCTACGGTGAAAATACCGGCGTGCTGGTGCTGTCCCGGGTGTACGATCCCCGCGTGATCCGTCTGGCGGCCATCTATGCGGTGATTCTGTCCTTCAGTCCCAAGTTCGCCGCCGTCATCAGTTCCATCCCTGCCGCTATCATCGGCGGTGTCAGCTTTATTCTCTACGGCATGATCTCCGCCATCGGTATCCGAAACGTCGTGGAAAATCAGGTGGACTTCACCCGCAGCCGCAATCTGCTGATTGCCGCCATCATTCTGGTGTCGGGTCTGGGCTTTAACAGCTGCGGCGGAGTGACCTTCTCCATCGGCGGCGCCGATGTGACGCTGACCGGTCTGGCCATCGCCGCAATTCTGGGCGTGGCGCTGAATGCCATCCTGCCCGGCAACGACTTTGAGTTCGGTAAGAGTGCCAACTCCGATTCCTCCGCCGACCTGGGACACTATTGATTCCTGCCTGCAGCGCAATCGGAAGCACCGCCCGTTTCTTGGAATGGACGGTGCTTCTTGTTTTGCTGGAGGGCTGCATTCCCTCCGCCGGATATCCGGGGATGTCGGCACGATGATACGACGGGTGGGGTGGTTGAATACAACGGCAGACCTTGAAAGCCGGCGGGAACAAAAGCTGGTTCCGCCGCGTCTGACAAAAAGCAACCGAATCGGCACTGCGCTGCCCATCTGCCGGAATTCCGGCTGGAGACCGGTGCGCCCCGTTTACCCGGTTGGCGATCCGCCCAAAGTGAATTTTTTTACAATCCCACAAAATATTAGTTAAAATTCTTGCGCTGCTGTGTTATAATAAATAGCCGCACAGCAGCCCGCTTAAATACAAAGGTATCAGGTGCCGTTTTGCTTCCGCGGTGCTGAGGAGGTCGGTCTTATGAAAAACATTTTATCCTATATTGAACAGGCCGGAGAGCGGTATCCCGACCGAATTGCCCTGGCGGACGAGACAACCGCCTACTCCTATCGGGAATTTCTTCTTCTCGCAAGGCGCATCGGCAGCCGCGTGTGCCTGTTGAACAGGCGGAACCTGCCGGTGGCGGTGTTCATGGACAAAACGCCGGACTGTGCCGCCGCCTTTTTCGGCGTGGTATACAGCGGTAACTTTTATGTGGTGCTGGACAGTCTGATGCCCACGGAGCGGATCAACCGGATTTTTGAAACGCTCCATCCTGCGGCGGTCATCACCGATGCTGCGCATCGGGAGCAGGCGGGCGGTTTTCACTTCGACGGGGATATCATCCTGTTTGAGGAAGCGGCGGCCCAGCCCGTTTCCGAGCCGCTTCTCGCCGCTGTCCGGGATGATATGGTGGAAACGGACCCGCTCTACGCGCTCTACACCTCCGGCTCCACGGGACTGCCCAAGGGCACCGTAATCAGCCACCATGCAGTGATCGCCTATTCTCAGTGGGTGATCGACACCTTTGACATCCGGGAGACCACCGTGTTCGGGAGCCAGACGCCGTTCTATTTCAGCATGTCGGTGACGGATCTGTACAGCACCCTGCGCACAGGGGCAAGGCTGCAGATCATTCCGAAAAAGCTGTTTTCCTTCCCCATGACACTGGTGGAATATCTGAATCGCTTCGCTGTGAATACGATCTACTGGGTGCCTTCGGCACTGTGCATCGTGGCCAACTGGGACACGTTTGCCTATGCCATGCCGGAGCATCTGGAAAAGATTCTGTTCGCGGGGGAGGCCATGCCAAACAAGCAGCTCAACTACTGGCGTGGCCATCTGCCCGGCGCCCTGTATGCCAACCTGTTCGGCCCCACGGAAACCACGGACATCTGCACCTATTATGTGGTGAACCGTCCCTTTTCCGATGAGGAGACACTGCCCATCGGCCGGGTCTGCGACAACTGCCAGGTGTTTGTGGCGGACGAAGCCGGCGCTCCGGCAGACAGCGGGGAGCTCTATGTCCGCGGGCCGTTTCTTGCATCCGGCTATTATAATGACCCGGAGCGAACCCGGGCTGCATTTGTGCAGAATCCGGTCAACACGGCCTATCCGGAAACCGTGTACCGCACCGGCGATCTGGTGGCCTATAACGAACACGGGGAACTGATTCATCTGGGCCGCCGCGATTTTCAGATCAAGCACATGGGATACCGGATTGAACTGGGGGAAATCGAGGCCGGCGTCGGTGCCGCCGAGGGCGTCAGCGCCTGCGTCTGCGTGTACGATTCCGACCGGGACAGGATTATCCTGCTCTATCAGGGTGACGCGAAGCCCGACGCGCTGGCCGAGCAGATCCGCAGCAGGCTGCCCGAATACATGTTCCCCGGTAAAATGATCCAGCTGAAAGCAATGCCATACAACGCCAACGGAAAAATCGACCGTTCCTATCTCAAATCACACTATCAAGAACTGTAGGAGAATTGCCTTATGGATGAAGTAATCAAGATTCTGGAAGAGATTAAGCCGGGCGTGGATTACCGGGCCGAAAAGAATCTCTTTGAAGGGCATATTCTGGCGTCTCTGGAGATCATCATGCTGGTCTCTGCCCTCAATGACACGTTTGACATCAAAATCACCCTTCCTTACATCAAACCGGAGAATTTCCAGTCGGCGGAAACGATCTATGCAATGGTGCAGAAGGTTATGGACGAGGAGTAGAGGAACGGCAGATGGAGTACAATTCGTGGCTGTATGTCCTTCTCTTTCTGGGCTGTACCGTCTTTTTATATTATGTATTCCCACTGCGTATGCGGTGGGGAGTTTTATTGGCGGCCAGCGCGGCGTTCTATCTGTTTGCAAGCCGGCAGCTGATTGTGGTGATGCTCCTGAGCACGGTAATTATTTACTGCGCTGCGCTGGAGCTTGACCGGGGCGAAAAGCGGTATCAGCAGCAGAAGGCGGCGCTGCCAAAGGAAGAGCGGCGACAGGTCAGGGAGAAGCTGGCACTACATAATCGGCATGTCCTGGCTGCGGCCTTAACGGCGGCGTTCGGAATCCTGTTTTTCTTCAAATATTTTAATTTTGTGGGCATGAACCTGAATCTTTTGTTTGGCGGCCTGCGTCTTCCGGCGCACATTCCCGCGCTGCATCTGCTGATGCCGCTGGGCATTTCCTTCTATACCCTCTCCGCGGTCAGCTATCTGGTGGATGTGTCCAGGGGAGCCTGCGAAGCGCAGCGTAATTATGGAAAACTGCTGTTGTTTCTGATGTTTTTTCCGGTCATTACCGAGGGCCCCATCTCCCGCTACGGCCAGTTGGGAACCCAGCTGGAGGAGGGGCATCGATTTGATTACCGGAGATTCTGCTTCGGAATACAGCTGATTGTCTGGGGCTTTTTTAAATCCGTGGTGATGGCGAACCGACTGTCGGCAGTGGTGGGGAATATTTTCTCCACTTACTCCTCCCACAGCGGCTCCGTGGTCATTCTGACGGTCATGATGTACACGCTGCAGATCTACATGGACTTCTCGGGCGGCATCGACATCGCCCGGGGCAGCGCGGAGTTGTTTGGGATCACCCTGGCACCCAACTTTGCCCGGCCGTTTTTTGCCAACTCCGTCAATGACTTCTGGCGCAGATGGCATATCTCCCTGGGCGCCTGGCTGCGGGATTACATCTTCTATCCCATCTCCCTGAGCCACCCGTTTCAGGTTCTGAGCAAAAAAAGCCGGAGCCGACTCAACAACTATTATGCGGCCACGATTCCGGCCCTGCTGGCCCTGCTGGCGGTCTGGCTGGGGAACGGCATCTGGCACGGCGCGGCGTGGAAATATATCCTCTACGGCATGTATTACTACGTCATTATGGCGCTGGGAATGCTGCTGGAGCCTCTTTTTGTGCGGCTTTTGCGTCTGCTGCACCTGAACCGCGAGGGGAAGGGGTACCGTCTGTGGCAGATTCTGCGCACTTTCTGTCTTGTGAATATCGGCATGCTGATTTTCCGCGCGGACACATTGCCCGTCGCCTGGTCAATGTTCCTTTCGATGTTCCGGCCCAATACGGAAGCATCCCCGCGGCGGATTTTCAACGCCCAGGGGCTGCCCTATCATCAGCTGGACATTATCCTGATGGGTGTGGTGCTGGTCTTTGTCGTCAGCATCCTGCAGGAGCGGGGTGTGAGCATCCGGGAATGGATCGCCCGACGGGCGCTTCCCATCCGCTGGAGCATCTATATCGCCGCCGTTCTGGTGGTGATTATCGCCGGTGCGTACGGTCCCGGCTTTGGCGTCGTGGACTTTATCTACGCGCAGTTTTAGGGAGGCACTATGAGGAGCATTAAGCATCGCAATCTGTGGAAAAGTGTCCTGTTCCTTCTGATCCTCTCTTTGATTCTGAGTGCCCTCTCCGCGCTCTCCATTCAGCTGGATCGAAACCCAAACCCTCTGTTCAATTTTTGTGCCCGAGATCTTCTCCAGGAGCCTGAGAATACGATTGATACGCTGGTGATTGGTACCAGCGACGCTTACAGCGGCGTCTCGCCCCTGGTCTGGTGGAATCAGCATGGATATGCCGGTTATGTCTGGGGCGAGCCTGCCCAGCGCATCTATGAGACCCATGAGTATCTGAAGAAAATCTATCAGCGGCAGACCCCCAAGGTCGTCTTTCTGGAGGTCGGAAATGTATATCGGGATCCCTCCGACGGGCTGAATCTGGATTTCATGGTGAAGGCATATCTGGCCGATGTGTTTCCGCTGGTCACCTACCACAGAACCCTGTCCCAGTTCAGCTTTGCCCGCCTGCGGGCGAAGCCCGGCTGCGTCGCCAGAGGGTATCTGATCCGCAGCGGAACGCAGGGTGTTAGTGACCAGACCGGCGGGTACATGAAGCCGGACTCCGCCGCCGGCCCCATCAACTATTTCAGCGCCAGGGAGTTGGGCGCCTGCATTGATCTGTGCCGCTCCCACGGCTCCCAGGTGGTGCTGCTTTCGGTTCCGTCCTTTGCCGACTGGAATATGGAAAAGCATAACGGAATGACGGCATTGGCGAAGAAGTATGAGGTTTCCTATCTGGATCTGAATCTGGAACTGAAGAGTCAGATCAACTGGAAGACGGACACCGTGGACGGCGGAAAGCACCTGAACGACAAGGGCGCGGAAAAAGTCAGCGTGTATTTGGGAGACTATCTTGCCGAACACTATACGCTGCCCGACCACCGCGGGGATTCGGCCTACAGTTCCTGGAACACGGACTATCAGGCCTATGCCGCGGAGATCAAGAAGCTCCGGTGACCCATTCCCACGAACTTTCAAAAGAAGAGGCTTGCTGCACCGGCAGCAAGCCTCTTCTTTTTTGAATGATTGTTTTCCGGTTGTAATGCAGCCAGCCTGTTACTGATGATCGGAGCCGGTGATATAACGGTAGAACGCGGCGTTGACCCAGATCTTGGTGGGCGTGCAGGTCAGGCTGGGCGCGGCGGAGGAGATCTCCGTCTTCACAGCGCTGAGCTTTTCATTTGTGGCAAAGGGGTGGATGGTATAGGACCCGTCCCGGACCACCACGTCGTTGATCTGCGTATAGTTGGGAGAGGGCATCGCATCCTTGGCGCTGTAAAGCGGCTGCCACCATGCACCGTAGATCATTCCTTCGCCGTTGGGATTGGAGTCGCTCTTCTTGGCATAGTCCAGAATCAGCTGATCGAAGGCGGCCCGGTCGGTCTTGGAGGAGAACTCCAGTTCCAGATCATACTCCACGGAATAGCAGAGATACAGGTCGCTGGAAACCTGTTTGACCTGATAGGTGGGAGTGGAGTCGGGAACCTTGCCGTCGTTCCACTCCAGCAGGTACTGATAGACGGAGACCTTGGGCTCCAGCTGGACCCGAGCCACCAGACCGGACCGGTTCAGCAGACCCATCAGCTGGACGGCGTGGGTGATGTCGCTGTGACCATACTGGATGGTGTTCTCGCTGAGGAAGCGGGCGGAGTTGCCGTCATACTTCAGGTTGTAGCCGGTGGTGGCGCCGCTGGTGACGACCTTGACGCCCAGCGCGGTCAAAGTGGGATCGTCAAAGATGGTGAAGGAGTTCCAGGTGGACACCAGACGGGAGGAGATGTCGCTGTCACTGGAGAAGCCGATGTAGTTGCGGCCCTTGCCGGCCGCCTGCACGGCGTTCATCAGGAGAACGGAGGCGGTGTCGCCGTCCAGAGCGGCGGTGAAGTTCACTGTGTTGGGAATCAGGCCCATGTTGATGGCGCAGGCCACATAGGGGGCGTCGGCAGCGGAAATGGTGCCGTAGCGTTTGCAGGCCGCGGCGGCCTGGGCGGCGGTATAGGTGTCCGCCAGTTCAGCCATGTTGGCGGCAGTGACAATTGCCTTGGCCGCGGAGGCGGGAGTCAGCGTGCCGGAGGCGGTGGCGGCAGTGGCGCCAATCTTGGCGAGCGCTGCGTTGAAACTGCTCCAGCTGACGGTTCCGCTCAGGGGAGAGATATCGAAATACTCGTTCAGGTAGGCGGCGTCGTTGGCGGCGTCATTCCCCTCGGTGCCGATCTCCACGGAATTGGTCTTGGAATTCCAGGAGACCGTCTGGCCCAGTGCCTCGCCGATGGCGCGGACGGGAACGTAGGTCGTGCCGTCGTACTGGAAAGCTGCGACGGTATTCCCGGCCACATCGGTGGTTTTGGCGGTGAGACCGTTGAGGCTGATTCCCATTCCGGTGGTTACCTGCAGCGTTTTCCCGGAGGTGGAGGCGGACACGGGAAGGACGAGAATCAGGGTCATGGCAAGGACCAGCAGAAGGGAGACTTTGCGCTTGTTATTCGACTTCTTCATATGCTTTTTCTCTCCTTGAATCAAATTTCCCCGTAGGGACGAGTTCAGCATAGCACACCGGAGAAGCCGTCTCAATGCGTTTCTCAAATTTTGGTGATTTGTCTGCCTGAACCACCCGGAGCGTTCGTATCTTTGTTAATTTTTATGTGAAGTCCCGGACGACGAATGCTGACATCCCGAAGATAATATCCGGCTCTGTTCCGGGGAGAGAGCATGAAAAAGGTGTCCGGCCTGTGGGCCGGACACCTTTTTCATGCTTATGGGGTGGGTTCCAGCGGCTGCACCAAGAAGCGCAGCACGGCGGGAGAATGGGGGTACTGCCGGCAGAAGATCTTGATAATCCGGCATAAAACCTGACAGCTGCTTTCGTAGTTGGCCTGAGGCAGCAGAATGACATACTGGGACACGCTGCATCGGGAGGCGACGTCGCCCCGGCGCAGATTGAGCTGGATCAGATCCCGGAGATTATCCATGCAGCGGTCCAGACTGCGCTTGGTCAGTTCCCCGTCCTTGCCGACTGCAGTCAGCAGCGCAATGTGCACCGCATCTCCGCTGCGGGTTACCGCCCGGGACTGCATCTGGTAGATCACCCGGAAAAAATCGTAGTCGCACATCAGCGCTCCCCGGGGAGCGGAGAACTCCTGCAGCTGCTCCCGAACCGTCTCAAAGCTGACGGCACGGCCGTTTACGGTGCATTCCGCTTCCCGCAGCAGAGCTTTGATTTCAGCAGAAGGCATGGTGCCAAACTCTGAGAACAACAGGCTGCTCAGCTCGTCGTACACCTGAACGGCACCCGACTGATCGCTCTGATCCAAAAGGGCCCGCATCAGATGCCAGTACAGAATTTCGCTATAGGGGTCGATGACAATACCCTGCCGGCACAGCGACACGACCTCATCCGGTCGGTTCCGTTCCTCCAGCAGGGACAGCGCCGTCTGCACGGCATCCGTATAGAGATTGTGATAGTAGTTGCGAATGGAAACAATCCTGGACTCCGAAAACAGCTTGGGCAGAAGCTTTCCCCGATACAGCGCCAGCGCCCGAAGAAGGATGGATAGCTTTTCATCCGGATTCTCCGACGCCTGTGCGGAGTTGCACAGCGCCTCGAATTCGTCCGTATCGATAAACAGCGGAATTTCCGTGTTCCAGGCATAGCTGCCCTTCCGACGGATAACCATCAGGTACCCCAGGTTGTCACCCAGCTGGTTCAGCATGGTGCGCACGCGGTGCAGCATGGTTTTCAGGGCGTTAACCGGATTTGAGCTGTTCGCTTCTTCCCCCCACAGCAGGTCAAGCAACTCCGTCTGTGAGATGGCGCGATCCCGATAGTAGATCATATAGGCCAGCAGCAGCCAGACCTTCCGAGATCGGTTGTCGTTGTCACTGATCTCCAAACTGCCGCTGCGAATGGAGAATTCACTCAGCATCCGGATTTCCAGCCTGTCAGGTCTCATCATCTGAATCCCCTCCCTGATGAAAATAAATACACTAAATTTGTACAGATTCCTTTTAACCGTATCACAATCTCCGGGTGCTTGCAATGACAAAATCCCGGGGAGCCGCTGATTAATGATGCCTTTGCGAAGGATACAGCGTATTGTGCCGTTGGAGAATCGCAAAAACGGCCCAAAAACCTGAAGTTATAAAAAATCGATGGTTGCGAGTGTTTTTTTCAAAAAAACACTTTTTAATTCGACAGGATTTGTTATAATGGAAGTACCAATAATTTCTGATTCTGATGGAAACATCGTCAGGTACTGGAGGGGGCATATCCATGCGAGAACTGTACAGGCGGATGATTCCTGCGTTTCTGGCCGCCGCAATGCTGACCGGCTGCGGTCAGACCGCCCGGCAGGAAACCGTCTCCGCCGGAATTCGGAGCGGAAGAGCGAGTTATGACGACGCGTCGGTGCTTTCTTTTACGGGAACCGAAAGCCGTGCTGCGGCACTTACTGAATCGTCCGCTTCAGCGGAGAGCACGGTGCCAGAGCCCGTGGCTTCGGGAACGAAGGTTAAAAAGAGCGGATCGGCAACGATCGATTATTCCAATACGGGCGACGGCTATGTCATGGCAAAGTATACCGCCTCCACGACCCGGAAATTGAAGGCGCAGGTGAAGGGCCCCAGCGGGATCATTTACACCTATGACCTGACCCCCGGACAGTGGGCGACGTTTCCCCTCTCCGACGAGAACGGCAGCTATCGGGTGACCATTTATGAAAATGTCTCCGGCACAAAGTACGCCATGGTGCTGTCGGAAACGTTCAAAGCGGAGATGACGGATTCATTTGCACCTTTTTTGCGTCCTAACCAATATGTGGATTACTCTGCCGCCAGCCAAACGGTGGCCAAGGCTGCTGAACTGACGAAGGGGAAGACGGAATCTCTGGAAAAGGTAAAGGCAATCTATGGGTTTGTGGTGAACAACTTCACTTATGACAAGCAGAAGGCAGCCGCGGTACAGAGCGGTTATCTGCCGGTGCTGGACACCGTATTGGCGGAAAAGAAGGGCATCTGCTTCGACTATGCCGCGCTGATGACCGCCATGCTCCGCAGCAGGGATGTTCCGTGCAAACTGGTGGTGGGCTATGCCGACACCGTATATCACGCCTGGATCGACGTGTATTCCGACGAGACCGGATGGATCAGCGGCGTCATCTATTTTGACGGGGACAGCTGGAAGCTGATGGATCCCACCTTTGCCTCATCTTCGAAGCAGAGCAGTTCCATCATGAAGTACATCGGCGACACAAGCCACTATACTGCCAAATATATCTACTGAACACGGCTGAGGGCGGGTTGCCCCGCTGCGAACGGGCCGGATGTGCAAGCCGACGATAGTTCCGGCTCAGCCACTCCCGGCCAGCGGGGTATCCTTCTGAAGACGGTACATTCCGAAAAACGGGCGCGGTTTCGCCGCTGCCGGATGGAGTACGGAAAATATGAGCAATAAACTGTTATCCGACGAGTTTCTCTCCTCGCTGTGCATGGAGCTTTCGCTGCTGCTCCATGCCGGAATCGGTGTGGCGGACGGAGTGCATCTGTTGCTGGAGGATAAAATGGACGACGGTGCCCGAGGACTGCTGCAGACCATGGCGGAGCGGCTGGATCAGAACGAACCGCTGTCCCTGGCCATGGAGCAGACCGCCCGGTTTCCGGACTATATGACGAACATGGTCCGGGTGGGAGAGCGATCCGGCCGACCGGAGGAGTCACTGCGTGCACTGTCCCATTACTACGAGGGCCGGGAGCGCCTCTGCCGCCGGATTCGCGGGGCGCTGCTGTATCCTGCGGTGCTGCTGATTTTGATGCTGGTGGTGATTGTGGTGCTGCTGGCAAAGGTTCTGCCGGTGTTCAACGAGGTGTTTGTCTCTCTGGGCGGCACCCTGGCCGGTGTGGCCGGCGGGCTGCTGACGTTGGGTCGGGCGCTGAATGACATCATGCCGGTGCTGTGCGTGCTGCTGGCGGCGGCGGTACTTGCGCTTGCACTGTTTGCCGGCTCTGACACGCTGCGGGAAAAGTGGCTGACCGCATGGCGTTGGCGCCACGGAGACCGGGGCATCGCCCGGGCGGTCTCCACCGCACGGTTTGCGCAGGCGTTGGCCATGGGAATGCAGTCCGGTATGTCGGCGGCGGAATCCATTCATATGGCGGAGCTTTTGGGGGCGGAATCCGCCTCCGCAAAACTGCGCATTCATGACTGTATTTCCCGGCTGGAGCAGGGGAGCGGCCTTGCGGCCGCCCTGCGGGAGAGCGGGATTCTGCCGGCTGCCGAGTGCCGGATGCTGGCGCTGGGGATCCGCAGCGGCTCAGGCGACACCGTGATCGCTGAGATTGCCCGCCGGATGGAGGAGCAAAGCGAGCGGGAGATTGAGAGCCGGGTGGAGCGCGTGGAGCCTACGCTGGTGATTGTCATGTCGGTGCTGGTGGGAGCGATCCTGCTGACGGTGATGCTGCCGCTGATGAATATTATGGCCGCGATCGGGTAATCGGATGCAGACGAGGAAGAAAAAGGGCTGGCTGCACTGGCTGCTGACGGCGGGGACCGCCGCGCTGGCCGTGTGGGCTCTGCTTGCAGCAGTGGCCAATCTGGAGTCCGGCCGCACCGGCGAGGACAGGCGCCAGCTGGAGGAAACCCTCCGCCGGGCGTCGGTGACCTGCTATGCCACAGAGGGCATCTATCCGCCCTCCCTTGCCTATCTGGAAGAACACTACGGTGTTCAGATCAACACAAGGTACTATACGGTATACTATGACGCGTTCGCTGAAAATCTTATGCCGGATATCACCGTGCTGGAAAACGGGGAATGACGCCGCCGGAGAGATGGATTCATGGAAAGACGAATGACAAAATCACATATAGACGGAGTGCTGGTGCTGCTGCTCACCGGCGTTTTTGCCGTGTGCCTCCTGCTGGTTCTGCTTGCCGGAGCCAGCAGCTACCGGAAGCTGACGGAACGGGATGCGGCATCCTTCGAGCAGCGGATCGGCTGCGAATATGTTGCGGCAAAGGTGCGCCACGCCGATACGGCGGACGGTGTCTTCGTGGGTGATTTTTCCGGAAGTGCCGCTGAAGAGGGAGACACCCTGATTCTGACCGAGACCATGGACGGCATCGCCTACTGGACCCGTATCTATTACTACGACGGCTGGGTGCGGGAATTGTACGGCGCAAAGGGGGATTCCTTCGTGCCGGAGGACGGTGAGGAGGTTCTGCAGGGTCAGGCCCTGCACTTTACCCTGCGCTCCGGATTACTGACCGTGACAAATGTGGATGGCTCCGGCGATCTGTCGGAGCTATCGCTGTCGCTGCGCGGCGGAGAGGGAACGGAAGCATGAGGCGGTGGCACTCGCTGGTTCTGATGGAGCAGCTGATCATGGTGCTGGTGTTTGCTCTGGCGGCGGCGCTGTGTCTGCAGGCCTTTGCCCTGGCCAACCGGATCTCCCGGGACAACGCGGTGCGGGATCAGGCGATGCTCCGCGCTCAGACCGCGGCGGAGACGATCAAGAGCTGCCGGGGAGATGGAGCCCGGGCGGCGGAGCTGGCGGGCGGCACTTGGAATCCGTCCCCGGAGGGAACGGCCGACAGCGGTATCTGGCACATTTCCTATGATAAAAACTGGGTCGAAACCCGGGGTGACGCTTTCTATGTGACGGAGACCACCGTCTGTTTGCAGAATCCGTATCTGGGTGAGGCCGTGGTGTTGGTTCAGGATACGGACGGCAGGACTGCCGCTGAATTGACCATCCGGTGGCAGGCGGGAGGAAACGGCGATGCGGGATAAAGAACTGTCTATGGGTACCCCCGCAGTGGGTGGCAGCTCGCTGCTGGTCATTTTTGCCGTGCTCTGCCTGACGGTGTTTGCCATGCTGACACTGTCCACCGTTCGGGCGGATGACCGGTTGGCGGACGCGTCGGTGGATGCGGTTTCCGCCTACTACCGAGCCGACGCGGAGGCGGAGTCCCTTCTCTCCCGTCTGCGGAGCGGTGAGGTGCCGGACGGGGTCGCCGTCTCCGGGGATCTGTACACCTACAGCTGTACTATATCTGATACTCGATTGCTTCAGGTGGAGGTACGGGTAGACGGTAGCTGTTACAGGGTGCTGCGCTGGCAGGAAGAATCTACCGCCGAATGGAATCCGGATACGGGATTGGATGTCTGGACCGGAGAATCGTAAGATATGGGCGCCCCTGTGCGCAGAAGGAGAACCCATGGCAGAACTGATGAGCTATCTGAAGCGGGCGGTGGCCGACGGAGCCTCCGATCTGTTTATTGTGGCGGGCGGGCCGATCAGCGAAAAGCTGGACGGCCGGCTGATCCCGCTCAGTGAGGCACGGACGCATGCCCTGGAGACGGAGCGCCTGATTACCGGGCTCTACCAGCTTGCGGAGCGCCCCATGGAACAGTATCTCCGGCGCAGCGACGATGATTTTTCCTTTGCGGTGCCGGGAATGGCCCGGCTTCGGGTCAACGCATACCGCCAGCGCGGCTCTATGGCGGCGGTGATCCGGGTGGTGGCCTTTGAAATTCCCGATTACAGGGTGCTGGGGATTCCCGAGCAAGTGATGGAGCTGGCGGACGTGGCCCACGGCATGATTCTGGTCACCGGTACGTCGGGCAGCGGAAAATCCACGACGCAGGCATGTATGATCGACCGGATCAACCACACCCGGGACGCACACATCGTCACACTGGAGGACCCCATCGAGTATCTGCACCGGGACTGCAGAAGCATTGTCAGCCAGCGGGAGATTGCCATCGACACGGAGGACTATCTCTCCGGTCTGCGGGCCTGCCTGCGGCAAGCCCCTAACGTAATTTTACTGGGAGAGATGCGGGACTACGAGACCATCCGCACTGCCATGACGGCGGCGGAGACAGGCCACCTGCTGATTACCACACTGCACACCCAAGGGGTGGTGAACACCGTCAACCGCATCATCGACTCGTTTCTCAGCCCTCAGCAGACACAGGTGCGGATTCAGCTGACCACGGTGCTGCATACCGTGGTGTCCCAGCAGCTTCTGCCGGATGTGAACGGCGCGCAGGTGCCGGCGTTTGAGATTATGCACATGACCGGCGCTATCCGGAACATGATCCGGGACTGTAAGAGCTATCAGATCGACAACGTCATCCAGTCCGCCTCGGCGGAGGGAATGGTCTCCATGGATCAGTCGATTCTGGGCCTGTACCGCGCAGGCCGGATTACCAGGGATACAGCTATCGATTACGCGGTGAACGCCGAACAGATGCGCCGCCGCCTGGAATGAAGGGGAGAGGATTTTCCGCACCTGGCGAAAATACGATTCCGTTTTACACAGGCTGCTTTGCACACTCTGTTTTGCCGAATATCCGAATGAAACCGCCGCAATGCGGCCGGTTCCACACGGCATCCTTGTTCAGAGCGGCGCAGCAGAAGGAGGAACAGTGATGCAGCCAAAAAAAGTGGGCAATGAATTTCGAACGACGATCGTCTGTATTGACTCCTATGACAGCGGTATTCCGGTTGGGCGGCTGTTCAACCCCCAGAACAAGGGACCGGTGCCGTTTCACGGCCTGACGCAGTTTCTCCGCCAGATGGAGGACTTGCTGAATGACCTGCGTTTCCCGCAGTCATTCACGGAACTTCGGACGTTTGGCCCGGCCGCTCCGCAAAGGCCCCGGACGGAGCCGGCTGACACCGCGCCGGAGGGGAAGCTGGCCACGTTTTCCCTGAGGGTGATCTTCCGGCAAAATGCCAGCTGGCAGGGAAGCGTCCTGTGGATGAATCAGGGCAGGGAGGAGAGCTTCCGCAGTGTGCTGGAGCTGATCTTTCTGCTGGATGGCGCTCTGAACACCCCAAACTGAAAGAGGACGAAGAGAATCACGCAAAAATTTACGAAGAACCCGCCGGCATTCGGCGGGTTCTTCGCATGATCCGGCGCGTGTCTGGGAAGAATTCCTGGCAATACCAATGAAATCTATGTAATTTGAAAGAAATTGTTTCGGCAATCGATTTTACAAAAAAGATATGTTGCTTTTCATTAAAATGTGGTAGATTAGTAGGGGAGAGGGTATCATCAAAATAGAAAGGTGGAATTTAATGATGCGTAAAACAAAAATTGTATGTACGCTGGGCCCTGCAACCGATCAGGGCAATAACCTTCGGGAGCTGATGCTGGCAGGGATGAATGTGGCGCGGTTCAATTTCTCTCATGGCAGCCACGCCGAGCACAAGGCCCGGCTGGATGCGCTGAAGGCCCTGAGAAGAGAGCTGAATCAGCCGGTAGCCGCCATGCTGGACACCAAGGGTCCGGAAATTCGGCTGAAATCCTTTGCCAGCGGTACCGCCCAGCTCAAAAGCGGCGGCGAATTTACTCTGACCATCGGGGATGTGCCCGGGGATGAGAACCATTGTTCCATCACTTACCCGGAGCTGCCGCAGGATGTGAAGGAGGGGGACTCGATTCTGCTGGACGACGGTCTGATCCGTCTGACGGTGCTGGAGACCACCTCTCAGGACATCCGCTGCCGCGTGGAGAACAGCGGCGTCATTAAAAACAACAAAGGCGTCAATGTCCCCGGCACCCGGCTGTCCATGCCCTATATGAGCCAGCGGGACCGGGAGGATATTCTCTTCGGCATCGAGCAGGGCTTCGATTATATTTCCGCCAGCTTTGTCCGCTCGGCGGCGGATGTGCTGGAGATTCGCCATCTGCTGGACGAGAAGCACTCTACTATCCGCATCATTGCCAAGATTGAAAATCAGGAGGGCGTCAATAACGTGCCCGAGATTCTGTCCGTTGCGGACGGAATCATGGTGGCCCGTGGCGACATGGGGGTGGAGATTGACTTCACCGAGATCCCCATTATTCAGAAGGATCTGATCTTCCAGTGCAACGCCTGCGGCAAGCCTGTTATCACCGCCACCCAGATGCTGGACTCCATGATGGAAAATCCACGTCCCACCCGTGCCGAGATCACCGATGTGGCCAACGCTATCTACGACGGCACCACGGCGATCATGCTCTCCGGTGAGACTGCGGCGGGCAAGTATCCGGTGGAGGCTGTGCGAACCATGAACGCCATCGCCCTGCGGACTGAGGGAGACATCAACTATGCCAAGCGGATGCGCAACGCCGCCGGGGAAAACAGGCTGTCCATTGCCGCCGCAACGGCTCACGCGGCCTGCACTACGGCGGCGGATATCGGGGCGGACGCGGTCATCACCGTCAGCCAAAGCGGCACCACCGCCCGGTTGGTCAGCCGTTTCCATCCGGATACCCCCGTAATTGCCTGTTTGTTGAATGAGCAGGTGCAGCGCCAGATGGCCCTATATTTCGGGGTAACCCCTATCCTGATGCCGTATGCCAACAACACCGACGAACTGATCGAACTGGCGGTGAAAGCGGCGGAACAGGCCGGTTTGGTATCGCAGAGCGATCTGGTGGTGCTCACGGCAGGACTGCCGGTGGGCATCTCCGGCACGACCAATATGATTAAGGTTCATGTGGTAGGCGGAGCGCTGCTGAATGCCGTGGGGATCGGCAGCGGAATTGCCTCGGGCCGGCTGTGCATCTGCCGCACGCCGGAGGAGCTGAAAGAGAAATTTCACCCCGGCGACGTACTGGTGGTGCCCTATACCACCAACGACATGCTGCACTATATGCGGGATGCCGCTGCGGTGATCAGCGAGGAGTCCGGAGTCAACAGCCATGCAGCCACCGTGGGACTGACGCTGAACAAGCCCGTTCTTGTGGGCGCAGCAGGCGCAACCCGGAGACTGAAGGACGGGGAGATCGTATCGGTGGACTGCAGCCACGGCGTTGTCCACGCCATGCCGCAGTAAACACAATCAGAAACGCCAGCACTTTCTATGAGTGCTGGCGTTTCATTTTGCACCAAAGGATAAAGGAAAACTACGTCTGACCGGTTTGATTTCGTGAGGGAAATCTGCCTGATCGGGATTCACAATCCGGATGCAGTTTGCCTCCGCTGCGGCACTGTTCCAGCCCGGAAGGATGAGATTGAGCGTTTTTGCTTCAAAACCCGGTTGTTCAGCATAATTTCTCCAGAAAGGAGTGCTCTTCTCCTCCCAGCTTGTACCCCACCATCGTATCCACATTTACCTGGTGGATGCTGTTGAAAAGGTTGTTTTCCAGATTGGGGTTGTCCCGCTTGAGCCGTTTGATCAGCGTTTTGATCTCCTGCCGCTTGCTTCCTCCGCCGCCGTTGTCGCATACGGTGCAGTTCTCCGTAAAGCGGCAGGCGCACTGGATGAATTCCAGGTCGTTGTAGACGCGCCAGCGGATAATATCCGCCTCCAGAATGCAGTACATCGGGCGGATCAGCTCCATCCCCTCAAAGTTCGTGCTTTTCAGGCGGGGCAGCATCCCCTGAATCTGGGAGCCGTACATCATCGCCATCAGCGTCGTCTCGATCACGTCGCTTTTGTGATGGCCCAGGGCGATTTTGTTGCAGCCCAGTGCCTTTGCCTTGGCATACAGGTGACCGCGGCGCATCCGCGCGCACAGATAGCAGGGGGATTTTGCCGCACTGTTGGCAATGTCGAAGATATTGGTTTCAAACACGGTGATGGGAATATGCAGCAGGGCGGCGTTGGACTCAATTTTTCGGCGGTTGATCTCATTGTACCCCGGGTCCATGACCAGATAGACCAACTCAAAGGGCACCTCGCTGTGCCGCTGCAGCATCTGCATCAGCTTAGCCATCAGCATGGAGTCCTTGCCGCCGGAAATGCACACCGCGATCCGGTCGCCGGCCTGAATCAGTTCATAGCGCTTCAGCGCGGCGACGAACGGCGTCCAGATGGTCTCCCGGTATGTTTTATAGATGCTTCGTTCAATTTTTTCAAAAGGTTCAAGCTCTCTGGACATTGGTTAGCTCCTCGTATACAGATTGAAAAACACGCAGGAAGTCGGTAATCTCCTGCTCCTGCGTTTTTCTGCTCATGCTGATGCGCCAGGACGACAGGGCGTTGTTCCGGTCGCGGCTGACGGCGAAAACGGCGCGGGACGGCGTATTGGGAACCGAGCAGGCGCTTTTGACCGACACGCACACGCCCCGCTCATTCAGTGCCTGCTGAAAGTCCCCGCCCCGCACACCTTTGACGCTGAGATTCAGGATGTGGGGGATTGCCTCCCCGGGGGAGTTGATCCGCACCAGCGGGTATCGCTCCAGCTCCTCCCGAAGGCAGCTGTTCAGTGCTTTCAACCTGCACAGATCCTGTTCCCGGTTCTCCAGGGAGAGGCGGAGCGCCTCCGCCGTGGCGGCGTTCAGCGACACGGTGGGCGTCCCGCTGCGATAGATGGCGTCGCTTCCGCCCCCGTGGATCAGCGGCTCCAACACCAATCCACGGCGTTTGTACAAGGCTCCGCTGCCGCACAGACCGAAAAATTTATGGGCAGAAAAGCTGGCCGAATCGGCCAGCGTCATGTCGAACGGAATTTTTCCCACCGCCTGAGTGGCATCCACATGCAGCCGGCAGTCGGGGTATGAGCGCAGAATCTCACGGATTTCAGCGATGGGCTGGACGGTTCCCAGCTCGCTGTCCACCGCGCAGACAACCACCAGAACCGTATCCCGGCGAAGAAGCTCCCGGAGCTGCTCCGGATCCACTCTTCCGTCCCGCCGCACCTCCAGCAGATCGATTTCATACCCCTGCTCCTGTAAAAAGGTCAGCGGTCCGCTGACGGACGGGTGCTCCAGCGGCGTGGAGATAATGTGCTTACCGATATGCCTGGCGGCGCGGGCAAAGCCCTTGATGGCCAGATTGTTGGCCTCACTGGCTCCGGAGGTGTGGATGATCTCCTCCGGCAGGACGCCAAGCAGTTCCGCCAAAAGGCCGTTGGCCCGGTTCATTTGCTCCGCCGCCTCCAGCCCTGCGCCGTGGTTGGAATTGGAGTTACCGGTACGCTCCGCCTCCTGCAGGGCCTGCAGTACACGCGGGTCTGCCGGCGTGTGCGCCGCACAGTCCAGATAAATCTGTCTCATCAGTGTGATCCTCCTGTTTCGGGAGTTCCTCCGTCCCGCTCCCGCCGCAGAACACGCTGGAGCGACGGGACGCTATGAAGTGGGATTTTGGCACACAGTCATTTTACCACGACAACGCGTTCAGAGCAACCGTTGTATTCGCGCCCGAAAGAACCGGCCGGCGGCCGCAATCACGTTTTGTTTTCTAAGGTCTTTACTTGCGCTTTTGCAAATGTTTTGAATCTGCCTTTTGGCTCGGCAGCTGCGGTTTAATGCTGGCGAAAATCCCGGGCAGATAGACCGGTACACTTTTTAAAGAGTTTGCTGAAATAGTTCTGGTCGTTGTAGCCCACTTCAAATGCTATATCCGCCGTTCGCTTTTTCGTGGTTTTCAGCAGCTCTTTTGCCCTGCTGATTCGCAAAGACGTCAGATATTCAATAAAGCACTGGCCTGTTTCCTGCTTGAAGAGCGTGCTGAAATATGCGGAATTGATATTCACCTGCTGTGCTACGATGGTCAAATCCAGAGAGGGCTCGGCGTAGTGCTGAAGCATGAAGTCCTTGGCCCGTCTGATAATATCGCTGTTCTTACCGCCCCGGCACTGATCTCTCAGCGTAATTGCCTGCGTTGCCAACCCTCGTAATGCCTCCTGGAAATCCGAGAGGCTCTGTCCGCTGTCAAACAGCTGAATGACGTTGGGGATGGAGAGTTTAGAAATCGTGTCCTCATCACAGCCAAGTCCCCTGGTGAAATCCAACACTGCAGTTAAAATATCCAGACAGACATAGGTCAAATAGAGGTGACTCATGTGCTCCCGTTCCAGCTTCTCTGCCATAGATGAGACAAAATCGGGCACATCGCATAAACTGCCGCACTTTAACAGAGTTCGAAACAGTTCTTTTTCGGCGGAAGTATACTGCATACCGGAAAGCACCTGTCTGCACTCCGAAGCAAGAAGAATGGCACTGTCAGGTATTTGGGGGAGCAGATTGACCGCAACCTGCGCAGACAGCATGGAGGTGTAAAGATTGCTGATATGATCGCAGGGAGTTCCAATCATGCCTATGAATTTGGAATGGCCGAATCCGTTTCGGAAGGCGGATTGAATTTCCGATAAATAGGACTGTGCTTTCCCGGAAATTTCCGCTATCTTTGCTCCCAAAATCACGAACTGAAACTGATGAATGCCTTGAGAAAACCAGAGAAAATCGCTGTGCTGTTTGGAAAATGCCCGAATAGCCTGCGTGCAGTCCATAAAGGTCAGGTAGCTGTCTTCGTCCGTTTCTGCCAGCCCCGGCTCATGAATTGTCAAAATGCAGCCGCTATAACAGGCAGCCTCAAGATTCAAGCCAAGCTGCTGTGCTTTCGATGCGATGACACTACTTGGCAAAAAACCGTTGCACAGCTGAGCAAGGAATTTATGCTGGTTTAGCTCCAGAGAGTCAAGGGCCATTTTCTGCAATGAGAGAATTGATTGTTTTTGCTGGCGAGCTTCATCAATCATCTCTGCCGCCCAATCCAGTGTCTTTAGCATGTCGTTTGGCTTCAGCGGCTTTAGCAGATAGTCGGTCACCCCGATTGCCAGTGCCTGCTTCGCATAAGAAAAATCATCATATCCGCTCAAAATGATGACTTTGATTTCCGGACGGTTTGCACGCACAAGCCTGGACAGTTCCAGCCCATCCATAAAAGGCATTTTAATATCCGTAATCAGAACATCCACATCCATGGTTTGAATTTCGTCCCAAGCGTCTTCGCCGTTGGATGCGTCACCGCAGAGGGCATACTTTTCTCCAAACCAGATTTGGCTGGACTTCACATATTCACGCAGCATGTACTCGTCTTCGACAAAATACACATTATACTTCATGGTTTTCCTCCTCAATAAAAGGAACGCGTATGGCCACTGCCGTGCCCTCGTTTGGGCGGCTTTGAATTTGGAGCCGGTAATCATCCCCAAACATGAGCCGCAGCCGCATATCTATATTGATAAGCCCATAGCTTTGGCCGGATCGCAAAATGCCTTCCTGTATTCTTTTCTGCAAGTCAGCAAGCGCACCGCTGTCCATTCCGATTCCGGTGTCGGACACTGTAATCTCAAAAGACTGTCCGTCGGTTTTTCGGGCGCCAATCACAATAAGGCCTCTTACACCCTTAGGGTAGCGTTTGTTTTTGATGCCGTGGTAGATGGCATTCTCTACGATGGGCTGCAAAATAATTTTCGGGAATTTCCCGCAGAGCGTATCGGACGCCACCTCAATCCGATATTCCAAAATATCCTGATAACGCATTTGCATGATGTGCAGATAGCAGGAAACGTGGCTGATTTCTGTATCAAAGGAGATAACATCCATCCCGCTGCGCAGCGTCAGCCGATAAAAATCCGACAAGGAGGCAATCAGATCGATTACTTCGTCTGTCTTGTTGCTCTCCGCTGCCCAGACCGCGCTATCCAGCGTATTGTAAAGGAAATGGGGATTGATCTGAGACTGCAAAGCTCTTAATTCTGACTTTTTCAGATTCTTCTGTTCGTCCACCAGCCGATTGAGTAAATTTTTGATTTCACTCAGCATGACGTCAAAATTGTGGTACAACTCCATGATCTCAACCTGACCGTCAATTTTTGGGATCTCGATATCCAGATTGCCGGATGCCGCTTCCTGCATCAGGCGTTTCAGGCGGAGTATGGGCTGCGCAATATAGTTTGAAAGAAGGATGTTGATGACGGCGATGAACAGGCAGGAAGCCAGCGTCATGACAATGGCGCTGACCCGGATGCGGTACACAGCTTTAAAAATATCATTTTTCGGCGCGACAGAAACTATCGTCCAGCCGGTGGAGGGAAGGCCACTGTAAACAATTAAAGAATCGTTTCCATCAACCGTCCCTTTGGAAATCCGGCTGTCCACAATCTCCTGCATGATTTCTTTCGGCAGGGATGCGCTTTCATCATCGGCAAACAAATTGCTCCCGTCTCTATCCACCACCAGCGTATGGCCGCTTTCGCACGGCTGCGCGCTTTTCAGAATGTCCGCGATAAAGGACTTACTGACAGTGACCCGAAGAATACCGCTGATTTCGTTTGTGCCGATTTTGAAAACCGCCGCTGAAACGGTCAGGGTATCTTCCTCCCAAGTGCGCCCGCACAGAGACTGTGACACGCCCTGTACATGTACGGAACGGGGCTCTGCTGTCACAATTTGAAACTGATCATAGCTGTCAAACGGCTTATCCAACATAAAATAGCCGTTTCGCTCACTGAAACAATGCCCGTTGATCCCAATGGCGCTCATGTCCAGAATATAGGAGTTGCTGGACTGCGTCTGACGGATATTCGTAAAAACCTCTCCCACTGCTTTTGCGTTTTCATATCGCGCATCTGCAGTTTTGCTGTTGAAAAAATTGGAAATTGTATACGAAGAGGTAAAGTTCAGCAGGCGGGACGCCTCGCTGATCACCATGTTCAAATCCGAGTTTACGTGCTGCGCAGTCTGCTCCACCTGCGTTTCCATGCGGGCCTCGGCTTGCTCGGAAGCGGTTTTATAGGCAAAAATATTCATGGCCAGCATCGGCAGCAGTGAAAATACGGTAAATAACAGAGCAATCATCTGTTTGAGGGGTTTCCGCTTTAAATAAGTGAAAACAGACATTGGCTCCTCCTTTACCTGGGGCAGGTTTATTTCCGTATTTTTATTATAAATGAAATCAAAATTATTACCAGATGGTTTTGGAAATGTCCAAAAAAAAGGAATGTTCTTCCAAAAATAGTCCGTATCCGGGACAGATGATTTCTGCTTGAATGCAAAGTATAGGGAACGGCGGTGTTCCACGACAATCGAGGAGGATAGTTGACATGACATTTAGAAAAAGAATGATCTCTTGCCTGCTGCTCAGCTGCATGGTGGCGACTCTGGCAGCCTGCGGACAGAAACCCTCGGGTGCTGCCTCCATCAGCAGTGCCGCCCAGTCCTTGGCGCAGAGCGCGACGGACAGTGAGGGCAGAACCTTTGCAATTGTCTATCCCATCGTTCACCCCTTCTTCGAGCCGATCGGAGAGGACGCCGAGGAATATGCAAAGACCAAAGGCTGGACAGTCATTACCAAAGCTCCTGATTCTTCCAACGCACAGCAGCAGATCGAGATTATGGAGAACCTGATCGCCATGAACGTGGACGGCATTGCGATTGGCCCGACCGACACTTCTGCACTGGTTCCCACCATCGACAAAGCGATTGACAAGGGTATTCAAGTTATTTGCTTTGAGTCTGAAGCGCCTGACAGCAAGGCCGAAGCGTTTATCGGCACCGATAACTATAAGGCAGGCCGCCATATGGGCGAAGTCATCGGCAAGAACCTCAACGGTGAGGGCAAGATCATGATCCTGACCGGTCTGCCCACGCAATGGAGCTTAAACGAGCGCATCCGCGGGATCCAGGAATGTCTGGCCGAAAAGTATCCCAAGATACAGATCGTTGATACCCAGCCCAGCGAAGGCGATCCGCAGAAGGCTGTTACCTGCACTGAGAATATGATTCAGGCTCATGCCGATTTTAATGCCATCGTTGGGATTGATGCCACCGCAGGCCCCGCTGCGATCTCCGTATGGAAGGCCAAGGGCTGGCAGAATGATGATGCCCACATGATCCTGACCTTCGACGATATGCCTGACAACCTGCAGGGTGTTCGCGATGGCTATGTCAAGGCTTTGGTTGCCCAGAGACAGACCACCTGGGGCGTTGAAATTCTGGATACGCTGAATGCTCTGTGTGACGGTCAGTCTGTGGAAACCTACAACGATACCGGCTCAATCGAGATTACGCTTGATACATTGATACATACGTCAACGAGCCGTCCTACGTTGAAAAATAAGATAGTCTGAGCGGCTGCAGCAGATGAGTGAATCCTTACTTGTCTGCTGCGGTCTTTTTAAGGGAGGTATTCTTATGGAACCGAAACACGGGAAAACACTGGAGCGAACGAAGCAGGGAAGTATAAAATCACTTGCAGCGAAACGGGAAAGCTCCATGATTCTGATCCTGATCGTCATTTTTATCGCCATGTCGATTGCGCGACCCGATACGTTTAAAACGGAAGAAAACATGTTTAATCTGCTTAAGCAGATTAGCCTGGTGAGTATCATCGCCATCGGTCAGACTTTCGTTCTGGCCACGGGCGGAATCGATCTGTCAGTGGGTTACTCCCTGGGTCTTGCCGGGATTGCGATGACCTGGTTTTTCAATGCGGGGCTGAATCCGTGGGCGGCGATTCTTTTGGGCATACTAACCAGCGTACTGATCGGTTTTATCAACGGAGCAATTATCACCACGTTTCATTTGCCGCCGTTTATTGTGACGCTGGGTGTGGCCAACGTGGCGCGGGGTCTGACGTATATTATCACAAAGGGGTTCCCCATCGCTATGGACAATCAGTTTGTCATCGCTCTGGGCAATGGCTATTGGGGACCGGTACCCATCATGGCGGTGATTATGATCCTTCTGGTAGCAATTGCGGTGTACTTATTGGGCAGCACGCGCTTCGGAACCCGGGTCATTGCCATCGGCGGCAACGAAACTGCCGCTGTTCTGTCCGGCATACAAGTCAAAAAATATAAAACGTTGGTTTACACACTGACAGGTTTGCTGTGCGGCATCACCGGTGTTATCATGGTGGGCCGTCTGAATGCCGGCAATCCCAACGCCGGCCTCAACTTCGACATGGACTCGATTGCTGCCGCAGTGGTCGGCGGCACGGCCATGGCCGGCGGCGATGCCACCATTGTCGGGACTCTGCTGGGCGCATTGCTGCTGGGGGTTATCAAAAACGCACTGGTGCTGCTAAATGTCAACATGTACTGGCAGACAGTTGTGGTGGGTACGATTATCGTAGTGGTGTGCATTTTTGACAACTATGCCCGCTCCAAGCGGAAATAGGAGGCGCCTTGATGAGTGACATGATCTTACAGATGAAAGGCATTACCAAAAGGTTTCCCGGCGTTGTGGTCTTGAATCATGTGGATTTCGATCTAAAGCGCGGTGAGATGCACGCACTGGTAGGCGAAAACGGCGCGGGAAAATCGACGCTGATGAAAGTTCTCGGCGGCGTTTACCTCCCCGACGAGGGAACCATCCAAATCGAAGGGAAAGAGACCGTGATTGCCTGTCCGTCGGACTCCATCAAAAACAAGGTGGGTGTGATTTATCAGGAGTTCAACCTGGTCCCCACGCTGAACGTGGCGGAAAATATGTTTCTGGGGCGAGAGAAGACCCGCACGCTGGGCCGCCTGCGCAGGGGGGAGATGGAGCGTCAGGCCGGAGAGGCCATGGCGCAGCTGGGCGTTCCCAATTTCGACTTGCGCACCAAGGTGAAATTCATGAGCGTCGCTTTACAGCAGCTGGTGGAAATTGGAAAAGCTGTGTTTGATGATATCGACATTCTGGTCATGGATGAGCCAACCGCCGTGCTGACGGAGAAAGAGACGGAAGGCCTGTTTCAGATTGTGCGAAACCTGAAAGAAAAGGGAATGTCGATTATCTACATTTCCCACCGCCTGGAAGAGGTCATTGCACTGTGCGACCGAATAACGGTTCTCCGTGACGGTAAGATTGTGGAGACCATTGACAACCAGAACCGTGATACCGGAAAGGATTTTATCGTCAGTAAAATGGTGGGACATGAGCTGAGCAATTACTTTCCCCGAAAAACCACAGTGCCCACCAGCGAAGCGGCGCTGGAGGTGCGGCACCTGTCAAAAAGGAATATGTACGAAGACATCGGTTTTTCCGCATATCAGGGGGAAATCCTCGGCATATCCGGACTGGTGGGCGCCGGCCGAACAGAGATCATGAAAAGCATTTTCGGCGCAATCAAACCTGACAGCGGAGAAATTTTTATGGAAGGTCGGCCGGTTTCCATTAAAAATCCAAACCAAGCCAGGCAGGCCGGCATCGCGCTGGTACCTGAAGACAGAAAGCGAGAAGGCGTTATACTGGGCATGAGCCTGCGGGACAATATCTGCCTGCCAAACCATGACAAAATTTGCCGCTTTGGACGCATCAATCGAAAAAAGCGAGATCAGCTTGCGGAGCGGTATATTGCGGATTTGCAGATTCGACCCGCGAACCCAGAGCGTCAGATTCAGAATTTCAGCGGCGGCAATCAGCAAAAGGGCGTCATTGCAAAGTGGCTGGCCGCGGACCCGAAAGTCATGATTCTGGACGAACCCACCCGCGGCATTGACGTAGGAGCCAAAGTTGAAATTTATAATATCATCAATGCACTGGCGGCGCGCGGCACGTCGGTCATTGTTGTCTCCTCTGAGCTGCTGGAATTGCTGGGAATTTGTGATCGGATTCTGGTCGTAAACAATGGCCGGATTTCCGGAGAATTTGGCAGGGAACAGTTCAGCCAGGATACCATTATGCAGGCATCTTTTGATATGGGGGGTAAAGAAAATGAAAGAGTTTAAGCTGTACATCAACAATCAATGGGTCGATTCCGAAGACGGCCAGACATTTGTTTCGTACCATAAGGCAACCGGAGAGGAAGTCAACCGATTTGCCTCTGCAACCGTTGGCGATGTTGAGCGTGCCTGCGCCGCCGCTCGGAATGCGTTTCCCGGATGGTCCGGCATGGATGGCGAAACCCGCAGTGACTATCTGCGCAAGGCTGCGGAGGTCATGAAGCGCCGGCGCCGTGAAATGGCTGAATTTGAGGCCATGGAGACCGGAAAACCGGTATTTGACACCTTTGACTTTGATACCCGCGTTTCGATTTGGGCGTTTGAGTATTTTGCGAACCTGTGCCGTGAGATCAAGGGCGAAGTAATCCCCGTAGGAGATATCAACCAGCGGGACTTCGATTTTGTGACCTATGAACCGTATGGCGTGGCGGCCATCATCGCTCCGTTCAACTTTCCGCTGCATCTGCTTACCCGGAGTCTGGCGCCCGCTCTGGCCGCAGGAAATACCTGCGTGATTAAGGCATCTTCTATCACCCCCACCACTGCCGCTGTTATGGGAGAGGTATTTGAGGAGGCCGGTTTCCCTGCGGGCGTCGTCAACGTTGTACACGGCCGGGGAAGTCTGGTGGGCAATGCGCTGGTCAGCAGCAAGGAGGTGGACGTGGTAGGCTTTACCGGTTCTGAGGCTGTTGGGCGGCAGCTGATGCATTTGTCCGCCGATTCCGCCGTAATGAAGAAGCTGGTGTTGGAACTGGGCGGCAAAGGCGGCGTAATCGTAGAACCCGATGCCGATATCGACATTGCCACCACCTGCCAGATAGAGGGGTTTACCTTTAATCAGGGCGAAGTATGCTGTGCCATGACCCGTGTCATTCTACACGAAGATGTGTATGATGCGTATCTGTCGATGCTCAGAAGCAAATGCGGTCAGATTCAAATCGGAGATCCGCTGAATGATCAGACCCGTATGGGCGTACTGATCAGTGAAGAGCACCTGCGGGAAGTAGATGCCCACGTCAAACACGCCGTGGAACAGGGCGCCAAAGTATACTGCGGCGGTCAACGCTATATGGAGAACGGATGCGACAAGGCCCCGTACTATCCGCCCACCATCCTCACGGATGTGACTCCCGATATGGATGTATGGCGTACAGAGGTGTTTGGACCCGTTTTGTGCGTGTGCAGGTATCGGAATACTGAGGATGCCATTCGTCTGGCCAATGATACGGAATTTGGCCTGGGGGCCAACATTTTCGCCCGGGATCTGCAGAAGGCCTATCAAATTGGCCAGCGTCTCAACGCAGGCTCTGTATGGGTAAACCTGCCGAACGGTATGCATATGGCCTGCCCCTTCGGCGGTAACAAAAACAGCGGAAGCGGCCGTGAATATGGCAGCTATGGCCTGCACGAATATCTGAAGGTGAAAAACAATATGTGGCGGATGCATTGACTGCCATGACAGAAGAGATGATCGGGATCATTGACGGCCATGCTGTTGAGAAAATCGTACTGGAGAACAAGTTCTTAGCGGTGACCGTCCTCAGCTTTGGCGGTGTTATTCAAAGCCTGCGGGTAAAAGATCGGGCCGGTGCATACCGCGATGCAGTGCTAGGATTTTCAAACCTGGAAAACTATATCAATCAAGAATACTACATCGGTACTTTGATCGGTCGCTGTGCAAACCGTATTGGCGGGGCATCTTTTGAAATCGGCGGCCAGCGGGTCTCCTTGGAAGCCAACGAGGGCACCAATCATCTCCACGGGGGGTCCAAAGGGTTTTGGAACGTTCCTTTCGATGTTGTGGAAGTCGGCGAGGATTTTGTTACACTGGGCTACGTCAGCCCTGACGGAGATGGCGGCTATCCCGGTCGATTGGACACCAGGGTTACATACTCCGTTTCCGGAGCTGCGCTGACGCTGGACTATGCCGCTGCCTGCGATCACGATACCGTTGTCAATCTGACACATCACAGTTATTTTAATTTGGAAAAGTCACATACAGGTGACATAACCGGAGAAATTCTGACACTTTATGCAGATCAATTTACGGAAATTGATGATGCCTGCGCCAGCACGGGACGTATACTGCATGTGGAGAATACCCCCTTTGATTTCCGGCAGGGCGATTACATCGGCGATCGCATTTTTTCGCAGGACGATCAGATGCGCAAGGGATCCGGCCTAAATCACAACTATATTCTTGATAAACCGCTGGGTACCTTTGGAAAGGCAGCAGAAGTTGTTTCCTCGGACGGACTGCTGACAATGCGTGTAGAAAGCAGCATGCCGGTGTACAGGTATACAGCGGCAACTATCTGGACGGCAGCCTGACGGGAAAGAACGGTGAGTCCTACTAGCCGTTTGCAGGCCTGTGCCTGGAGACACAGTTTTATCCCGACGCGGTTCGTTTTTCTGCATTTCCCTCTCCTGTTATAAAAAGGGGCCAGCTGTATCAGAAAAAAACCAAATTTACTTTTTCATGAAAGCGCCGTCGTCCGGGATATATTCTTTCGAGGAGCATTGCGTAAACTTCAATTTTTGGACGGCGTAACCATGGTTCTCCGCCCTGCGTTTTAAGGGTTTGAGCATTATTCAGGGGCTGCAGCGGAATGCTGCAGCCCTTCAGTCTGTCGAATAAGCCCAGCCCTTGGCTGTGTTTTTTTGTTTGTGTGCGGTTAAATGGTAAAGAGTGCCCATCCTACCGGCTGCTTTTTTGCCCGCGATATATTCAAAAACCGGTCTGCGCGTCAAGCACAGACCGGTTTTTTCGACAGGCTGAGAGGCTGCAGCCCCTTCCTGCTTATTCTTCAGACTTTATGGATGCTTTCCAGTAGCGTGAGCCATCCCGTTCCCGACATAAAAATCCGTTGTCCACCAGTTCCCTGCGCAGCAGGAAGTGGTCGTCAAAGGTGTGCCAGCGATCACAGATTTCGTTGATTTCCCGCTCTGCGAAGTCGCGGCCGTTGGGGAACTGATCCGCCAGATAAGCCAGCACCGCCACCTTGCGCTGCTGGCGCTGGGGCAGCTGCGTGATTTTCCCCGCCTCGTCCAAAAAGGGCTGGATATTGTTTTTGATCATTCCGAAGCCTCCCCCTGCCCGTGCAGCCACATCTCGTGGAGCGTTTCGATATCCCTTGCAAATTCATCTTCCGTCTGCAGCTCTCCCTTTTTCAGTTCCTCCAGAACCGTAAAGTGAAAGGAATCCGTGCCGTATTGACTCCAAGCGGCTCGCATCCCCGGCTCCGGGCTGAAGCTGCCGGAAACAAAAAATCCAAACCGATTTTTCTGCTCCCGCAGATCGCAGGTGGATTTGAGCCAGCTCTGGCCGTTTCCGCTGCATGAGATGCGGTAGATACCGCCGACAATTTCTCTGTTCTTATATTGGTCTTTCAGCTCTTTTCGCCGATCCATTTCACGTACTCCTTACCGGGGAATTCCCCTTTGGCTTCCAGTATATCGGGTCGGACGGGGAAAAACAACCAACGCAGCGTAGAGTTGGCCGCCGAGGCGAGCGGGCACCCCAAAAATCACACTCCGAAGCGGGGGGAATAAAATGGGCTGTTAACAATTTTAGGAGGAACTGATTATGGCGGATTTTGCAGTAGCCTTGACGCCGCTTCACTTTTTATATCTGATCGGCGTCATCACCATTCTGACCACAATGATTCTCAGGAAAGATACCCCCCTTGTCTGCATTGTGTTTTTGTTCTTCATTGGCCTTGTAGCCAGCGGCACATTGACCGGAGGAATTCAGACCGTATTTACATCGATCCTGTATGCGGCCAAGGAGTTTATGGAAATTATTGCAACCATCGCATTGATTACCGCGTTGTCCAAATGCCTGTCCGAGCTGGGCAGCGACCGGATCATGATGCGATCCATGTCTACAGTGATGAAGAATTCGTATATTTCGTGGTGGGTTCTGGGGATTACCATGCTGATCTTCTCGCTGTTCTTGTGGCCGTCCCCGTCAGTGGCGCTGGTGGGCGCAATTCTGCTTCCCCTGGCGGTGAAGAAGGGACTCAATCCGCTGGCTGCAGCTATGGCGATGAACCTGTTCGGTCACGGCTTCGCGCTGAGCTCGGACTTTGTGATTCAGGGCGCGCCGGCGATCACCGCCTCTGCGGCGGGGATTGATACCCACAGCATCATCGCAGAAGGCATGCCGCTGTTCCTGGTGATGGGAGTCACCACAGTGGTAGCTGCATTTGTCATTAACCGCAGGGGAATGGGCCGGACCCAAAGCGCTGCCGTGACTGCCGAGGGGAAAGAGAGTACCGCAGGCGGATTTCCGCGGGCGGCGATGCTGCTTGCCATTCTGGCGCCGACAGCATTTATCGGCGATGTGGTTCTCATGTCTGTCTATGACCTCAAGGGCGGTGACGCCACCAGTTTGGTCTCCGGCACGGCGGTTGTAGTGTTGGTCGTCGGTGCGGTGAGCGGATTCGGGAAAAAAAGCCTGGAGCGGTTCACCAATTACATTTCGGACGGATTTTTGTTTGCCATCCGAATCTTTGCGCCCGTCATTGTTATCGGCGCGTTTTTCTTTCTGGGCGGCAGCGGGATCACCAACATCCTGGGGGAGAAATACCAGAGCGGGATTTTAAACGACTGGGCCGTCTGGCTGGCCAGCATCACGCCGCTGAACAAATATGTGGTGGCACTGATCCAGATGGTGATCGGCGGACTGACAGGCCTGGACGGCTCCGGCTTTTCCGGACTCCCGCTGGTGGGTGCCCTTGCCAACACGTTCGGCACCGCAGTCAACTGCTCGGTTCCCCTGCTGGGCGCGCTGGGGCAGATTACAGCCATCTTTATCGGCGGCGGCACCATCATTCCCTGGGGATTGATGCCGGTGGCGGCCATCTGCAGTGTGGACCCGCTGGAGCTGGCGCGAAAGAATTTCGTTCCGGTGATGATCGGCTTTTTCTGCACCTTCCTGACGGCGTGCCTGATGCTCTCGTAAGGGGGCGGTACTGTGTGCGGAATTGCGGGATTTTATGACCCGGGAAAAAGCCATCTGGCCGCGCGGACGTACTATGCCGATATTTTGGAGCGGATGAACGCCGTCCAGCATCACCGGGGGCCGGATGACAGCGGAATTCTCCTTGATGACCATGTGGGCCTGGCCCACACCCGCCTGGCGATCATCGACCCGGATAAAGGCCGCCAGCCCATGTCCAGAACCGTGGACGGACGGACCTGGACGATTGTGTACAACGGGGAGCTTTACAATACTGCCGAACTGCGCGCCGATCTGGCCGCCAGAGGCTGGCCCTTTGAAACCAGCTGCGACACGGAAGTGATTTTGGTGGGTGTGATGGAGTACGGAGCGGAATTTGTGAAGCGCCTCAACGGTATTTTTGCCTTTGCCGTTTACGACCCTACGCATGATCGGGTGACGCTGTTCCGGGATCGCTGCGGGGTAAAACCGCTCTTTTATGCGGTTCTGGATGGGGAACTGATCTTTTCGTCAGAGATCAAGGGCCTGTTTGCGTTTCCCGGCATGGTGCCGCGTCTGAACCGACGGGGACTCAACGAGGTATTCAGCATCGGCCCCGCAAAGACTTACGGCGTGGGCGTGTTTCAGGGTGTGGAGGAACTGCTTCCCGGCCATCTGCTTACCGCGTCGCGGGAGGGAATTTCCGCGGAATGCTACTGGAAACTGGTCAGCCGGGTTCATACGGATGATTTTGCGACCACCGTGGATACCACCCGGGAGCTGGTTTTGGACGCCATTCGGCGGCAGATGGTCTCCGACGTTCCCATCTGTACGTTTCTCTCCGGCGGGGTGGACAGCAGTCTGGTTACAGCCGTGTGCGCCGAGGAGCTGAAAAAGCGCGGCGAGCAGATTCATACGTTCTCCTTTGACTTTACCGGAAACAGCCGGAATTTTCAGCCCTCGGACTTCCAGCCGTCTCAGGACCGACCCTATGCGGATCTGGTGGTGGATTATCTGAAAACCGATCACCGGTACCTGGAGTGCGGCACGGAGGATCAGTTTGCCTGCCTGGAGTCCTCCGTGGATGCCCGGGATCTGCCGGCCATGGCGGATGTGGATTCCTCCCTGCTCTATTTCTGCAAAGAGGTCAGCCGGTACAATAAGGTGGTGCTGACCGGGGAGTGTGCCGATGAAATTTTCGGCGGATATCCCTGGTTCCACAAAAAAGAGTGCTTCGAGGCCAGCACCTTCCCGTGGACCATGGATCTGGAGGCACGGAAGGTGCTGCTGCGGGATGATTTTCTGGAATATTTGGGGATGGACGAATACGTGGCAGATACCTATGAGCGTTCGGTGGCGGAAACGCCCCGGCTGGCGCAGGATACGCCGGAGGAGGCCCGCCGCCGGGAGATCGCCTATCTGAATATCCGGTGGTTCATGCAGACGCTGCTGGACCGCATGGATCGCACCAGCATGTTCTCGGGCCTGGAGGCGCGGGTGCCCTTCGCGGATCACCGGATTCTGGAATACGTCTGGAATGTGCCTTGGGAGATGAAGACGAAAGACGGCGTCGTGAAGTCACTGCTGCGGGCGTGCGGAGTTGGTCATCTGCCGGACACGGTGCTCTACCGGAGAAAATCCCCGTATCCCAAAACTTATGACAAGCACTATGAGACGCTGCTCTCGGCGCGGATGCGGGAGATCATGGCGGACTCCGGCTCGCCGGTTCGGCAGTTCCTGGATCCGAAAAAGGTGGAGACGTTCCTCTCCAGTCCCTCGGATTACGGAAAGCCCTGGTACGGGCAGCTGATGGCTGGGCCGCAGATGCTGGCATATCTGATTCAGGTGAATTACTGGATGAAGAAATGGAGCATAGCCCTGCCTGCATAGTCACGGTTCGGGCATGATAAAAATCCACTTCGCTGAGGGCGAAGCGGATTTTTATCTGAGAGAATTTCAACATCAAACATAGAGCGCCCCTCCGATAAGGGAACCTCTGATTTCAATTCGCGGAGGATCAGCGTGCCGATCCGAGGACGATTTCTCCCCCTTTATTTGAAAGAGAGGCATTGTTCATGGCCTCGGTCACGGTCAAGCTGGCGTTTCCAATGGTCACAACTGTCCCGGGATGGATCGTGCCGAGGCAGATAACCCGGCTGAACTCTCCGCTGCGCTGTGACGATGAAATCTCATCCAACTCCCGGCTTGCCGACCGATGTTCGGCCCTGGCAGACTCATAGGTGTTTGAAATTTTTTGAAGCAGCTCCAGTTTTTCCGGCGGAAGGCGGTCTTCCATCTTCAGCTTACGAAGCAGAGAAAGGAGGGGCAGAAGACTTGTAATCTGCTGCTCCAGTTCTGGAATCAGAATCTGAAGTTTTTGCTGGCGCTGCAGGACGGCAGGATCAGTGCCCAGTTGGAGAATGGTTTTCACGTCTGCCGAGGAGCCGATGATCCTCGATTCGATGCTTTGCTGCACCATGCAGCTGCCGCCGATGATCTTCGAGATGCGTCCCTCGGTTTTCAGGTTATGCCCGCAACGAATGCTGCTGTGGAGGATGTACTCCGCCACGATATCACCACGGACAAACACATGGCAGTTTTCAATAAAACGGCTCTTAAGATCTCCTGCGCAGACCAATTCGCTGCCGGTAATTCCGCTATTGAGTCTGATGTTTCCGCCGGCTTTGATGACTGCTGATTCCACTGTGCCGAACACATCCACGTTGCCCTCTGCTTCAACGGAAAAGCCCGGCTGTACCATTCCATGAATGGAGACATTGCCCACGGCGCTGATGTTTCCGGTGGAAAGATCCACGTTTTCTCGGATCACAAGGGTCTCATTTACAGCGATTTTGGCGCCCTGCAGTTCGGCCTGACCATCTATCTTGGATAGAACAGCGGCACCGTCCTCGCGCAGCTTCACATTTTTGCCCAGACAGGTGAAGACCGGAAATGGCTTTCCCTTTTTTTGCGGAATCGGCTCCCCCCGAACGGAGGTACCCTGCGTGCCATCGGTAGGCGGGGTGATCAGCGCGAGTATCTGATCCTGACGAACGTTGTTGGCAAGCTGCAGATCTCGATAATCTACGGTTCCGTTTTGATGCATTTTAGGAGAAAACTCCTTTGGTCCGGTCTCAAACAGGTATTCAATCGTGCCGTTTTCCCCGTGCACAGGAGAATTGCCGGTCGCAATGGGGATTTCAGTGCGATAGACGGGCAGGGCGGCGATTGAACGGAGTGTTTCCAAGTCAATTCCAAACGTAATTCCGTTTTCGGACAAGGTCTCTTCCAAATCCTGCAGAGAAACGTCAGAGCCACCATTCTCTGGTGGATCCAGCAGGAGAGAGGCCGATAGATTTCCCTTGGCGACTGACACATGGACCTGGGTGTCGCGCTTTACTTGCGGGTCATCCAGGGCGGTATCCTGCTGAGGAACTTTTGGGGGGATCATAGCCATGGCGGTGGATCTCCTTTCAGTGAAAGTGGTCGGAACGGTGGAATCTGCTGAAATGCGATTCTATATATAATATTTATCGGCGTTTTAGAAAAATAGTGTATAGAACTATACCGGAATTTTGGGAAAAACTACGAGAAGTCCATCTCGGTGGCTGTATTCCTGTATAATTGTCAATCTGATCCTTCCCCTTCGAGATGAGACAATGTCGGAGCAAAAGGGCGGATTAGACTGGCAAACCAAGTCCGGCGATAATTGACACCATGCTGTGCGGTATGCCATAATAGGGCAAAGAGACGAAGGTCTGCGCACTGGAAAGCATGAAAATGCGGGAACAGCCCACAGGGTGGGAGTCTGAACGGTAAAAATCGGTGAAAACAGGCAAAGGCTATTGCGTTTCGATGCGATGGTTTCAGAGCAGGATGATGTGTTTTCAATGAAGACTGAATTGGTTTGATTGACTGATCAAGAGGGCAGTGGTATGAGAATAAGTAAATTTGGCGGTTTGATTGCGGCGGCCAGTAAGAAGGCGGCGCTGCCGATGCTGCAGATCGGTACGATACCCATTATCAAGCGGATTGTGATTTCCTTTCAGCAGGCCGGTATTTTTCCAATTGTCATCATTACCGGCGTGGATGAGGACGAAGTGAAATACCAGCTGAGCAATTACGGCGTCATCTTTATCCCAAACCAGCAGCCGGATCATCCGCAGCTTCTGGATTCCGTAAAAATCGGGCTGCAATACCTGCAGGGAAAATGTGACCGCGTGGCATTCACCCCGGTCAATGTTCCCATGTTTACCCCGGATACCCTGATCAAGCTGAAGAACACCCCTGGGGATATTGTGACCCCCTCTTATCAGGGATACGGGGGCCATCCGGTCATGCTCTCGGAGGGTGTCATCCCGGATATTGTAGGGTATGAGGGCAGGGACGGCCTGCGGGGGGCCATCCGGTCGCTGGAGAAAAAAAGAAGCTGGGTTCCGGTGGAGGACAAGGGCGTTCTGACCAGCGTGCACAATGAGGAGCAGCTTCAGGCAAGGCTGGCGGAACATAACAATGCAATCCTCCATCCCGTGATTCATATGAGTATTGAGCGGGAAACCGCTTTTTTTGATGCGCGGCTGAAGCTGCTGCTGTTTTTGATTTCCGATACCTGCAATATGCGAAAGGCCTGCAGTGCAATGGCACTGTCTTACGGAAAGGCATGGGACATCATCAACCGGCTGGAAATGGAGCTGGGGTATTCCGTCGTAGAGCGCAGGCAGGGAGGCAAGCACGGCGGAAATACTGTTCTGACCCAGCGCGGAGCGGCATTTCTGCTGGCTTACCAGCAGTTTGAGGAGGAAATTTTCCATTTTACGCAGAGCCGTTTTCAGGAATCGTTTTTGATGACCAAAATCATGTGATAGAATTCTACGAGTTCCTTTGGAGAAGAACTTGCGAACACAGGCTGCCCCCTTCATACTGAACTCAGCATTATTCTTTGAAAAGATGAGCGCTGCGTTCAGTATGAAGGGGGTGCTGTTTTGTTTTACTGTCGCCAAAAGATCTGTGGCCTGATTCTCGCCGCCGGGCTTTCTTCGCGCATGGGAGAGTTCAAGCCGCTGATGCCGCTCAGAGGGAAAACACTGATCGAAAACACGGTGAGCAGCGTTTTGAACGGAGGCGCACAGTCCGTGGTCGTGGTGACAGGGTACCGCGGCACGGAGGTGGAGGCGCTTTTGCAGCGCCGCTACGGAGAGCGGGTTCGCTTCGCCCGAAACCCCGAATTTGCGGAGACGGACATGATGCGCTCCATCCAGATCGGGTGTCTTGCGCTGCCGTCCTGCGACGCCTTCTTTTTGATGCCCGGCGATATGCCGGTGGTGGGTCGGACGACATTTCAAAAGCTCCTGATGGCACGGCCAACGGATGCGCTCAGCGTTGTATTCCCAACACTGGGGGGATACCGAAAGCATCCGCCCTTGGTGGATGCGCGGCTGATTCCGGAGATCCTTGCGTTTCGGGACAGCGGCGGTCTGCGCCGGTTGTGGCGGCAGCATGAGGAGCTGATTCTCACCGTGCCGGTTGACGACGAGGGCGTTTGGGTCGATCTGGATACGCAGCGTGATTATCAGGTATGCAGGCAGACTTATGAATTTGTAAAAGTAGGAGGCAGTGATTGAGCTATGGAAAAAATCAGTCAGTCGGTGGTCAAAAAGGATCATGAGCCGAAAATGTCCGGACACTCTGTTTATGTGGGTGACTATTCCGGCGACGGCGTGCTGTTCGGTAAAATGCTCCGCTCCAAGCTGGCACGGGCAAAGCTGCTGCGTGTGGAGCTCCCGTCACTTCCGGAAGGCTATTACTATGTGGACAAAAACGATGTTACCGGAGACAACAATGTAAATATTGTTCTGGACGATACACCCGTATATGCCAGAGACACCGTGGAGTACATCGGAGAACCCATCGGCATGGTGGTTGGCCCGGATGAGAAGGTGGTTGACAGACTTCTCGCTGAAATCAAAGTTTCCTATGAAGAGCTGGAGCCGGTCCTTGACCTGCGCAAGGCTGACACGGTGTTTTTCGATTATGAGTATCAAAAAGGCGTTTTGAAACAGGCTTTTGCCGAGGCGGATCAGGTCTATCAGGAAGAATTCATGACCGGCTATCAGGACCAGACCTATCTGGAGCCCCAGGGTATGATGGCAGAGCCTGAGGAAAACGGGCATATGTATGTCCACGGCTCCATGCAGTGCGCCTATTATGTCCATGGCGCGGTGATGCGTGCGCTGGGCTGCGGGCCGGGTGAGGTTCACATTCTTCAGGACGTGACCGGCGGCGGCTTCGGTGGCAAGGAGGCATTTCCGTCTATTCTGGGCTGTCAGGTGGCTGTGGCGGCGAAAAAGGCAAACGCCCCTGTCCGCTGCATTTTTAACCGCAGAGAGGATCTGGAATTCACCTCCAAGCGTCACCCGTCCCTGTGTACCTATCGGGTCGCGGTCAAAAACGGCCGGGTCACGGCGATGGATATTGACGTCAAGTTCAACGCCGGTGCGTACACGACGCTTACCCCGGTTGTGCTGCAGCGGGGAATTATCTGCGCCAGCGGTGTCTACAACATTGAAAATCTGCATGTCCATGGGTGTGCGCTGAAAACCAACACCACACCCTCCGGCGCTTACCGCGGATTTGGAGCGCCCCAGACCTTCTTTGCGGTGGAGATGATGATGAATCACATCGCGCAGGATCAGGGCGTGGATTCGCTGCAGTTCAAGGAGGCCCATCTGGTCAAGCAGGGGGATGCCACCTCCACCTCCGGAAAGTATCACTTCCCGGTTCCTCTGCCCGCGATGATTGATGAGATCGATCAGGCCTGTGACCTGCGCAGAAAGCATCTGGAGTACCAGAAGCCGCAGACGGGCCGCTACCGCAAGGGAATCGGCATGTCCGTGTGGTTTCATGGAGCGGGCTTTACCGGCTCCGGCGAGCGCGATCACATCAAGGCGGTCTGCAAGCTGCATAAATACCCGGACGGCACGGTGGAAATTCTGGCGTCCAACGGGGAGATCGGCCAGGGACTCCGGACCACCTTCCCAAAGATCGTGGCGTATGAGCTGAACCTGCCGCTGGAAAAGGTCTATTACGATCACCCTGACACCGCACGCGTGCCGGATTCGGGCCCGACGGTGGCCTCCCGCTCCCTGATGATCGTCGGTGAGCTGCTGCGCCGCGCCGCCATCAAGCTGCGCACGCAGTGGAGAGACGGTGAGGACCAGATTGTAGAGGAGCATTTCAGAGAGCCGGATTTCATGATCCCGTTCTATCTGGATAAATTCCAGGGCGACGCGTACCCCACCTACGCCTGGGGCGTCGGTGCCATTGAGGTGGAGGTGGACACCTATACCGGCACCTCTAAAATTCTGGGAGCCTATGGTTCCTTCGACGTGGGCACGCCCATCGATTACAACATTGTGATCGGACAGATGGAAGGCGGTTACCTGCAGGGCATCGGCTATGCTTCCATCGAGCATATGGACTATGACAGCAAGGGCCGCATCCGCAATAATTCCTTCTCGGACTATCTGATTCCCACTACCAAGGATGTGCCGAACCTGAAGTGCATGCTCCATGTGGAAAAATACCCCGAAGGTCCGTACGGCGCCAAGGGCGCGGGAGAACTGCCGCTGGTAGGAGTGCCCGGCGCGTATGTGGAAGCCGTGGAGCAGGCAATTGGGCACGGCGCAAAGCTGAACCATGCCCCGTTTACGGCAGAGGATACCCTCAGGGTTATGATGAAGGAGGCTGAATAACGATGGATGCAATACGGTTTTTCTTAAACGGCAAAGAAGAATCCTATGAAGGCAGCGCGTCTGACCGGCTGCTGGATGTTCTGAGAGACACCTACCGCACCACCAGTGTGAAATGCGGCTGCAAGGAGGGCGAGTGCGGAGCTTGCTCCGTCCTGATGGACGGCGTTTTGGTGAATTCCTGCTGCGTCGCCATGGGTGCGGCGGAGGGCGCCTCCATCGTCACGATGGAGGGCTTCCGGGATACCAAGCGCTACGCGGTGCTGGATCAGGCGTTTGCAGAGGTTTCCGCCGTCCAGTGCGGCTTCTGCATCCCCGGTATGGTGCTGGCCGCAGAGGCGCTGCTGGGCCAAAACGCCCATCCCACGGAGGAAGAAATCAGGGAAGGGCTTTCCGGAAATCTCTGCCGCTGCACGGGGTATAACGCCATTGTCAACGCGGTATCGATCGCTGCAAAGGAGGGAAATGGACTATGGTAAACGGATACGCAGCAGCGTCCCTGCAGGATGCATTGGACATTCGGGCGGCGCATAGGGTCGTCCCTTATTCCGGAGGAACGGATTTAATGGTGGAAAACCGCCCCGATGTAACCTATCTGTTTCTGAATAAAATTGTGGAATTGAAGCAAATTGCTGTCGATGCAGATTATGTCCGCATCGGAGCGGGCGTCACCTTTACGCAGGCGCTTGCGGACAGCCGCGTCCCCCAGCTGATGAAGGACGCCGTCTCCCGGATTGCCGCGCCCGCCATCCGCAACGCCGGCACCTTCGGCGGCAACCTGGGGAATGGCTCCGCCAAGGCAGACTCCGTGCTGATCGAATTTGTGGCGGATGCAAAACTGCGTCTGCTGTCTGTACGGGGCGAGCGCATTGTGAATGTGGATCAATTCTACCTCGGCCGCAAAAAGCTGGACTTGGCGGACGATGAGCTGATCGCGGAGATCCTGCTGCCCAGAAATGGACTGGAGCAGTATTTTTACCAGAAGGTCGGCGGGCGCAACGCGCTGGCAATCTCCCGGGTGGCGTTTGCCGGTGTGTTTTCTGCGGAGGACGGAAAGATCACGAAGATTGCCGCGGCCTTTGGCGCCGTAGCCGATACCGTGCTGCGGTTCCGGGATCTGGAGGGCATGCTGCTGGGTAAATCCCTGGAAGAGGCGAGGGCGCTGAAAGGCGAGTATCTGAAAGCCTATTCCGACAAAATGGTCCTCACCCGGGGCCGTGTGTCGGCCGAGTATCGGAAAACAGTCTGTATGAACCTGCTGAATGAGTTTTTGACCCGCTTCGGCATTTAACCCAACTCAAAACCGTGTATGGAATTCAACCTGCGCGGATTTCCTGAGAGGAAGAATGAAATGTATACAGTTTGTATCAACGGGAAAGAATACGAGACCGCCCATGACAAAAAGCTGCTGCGGTTCCTGCGGGATGACCTGCACCTGACCGCCACCAAAGACGGCTGCAGCGAAGGTGCCTGCGGAACCTGCACCGTGCTGGTGGACGGCGTAAAAACAAAAGCCTGTGTGGCATCGCTCAGCAAGCTGCAGGGCAAAAAAATACTGACAGTAGAGGGTATCGACCCGAACGAGATGAAAGTCTATGAGCATTGCTTTGCCGAGGCGGGGGCGGTTCAGTGCGGATTTTGCATTCCCGGCATGATCATCTCTGCAAAAAGCCTGCTGGATGTGAATCTGACCCCGACCCGGGCGGATGTAAAGCTGGCCATTAAGGGAAACCTCTGCCGCTGCACCGGGTACAAGAAAATTGAAGACGCCATCCTGATGGCGGCGGAGTTTTTTCGGGAGGGCAAGGCGATCCCACCCGCTCCTGACACGCTGCAGATGAATGAGCGCGCCAAGCGGATTGATGCGGCGGAAAAGATCAACGGGACCGGAATTTTCGCCGATGATATCACGGTGAACGGGATGCTGTACGCCAAGCCCGTCTATTCCAAATTTCCCCGGGCCCGCATTGACCGCATCGACGTCAGCAAGGCACTCCGTCACCCCGAGTGTGTGGAGATTCTGGTCAAGCAGGATGTTCCGTGCAAGAAAATAGGCCACATCAAGCAGGACTGGGATGTGATGATGGGCGTTGGCGACATCACCCGTTATGTGGGCAACGTTTTGGCAGTTGTAGCGACCGACAAAAAGGATCTGCTGGAGGAAATCTGCGCGCTGGTCGAAGTCGAGTATACGGAGCTTGCTCCCATCACCACGCCTTATGACGCGCTCAAGGGAGACGCGCCTCTGATTCACGAGGACGGCAATGTTATGAGCCGCGCCAATCTTGTGCGGGGCAATGCGGATGAAGCCATCAAAAACTCCAAATATGTGGTCACCCGCAAATACAAAACCTCCTGGCAGGAGCACGGCTTTATGGAACCGGAGTGCTGTGTGGCTCTGCCGGAGGGAGACGACGGCCTGCTGATCTACACCACCAGTCAGTCCGTTTATGACGTGCAGCGGGAGTGCGCCCAGATGCTGCAGATTCCAAGGGAGAAGGTACACTGCCACGCCACGCTGGTCGGCGGCGGCTTCGGCGGCAAAGAGGATATGTCCGTGCAGCAGTACGCCGCCCTGATGGCTTGGGTGACCAAAAAGCCGGTCAAGGTCAAGTACAGCCGTCAGGAATCCCTGAATTACCATGTCAAGCGCCACCCCATGGAGATGGAATTCACCACCGCCTGCGATGAAAACGGCAGGCTCACCGGGATGAAGGGTATCATCATCGCCGATACCGGAGCTTATGCTTCGCTGGGCGGACCGGTGCTGCACCGCGCCTGCACCCATGCGGCCGGCCCCTACAATTACCAGAACATCGATATCTTTGGTATGTCGGTTTACACCAACAACGTGGTTTCCGGTGCGTTCCGGGGCTTCGGCGTGACCCAGAGCTGCTTTGCCACGGAAATGAATATCAATCTGCTGGCGGAGATGGCGGGAATTGACCCGTGGGAGTTCCGCCGCCGCAATGCCATTCAGCCCGGTGAAATTCTTCCCAACGGACAGACCGCCGATCCCAATACCAACATGGCCGCCTGCCTTGACGCGGTGAAGGATGTGTTTTACTCCAACCCCTACGCGGGAATCGCCTGCGGCTTTAAGAACTCCGGCACCGGCATGGGCAAAAAGGATATTGGCCGGGTGCTGCTGTCTGTGGAGCAGGGAAAAATTCACATCCGCACCTCCGCCTCCTGCATGGGGCAGGGAATTGGCCAGATGACCCTGACGGAAATCTGTCATGTGACAAAGCTGAATCCCGCGCTGTTTGTTTTTGAAGCCGCCGATACCGTGCGCACCCCAGACTCCGGTACGTCCACCGCTTCCCGGCAGACCGTCATGACGGGCGAGGCTGCCCGCCGCGCCGGTGAAAATCTCAAATGCGCCCTGGACAGCGGAAAGACTCTTGCCGATCTGGAGGGAAGAGAGTTCTTCGGCGAATACTCCGCCCAAACCGACCCACTGGGAGCAATCAAAGAAAACCCGGTCAGCCATGTGTCCTATTCCTATGGCGCGCAGGTCATCGTGCTGAACGAAGAGGGCCGGATCACCAAGGCTGTTTCCGCGTTCGATGTGGGGACGCCGGTTAACATCCAATCCGTGGAAGGGCAAATTGAGGGCGGCATGGTAATGGGCATCGGCTACGGTGTAACCGAAAAGTTTGAGTGTGTGGACGGGTACCCAAAGAGCAAATTCGGAACCATCGGCTTTTTGAGAGCTACGGAAGCGCCGGAGCTGGAGGTTATTCTCTGCCAGCCGAAGGAAGAGGATCAATTGCCCTACTCGCTGGGTGCCAAGGGCTGCGGCGAGCTGTGCATGATTCCGACCGCGCCTGCCTGCGCCCATGCCTATTATCGTCTGGACGGGAAATTCCGACAGAGTCTGCCGTTGGACGACACTCCTTACAGAAAAACCAAGCTTTGATTGGAAGACGATGCGTGAAGCGGCATCGGGACAACAAGAAGGAGCCGGCGAAAGCCGGCTCCTTCTCAGTATTTCCGGGCGAACCTTGTCGTCCGTTTCATTGTTTGAGGTTATGTGAGTAACAGCCGCGCGTAAAACGCGGTCTCATTCTGCGCGGCAACAATTCTTGCCTCACGGAGGAAATCCTCCAGCGTTTCCGGGTGCTCCTGCGCGTTTTTCAGGGCGGCGGCCGCTCCGCCCACAATGCAAAGATACGGCATCCCGCAGGGCAGAATCACTGTCACGCGTTTTGTCAGCTCATAGCAAGTTCGAAAATACCTTCCGAGAGCTTTTCCATGCAGACCGCCTATGTTTCCCTGCACAAAGCAGCCGCCAATAGAAATGGCAGGAAGGGTTTTGACCGTCTGCGCAAGTGCGGGGAGATCCCGTTCGGCTATTCCGATCTGCGCTCCACGGTCATATGCCTCCGAAATGACCCGGAGGCCAATATATTCCAAAGTGCCGGGCTTGACGCGGGGCAGTGCCGCCTGATTGATCCGGCACAATTCCTCCCGATCATTTGCGACAAACCGGCATTTTCCAATGGTGCGCAGAAGATCTTCCGCTGTTTTGCCAGGTGCGGAAAAAAAGATGCGCGCTGCCGCGAACCCAAGGGCGGCGCCATGTTCCGCCTGCGCACAGGATTCCGCATTTATGCCATAGTACGCCGCGGTCTCCTGCGTGCCGAGGTCATCTGAGGAGAAGAGACAGTGATACTCGGGAATGTTTTCCGCTGTCCAAACGGAAGCAATGTCACATTTCATAAAATCTCCGTTTTCCGCTGTATATCTGCTCCAACAGGCGAAAAAGAGCGCTGTTGGAGCAGCGGTCGCAATCCAATCAAAGCCAGCCGTGCGAATGCACCCATCGAAAATCAGCAGACTATCGTTTTAGACCGCTGGAGGACTGTGGCCTGCCTGAATAGTCTTATTATAACATAAAAAGGAGAAAAAGCCATCATCAATGGCGCCAATTGAAGGGCGTTTTTATTGATTGGCCGGGCTGCAGACGGGCACTCTTTGAATCTGCACGGACGAATCAAACAGCAGGCAATTGCCTCAGACCCCGGCGAGAACGCCGCGGACTCCGGCCTAACGCCCTCCGCAGAACATTCCCCATGGCCGGAGAGGGGAGTTCCTTCCTCAAAAAATGCTTCGTCTGGAGACAGCTTATTTTTCCGTGAGACGCACAATGAGCTGTTCCAGATTTTTTACGGTAGTGCGGTTGAGAAAGTGTTCGATTTTCTCGACCTGTTCCAATTCATTGTCGGAATGGTTCAGCGCACATAAAAAACGGTGAATCACCTCATGGCGGTAAAGCAGATAATTTCCTGCCTCCCGCCCTCTTTGGGTCAGATAAATATCCCCATACTTTTCCGCCTGAATAAAACCGAATTGCCCCAGCTGCTGCACCATTTTTGTGACTGAGGAGGCCTTGACATGCAGCATTTTGGACAGATCACTTACCCTGACATATTCGCTCTGCCGTGTCAGGCGGGCAATCATTTCCAGATAATCCTCCATGGCGCTGGTCAGTTCATCGTCTGCGTTCAGCGCATATCCCTTCATTGTATAAAATCCGTCTGAGAGACTCATTTTTTTCACCTCTTCAAAGACCATGCCAATACCTGTAACCATTCACAGCGCATGGAATAACATATTGATAGGAAAGTTTCCTTATCCTAAATTATTCGAAAGGTGTATCTGTTATGAATCAGCAAGTTTGCTTAAATGATATCAGGCCCGGTCAGCATGCAACCGTCCGTGGGCTGCGATCCACAGGGAGCATGCGGCGGCGCCTGTTGGATATTGGACTGATTGAAAACACGGATGTGGAGTGCCTCGGCAGAAGCCCGGGCGGTGATCCCACAGCTTTTTTGATTCGAGGCGCGGTGATCGCGATCCGTTCGGAGGATTGCCGGGATATTTTGATTCACGCATTATAATTGGAGGGATCGGAATGGGCCTGACAAACAGCTCCATCGGGATCAAAGCCGTTGATTCTGGATTGGTCATTCAAAAGCAAACGCCAAGCGATAAGGTGGTTGCCCTGGCGGGTAATCCAAACGTAGGCAAAAGTACGGTCTTCAACGCACTGACCGGCATGAACCAGCATACCGGAAACTGGCCGGGAAAGACAGTCGCCAACGCGCAGGGCTTCTGCAAAACCAGAAAGCAATCCTATGTCATGGTGGATATTCCCGGTACTTATTCCCTGATGGCCCATTCCGCCGAGGAGGAGGTTGCGCGGAACTTCATTTGTTTTGGAGAGCCTGACGCGGTGGTCGTAGTATGTGACGCCACCTGTCTGGAGCGCAACCTCAATCTTGTTTTACAGACTCTGGAAATTTCATCAAAAGTCGTCGTCTGCGTCAATCTGATGGATGAAGCGGCACGGAAACACATCCGAATTGATTTGCCCCTGATTGCAAAGAGACTGGGGGTTCCTGTCGTGGGCGCTGTCGCAAGAAAAAAGAAAAGCCTGTCCGGACTGATGGATGCACTGGATCGTGCCGCGGACGGCAGCAGTGCAGCCGCCCCGCTGCCGGTACGCTATCCCGAAATCATTGAAACAGCAATTTCCAAAATACAACCGCTGATCCGGAGAAAATCCGGCGAAAAACTGAACAGCAGGTGGCTCAGCTTGAAGCTTCTGGACCAAGACGAATCTCTGATCCGGGAAATCAACGCCTACCTCGGCGAAGAGTTTTTGCAGGACGATGAATTGAAAGAGGCTATTTCCCAGGCCAAGAAGGAGTTCCTGCAGCAGGGCATTGACTCCGATCGCTTTAAGGATCTGATCGTATCGGCTTTGGTGAAAAACGCCGAGGACGCGTGCCGAGGTGCCATTACGTATGAAAATCACAAATATGCTGCGTCTGACCGCAGACTGGATCAGATTCTTACCAGCAAGCTTACCGGCTATCCGGTAATGCTGGCCTTGCTGGCTCTGGTGTTTTGGCTGACCATTACAGGGGCCAATTACCCTTCCCAGCTGATAGCACACGGCCTGTTCTGGGTGCAGGACAGACTCACGCAGTTTTTTCAGTATATCGATGCACCCGACTGGCTGCACGGCGTGCTTGTTCTTGGCGTATACCGGGTTGTGGCATGGGTGGTATCCGTCATGCTGCCGCCAATGGCAATTTTCTTTCCGTTATTTACCCTGCTGGAGGACGCGGGGTATCTTCCGCGGGTAGCCTATAACCTTGATAAGCCGTTTCAGCGCTGCAGTGCCTGCGGCAAGCAGGCACTTTGCATGTGCATGGGCTTCGGGTGTAATGCCGCAGGTATTATCGGGTGCCGGATCATTGACTCTCCGCGGGAACGGCTGCTGGCAATTCTGACAAACAACTTCGTACCCTGCAACGGCCGCTTTCCTACGCTGATTGCAATTCTTACCATGTTCTTTGTGGGAACTGCGGGCGGAGCGCTATCCTCGTTGCTTTCCGCAGTACTCTTGACGGCGGTTATCGTACTTGGGGTTGCGGTGACCTTTGCGGTGACAAAACTGCTTTCCAAAACTTTGCTCAAAGGAATGCCTTCCTCCTTTACGCTGGAACTTCCCCCGTACAGAAAGCCACAGATTGGCAAGGTAATTGTCCGCTCCATCTGCGATAGGACGTTCTTTGTGCTGGGCAGGGCAATCTGCGTTGCGGCCCCCGCCGGACTGATCATTTGGCTCATGGCAAACATTACAATCGGCGGTGCCAGCGTCCTGAATCACTGTGCAGCTTTTTTGGACCCATTCGCACAGCTGATGGGGTTGGACGGTGTGATTCTGATTGCTTTTATCCTGGGGTTTCCTGCCAATGAAATCGTCATTCCAATCATCATTATGGCGTACATGGCACAGGGCAGCATTCTTGAACTTGGAAGCCTCGCACAAATGAAGGAATTGTTTGTGGCAAACGGGTGGACCTGGGTCACAGCAATCAGCACCATGCTCTTTTCACTGATGCACTGGCCTTGTTCAACCACGCTGCTGACCATTAAAAAGGAAACGGGGAGCTGGAAGTGGACGGCTCTGGCGGCCGCGATCCCAACGTCAGCAGGCATTATTACCTGCATTCTGTTTGCCGCCGCAGCCCGTATCATCGGATAAGCAGACCTTTTGCTGCACAACTTGATCTCAACACAGAACAAGGCATCGACCAGCCGTTTTGGCTTAGCCGATGCCTTGTCCTTTCGGGCGGCGTCATTTGGCAGAGTGTTTTATCCTGCAAGGGAACAGATCAGCCGCAGTTTTTCGCCAGATAGTCGGCGGCAAATTGCGCATAAAATGCGGTGCCGCGCTTCAGAACGGATTCAGGAACCGTGTAGTGATCGTTGTGATTGGAGGCAGTCAGGCCGGCCTTCTCGTCACGGCTGCCCAGGAAGCCGAACACAGAAGGTACTTTGGAATAATAGGCAAAGTCCTCGCTGCCCATCATCATAGGAAGCTCCTTCATGCTCTCCTCGCCATACAGCTTTGCAACGGCATCATGTGCGATCCTGTTCAGATCCTCATCGTCGTTGATCACGGGCGCGGGATAGTAGTCATATTGCAGCGTTGCCGTTGCACCCATGGCAGTCGCTGTGTTTTCAATGATCTTGCGCATCTTGCCTTCGATTTCCATCCGGAACTCCGGATGGAAGGTGCGGACCGTACCGTACATTTCCGCATGGTTTGCAACGATGTTGAACCGCTGACCGGCGTGCATCTCACCAATCGACAGGATCAGAGGATTGAGCGGATCATTCACTCTGGAGACAAAGGTCTGGAGATTCATGATAATAGAAGCGGAGGCCACCAGCGCATCAACGCCCAGATGCGGCTGCGTTCCGTGAGCGGAGACGCCCTCCACCCTGATGGTGAAGTTATCGCAGCTGGCCATTCGGGGGCCGGACTGCACGTTGATGTAAGGAGCGTCCAGCGTGCCCCAGATGTGCTGGCCCATGATGGCGTCCACATCGTCCAGAATGCCCTGTTCCACATAGAACTCGGAGCCGTGGCAGGTTTCCTCCGCCGCCTGAAAAATTAGCTTGACGTTGCCGCACAGTTCGCTCTTGGTCTCCATCAGAATCCTGGCGGCACCCAGCAGCATGGCAATGTGATTGTCATGCCCGCAGGCGTGCATGACGCCTTTGTTCTCACTGGCAAAGGGAAGACCGGTCTTCTCTTCCACCGGCAGGGCGTCAATATCTGCGCGCAGAGCCACTGTTTTGCAGTGTTCGCCGGCCTTGCCGCCCTTCAAAAGCGCGTAGCAGCCGGGTTTGCCTTCATAGCGATGAACCTGATAGCCCATTTTTTCCAGCTCAGACGCAATGGCGTCAGTTGTGTGGAACTCCTCCCAGGATAGCTCCGGGTGCTGGTGGAACCATCTTCGCTGTTCAATGAGGTAGTTCTCAGCCTTTTCAGCCAATTCTCTGTAATTCATTGTTGTGACTCCCTTCAAAAATGTCGGTCTGTCAGCCTTTTCAGCATTGTCCTTCGTGGTATCCAGCGCAGTTGGTCAACCCTTTGCCGCAGGCCGCACACGGTGCTGCGGCGATCCTGCCGATGCGGTCAGTTTCGGAGATGCCGTCCATGGCGTCTTTGATTCTGTTGACGCTGGCTGAAGTATTGGGCGGCGTCCGGATACCGTCGTGCGGCATCGTCCGGCCCCCGATCAGCGTGACAAAACAGGCAGCGGAAAACAAATATTTTCCGCTGCCTGTCATTCATTGGAGCAAATTACTGTGCGTTGAAGTCCATCGCAACCTGAGTATACAGCATTGCACCGCTGAGCAGCGCGCTCTCATCAACACAATATTTTCCGGAGTGCTGCGGCCAAACTGCATTGCAGGCCTCATTCCGAACACCCAGCAGAGCAACCGCACCGGGAACCTTCTCCATGAAGAAAGCAAAATCTTCACCGCCGGTTGTGGCAGGAGAGGAAACAGGAGCATTTTCAGAGACTACTTTGCGGGCAGCAGCCTGCACAACACACGCCATCTTCTCGTCATTGATGGTGGGAGGAACCAGACGGATGTACTCCAGAGAGGCATCTGCGCGGAATGCCTTGGCGGTATCCTTGGCGATGCGCTCCAGCATATCCGGGAAAGCCTTCCAGACTTCGCGGCTGAAACAGCGGGTGGTACCTTCCAGATGGCCGTACTCGGGAACGACATTCCATCGGGAACCGACCTGCATGACGCCAACGGTAACAACTGCGGGGTCCATGGGAGCAACCTCACGGCTGATTACGGTCTGCAGATTGCTGACGATGGCAGAGGAGACAACCGCTGCATCAATGCACTGATGGGGAGCGGCGCCGTGGCCGCCCTTACCCTTGACCTCAATGTTGAACTGGTCTGCGGAAGCCATGCGGGGGCCGGCCTCACAGGAGATCCTGCCGCTTTCCACATCGGACCAGACATGGATCGCAAAGCAGCCGTCCACACCGTCCAGCGCGCCCGCTTCCACCATGGACTTGGCGCCCTCGGCGATTTCTTCCGCAGGTTGGAATGCCAGCTTGACCGTGCCGCAAAGGTCATCCTTCATATCATTCAGAATATGAGCGGCCGTCAGCATCATAGAGATATGGCAGTCGTGACCGCAGGCGTGCATCACGCCCGGATTCTGACTGGCGAAGGGAAGGCCGGTCTCCTCGTTGACGGTCAGCGCGTCCATGTCACCGCGAATCAGAATGGTTTTACCCGGTTTGGCGCCTTTGATGATTGCCAGAACACCGGTTTCCAATCCGCATTTTCTCCAGGAAACACCGATTTTGTCCAGTTCCTTCTTTACCAAGTCACTGGTATTGAATTCCTTGCCGCTGACTTCGGGATTGGTATGGAAGTGGCGGCGCATTTCAATTTGATAGTCGCCATACTTGGCGGCCACTTCTTTAATGTCCACGATGATACGCTCCTTTGAAAATTACAGCATAGTGGAAAACCAGCCGGCGATGAACACGGAGGTGATGGTGACGGTGGTGAAACCGCCGACGATCATGGACGGGAAAAGCTGACTCATCAGATAATCCTTCTCCTCCTGGTTTTGGGCCAGAGCATCGCAGGTGGATTCGGTGATAATTGCGTCACAGGGGAAACCGTACAGAGCGGTCAGGCCGTTGGCAAAAGCCAGCGGGAAAGACATCTTCAGAACCTTGGCAATCACGAAAGAGGCAACAGCCATGCCAAAGACGCCGACAATAATCAGAACAATCATCGGCAGAATGATGGTTGCCAGCATGGCGGGGGTGCAGTCCTTCAAACCGTCGAACACGTACATCATCAGAGCAAACATAACGATGCCGTAGGAGTTTGCCTTGTGCAGAGAGTTGCGGTCCAGGAAGCCGAGGGTGGTGAAGAGAACACCGAGAACCAGAGCCCAGATCGCGCCGGAAACTCCGGTCAGGGCGCCCAGCTGGGTGGCAAACCACGCAATCAGACCAAGTTTGCCCAGGGTAAGGACCGGTGAATCAAACTTCTGAGGGATGGGGGGGATCAGCGTCTTGCCGGCACCGGAAGAAGTCGCGGCGGTTGCCTTGGCCACGGCGGCCTTGTCGGCAGCGGTCATCTTGGCATCGCCATGGCGATAATTCTTCAGCAGACGGCGTCCTTCCTTCTGCAGGCAGACAGCTGTGATGGGATAGCCTGCAAAGCCCTGAATGCAGTACATGGTGATGGCAAACACGGTAGCGGTCTTCAGTCCGGCAGCAGCCGCTGCTTTCTGCATGGTGGTTGCAGCAACAATACCGCCCGTCAGAGGAGGCAGACCGGCAATGACCAGAGTCTTATCCATGAACAGCGGGCAGACGAACCAGGCCAGAAGGCACATACCGGCCAGACCGACCAGACACACGACAATGGTTTTCCACTGCTCGAGCAGCTGCTTCAGGCTGATGACCGTGCCCATGTGGGTAATCAGCAGGTAAATGCCGATGGTGGAGCCGAAGGGAATCAGCTGGGAAGCGCTGACCATGTCGTGGGGCAGGAAGGTCCAATAGCCCACCAGCATGAAAACGGCGGTGACGAAAACAGAGGGAACCCATGCTTTCGTCATGGTTGAGACGACGTCGCCAATGATGTATGCGACAGCGCAGAGTACGAATGCGAGTGCGAAGTTATACATTTCTTTTCCTCCTAAATTTATTATTCGAGGCCACACACAGCCGGGAATACGGTTTTGCAGTCAGTCATTCAGATAAGCGACCGCGGTGCTTACGAGGGCCGCCATACCATACGGCATAGCCTCCTCTTTCAGAATGCACTTTGGATTGTGAAGAGAGACCAGCTCACCCTCATGTCCGGCGCAGAGAATCATGTAGGTTCCTGGCGTTCCGGTCATCTTGGTGTAATAACTGAAGTCCTCACTGAAGGAAAGCGGATTGTCTATTGCAATGACGCTCTCTTCGCCGAGCTCTCCGCCAACGGCGTTTTGGGCGATCTTCGTCAGTTCAGGATCGTTATAGCAGGCAGGATAACCTTCGTAATGGTTGATTTCGATTTTGCAGCCGGAGATTGACTCAATGCCGCGGGCGATCTGGTAGACCTGATCGTCAACGGTTTTGCGGACAGAATCCACATAAGCCCGCGCAATTCCGCTGAATTTTGCCTCGTCCGGAATGATGTTGGGCGCATCGCCGCTGTGGATGCTGCAGACCGGAAAAATCACGGTTTCCAGCGGATCAACATAGCGGGCGGGGATCTGCTGAAGCAGCGTAACCATCTGGCAGGCAGCCAGGATGGGATCGTGCGTGGTGTGTGGGGCGGAGCCGTGGCCGCCCTTACCCTTGACGGAGACGTCATAAAGGTCCACGGAAGTAGTCAGCGGGCCGCTGCGAAACAGAAACTTGCCAACACGGGATTCGTCCGGATACAGATGCATGCCGATGATTGCATCGACGTGAGGATTTTCCATAACGCCCTGCTCGACCAGCTCTTTTGCACCGCCGGGAAGCGTATCCTCGCTGGGCTGGAAAATCAGTTTGACCGTTCCGCAGAACTGGTCGCGCATTCTGCACAGAATTTCTGCGGCACCCAGCAGCATAGAAGCGTGCATATCGTGGCCGCAGGCGTGCATCGTGCCCGGGATTTCACTGGCAAACGGCAGTCCGGTCTCCTCCTGAACGGGAAGCGCATCAATATCAGAGCGAAGCGCAATACACTTTCCGGGGGCTTTCGTACCTTCGATTATTCCTATGACAGCAGTTGGGCAGGGCGTTTCAATACGGTCGACGCCGTACTCCTTCAGCTTGTCGCGAATAATGCCAGCCGTCCGAACCTCCTTTCGCCCAATTTCCGGATGGCGGTGGATGTCGCGGCGGATCGCAACGATCTCATCAAAGATCTGATCAGCCGCTTCTTTGATCTGATGCATACTCGTGGTATCCCCTTTCCTGGTTCTCGCGGATCCTCTGGCAGATGCTGTCGGTCTGCGGCAAACCTTACAGCTGTAAGACATATATTTCATTATTTTACTTGTTTAAATTGAAAAGTCAACTGGCTATTTAGCCGGATATTATCAAATAATTATCCACGAGGCACTCGGATTTTTGCTTATGAAGGGTTTTATGCTATTTTAACAGTAAAAATGTGCAAAAATAAAAAAATCAGGCTGAGAACTTCGATTCTTTCCGAACCGGCGAATAGAGGGCGAAAAGCATGTCGGAAAAGGGTGCCATTGGAGAAGTCAAGAACCGTGCAGAGTGTGAATACCCAAAATCTGCAGCTTATGCGGCCAGGCCTCTGGCGGCCTGACGATATGTGGCCGGCGGCAGACCGCCGGGGTTCGCAGTATTGATTCGCTGGCGGTTATAGTAGGTCATGATGTACCGGAACACGATGCTCTTAACCTGTGCCATGGGCATCTGCTCCGTCCTGATTCGATAAAGCTTTTCCTTCTTCAGCGTCGCAAAAAAGCTCTCCATCCTGGCGTTGTCGTAGCAGCGGCCCGTACCGCTCATGCTTTGAACCGCACCGTATTGCACCAGCACCTTCCGAAATGCGGCGCTGGTGAATTGGCTGCCGCGGTCGCTGTGCAGGATCATCCCATAGGCCCCCTGCGCCTGGCAGGCGGACCGAAAAGCCCGGATACACAGTTCCTTCTTCATGTTGTCATCCATGGCAAGACCGACGATCTCTCCGTTATAACAGTCCAGAACTGCTGCCAGGTACAGCTTGCCGTCCTTACATTGGATCTGCGTGATATCTGTCAGCCACTTCCGGTTAGGAGCGTCTGCGGTAAAATCCCGGTGAATCAGGTTCTCCGCTCTCTGCGCAGCCAAGTCTGCTTTTGTCAGACTGCTGGGGTGACGAGGAGCGCGATGGAGCAGACCTCCACGCTTCATGGCCCGCCGCACGCTGCTGNGGCTTACCGCGATACCGCGCTGTGTAAGCGCCANNAGGATTCGGCCGACGCCGTAGTTNTCATTGTCCGGGTTTTCTTTGTAAATCTCCTGTATTTTGACCAGAAGCAGCTGCCACGGTTTTGATTTGCCAGCCGACTGCAAAGAGCGGTAGTACCCGGATTCACTGACGTTTACAACCCGGCACATGGTATGAATGCAGAACCGCTCACGGCGCAGCGTGATGTACTCATACAACCGCTCCGGCTTTACCGTTTCCGGTCTTTGACGAAAAAACCCAGCGCATCCTTGAGAATCTCATTGGCCTTCCGCAGTTCCGCGATTTCCTTGATCAGTCGGCGTTCGTTCTCGGAAAGCGGCGCGTCACGGCGAATGCCGCTGCCGACGAAGGCGTGATCTCCGAAGGCCTTTCGCTTCTGCCGCCACTCTGCCAGAGAGTAGTACGGAATGCCCAGCTGTGCCGCCGCCTGCTTCACGCCGATTTCATCGGACAGCTTGACCGCTTCTTCCTTGAACTCCTTGTCATATTTGCGCATTGCAAACACCACCTTGTTCTTTCTTTGATTCTATCACATTTGGGGTGTTTACTCTCTGCACTTCTATGATATCCCTCCACATAGAGTGACGAACAGAAGCAGTCATGATGCTTTTGCTATGTCTAAAAGGGGATAGGACAGGCAATAAAGATTAAAGATACTCATTTTTGAGAGCGATTCAGACGGTAAAAAAAGCAGCCAAAGACATTTTAGCGTCTTTGGCTGCTTATTTTATTGCTGCGGCTGCTTCAGATGCGTTACTCTTTTACGTGTAACGCGCCGCCGGCTCCGCTCTTTTTTACTGACTCAGCAAACCCTGCTGGGTCAGGAATTCCTTTGCCGCGCTGTCCACAGTCTGTCCTTCCACATCTACTTTATAAGTCAGGTCGGTCATAATTTCGTTGGTGAACTTGCCGCCCAGGGTGTTAAGGACTTCCTCCAGATTGGGAGCCACGTCCTTGTACTTCTCCAGCACATCGTCACGGATCAGGATGGCGTCGTTGTACTCCGGGAAGAAATTCTTATCATCCTCCAGGACTTTGAGCTTTGCTTTGCGGTTCAAGCCGTCGGTGGAGTAGACCTCGGTAACCTCAAAACTGCCGTTTTCCACAGCAGCGTACTTCAGGCCCAGATCCACAGGGATGGCCTCCTTGAAGGCCAGACCATAGAACTTTGTAAACGGGCCGTACTTCATGCTGCCCTCCTCGGTGAAGAACTCATGTTCGGCTCCGAAGCGCAGCTCTGAGGCCGCAGCTGCCAGATCGCTGACCTTGGTAAGATTGTACTTCTCCGCAATGGACTCCGGAACAGCGATACAATAGGTATCGTTGAAGCCCAGCTTATCCAGCAGATGTACGCCGTACTGTGCCTCAGCCTTTTCATTGGAAAAATCGTAGATGGACTGCCCGGCGGGGACATCTTCGGGGTCCAGCTTCAGATAGGTGGTCAGCAGCGTGCCGTCATAGGAGTTCATCAGGTCACAGGAGGGTTCCTTAGCCGTGAGCTCCTTAAACATATTGACAGAGGTCATCTCGTCCTTGATGTTGACGGTGAGGTCAGTATTAGCCTCGACCACCATTTTGATCATGTGGTGAATAACCTTCATCTCGGAGAAGTTGCCGTCATACAGTTCCAGCTGATTGTCGGCCGCTTTACTGCCGCAGCCAGCAGCCATGACGGCAATCAGCAGCGCGGCACAGAGAACGGATGCAAGTTTCCTGACGTTTTTCATTTCGTCTCCTTTCCTACTCGGCGCATCCTTGAGATACGCGGGTTTTTCCTGCAGCCCTCCTGTTCAGAAGGACTTCGATCCGGCCCATACCGAAATCAAATAGAATCGCCATCAGCATCAGAACGCCGGTTCCCTTCAGAATCATGGACATGTTCTGAATCCGGATGCCGTTGTACAGCAGGGATCCCAGTCCCCCTCCGCCGACAAAGATGGCGAACACCGCGGTGCCGACCGCGTTGACAGCCGCAATGCGGATGCCGGTGAAGATTACGGGGGAGGCCAGGGGCATCTCCACATGAAAGAGCTGATAGCTCCGGCTCATGCCCATTCCCCGGGCGGCTTCCTTAAGCGCCGGTTCCACTTCACGCAGCCCCAGATAGGTGTTGCGCACAATGGGCAGCAGGGAATAGAGCGTCAGTCCTGTGATGACCGTTTGCCGGCCAGCACCCAAAAAGACCATGATGATGCCCAGCAGGGCCAGGGAGGGGATGGTCTGGAACAGATCCACCACCCACAAAATGGTCTTGCGGGCCTTGGGATAGAAGTATGTCAGCACCCCCAGCGGCAATCCGATGATCAGAGAGAAAACCACGGCCCAGAACACCATAAACAGGTGATCCCAGATCAGAGCGAACCTCATTTTGCTGCCTCCTTTCGCAGCCCCCGGGGGACGACCCGCTTTTGCAGCTGGTCGATCAGCGCACCGGCCGTCACGGCCATCACAGCCGCGGGAATGGCGCCCGCGACAATGAGGGTATTGTTGTTGGAGCTGACGCCCTGATAGATAAAATCACCCAGGCCGCCCAGGCCGATCATGGAGGAGAGCACCGCCCAGCTGATGGTATAGACAGTTGACAGTCGAAGTCCGCCGATGATGGTTGGCATGGCCAGAGGCAGCTCCACCTGCACCATGACCTGAGTGGGTGTCATGCCGCATCCCACGGCCGCCTCGCAGTAGTTGGCGGGCACCTGGCAGATACCGGTATATGTGTTTTTCAGTACCGGAAACATGGCGTACACCGACAGGGCGATAATGGTCGTGGCGGGGATCATGCCGATCCACAAAAAAAGCACACCAATGAATACGATGCCCGGAACTGTCTGGAAAATGGACAGAACGGGCAGGATTACAGCCGAGAATTTCGGCGGCAGTCGGGAGAGCAGGATCCCCAGCATGAGTCCCAGCACAAACCCCACCGAAACAGATATCACTACGTACTTCAGATGGATCAGGATGGACCGGATCAGCATCTGACCGTATGTGGAGAAGAAAGCACTCATTTTTCATCCCCCCATAGTGTATTCGCCACAACCTTTGCCATGGAATTTTTGGTAATGATGCCGGCGACCGTCCGGTCGGGCCCCAGGACCACCACATAGCTCTCTCCGGAGGTGAGCAGGAAGTTGACGCTCTCCTGGGCGTCGTCCCCGACACAGACCGTGCGAACGTCGGTGGAAATCAAGGGCTCAATGCTCTGTCCGCCTTTGCCCCGGAGCTTGATGTCCCGGATGGAGATCGTGCCCAGATACCGGTCGTCGTCATCCGTCACCAGCAGGGTGTCCACGCCGCTGCGGGCCATTTTTTCCGCGCATTCCAGAACGCCTCGATCCCGGGAGACGGTATAGGGATTCGTCCGCATGAAATTCTCCACATACAGGGGACCGGAGTCGGAGACCCGGTGCTTGCCCAGAAAGCTGCGCACCAGATCGGTGGCCGGACGCTCCAGCATCTTCTCCGGCGGGGCAATCTGCTCCACCTGTCCTCCGTTCATGAAGATGATGGTGTCCGCCAGCTTGAGCGCCTCGCCCATGTCGTGGGTGACGAATACGATGGTCTTATGCAGTTTGCGCTGCAGCCGTTTCACCTCGTCCTGCAGCGTTTCGCGGGTCATGGGGTCCAGCGCGCCGAAGGGCTCATCCATCAGCACCACGGGAGGTGAGGCCGCCAGCGCACGGAGTACGCCGATCCGCTGCTGCTGACCGCCGGAGAGCTCGTTCGGGTACTTGCCGCCATACTGGTCATAGGGGAGATTCACCATTTCCAAAAGGCTTCTCGCCGTCTCGTCGCACTTTGCCCTGTCGTATTTCAGCAGTTTCGGCACCACGGAGATGTTCTGCGCTACGGTCATGTTGGGAAACAGGCCGATCTGCTGAATCACATAGCCGATGTGCCGCCGCAGCTCCACGGGATTCTGCTGCAGGACGTCCTTTCCGTCGATGAGAATGCGGCCGCTGTCCGGTTCGATCAGGCGGTTGATCATCTTCAGGGAAGTGGTCTTGCCGCAGCCGGAGGGTCCGATGAGTACGGCAAATTCCCCGTCCTGAATGGTGTAGGTGACATCGTTCAGAACATGGAATTTTCCGTAGTTCTTGCAGACATGGTCGAATTGAATCATGGTTCACACTCCTTTTCTGTGACCAGCCGGTGGGCGGCTTCCGCGGCGTTCGGACTGCCCACCAGGATGATAACGTCGCCGCCGTATAGCTCTGCGTAGGGTCCGGGGGAGAGAATCACGGTTTGCCCCCGGCGGAGAGCCACAATGGTGCCGCCGGTGGACTGCCAGAATTTTAGTTCTGCGATGCTCTTGCCGATCAGCGGGGAGTCGCTGGGTACGGCGACCTCGTAATTGGGGAAGGGACCGGAAGCAGAGGCAAAAGTATTCTGACTCTTGACCAGAGCGGAGGCTACTTCGATTACCTGATGGTTGAGCGCGTCATACTGCTCCAGCAAATCCTTCAGCTGTCCGCGGAGAACATGGGTGTCGGCGTTTTCCCGGAAGTTTTCGATGTAGCGCCGGGCACTGTCGGCGGACAGAACCACCGCGCCGCTCTGGGGCTTCACCTCCACCACCTTCATATCCGCCAACAGCCGAAGCGCCCGGCGGATGGTTTCCGGGGAGACGCTGTACTCCGAAGCCATCATCGACCGACCGTAGATGCGGCTTCCCTCTGCCAGCTCTCCGCCGGCAATACGGGTCGCCAAATCCAGCGCAATTTGAAGATATTGGGAGGGAACGACGGTTGTTTTCATATGCGATTCCACCTTATCAAGTAACGAGTTGGTTCTATTATATACTGACAACTTCAAAATGTAAATAGGTGTGTCAATTAACAAACTGTTAACAAATTGCCGAACGCTGCAGGTTTACTGAAAATTCGACAAAAAAGTACACCAAAAAATACAAAAAAAGGACCTCCCGTTCGGGAGGCCCTTTCGCGGAAAAGCGGATTGGTTTTAGAAATGTTCGACGATGTCCACCAACTCGGCGCCGATGCGCTTTTGCGCTTCCTTGGTGCCGGCGCCGATGTGGGGGGTGCAGGACACGGCGGGATGGGAAGCCAGCGCCCAGTTGGGCTCCTTCTCGCTCAGCCACACGTCCAGTCCGGCGGCCTTGACCTTGCCGGAATTCAGGGCGTTCAGCAGGGCGGTCTCGTCGATGTTGGACCCGCGGGAGGTATTGATGATCACCACGCCGTCCTTCATCTTGGCCAGAGACTCCTCGGTCACCAGGGGATGATCTCCGCTGGGAGCGCTGAGCGCCAGGACATCGGACTTCGCCAGCAGCTCATCCATGGAGACGAAGTGCATGGTGTCGCACTCGCAGCCCTCGGGTTTGTTGTGATGGACGGTGGACAGGACGCTCATGCCCAGGGCCTGAGCCTTTTCACCGATCAGGCGGCCGATGCGGCCGTAGCCGATGACGCCCAAGGTTTTACCCTGCAGCTCAAAGCCCTTGGAGTAGGCGCTCTTCTCCCACTTCTGCTCCCGCATGGTATGGCCGGCGATGGACAGGTTCCGGGCGCAGGAGAACAGCAGGCCGATGGCCAGCTCCGCCACCGCGTTGGAGGAAGCGCGGGGCGTGTTCTTCACATGGATGCCTGCAGCCTCGGCGGTGGGCACGTCGATGTTGTCCACACCGACGCCGGCACGGATAATCAGCTTCAGCCTGCCGCCTTTTTCGGCCTCGATCTGCGGCGCCTTGATCTTGGTGGCACTGCGGATGATCACCGCGTCAAAGTCCTTCAGGGCGGAGCCCAGTTCATCGGGCTCATAGAAGTGTTCGACGACCTCATAGCCGTCTTTCCGCAGCTGCTCCATTGCGGCGGCATCCATGCCGTCGGTTACCAAAACTCGCATAGACATAATTCAGTTAACCCCTCTCGTTTATTGATTGATAAAATCATTTTCCCGGCGGCGCACCCCAGGGGCGCCGAAAAGCGTTGGCTCATCGGAAAAATCCTCGGCAGCCCATTGGGGGACGGGCGCTCCGGCAGAGCCGGAAAGAGGAGACGAGACGGTTTGCCGTCTGCGGACGGGCTGACCGGTTGGCGAACCCGGCCGCGTTCGGCGGATGGAAACGGGGATGCAGGTGAATGGATTACTTGTGTTCCTGCTCGTACTTCTTCAGGAAGTCTACCAGGGCCTGAACACCCTCCTTGGGCATGGCGTTGTAGATAGAGGCACGGAGACCGCCCACGCTCTTATGGCCTTTCAGGTTGTCGAAGCCGGCGGCCTTGGTGGCGGCCACCACGGCGGCATCCTGCTCGGCAGAAGGAGTGACGAAGGGCACGTTCATCAGGGAGCGGTCCTCCTTGCAGACGGCGCCCTTGAACAGGCTGCTGCTGTCCAGGAAGTCGTACAGGATGGCGGCCTTCTCCTCGTTGCGCTTGGCCATGGCCTCCAGACCGCCGTTCTTCAGCAGGTACTTGAACACCTTGCCGCAGCAGTAGATGGCCCAGCAGTTGGGAGTGTTGTACATGGAGTCGTTCTGGGCGTGGGTGCTGTAGTTCAGATAGATGGGCAGACGGTCATCCAGATCGGTGCGGATCAGATCCTCCCGGATGATGGCCACGGCCATGCCGGCGGGGCCCACATTCTTCTGCACGCCGGCCCAGATCATGCCGTAGTCGCTGACATTGCAGGGACGGGACAGGAACATGGAGGACTGGTCGGACACCAGAGGCACGCCCTTGGTGTTGGGCAGCTTGTGATAGGTGGTGCCGTTGATGGTCTCGTTCTCGCAGATATAGACATAGGAGCTCAGCGGATCGATCTCCAGATTGGAGCAGTCGGGGATATAGCTGAAATTCTTATCCGCGGAGGAGGCGGTCAAATTGACGCGGCCGAACTTTTTCGCCTCGGAATAGGCCTTTTTAGACCAGCTGCCGGTGACGATATAGTCGCACACGTTGGTCTTCATCAGGTTCATGGGAACCATAGAGAACTCCAGAGTGCCGCCGCCCTGAATGAACAGGACCTTGTAGTTGCTGGGAATGCCCATCAGGGTGCGCAGATCGGCGACAGCCTCATCCATGATCTGCTGGAATACCTTGGACCGATGGCTCATCTCCATGACGCACATGCCGCTGCCGCGGTAGTTCATCATCTCGGCTGCGATTTCTTCCAGAACCTCCTCGGGCATCATGGCAGGGCCGGCGGAGAAATTATAGGTACGACCGTACTTCATAGTCTTTTCCTCCAGTAAAACATCATAAATTTTGAGTGACGTGTCCAAAATCTGCACGTCATAATTCTATTTAAGTATACGACATCGCACCTGCAGAATCAACCATATTTTCATTTTTTTTAGGCGACCTGAAATTTGTTTGGTTTCGCAGCATGCGATGAATTTTGCGAAAAGCGGGATAAAATCCATAAAAAGCACGATAAATGCTGACAAAACAAGAGAAAACGGATGTACCTTGCAATTTCGGATGGATGCACTTATAATTTAAGATGTATATGCCTGATAAAACCAGCGAAGTTTTATTCAATTTTGGAAATATGGGGGAAAATTCATGAGAGCGGACGGAACGAGAGTACGGGACCTGTCACCCATCGTCCAGTCGCTGCCCTATGTGATGCCGAAGCGATATGATGCGCAAAACTGGGCCAGTGATTTTGTGGACGAGGACATTATCCGCGACTATATCCGGAGCAAGCGGAAGGAGGGCCACGCAGTCACCCACATGAGCGTACTGGCGTCGGCCTATTACAAAGCCGCGCTGGAGAATCCAAAGGTGAACTACTTTGTTGTGAATCGGAAGATCTACGTCCGGAACCACTTCTGCTTCAGCTTTGTGATTCTCAAAACCCGGGCCGACGGTACGCCGGACGAGACAACGCTGAAGGTTTTCCTGGAGCCGGAGGACACGGTGTTTACGATCAGCCGCAAGATCAAGCAGCTGATCGATCAGAACTCCGAATCGGTTCATAACAACCATACGGACAAGTTTGTCAATTTTATTTTTTCTCTTCCCGGGCTGGCAAGGCTGGTATTTTCGCTGGTATACCGTATGGATCTGTTCGGGCTGCTCCCCCGGAAGCTCATCGATCTCAGCCCGTTCCACACCAGCCTGTTTATCACAAATCTGGCGTCGATCAACACCAGCTATATTTTCCATCACTGCTATGAGTTCGGTACCACCAGCGTGTTTGTCTGCATGGGCAAGCCGGTGCCGAAGCTCGCGTCCGAGCCCGGCGGCCGCGGACGCAACATGCCGCTGGGTGTGGTGATGGATGAGCGCATTGCCACCGGCATTGAGTACTCCCGCTTTTTCGCCGCCTTTGACCGGTATCTGAAGACTCCGACGGTGCTGGAGTCCCGGCTGGATGGAAGAAAAGCGGATTCGCAGCCCGGCGGCGATCGGGAGAGCCCGCTTCCGAAGGAAGCTGCTGTCTCCGGCATACGGGAAAGATCCGAAAGTTGATTCAAAAAGCACTCCCACGGTATCAGAAACGGCAGACAGCTTCTTTCCGGCTGTCTGCCGCTTCTGTGTCTTTACTCCTTGTAAAAAGGACGGTTTTATCCCCGCAGCCAAGTAAGCTGCTATTTAACAGTTGATATTGATTGCAAATTCTTGCCAAAAGCTTTGAGGCGTGTTAAACTAACACAGTGTGCCTAATTTGGCTTCCAATTCGACAACAGAGGTTAATAAAATGAGTGAAGAGAGAAAGAAAATATTCCGTTTTTTGTCCGATTTCAACCGGCAGAAGTGGAGCATCGCGGTCAAGGCGATTTTATCCGGTGCTGTGGCGGGACTGCTGGCGGTGCTGTACCGGCTGATCATTGAACATGGGACGGCTTTTGCCATCGCGTGCTATACCTATTTTAACAGCCATCCCATGATGCTGATTCCCTGGACGCTGGCTGCGGTGGTCACGGGACTGACTGTGGCCTGGCTGGTAAAGCTGGAGCCTGCGGCCAAGGGCAGCGGCATTCCGCAGGTGGAGGGCGTGGTCCTGTTCGGAATGAAGATGAAGTGGTATACCATCCTGGCCGTGCGGTTTGTGGCCGGCGGGCTGTGCAGCGTATTCGGCCTTTCTCTGGGCCGGGAGGGCCCCTCCATTCAGATTGGCGCGGCCGGTGCGCAGGCGGTATCCAAAGTGCTGGGCAAGAGCCGGGTAGAGGAGAATTACCTCATCACCGGCGGTGCGGCCGCAGGTCTGGCCGCAGCGTTTAGCGCTCCGCTTTCCGGCGTAATTTTCGCCCTGGAGGAGGTTCACCGCAACTTCTCTCCTGCCATTATGCTCACGGCGACGACCGCGTCGCTGATTGCGGATTTTGTGTCCAAATATTTCTTCGGCCTGACGCCGGAGCTGTATTTCCTCAAGCTTCACCAGCTCCCTATCTACATGTATGCCTGGATGATCCCCCTGGGCATGGTTACGGGACTGGTCGGTTCGCTGCTCAACCGGGCGCTGTTGGCCTCAGGTCCCCTGTACAGGCGGATGCCTTCTCGCTGGGCTCCCACCGTGGCGCTGCTGCTGGCCATTCCCTGCGGGATGTACCTGCCTCTGACCTTGGGAAGCGGCAGGGATCTGATTGAATTTGCCGAAAATGCCACAAGCGGCGTGCTCCTCCTGCTGCTGTTACTGGCGGTGAAGTTCCTGTTCACCTGCACCAGCTTCGGCAGCGGCGTCCCCGGTGGTATCTTTATGCCCATCCTGGCCGTGGGCACTTTAACCGGGAGCATCTTCGGCATCCTCTGTGCCCATATGGGACTGTTTCCCGCCCAGTACATTCCGGACTTCGCCGTATGCGCCATGGCGGCTGCCATGACCGCGTCTGTCAAGGCCCCCATCACCGCGATCTTGCTGACGGCAGAGATGTCCGGTTCCCTGGTTCACCTGCTGCCGGTGGCAGCCTGCGCCTTTTCTGCCCTGCTGGTTTCCGACTTTTTGAAGGTCGAACCCATTTACGAGGTGCTGCTGGAGCGCTCCTTGAAAAACGAGGCAGAGCAGCCTGCTGCGAGCGAGGAGAAAAATCTGATGGAGATTCCCGTGGAGTTGGGCAGCTGCGCCGCAGGACGGCGGATCGACGAGATTTCCTGGCCGACCGGCGCCCTGATCGTCAGCCTTCGCCGCGGAAACCGGGATCTGATTCCCCACGGTGAAACCGTTCTGAAGGCCGGAGATTACCTGGCGGTATTCTACCACGCCGGACAGGAGCAGGAGATCCGCAAGGCCGTTTCTGACCAGTGCCACGAAAAATTCTGACGCCGGCCGAAGCCGCAGAAATTTCATGTCAGCCTCCTGTGCGCTGCTGTGCACAGGAGGCTTTTTTTCAGGGGAGGTGCGCAAGCTTATCCGCATGCATTTTCCGATTTCCCGGAAAGCGCGCTCAAAACAGGTTCCCTGAGGGTGATTTTTTCATAAGATGAGACGGGTGATACGATGGACTGCTGTGATCCTCTGGCTCTGACCACGGCCGTCAATACGCTGGCCGTGGCTGTGGCGGCCAACCTGAAGGACGAGGAGCTGGAACTGTTGGCGGTACTGCTGACCCAGATGGGGGACACACTGGCCACCATCTCCGTCCAGCGGGGATTTTGCCAAAAAAACGGAGAGACACAGGAATAGTGTCTCTCCGTTTTTTCGTATGACGGCGGGGCAACTGCGGATAATCGCGGTCAGAGCTCCAGCAGTCCCCGGGCAACCTCCACATTCCGTTGCTCCATCTCCTGCAGCCGCAGCACGGCGGCTTCCTGGGCCTCCGGGTGTTCCGCCAGCGCGTTGGCCTGGTCGATCATGGCCGTGAGCTGCTCCAGCGTCAGATCCTCCAGATCCACAAACAGATTCTGCCCGATGTAACGCAGAAAGGAGGAGACCTTGGGGTCGTACACCACGCCCACCAGAGGGATCCCCTGTCCGGCGGCGAAAATCAGCGCATGGAGCCGCATGGACACCACCACCCGCATCCGGGAGAGCACGCCGATGATCTCACCCGCGTTGCCGGCGTTGTTGAGGAAGTAGTGGGGCACCGTCAGCTCCCGCGCGGCCAGCTGGCTGGCTCCGGGGTCCTGGTGCTTGTCCACGGCGGCAAAGACCGGGGTCAGGCCGTAGGTCTGATAGGCGTAAGCCGCCGCCGCACCGAAGAGGGGGGCCTTCTCCTCGAAGCCCTTCCAGCGGCGCAGGGCGAAACAGAGGTAGTTGCCGTGGGGGGGGATGCCGGCCCGGAGCAGCACGCTGTCCGTCATGTCCTCCCCGGCCCGGCCCAGCGTCAGCGCAGGATCTGCGGTGAGAAGAATCTGCGGCCGGACCACGTGCATGGAGTTCAGCTCCTCCAGAGAGTCCGGTTCCCGCAGGGTGATGACGTCTACGCAGCCGTTCAGAATTCTGGCGGCCAGGGCCCGATGGCGGGGCTTGAGTACCGGACCGATGCCGCAGCCGTACATCTGCACCTGGTTTCCCAGCCGCTTTGCGGTGGAGATGTTGTGCAGATAGAACCAAAGGGAGCGGCTGGAGGTCACGTCCTGAATCAGGCTGCCGCCTCCGTTGATGTAGAGTTTGCTGTGGCGCATGGCCAGGAGCCAGAGCGGAAGGTTGGATCGGTGGACGGCCCGAACCCGATAGGTCAGGCGGGTATTCTCCGGGTTTTTGGACAGGACCGTGATCGGCATGTCCGGATCGATGGAGCGCATCTCCTGCAGGATAGCCTCCAGAATGGCGTCGTCCCCGGCGTTGCCCCGTCCGTAGGCTCCGCAGACCACCACGCCGTCCCGCGCCTGCTTCGGGCGGCTGTGGCGGCGGAGAATCTTCTGATAGATGTCCAGCTGAGTGTCCACGGTTTTCTGGATGGAGAACTGGGAGGAGGCCTTTTGGAACAGCTTATCTCCCATGTCGCGGCGGAGCTTGTCGTCCAGGGCCAGGGCGGCTAACTGGCTGCCCAGCGTCTCCCAGTCGCCGGGGGCAAACAGGTATCCGTTCACATCCTGGTCAATCAGATAGGGAATGCCGCCCACGGCGGAGGACACAGTGGCCAGATGGAACCGGGCACCCTCGGTCAGAGCGTAGGGGAAGGTTTCGGACAGGGAGGTCAGGGCGTTGATGTCCAGCGCATGGTAGAACCGGTCCATCCCGCCGGAGATCCATCCGGCGAAGCACACCCGGTCATGAACGCCCAACTCCCGGGCCAGAGCTTCCAGCTTCTGGCGCTCCTCACCGTCGCCGGCAATAACCAGCCGCAGCCGGCTGCACTGGCGGTATCCGGCGGCAAAACCCCGGATCAGGGTGGACATGTCCTTGACCGGGTTCATCCGGGCGGCGATGCCCACCACCACGGAGTGCTCGTCCACGTCGGCGCCCAGGTTCCGCAGATATTCCAGCCGGTCGCCCTGATCGGGGGCGGGGGTGAAATCGATGCCGTTGTAGATGGTGAAAAAATGATCGGGCGGAAACCCGCGGGAGATCAGCAGATCCACCATGGCGTCGGAGACGCCGATGCGGTAATCCAGCTTCCGCAGGGCACGGGCGTTGATGCACCCGAACGTCAGCCGGGAGAACGGACGCCCCAGATAGTCGAGCTTATAGTCGCTGTGGACGGTGGAGACCACCGGCAGACCGGTGGTCTTGCGGAGCATGTTGCCGATCATGTTGGCGCGGGAGCCGTGGCAGTGAATGATTTCATAGCCTCCATCCCGGATGAAGACGGTGAGCTGCCGCCGGATGCGCAGCACATTGTTGCCGCCCATGATCTCCGTGGGAATCCCCAGCGCCCGGGCCTCCTGGGCGAAGGGGCCGTCCCGGAAGCAGACCAGCTGTGCGGTGATGGTCTCGTTGAGATGCCGCAGCAGGCTCAGAACGTGGGTCTTCGCGCCGCCGGAGTCTCCGCCGCTGATGAGGTGGATCACTTTCATATCGTTGCCTTTCTCATAAAAAAGGGAATTCGTACTTGTAGAATCTGAAAAAATATTATACAATGTATCAGAATACAGGTCAAGGCAGGGAATGCCTTTTACGGAGGAATACAATGGAAATGAAGCAAAAGAGAAAATTCAATGTAGTGGATGTCATTGTCGTAGTGCTGGTTGTTCTGGTGCTGATCTTTGCGGCATATAAACTGCTCAGCAACACGGAAGAGGAGAGCAGCACCGTTCACATCAGCTATACCGTCAAGTGCGAGGGCGTATCCGAGGAGCTGTATGAGACGTGCCAGAAGTATCTGCCGTCCCAGCTGATGGCCTCGGGCCAGCTGTTCGACGGGAACATCAAGTCCGTCAGCGAGAAGCCCTACTATGTACTCTCCGGCAACGGTGAGTGGGTGGAGGACCCGAACCATGTCACGCTGTATTTCGACGTGGAGTGCAACGTGCCCGCCGGCTCTGTGATGACCACCAAGGTGGGCGAGCAGGAGGTTCGCGTGGGAAAGACAGACTACATTCTGAAAAGCGAGTATATCGAGTTTGATAAGTGCGAGATCACCTCGGTGACCTGGGACAAGTAAATCGAATCAAACAGGGCTGTATAGCAAAACAGCGTGAAAAAAAGGAGCCGAAGTGACTGTGAAAGCAGGCGCAGCGGCTCCTTTTTTTTGGCCGCTGGGTGGATGAAAAACAAAAAATGCCGCCAACATTCAGAGGCTGTAGCATTCCCCGTTTTGCTACAGCCTCTTTTCATTTTGCAAGATGGATTGTGCAGCCCCCGATGTCGTAGAAGGAATTGACCGCCGTAGGCGTCAGGTTGTCGATGACCCCGCTCTGCGTCAGGACGGAGACCCGCTTGAAGCACACCGGAAGAATGGGAGCCTGTTTTTTCAGATAGCTGCAGATGCTGTGCATGGCGCTCGTCCGGTCGGAGGCGGCAGCATACTCCTGCAGCAGCAGGTCCAGCGTGGCGTCGGAGTAGCGTCCGTAATTCAGTGCACCGCCTGTTGCCAGCAGGGGGGCCAGATTCCAGTCTGCGGAGAGCTTGACCTCCCCATAGTACAGGTCGTATTTCCCGTCGGCCAGGGCGGCCGTGTACTCCGCCCAGGGGAGGGCCTCTACGGTGACCTTCAGGTCAAAGACGGACAGCTCGGCGGCGATCTGCCGGGCAGATGCCACTTTAAAACTGTTCTCCTGATTGACAATCATGGTGACGCTGTGGGAGTTTCCTCCATCATATCCGGCGGCGGACATGGCCTTTTCAAAGGATTCGTAGGAGTAGGTCTCCGCCAGATCGGAGGGGTACAGCGAAGACGATGGCGAGAGCGGGAACTGGGTGTCGGCCGCATGGCCGGAGAGGAACGCGCTGACAATCCCGGCCCGGTTGATGCCCAGACTCAGCGCGCTGCGCAGCGCCGCGTCCGCGAATACCCCGGAGGTGTTGAAGCCCACATACTGGAGGATGGTCGTGTCCGCGTCGTAGAAGCTGACATTGCCCATGGTGCTCACCGGATCGGTGCCCGTCAGATCGGCGGTAATCAGCTGTATCTCGTGGGAGGAAAACTGGTAGAGCATGGTGTCTCGGCTGTCCTCAGCGACCAGCGCAATACTGGAGATGGGCTGGGAGTGCCCCTTCCACCAGCCGGAGTTGGACTGCAGCGCGGCGGTGCCGTCGACGCTGGAGAGGGTATAGGGTCCGGTTCCAACGGGAATAAGAGAAGTCTCCGTGCCGGATTTGACAATGGGAATGTCCAGCAGTGCCGGCAGCTGGGTGTTGGCGGCGGTCAGAACGACTGTAACGGTACCGCTGCCGGTGGCGGAAATCGACGCGATCCCGCTGAGACGGGACTGATAGCGGGGAGAGGTTCGGGCACGGTTCAGCGTGGCCGCCACGTCTCCCGCCGTCAGAGCGGTCCCGTCGGAAAACAGAACGCCGGTTCGCAGCGTAAAGGTCCAGGTCAGGGTGGGGGCGTCATAGGCGCTGGACGCGCACAGCAGATTCTGCGGCGCAAACGTCTCATCCAACTCAAACAGCCCCTCGTACAGCAATGCCGACACCGTCTGCTGGATACCGTCCGCACAGGTCACCGGGTCCAGCGTCTGGTTTGGGTAGTAGGGCAGAGCAAGCGCTTCCGGCAGTGCCACGGTCTCCTCGGCAGAGGTGCCTTCGGAAGAGGCTGAGGTGACAATACCGGTGTTTTCATCCACGGGGTCCGCCTGCCAGCAGCCCGTCAGCAGCACAGCCGGCAGCAGAAAGAGCACGCACAGTCTGGCAAGTCCCGATTTCATTCTCTCAGCCTCCCGTCAGATTCATTCAGAGAGATCATGGCGATCTGGGCGCCTCTGGCGGAGCCCATCTTTCGGTGAGACCAGAACAGGTCGGGACGGCAGGCGGTGCACAGTCCGCACGAGTCAATGTGCGGCGGTGCCACGCCTGCACGCAGCAGCCACTGCCGGTTCAGACCGGCCAGATCCACCTGCCATTTTGCGCCTCTTTGCTCCAGATATGCGTTTGCGTCACTGCCCAGTGCCGAGCGCATGGCGTCCGGCACATCGTTGTCCGTCTCAAAGCAGCACGGGCCGATGCAGGGGCCCACGGCGGCCAAAAGCTGCCCGGGCTCGGTGCCGTAAGCGTCTTTCATGGCGCGGACGGCCTGTTCCACGATGCCGGCGGCACAACCCCGCCAGCCGGCGTGGACAGCGCCCGCGGCATGGTGGACCCGGTCATAGAGCAGGAGAATGCCGCAGTCGGCGGAAAACACCACCAGCGGCAGGTTCACCGCATCGGAGATCAGGGCATCGGCGGTGTAGTCCCGTGGGCGGGAGAGCCCCTTCCCTGCGTCGGCGGAGGTGACGATCCGGACATTCGCTTCATGGATCTGCTTGGAGAGCACAGCTCGCTCCGGATCGGTGCCGATGACGGCGCAGAACCTGCGGTAGTTTTCCAGCACGTCCGCAGTCTCATCTCCCCGGCCAACCCCGAGGTTCAGCGTGTCGAAGGGGGGACGGCTGACGCCCCCCGCCCGGGTGGAAAAGCCGTGGGAGACGGCGCCGCAGCGCTCCAGCAGGGGTGAGGTGAGCCAGAGGAGTTCCTGCTGCTCATGGATGTGAAAGGACATCAGCAATCCTCCTTACGATGATTCCGAACAGATGTGTTTCGTGCTATGAATTTGCCCTCTGCCCTCCACCGGGGAGAACAGAGGGCAAACGGTCAATCCTGTGGTCTGTAGAAATCTGCCGATCAGGCGTCCCGCCCGCAGCAGTTCTTGTACTTTTTGCCGCTGCCGCAGGGGCAGGGATCGTTGCGGCCAATCTTGTTGACCTTGCGGGGCTGCTTCTTCGGCGCGGTGTCGTCGCCGCCCACGTTTTCCACCATGCCCTTGGCCACGCGCTCGCGCTTGACCTCCTCGTCCTTCTTCAGCCGGATGGAGAACATCCGGCGGACGGTCTCGTTCTGGATGGCGGAGACCATCTCCTCGAACATGGACAGGGATTCCTGCTTGTAGGCGATGATGGGGTCGGTGTTGGCGTATGCCCGCAGCCGGATGCCCTGCTTCAGGTCATCCATGGCGTCGATGTGCTCCATCCAGTACTCGTCCACAACGCGCAGCATGATGACGCGCTCCAGTTCCCGCATGATGGGGGCGGAAACCTCTTCTTCCTTCTGGTTATAGGTCTTCTCGGCGGCCTCGCAGAACATGTCGGTAAACTCCTGCTGGGTCGTCTTGGCGATGGTTTCCTCATCCAGCCGGAAGGTGTACTTGGGGAAGTAGAGTCCGTCCAGGCCCAGCATCATCTCGCGGAAGCCCGTCAGGTCCAGAGCATGGGTTTCGCTGAAGGTCAGGGCGACGTGATCGGCAATGGAGGAGCGGGTCATGCTGAGAATATTGTCCTTCATGTCGATGCCGTCCAGAACCTGCTTGCGCTGGCCGTAGATGATCTCACGCTGCTTGTTCATGACGTCGTCGTATTCCAGAACGGATTTCCGGGACTGGAAGTTCCGGGATTCCACGGTGGTCTGGGCGTTTTCGATGGCGCGGGTGAGCATCCGGCTCTCAATGGGGGTGTCCTCATCCAGATCCATCTTATCCATCATGTTGGTGATCCGGTCGCCGCCGAACAGGCGCATCAGATCATCCTCCAGGGAGATATAGAACCGGGTTTCGCCGGGGTCGCCCTGTCGGCCGGAACGGCCGCGCAGCTGGTTGTCGATCCGGCGGGAGTCGTGGCGCTCGGTGCCCATGATGAACAGGCCGCCGGCGGCGCAGACCTCCTCCGCCTCAACCGTGATTTTTGCTTTATAGAAAGCCTGACGCTCTGCGAACAGCGCCCGGGCGTCCAGAATCTCCTGATTGTCGGTCTCCGCGAAGCCGGTGGCCTCGGTGATCATCTCGTCGCTCATCCCCTGCTTGCGCAGGTCGGCGGTGGCCAGATACTCGGCGTTGCCGCCCAGCATGATATCGGTGCCGCGGCCCGCCATGTTGGTAGCCACGGTGACGGCGCCGAATTTACCGGCCTGAGCCACGATCTCGGCTTCCTTCTCATGGTTTTTGGCGTTGAGGAGGTTGTGCTGAATCCCCTCGTGAGCCAGCAGGCGGCTGAGCGTCTCATTCTTTTCAATGGATACGGTGCCCACCAGAACGGGCTGGCCTTTTTCGTGACACTCCTTGATCTGGGCGATGACGGCGCGGTACTTGCCCGCCTCGGTCTTGTACACCACGTCGGAGTGATCCTCACGTCGGTTGGGACGGTTGGTGGGGATCTCCACGATGTCCAGATCATAGATGGTGCCGAATTCCTCCTGCTCGGTCATGGCGGTACCGGTCATGCCGGACAGCTTGTCGTACAGGCGGAAATAGTTCTGGAAGGTGATGGTGGCAAGGGTCTTGTTCTCGCTGGCCACGGTGACGTGCTCCTTGGCCTCGATGGCCTGATGCAGACCTTCGTTGTAACGGCGGCCGAACATCAGACGACCGGTGAACTCATCTACGATGATGACCTCGCCGTCCTTGACCACGTAATCGATATCCTTTTTCATCACACCGTGGGCCTTGATCGCCTGGTTGATGTGGTGGGACAGCGTGGAGTTGTCAGAGTCGGACAGGTTGTCCAAATGGAAGAACTCCTCGGCTTTGGCGATACCGTTGGAGGTCAGTGCGGCGGTGCGGGCCTTCTCGTCCACGATGTAGTCGGCGTCCTCGTCCTCGGCCTCTTCGTCGCGGTCGCTCACCTCAGTGACGACCTTCTTCTTCAGGCGGGAGACGAACATCTCTGCCATGTCGTAAAGCTGGGTGGATTTGTCGCCCTGACCGGAGATGATCAGGGGAGTCCGGGCCTCATCGATCAGGATGGAGTCCACCTCGTCCACGATGGAGAAGGCATGTCCGCGCTGAACCAACTCGGAGGCATAGATGCACATATTGTCGCGCAGATAGTCGAAGCCCATTTCGTTGTTGGTGCCGTAGGTAATATCCGCGGCGTAGGCCTCCTGGCGTTCCTTGGTGGTCAGGCCGTGGACGATCAGGCCCACATTCAGACCGAGGAAGCGGTGGATCTTGCCCATCCACTCGGAGTCGCGCTTGGCCAGATAATCGTTGACGGTGACAATATGGACGCCGCGCCCGGTCAGCGCATTCAGATAGGAGGGCAGCGTAGCCACCAGGGTCTTGCCTTCACCGGTCTTCATTTCAGCGATACGGCCCTGATGCAGCACGATACCACCCAGCAGCTGAACCCGGTAGGGGCGCAGACCCAGAACACGGTCGGACGCCTCCCGGACGGTGGCAAACGCCTCGGGCAGAATGTCATCCAGCGTTTCTCCGTTTGCAAGACGGTCCTTGAATTCCTGAGTCTTTCCTCTGAGCTGCTCATCGGACATCGCCTTGTAGGAGTCTCCCAGCGCCTCAATCTTATCCGCGAGGGGATAGATGGACTTCAGTTCCCGAGAGCTGTAATCGCCGAAAATTTTCTTCATGAACCCCATAGTGTTATAAACATCCTTTCCAAAATCCTGCTCTTTCCGGAGAAAGGGAAGGAAAGTCGGCATCTTCAGCGTTCCTTTATTCAATCAGTAAAGGTCACAAAAAAGCAAATGTAGCATACCACATTTGTTTCCTGATTGCAAAGGAAAAAGTTGAAATCTTAAAAAAGTTCATAATTAACCCAACAGCGGCGGAAAACAGGGGATACCCCTCTTGAAAAAGCCGTTGTCACGGTTCAAAATCGGTGCGTCCTGCGCCGGCCCCCCGCACTTGACCGGTGATGGTAACGGAGGCGATCCGGCCGCCGCTTCGGTGCGACCGCACCCGGATGACTCCGCCGGGCTGGCGCAGGGCAATGTCCCCGTCCGACCTGTCCCGCTCGGCCAGATAGATGCCGATGGCGGCGGAGCCGCTTCCGCAGCCCGATTCCCACACGGCGGTGCCTGTGGAGGCCACGTAGACCAGGGGCGTGAAGGAGGAGAAGCGCTCGTCGAACAGCAGAAGGCCGCAGGCGTCGGATCTCAGGCGGGCACAAAGCGCGGGCAGCTGCGCCGGCAGCTCCGTCTCCGCCGTCTGCCGGGTCATCCTGTCGGCGGGGATGATGCAGTGGACGATGCCGGGAAAACGAACCGCCGGAACCGTCAGACCTTCGGCGAATCCAGACAGAAGAAGCTCCACGGTGCCGATCTCCTCGGGCAGCGGCATGGAGACCGTGCCCAGGAATCCCCCTCCGCTGTGTTCGATGCGGCAGCGCAGGATGCCGGGACTGCCGGAGACCTCAATGGGATAATCGGCTTCCTGCCCCTCCGGAAGGCCGTCCTGCTCGGCCAGATACACCGCGGCGGACATGGCGGCGTTGCCACAGAATTCCCCGCCCATCATCTGCAGCCGAAGACGCGCGGCGGGATCGGAAGGCTCCTCCAGAAAGCCGGTCTGCTCCACAGAGGGAAGACCTGCCATCAGCTTTGCCGCCGCTGCCGCGTGATGAGGGCGAGGAACAGGAGTGGTGACCAACGCGGTGATGTTTTTCGTGGGGTCATAAATACGATAGCATAGTTCCATGAAAATCTGTCCTCATTTAAGAATGATTTGATTCTATCACATCCTGCCAAAAAAAGCACCAGCGAATCCGCGTGCATTGCTTCGCAGCCGGCCAGGGAGGATACTTTCCCGGGAAAAGCGCCCATGGGAGCTGAAATTTGGGATTCGTTGTAAATTCTGGTCGAAATCGGCGGAAAATCTTGCTCTGCAGGGCGCATTGTGATAGACTGTTCAACAGAAAATAGGGCCGCGGTACCTGTTTTTGCCGTGCCTACCCTGAAAAACTGCAAGGAGGACGTCTCATGAAACTTAGTTTCTACGGTGCCGACCAATGCGTAACCGGCAGCTGCCACGGAATTGAGGCAAACGGAAAGAAGATTTTGGTGGACTGCGGGCTGCAGCAGGGAAGGGATGAGGTCAACAACGCCGAGTTCCCCTTTGCGGCAAACAGCATTGACTATGTTTTGGTCACGCATGCCCACATCGATCACTCCGGACGTATCCCGCTGCTTATCAAGCAGGGATTTCACGGGGAAATTCTGACGACCCGTCTGACCGGAGAGCTGATGAGCATCATGCTGCTGGACTCTGCTCATATCCAGGAGCAGGATGCCGAGTGGAAAAACCGCAAGGGCCTGCGGGCCGGCGCGGAATATACGGAGCCGCTGTACACAATCGAGGACGCCCAGAGAGTGGGGGAATTTCTCAAAACCTGCGAGTACCGGCAGACAGTGAACCTGTGTGAGGGTGTGACGGTGGAATTTGTGGATGCCGGCCATTTGCTGGGCTCCGCCTCAATTAAAATGACCATCACGGAGAACGGCGTGACCAAGTCCATCGTGTTCTCCGGCGACATCGGCAATATCAACCAGCCCATTATCCGGGACCCGACCCATTTTCATGGCGCCGATTATGCGGTGATGGAGTCCACCTACGGCGACCGCAACCATGACGCGGTGTGGAGCTACACCGACGATCTGGCGCAGATTATCGACGAGACCATGGCCAAGGGCGGCAACGTGATCATTCCCTCCTTTGCCGTGGGCCGCACGCAGGAGCTGCTGTATTTTATCCGGGAGATCAAGGACGGGCATATGGTCAAAAGCAACCCGGACTTTCCGGTCTATATCGACTCGCCGCTGGCCAAGAAGGCCACCACCATCTTCACCGGCGACCTGCACGGCTATCTGGACGAAGATGCCATCCAGCTGGTGTCCGGCGGCACCCATATGTTCAGCTTTCCGGGCCTGCGCATGACGGAGACCATGGAGGAGTCCAAGGCCCTGAACGAGGACAGAACCCCCAAGGTCATCATCTCCGCCTCCGGTATGTGCGACGCGGGCCGCATCCGCCATCATCTTAAACACAACCTGTGGCGTCCCGAGTGCGCGGTGGTGTTCGTGGGCTACCAGGGTGAGGGCACGCTGGGCCGTCACCTGCTGGAGGGGGCACAGTCCGTCAAGATGTTCGGTGAGGAGATTGCCGTCAAGGCGAAGATCGTCAACTATACCGGCCTGAGCTCCCATGCCGACCGGGATCATCTGATCAGCTGGATTTCCGACATCAAGGACCCGAAGCCTCATCAGGTATTCGTGGTCCACGGTGACCGGGAGGTGGCGCCGTTTTTCGCCCAGACCCTGGTCAACATGGGAATCAATGCCCGCGCGGTACAGTATACCGAGGTCTATGATCTGGCCTCTGGCACCCAGGTGTCGCCGGGATATCTGCCAGAGCGCAAGGCCAAGAGTTTTCTTCCCACCGGTGCAGCCAAGACCGCGCCCGCTTACGAGCGGTTGTCGGCCGTGGGTCAGATGCTGGTGGAGACTATCAAACGCAGCAGGAACCGCGACAACAAGAGTCTGGCGGCATTCGCCGATCAGCTTCGCGCCCTGCTGGAGAAATGGGAGTCCTAATTGGAAAAACTGGAACTGAACAGAATTTATACCGGGACCGTTGGGGGATATTCCAGCGAAGGTCTTGGCATCGTGCGGTTGGACGGCGCAGTGGTCTTTGTACCCTGCGCCGTTCGCGGAGAGACCGTAGACGTCAAAATTACAAAAGTGATGAAGAACTGTGCCGCCGGTGAGATTGTGAAGATTCACAATCCATCCCCGGAGCGAACCGAGCCGGAGTGCCCTTATTTCGGCCAGTGCGGCGGCTGCGACTTTCAGCATCTGACCTATGCCGAGGAGCTGTGGGCCAAGCGCCAACGGGTGCAGGACGCACTGGAGCGCATCGGGGGCCTGAACCTTCCGGTTGAGGAGCTTATCGGAGCAAAAGACCCGCTCCACTATCGCAATAAGAGCCAGTACCCGGTGGGGAGGGACGGCTCCATCGGCTTCTACCGGGAGCGGAGTCATCAGGTGGTGTCGGTTCAGAGCTGCCTGATTCAGACGGAGGCCTCCGACGCCACGGTCAATGCCGTGCGGGATTGGAGCGTACGCTATCAGATCGCGCCCTATGACGAGTTCACCGGAAAAGGTCTGCTGCGCCATATTTATGTCCGGGTGAACCGTGAGGGCGAGAGCCTGTGCTGTGTGCTGGTCAACGGAAGAAAACTCCCCCGGGAGCCGGAGTTGGTGGCTTATGTCCGCGCTGCCGCCCCGAAGACCGTGGGGGTGGTGCTGGGTACCAATACCAGACGTGGGAATGTCATACTCGGCGAACACTTCCGCACCCTCTGGGGCGAGGATTATCTGATGGACACGCTGTGCGGCCTGACCTTTAAGCTGTCGGTTCCATCATTTTACCAGGTGAATCGGGATCAGGCTGAGGTGCTTTACGGTAAGGCACTGGAGTTTGCGGCTCTCACCGGAGAGGAAACGGTGCTGGATCTGTACTGCGGTACGGGTACCATCACGCTGTGCATGGCCTCCCGGGCAAAGCGGGTCATCGGTGCGGAGATCGAGTCGTCAGCAGTCCGGGACGCGGAGGAAAATGCGCGGCGGAACGGGATTTCCAATGCGGAGTTTTTCTGCGGGGATTCTGCAGACATTGCAAAAAAGCTGGAGCAGGAAGGTCTGCGGCCGGATGTCATCACGGTGGATCCACCCCGCCGGGGGCTTGAGCCCGACGTCATCCGCGCCGTGGCGGAAATGGGCCCGAAGCGGGTGGTGTACGTGTCCTGCGACCCAGCCACGCTGGCACGGGACGCCAAACTGTTCGGGGAACTGGGCTATACGGCCCGTCGCGCCATTGCCGTGGATCTGTTTCCCAGAACAAGACACGTTGAGACAGTTGTATTGATAACAAGGGTTGATAAGTAAGTGCATAAAAAGTTCAGTAGCACTGGGCTTTTCGGAGTTTGGGTGTAAAAATCCGACGTGCTAAAATCGCAAATTTATCGCTTCGAGGAAACAAGTCAAAGCGGGCATTTTCGAGTGCGAGAGAGCGATTTAGATGTCGGTGTTTGACGAGTGGTCGATTTAGATAACATGGGTTCGTGAGTGGTCGGTTTAGATGTTTTTTGAAAATGTCAAGGTTGTGTGGTCAGATTAGATACGCAAATCAATCTCAGTAAACGGAGGTTTTGGATATGAATTTAAATAATGACTGCTGTTGTGGATGCAACACAAAAGTGACAGATATGGCCAAGGCAAATAAGTGCCCCGTCTGCAATAGTGAGGGAATATCTGTAGGCAAGGTAACCGTTGAACATCTGGTGGCAGAAAGCCATCGCAAAGATATAGCAGGAGATTGCTACAAGATCTGCATGAATGAAGATTGCGAAGTGGTTTACTATAACTTGGACAATGGAACGACATTCTTAAAAGACCAGGTCAGTGTTCCCATTTGGTTCAAAAAAGATGCAAATCCTAAGTATGCATGCTATTGCAGTAAAGTAACTGAAGAACAGATAATAGAAGCAGTTGTAAAGCATGGAGCAAAAACGGTTAAGGAAGTGAACGCCATTACCGGAGCGATGAAAAACTCCAATTGCAAAGAGAATAATCCGCTTGGCGTTTGCTGCCATAAAATTATTCAGGAAGCTATTGATAAAGGACTGGCCATGGAATAACTTGAGTTTGGTGAAAAGTAGGTGATTGCAGTATGGAATATCAAAAGCTCTTGGAGCGCAGCGAAGGCTGGCTTAAATACGCGATTCATCATAATTTATGCAACGACTCAGAGGACGCTCTCGTTGAGCTCAGAAACGCTGCGCTGGCGGATAGCCGTATCAAAAAGTACCTTGAGGACGTTTCGGCATTTCACGGTACGCTGGTAACAAACCATAAAAACCCCGAGCTGCCGATACACAAGCTGCTGTTTCTGCTGGATATCGGATTCGGCATGGAAGTTCCCGAAATAAAAGCGGCCGTCGATGAAATTCTTAAGCACCGGGACGAGCACGGCATCTATCAGTCTATGACCAATGTCCCGAAGCATTTCGGCGGTACGGGCGAGGATGTGTTCAGCTGGTGCCTGTGCGACGCCCCGCAGCTTTTGCTCGCTCTGCTAAAGGCGGGTATGGATTATCGTGAATATATCAAGCCCGGCGTTGACTATTTGGTATCTCTATGTAGGGATAACGGCTTCCCCTGCGCTGTTTCCCCAGAACTGGGCAAATTCAGAGGACCCGGTAAAAAGGACGATTGCTGCCCGTATGCGACACTGATTATGGCCGATCTGCTGTCGCATATACCGGAGTATAAAGATTCACAGATTGCGGTTTCCTCCGCGAAAACGCTGCTGAGCCTGTGGGAAAACAGCCTTGGTCAGCATCCTTATATGTTCTATATGGGTACCGACTTCCGCAAGCTGAAGGCACCGTCATGCTGGTATGATATTGTCAGCGTAGCCGGAGTGCTGAGCAAATATGAGTTTGTACGGATTGACCCGCGCTTCCTTGAGATGGTTGCGCATATAAAAAGTAAACAAGATAAAGAAGGCTTTTTTACGCCTGAATCGGTGTATTTGAAATTAAAGGACTGGGATTTTGGCCAGAAGAAAGTGCCGTCTCCTTATTTGACATACATTTGCTACCGAATTTTCGAGCGTTTGGAACTAAGATAATAATAAAGCGAGGCACCCTACGTTATAATTCCGTAGAGTGCTTCGTTCGTTTTTAGTTTATTCATCCACATCCACCGTAACACCCGACTTAAATTCCACAGTGAATTTATCCTCGTAGACGGTGACTTTTTCAATCAGTCGCCGGACAAGCGGCTCGTCGTATTCCGTAATGGCGGTGGGCTGTTTTCGCAGGAAGTCGCCCATATCGGTGATGCGTTTTTTCAGTTCATCCCGGCCGACGTTATCGAGCTGCACTTTCTGCTTTTCCTCGCGCAGGCGGTAAATCTCGTCAGCGACATCTTCGTAATCTGCCTTGGAACTGGCTAGCTTCAAAAGCTCGGTTTGAAGTTCTTCAAGCCGCTTGTCAATAGCGTCCAGCGTCTGGTCGTTTTCATGGATTATGACCGTCTCGATATTGTTCTGAAGGGTGACGAGGAAGTTGTCCTTGTCGCACAAAGTTTGGTTGATAGCGGTAACCAGCACTTGCTCAATCTGGCTTTCCGGCACCGTTCGAGCATCGCAGAACAGACCGGTGTTTTCCAAGCGGCTGACGCACCGCCAGACGACGGACTTCTTGCCACGGTTGTTCCAGTGAACCCGTCTGAACACCTCACCGCAGTTACCGCAGATAATCATCTGAGCGAAGCAGTGATTGCTGCTGAAGGTTCTGTTTTTTCCATTCGGGCTGGTGTGGACGATTCGGCGGCGGATAAGCTCCTCCTGCACCTGCATGAAAATTTCACGCGGGATGATGGCTTCATGGCTGTTTTCAACATAGTATTGTGGAACAAGGCCGTTATTTTTAACCCGCTTTTTCGTAAGGAAGTCAACGGTATAGGTTTTCTGCAGTAGAGCATCACCGATGTATTTTTCATTGCGCAAAATCTGGTTCACGTTGCTGGTATGCCATTTTTCCTTACCGGCTCCGTTCAGAATACCGTCCGCTTCCAGACCGCGAGCGATTTTAAGCATACTGGCACCTTCAAGGTATTCCCGGTAAATGCGTTTCACAATTTCAGCTTCTTCCGGCACTATTACAAGATGCTTATTCTCATCCTTTGTATAACCGAGGAACCGAGCACAATTTATCTGGATTTCGCCCTGCTGGTATCGGTATTGCAGGCCCAGCTTAACGTTCTGACTTAAGGATTGGCTTTCCTGCTGGGCAAGCGACGCCATGATGGTAAGCATGACCTCGCCCTTGGAATCCATAGAGTTGATATTTTCTTTTTCAAAGAAAATAGGGATATGCAGGGCGAGAAGCTGTCTTACCAGTTCGAGGCAATCTGTGGTATTGCGGCTGAACCGGCTGATGGACTTCGTGATGACCATGTCGATATTGCCGGCCATGCACTCGTCAATCATGCGGTTGAATTCCTCACGCTTTTTTGTATTGGTGCCGGAAATACCATCGTCCGCATAGATGCCAGCCAATTCCCAGTCCGGGTGGCCGTTAATATAAGCGGTGTAGTGTTCAATCTGCGCGTCATAACTGGTCGCCTGCTCGTCGCTATCGGTGGAAACACGGCAGTAGGCCGCCACTCGGAGCTTAGGCTTTTCTTCGTTCTTGCTCTTTCGGGTATGCTTTCTTGCCGGAATCACGGTTACGTTCTTACTGACCTCCATCTACATTCACCTCCGTTTCTATCAGACTGTAGGCGTATTCCGCCTGCTGGAATGGGTCGTCAAACTGTTCTGTGCCTTCGCTGATGCGAAAGGAGGTGGGATAGACGACCTCTTTTTTTACTTTTGGTTCTCGGACTCGGCCTAGTTTTTCTGCCCGTCTGATACGTTCTGATTCAGCAGCCGCAAATGTGTCCGAGTCGATAAGCGCCGGATAATATTCGTCACCAAGATAGCGCTTATTCTGGAGCATCCTGCTGATGCCTGCATGAAAGGCATTAATATCAGCTTTCTTTGCTGCTGTTGCCAATGAATCGCCGGTCAGATAGGACTGAAACAGGTTTTTTACCTGCTCGGCGGCTTGTTCATCAATCACGGCTTTTCCGTTTATAATCCGGTAGCCATAGGGTGTGTGGCTCATTTATCTCACCAGCCTTTCTTTCAGCGTAATGCCGCATTTTAATTCAAACCCGATTTCTGTTCGGGAATACACAAGAATTCGCTCCACAAAGCGGGTAAACAGTTCGCCGTCAAAGCCCTTCAGCATCGTCGCCTTTGTGGCGTATTGCAATAGTTCACTGACCTCATGGAGGTTTATATTGTCGCTGTTTATGAAGCGGGCTATAGATTCCTTCTGGCGCTGTATGCGCTCGGCTTCTTGAAGAAGTTCATTATTTCCCTTATTGTAAACGGCAGGCTCAAGGTAGCCACGAGTCTGTAGAGTAACCAGCACCTTTCGCTGTTCCGCGTTTTCTTCGAGCTTTTTATCGAGGGCGTGCAGCTTTGCCACACTATCTTCGGAGTTGATACCGCGAAGGCCCATTAACAAGGGCCTCAAAACGGTTTGATGACCGAATATGAGCTTGTTCATCATAGTAACAAACGCATATTCAAAATGAGACTCCGGGATGTATTTCATGGAACATTTCTTGGCGTCCGCTATATGATTGGTACAGCACCATGCGATATTATGCCTGCCGGTGGAGTGGATGCGACGTTTGAATTTGCCGCTGCACTGACCGCAGATGATTTTGCCTGAAAACGGATATCGGTTTTGGTACTTATCCTGATATTTTTCAACGCCTTTTTCTTTGCCGTGCTGGTCGATGATAGCCTGCGCGGCATTGAAATCCTCAATCCTCATGATGATAAATCCGCTTCATGGATGATTTTTAATCAGAAACATGTCCTTTTTCGCCGTAATATGTACATGCGTGAAGTGCGTATCGGTGTAAAGGTCTTCTGAAACGGCATCGCCGGTGGTATTTTTCATTACCGAATCATACCACGAGATGGTTTCGCGTCCAGTGCCCCTTTCTTGGATGGCACTTGGAGGCAGGGTTCCCAGCTCATTCCGCATTTTGCCGGTACCTTGCCGGAAAAGAATTCGGCAAAAAGATAAAAACGGACTATTTCCGCCTGTGGATTCGTTTATGACCAGCTTTTCCATCAGCAGTATCGTACCCCGTAGGGCCGGATAGAATTTGAAGGTCCCGTCTTTGAAACCTACGCCTTTACCACCATTGTGCTGTTTTCTGCAATAGAGGACCGACTCCAATTTCCGGGCCAGTCCACTCAGGGATTGACAAGCAATGAGTTCAACTTTCATGACCCGGTATTGATCATTTTCTTTTTGAATAAATGAAAATAACCGAGGGTCAAGCAGGTTCCTCAACCAGTTTCAGACACGTCCGTTGTATTCCTTGCACAACCGGCTAATAGACTTTGTTACGAATGAAATCAATTTTCCTTTTTCTCGCAGTACGGCAATCATGGCGAAGCAGGCTCCGGTCGCTTTTCTTTTTCCGTACCGGTTGGATGCCCTCGTCATAATAAAGCCCCGGCAAAACCCAGTCCAGGGATTTGATTTGATGTAGGATTCGGTAAGTGCTTTATCCTGTGTGTCGAGACTGACCAGCTGATCGTCACTATGCGTAAGACACACGGCAGTAAGCCGCAACCCGCAGTTTGGGGGCGCTCTGTAAATCAGAATGATATTTTATTGATTTTTTCAGTTACCCTTTTTCAATTTTTCACTCCCTTGGTCAGTGTGACATTATTACTCTAAAAGTTCCAGGCAATTATCAAAACGGTTTTTCGGGCATAATCTGTGCCAGAGCCGGGGAGAAAGAAATATGCAGATATAATTGTATCTTGTTGAATTCCGACCAAGGAAATAAGTCCGTTTGAGCATAAGAGAGTATTCCGCTGTGACCCTTACATAATCATACCCGCATCGCGCCATGCAATCGGCTTCTTGGCGGAACAGGGTTTCTTTCATAATTGATTTCTGGGTATTACGACCAGTAATATTGGCCATGTATTTTCTCCAGTCTGAGAACAACACTTCCTCCACAAATCAACTGGAAGATCAAGCTGTTTGGACGAAAAGAGCAAAAAATAATGCTACCAGGAGGATTCATGCATACTGCATTGAATGGTTACTCGCTATATTGACAAAGCATCAGTGAAGCCAGCCGCATTAATCTTAGCAAGCATAGGCGTCTGCGTTGCCCTTAACAGATATGCACCTACCTGCACACAGTAAAATATTTCTTCGGCAGTGTCAGA
>JGI20225J20221_1000208_pt1 | contig 138798 bp, 130 predicted proteins | sample BioMet4_FD_20221 | JGI IMG/M metagenome (IMG submission 20221) | reverse complement strand
AGCTCTACCTGCTGCTCTAAATTCTTGTTTATCTCCGTATTCTGACGTATCTTATCTGATAATGCATTTAGAATAGATGCAATCCGTTTTTGCTCAACCAGAGGTGGTAATTCCACCTCGATGTTTTCTATATCAGATGCTTTGATTGAAGGGTAAGTTGAAACACTCTGTTCTGCTATTGAGTGCAACAGCTCAACCAAGTTATCTTGTGATAAAAAGAAATAAAGGAAGTCTGCATCCACCTTGAATTCATCCGCATCGATAACTGTAAATCCAGTAGATACCAGAAAGTTCTCCGGCTGTTCCTTAACAATTCCATAATGACGTTGGTTAGGTCTAACTGTCGAATAAAGAATACTATTATAATGAACTTTTCGCTTAGCTCGACTAGGAAGTTTTTCAGTATTCAAATCAATCCTTTGAATCTCAGCAACAACATTCTCCGTTATATTGCCCGTGTCGAGATAATTAACAAATTTCCACCCTTCCTTTGTCGAATAAGAGATTGTATTTGTTTCAATAACATCTCCAAGCCTTGTTTTTTCCCATTCGCTCATTTTTCTGTGCCTTCCTATCCTATATACTTTCGATGTGCAAGTTTTACGTTGCTCTGTTTTACCATTGCATACTGAAGCGTCGTATCTATCCGTTTATGTCCAAGAAGCTGCTGTAGTTGCTCTATTGGCATTCCTTTATCTATTGCCATTGTAGCAAGTGTCCGGCGAAACTTATGCGGATGCACCTTTGGTATATCCAATCTATGGCCAAATTCTCTTAATCTGCACTCGACACCTCCGATTTTCAATCGGTCATGCGGCGCCCGCAATGATACAAACAGCGCCGGATTATCATCCATTCGTTCCTGCAGATAACTCTGCAGATGTATTTTGGTTCGAGCATCAAAGTAAACCATCCGCTCCTTGCTGCCTTTACCAAATACCACACATTCTCGCTCTTCAAAATTTATATCATCACGATTCAGGAGAACCAGCTCTCCCACACGCATTCCTGTAGAAGTTAGCATATCAATCAATGCCAAATCCCTTGGCTTTTCACAGTTATCGCGCATCTTTTCCAATGCTTCATCCGAATATGTTCCTTTAATCGTCAATGACGCCTTAACCTTATGTATCCGGCGCACCGGGCTTTTCAAAATATAGTCTTCATCTTCCAACCACGAGAAGAAGCTGGAAAGTATCCGACGTATGTTATCAACTGTAACTTTGCTTGCATTTTTACCCTGTTGATACTCTGTCAAATAAGCACGAAGATTGTCTGTGGTTATCTCCCGTATGTTTTTTTCGACTTTATCTAACATTGTTTCAATCGTTGTTCTGTAGTATGTCAGTGATTTTTCCGAGCACCCTTCAATTCGTTTTGAGGATAAAAAGGACTTAAGCAGTTGCTTATTTGTTGTACCATTTTCCGAACCCTGCTCAATTTCTGTTATTTCTTTATAGAACAGCGCATGTTCCAATACCTCCTGCAGCCGTTCCAGCTGCGCATTGTTGAGACTGCCAAGCATTTCTTGCATAACCTCGGTAATCACTTTTTGTTTCATAGTCATCTCTCCTTTTTCTATTATAGAGAATGACTACGGAGTGGCAGTCCCTCAATTTAGCTCTTGCCACTCGCAAGAGTTATGGTTGTATGTTAAACAAGAATTTAGCGGCTTAGATATCAGTGTTGGAGACATCAAGTTCGCCAGACATAAGCTTTGGCAACAAGCTATCTCGAACAGATGCCAGCTGACGGTTTTCAATCTTGTTACTGATGATGAGGTCATAAATGGGTTGAAGAAGAACTCCGATCCTGTGATAATCTTCATCCGAAGGAATTAAAACTTTAGCTTTACCAAGATCTTCTCGTTTGATATGTCCCATTGTTGTTGCCTTATCAGCGGCAATTGCTGCAAAACGCGAGAGATAATGTGCTGTCCAAGCATAATAGAACCACTTGTCATATTTTGACGAAGTGACTTTAAAGAGATGTTGATTAAGTCCACATATGTCACCACACCAAAGATCAACAAGGAGGCTGCCTGACCATGAGAAGATTACATCGCCATCATGAATAATGTACTCAGATTTAATGCTTGGCGTACACAGTTCACTGCTCGAATCACAGAAACCCTGACGAAGCTCCTTGATTTTAAGGACTGGAATACCTTTTTCATCAGCTTCGGGACGATATTTTTGCATGGCAAGGCCATTAAGGTAGTCAGCAATTTCAAGCAAATTAGATTCTTTCCATCCATCTGGAATTTCCGAAAGGTTAAGAAAGCAATCAGCAAACAAGAGCTCTACCTGCTGCTCTAAATTCTTGTTTATCTCTTCATTAGTTACAATTTTATCATCTATTGTTTTTAAAATATCCACTATCTTCTTTTGTTCATCTAAATTAGGTAATGACAATGGTATCTGTTCAATTACCTCTCGTCTTGAAATATTAACCTGAACTGATCCACTTGATCTTGATACAATAGCGTTGTAGCCTTTTTGTGAACTAAAAAAATACTTTAAATATTCTGGTAGTACCTTTGAAGCATCTACTCTCAATAATAGAAGTGCCTGACTAATAATACCTTTAGGGTCATTCTCTCTGATAATTGTTACTTTTCCTACTGTTCCAGAACAGCTAATGACCAAATCGTTAGTTTTTACTTGAAATCTCTTTAGCCCTTCAAATTTCTGATCATCTATATAAAATCTAAAGTCTCGCAAATTATATATTGCATGTTGCTGCTCATATACAGGAACCCCTTCGGATTTCATTTCTGATCTTTTTAGGGCTGAACCAAATGGTCCTCGTATATAGCCTTTTTTCTGCAATAAATCTGCAAGAACAACATCTGTATGTTCTCCCATATTTATTCTCTCCTTTCTTGATCCGATAAATCACGATATATCTTATTTGCTATAGCCAATAGCTGCAAGCTTTTTGCAAATCTCATTTTCAAGTTCATGGGATTTTTTAAACATTTCCGAAAGCTCTGAAGTCAACCGCATCATCTTCTCATCAAACGGCTCGCCGTCGTCTTCCTGTTCCTCAATTCCAACATAACGTCCGGGCGTTAAGATATAATCCTGTTTTGCAATGTCTTGCAGTGTAGCAACAGAACAAAACCCTTTTTCATCCTTGAGAATTCCATTCTGGAAAGCCTCGAAAGTATCTGCTATCTTCTGAATATCTTCATCGGTAAAATCTCGATGCTTACGATCCACCATATGTCCCATTTTGCGAGCATCAATAAATACTGTTTTACCTTCCTGCTTCTTACCTTTAGTAATAAACCAAAGTGTGACAGGGATTGTTACGCTATAGAAAAGCTGTGTAGGCATAGCGATAATCCCTTCAACCAGATCATCCTCTATAATTTTCTTTCTTATCTCACCTTCACCGCTGCTCTGTGTGGAAAGTGCTCCATTTGCGAGTACAAGTCCGATTTTTCCGTTTGGTGCAAGGTGATGAATCATATGTTGAATCCATGCAAAGTTGGCATTGCTCGCCGGAGGAAGTCCATACTTCCAGCGAACATCGTCCTTTAATTTCTCCTGCCCCCAAGGATTATAATTGAAAGGTGGATTTGCGAGAATAAAATCCGCTTTCAACGTCGGATGCAGATCATTTGTAAATGTGTCTGCATGATACGGCCCAAGATCCGCGTCAAGGCCTCGAATCGTTAGATTCATAATTGCCATTTTCCAGGTGTCCGGATTTGCTTCCTGACCATATATGGAGATAGCCCCTCTGTTACTGGAATGTACCTGAATAAATTCTGCAGACTGAACAAACATACCGCCGCTACCACAGCAAGGATCATATACACGGCAATTTGAATATGGCTTTAGAACAGAAACCAGCGTATTTAAAATACTTGATGGCGTATAGAATTCTCCACCGCCTTTACCCTCTTTAGCAGCAAATTGAGCGATACAGTATTCATAAGTTCTACCGAGAACATCACGATTTCCCTCCGTCTCACCCATGTCCATATTTGTGAAGAGATCAACAACGTCACCTAATATCCTCTTATCCAGATCCGGACTTGCGTAGTTTTTCGGAAGAACATTTTTCAGTTTTTTATTGTCTGCTTCAATTTCACGCATGGCATCATCGATAACCGTACCGATTTCCGGCTTATGAGCAGTAGCCGCGATCTTATCCCAACGAGCCTCAGCTGGTACAAAGAACACGTTATCTTCCAGATATGCATCCGGGTCATTTTCAAAGCCGTCACCTTCGGCTACGAGCTGCTTGTATTTTTTATCAAATGCTGTGGAAATATATTTCAAGAATATAAGTCCAATAATTACATTTCTATATTCAGCAGCCGGGATATGCCCCCAAAGTACGCAAGCCGCATCCCAGATCTGTTTTTCAAAACCAATGTTAGCATTGTTTTTATCAGTCATTTTCTGATTCCTCCTATTTTTTCTCTATTGGTGTATCTTCATTATCCACTTTTTGCTATCCCATTGTCTGGACTTCATCTTTTTCTGGTATATCAACCATTTCCATAATATCAGATATATCACAGTTCAATGCTATACCATAATATTGGTTAGCAGTTTGTCTATTAAACAATTGCTTATGAAAATCATGTATAAAAATCAAGTTATTGCTGATTATTGCTGTAATAGCTTGATTTTTATGATACTACAATATTATACTAAAAACTAGTACTTTTACATATCGCAGACAAATCATGGTATTGAAAAGATTGGACGTGACAGCATCATGCAGGATCATTCTTTTAAAGATTATGTAGCAAATCATCTATATAACGAGTTGTTTACGGCGCTTTCCAACTTTTTAGAAGAAAACCACGGCAACTTGCATGTTGTCTCACAACACGTGACGGCTATTGACGAGGCTAAGCTTTCAGACATCGAGATCAAAGGCGTTTATATTGATAACCAACCCGGTATGAAAATAGCTTTCGATGTCCTTGTCGAAGCCCAGCTTGAAATATCCGAATATGATCGCCATACGGATAGAAATGATGATGCCTATCCATGGTTTAAGATTTCCTGCACGGGTGATCTATCCCACAACCTTGACGATTTTTCCACTAATGCCATTGAAGAATACAACTGCAAAGACAAACAACAGCATCCCATGTCAGATTCACTCGTCCTTATTATTCGTAAGGACCAGTTAGAAAAAGTTGCCACTGATTTTCTACAAAGACATTATCCAGAAGCACTTGCTACTCCTATGTCGCTCAGTCCCGTTGATCTTGCAGATCGTATGGGACTTTCTGTTGATTTAAAAACCATTACTTCAGATTTTTCAGTTTTCGGTCAAATCTGCTTTGCTGATTGTGATACCGAGTATTATGACGAGGACACCGATTCCATCAAAACCATTCATGTTAACAAAGGCACCATACTTGTCGATCCGAACGCCTTTTTTCTGCGAAGCCTTGGTGCTGTGAATAATACTGTCATCCATGAATGTGTTCACTGGGATTTGCATCGAAAAGCCTTCGAATTAGAACGGCTCTATAATAAAGAGCTGACACATATCCGCTGCCAAGTAGTAGGTGGCATAAAAAAAGATAACATCCGGACAGCAACTGATTGGATGGAATGGCAGGCAAATTCATTGGCACCCCGTATTCAAATGCCATTTACCCCTTTTAAGCAAAAAGCAGATGCACTTATCAAGGAGTATCAAAAAGAACTGCACACCAAAGAACTCATTGATGTTATGGAGCCAGTTATTGATGCACTGGCTACTTTCTTTTGTGTTTCACGTTGTGCCGCCAAAATCCGCATGGTTGACGTTGGCTATGAAGAAGCTATGGGCGTATTTATCTATATCGATGATCAATATGTAAAACCACATGCTTTTAAAAAAGGCTCACTTACCAAAAATCAAACTTTTTCCATTAGCATGCGAGATGCCTTATTTGAAAGTTCCGTCAATCCAACACTTCGTGCAACATTAGAACAAGGAACCTATCTATTTGTTGATTCACATTTTTGCATTAACTCCCCACAATACATCGAAAATGATGAAAACGGACAACCTACGTTAACAAAATATGCACAGCATCATATTGATGAATGCTGCCTTATATTCGATTTATCTGTTCATCCTTCTACAAACGCTTATGGCAAACAATTTTATACAGAATGTGTCCTATTCCGTGACGCATCATCCGATATCATTTTTGAAGCAGCCTATGTGCTTTCAAAGAATAACTTAACCATAGAAGAACATGCTAAACTCGTTCAAGCCTGTAATGATGAAATACATAGGGTGTTAAGCAGCCTTCCTCATGATTTTTCAGACGCTTTTGTTGCATTGACAAATTGGAGAGATATTTCTGTTGAAAAACTGGCCGAAGAATCAAGGCTAGATGCTAGAACAATCAGGCGTCTTAGGAATGAGCCAGACTATACAGCAACAAAAGAAACAATTGTTGCTGTATGTATAGGACTCCATTTACCACCACCCTTAAATTTTAAACTTCTTGCAAAAGCAGGCTACTGTTTGAGTAATACTCCACTTGACCTGATGTACCATTTTTTATTGACATATAAATGGCCTTATTCCTTAGATATATGTAATAAATACCTAACTTCACAAAAGATGAAACTACTTGGTAAAAAAAAATAAAAAGTTTTAAATTCGACCGGACATTTAATGTCCGGTTATTTTTTTGCCTATTTTTAGGCATATGTTTTCAAATACGTCACCATTATCGGTGTTTTTTTATGATATAACCCATATTTCGGACATTCCATGACCGTGTGCTAACACTATCCTTCTTCTACAATGGAACTAAGGCAAGGGAACATATCTACTGTCCTTTGCCAGTTATATAAAATGATGAGCCGAATGGCTCCCGTTTAAAAAAAACGGCGAGTTTTTTCGGCCTTTGTAGTGACCCTATAAAGTTAGACCTAACCGTAGTAGCATTTATTGCTGCTACGGTTTTTATTGTCGTATTGAAAACCATACGCTGTGCGTATGGTTCTAAAAGCTTATAGCTATAGGTAGAAAAAGCAAAACCTCCTTTGCTATACTAAGCACAGGTTCGCCAACCGTACTTAGAGCAAAGGAGGAAAATGCTATCCATGGACACTTTAAGTTTAGCACATACAAAATGGAGATGTAAATATCATCTTGTGTTTGCACCCAAGTACCGTAGACAATTGATTTACGGGAAATTAAAAAAAGATATTGGAAAAATTTTACGGGAATTATGTAGCCGGAAAGATGTAGAAATACTGGAAGCTAATGCGTGTAGGGATCATATACATATGTTAGTGAGTATTCCACCTAAGTTGTCCGTATCTGCGTTTGTGGGATAGTTGAAAGGAAAAAGCTCTCTGATCATTTTCGAAAGACATGGGCAATTAAAATATCGATACGGAAACAGAAAATTTTGGTGTAAAGNATACTACGTTGATACAGTGGGAAGAAATCAGAAGGTAATAGCACAATATATCCGAGAACAGTTACAGGAAGATATGGTGTGTGACCAAATGACACTGAAAGAACTGGTAGATCCATTCACGGGGAACCCCTATAAATAAGAAGCGCCCCTCGGAGAGGGGCAGCAGGTAAGTGTAGTGCGGTTGGTGGATTTTCCATAGGCCCTTGCGGCCTAGGCAGGTAATAAGGCTTCTAGCCGCAGAGCAAACTACCTGTTATACAGGTAGTTTTGATTATGCTGCGACATGACGCAACCGATAGTTTACCGGACTTAGCCAGCCAAGCTTTGCCTTGATTCTACGGTTGTTATAATAGATAATGTATGTCTGAATTGCTTTTTGTAACTCTTCGAAGCTGTGATATGTACGGCCATAATATAGTTTCTGCTTTAATAGTCCAAAGAAATTTTCCATCACGCTATTGTCAAGGCAGGTTCCCTTTCGGGACATGCTCTGATAAATCCGTTCTTCTTTTAAGCGGCTAACATATTCTCCCATTTGATAGGCCCAACCCTGGTCGGAGTGAAAGGTCCGTCGATAAGGACAGTCGTCGGTTACCTTAATGGCCCGTTCCAAGGCAGACATGATTCCCTGTGATGACGGGCGTTTCGTAAAACTGAAGCTGATAATCTCACGATTGAACAGATCCAGGAATGGATCAAGGTACGCCTTACGTGTAATGAGGGTTCCTTTTGTATCCATCTCATAGTATTTAAATTCTGTGGTATCCGTGGTGATTTTCTGATGTGGGATACCGGTGTCGAATCGCCGGCGCAGACGGTTAGGCGCGACGCGGCCCACGGTTCCTTTATAGGAATTATACTTACGGCTTTTGTGTATAAATGACGTAACCTGCAGTCCCAGTTTCTGAATCAGTCGTTGCACACGTTTTCGATTGATGAGAAGGCCCTCTTCATGCAGTTTTCCCCAGATACGGCGATAACCAAAGTCCTTATCACTTTTACGGATGGCTACAATCTTTGCTTCTATATCTGCATCTGGAGAAGGCAGAGCGAAGCGCTTCTGCCAGTACATATACGTTGCCTTGGGAAGCTTGACAACGGCAAGGATATCTTTTAGTTTGAATGATCCTCGGAGACTGTGGATGATCCTTGCTTGTTGTTCTGCGCCTCTTCCGCTAAACGCAGTCTCCTCACTTCTTTTAAATATGCTACCTCAATTCGTAATTTGAGATTTTCTTCCTCGAGTTGTTTCAGTCTCTCCGTCTGTGCTTCTGGTAATGATGGGTGGATAGTTGATTTATCGGACACCTTAGATCTCCTGCCTTTCCGTTGCGGTTTGAGACCATCTACACCGACCGCACGATAACGCTGAACCCAAGAGGTTAGAATACTTGGTGTATGTATACCTAGCGAAAGAGCTAACTCGTTGTAAGATGACTCTGTACTTAGATATAACTCTACCGCATATTGCTTAAATTGAAAAGAGTATGTTTTCTTCTGGCGTGACCGTTGAAGAGCTTGTGAACCGTTCTCACGATACACGGCAACCCATTCTTTGAGAACGTTGTCGCTAGGAATATGATACTTCTTTGATAATAGCCTATACCCTAACTTCCCTTGCAAATACTCGTTAACAACTTTCATCTTAAATTCATAACTATATTTTGCCATAAAAAGCTGACCCCCATAAGCTAGATTTCTAGGTCTAACTTATGGGGGGCAGTACAAAATTACTGCAGTATACTTGTAAGGCGAAAATGCTAACGGTCTTTGACGGGGCAATATTCCAGCAATTTGTAGAACAAATTTTGGTCTACTCTCGAGCAGAAATTGGTTTTAAGCTAAAATGCGGCATTACGCTATGGGAAAGGTTGGTATGAGTTATGAGCCATACACCTTTTGGTTATCGGATTAAAAATGGCAAAGCAATAGTAAACAAGGAGGAAGCCGAAAAAATACGAGTGCTGTTCCAAGCCTATCTTGCCGGGGCTGCACTGACTACGGCTGCGAAAGAAGCAACAATCCACGTTTCCCACAGTGGCATCCGCCATATTCTGCAAACGACACACTATATCGGGGATGATTATTATCCGGCTATTATTGATGCCGATACGTTTACTGCTGCACAAAAGGAAATCACCAGCCGAGCCAAAAAACTGGGGCGCATCCGGGAACCTAAAAAAGCGTCACCGGTTCTATACCCCACCACCTTCTCCCTTGCAGAAAAAACACAAACCTATACTGATCCGTTTCAGCAAGCTGAATATGCCTACAGTTTAATAGAAAGTGAGGAATCCATACATGGAATTACAGACGCGGAATGTCACGATCATTCCAGCACGAACTTATCTACACCGAAGCCATACTGAAGAAAAGCCAAAATGCCGTGTGGCTGCATATTGCCGGGTTTCTACCGACAGCGACGAGCAGGCCACCAGTTATGAAACACAAATTGAGCACTACACCACCTACATCCACAATCATCCAGACTGGAAATTAGCCGGGATCTACGCTGATGATGGGATATCCGGTACCAATACCAAAAAGCGGGATGAATTTAATCGCATGATCGAAGATTGCATGGCAGGTACGATTGATATGATTATTACCAAATCCATCAGCCGGTTTGCCCGGAACACGCTGGACTGCCTAAAATACATCCGGCAGTTAAAGGACAAGCACATTCCCGTCTTTTTNGAGAAGGAAAATATTAATACGATGGACTCTAAAGGCGAGGTGCTGCTTACTATTATGGCATCCCTAGCCCAGCAAGAAAGCCAATCCCTAAGCCAGAATGTGAAGCTGGGCCTGCAGTACCGCTACCAACGGGGTGAAGTACAAATCAACTGCAATCATTTTCTCGGTTATGCCAAGGATGAAAATAAACACATGGTCATAGTTCCGGAGGAAGCAGAAATCGTAAAACGCATTTACCGGGAATACCTTGAAGGTGCCAGTATGCTAAAAATCGCCCGCAATTTAACAGCGGACGGGTTAAAAAACGGTGCTGGTCACACCAAATGGCGAGACAGTAATATCAGACAGATTTTGCAAAATGAAAAATATATGGGTGATGCCCTCTTGCAAAAAACCTATACGGTGGATTTCCTTACCAAAAAGCGCGTCAAGAATACTGGCATCATGCCACAGTATTATGTAAAAGATAACCATGAAGCCATTATCCCCCGCGACATATTTCTGCAGGTGCAGGAAGAAATGGTACGGCGAAGTTCTATTCACTTGAAAAACGGGAGGAAGTTGACCTACAGCAGCAACCATTGTTTTTCCCAACGGATACGCTGTGGTAAATGTGGCGAGATATTCCGCCGGATACACTGGAACAATCGAGGAAAGAAATCCATCGTCTGGCGCTGTGTCAATCGAGTAGACCATACGTGCAAATGCGATGCCCGTACCATATCTGAGCCAGCACTTGCGCAGGTCTGCCTAACGGCCATCAACCAGGTACTATGCGAGAAGAAAGATTTTCTTACCATGCTGCAGCATAATATTGAAACCGTTCTCAACCATAACAATGATGAAACGCTGGCAGCTATCGATACCCGACTGGAAGAACTGCAAACACAGCTTGTAAAGCTGGCAAGTTCCAAGGCTGGTTATGACGATGTTGCCGAAGAAATCTACCACCTGCGCGAACAAAAGCAACAAGCACTGGCGAAAAGTGCCAATCAGGATGAGATCCGCTGCCGCATAGAGGATATGGCTGCATTCCTAAAAACAACATCCACTGCCATCACCCAGTTCGATGAGCACCTCGTCCGGCAGTTAATTGAAACCATAACTGTGTTTGAGGATAGCTGTACCGTAGAATTCAAATCAGGTGTGACAGTGGATGTAAATAAGTAATATATAATATACTCTTAATTATATTTCATCAATCGTCAAAAATACTAGAGATAGCACTACCAATGAGACACGCAGCTCCAAAACCTATTGCAACCGGAGCAAAGGCCACCGCTAAGGCTCCGGCGCCTGTAGCTGCTACTGCACCACCGATACTAGTTGCAACCAAGACACTAGTAGCAGTACCTGCAACACCCGCAGCAGCACTACCTGCAACTGCACTAGCTGCGCCTATCGCACCACCTTTTACACCTGCAGCTGCAACATCTACCACAGCATCGCTTACCTCCTTTTTTCCATTCACTACGTCCACAACTGAACTAACGGCTTCACAACCAGCTCCAATGGCAGCCCCCCAAGCGCCGCCACTTTTCGCAGCAACTCCCAGCATACTTGTAGTTGGCATCTTTCCCAATGCCTTGCTAGCAATACGAGAAGTTGTATTAGAAGAAATTCCTGAGTCATGAACCTTTTGAGCTACTTTTCCACCAACCTTAGCAGTAGTCTCCGTTGTACCATACACTGCCGTCTTACCATATTTACCCTCAGCAATTTGTTGAACAGTTTTTCTAACACCACTATTGCTAACTGTATCCTTTAGCTGCATATGTCCAACAACTTTTCCACCTTTGGTAATCACTATATCCTTCATCGTAGCAATATTAGATTTAGTCAATGCAGCATGCTCACCATTAATAATATGACTTAGATTAAATCCATCTTTAAAAAGGATCTCATGCACATGCCCTTTTAACTGAGGGCATCGACCTGCACGCTCCAATGCTTCAATAGCGACCTTCCCTTCATAAGCTTCACGTGCTTGAACTGCTACATTAGTATCCTTTGCATTTTCCATGACAATCATCTCCTTTCTTTTCTATGAGTTTGTAAGTCATAACCTAAAATTTTGAAGCGCTTCTTGATTCTTTGAATATCTTAAAGCCGCGATATAAATTGTCGCTGGAATAGTCACGCGATAAGCAGGCCCTGCTATATCACTAATCATCCAAATAGCACTTAAAGCAATTCCGATCGGTCCACTAAAAATAGACAAAGCCCTGGCTAATGTAGCATTGGCCGCTAAAGATAATCCACGATTTACAATAAGTTTTGCAATTCCGTTAGTAATAATAAGTGCTAACTGATAAGAAGCAAAACCACCTGCCCTAAAAATGCTAATTAACACTCCTGAAGCCAATGCACCTTGAGCATTAAAATTTCCACCTAAACTTTTCATCAATTCTTCTTTTTCAACATCAGACATCTCTTCCCATGTTTTTTCTAATACTTTTTCCAACAGACACTGCTCAATTCTCGATAAATCTGCGTTTTTATTGAATGGAACCTTTAGTTTATCACATACATCTCTGAGTATTTCATGATAAGGTATGCCTTCACCACCCCTTAATAGATTGGCAAATGTATTCCCTCCCATCAAATTAATTTCTTCCTTAATTTTATCTAAATATTGCTTGTGATCCGGAGCATATCTTTTATACCTTTCATCTATAGACAGCATTTCAGAAATTGTTCCTTTGTCTATTAACAATTGAACCAAAACATTTAATTCCTCATTACTCATTTTATCTAAAACATCCATGTCCTGATCATACATAATTTTTATTCCCTCACTTTATAAAATATTTTTGAATTATAGCTCCCTATTGTAAAAACACTTGAGCCAAAGTTTCACAACGGGATATGGTCGAAAAAACTTTTTAAACTCCTTGCAACTTCAAGTTTATGTTTTATATCTTCAATGTCATAATTATTTATTAACTCTGAAAGGTTGTAAATATATTTACCCCAATCAACTTCAAGTTTATCTGCAGAAGCATTGAATGCAATTTCAGTATCCTGCCAATAATTCGAAATAACTGTGCAATATTTGTCCAACACATTATTTTTAACATATTCTGCTACAATCTTTTTTGCAATTGATTTTTTCCATCCTCCAGAGAAAAATGCAAATACAGAAATTCCAACTATAACTGCTAAAGAAATTCCCAACACAATGGGACCGCCTATAGAAGCAATCGCTGCTGTGGCAGTTGCCGTACCACCACCTATGGAAATGCCTAGTGCCGAAAGAACACTCACCCCTTTTGTAACTAGAATATATGCCCCTAAATTACCAAAGGTTGATGCCCAAAAAGTCAACGCACCAAACGTAGCCAACCCAGCAAGGCCAGAAGCAAATGCACGTGTAACATCAAATGGTGGCATATTAACTGATATCCCTGGAATTTCGGAGTATGCAACACTTTTTTTGTATGCAGCAATATATTCATTAATTTTATTATTAAAAATTTTTGTATTACTTTCTATTGTATCTTGTAAAACTGTTTGAAGCTGGGAATTCAAATAACTGCCCAATGCCTGTCTATCGTCTTTCTTATTTTTAAAATCACATTGTTCAATTACAGAAACAATGTGCTCTATATTAATTATTTCTTTATATTTATCTTGAAATTTTGTAATGGATTCCCTTTTCAAAATAGATATATTATCCTGCAAGTCTTTGCGCCGGTTTTGGTTATCATACGTACGTTTAGGTTCATTTTCTTTAATTTTGGCTAATAACTGAATATACTTTTCTCTTTCATTAGTTAACTGAACAAATCCTTTTATTTTATTCTTTAAATTATCACTAGCCGATTCTGCAAATGAAGAAATATCTGTTTTCATTTGCTCATTGATTATTAAAGGCAAGGATTCCACTATACTACATAAATCTTGATTAAAATTTTGACGTAAATCGTCAATATCCGTAGTATACGTAAAAAATCTCTTACGTATATCCGATTTTGTATATTCATGTTTAGTAATTAAACTGCGCCTTTTCCAAAAATCATTTGGCATTGTTCGAACAAGTCTTTCACATCCTTCATCCATGATTTTATTCAGTGTCTGTTTATTTCCAGCATTCACTATATGTGCTTGAGAAGCAACAATAAATAAATTAGATAGTGGTTTTATATTATCATGATCATTCTCAAGTATGGTTAAATTTTGAATGCTTTCTTTTATATATTCAATATCCTCGCTCCGCATAAACCCGTTAGAAATTGACATATAAACAAGAATATCCGCCATACGCTTTACCTTCAATGTCATTAAGTCATCATCTATTCGATCACCTGTTCCAAAACCAGGCAAATCGATTATTTCACAGACATCCAATAATGATGATTCGACAAAAACGACCGCTGAACCGGCTTCATTTTTATCAAAACATTCTCCCTGACGTGTTCCATAGCTATATAAAATATCCGCACTTCCACTAGCCAATTTCCACGTACGACAATATTCTTCATCTTCAAGTCTTTGATAGTCCCAACCTTTTTCTTTTCCTACGGAATCCTTAAATATCCAAACATCTTCTTCGATATATTTAGGTCGATCTGAAATGTTAGTAATATAAACAACAATTGATGTAGTTGGAGTCCAAGAGGTTGGCATTTTCTCAGTACCAATAAGTGCATTAATTAGAGCACTTTTCCCAACATCCGATCTACCTATAATTGCTATTTTAGGCTTAGAAATATTTTTAACTCTCTTTTGTAAATCGGATATAATAGAATTATCTTCAAGAGAATTATTCGTCTTAAGCAGATAATGATCAATGTAATCAATAATGGCGTTTTTAGTAAAAGCAGGAATTCTCCAAGTATTTTTTACATTTAAAGGTGTTGGAACATTTTTTTTGAACTTTACTAATTGGTCAATCGTGATACCGCATTTCTCCGCTATAATTCTTAAGTTATCAAGAGAAATTTGTTCCGGATTTTTTTCCCACCTTGATACCACATCCTGTCTAGTACCAACCATTTTTGCAAAATCATCTTGAGTCATTTTTAAATTATTTTCACGAAAATTTTTTAAGCTAAACATAGTGACTACCCTCCTTCTAAAATTTATATTCACATTATAAACCGCCAAACGCATAAAGTCAAATGTAAATATGCATATTTGCATATTTACATTTGACTTTATGCGTTTGGTAACTAAAAATAATTTTTATGCTACTACATCCAATCTACTCACTCATCAAGCCATTTTCCCGCAAAACATCCAACTTATACACTCATGAACCCCTTATCCAACCCACCGTCTAAACTATCAAAAAATGGATTGCGTTGATATGTTCCCATGGGGTGATGAAAATTCGATTTTAAGTTTCTCATTTTTAATCTCAAAATCGTGAGGATAGCTTATTTACTACACTTCCCAGCGTTTTTACTTCCCAGTCCTTGACATCAATACTACCGTCTCAACGTGGTGCGTTCTACTAAACAGGTCTACGGGTTGAGCTTTTACTGCGGTGTAGCCGTGTTGCGTCAGGTATTCCAGATCTCGTGCGAGGGTTGCCGGATTACAGGATACATAGACGACTCGTTTAGGTTTTACTCTTGCAATGGCTGCTAATACTTTTTCTTCACAGCCTGCTCTCGGCGGGTCAAGAATAATGACATCGGGATGGATGCCGCTTCCAATGAGTTCCGGCAGTTTATAGGCGGCATCTCCCAGAATGAATTCGGCATTGTGTATTTTGTTTTCCCTGGCATTTTTTATGGCGTCGTGAATCGCCGGGGCTACGATTTCTATCCCATATACTTGTTTTGCCCGTTGGGCTAAAAACAGGGTGATCGTACCAGTACCACAGTAGACATCAGCTACGGTTTCATTTCCTGAGAGGTTGGCAAATTCCAAGGCTGTTTCATATAGTTTTTGTGCTTGTTCACTGTTCACCTGGAAGAAAGACTGCGCAGAAATGTTGAATTTCAGGGTTCCAATGGAATCATGAATCGTTTCACTGCCATAAATTTTCTTTGTTTTTTCGCCCAATATAACATTCGTATGACGTTTATTAATATTTTGTATGACACTGGCAAGTCCTGGGATGGCCGTTTTCAGCATGCGTACCAATTCCTTCATATGCGGTACCATATCGCCTGCTGTCACGAGGCATACCATGACTTCTCCCGTATGTACGCCAACGCGGCCCATAATATGACGGACAATACCCGTTTCTTTATCTTCATTATAGGCAGGAATTTTATATTGTTTCATCCATTCCCGCACTACTGCGACAATTTGATTGTTTTGTTCTTTTTGTATGGCACAATTTTCCACATTGATGACACGATGTGTCGAAGCAGCAAAACAGCCTATATCTAACTTTCCTTTTGCTTTGGAAGATACGGGAAATTGCATTTTATTGCGATAGGCCCATGGGTCTGCCGCCCCCAACGTCGGCAGCACCGTTAAATTCTTCAGGTGCCCGATCCGTTCCAATGCATCCTTGACCTGCTGCTGTTTTTCCATCAGTTCTGCCGAATAGCTCAGATGCTGGAGCTGACAGCCCCCGCAGCGATTATAGACAGGACATAACGGTTTGACGCGGTCCTTAGCTGGTTCAAGAATTTTGAGCAGCGTTCCTGTGGCATATTGCTTTTTTACAAATTCGATTCGTACTTCCACCGTTTCCTTCGGCAGAGCAAACGGAACAAAAACTGTAAAATCTTCATATCTTCCAATGCCTTCGCCATTAGAGCCAAGGCTTTTTATTTCTATTGTATAGGTTTTCCCTTTTTCTACGGGAACTTGACGATTCATTTTCATACATATATCCTCATTACTCTGTAATTATTTCACTTACAACGGGTTTCTGATCCCTGCAAGGTGTTGCTTCTACAATAATCTGGTCCGCACATTGCTGTGCCAGCGTCTGCATATCGGCGCGTGCATTGCCGTACAAGGTAAACAAGACTTCTCCGGCGTGTATTTCATCATATACTTCTTTGAACAACCGGATACCTACTACGGGATCCACGGTGTCCTCCTTGCGGGCACGGCCGGCTCCCATGGTCATCGCGACAGCACCCAGTGCCCTGCCATGAATCGCCGTAATATATCCGCTTTCCGTGGAGACTGCCGTAAATACCTTCGGCGCTTTTGTCAGTGGACGCTTCCCGATCCAGGATACGCTTCCGTGCTGCGCTCCTACAAACTGCTTAAATTTTGCAAGTCCGGCGCCGGAGGCTACCAACTGCTGTATACGTTTACGTCCTTCTGCTTCTGTTTTTGCTTTTTGTCCCATGACGAGCATCTGCGCCCCAATCGCTTCCACGACTGTCATGAGCCGCTTGCCGCCATGTCCTGACAAGGCTTCTACTGCTTCATCTACTTCAAGACTGTTGCCGATAGCAGTTCCCAGCGGAGCTTCCATCGAGGTAATAACCGCGGTCGTAGGCCGGTGTGCCAGTTTTCCTATCTGTACCATCGTATGAGCCAGTTTCCGTGCTTCTTCACAGGTCTTCATGAATGCGCCATCGCCATATTTGACATCCAGAACGATAGCATCTGCTCCGGATGCTATTTTTTTGCTCATTATGGAACTGGCAATAAGGGGAATACTCGCAACGGTTCCTGTTGCGTCACGCAATGCATACAAAAGTTTATCAGCCGGTGCTATTTTTGCAGATTGGCCGATAACGGAAATACCGATCCGCCGAACTTGCTCCAGAAATTCTGTTTGTGTCAGTTCCGTGCGAAATCCGGGAATCGATTCCAGTTTATCGATCGTACCTCCCGTAAAGCCCAAGCCGCGCCCGCTCATTTTAGCTACGGGTACACCTGCTGCCGCAACCAAAGGTGCCACAATAAGGGTTGTCGTATCCGCAATGCCTCCGGTACTATGTTTATCTACTTTGATTCCGGAAACAGAGGACAAATCCACGACATCCCCGGAATGAGACATCGCCTTCGTAAGCTCTGTCGTTTCTTCGGCGGTCATTCCGTTGAGATATACCGCCATCAGCCACGCTGCTGCTTGATAATCTGTGATTTTCCCCTGTGTATAGTCATGAATAAAGCGATCGATTTCTGACGCTGTCAGTACTAATCCATCTCGTTTATGTTCAATACAATCAATAGGCCACACCGTATTCACCTCACTATGAAACAATTATTTCAGGTGCTGCAGGAAACTTGTCCCGAAGGTTAATTTTTGCAATTTGAAATTTTCCATGATCGTTTGTCCCAAATCCGCATACGTAGTACGTACTCCCAGGTCTGCCGTCTGCTGTAATGCCGGGCTGTATACGAGCAGCGGAACTTGTTCTCTTGTATGGTCCGTTCCCGTCCACGTAGGATCATTTCCATGATCTGCTGTAATCAATACGACATCGTCCTCATTTAACTGCGGCAGCAAAGTACCTAATGCTTGGTCAAATTCCTCAATACACCGCCCGTAGCCTGCCGGATTGCGTCGATGTCCGTACATACTGTCAAAATCAACCAAGTTTACCATAATGATTCCTGCATCCCTATGGTGTCCTTGCAGCTGTTGACTCAAAACCTGCATTCCTTCCTTGTTGTCAGCCGTATGATACGATTCCGTAAGTCCTATATGGGCATAAATATCACCGATTTTCCCAATACCAACGGCCATAAGGCCCGCTTCGGAGGCATAAGAAAACACCATTTTTCGTTCAGGCATACGACTGTAATCGCGGCGGTCTCCCGTCCGAATAAAATTTCCCTGAACGCCAATAAAAGGCCGTGCAATAATTCGTCCGCACTCATACGGACCTACACACACCTGCCTGCGAGTAATTTCACAAATACGGTAGAGTTCCTCCAGCGGTATGACATCTGTGTGTGCCGCTATTTGGAATACACTATCCGCTGATGTATACACGATGGGGGCCTTGGTACGGAAATGTTCCGGTCCCAGTCGTTCAATAATTTCTGTTCCTGACGCTATTTCATTCCCGATATAAGAATGTCCGGTCTTTTCCGTAAAAGTCTGCAGCAACTCCGCAGGAAATGCATGATAAAAAACGGGGAATGGTCTTTCGACCGGATTCCCCATCATTTCCCAATGACCACTGGTCGTATCCTTACCGGCAGAGATTTCCCTCATTACACCGTAAGAGCCGACCACATGATCCGTATGCTGCTGTAATTTCACTATATTTCCTAGACCCAGGCGAAGCAGATTCGGTATATGCATTCCTTCTACGGCTGCATCGATATGTTCCAACGTATTCGCTCCTTCGTCGCCGAAAGCTGCCGCATCCGGAGCATGGCCTGCTCCCACACTGTCCATAACAATAACAATCATCCGTTTGAAGTTCATCAGAACCGCCTCCTGGAAATCATACTCCCCGCAGATAGGGCCGAGCTTTTGCAAAACAAGCAATCGTTTTAGCATCAATAATGCCGCCGTCAAGAATAAGCTGTTCCATTTCTTTTGGCGTATACCGTTCCAGATTTACAAACTCATCCTCATCGAGATGCTGTTTGCTTTGCTTTAATTGCCTTGCCAGATATAAATAAATCTTTTCATCACAAAACCCCGGTGATGTATATACAAACCCCAAAGAAATCAGTTCATCGCATGTGACGCCGGCCTCTTCTTCCAATTCACGGGACGCACAAATATCAGGATTTTCACCATCCATCTCGATTTTCCCGGCCGGAACTTCAAGCATCGGCTGCGAAGCCGCATACCGATACTGTCGAACAAGGATGATTCTGCCATCATCGGTAAGCGGCAGGATAGCGCTGGCACCATGATGCCAGACCGCTTCCCGCGTAGAGGTAATATCACTGTCGTTGATCCGGACCGTGTCCACGGTTACATGAAGGACGCGGCCAGTCATAATTTCTTTGCGGTCAATCATTTTTTCAACACTGATACTCATGCTATTTGCTCCTTACCGCAATCCAGTACTGCCAAAACCGCCAATACGGCTGCCTTGTGCCTGATCATCGCGCGTAATCAAATATTTTACAAATATTCCCTGTCCAATACGTTCGCCCTTTGCAATAGAAAAGGGTTCAGACTGGGTATTGTAATAGGCGATCATAATATGACCTTCATTATCGGGATTATTGTAATAGTCGCTGTCGATGACACCCACGCTGTTGACAAGCATCAGTCCGTTCTTAATAGAAATACCCGAGCGGATATGAATTGCCAAATATTCATCGGCTTCCATGTAGGCTTTCAATCCTGTCGGCACAATAGTTACAGCCTGCGGAGCAAGGACCGTATCCTCCGCTGCTTCTATATCGTAGCCCGCACTTGCCGCTGTCTTGCGGACAGGCAGATGAATATGTTTCCCGGCATATGTCGTTACAATTTCAAAACCTCTTCCTTCCATAACTCACACCTTACTTTCTGTCACGGTATTCCCGATTGCCGCGGGGACTATGATTACTGCGGGGACCGCGGTCGCGATCACGGTGAAAAGAAGAAGTATCTTCATTTTCACATCCCGGCAGCAATGCCTTGCGCGACAAATTGATACGGCCCTGTCCGTCAATTTCCACACATTTGACCATGATTTCATCACCGATATTTACTACATCTTCAACTTTTTCTACCCGTTCTTTGGCAAGCTGGGAGATATGGACTAACCCTTCTTTTCCCGGCAATACTTCAACAAAAGCACCAAAAGCCATGATTCGAGTTACTTTCCCTACATATGTTTTGCCTACTTCGACATCCTGAGTCAGACGTTTCACCCAATCCTGTGCCTTTAAACCGCCTTCTGCATCGACTGATGCGATATATATAACGCCCGTATCATCAATGTCAATCTTAGCACCTGTTTCTTCGGTGATCTTTTTAATGATCTTGCCGCCAGGTCCAATGACATCGCGGATTTTATCCGGATTAATATGCATGGTGATAATACGCGGTGCATACGGTGACATTTCTTTTCTTGATTCCGGAATCGCTTCAAGCATTTTTCCCATAATAAAGATACGGCCTTCATGAGCCTGTTTTAATGCCTGCTGCAATATTTCACGGCTGAGACCTTTGATTTTGATATCCATCTGAATCGCGGTAACACCTTGCAGGGTCCCCGCTACTTTAAAGTCCATATCGCCCAGGGCATCTTCCATCCCTTGAATATCCGTCAGGATAGTAAAGTCATTTCCCTTGGTAACAAGCCCCATAGCTACACCGGCAACGGGAGCTTGAATAGGTACTCCTGCATCCATCAGTGCCAGCGTACTGCCGCACACACTGCCCATCGAACTGGAACCATTCGATTCAAGAACTTCCGATACAACGCGGATAGCATACGGAAATTCTTCTTCTGTTGGCATAACCTGTGTCAGTGCCCGTTCAGCTAATTTGCCATGACCGATTTCCCGGCGTCCCGGTCCACGGGAGGATTTGGTTTCTCCCACGCAGAACGACGGAAAATTATAATGATGCATATAACGGCGTTCTGTTTCCGTACCCACTCCATCGATGTGCTGTGCTTCGGACAGCGGTGCCACCGTAGCAATACTCAATACCTGTGTCTGTCCGCGCGTAAACAATCCCGTACCATGAGTCCGTTTGAAAAGGCCCACTTCGCAGCTGACAGGACGAACTTCATCGACACGTCGGCCATCCGGACGAATCTTATCTACAGCAATCATATGACGAACAATTTCCTTGATCATTTTCTGGGCAATTTCAGCAACTTCCTTTTCATTATCCGGATAGATATCTGCAAAGTGTTCATAAATATCAGTTTCTACAGCATTCATTTTTTCTTCACGAGCCATTTTATCAGCATCACAGATAGCTTCCTTCATAGCCGCTTCACCATACGCATGGACAGCTTCTACAATATCTGCATCCGGTTCTGCTTCCACAAATTCCTGCTTAGGCACGCTGATTTCATCAAGAAAACTATTTTGGAATTCAACAACCTTTTTGATTTCTTCATGAGCAAACATGATAGCATCCAGAATATCTGCTTCCGGAACTTGTTTGGCTCCCCCTTCTACCATAAGGATAGCATCTTTTGTACCGGCTACCACAATATCCATATCACTGACTTCATTCTGTGCCACTGTCGGATTGGCTACAAACTGACCATCCACACGGCCTACACGGACGCCGGCAATCGGACCAGCCCAAGGCAACTGGGACATCGCCAATGATACGGAAGCCCCGATCATGGCGGCTACTTCCGGCGCATTGTCCGGGTCTACACACATATCATAAGCAACTACATGGACATCATGACGATACGTTTTAGGGAACAGCGGGCGAATCGGACGATCAATAAGACGAGCAAATAATGTAGCCGATTCAGGTGGTTTCCCTTCTCGTTTAATAAAACCGCCGGGAATTTTCCCTACGGAATACATTTTTTCTTCATAATCAACGGTTAACGGGAAAAAATCCGCATCCGGTCTTGCATCCTTTGAGCCAGTAGCCGTAACAAGTACTGCTGTATCACCATATCGTACCAATGCAGCACCGCTGGCCTGCTTTGCCAACTTACCCGTTTCAATAATCAGCGGGCGGCCGGCGAAATCCATTTGGAATACTTTTTCCATTCCAATTCCTCCTCTAATCCATTCAAAATTTTAATCTTAACATTATAATTTTACCATTAAATAAGTTTATATGAAAGTAAATTATAGGCCTTTTATCTTTTCTCCGGTAATAAAATTTTTTTTATCAGCGAAAAAGGCCGATGCATACGCATCGGCCTTAAATGGGCAAGATTATTTACGCAAGTTCAGTTTTTCGATAATTGCACGATACCGGTTCAAATCATGCTTTTTCAAGTATTCCAGCAAGTTGCGGCGCTGACCTACAAGCTTCAGCAAACCGCGGCGGGATGCATGATCCTTTTTGTGGCTGCGAAGATGTTCCGTTAAATAGATAATGCGGCTGGTCAAAAGAGCTACCTGCACTTCCGGGGATCCCGTATCATTTTCATTTGCGCCGTATTTGGCAATAAGTTCTTTCTTTTCTTCTACATTTAACATAGTTGTTTCCTCCAATAAAATAGTATTCGCAAAATGCTAAGTGAGCGTCGGAGTCTTCGACACACCTGGCACCCGTACGACATATGTATTATACACTATCCCGCTGTTGATGTAAAGCACTCCGGTCCGGCAGCTGCGTCCCTTATATATAATTCACTTTATATGTCAAAAAAGCGGGTCCATCGTTCCTGTTCCTTGCTAAAAGAGTATAATAAATCGCTATGGATGCCTTGTAAAATCTCCACCCATTAAGGTATACTAAAATCGTATGGAAAGGAGAATCACTATGAAAAATTATGATGTCATCATCATCGGCACAGGGGCTGCCAACATCGTCGCTGATGCTGCCGCCCGCCAAGGCTTAAAAATCGCAATCATTGAAAGAGGACGCTTCGGCGGTACCTGTCTCAACCGCGGCTGCATTCCCACAAAAATCATGGTAACAGCGGCTAATTATATACGAGAATTTCGCGAAGCTTCGCAAATCGGCGTTCTTTCTGAGCATGTCCGTATGGACTGGCAGGTTGTTTCCAAACGTTTATGGAAAAAGGTAGACGAAAGTCATGCCGTCAAAGAGTATTATGCAGCTATGCCTACCATCGATATTTATGAAGGAACGGCTTCTTTTATTGATAAAAAGTCTCTCCATATTGAAATGAATGATGGTTCAGCAGCTGAAATCAGCGGCAGCAAAATCATTCTCGGCATTGGTGCCCGCACCAACGTACCGGCTCTTCCCGGCTTAGAGGAAACAGGTTACATTACATCCGAATCCTTATTCGGCACCAACTATCCACCGCAACCTTATAAAAGCCTTATCATCGTAGGGGGCGGCCCTATCGGCTGTGAATTTGCTCATGTATTTGATGCTGCCGGAACAAAAGTAACTATCGTGCAGCACAATGTTCGCCTGTTGCCAAAAGAAGATGAATCTATATCGCAATATGTTCTGGATGCTTTTCATCGTTATGGCATTCAAGTCTTTCTCAATCAAGATACGGTGTTTGTACATATGGAAAAAGATAAAAAAATTCTCTCCTTCCGCAATCGTACTACCGGAGAAGAACAAGAAGTATCGGCTCAGGAAATTCTTATTGCTCCCGGCATTGTGCCTATGACCGATCTGCTTCACCTGGAACATACGGATATATCACTGGATAAGCGCGGATATATAAACACCAATGAATTCCTTGAAACGAGTGCCGAAGATATTTGGGCGCTTGGCGATGTAAACGGTCTGGCCCCCTTCCGTCACAAAGCCAATTACGAAGCAGAAATTATTGCGCACAATATTTTTTCGGGAAACGAACCGGATACCTGGCGCTGGGCTCAGTACGAAACAGTTCCAGCTGTAACCTATACCTACCCGGAAGCTGCTCACGTAGGACTGACGGAAAAACAGGCACGTAACGCAAATTATGAGATCGACATTGCCATTAATCATTTTTCAGCTTCTGCCAAGGGGTACGCTATGGGTTACGAACCAGGCGACTCCAATGATGGCTTCGTTAAGCTTGTGATCGACAAAAAAACGAAAAACATATTAGGAGTTCACATCATCGGGCCGCAAGCCTCTATACTTCTCCAGCCTTTCATCAATCTTCTCAGCTGTGGACAGCTTACTGTGGAAGTACTACATGAAGAAATCGCTTCCCCTGCCGTGAAAATGCTGCGTCATAAAAAATTGACAAGAAATCTGGACCCTCATTCGGTTATAACAATGGGAGAATCGATGACGCCCCACCCTTCTCTTTCAGAAGTTACTATGTGGACGCGGTATTACTACGAAGGAAAATAACAGCATAAAAAACAGGCCTGTAATACGGCCTGTTTTTTTATGCTGCAGATTAATTTATCGTTGTTTTTTTAAGCAGAATAGAACGATTCACCTGTTCCCGTTCCTGCGGTGTCAGAGAAAAATACCCTTTAGCCATAGCACCGACCCAGCTACCATAAGCCGGATTGGGAAATACGATATATTTTATGCCAAAATCAGCCTGATGTTCATCAATAATCCTATTGCGCTGCACCATCGATGTACCATCGGTATGCAACGGCAAATCACCGGCATTATCTCCCATATAGACAATCACATCATATTTAGCCGCTACCGAATCAAACCGTGGTTGCTTATCTGTTGTATTTGTCATTAACAGCAAATGCTCTTTATCTACCGATGGAAAATTCAATTCTTTCAAATTTTTCACAGTTGCCGCATAATTGATATGGGCAAATCGATTCGATACATAAAAAATAGAAACGCCCTTCCGATGTACTTCATTAAGAAAGTTTGCCGCTCCCGGCATAGCGCCGGAACGCGCCTCATGAATCCAGTCCCGCCACCAGGCGCTGGTATACAAACCATTTCCTGCCGAAGCACTTTCACTCATGCCGCCGATATTATCCACCACGGTTTCATCACAATCAAGGACAATCGCTAACGGTTTTCCTTTGCGGCTGGGATCGGCCAATGCCGTATCAACCTGTGCCATAGCTGTATTATAGCCTTGATAGCAAAGTGCTCTGTACTCCGCTGCCGAACGCATCCAAAGAAGACTCATCATTTCTTCTTTGGCAAGCTCCTGCTGTGTTGCCTGTATTTCTGTTCGTTGACTCCCTTTGACCGATTCCGGAGATGCCGCCGGGGCTGCCAGAACAGTACCGGAAACACTCATGATAAAACAAGCCGCCGCAACCACTGTCATTTTTTTACTATAAAACATATTGTTCACTTCCTATTAAAATAATAAAGGAACATATTTTTTCCTTTATTGATTGTCTTTTTTAATGCCTGCCAATTGTGAGGGATTCATATGTGTATCAAATTCCGCTTGTGTAACCCAGCCGGTGGCAACTGCCGATTCACGCAGTGTCAATCCTTCTTTTGCTGCTTTTTTTGCAATAGAGCAGGCTTTATCATATCCGACAAGCGGAACGAGTCCCGTAACTAATATCAACGATTGATGCAGATTATAATCAATTTTTTTATAATTCGGTTGTATTCCCTTTACACAATGATCGTTAAAAGAATGCATGCAGTCACTTAAAAGCCGAATCGATTGGATCATATTATAGGCTATAACCGGCATAAATACATTAAGCTGGAAATTCCCTTGACTGGCAGCAATTCCCATAGCCGCATCATTTCCCATTACCTGGACCGCTGCCATCGTCACAGCTTCACACTGTGTCGGATTGACTTTGGACGGCATAATAGAACTTCCCGGTTCATTTTCAGGAATTGTGAGTTCCCCAATGCCGCAGCGCGGACCACTGGCCAGCCATCGGATATCATTGGCAATTTTCATTAGATCTGCTGCTAACGCTTTAAGCATCCCATGTACCACAACAAGTTCATCTTTGCTCGTAAGAGAATGAAATTTATTAGGTGCCGTGTGAAACTCTTCTCCTGTAAGACAACTGATTTGTTCCGCTACTTTGCAGTCGAACCCTTCCGGACAATTAATGCCCGTCCCGACAGCCGTTCCTCCCATACCTAGATCACGCAGGAAATCAATTCCCAATGTAATCATTTCCTTATTTCTTGAAATCATGCGGGCCCAGCCGGAAATTTCTTGTCCCAATGTCAGCGGAGTTGCATCTTGCAGATGTGTGCGGCCTATTTTTACAATATCTTTGTATTCTACCGATTTAGCCTGCAATGTTGCATACAGTTCTTCCATCGCAGGAAACAGTTGTTGTTTGACCAGCAATACACCGGCTACATGAAGCGCTGTAGGAAAAATATCATTGGAACTTTGGGAATGATTAACATGGTCATTGGGATGAATTTTAATTTCTTTTCCTTCCGACTGCAGCAGCTGCATCGCACGATGTGCTACTACTTCATTTACATTCATATTAAATTGTGTTCCACTGCCTGTCATCCATACGGAAAGCGGAAAATTATCATCTAATTTATGCCGCAGTACTTCATCACAAGCAGCAATAATGGCATTCGCCCGATCCGCATCAATCTCTCCTAATGCTTCATTAACCATAGCTGCTGCTTTTTTTAAATAGCCGAAAACACCTACCATTTCCAATGGTATTTTTTCCGTACCAATACGAAAGTTTTCAAAACTGCGCTGTGTCTGCGCTCCCCACAATTTATCCGACGGTACTTTAATTTCACCCATTGAATCTTTTTCGATCCGATATTCCATGCATATCCCTCCTGTAATAAAAGCTGCCTCATATAATAAAAGGCAGCTTTCATAGCTTATGATCGTATTTACTTTAAGTGCCGCAGCCCTTTAGCCCCTATATCTTTTCTATATTGCATACCGGGAAAAGAAATATGTTCCACATTTTCATACGCTTTCCGAATAGCCATTGGCAAGGTTTCAGCTACTGCTGTTACCCCCAAAACACGACCACCATTTGTTTGAAATGCAGCATCCCGTTTTACTGTTCCGGAATGGAATACAACAACATTTTCTTTTTCTACATTTTCAAGACCGGAAATGATATCCCCTCTATGAGAAGAGGCTGGATATCCTTTGGATGCCATGATAACGCAGCAAGAAAATGCATTTTTCCATTTTACCATGGACGGTTCGAGTTTCCCCTTTGCGCAAGCATACATAATATCTGCTAAATCACTATCCAGCAGCGGCAATACAGCCTGCGTTTCCGGATCACCAAAACGACAGTTGAATTCAACAACCTTAGGCCCTTCTGCCGTCATCATAAGGCCGGCATATAAGCACCCCTTATACGTAATACCTTCCTGCGCCAATCCCTGTACCACGGGATTCAGGATTTTTTGCTCCACTTCTTTTTGCAATTCCGGTGTCAATACCGGTGCCGGAGCATATGCTCCCATGCCACCCGTATTAGGCCCCTTGTCCTTATCAAAAATACGTTTATGGTCTTGTGCGGCAATCATAGGTACGATCGTTTTTCCGTCAACAAAGGCAAGAAGACTGGCTTCCTCACCTACCATGCATTCTTCAATAACAATTTTTCCGCCGGCTTCGCCAAAAACTCTATCTTCCATAATCGCATTAACAGCATCCACTGCTTCTTTTACGGTTGATGCAACTACTACTCCTTTGCCGGCAGCCAGTCCATCGGCTTTAACAACAATCGGAGCACCTTGCCCGCGAATATATTCCTTAGCATCTTCGCCCTGTTCAAAAGAAGCATACGAGGCTGTCGGAACATGGTATTTTTTCATAAGATTTTTAGCAAATACCTTAGAACCTTCCAATTGGGCCGCATCCTTATTAGGTCCGAACACAGCAATCCCCGCTTGTTCACAAATATCTGTCAATCCCTGCGTCAAAGGAACTTCAGGGCCCACCACCACCATATCAATATGCTGCATTTTACAATAGTCTGTAATCCCATTCAAATCTGATACTTGAATAGGTACGCAAATAGCCATATCCTCCATGGCAGCACTGCCGGGAATAACATATAATTCTTCTACCTTAGGACTTTGTGCCAATTTCCATACCAGTGTATGTTCACGCCCCCCGCTGCCAATAACCGCTACCTTCATATTAGACCTCCTTCTTGCCAATCTGCTTGGCAAGATATGCAGCGATTGCGGTGTCATAAACCGCCGTATGATGAAATGCTTCTTGTGCCAGTTCCAGCCGATATTCATCTGTAAATTCTCCATCTTTTTTAAGGATGGCAATAATTTCATCATATTTTGCCGGATTCGTAACAATAGCTACATATTTATTATTTTTGGCTGAAGCCCGAACCATGCAGGGGCCACCTATATCAATATTTTCAATCGCTTCAGGAAGCGTAACTCCTGGCTTAGCAATCGTCTGCTGAAAGGGATATAAATTGACAACAACAAGATCAATACCAACAATGCCATGTTCCTTCATAGCCTGTACGTGGTCCGGATTATCACGGATTGCCAAAATACCGCCATGAATTTTAGGATGCAGCGTTTTAACACGGCCACCCATCATTTCCGGAAACCCCGTAACGTCCTGAACCGCCATAACTGGGATACCTGCTTCTTTAAGAGCATGCATGGTCCCCCCTGTAGAAATGATTTCAATTCCCATATCGGTCAAAGCTTTGCCTAATGCAACAACTCCTGTTTTATCTGATACGCTTACAAGCGCGCGTTTTACCTTCATTGCCCTATCTCTCCTTTATCTATGCTCCACGTACTACCCGCCCGTTAATTTCGAGCTTGTCTTCACAAAACAGCGCTACGGCCTTCACAAAAGTAGGATGTTCCACTGTAAGTATACGCGCCGCCAATGTATCTTCCGTATCATCCTCCATAACAGGAACAACGGTCTGCGCAATGATGGGACCAGCATCCATATCCGCCTCTACAAAGTGCACCGTGCATCCTGCCACTTTCACCCCGGCTTCTACAGCTTGACGTTGTGCATGAAGTCCTTTGAAAGACGGAAGCAGTGCCGGATGAATATTAATAATGCGACTTTCATAATGAGAAATAAAACGTCCGCTCAAAAGACGCATAAAACCAGCCAGTGCTATCAAATCAGGCTGATACGGCTTTATTTGGTCTAGTATAAAATCTTCAAATTTCTCTTTAGATGAAAATTGTTTGCGATCGGCAATAATTGCAGGAATATTCCATTTTTCAGCTTTTTCCAACACAGGTGCATCAGGAATATCACTGACAAGAACAACAATTTCAGCATTAATTTTACCAGCTTTGATCGCATCGTAAAGCGCTTCAGCATTTGACCCGCGGCCGGAAGCAAAAATAGCCATACGCTTAGTCATCGAAAGCGCCTCCCCGCAAAGTAACCGGCACGTCGGATTCCACAACAGTGCCGATATAATACGCCTTTTCATTACGTTTTGCCAAATCGGCCATTACCGCATCTGCCTCTTCCTTGGCAACCATCATGATCATGCCAATACCCATGTTAAAGGTGCGATACATTTCACGGTCATCAACACCGCCCCACTTTTGCAGCAGTTCAAAAATAGGAAGCTGAGGCCAAGCGGTCACATCAATTTCCACCCCTAATTTTTTCCCCTTAGGGAAAACGCGGGGAATATTTTCATAAAAACCGCCGCCAGTAATATGCACCATACCTTTTACATCGAAATTGCGAATAATCGGCAAACACGGTTTCGGATATAACCGGGTAGGTGTAAGCAGGCATTCTCCAAGAGACATATGAAGTTCCTCTATATATTCCTGCAAATCTAATTTTTGGCGTTCAAAAACAATTTTACGAACCAGGGAGAATCCATTGGAATGAATACCCGTCGAAGGAAGTCCGATAAGAACATCACCTGCTGTCAGCTTTTCACCGGTAATAAGTTTGCTGCGATCGACAATACCGACGCCAAACCCAGCTAAATCATAGTCATCTTTGGCATAAAAGCCAGCCATTTCAGCAGTTTCACCGCCCAAAAGTGCACAGCCCGATTCCTCACATGCATGTGCAACTCCCTTGACAATAGTCGCTACCTGAATAGGATCAAGCTTACCGACAGCAATGTAGTCAAGAAAGAATAGAGGTTCCGCACCTTGTACAAGCACGTCGTTAATAGACATGGCTACACAGTCCTGTCCTACCGTATCATGCTTATTCATCATAATGGCCAGACGAAGCTTAGTTCCTACACCATCTGTGCCGCTTACGAGAATAGGATGCTGCAGTCCGGATTCACATAGAGAAAAAAGTCCGCCAAATCCACCAAGATCACCCAGAACCTCCGGGCGATATGTTGCTTTTACTGAGTCCTTCATCAATTCTACAGCCTTATTTCCGGCATCAATATCTACACCAGCATCAGCATAGGTCAAACCTTTATCATTTGTTGACTTCGAGAGCATATTTTTCTCCTTTCTCGTTCGCCGCCGGAATATCCGTCGGATAGTCATTATTAAAGCAAGCCAGACACATATCCTCCCGCGGAATATTAGGAATTGCGCGGCAAAGCCCATCTATAGAAATAAAATGGAGTTGGTCAACACCTATAAACTTACGTATTTCTTCCACACTAAGTGTCGCCGCAATAAGTTCTTTGCGTACCGATGTATCGATGCCATAGAAACAGGGATACATGATAGGCGGTGCAGATACGCACATATTTACTTCTTTCGCACCTGCTTCACGCAGCAATTTACAGATAATGCCGCTGGTCGTACCGCGAACAATAGAATCATCCACCATTACGATGCGTTTTCCCTTTACAACCGATTTAACGACATTTAATTTCATCCGTACCGCGAGTTCCCGCTGCTTTTGATTCGGTTTTATAAAGGTACGCCCCATATATCGATTTTTGATAAGTCCGTGATTAAAAGGAATGCCCGATTCCATGGCATATCCAATGGCTGCTGTATTGCCGCTGTCCGGAACAGAAATGACAAGATCCGCATCATACTGTGTTTCTTTAGCCATTTCACGTCCCATAGCAAGACGTGCTTGATATACATCTTGTCCATCAATAACACTGTCGGGACGAGCAAAGTAAATGTATTCAAAAGAACAAATTTGTTTGCGATCCGCTTTGGCAAAAAACGTAGAGGTAATACCACTTTCTGTAATGGATACCATTTCTCCCGGCTGCACATCCCGTACAAAAGAAGCACCAATGGCATCAAGACCACAAGTTTCCGACGAAAGCACCCAGCCTCCGTTAGTTGTCCGGCCTATGCAGAGTGGACGAAATCCATAAGGGTCACGAACGCCAAATAATTTATTCTTTGTCATAATAACAAGTGCATATGCACCTTGAATACGGTTCATGCTTTCCATGATTTGTTCTTCTACTGTATCCTTACGGCTGCGGCTAATCAAATTAACAATAATTTCACTATCCATTGTCGTTTGAAAAGTAGCGCCCCCATCATCTAATTCCGTACGCAAGGTACGCGTATTCGTCAAATTCCCATTATGCGCCAGCGCAACCTGCCCCTTAGAGGTATAGACCGTGAGCGGCTGGATATTTGCCGGATTATTAGATCCCGTTGTCGAATAGCGGACATGTCCGATACCGATATGTCCTTCAACCTCGGGTACTCCATCAGCAAAAATATTACTTACCAATCCCATACCGCGAAATGTTTTGATGCCGTCATCCGTGGAAACAGCAATACCACCGCTTTCCTGTCCGCGATGCTGTAAAGCAAATAAACCCCAGTATACATACCGAGGAATATCCATGCTTTTATCTAAAATCCCCAATACACCACATTCTTCATGCCGTTTGTCCCAAATCGGATCGTATAACATGTGCCCCTCCTGTTATTAATTATTTTCTAAAGATTCTTGTAATTTTTTATTTTTAGCAATAACCTGTGCCGCCATATCTTCACGATATGTCTTATATTTTGCAGCTAAGGCCGGATCATTGGCAGCTCCAATCTGAATAGCGAATAATGCTGCGTTTTTTGCACCGTTAATAGCCATAGTAGCCACAGGCATACCAGATGGCATTTGCACAATAGCCAGCAATGCGTCCATTCCTTTCAAACTCGTCGCATCAATAGGTACTCCAATAACAGGTAAGGTCGTAAAACTGGCAATTACTCCCGGCAAATGCGCAGCAGCACCTGCTCCGGCTATAATACAGCTGAGCCCGCGGTCTCTTGCATCTGCTGCAAAGTCTTTAACTACCGCCGGTGTACGATGCGCCGAAGCTAACAGTACTTCACATGCAACATCAAATTCCTTGAATACATCCAAGGCTTTTTTCATAATAGGAAAATCTGAATCGCTTCCCATAACCAATCCGACTTTCAAAACAATCCCTCCTTAGAAAATAAAAAACCCAAAAGTGACACAAATCACCCTTGGGAACGTATTCATCTAGATAGACTGCCAGTGCATGAATTTATAAACCGCATATCTCCAGTCCATAAACATATATTCATGCCTGCATCTCCCCGTTGATGTATTAATTCATTGAATACATATAAATTGTATCAAAAACAATAAGCAGTGTCAATGTAAAAGGCACCCAAAAGGGTGCCAATAGACTCACAATATTTTTGACAAAAATAATTTTGTCCGTTCTTCCTGTGGATGAAAGAATAAATCGTCCGGTTTTCCTTCTTCCATAATAACGCCTTCATCAATAAATAAAACACGATCTGCCACTTCTCTGGCAAATCCCATTTCATGTGTCACAATAGCCATCGCCATGCCTTCTTTAGCCAGATCTTTAATAACATCAAGAACTTCACGGACCATTTCCGGATCCAAGGCAGATGTCGGTTCATCAAACAACATAAATTTAGGTTTCATGGCCAGCGCTCTGGCAATCGCCACACGCTGCTGCTGTCCACCGGACAACATTTCAGGATATGCATCCTTTTTATCTTCAAGACCTACTTTCTGCAACAGCTGAATCGCTGATTCTTCCGCTTCTTTCCGCGAAATATGGCGAGTCTTGATAGGAGACAGTGTAATATTATTAAGAACCGTCATATGCGGGAACAAATTAAACCGCTGGAACACCATTCCCACTTCCATACGTATGGCATTAATACTCTTTGTATCATTCATACTGAGACCATCAACAGAAATCTCTCCGGAAGTCGGTGGTTCCAAATAATTTATACAGCGAAGTATCGTACTTTTCCCCGACCCGGAAGGACCAATAATAACAACTACTTCTTTATCGTGAATCGTCAGATTGATGCCCTTGAGAACCTGGAGAGAACCAAAGTTTTTTCTCAAATCCTTAATTTCTATCATCGGTTGCAAACCTCCGTTCCAAATAACTCACTAAACGGGCAATACCAAAGGTCATAACAAGATATATTGCAGCAACAGTGATCCATATTTCAAAGGACCCGTATGTTTTGGCAATAATAAGCTGCCCGCGGCGCGTCAATTCTTCGAAACCAATTACCGATACCAGCGAGGTTTCCTTCGTCATAGAAATAAATTCATTTCCCAACGGTGGAATAACGTGCTTGAAAGCCTGCGGCAGAATAACATACTGCATCGTCTGTCCCCAAGATAATCCCAGAGACCGTCCAGCTTCCATTTGTCCTTTATCAACCGATTGAATACCTGCACGAAAAATTTCTGAAACGTAAGCCCCGCTGTTGATAGAACAAGCAGCAACGGCAGCAACGAAAGGATCAATACGCTGCCCGACAATCATAGGAAGTGCAAAGTAAATCAGAAAAATCTGAACCAGCATAGGTGTGCCGCGAATAATATTGACGTAGGATACAGCGATAAATTGAACAATTTTCACCCCTGATAACCTGCAGATACTAACAAACAAACCAAGCAGAAAGCCGATACTTACGGCAATAGCCGTAATCTCAATTGTGACAAGAGCACCTTCCAGCAAAAGCGGCAGAGATTGCACAATTAGATTAAAATCAAAGCTCATGAACAACACTCCTCATATAAATGAAAAAGTCCAACAAACAACATTTCTATTATAAATACATTATTATACAATGTCAATTAATATATTTACATTACTAGTCCACGCTGCCGGATATACACATTTATATAGTTATTTTCCCAGTTGATGCAGTAAGTTATACATATTATCATCAATTGAAAAATGCATTCTGTCTGTTTCCGTGTAAGGTGTCGCTACCAGCCGATTCTGTAAAAGTCCGATAACTACATTGACTGTACCTTGGCACAAACAGTCTACGGCTTTTTGTGCAAAAAGGCCTGCCAATATGGCATCTAATGCCGTCGGAGCCCCGCCGCGCTGCACATATCCAAGAACGGTTAAGCTCGGTTCTAAATACGTGTGTTCCTTGATATAAGATACCACATCGGAACCACTCATAGCACCTTCCGCAACAATAACAATGCTGCTGAGTTTTCTATGCTGATGCGATTCATACAGCCGATTGCAAAGTTCCTCTAACGATACATCATGTTCCGGTACAAGAACGGCTTCTGCCCCAGAAGCCATGCCGGCATGAAGGGCAATAAATCCGGCATGACGTCCCATGACCTCCACGACTGCCACGCGTTCGTGAGAATAAGCAGTGTCTCTGATTTTATTAACAGACTGCAGTACCGTATTTACAGCTGTATCAAATCCCAATGTATATTCTGTGCCAGGCATGTCGTTATCAATTGTGCCGGGAATCGTAATAGTAGGCATACCCAGCCGGCTCAAACATTGTGCACCTTTCATAGATCCGTCGCCGCCAACGACAATAAGGGCTTCTATTTCTTTTGAGCGGAGAAAATCAACTGCCTGACGCTGAGCATCTTCATGAATAAAAGCTTCACAGCGTGCAGTCCGCAGCATAGTACCTCCCCGATGAATGATTTCTCCAACAGAACGCTGGTCCAATAAAATACTTTCTTGGCGAAGCAGCCCTTCATACCCGCGCAGAATACCTTCGACAGCAATGCCTTTATCTAATGCATACCGAGTGACCCCGCGAATCGCCGGATTCATGCCGGGGGCATCACCACCGCTTGTCAATATTCCTAATTTAGTAATCATCACTTCATTCCTCCTTCGGTGCACGGGATGCAAACACAATTTCATCCGCTTCTATTTTTTCAATAATTTTATCGACAATCTGTCCTGCACTGAAAGTCGTTGTATCCACTACAAAATCGCAATACGGATAAATTTCCCGCCATTCTCCCATCATCTTCATGACAAATTCATGCAGATTATCATAATCTACTGTCGGGCGTTTGCCAACATGACGCCCCACTCGCTCTTCCACACGAAATGGTTCGGACTGTAAAGCCACTATATATCCAAAACGATGCAAAACACGGTACAATTCCAAACTCATAGGAAAATTACCGCCAAAAGATATAATTGCTTCATGATAACGGCTTACTTGCTGCAATACATTTAATTCGCGTTCACGAAAAGCCGCCTCACCTTGTTCTGCATAAAATTCGGCAATGCTTTTTCCGACAAATCGTTCAATACGGCGATCCGTATCTACAAACTGCCACTGGAGACGCGCTGCAAGCTTGCGGCCTATATGGCTCTTGCCGCTCCCCATCATTCCCACAAGGACTATATTCCGTTTCACTGCCGTCCCTCCTTCACATCTAACGTTACTTTCTTGAATTTACTTTTGTCTCTATACTTGCTTTTATACTTAATATTATAATTATAGCAAATTTTCTCTTATAATTACATCATTAAAACGCTTTTTTCTGCTTCCCTATAATAAGGTTAAACGAAAGCAGAAAAAAGCGTCATGTATTTATCTCTTTATAACCCGCTTAAAATATATGCGGTCATTTTTATTTTTAAATTTTCCTGTCCTGTTTCTACGGATTGAAGTTCTATTCTAATACAAGGAGCCTCTTTTTCTACTGCATTTAAAAAATATATAAGGCTATAATAAGTTCCCTCTAATACTATATCATAAAAATATGAACGGTCTTCTTTTATATGAATAGTTTCCAGATAAAGACCATTTTTTTCGGCTTCTCTCTGTAAAATGGTCAGCGGCATCTCTTTTGGGACAGTATAATTACTTGTCCACGCTGCATCTTTTACCTCCGCATAGGACATCATGCTGGCTGAATCCTCCAAACTTTGTATCGTTTTTTTCCATAAGCAGCTTGTGTTATACCAATAAAAACAACGCCACATAAATACTATATTCGTTAAAAATAAAACAAAACAGAAGGCCGTTATATATTTAGGTTTTGTTATTTTCAGACTTAAGTGCAGCATCAGCTATCTCCATTTCCAAATCAAAAGCAATGGACTTAGGTTCTTGATGATTTATTCTGGTAACAGAAACAGTCGTAAATAATGCTGTCTTCTGAAGTTTTTTCTGCCACCCTTGTACTTGCGGCACCTGCAACGTAACAGCATTAACACAAACCTTTTTTTGGCGAATTTGTAAGGACCGGACCTCTACATCGTTCGGTTTAGTATCCGCCAGGCAAACCAGTACAGCTGGCCAAGAAGATATGGCAGCGTTATTTTTTTGTATGCCGGAAGCCTCCCGTGTAATTTGCTCACAAACCTGATTATTCTGTATAATCCAAGTTTGAACAGGCTGCAGCTGATCTGTATAATACATTTTCTGTCTATCCACTTGTGCCGAAAATATAGTACCGACAATAGCAAAGCAAAAGGCTGACATAGCCATCATACTAATTATTAAAAAACCCGCATTATATTTTATCTGTTTCCAGCGACAGCAGCGTTCTTCTTGCGGAAGTAAATTAAAATGCATATCACTCTTCTCCTACAGCAACGGTAAGAAAAACGCCGCTGGATACTGCCAATGATAATTAGATAGCTTTTTTTGACAGTCTTTTTGTATACAAGGCAAGATCCATTTTTCTTTCATTTTCATCAAAGGTCGGTACAGCATATCTTTTTTTTCATTATTTTCAATCCATCGCAAAAACTCTTTAGGAATACCATCACACCACTGATACGCATTAAGTATTCCTTGATCATATACACAAATATGAGTACCCGTTTCAGTTTGACAATACAGGGTACCCGACAAATCATTATAAAATCGGCTTAAAAGACTTGGCAGTGTATCTATTATATCAACTATATTTTCTTCCTGTCTAAATGCCGTGCAAAAAGCCATTATTAAATCATACGGATAAACGGCTGCCATCCAATCATGATTCATTCCATCTGCTGCAGGCCCGATATAAGCAACATCAAATAGCTTTTTCCCATTATCATTGACAATTTCATCCCACTCCATGGCAGAGAAAGCTGCCGCATATTTCTTCGAAGGAAGCTGCATACGTTTCAGCAATAATTTTTCTCCTCCCAGAATAATCGTAACACAGCAGTGTTGTACTTTATATGATTTACATAATTGAGAAATTACTACCATAATTTTTTCACTGCTTTTAAACCAGTCCGGATTATTGCACGAAAACATGTGTACTTCTGTCATACTGCATCGTCTATACCAATTTTTATAATACGATATCATATAAATCGAATTTTCAGCTGGCATAATAATAATTTTTCTTCTATGAGACAATATCACAATTTTCTCACTTCCTTAATATGATATATTGCGTATAGTTAATACGGGGCGATCGTTTTCCATTACTTCAACATCATACGTTAAAGAACAAGTTCTGCTTACCATTGTTTTTTTTATCGTACCAATAGCTATAATGGTTCCCCGATATGGTTTTTGCCTTTTCTCTGTTACATAACGGACTTTGATCACTTGTCCTTCATCGGTAAGATGATATGAATCCTCCCAGGTTTGTTCCCGTCTGTTAGGAATATCTTGCCAATCCATCAATTGTAATTTCTCCCAGCTCTGTACAAGTGCCGACTCTGCCAAATACGCTGCAGTCACCATATCTCGATATCGGCAAGCTTGCTGCAAATATAAATGAGACAGATAAGAAGTAGTGATAGCAAGAAATACAGCAATCAGTCCTAACCACAGGATAAAAAATGTAATAAAACCATTTTTATTCTGCATCGTTCTTTGCACCTTTCTCATACTGTGCTGTCAAAGGAACAACAGATATAAAACAAGGCCATTCCTGATTACTTTTGCGATGACGCAAAAGCAATGCTACTTGTACTGTTTGTCCCTGTAAAGAAAAAAAGGGGGTTTGCTGTGACGAAACTATATAAACATCCTGCCATTGCCCCATCCCACTATTTCCGGTAAGAGGCTGTCGTGTATTATCTTCAAGAATACGAAATAGTATTCCGTTCTGTACGGTAAATCCTGTCGCCAAGCCCGTAGGACTTGTAAAGCGCACAGTGTTATTCGTAACGGTAACATCTCTGGCAAACCGAAGTCCCACATAGAGTGTTTCGTCAATGCTGCTGCCTTGGTGATATAATTCCTCATAAACAGCTTGCAGATAGTAGCTGCGAAACATTTGCGCTGACGCAGTTAAAAAAACGGTCAATATGATCGAAGTCAAAAGAACAGCAATCATTAATTCCAGCATAATGAATCCATTAGTTTGTATTTTTCCTGCGTTCCAGTCTCTTGAAACAATATTCTTGTTCATTCGGACATCTCACCCATATTTCATGCAGACAGTAATTATTATCAATAATACGGCAGTCCCCTTTTACATCGTAGATATTCCCACTTTGTTTAAAACTTTTTTCGAAAAAGTGCCCACCGTCTTTCAGACTTCGAGTTTCTTCCATGCCAAGACGACCATACATAGCCATTGTCTGTATGCCTCGTGCGGTTCGGTATGTAGTAAGCGTTTCAGAAAGAAGTGACAACGCAGGTAAAAACAAAATCATGCCCAGTACTGCCGCAATAAGACAATCAGAAAGAATATACCCGTTTTTTTTATTCAACACGTATTCGTCCGGTCTGAGCAGCAATAATAATCCGTCTTTCATATCGACCATCTGTTGACCGAACTGTGAGCCGCATATTTTTCCCTTTAGGTTTCCCCTGTTCATCAAATCGAAAATCCTTTCTTGACTCTTCGATAGGAATATCTACTATATTCGAAAAAGATCGCTTTTTATAAACAATATATCCATTTTGCACAATGCGATACTCTTGATTGCGTACTGATAAGCACCAATCATCCATTCCTCCCAAACCATTTCCTACCGCCTGTTGTCGAAGTTGGTGCAAATCCATAATTATTTCCCGCGTCATAGCATCTACAGCATAATATTGCCGATGCCAGGATAAACCGGGTGTTCCCATAAACAGCAACGTCATAAGAATACTTATGGCAATAAGCAATTCTAAAAGCAGGTATCCATTATTTTTTATATGAAAAGAAGCCATTCTATACATTCTCCGCCTATCACAGCAGCACACCACCATCCCAACAGCAGATACGGTCCAAATGGAATCTTGCTGGTTCGATGAAACCGCTGATAAATAAAGGCACCTGCTGCAGCCGAAAAAAAAGCCGCTGCAGTCATAATATAAGCCGATTGACCTGGACAGCCCAAGCAAAGTGCGGCCGCCAATTTTATATCACCGCTTCCTATTCCTTTCGGAAAAAGCAAATATAGCCCTACGTAGAAAAACAAGCTGACAGTACAAACCATACTGTCTATGATTATATATTGCCCTGCCAGCATGAATCCATCAATAATGAGCAGCAGTATAATCGGTTCATCAGGAATCCAGCAACAGCTCCAATCTGTTGCAATAATAACAGAAGCACTGATAGAAAAACCGGCAGCCGCTAAAAAAGACGGCCAAGAATAACACCACAGCGGTGTGGTCATAAAAAAAAGGATAACCATACCCGCCAATATTCCGTAAAAAATTTTGCTCTGCCGGCATTCCTCCGGCAGATAATGAATAAGTACGTAATAAATAGGAATATATATCAGACAGCCTATTATTCCAGCAATGCTGCAGCTCCACATAACTTCATATCACCTATCAGCTTTTAACAGCTTCCGCATTGGATTTTGAATCATAGGAAGTTCCTTCATATACAGCTGATACTACTCCTTCTTCATCTATTAAATAGGCCGTACCATCCGGAACCTTGGGCAAAAATTGCAGATATGTTTTGCCATTTGTTTTGACAGCAAGTATTTCCACTGTTTCAGGAAATTTTCCGTTTTCCGCTTCATATAAGGCCGCTGCATTACTGATAGTACGAATATCTGTCTGAATTTTTGCAATTTTAGCTGTTTTTCCTGCAGAGGTAAATTTCGGTACAGCCACGGTTGCCAACACTAGCATAATAGATATGCAAATCAAAAGCTCTAAGAGTGAAAACCCATTTTTCAAAGGTTTTTTCTGCCTGAATTTTGTTGAAATTAATACCAGCATACGCGTATCTCCCTTCAAACGTTGCTCACTTTACCATAAAAGTAACTGCATCCAAAAGCGGCAGTAAAAGACATAGTATAATTCCACCGACAACAATGCCTGTAATTAAAAGAATAGTGGGCTCCAAAAGTTTTTTACCACGCTTTAAAATAATATTCAGCCGCCATTCATAATACCCGGAAATCGTTTGCAGAACTTCTTCATAGTTACCTGTCGACTCTCCCACAAGCAGCATCGTTTCAATATATGCCGTGCCTGATTTGCTGTTCTGTACAGCTCGACTGAATGACATTCCGCTTTCCAAATACCGTATGATACTGCTTATCTTTTTCTTAAACCATATTACAGGTATGACCGCAGCCGCGTCATAAAGTGCCGACAACAGCGGCATTCCTCCGGCAAGCTGTATTGCTAAAATACGGCTAAACCGCGCCCAGCATCCCACAATGCAAATTCGGCGAAGGATACCGATCTGCATCATATATTCTTCTAAAATTACACGATACCGCTGCTGCCGTACCCCAACAATACTACCCACCACAAAAACAATCACGGTTAAGAAAGATCGTTCCGGATAATCGCGCAGCTGATGCTGCAATGACAGCATGATTTGAGCCGGTACCGGCAAGGGAACATTCATTTGCCGAAACATCATTTCAAATACAGGAAAAATATAAAACATCGCACAAAACAGCATGAGTACTGTACAACTAATGAGAAATACCGGATATACCAAAATATTGATCAACCCTTGTTTTTGTTTTCCTGCCTTCTCATAATATTCCCCCAGGAGACTCAGCATTTTATCCAAATTGCCGGAATTCTCCCCTGCTTTGACGATATTGCATGCGAGTACAGGAAACAATCCAGACTTTTCCATCGCAGCGGAAGGATTCATTCCCGTTTCCATTAACTGTGCAGCCATTTCCATCTTTGCTGCATGTTTTTTCGGCATATCACGCTGAATCAGTCGCCATCCTTGTACAAAAGTAATCCCAGTTGCTGTCATGACAGATAATTGTTGAAACAATACTGCCAATTTAGATGACGAAAGCCGCTCTTGTTTCTGTAAGAGGGTAAAAACAGAGCTTTTTGCTTTAAATTCCAAAATGTACAAGGATTGACGAGCTGCGATTCTGCGTGCTTCCTGTTCTGAAACAGCATATAGAGTTCTCTCTAATTGCCGTCCCGATGAATCAATAACACTAACAATAAACTTTTTCATAGTTTTTTACCGTAAAAGGCCAGTGCTTGTTCCATTGTACGCATGCCATAAGCAGCGCCTGTCTGAAGAATAGATTCTAATTGGTATTCACGTCCTGTTCGAATAAGTTGAGCAACTGCCGTTGTCCGAAATAACACTTCCCGCGCTACATGAGTTCCCGCATCATCACAAAAACGTTGTTGTGCCAATACCGCCTGCAGCACCATTGACAACCGACATCGCAGTTCTTCCTGTCTGACAGCAGGAACCGCACCTACCACTCTGGATATCGTTTGTGCTGCCGAGGTTGTATGAAGAGTAGAAAACACAAGATGCCCTGTTTCTGCCGCTGTAAGAGCTGCTTCCATCGTAAATCCGTCTCGCATTTCTCCAACAAGAATCACATCCGGGTCTTGCCTTAAGGCTTGCCGAACACCGTCTTGAAAGGTTGAAAAGTGTTTTCCCAATTCACGCTGTGAAATCAACGCTTTCTTCCCCGGCAGAATATATTCTATAGGATCTTCCAGCGTAATAAGATGACATCGTCTGCTATTGTTCAAATATTCCATGATACGCCATAACGTAGTAGTCTTCCCACTCGCTGTAGGTCCCGTAATAAGAACCAACCCATGTTTCATCTGACTGAGACGTTCCAGAATAACTGCATCTTCATCAGTCGGCAGCCAATGCAAAGGGTACAGCAAACGAAGTGCAGCATGATACCCTGCATATTCAGGAAAAATATTGATACGACACCGAATACCCTCCTGCAAATCAACGGCCAGAGAGAGTTCACCACACCTTGGTAATTTACAGTCATATACATGCAGCCAGGAAGAAATATCACATGATTTTACAACGGCACCTTCCAGCGGGAAAAGTTCCATGCCTGTACGTAATAAAGGCAATCTATGCTCTTGTAAGTGTATATCTGTAGCTTTTCTTTCAATCGCTGTTGAAATAATGGCCGTGATATCCATTAAAAATCCTCATTTGTCATACATACGTTGAATTTCTGCCCAATCGGTCATTCCTTTTGCAAGCGCTTCTTCGATAGACTGTTTCATAAACCAAGCACCATCGGCCTTCGCCGCATCCCGCAGAACATCTGCATTATCAGAATTACGGATCTGCTTTCGCATATGCCTGCCCACCGGTACAACTTCACAAAGACAAATACGTCCAATATACCCGGTATGAAGACACTTGGTACATCCCACATATCGATATCGCCCTTGCATCTGTTCTTCAGCGGCAGGCACACGGCAGTAACGGCAAAGCTTACGCACCAACCGCTGTGAAATGATACCCACCAAGGCTTCACTTAATAAGTATTTTTCAATACCCATATCGGCCAGGCGTATCGGTGCTTCTACGGCACTGGAAGTATGCAGAGTGGAAAACACAAGATGACCGGTCAGTGCTGCCCGAACTGCAATTTCTGCAGTTTCCCGGTCCCGTATCTCACCAATAACGAGAATATCCGGATCTTGGCGCAAAAGTGCACGCAATCCATTGTGAAACAAAAGACCTCCTTTCGGATTAATTTGACTTTGACTCACTCCCTGTAATTGATATTCGACAGGATCTTCCATGGTTGCAATACTGACTGCCGGACTTAATAATTCTCTCAGCATAGCATACAAAGTCGTTGTTTTCCCACTATTGGTTGGTCCACTAATCAACAGCAATCCTTTACTGTTACGAGATAATTGCCGCAGCATAGGCACTACTCTTTCTCCTAATCCCAATGCATCCAAGTCCAAATGGACACGATTGGCATCCAGCAGACGGATCACCGTTTTTTCGCCGCGGACAGTAGGCATCGTACTGACACGCAGGTCAATGGATCGGCCATTAGTCTGCCAAATCATCCTGCCATCCTGCGGAAGCCGTTTATTAGCGATATCCAAGGAACTCATAATTTTTACACGGGCAGTTATTTTTTCAAGCATATGTATCGGCAGTTCTCCTGCTTGAAATAATACTCCATCAAACCGAAACCGAATACGTACACAATGATCCATAGGTTCAATATGAATATCGCTTACACCAGCCTGAACAGCATGACTTAATATAGAATCCACTATATCTTGTGCATTCGTTTTCGAAGAAAGGGGCAGCTGCCAATGAACTTCCTCCATCTCGTCACCTCCAAGCATATTCCAGTACTACAAGACAAATCATAGCATATGAAGCGCCTTACTGTGAGTAATATAATTATACTTTAATCTCAAACTCCGCAGTTATAAGCTTGTCTTAAGCATTTTCTAATTATGCTTTAATAAAGATATTGATGCAGGCAACAAAAAAAGATGTCTCAGAATACTATCTGAGACATCTTTTTTCCATTTTTATTTTAATTTTTCCAACTCTTCTTTAATAATCGGCATCGCATTGAATAAATCTCCTACAATCCCGTAATGAGCAAATTTAAAAATGGGTGCATCCGGATCCTTATTAACGGCAATGATAAGACCTGCCTCTTTAATACCCAGCTGATGTTGAATAGCACCTGAAATACCAAGTGCGATGTATATTTTAGGAGCAATTTTCTTGCCCGTAATACCAACCTGCAATTCGTAAGGTGCCCAGCCGTTATCAACAAGCGGTTTGGATACACCTAATGCAGCCCCGATAGAAGCAGCAAATTCTGTCACTTTTTTCAAACCTGCTTCATCTCCTACCCCCCGGCCAGCACCTACCACAATATCTGCCGTTTCAAGAGTCAATGCTTTTTCTTCCAAAGGGGTCAGCACAAAATCGGTAACTTTTTGCATAAACTGTCGATTCGACAAATCAACAGTTTCCTTTATAATTTCTCCGGGGCGTTGTCCATCAAACGAATTGCCGTGAAAAATCTTATCGCTGATAGTCGCCAACTGGGGACGCGTTGTTGTAAGAATCTTAACAAAAAGTTTTCCTGTGTAAGCTGGACGAATCCAAGTGACAGCGTCTCCGTCTCCTTCATAGCGGGCATCAATACAATCCGCTACAAGGCCTAAATTTAGCATAGCAGACAACCGCCCGCCTATATCGCGCCCATTATGCGAAGCTCCTATAAGAATTACATTGGGTTCATATTTTTGTATGATGCCAGCCATAGCTTCGGCATAAAAATCAGCATTAAAATCCTTTAAAGATGGATTTTCTACAATAATAGCAACATCAGCTCCATACCCAATAACGCATTTTGAAGCACTTTCAATGCCATCTCCGATAAGAACTGCTGTCAAAGGAACTTTCCGGCTATCGGCAAGTTCTCTTCCCTTTCCAAGTAACTCCTGACTTACCTGACTTGGTTTTCCATTACTAAGTTCAATATATACCCACACGCTATTTTTCATTTCCATAGAACACACCTCCTTATATTGCTTTTTCTGAAGCCAGTATTGCTATAAGTTTATGTATTGCCTGCGCTTCGTCATCCCCGCTGATCATAATCCCCGCCGCATGCGGTTCTGGTGCAAACAATTCTGTAACCTCCGTAGCCGAACCGGCAGTACCCGCTTCTTCGGGACTTAGTCCCAGATCTTCCAATCTCCATACTTCAAAAACAGCTTTTTTAGCCATCATTTTCCCCCGGATGTTCGCCGAGCGAGGTGTGTTTGCAGTTTCCGTAACAGAACAAACTGCCGGCAGCTGTGCTTCTACAGTTTCAAGACCATCATTATTTTTTCGTGTTGCTTTAAGAACATTGCCTTCCACAGCAACCGATTCAGCATATGTAATAAGAGACATTCCCAGACGTTGTGCAACTGCCGGTGGTATTTGCCCCGTATCGCCATCGGTAGAATGTTTGCCTGTAAAAACCAAATCTACATTACCAATTTTTTCAATAGCTTTTGCCAATATTTTTCCGGTTGCCAATGTATCTGAACCGGCCATGCGTTCATCTGATACAAGAATACCCGCATTTGCCCCCATGGCAATTCCATCACGCATACCTTCGCCTGCCAAGGCAGTTCCCATTGTAATAAGGGTAATAGTGCCACCCACAGCCTCTTTGACAGTTAAAGCCGCTTCAATAGCATGAATATCAACCGGATTCAACATAGACGGCGCTCCGACACGGACCAAATTGTTATCCTTAGCATCAATTTTGATATCAGAAATAGCCGGTACCTGTTTTACTAATACAACAATATTCATATTTCAAACCTCCTTTACATCTTTCCTTTATGGCTTATTTAACTTATGTACCTATTATGCCACATATTAATTTATTTATCAACTAATAATACTTATTATTTATTAAAAAATTTTATTTTATATGTTTTATTTTCGCTTTATCATTTATCTTGCTGCTTTTTCCATATTCATATCAATAATTCCCACAGCATACGGTGCTATTTCATATTGTTGAAAAACAAAATGAATATGCCTTTCCCCATCTAAATAGTAGTTATTGGGAAGTTTTTTCAACCCTTTAAAATCATTATAAAAATAATGTTTCTGCCCATACTCACTAGATAAAAGCTTAGCATTGATTGCTTCCAATGTGAAATATTTTTCATCCTCCGGCCTGACTATTTGCTGCCAATACAGCTTTTTCCCTGTTTGCAAATCAAAAGTCGCACCAAAAGATCCGCTGGAAGGATGCGCTGCCCGATCAAAGTACACATATGTTTGCTCCAGAATAGATATATATTCTCCATCATTAAGCTTAACTTCAAATTTTCTATCCATTGTACGTTTCACTTGACTGTCTTCACCTGTTGTAAATGCTTTGATATATCGATTTACATTACGGGAAAAATAATATGAAATTTTTTGTCCTGCAAAAACATTATCCACCGTTTTTATAATAGGATATTGTAAAGTATACACACTTATGCCGCTGGAAGTTTCCATCGTCGTTTTTTGATTGACTGTGATTACATCAGCTGGAGTTCCTCGGGCCGCAGCAAAGCCAACCGTCATGATGCAAACACAAACAGATAGTAAAAATTTGATTTTTATCATGCTTAACGCCTCCTCTGCAAACAAATATCTTATTTTTTCTATTATAGCAATAGATATAAAAAAAATGCAAAATTGATATTCTATAAAAGATGGAATCTGCACTGCATTAAAAAAACAGCACCCAAAAAGCCGAGTGCTGTTTAACAATTTTATATATATCCTCGTTCACAAAGACTAACAAAAGTCCCATCACCAATAATGATATGATCGAGAACAGGAATTTCCATAACTCTTCCTGCTTCTGCGATGCGCTGTGTCACGGTAACATCTTCACGGCTTGGTTCCGGATCACCGGATGGATGATTATGCAGCAGAATAATCGCTGCTGCATTATATCGTATTGCATATCGAAACACATCTCTGGATTTAGCCAAAGACGCATTAATCGTACCAACCGTCAGTGTTTGAAATGATATAAGCTGATTTTTTGTAGATAAATAGGCTGCCGCAAACTGTTCTTGCGGCAAAACCCTCATATCCTCCATGACATAATCAGCAATAGCTTGCGGAGAGCTGAAATCAGGAGAACTTTGTTTGACACGCTGCCGGGAAATCCGTTTCCCTAATTCAATAGCCGCACAAACAGTAACCGCTTTATCAACTCCCAATCCACGAATGGCACATAAATCACTAATACTCGTTTCTCCCAAGTAATATACATTTTCATTGGGAAGCGAACGCAAAACTTCACGTGAAATATCTAATACGGAATGTCCTTTTATGCCTGTCCGCAATAAGATTGCCAATAAATCTTGATCGGTTAGCGATTTGGGACCTTGCCTCATAAATTTTTCCCGTGGTTTTTCACATAGAGCCATATGTCTTACCTCTACGGTCATTAAGTCACCTTTGCCTTCTTAAGCATTTTGTAGACTTGTGACAAGGGGAGACCTACAACATTTGTATAGGAACCATTTATTTTGTCAACAAAGACTGCCGCTTTTCCTTGTATACCATAAGCTCCCGCCTTATCCATCGGTTCTCCCGTTGCAACGTACCGTTCTATTTCTTTATCCCCTAACTTACGAAACCAGACCTTTGTTTCTACGACCTGCGTATACTCTTTATCACTGCAAGCCAGTGTTACTCCCGTATATACAGAATGTTTTTTCCCAGACAATTCATGCAGCATGCGGATCGCTTCTTTATCATTCCGCGGTTTTCCTAATATAGTTCCGTCAACAGCTACCACCGTATCAGCGCCTAACACCCACTGTCCGGGAAATTTTCCGGCAACATCCCGTGCTTTGCCAGCAGCTTGTGCCAATACATATTTTTCAGGATCTTTCTTTTTAGGAAGCTGCTCATTGTATGAGCTGGGATTCACCATATATGCAATTCCAATCTGTGCCAATAATTCACGGCGCCTAGGTGAACCAGATGCTAAAATCAACACGTCAATCACTCCCATCAAAGACGTCGGAAGATAAATACAGCAAGCAGTATGCCTAACAAGCTTAGTATGTTAGGTGCAAAACGAATGCCAAATTTGAGTTCCAGTACATAGAGATTCAAGTCTACATTTTGAATATTAAAAATTTCATAGTGTTGTGATAACATGGGCATAAGGCTGCCAAAACTGATCTGAGATAATAATTCACCCAGAATACCTCCCAGGATACCTCCAATGACCAGAAACAAAATAAACATTCCTACGCCATGAGCTCCAATCATTTTCAAAAAAATCATCCCCTCTTACAGGTACTTTGTGTACTCTATCATTATACAGTTTAGTCATAATAGCCGCAACTGAAAGACGAAAAAGAACCGGTTTTCTAATAAAATTCCAAGAATTTTCTTAGCCGGTCCATTTCTTTAATATCAGTTTAATCAAATCTTTATGTCCTTCTTATCTATCCTTCTTTTTTCTGCATTTTCGCCCAGGTATCCCGCAAACCTACAATACGATTAACGACAATATGCGTTGCTGTCGTGTCCGGATCAATGACAAAATATCCCTGTCTCAGAAATTGAAAATGATCCCCTATTGCAGCCTCTTTAATACACGCTTCCGCTTTACTATGATATACATCCAAACTGTGCGGATTAATTTTAGAAAGAAAATCTTTATTATCCGATATACTGTCATCTTCGTCGTTTTCAGGAGTTTCATCAGCCAAGAGATAGTCATACAATCGTGTTTCTACATCAACAGCATCGGCAGCCGATACCCAGTGCAGCGTTCCTTTTACCTTACGATTAGCATTTATACCGCTGCCGCTCTTACTTTCCGGGTCATACGTACAATGGAGTTCCAGTATATTTCCCGCCGCGTCTTTAATAACTTCCTCACATTTAATGATATACGCATATTTTAAACGCACTTCCTTACCCGGGGCAAGACGGAAAAATTTTCTTATCGGTTCTTCCATAAAATCCTGCCGTTCAATATACAGCTCTTTGCTGAAATGGATAGTACGCAGTCCCATTTCTTCATTTTCCTGATTATTTTCAGCCGTCAGTTCTTCTACCAACTCATCTGGATAATTTGTAATAACCACTTTAATAGGATCTATAACGGTCATAATGCGCGGTGCCTTAAGTTTTAAATCTTCACGAATACAATATTCCAAAAGAGAGATATCTACCATACTATCTGCTTTGGCTACGCCAATGCGTTCACAAAAATCACGAATTGCTTCCGGAGTGTAGCCACGGCGGCGTATTCCCGAAATGGTCGGCATACGAGGGTCATCCCAGCCGCTGACAATTCCTTTTTCCACAAGTGTGCGCAACTTGCGTTTGCTTGTAATCATCTTTGTTACATTGAGTCTGGCAAACTCGATTTGGCGAGGTTTCTGGCCTTCCGGATCATCCCAATCTTCCAGCACCCAATTATATAAAGGACGATGATCCTCAAATTCAAGTGTGCAGATAGAATGTGTAATACGTTCTATCGCATCCGATACGGGATGCGCAAAATCATACATAGGATAAATGCACCACGCATTGCCGGTGCGGTGATGTTCTGCATGCACAATTCGGTAAATGACCGGATCACGGAGATTAATATTAGGACTGGCCATGTCAATTTTTGCACGTAGTACTTTTTCTCCGTCAGCGTACTTTCCAGCCTTCATCTCTTCAAATAATTTTATATTTTCTTCCACACTGCGGTCCCGATACGGACTTTCCTTGCCAGACTTAGAAAAAGTACCGCGATATTCATGGATTTGTTCCCCTGTTAAATCATCTACATAAGCTTTTCCCAATTTAATAAGTTTTACAGCATACGCATACAGCTTATCAAAATAATCGGAGGCATAAAACATGCGATCATCCCAAGTAAACCCCAGCCATTTTACATCTTCTTTAATAGAATCAACGTATTCTATGTCTTCCCTGGCCGGATTAGTATCATCGAAACGAAGATTTGTTAGACCGCCGTATTTTTTTGCTATCCCAAAATTAAGGCATATTGATTTTGCATGCCCTATATGCAGATATCCGTTCGGTTCCGGCGGAAAACGCGTATGTACCCTCTTATCATACGTATTTGCCTCATTATCTTCGTCAATAAAATTTTCGATAAAGTTTTTTGTGATTTCGTTGTCCATGGAACGCCCTCTCCTCTTTCTTACTATGATATTCTATTGTAGCATAAATACGACGGTCAAACTAGTAACTACTTAAGAATTAGAACTATAATTTACTTTCTCATTCACACATGTCTCCAGTGCGTTTCCCGCAAGGCCCTTCAATAAATTACGTGCCGCCAATTCGGCCATATCCCTTCGTGTCCGTTCCGTAAGGCTGCCAATATGCGGGAATACCAATGCATTCGGCAAAGCCAGCAACGGATGATCCACTGGCAACGGTTCCGGTTCAGATACATCAAGAGCCGCTTTTGCAATTTGTCCGGTTTGCAACGCAGTTATTAAGTCCGATGTATTCACAACACCCCCTCGTGCAATATTAACAAAAATAGCTGTTTTTTTCATTTTCTTAAACCAGTTTATATCAATCATATGCCGTGTTTCATCAGTAAGAGGCATTGCAGCAACCAGCACATCAGAGCGGCGCAAAAGTTCATCAACCGTAACATATTCCGTACACCGGACAGTATCATCCGTTCTAGGATGTCGATTATGATAAATAACCGTCATTCCGCAGGCACGTGCCCGTCGGGATAATGATATACCGATGGCTCCCATTCCCAAAATTCCCATAGTACGTCGTGATAAGTCCATGCCAAAAACAGGATATGTACCTTCCATCCATTTACCCTCCAGCACAAATTGATGTGCCGGGATAAGATCACGGGCAGCACATAAGGTAATTGCCATAGCCAGTTCGGCCACTGTTTCCGTAAGAACTCCGGGGGTATGTCCCACGGGAATGCCATAAGCCGTTGCCGCCGCAATATCTACTTCATTATATCCGGTTTGCGGAAGCGTTATTACTTTTAGATTGGTTGCTTGGGCCAGTACTTTCGCCGTTACCGGGGATCCTTGTCCGGCTACAAGTCCCTCTGCTCCGCTGATCCATTGAGTCAAAAGATTTTCTGATATCTGTTCAGGATATTTCCATTGCCGAATAATTTCACAGTACGGCGCAATCATTTCTAAAAAACGAGGATGTATATAATTTACAGCTATTACAACTTTATATTTCTCCATGTAAAATCTCTCCTTTCGTTCATACGAAAGTATTGTACCACAATCTACTTTGTTTCGACACCATGATTTGCTATATCATCTATGGTATAATAGAAATTATAATTAAATATAAAGTAACACAAGGAGGCCAATCCATGAATATGAAAAAACTATTAACCTTCGAAGATATGGGACTCGTCCAATGGGGAGTTCTTAACGAAGAAGAAACAGGCGTATACAGTGCAATTGCTTTAGAAGAAGCTTTCTTTACCCCCTTTCCAGAAACACTTCTGGAATTTATTCGACAAGGGAATGACGGTCTGTTAGCTCTTGCAGATGCCTTGGAACAAAATGAAAAAGAAGGTGCCATCGAAGCAAAACCTCTCGATACAATTCGTATTCTTGCTCCCATTCCTCATGCAGAACGCAACATTTTCTGCATTGGCAAAAATTATACTGAACATATTGTAGAATTTGACAAAACAACCACCCCTGATATCCCAAAATACCCCATTATTTTTACAAAAGCGACCTCCAGCATTATTGGCCCGGAAGACTTGATCAATCCACACAAAAATGTAACATCAGAACTTGATTACGAAGGAGAATTAGCTGTTATCATCGGCAAAAGCGATTCTGATATTCCCATAAGTGAAGCCATGGATTATGTATATGGTTTCACTATTCTCAATGACGTTACCGCTCGTGATTTGCAACGTAATCACAGTCAGTGGTTTCATGGCAAAAGTCTAGATACATTTTGTCCCATGGGTCCTTATATATTGCTTCGTGATGCTGCCCCAGATAACTTTGATGTGATAACCAAAGTAAATAACGAAGTTCGTCAAGACGGTTCAACAGGAGAATTCATATTTACAATTCCTCAATTAATCACAACTATTTCACAAGGCACAACGTTACAAGCCGGTGATATCATTGCTACCGGGACACCTTCAGGTGTTGGCGTAGGGTTTAATCCTCCTCGCTATCTGCATTCAGGCGATTGTGTAGAAATCTCAATCTCGGATATCGGAACATTAAAAAATAAAGTAAAATAACCTGCATCAAGAACATCATTATTTAATTCAAAAAAACGCCTCACAATGAACTGCCCCTCATAAGTTAGACTTGAAAAATCTAGCTTATGAGGGGCAGTTTATTGTACACCTATCTATTTCTTTTTTTCCAGCTTAATCATTTCCGGATGTTTCTGAGCCATACGATCAAGAATTTTGTCGTACCCGCCGCTGCCGTACATAAGACAACGTTTAATGCGGCTAATCGTCGCCGTACTAGCCCCGGTTTTTTTGACGATGTCTTCATATATGTCACCGGCCTTGAGCATTCGTGCAACTTCAAGTCTTGCAGAAATGGCTTTCATTTCTTGAACTGTACACAAATCTTCAAAAAACTCGTAGCACTCATCCAAATCCTTTAATTCCAGAATAGATTCAAATAATTGATCATGAAGATGATCCTTCAATTTTTCATTGGCACTCATAATGACACCTCTCTCGCCTTTTGCTTTTACGCTTTATCCTATTAAATTCATTTATTTATTATAAAGCAGAAATGCATAAATGTCGATAGGTAATTTACATGGCAAACAAGTCTATCTGTTCGTCCTCCGGCAAATCCCCCAAACATCCTTGTTCCGACATTAGATCAATGAGTGACTGCGAAACTTTGCCCCGCATTTTAAGATCCGCTTTAGAACTGAACCGCTGCTGCTCACGAGATGTAACGATCTGTTCAGCAACATTTTCTCCCAGTCCTTCCACCGCCGTAAACGGGGGTAGTAATTTTCCTTCATAAATAGTAAATTTCGTTGCTGCCGATAAATTAATGTCGACATTTAAAAAAGAATATCCGCGCAAGCTCATCTCCACCGCTATTTCCAGTGCTGAATAAAGATCCTGATCCCGCGGAGACGCCGCCTTCCCCTGCGCTGCAATTTCTTTCATAGCACGCCGTTGTGCTTCTAATCCGGGGACCATGCACGATAGTTTAAAGGCCTTTGCCCGGATGGTAAAAAAAGCAGCATAATAAGCTAATGGCTGATTAATTTTAAACCAAGCAATACGAAAAGCCATCATTACATACGCCACTGCATGGGCTCGCGGAAATAAATACCCAATTTTGTGACATGATTCGAGAAACCAATTGGGGATATGAGCTGCTTTAAGCTCTGTTTCATAATCTGTAGTCTTTTGACCGAGTTTATTTTTCTTATCAATGCCTTTCCCTTTTCGGACATTTTCCATGACCTTAAACCCGGTCTTTGGTTTTACTCCATGCTCAATTAAATAGTTCATAATATCATCACGCGTAGAAATGGCCTCTTTTAAAGGAACAGTATGAGAAGTAATTAAATCCTTGGCATTATTGAGCCAGACATCCGTCCCATGAGAAAAGCCGGAAATTCGAACCAATTCAGAAAACGTCTTAGGTTTGGTATCCACCAACATCTGCCGGACAAACGAAGTCCCGAATTCAGGAATCCCCAGGCTGCCCACTTCACTTCCCAGTTCCTGTGGATCCAGATCCAGTGCCTTGGTAGAGCTGAACAAACTCATGGTTGCCGGGTCATCAAAAGGTACCTTCGTCGCATCAAGTCCTGTCAAATCTTCGAGCATACGTATGAATGTCGGATCATCATGTCCCAGAATATCCAGCTTGACCAGACGTCCTTCGATAGAATGATAGTCAAAATGAGTCGTAATAATACCTGAATCTTTTTTATTGGCGGGATATTGAACCGGTGTAAAATGATGAACATCCATATCACGTGGAATTACCATAACCCCGCCGGGATGCTGTCCTGTCGTATTTTTAACGCCGGTACAGCCGGAAACAAGGCTATTGACAAAAGCATCATTAACCGTAATGCCTTTGGAATCAGCCCATTTCATAACATAACCGTATGCAGTTTTATCCTTGACCGCGCCAATAGTACCCGCACGGAAAACATTATCCTTGCCAAACAATTCTTCTGTATATTTATGGGCTTTTGGATGGTATTCACCGGAAAAATTCAAATCAATATCCGGTACTTTATCTCCATCGAAACCCAAGAAAATAGCAAATGGAATATTATGTCCATTTTTTTGCAATTGTGCGCCGCATACAGGACATTTTTTATCAGGCAAATCAAATCCCCCGCCAACAGAACCATCTTCAAAAAATTCACTGTGCTTACAGGACGGACAAACATAATGAGGCGGCAACGGGTTTACTTCTGTAATTCCTGACATCGTCGCAACAAAAGAAGAACCAACGGACCCCCGTGAACCTACTAGATATCCGTCATCGTTAGAGTGCTTTACAAGTTTATGTGCGATATAATACAATACACCAAATCCATGACCTAAAATAGATGTAAATTCTTCTGTCAATCGATCTTCCACAATTTTCGGCAAAGGATCTCCATAAATTTCATGTGCCTTATCATAACACATTTGTTTCAATGCCTCTGATGACCCTTCGATTTTCGGAAAATACAACGTCTCCTTCGGTACAGGTCGTACTTTTTCAATCATGTCATTAATTTTATTTGGATTCGTAATTACAACTTCTCTGGCTCGTTCTTCTCCTAAATAAGAAAATTCCTCCAACATTTCATCGGTCGTACGCAAATACAAATCAGGTTGAAAAGCGGCATCCTTGAATCCCTTGCCAGTCATTAAAATCTCACGATATATTTTGTCTTCGGGGTTTAAAAAATGAGCATCACAAGTAGCCACCGTCATCTTGCCCAGTTCATCACCCAATTTAACTATCGTACGATTAATATTACGCAATCCTTCTTCGTTTTCCACCAATCCTTCACGTACCAAAAATTGGTTATTCGTAAGCGGCTGAATTTCAAGATAATCATAATAGGAGGCAATTTCTTTCAGTTTTTCGTATGGCAAATTTTTCTGCACCATAGAACGCACAAGTTCGCCTGCTTCACAAGCTGATCCCAACAAAAGGCCTTCTCTATATTCATTGAGTACCGCCCGAGGAATCCGCGGACGACTGCGATAGATATATTTTAAATGGGAAATGCTGATAAGCTTGTATAGATTGCGCAGCCCCACTATATTTTTTGCCAAAATGACAATATGATATGATTCATCAATATGTTCATCAAACAAATACCCTTCCATGCCATAAATAATTTTGACGTTATTTACAGGATTTGTTGCAATTTCCTGTAAAAGCGGAAAGGATTGGACCACTCCGTGATCGGTGACAGCCACCGCCGGATGCTTCCATTTTTTTATGGTTTTAATAAGTTCTTTAACAGTAATAAGGGCATCCATATCACTCATGATAGTATGCAGATGCAATTCCACTCTCGGAGTTGGATTTGTATCTTCTCGTTCGACTGCACTGCTTTCAGCCGGCATAATATCATATACATTGAGTACATAATCATTTTGATAATTATCATACTTTACGTCGCCATGCACGCGAACAAAAACCCCTTCTTTGAGGTTTTTCTGCAAGGCGTCAAATCCTTCGGGCGTCATGGAATCTTTACGGCGATATTTCGCATTAGGATTCCCTGCCCCTTTTGATACATCAATAAATTTTTTCGCTGATATACCATTTGTTTTATCTGCTATTTGAAACGACAACAACGTCCTGCCTGATTTCAATTCACGAAATTCCGCTTTAACAATCTTTCCTTTAAAAATAACTCCATTTCTTTCTTCTCCAGAAACATCATTAATGGCTATTGTTTCACCAGTAAAGCTTTTTCCCATCCATATGCGGCTGTCGACACCAGAAGTCGACTGAGCGCTGCCGGCAGAATTGCCGCCCGGCGTTGTCTTTTTAGGCCCCTCGACAACAGCTTTACAAGCTTTGATATACGCATCATCACAAAGATCATCAGATTCTTCATATAAATTTTCGTACATATCCTCATGCGGAATCGCATAGCTTTCCTCATCTCGATCTGCTGTATCAATAATTTCCTCCGTATCTTCTTCCGGCATAGGGCGGCCATCACAAGAAAGATCGACTCCATTGGCAGTCTCACAAAGGGAATCAAAATCAGCGTCAGCATCCACCACCGCTGCCTGAGTTGAAACGATATTGGGTACATTCGTTTTTACAGTATGATCAAGTATGACATCTCCGTTGATAGATAATTGTCGGCAAACAGCTTTTTTCAAATCCTCTAGATTCCGGCATTCTTGTCCCTGGGTATATATATGCCACTTCTTGCCGGCATCTGCCATACATACTTTTTCAACAGTTATGCGATTTACATCGTCTAATTGTATTGTCATTGCGTCCTTAGGGACAATATGATAGACCTTCATAACTTCTTTCCTCTCAAAAAAATACTATAACATTGTTAATCTGTCATGTCATGTAATTTGTTAATAATAACATCCTGTGGTGTTTCCCCATCTAAATTTGTGTCTTGAACCGTTTGTTCCGACGACGGACCCGACGTACGAATAATTAATGTATTCGGATCATAATGGGATACAATTTTATCCGTATATTTATCTCCATCTTTGTATGATACATCACGCCGGATAGTTACATCATGTCCATCATATCCTTCTTGTTCGCGTACATCGTCCGTGACAGAATCATCGTGCTTATAAACGACTTTATGCGGGAGCGTCTTTTGAGACAGCGTCGTAAAGGATACCTCACACGTATCTGCGGAATTTCCCAAAATATATACAGTCAGCGCACTCCCTGTCATTGCAGTATAAATATATATAGGATGTTTAAACGGATTTGTAAAGCCAAAATCCAAAGACCCATCAGCCACAGTAGCATCCATCCCTACCGGAACATATTCGGCAGGAGCGAAGTGAGGCGACCGATGATCAATAATAAGTCCGGCTCTCAGCGCCGCATTAAAAAGAGTTGTGCTTACCTGACAAACACCACCGCCAGCATCCATGACCACCTTATTATCAAAGTAAACAGGTGCATCCTTGTATCCTTTATCACGCGTGCGCGTACCAACGGTATCATTAAAAGAAAACGCTTTTCCTGCCGGTACCAATGCGTGCGTCAGAAGATTCTGGCAAATCTTTATATTTTCATCGCGATCTGCCGCTGACGCATCAAAATGAGTCGTATAATAGGATAGCACCGTATCAATCCCTTTTAAGTCCTTCTCCTTGATGGCTGGTTCTTTGCGATCCTGTACCGTTATTGCAATATCCCCTGTATTTCCTTTATGCAGTTCATCAAGAATCTGATTCTTCAGCTGCCCTGCATCAATCACGATGCGATCCGTCCCGTTATGCAAAACGACAGAACTGCCATTGGGAACAGCATATGCATTTTTCTCTTCCACATCATATTTATCGTGAATGTGATTCGTAAAATCGGTAAGCATATCATCATTTACTTCGATGGCCAGCGGCACATTCTTTCCATATCGCAGCGTCGTATATACATCTGCGATACGTTGTATAGGCGTACCGATGCGTCCAACAAGAAATATATCATCATTGATACGCTGGCGATCGTAATGACCATTCATTTTTTTTAAAGAAAGCGTTTCATCTACTCCTTGTGCCGTAAGCGAAATAGTTTTCTTATGTAAATCGTTTTCTCTTTCATCAAGATATTGTTGAATATCATCTTCGGTCATATTTGCAACAGGTTGTCCATCTAGTGTAACGGAACCAATAGTTTTACTCTGTGCAAAAAGAAATCCCCCGGTACTGAGAGCACATATAATACCAAATGCAATGAATCCTTTTTTCCATGGAATATGATGATGACGAATACCGTGTTTTTCCTGATATCTGCGACGATATTCTCTCATCCGTTCTTTTCGTTCTTGTTCTTCTTCTGTCACTATAGGTGCCTTCCTTTTGCACTGCAGCAATACAAGCAGACAAGAGGTACCATATCCTCGTGTGACCCCATTCCCCTGCGAATATTGAGCTGTAATTTAAATATATTACTAATTAATTCATCTAATTCTGCCGCCGTCCAATATGTTTCTACCTTTTTCAAACTGAATAAAACATATTTTACGCTCCTCCCCTTATTGATTTGCGCTAAAACGGACTCACATTGCACAGCTCCGGCCTGACTATGCTTTAGTTCTTTGTATGCTTTTAACAGGCGCAGCCGTGACATCATATACCCCGTATTTTTAAGAAACACATCCTGACGAGAAAAAAGTCCCGTCAACAGTGGTATGGCATGACGGCCATCTCGGTGAAGAAAAGCCTCCATAAAAGTAAACAGATTTTTTTCCATAGTACCTGAAAACAGATGCGTTAGTTCAGCAACATCAATACATGTTTGATGTTCATCAAGCATAATGCAAAGTTTTTCCAGTTCTGAAAACACATACATGAGTGAGATAGATTCCCACGTTTGAAATAAAGCATGAAGGTACTGTTCCGCTTTACCGGTAAGCGTTTTCTGTTTTCCTTTTAAATATTCTGTTACATACATCATAGCATTACGATCTGTAACAGGTTCACATTGTACTGTATCTGCTAAGGGTTTCAGTTTTTTATAAAAAACGCTCCCCGTATCCACCATACCTTTTGTATAAAAAAGAACGGCCTGTTGATCCGGCAAACGGCTGATCTTATCAAGAAACCATTCTTCATCTTTAGAAAGTTTGCTCCGTGACCGCCCGCCATGTTTTACAGGCAAATAGGGAGATTCATTCCATATACAGATACCCCCACTGCCAAACAGAGAGGTTCCTTCAAAAGACTCCACCACCCGAGCAGGCGGTGTTTCTTTGGAAAACGTTTGAATGTCTATATCGCTGCCGAACGTTTTTCGACAAGAAAGAATAAACTTTCTGCGCGCTTCTTCCATTAGATATTCTTCTGTTCCATATATAATTTTTATAGAATTCATTCTGAATCACCACCATAAGAAGAAAATCTCCACTTCCCTTTACGAAAGACGGCAATGATTTCACCTGTTCGAAAAGGAGAAAAACAAGGTATTCCATAATAGGCAGCCTCTTCCTGCCAAGTTTCCCAGCCCATGTCACCTTTACCGCTGCGAAATAATATTAACGCAGCCGCTTCTTTAGGGAAGGGTATCTTTTCTGTTCCATGCCGCAATGATCGTATTTCAATACAAGCCGTAGGAAGTATAATACCATGAGAAATCGTATCGTAAATATAATAAGGAACCCTACCTGCTACAGCTTCATAGTACGACTGCTTATATTCCTTACCGGCAGGGACCGTGGTAAGATGTCCTATCGAAAACTGTTCTGTTAATTGCTGTGCCGTTTGTTTCGCCTCGTAGCCGCTGATATAAGCTGTATCAAGGGAAAAAATACCTTTATGGCGCAAAGCCGGAGTGAGGACGCAGGCTATTTGTTCCGGATTGGACCATTGGCTTTTATTATACCACACATGGACAGAACTATCACTATGTATACTACATGTCGCTCTATCATTTCCCATGTCGAAAACATAGATAACTGCTTCGGGTCTGTTCCATTGCCGCCATAAAAAATTGATGCTGACTAAAAACACAGAAAATAGTATTAATTTCTTTTTCTTCGGCAACGGAAAAAATAATGTTCCAACAAAAATATAATAGGCAACAATTGAAGATAGCGATAGTGCTCCACTCCATATTCTGCTATACGGCAGAGCCGCAATGAAGTAATTTCCATTTACCGCCAAAGTAAGGAGCGGATTTATTATCCATAATAACACGGTCATTCCCGGTGTGAAAAAAATCCCCAAAAAAGCTGCAATAAGTCCTAAAACAATAGTGCTGTCTAAAACAGGTCCAATGATAAGATTCGCAAGGAACGAATACAAAGGGAACGAAAAAAAATTGGCAAACAAGAAAGGAACCAGCAATATTTGAGCACTTATGCAGACCGTCAGGCTTTCTTGTAAAAAATTCGGTAAGCTGGTTAGTTTTTTTCTAACTGGCTGCTGGAGCAAAACAATACCCGCTGAAGCACCGCACGACAATTGAAAACTTAAATCATATAAAAGATATGGGCTGTAAAGAACCATCACAATGACGGCTGCTGCCAGAGCATGACAACTTGTATAATCTCGTCTGGCCACCAAGCTATACGCACTAATAAGCCCCATAATAACAGAACGAATAACAGGCGCTGTAAAATTTGACAAAGCACCATAAAAAACAACCAGCACGGCAGATAAAATAAATAATCTGCGTTCTCTTAATCCGAAAAATCCTCCTATAAGTTGTACAATGCTCAATAATAAAGAAACATGTGAACCTGATACAGAAAGTATGTGTATAAGACCTGTCGTACTAAAACTATTAATAAGTATTTTAGGCAAGTCTTCATAATGCCCTCCGAAAAGTAAACTACTGAGAAGATATGAATTTTCTTTGCTGAGAATCGTCATAAAATTACGTGTCATATTTTCACGTATGTTCCATGCAAAAAGCGGCCATCCCGATGCTTCTTTTAAATACCGTATATCTTGGGGCGTATCCACATATACGGTTCCTATGATATATTGTTCCCGATCCCGATGGAGTGCATCATACATTCCTGTATTTTTATAATATTTTACAGCATGTATACTTCCTGTTACTCCAATATGAGAAGAAGGAAGACATGACGGTAATGCGGGCAGCGTAATATAGACCCGCCCTGAAGCAGCATGCCGTACGTTTTCTCCTTTATAGGAAAATTGAGTCAAAGAAAAAACATAGCGGGTCACCTTTCCTTTATCCGATTCATATGTATTTTTCTGTTCTTCAATAACACCTTCCATGTAAATAGCATGCCCAATCAAATATGCCGGAAGTTTATGATATTCCTCAGATACATATTGCAGTCGTGATGCCCCTAAGAAGAAAAAAAGCGGTATAAGAAATAAAAAAAACATTTTTTTCCTATAATGCATTGCCCCCATCGCGATAAGGCTGATAACCAATCCTGCAATGTAATATTCATGCTGCAGATGCAGTATTTCCGCAGTTGCAATACCTCCGCAGCAAGCTGTCGCTAATACTAAACTAAAGTATATCATGCAGTTACCTTATCTTTGATCTTATCAAATTTTGCAGTTCCGATTCCTTTAACCTTTTTTAAATCATCGCCGCTTTGGAATGCTCCATGTTCATTTCTATAATCAATAATTTTTTTTGCCATAGAGGGACCTACCCCTGGCAATGTACACAATTCAGCCTCCGTTGCCTGATTTATATTGATCACATCCCCTCCAGCCTGTGTTGGTATCCCTTCTAAATGATACGGAATATGGATATGCATCCCATCATGTATTAATTCGGCCATATTTACACTGTCAGGATCTGCATACAGTACCATGTCTCCTGCACCATGAACAGCATCCCCTACTCTTACGGTTTCAGAAAAGGAGTACAGTCCAGGTTTTCGAACCGCACCTGTAATATATACGTAAATATCATTTTTTTTAGGTTTTTCTGCGATTACAACCTCTGCATGCTGCGACGGTACCTCAATATAATCACTGCCAAACCATACGATACTGCTTACAAAAACCAGTACAGCAATTATTGCAACTTTTCTCATATTAGTGTCTCCTTATCTACTTGATGTCGAATAAATAAACGGTTTATCTCCTCATTTCTCCTACAGACAGAATCAATCCTGCTATTTTAATGCAAGTTTAAATGAAGTTTAATTATTCTCTAATTACAAATAAAACTGAAGCACAAAAAAGCTCTCCCAATGTGTCCAACATTCGGAGAGCAAACTAATACAGCGGTTCTTTTATTTACGATTTTTCTCATGTAATTTTTTACGTATATTGCTTTTCATCCAACACCCCATGATATATATAAATACATCCAGCAGAAGAATACTTATCATTATCTTTGAAGGACCTTCATGGATAATAGCATATAAAGCATAAAAAAAGACAACTGCCAATAAGACATTTTTTAATTTGTTCATAGCCAACGCCTCTTACAGATTTTTCTAGTTACTGGATTTAGCTTTCTGCATAGCCAGAACAGCTTGAATATACATAGCACACTCAATGCGTTTCTTTTGAATATGGCAGCTCAATTCATACGGATTTTCAATAGCCCCGCCATATTTAATATTATTAGCATGACAGCCGCCGCTGCAGAAAAACTTTGCCCAGCATTTTACACAGTTTGGTTTATTCAGAACATGAGTATCCCTGAAAATCTTTGGCAGTTTTTTATCCGTAACGCCTGCATAGACATTGCCAATAACATACCCATCTTGCCCTACAAACTGATGACAGGGATAAATATCTCCATTAGGAACGACACACATATACTCATGACCGGCTCCACAGCCACGCAGCCGTTTTGCAATACAAGGCCCCCGGTATAAATCCATAATAAAATGATAATATATAAACGGACGTCCTTCATTATATCGCTTTAAATAAAAATTCGTCAAACGATCATATTCAGAATAAATTTCCGGCAAATCTTCTTCCGTGATCGCATACGAAAGATCATCTCCCACAACAGGTTCCATAGAAAGGCCTTCGAAGCCGAGATCAACCATATGCCGAACGTCTTCCGTAAAATCAAGATTGTATTTCGTGTAGGTACCGCGTACATAGTATTCTTCTCCATTACGGCGTTCTGCTGCTTTAACCTGATTTTCTGCACAGCGCTTATAGGAATCATGTCCGCCGGCATCAGGACGCATGCGGTCATGCACTTCCGGTCTGCCATCTAAACTGAGAATCAAGCTAATATGATTCTCTGTTAAATAGCTTATTTTTTCATCATCCAGAAGCATGCCGTTGGTGGTCAGCGATAATTTAAAAATCTTATCGTGTATCTTTTCCTGTTCCCGTATATAAGCAATGGTCTGTTTTACAACATCAAAATTCATAAGCGGTTCGCCGCCGAAAAAGTCAATTTCGCAATGTTGTCTTTTATTCTTCGTGCTTTCAATAAGTAAATCCACGGCATGCTTAGCTATGTCAAAGCTCATCAATTCCCGTTTGTGCGTATCATAGTCTCCTGTAGAAGCAAAACAATATTTACAGCGCAGATTACAATCATGTGCAATATTAAGACATAAGGACTTAATAACAGGTTCTTCATCTGCTACCACTTCAAAAGACTCACACATAGGTGCAAAAAGCATTTCTTTTTTAATAAGTTCGTCTAATTCATCCAATACTTGTTCTATATCTTTTTGAGCATATATTGAAACGAATTTTTTCAGAACCTTTTCTCGATTGCTGCCGTTATATACGTCAAGTATATCGTACGTTATTTTATCAATAACATTCATAATGCCGCTGTTTACATCAAGTAACATATATGTTCCATTTTGGTAGTATTTGTGAATCATCGGTCTAATTTTTTCCGTCATAATTCCTCCATGCATAAGAATAGCCCTTTACCATTGTGGTAAAGGGCTGCTCAAGAATAACTTATTTGTTGCAAACCTGGTTACCTACCGTACAAGACGTTTTGCAAGCGGACTGACAGGATGTCTGACATTCGCTGCAGCCTGCATATTGTGCTGTCTTTTGGATAGATTCCGTATTAATTGTGATAATATGTTTTTCCATTGGAATTCACCTCGCATTTATGATCATTACTATTTTACCACATGATATGCCTTTCTACAACATATCAAAGAAGCTTAAACCCTTTAAACATAAAGTTCTTTCCCATGCTGACAACAATGGAGTGTTCGTGAAATACGTCATTCGTATCAAAGAAAATATCAAACCCACCTTGATACTGGACATACACAGAATTAATCCGTTCCAAATAACCTCGTATCTCCTCTGATGTAACTTCAGGTTCTCCATCCTCACGCCATTTTTTATTCTTAAAATTAGCGATCAGCGGCGCATGGGCAATGACACGGACGCGATATTCCAATATCCATTCCCATATCTGCTTGCTATAGCGGACAGCTTCTTCATCATTTCCCTCCGGAAGCCCTTCCAACGTAAACAAGACCGGTCTGTTTTCAAACATGATTTCATCCATATAACTGCCCTTAACATATTGCAAATTCATATAGAGAAAACCTCCCCTAAATAATATATATAGGAATGCCTTATTTCATCTTAGCAGAGTTGTACAATTTGTCAAATGAAATATTCATATATTTTAGCGGACATGCATAACTATATATAATAACCAGCAATTCCATTTGCTTTGTACAGTATAGACAATAATACACAAAAAAAGGACTACTCCCTTGATAAAGACAGTAGTCCTTACTTACATAATAAAGAAACTTATCATGTTAAATAATTAAATCCAAGGCTTGCTTAAGATCGAAAATAATATCTTCAGGATCTTCTAATCCAACAGACAGACGCACCAATCCTTCACTAATCCCCGCACTCGCCAATTCCTCTTTTGTATAAGTAGAATGTGTCATGGATGCTGCATGTTCAATCAACGTTTCTGCATCGCCGAGAGAAACCGCCAATTTGCATAACTTTACGTTGTTCATAACAACTGCTCCTTCTTTGACACCACCCTTGAGTTCAAAAGAAAGCATGCCGCCGGGCAGACGCATCTGTTTTTGTGCCAATTCATAATAGGGAAAGCTTTTTAACCCAGGGTAGGACACCGAAGCAACTGCCGGATGGGTTTCTAGAAACTGTGCCACCTTCATTGCGTTGCTGCAATGCCGATCCATTCGGATCGCTAATGTTTTCATACCGCGGGCAATCAAAAATGCATCAAACGGACTTAGTACGGCCCCAGTCATATCTTTTAAACCGAAAAACCTGACGTTATTAATATACTCCTGTTTCCCGCATACAAACCCAGCAATAACATCACCATGGCCATTTAAATATTTTGTAGCCGAATGGACGACAACATCGGCTCCTAATAGGAGTGGACGCTGAATATACGGCGTACAGAACGTATTATCCACAATAACTATACATTCTTCAACAGAATGCGCAATTTCACTGACAGCATGAATATCCGTAATTTTCAATGTTGGATTAGCCGGAGTTTCTAAATAAACGACTCTTGTATTAGGCTTCATTGCCTTTTTAACAGCATCTAAATCCGCCATATCTACGAAAGTTACTTCCACACCATATCTCGTCATGCCATGATTGAGCAGAGCAAACGTACATCCATAGAGAGTATCGCTGGCAACAACGTGGTCACCTGCATGGAGAGCTGTCCAAAGTGCCGCCGAAATAGCCCCCATTCCGGATGCCGTAGCCACACAGCCTTCTGCTTCTTCCAACAACGCTAATTTTTCTTCAATAACTGTATTCGTCGGATTGCCCAGACGCGAATAAATATATCCGCCTTCTTCTAAAGCAAATCGTCTGCCGCCTTGTTCTGCCGAATCAAATACAAACGTCGAAGTTTGATAGATAGGGCAAGTTAATGCACCAAAAGTATTTTTAGAAGTGCCGCCATGAATTGCTTTGGTTGCAAAACCCATTGCCTGCAATTGTTTTTGTTCCATGATTATCTCCTCCTGAATTATTTATTTGAGAAGAGCATATCATAGAAATTTACTTCTGAAAAATACCCATTACTATCATTCTTGCATAGTTTTAAACTATGACTGTTCAGTTGCTATACTGCCACATGTGCATCGATTCAATGAATCCTCCAATAACTGTACATATAAGGTCATTTCTTGAGTCATTTTCATATTCTTTAACTTCAGCCAGCCGATTTCCATCATATCAATGCAGTCTTCTACAGGAATAGAAATAATAGCATCTCCCACTATATCCGGCAGCAGGCAGCCTGTCCCAATATTAAAAGAATTGGTATTGCGCAGCATACTCAACAGACTGGAACGATCTGTTACATAAATCAGCTTTTTATTCGACATATCCGGAATAATGACTTCTTCAGAAAAAAGATACGGGTCCTGTCCTTGTCCGTATCGTACATACGGATAGGGTTCCAATTCTCGTACGTTGATCTGTTTTCTGGATGCCAGTGGATGCTGCGCTCTGAGATATACATACGGTGGATATTGGCGGAATGGAATAAATTCTAATCCTTTATGCTGAAACAGCCGGTGCATAAATTTTTCCGTAGCTTTGGATACATATATAATTCCAATTTGGCTCTGCTGTACAAGTACATCATGAATGACTTGGGTTGTCCTTCCTTCCTGCATCGTGACTGTATAGCTATGATATTTTTCAGCTTTTTGTATAAACTGGACCAAGGCATCGGTAGGAAACATATAATGCTGTGCTGATATAGAAAGGTTGATTTTTCTTTCATTCGTTTCATCCTGCCGAAAATATGATTGCATTCCTTCAATTTGTTCGGCAATACGATAGGCATAACTTAAAAATTCCATGCCGCTTGAGGTAAAAGATATTCCATGTCTTGTTCGTTCCAATATAGTAATTCCTAATTCCGTTTCCAATTCTTTCACCGATTTGCTGAGACTAGGCTGAGAAATAAACAAATTTTGAGCAGCCGCCGTAATAGAGCGGCTCTTAGAAATTTCAATAATATATTTTAATTGCTGAAACGTCATGATAGAGTCTCCTTTCCTTGCATAACTTTAAACTATGTAACTTTAACAAAAAATGATATTTCACGAAACCGGTTTTAAAATGATATTCTATATTATAGCAGAAACAGGAATTCATACGCTATAGCCATATGAATCTGAGGGGAATACTACAAATTAGGAGGTACTACCATACTATCGAGAAATAATAATTGAACATTTTATCTTATCATTCAAGGAGGTACTACCATAATGAATGAAAAAAAAGGCAATGCTATTGCCCTGCTGCCGCTAGTTGTATTTATGGCGCTATTTCTTGGGGTTTCACTGATTATGAAAGATTTTTATAAAATGCCTGTTGTTGTAGCTTTACTCATTGCATCCACCATAGCTATACTGCAAAATAAAACCATACCAATAGATTTGAAAGTTGAACGATTTTGTAAGGGTGCCGGTGATTCCAGTATTATATTGATGTGCCTAATTTTTATTTTAGCAGGTGCTTTTGCTGAAGTCAGTAAAGCAATGGGAGCTGTAGATGCTACGGTAAACTTAGGATTAACTATTTTTCCACCTAGTCTTATGGTCGCCGGCATGTTCGTAATTGGTTCCTTTTTATCTATGTCCCTCGGCACTTCTGTCGGGACCATAGTAACACTGGCTCCTATTGCCGTTGGAATAGCAGAAAAAACAGGGTTGCCTGTCGGTTTCCTAATTGCCGCTGTCGTAAGCGGTGCTATGTTTGGCGACGGGTTATCCATGATATCAAATTCCACTGTAGCTGCCACTAAAACACAGGATGTTGAAATGGTAGACAAATTCAAAGCTAATTTTAAAATCGTATTGCCGGCAGCTATCATAACGCTAATTATATATGCTTGTCTAACGTTGGGCATGGATGTCAATGCTACGGAAACGTATGATTATCAATTCTTCAAAATATTACCTTATATAGCAGTACTTACAGTTGCCCTAACCGGTTTAAACGTTGTGCTGGTATTAGTCGGGGGAATTATATTATCAGCTGTAATTGGCATGATATATGGTTCCTTTGATATATTTACAGTATTTCAGCTTTGTTTAAAAGGTATTTCCGGTATGGAAGATATCTCTATCATATCAATATTAATTGGTGGAATGGGTGAGTTAACAAAAATCAATGGCGGTATTGATTTTTTATTACACACTATACAAAAAAAGATTCATTCCGAAAAAGGTGCAGAATTGGGTATTGGTATATTAGTCAGTTTAGTCGATTTATGTACAGCAAACAATACTGTTTCTATTATCATAGTAGGTTCACTAGCCAAAGATTTATCTGAAAAATATGGTGTAGATAGGAGAAAAACAGCGAGCCTTTTAGATACTTTTGCCTGTTTTATACAAGGCTGCATTCCTTATGGAGCTCAACTTTTAGTCGCTTCCAGTCTTGCTGCCATTTCACCTTTTTCAATAATGGGGTATCTATGTTATCCCTATCTTTTAGGCATATCTTCTATACTAGCTATCGTATTGGGAATACCCAAATTTAAGACCCCTATTAAAGATACTACGCTATGTGCTTCTCAACCAATGACTCCAGATATGACAGAAAAATAATTATCAGCAGACAAAATTCGGCAAGTATATAATTTGTTCTGTTACCATGTAATCATGAAATAGACACATTCTCGGATAGGCAGCCAAAAATCCGGCAATGTGTCTATTTCATGATTTTTCCAAAAAAATAACGGACAGTATATTCTCATCATATATATGACAAGAATATATTGTCCGTTATTACTACACTACCTATATTTTAATATCATGAATCTTTCAATGCCGCTGCCGGGCATAGATCATTCAATATACAGTCATCACACAACGGTGTCCGAGCTTTGCAAATTCTTCTGCCATGCCAAATGAGCCAGTGATGTGCCCGACTCCACCATTTTTTTGGAATAGCTTTCTGTAACCCCAGTTCTACGTCTAACGGAGTTTTTCCTACAGCCAATTCTGTGCGATTTGCAACACGAAATACATGCGTATCTACCGCAATTGCCGGTATATTAAAAAGAATGCTCACAAGAACATTGGCTGTTTTTCGGCCAACACCAGGAAGTTTAACAAGTTCTTCAAAAGACTGCGGCACTTCCCCATCATATTTTTCACAAAGAATTACACTGGTTTCCAGTAAATGCTGCGCTTTGCTATGATAGAGACCACACGTACGTATTTTACTTTCCAATCCCAACAAACCCAGTTCAAGCATTTTTTTTGGCGTATTATATAGAGGAAATAAATCTTCTGTTACAATATTCACTCGTTCATCAGTACATTGTGCCGATAAAACGACGGCTACCAAAAGTTCAAAAGGGGAATGATAATGCAAGGCCGGTTTCAATATACCATACTGTTGTTGGAATCGTTCTAACATTTCTTGCTTTATTTTTTTTGTGATTGCCATATTATCCTATTCCTCTTTCACACTGATTCCTTCATTCAAGCTTCCCATTTCATATCCACCCAAGTCAAGTGTTACATATGTAAATCCACATTTCTTTAAAGCTTTTACGATACTTTGCCGATGTTTCAATATAACATTTAATTCCTCCATCCCCACTTCAATACGTGCAATATCGCCATGATACCTAACCCGCAGGGATCCATGAATAAAAGGTGCAATATAAGTTTCTGCTTTATCAATCTGCTCCAATCGTTCCGGTGTTAGTTCCATTCCATACGGAATTCGGCTGGCAAGACAAGCTGCACTTTGTTTATCCCACGTGCGAAGCCCTAATGTACGAGAAATGATTCTGATATCAGCTTTTCCCAATCCTGCTTCGATCATCGGACTGCGCACATGGTCGGATAATTCCTGCAGTGCTTTCATTCCCGGACGGTAATCATCGAGATCATCTATGTTACCGCCATCAATTACCCAATGATATCCTTCGCTTTGTGCTAGTTTCACCAGTGCTTCAAATCTGATTTTTTTACAAATATAGCAGCGTTCTTTCGGATTACGCACAAAATCCGGATTATCAAATTCTGTCGACAATACTTCCCGATGGGGTATTCCTATTACCTTAGCCAAACTCTCCGCATCGGACCGTTCACTTGCAGGAAGCGTTGGGGATACTGCCGTAACAGCCAGTGCCTGCTCTCCTAATACGGTATATGCCGTATAAGAGAGCAGCGTGCTGTCTACCCCGCCGGAAAAGCCAATAACAACACTGCCCATATCTTTTAAGATTTCTTTTAGTTTTTCATATTTTTGTTCTGTATTCACGAGTATATCTCCTGTATCATCATTTTATAAAATTTCGTATTTTCAAGCAAATCCGGTCCATGACGAAAAATACCGCCGCCCACCAAATATATAACATCCCGGCCATATAATTGTGCCAGTTTAGGAATCGTCTCTTCTGTTATACCCCCGCCGGGACTGGGAAAAATCGCCGCTAATTCTCCCAAATGCTTTCTAGCTGATTCAGCAATTTTTCTGCAATCCTCTGCCGTGAAAGTAAATCTGCCGCCATAACTGGGAAATACAACAGCATCCGCACCGGCAAGACGTGAAAATATGCCATACAAGACGGACATAACAACACCGGAAGGACCTGGCATAATAAATCCTCCTGATAACGATGGATGAGAAATTATCGGCAATCCCACCAAAGGATCATCCGCGATTTCACGAATCATGCCAAACCCCGTAAGCACAGGTGCCAGCAAAATACCCCCGGCCCCTAATTTTTTAGCTTGCAACGCTCTTTCATGGCTTTTCGTTCCATCCGCCGTGCAATTAGCAACATAAACAGCATGCCCGCCAGTGTCCTCATTTGCTTTCTGTACCGCATCGGCACACGCAGCTACCCGTTCAGCAAAAGGAGCACTGGCCTGATTGGTAATGCCATGATCATCTTTAATAAGATCTGCTCCCCCTGCTGCAAACTCATACGCCATACGAGCCAGCTCTGCCGTAGTTGACCCCAATGGTTTAATTACACAATGCAGTAAAGGCCGGTGAAACACACCTAAAAGTTTACGAATACCGGCAATGCCAAAATGAGGTCCATGATACTCCGATAAAAAAGCAGAAGAGAATGTAACATCTTCTACCCATATGCCCGGCTGCATACTGCTATTCCCAAAAACAACGTTGAATAACTGCGTAATTTCGGTTCCTGCAGCCCCATCATTATATGTTATCCAATACCGATATTGTCCATCACCGTATTCTGCAAACTCAATATTTCCAACTATATTATCGAAAATAGACTGTCTCTCTACTAAGTCAGGCGGAAATTCGATAGTCTGTTCTACCGCAATTTTCTGAGCTAAATTTTGAGCCTCTTCCTTACTGTTTGCTGTAATTCGGTAAAGAACAGAAAAACTTTTCTCCTTGATCACACTGTGAGCTCCCTTCTCCTATTAAAAGGAATATTGCGATTTGAAAATATGTTCAAAAATACTAAGTACCTCTTTTAATTCCGGTGTCAGCCGCTGCAATGCATCCTGCCATACTGTATGCGGTACGCCCCCATAGTAAGCTTCCGCTATACTGGCAGCAATAGCAGCTTGTGTATCGCTATCGCCTCCCAAGGAAATCGCATTGCGGATAGAATCTTCCACATTTTCACTTTCCAAAAAAGCCTCAATACCCTGCGGAACACTTTCCTGCGTTCTGGAAGTAAACTGATAGTTGAGCCGAATTGTATCCAAGGACTGTTCCATCGGATAATAATATTGCTGTATATACGAGCGTATACTATCTTTATTCTTTTTTGTACGAGCTAGATAAATAGCCGAAGCGACAGCAACTGCTCCGGTTATGGCCTCCTGTGTGTCATGTGTCACAACCGCTGTAAGTTCTGCCAGATACTGAACTTCAGGCAAAGATTTTCCGACCCATGCGACTGGTGATACACGCATAGCCGCCCCATTGCCATAACTGCCATACGGTTTTGCTGCCTCGGTCTGAAACCATTTCTTAAAATAAGGACCGTAGCCCGCATCCGGATATTTTCGACACCAATACTGCATTTTTTTGCGTAGTGGTATACTGAGACCTTTTTTCTCTCTATATGCTTCTATCAATGCATCCGCCACAGCCACCGTGGTAACTGTATCGTCTGTAAAACGCGAATTCTTTGAAAACAAAGGAAACTCTTTCGTTTTAATGCGATACGGCCTTGCTTCGTATAATGAACCGGCGATATCACCTAGAATTGCACCACGCATATACTCACTCCTATCGATTATTATTCTCCGTATTAGGTATTATATCACAAGTAAAGATAGATAAACACATCTTACAGTACAAGGGTATTTTTTCTATAAAAAAGGCAGAGACGAGAATATCTCGTTCTGCCTTGATATCATAAAATTACATAAATTTTGCTGATTCCTCCTGCAAAATCTTATTACGCAGCTTAGAAAGTTTAGAACTTCGTTGTACCCACATTTCCTCTGGATTAACGAGACGAAGGTATTCCGGCCAAAGTGTCTGTATTTGTTCATCTGCATAATCACAAATTGCCGCCAACGTAGGTTTATGATATACCAGCTTCCCTTTTTGAAAAATAGGCTGCAGCATCGGGCAAACATCAAAACTATTAGCATAAATAACGCGAGAGCGCCAAGGTGTTTTATCACTGACGAGTTGAAGGTTTTTTATTGTCGGAAATTTTTCTCCTTCAAGGGCAATGATGTCTGCTTTCATTTTCTTACTCTCTCTGTCATAAATACGATAGACATTCTTGATACCCGGATTAGAAATTTTTTCCGCATTATCACTCATCTTAATTTTCGGTACAAACACATCACCATCATACTGTCCCACAAGTTTAAATACGCCTCCCAAAGACGGACTGTCTTCAGCAGTTATCAAATGCGTCCCTACTCCCCACGAATTGATAGCACATCCCTGCAGTTTTAGTTCAGAAATAAGAAACTCGTCCAAGTCATTTGAGGCCGATATAATGACATCAGGAAATCCAGCTGCATCAAACATTTTTTTAGCTTCTTTTGATAAGTACGCTAAATCACCGCTATCGAGACGAATACCAAATTTCTTAGGCAATGTCCCTGCATCCTTCATTTCCTGAAATACGGTAATTGCATCAGGTACTCCCTGCTTCAATGTATTGTACGTATCTGCCAAAAGTATTAAATTATTGGGATATTGGCGGATGTATGCATGAAATGCTTCAAGTTCCGACGGAAAACTCATGATCCAGCTATGTGCCATGGTTCCTAAAATAGGCATGCCAAACTTAGCTCCAGACAATACATTACTCGTACCATTAAAACCGCCAATCATAGCAGAACGAGCCCCATAAACACCTGCTGACATTCCCTGTGCCCGACGCAATCCGAATTCCATAAGCGTATCATTGCCTGCAACTGTACGAACACGGCGTGCTTTAGTAGCTATCAAGCTTTCATGGTTCATAATCATAGACATTGCGGTTTCCAGCAATAATGACTCATCCTTAGTGGTGTGTATCCGAAGCAGCACTTCCTGAGGGAAGGCAACGGTTCCTTCCGGCATCGCATAAATATCACCTGTAAAATGCATACCTTTTAAATAGTCCAAAAAGCTTTCTTTAAACAAGTTTGTACTTTTCAGATAATATATGTCATCATCACTGAAATGCATATTCTGCACATAATCAATCAAATGCTCCAGCCCAGCTACGACGGTATAACCGCCTTTAAAAGGATTCGTTCTGTAATATCTGTCGAAAACGCATGGCTGGTTATGCTTGCCTTCAAAAAATAAGCCTTGCATCATCGTCAATTGATACAGATCAGTTAACAAAGCGTTCGTATACAATAGACTCGCCTCCAAATTATGATTAGGTACATTATACATCATTCATTTATATATGACCAATGATTTTTAATATTTATATCTGTAAATACAGTGAAAATTTTCACATATATTGATTTGTATATTATTTTTAGTTTTATTTTATATATTCTTTTTAGTAGAAAACACTTTTATAGTATAGTATAATACGATACGTATTAATTTTTGTTTACGAAAGGATATTTCATGAAATATAGGTTATTATTATTGTTAGCTGCATTTATTTGGGGTACCGCGTTTGTTGCACAAAGAATAAGTACCGAAACAATCGGTCCGTTTTCCTATAACGGAATTCGTTTTGCATTAGCTGCTATATCGCTTCTGCCATTAATTATCTGGCAAAAAAACAGCCTGCTTGTTCATCCTCGAAAGATTCCGTCCCATCTGTCACTGCCGATAGCTTGTACGATGCTGGGCTTCGTCTTATTTGCCGGAGCTTCTTTACAGCAAATCGGCATCTTTTACACTACAGTTGCAAAGGCTGGTTTTATTACATCTTTATACATTATTGTTGTGCCTATTTTTGGCTTATTTTTACATAATCCTTTACGCTTTTCTCATATAGCCGGCTGTATTGTCGCTGTCATTGGCCTTTATTTTCTTTCGTATCACACAACCGGACAGGTATTGAATTTTGGAGATGTCCTGGAATTATGCGGAGTTATTTTTTGGTCTCTGCATATTTTGCTTGTTTCCCGGCTGGTTCGATATTATCCGGGAATTTTACTTGCTTCTGGACAATTTGCCGTTTGTTCTTGTTTTAATTTTCTGGCAATAGCAATTACGGGAGAATCTTTATCTTGGTCTATGGTTTTACTCACCTGGCTTCCTTTAGTATATGGCGGCGTTTTTTCCGGCGGCATTGCTTATACATTACAAATTTTGGGACAAGCTCGCGTTGTTGCAACGGAAGCTTCCTTATTATTGAGTTTTGAAATGATTTTCAGTGCTTTAGCCGCATTCTTAATATTAGGAGAAACACTGACTGTACGAGAATTATTTGGCTGTTTTCTTATGGCAGCCGGAATTTTTGCCGCTCAAGTTCCCAGTCGTATTGTCTGGCAGGGACTTCATTTTAAATAATATTTTTATTTTATTAATAATTAATTAATTTATATAAAATATTTATTTCCATTCACAGCCATATATTTCCATTAACCTCCTTTTTTGTTCCATTCAAACGAATTTTCTTTCTTCTTCTTTAGAGGAATGTTATATTTAGAACGTAATAAAAAGGAGGTTTTAGTAATGGTAATGAATGGTGTTTATATGGTTATAATCACCGCATGCTTCCTTGTATTGGGATATCGTTTTTACGGCTCATTTATTGCTGCCAAAGTATTAACATTAAACCAGTATAAGGTAGTACCATCCATCCGTTTAGATGATGGACATGACTATGTACCGACTAATAAATGGGTCGTATTTGGTCATCATTTTGCTGCTATAGCCGGTGCAGGCCCTCTTGTTGGTCCTGTTATTGCAGCACAATTCGGTTATTTGCCGGGTATGCTTTGGATTTTGTTTGGCTCTGTATTTGCCGGAGCCGTCCATGACATGGTCATTTTATTGGCTTCTGTCCGTCACGACGGCAAATCTATTGCAGAAATTGCAAAAGACGAAATCAGCAATACCGCCGGCATGAGTGCACTGCTTGCTACCTTATTTCTCTTGATCATCACAGAAGCAGGTATGGCTGTTGTAGTTGCAAATTCTTTGTTTAATAGCCCTTGGGGAACATTCACGGTAGCTTCTACTATTCCTATCGCAATTTTTGTTGGATTATATTTAAAGTACCTTCGTCCCGGTAAAATCCAAGAAGCTACTATTATCGGCGTTGTTCTCGTGTTACTGGCTGTATTTTATGGCTCGGAAATTCCCGGTTCCGTATTAGCTCCCTATTTTACTTTTAATCTGACACAACTGGAAATCATGCTTGCTGTTTACGGATTTATTGCCTCCGTTCTGCCTGTATGGTTGTTACTGGCACCACGTGATTATCTCTCCACGTACATGAAAATCGGCACAATTGCTGCATTAGCGATTGGCATCTTGATTGTAGCTCCTACTATCCGCATGCCGGCTTTAACAGAATTCTGTGCAGGCGGCGGTCCGGTAATCAAAGGATCTGTTATTCCTTTCGTCTTTATTACCATCGCTTGCGGTGCTATTTCTGGATTCCATAGCTTGATTTCTACAGGCACAACACCAAAAATGCTGACTAACGAACGTCAAATTTTGCCAATTGGCTACGGTGCTATGCTTACCGAATCATTTATTTCCATGATGGCACTTATTGCTGCTACCAGCCTTCACCCGAGCGATTATTTTGCTATTAACTCCACTCAAAGCGCATTTGCTGCTCTTGGCATCCAAGTTCAAGACTTACCCAGCTTAGCTGAACAAGTTGGTGAAAATCTTATGCATCGTCCAGGCGGTGCTGTATCCTTGGCTGTCGGCATGGCTGATATCTTTAACAAAATTCCAGGTATGGAACAGTTCATGGGATTCTGGTATCATTTCTGTATTATGTTTGAAGCACTGTTCATTTTAACTTTGATTGATGCCGGCTCTCGTGTAGGCCGGTATTTACTTCAAGAACTTATCGGCAAATTCTCTCCGAAATTCGGTGATACGGAATGGTGGCCCGGCATTATTATTTGTTCCGCTGCTATCAGTATTTGCTGGGGATATTTAGTTCTCCAAGGTAACATCGGCGTCATTTGGCCGCTGTTCGGCGTATCCAATCAGTTACTTGCTGCCGTTACATTGGCTATTGGCACTTCCTTTATTTATCGTCATGGCCGTGGACGCTATGCATGGGTTACCATGATACCCTGTATCATTATGAGTTTGATTACCGTCGATGCAGATTATGAAAATATATTTTATAATTATATTCCCGCCGGTAAATGGCTCTTAGTTACCATCAGTGTTATTATGCTGATTCTTGATGCTATCGTTATGATAGAAGCGGTTAAGAGTTGGATCAGATATTCTAAGACCGTTCCACAGGATATGCGTTCTCGTGAAGAAATCGAAGCAGAAACAAAAGCTAAAAACGAAAAAGAAGGTATCGAAGCACCTGCAATGCACTAGTCCTATCTTTTTCCAACTAAAAAAGAAACTGCCCCCCATGACCTAGAAATTTAGCTCATGGGGGGCAGTTTCGGTGCTATAACAAGCGTAAGTGTAAGACACCGACGGGTGTTTCACACTTACGCTTGTTCTTTTACAGTAAGAAAAGTAATTGGTCTGGCGTGTTTTTTGGGAGCGAAGCCTCCGACATAAAAACTGCCAGCCATCCCATATCGTAAATATTCGAGAGACCGGATTATTTGTGAGTGTAATCAATCCGTCGGTGATGAAAAAGTATGCTTCTACGGCAATACGCTATCTTTCTCGCATAATAGGTACCCATGCTTTTCCATCTTTCTTAAAAATAGCAGCACCATTTGTCAAATCAGCAATATCAGACTGTACCTGCGCACTCTTTTCTTGTGGAATCTCCAGACGGAAACGGACAGTATCAGAAAATATTCTGTCTACAATACGAACTTTCAAAGACGGCAGTATCCGTTCAAGAGAACTAATAAACGCATAACCAAATTCAATTTCAGCAATAACAAAAGAAAAATAATCTGCAATCTGCGCTGCTTCAATTCCTAACGCAGCAGCATGACTATATGCACGAATAAGTCCTCCGCCTCCCAGCTTAATGCCGCCAAAATAACGTGTTACAACAATTACCGTATTGGTAATGCCGCTTTTCATTAATACGTCTAGTATGGGCCGTCCCGCTGTTCCTGCCGGCTCCCCATCATCATCATATTTTTGTATACAGCCGGTATTCCCTATACGGTAGGCAAAACAATTATGTCTAGCATCCCAGTATTGCTTACGAATTTTTCCAATAACGCTGCGTGCTTCTTCTTCTGTAGAAATTTCTGCCACAACCGTAATAAACCGTGACTTTTTAATTGTAAATTCCGTTTCAGCATGACCATAGACGGATGTAAAACAAGGTAATAGCATAGCCCTTATATTCTCCTGTATATGAAATAACTTATAAAATGACATATATAGTAGTGTAGCGCATAATACTATTTTTGACAAATTATACGTTGACATAGTGTCTTAAACAGCTTTTCTTGATATACTTATAAATACAATACTAATCCAGAAAACGGCGATTCATAATCTCAAAATAAAGTTGTACCTATTTCTGGAAAAAACATGAAAAATAGTACAACTATAGTTAGAATCCATGCTCCTTCACACACAAAAAAAGGAACATCCCCTTGAATGTTCCTTTTTTTGTAGTTCACTATTGAGTCATCTCAACATTTGACATAGAATCATAAATCATATTTCGTGTGTCTTTTTCATTTATTGACAGCATTTTTTTGATATGCAGTTTTTATGCCAAGCTGGTTACCGGGTTTTATAACCCTGATAGTCTTTCAATTTTGTATTTTCTTTGAGCACTTCTGCAATCGATTTTCCTGTATCCAGTTCCTGAATAGCTTTCTGTGCTTTATCAGATAGATATACTTTGTCTTTTTTTCCCAGCAACAAGGTCTTATCGTCGGGCCACAAGGTTCCGGTATTTTCATTTCTGCCCTGCAGGAGATATAGCGTATCGCCGTTTTTATTAGCCTCCGCTAAAGAAATACCTTTCTTTTTCTGCCATACGGCAATACCGGCGCATAATGCGGCGTCATCTGTCCGCTTGCGATTCAGCACCAGAACGGCTTTGGTATTTTTATATTCTGTGCAGAAATTGAAATCACCCTGCGAGTCCATGGCGGCAAAAACTGGTCCCTGCCTTTTATATCTTGGAGCAATAACCGAATCAATCGTCTGCGATTTGCCAACGCCCTGAGTCTGAGCATGAAGTTGATAGTCATAAGCATTGATATATCGTCCCTGCTGATCCTTTTGATTCGTCATACCGACAATTCCATCGACACCGGGGATCTGGAAATAATCTACCGCGGCTCGAACAACATCCAGAGGGGATGCGGAATCAATCCATGTATCAATACCATTTTCATTTAAGACATTATACAGTTCTTTTATTTCCGGTGTTACGGTAATCCCCAATTTATAGGATACGCTGACACTGCCGGCCTGCGATTTCAATTCCACCGGGCTCTGATAGGATCCTTTGCTCCACGTCTGTCCCTTGGCAGGATCGCCATACCAGCTGTCGCAGCGGTACGCCAACTGATATACTTGATTAGGCGTCATGCCCGTATACCAGTAGGTTACCCACGGATACGACACTGATGCGTCCATGGTTTCACCTATCGCATCATAGAGCCAGCGCATTTTAGCCGTAAATTCCTTGAATTCCAGACTATTTTTTACTGCTGCGGAAAATTCTTTTCCCTGCGGGGTCACTAGCCCCTGCTTATATAAAACACGGTATGCAGCCGACGCATCTCGGATTCCATCCTGAATCCGCACCTGGCGACCTTCGCCGTCATCGGCGCCATAGGTCAAACTTAGTTTTTCTGCCGGAATGCCCGTCTGGAGCACTTTCATCATCTGATTCGGCGCGATAGCAAAGGCCAAATGATCGAGCTGCCAGATCATGAGCTGTTCCTCCACATCCATAACAGACGTCGTATTGTCAAAGTCAAACACAGCATACGGACGATTCGCAGCTTTATAATTGGCCGACTTCTTGCCATAAAGTTTTAAAAAATCATTGATAGACTGTTTTACCTCCGGTTCCCAACCTGTACTCTGTAAATACAAGGGGGAAATCATCTGTCGATTCACTACTGTCACCGTTTTACCAGCAGGCGCAGCCATGGCAGGAAATGTCTGCACAACCGAAAAAATGGTCAGTGCACACAGCACACTGACTGCATATTTTTTCATCTTACCCGGAACAATTTGTCTTTTCATATATATACCCCTTTCCACATCTGAATTTAGTATACAAAACGTAATTAAATGTAATGTCAGAAATATGTAATAAATTGGTAAATGCAGAAAAACACGGCAAACTTTATCTGCATATTGTTTTTATGCTGACAGTACAAAAACGATTTCTATTATTGGATTCGCAAACCTTTGCGAAAATACCATATAATGAATATAATAAAAGACAAATCAAATATGACCCACAAAGACGTTCCTGATTATTTCGTTTTGCATGTCTTTTTTTTTGCACAGGAAAGATTTGATCTGTTATGAGACACCGCACCTAGCATCATCCGTACTCGGCCAGCAAAACGACCGGTTTGTCGGTACGACACAGCGAGGGCCCCCTGTTTGAATACGCAGAGACTGTAATTATTTCTATATCGTGACGTATGAAGGATATGTTAAACTGACTGAAAAAAACAATACCATCGCGCCCGTCAAGAGTGATGTCAAATACACCTTTTTCATCAACAGCGGCGCTGAAGTCGATGCAACCATTGATTATGGGAAATGACAAAAGAAAGAGGCCGATTGGAACCTCTTTTCTGTGCGATATCATTAACAAAATCGCCAAGGATGTCAACTATGAAGACCGGAATTCATAAATACAAAAAGAAGCTGGATACTGTTGTAAAAATATCGTAGTATAGAATATACCATATATAGGAAAATAGGGGTTGCACTATATTGTCAATTATGGTACAATTTTATATACAATCTTACAAAAAATAAGGTATCGATAATCTCGAAACACTAGATTTTATCTTATTCTAAGGGGGTATAGCTCAGTTGGTTAGAGCGCTACGTTGACATCGTAGAGGTCAGTGGTTCGAATCCACTTATTCCCACCATATATTGTCTTGAAGTTTCTAATATTATTTATTAGAAACTTTTTTTATTGTATCTTATACATATATCCTGTAAAAATTTTTCCCATTGCACTGCTGAGTCTTTTAAATTATGAGAACTTTTAAGAATATCAGATTTGACTTGACTATATAAGCATGATACCATAAAGATACAAAGGAAGTGATAATATGAATGCAATTTTTTCAATTATTATTTCCGCCCTTGTTACCTTCGTGATTTACATGCTGTATTGTAAATGGGCAAGGCGTAAGTAGTACTATAAGGTCGCTCAAAGACAAGCTCCCAATAAAAACGCAGCCGTATCGGGCATAGAGCTTCGATATGGTGCGTTTTTGTGTTGACCTGCATGGTACTAATGATTTATCTTTTGGCAAAATGAGAGGAGTCTGTATATGTCAGGACTAAAAGATTTACAGCAGTTATGCAATACCGTAAGAAAAGATATCGTGCGGATGATTTATACCGCCGGTTCAGGACACCCTGGTGGTTCTTTATCCTCCGTAGAAATTATGGTTTCCTTATATTTCACGGATATTTTTCGATGTTTTCCAGAAAATCCCGATAATCCCACACGAGATCGTTTCATTTTATCAAAAGGACACGCCGCTCCGCTGCAATATAGTATATTGGCCAGAAAGGGTTATTTCCCGGTAAAAGAACTTAAATCTCTTCGTACTTTTGGCAGTCCGCTCCAAGGACATCCCAACATGAAAAAGCTTTCTTGTCTTGACTGTTCAGCCGGTTCTCTCGGGCAAGGACTTTCTATTGCCAATGGCATTGCGTTTTCCTTCAAGCATACCCATTGTACACCACGTGTATATTGCCTTATGGGTGATGGTGAACAGCAGGAAGGTCAGGTTTGGGAAGCTGCCTTATTTGCTGCTCAGAATAAACTTGATAACGTATGTGCCATTATTGACTGCAACGGCATCCAACTTGACGGTTCTGTAAAAGATATCAAAAACATGGAACCCTTAGATGAAAAATGGCATAGTTTTGGCTGGAATGTTATCAAAGTGAATGGACACGATATAACTGCCCTCCATGAAGCATATAAGCAGTCAGAAGCGCATTTAGGAACTCCTACCGTTATTTTAGCCGCTACTACGAAGGGCAAAGGTATATCATATATGGAAAATCAAGCAAAATGGCACGGTACAGCACCTAATGCTGAACAATATGCCGCAGCCATAGCAGAATTATCCCTGGAGGTGCAATAAATGGAACAAATACCCATGCGGGATGGATATGGCAAAGCGCTATTGGAATTATGCAAAATCGATAAGAATGTATTGGTTCTCGATGCGGATGTTGCAAAATCAACGCGAGCCGATTGGATCAAACAGCAATTTCCCAATCATTTTATAGATATGGGAATATCTGAACAAGATATGGTAGGAACAGCTGCAGGCATGGCTCTTGCAGGCATGATTCCTTTTGTATCTACATATGGAGTATTTTTATCTGGACGTGCCTGGGATCAAATCCGCAATACAGTATGTTACAACAATCTGAACGTCAAGCTCGGCGGCGCCCATGCAGGCATTTCTGTAGGACCTGACGGCGCTACCCATCAGGCATTAGAAGATGTCGCTATCATGCGTGTCCTGCCTAACATGACAGTTGTTGTACCTTGTGATTCCATCGAGACTTACAAGGCCACCATGGCAATCTATCACACCGCAGGTCCCTGTTACATTCGCTTTGGCCGAGAAGCGGTTCCTGTCATTACTACCGATGCTACTCCTTTTGTTTTAGGCAAGGCATGCGTGTTCCGTCCTGGCAGCGATGTCACAATATTTGCAAACGGGACAATGGTCCACCAAAGCATGAATGCCAGCAACCAATTACAAAAAAAAGGAATTTCCGCCCGCGTCGTGAATGTACATACAGTTAAACCATTAGATGCAGAAACGATACTTTCTTGTGCCGCAGAAACAGGGGCCGTCGTTGTAGCCGAAGAACATCAGCAAGCCGGCGGTTTGGGAGGTGCAATTTGTGAATTATTATCCCAGCATAACAATGTTCCGGTTTGTCTTGTCGGTATACATGACACGTTTGGAGAATCCGGAAATCCTTGTGAATTGATGGAAAATTACGGATTAGGAATACAGAATGTTGTTGATGCCGCAGTAAATGTATTGAAAAGAAAATAACCGCCTATAAAAAATCCCGTTGAAAACATGTTGAGTTTTCAACGGGATTTTTTTATAGGCGGTTACAAACAAAATAGAGAATACCGTCTATTCTTCATTAAACATTTTTTCATATTCCTGCAAAACAGCTTCGAATTCTTCGTCTGTAGGAGCTACATACAAAGGTTCACCATCTTCCATTTCAACACGGGCAATAATGGTTTCCGCATCTTCAGGAATAGCTTCTTCGCCATTTTCGTCCTCTGTATACCGGACGAGGATACTGAATTTCTTGCCATCGTATTCTAACGATGTTTCTTCATGGTAGTACACTTCATTTCCTTCTTCGTCTTCAATAACGATTACTGGAACTTCTTCCATCATTTCTTCTGCCATGTTATCCTCCTTGAGCGTCTAAATAATTCTGTAAGATGAAAACAGCTGCCATTTTATCTACAACTTGTTTTCGTTTTTCACGACGTACATGGGCCTCTATCAATTGACGCTGTGCCATAACCGTCGTAAGGCGTTCATCCCAATATACAAATTCCATAGAGGGCATCACTTTCTTTAATTCTGCGACAAAATGTTCTATCTTATCAATGTTTACACTGTTATCGCCATTCATATGACGTGGCTTTCCCACAACAATACGATGAACTTCTTTTTCTTTTACAATTTCCTGCAGACGGCCAAAATCTTTGGCCTTCGATTCCCGCCGAATGGTTTCTATCCCTTGTGCTGTGATCAGCAGTGCATCACTGCACGCAACCCCAATCGTACGAGAACCTACATCCAATCCCAATATACGCATATTCACCTATAACTTATGCTGTTTTACATAAGAACGCACCAATTCTTCTATCAGTTCATCACGTTCAATCCTGCGTATATTACTGCGAGCGTTATTGTGACTCGTAATATATGTAGGATCTCCGGATAACAAATAGCCCACAATCTGATTGATTGGATTATACCCTTTCTCTTCCAAAGAATGATACACATCTTCAAAGATCATCGATGCTACCGTTTGTTCTTCATCTCTGGATTTAACAATCATCGTTTCATCATTAATAGCCATTGTCAACACTTCCTTATCCTCATTGGACTATTTTTCTAATACATCGTAAATGGCCATATAGCCAGCTTTTAAAGCTTCATCCATATGCTGCGGTTCTTTACCGCCGGCCTGCGCCATATCAGGACGGCCTCCGCCATTACCTCCGGCAGCTTGAGCTGCCGCTTTAATGATTTTCCCAGCATGAAGACCTTTGGCTGTATCTGTTTTGGCCACTTTACAGACAAAATTAATCTTATCGTCATGAATGGCTCCCAGTAAAACAACACCGCCGCTGAGTCGGTCCAATATGGTATCGGCCAAATCACGCAATTCATCTATAGAATCAACATTAGCTTGTGCTGTAACAACAGGTACAGCAGCAATGGTTTCTTTATGTGCAATAATGGAATCTACTCCAGAAAGAGCCTCTTTCTTTTTCAAATCTTGCAATTCTCTTTCGGTTTCTCTCATTTGGCTCAATAGATTTTCTAATTTTTCCGGAATCGCCTCGGTTTTCACTTTAAGAAGACCGGCTATTATTTCCAGCTCTTTAGCATCAGCTTGCGATTTTTCAAGCGCAGCAGCCCCTGTAACAGCTTCGATACGGCGCAGGCCCGTACCAATGCCTGATTCGCTCAAAATGCACAGAGAACCGATTACAGCAGTATTCGTTACATGAGACCCTCCACAAAGTTCACAGCTGAAATCATCTACAGTAACAACCCGAACAATATCTCCGTATTTTTCACCGAAAAGTGCCATAGCTCCTTTTTCTTTAGCTGCCGCAATAGGCATTTCTTCAATCGTAACAGGAAGTGCTTTAAGAATTTCTTTATTGACCAGCGTTGAAATTTTATCCAATTCCTGCGCTGTAATAGGAGAAAAATGCGTAAAATCAAATCGCAGATGTTCCGGGGTAACTAGAGAACCAGCCTGATTAACGTGATCTCCCAGTACACTGCGCAGCGCAGCCTGCAGCAAATGTGTCGCTGTATGATTGCGAGCCATAGCTAAATTGCGAGCCGTATCAACGGCAATATCCATAACATCACCGCAATGAACTACACCTTCTTCTACAACAGCTATCAGATATACCAACCCATTAGGCAATGCTTTGGCATCTTCGACAACGACTTTGCCAAATGCACTGGTAAGTACACCGGTATCGCCAAGCTGCCCTCCACCTTCCGCATGGAACGGATTCGTATCAAGAATTATGGTAACTTCCTGCCCATCATGAGCTTCACCTATTTCAACACCCTCTTTGCCTACCATGACAACTTTCGCAGTAACCGCGTATTTATCATTAGTCAATTTCACTTGGTCCAGATGTGTCGTATCAGGTGTTGCCACTTTGGCAGATGCATCATGGCGGGCAGCTCTGGCACGTTCCTGCTGTTCCTTCATTGCCTTTTCAAACCCTTCTTTGTCAATGGCAATTCCATGTTCCTGAGCAATTTCCTCCGTCAGTTCCACAGGAAATCCAAAGGTATCGTATAATTTAAATACTTCTGCTCCAGCCAGCATTTTCGCACCGTCCGAAGCTTCCATGGTTTCCTTCAAAAGCATCAAGCCTTGTGCTAATGTAGCGCTAAATTGTTTTTCTTCCGTTTCGATAACTCTCTTGATGAATTCCTTATGTTCTATCAGTTCCGGATATTCTCCACCAAGAATATCTATAACCGTGTCAACTAATCCTGCCAAGAAAATATCATTGATTCCCAATATACGGCCAAACCGCACCGCTCTGCGCAGTATACGGCGCAGTACATACCCGCGGCCTTCGTTGGATGGCAAGATACCATCACTAATCATTATCGTAATTGCCCGAATATGATCTGCAATAACCTTAAGCGCCACTTTGTCATCAGGATTAGAATACTCTTTATGACAAATCGAAAGTACTTGTTCAATAATGGGATAAATCAAATCCGTTTCAAAATTTGATTCTTTTTGCTGAATCACAGAAGCTAATCGTTCCAATCCTGCCCCAGTATCAATATTCTTTTTTTCCAGCGGATGATATTCTCCCTTGGCATCACGATCAAACTGCGTAAAAACAAGATTCCAGATTTCAAGATAACGATCGCAATCACATCCAACCGTACATGTAGGTTGTCCACAACCACGTTCGGGGCCGAGATCATAAAAAATTTCACTATCCGGACCACACGGACCTTCTCCAATTTCCCAGAAGTTGTCTTCCATTTTAAAAATTCGTTCATCTGCAAGTCCGATCATATTATGCCAATAGTCATAGGCTTCCGTGTCATCTGGATAGATAGTAACATAAAGTTTATCCTTATCGAGAGCCAATACTTCCGTAAGAAATTCCCAAGCCCATGAAATAGCTTCTTTTTTAAAATAATCACCAAACGAGAAATTTCCCAGCATTTCAAAAAATGTATGATGACGAGCTGTACGTCCCACATTATCAATATCACCTGTACGGATGCATTTCTGACTGGTAGTCACGCGATAAGACGGCGGAACAAGTTTACCTGTAAAATACGGTTTCAATGGAGCCATTCCGGCACCTATAAGCAACAAGCTCGGATCATTTTCTGGTATCAATGGAAAACTGTGCAAAATCATATGTTCCTTACTTTTAAAAAAATTCAAATACGCACTGCGAATTTCATTTCCCGTCATATACTTCATGCTGTAAACACTCCTCTGTTATCTTCCTTTATGGGAACGATTATACTCTAGTTACCCCCTGTAAGGCAACTATTACCATATAATACTCCCTCTGATTTATGTATTTTTTTATAAAATTACAAAACAAGGAGGCGATCCGCCCCCTTGTCTGCGCAAATTACTTGTTAACGTACACGTTTAGCACCCACATAACGAGAAGACCAATACCCGCTCGACATACTATCTACACGAATACCGCCACTTGATGTGGCACTAATAAATTTATCGTTGCCTACGTAGATTCCTGAATGTGACACACCGGGACAATAAGTTGTAAAAAACACAAGATCCCCGGGAATCAAATCAGATCTTGAAACAGGAGCACCCACCATATACTGTTGATCGGCCATACGCGGCAAATTAATCCCCGCATTGGAAAATACATATTTTGTAAATCCCGAACAATCAAAGCCTTTCGGTGTATTCCCCCCCCATACATAGGGAACTCCTACATATTTATTGGCAATAGAAACAAGACGACTCCCCATATCATCAGAAGAAAATCGTTGATAACTGATTTTATCTTCATTAATCATTTTCATTCGTTTTCCAGTAATTTGATAAAACGTCCAATCGCCGACTTTGCCACTGATTTGAATATGCCGGTCTGCCTGAAATTTAGCTACAGCTTTGGCAGTATCTTCTGTATATATACCGTTTGTTCTTACGCGATACCCTCTTCTCGTCAGCTGCTGCTGAATCAGCATTACATCATTTCCCTTATCACCAATTGAATAATAGGCGCCAGCTGGAAAAGCCGCCACCATCAATAAAACAGTTATCAAAAAAATTCTGCTACCATTTTTCCACATAGAGGCTCCTTTCTATCTCCGGGACTGTCTTATATCCCGTATCTCGTCAGGATTCAATACTCTTTTATGTATGTCTTCTATTTGCGATGATGGCCTAGTTCTGCCCGTATCCAATACAAGGGCCGCCGTTTTACCTCTTCAAAAATACGTCCGATGTACTCACCGATAATTCCCAGAAATATTAATTGCAGTCCTCCTACCAGCGATACAACAATCATAGTTGTCGCCCATCCAGGAGCCGCCGTTCCAACCAGCTTGCAATATAACACGTGAATAATCAAAAGAACACTGAGTAGTCCGCTCAACAATCCAACATACAGTGAAGCTCTTAACGGCATAGTCGAATAGGCAGTTATACCGTCCAACGCAAACCGCAGCATCTTACGCGGGGAAAACTTTGATTTACCAGCATAACGCGGCGGTGCCACAAACTGAATCATCGTTCTTTTATAACCAATATCCCCCATCATACCGCGAATAAATCTATCGTGTTCCCGAAACAACATAAAGGTTTCCAGTACTTTGCGATCTATCAGTCTGAAATCGGATCCGCCCGGAACGATATCGACTTGAGAGATCGCATTAATAATCTTATAATACCATTTCGAAGTCATCCGTTTAAGAAGATTCGCATCATCTGTTGCCAAGCGAATCGTCTGAACCACTTCATATCCTTCCTGCCATTTTTTTACTAAATCCGGAATCATCATCGGCGGATGCTGTAAGTCACCATCCATCGTAATGACTGCATCACCTTGTGCATGATCCATGCCACAAGTAATAGCCAATTGATGTCCAAAATTTCGAGCTAAAATCAACGCACGGACATGTTCATCTAATTGTGTCAAACGGCTTAACATTAATGGGGTCGCATCTTTCGAACCATCGTCAACAAATATAATTTCGTAGTCCATGTCTATTGTCTGTATCGCTTTGATTACTTCTTCATAAAATTTCTCTACATTATCTTCTTCATTATACACAGGAACTACAATAGACAATAACATCTTTTTCACCAACTTAATTGAATTCATTATGAGTATTATACCATTCTTCGGTTTTAACTGTCAAAATTTACCCTTTTTATACATATTATTCGAGTGTATGCAGTAATTTTTCAATTTCTTGCTGTGATGCATACCCAATAAGACGTTTAACAGGTCTGCCATCTTTAAAAAACACCAAGGTAGGAACTGCCATAACTTCATATTTTTCAGCAAGTCCATGGAATGCATCCACATCGATTTTAACAACTTTAATTTTATTTTCAAACGTTTCTGCCACTCGCTTGATTTCCGAACGGATCAGTTTACACGGTTCGCACCATGATGCCCAAAAATCAGCAATCACGATTCCCGGCTGATCAATGACACGCAACCGAAAATCACCCTCATCTTCAATTGCCATAATAGACATATTTTCTTATCCCTCCTAGAAACTACAGTAATCGTAATAATTCTGTCAAAATCGTTATATACTGCAAAATATTCGGCAATCACGTTTATTATAACAAATTTTATATAAAATATATAGAGGTAGTTAATCCGACACTTCACAATCACAAAAATCAAAATATATTTCTCATACGCAAAAAGGTACCTGTCAGCTCAAAATAACTAACAAGTACCTTTTCACTATTTAAATCATACTGCGAAACCGGTTTAACAGTATGTCACGACCGTCATTTTTCAAAGAGGAATAGGCAACTGCCGGAAAAGTTCCTGGAAACAATTGATCCAGTTTTGCCAAATTTCGTTTTCTTTCTGCTGTTTTCAGCTTATCTGCTTTCGTGCCAATAATCTGCAACGGTACGCCATGACTGCGCATCCACTCATACGCCTTTTGGTCGATTGCAAGACCGGGATGTCGCAAATCCATGAGCAAGCACAATAAAGTTAATCGCGGAGACTGTTCAACATATTCTCCAATGAAAGTACTCCACATATTTCGATTTGCCCCTCCCGTTTTAGCAAAACCATATCCAGGAAGGTCAACAAAAAACAACGGGAAGCGTTCTGATTCTTCTCCTTGTTTCTCTCTCAGAAGCACGGTATAAAAGTTTACAGTTTGTGTTTTTCCCGGTTCACCGCTAACTCGTGCTAATCCGCGATAATTGCAAAGAGAGTTGATAAGACTTGATTTTCCCACATTGGATCTACCCAAAAAAGCGATTTCCATTAATTCACTTTCCGGGTATTGGTCCCTGCGCACGGCAGAAGCCGTATATTCAGCTTTTATAATTTGTAAATCTTTAGATTCTGTCATCATGATTCACCAATGCTTGACTTAATACTTCATCCATTGATTGGACGAATACAAATTGTACATCTTCCTGCACAGACCGGGGAACATCTACCATATCCCGTTTATTATCTACGGGTAGAAGTATTTTTTTTATACCTGCACGATGAGCCGCTAACACTTTTTCCTTAATTCCTCCTACCGGCAATATCGTGCCCCGCAGCGTAATTTCGCCAGTCATGGCAATATCATGATGTACAGCCTTACCAGTCAAAGCGGAGGCTATCGCAGTTGCCATCGTGATTCCTGCCGACGGACCATCCTTGGGAATAGCACCCTCGGGAAGATGAATATGCAGGTCTGTCTTTGTATAAAAATCTTCTGCTAATCCTAAATCGTCTGCACGGCGGCGGATATAAGTCACTCCGGCTTCAGCAGATTCCTTCATGACATCCCCCAATTGACCCGTCAAGGTAAGCTGTCCTTTTCCCTTTACGGCAACAGCTTCTGTTTCCAGCACTTCACCACCTACTTGAGTCCATGCCAATCCTGTTACGATACCGATCTCATCATTTTTACTGAGTTTTGTATCAAAAAAACGTGCAGGCCCCAATAATTTTTCCAAATTTTTAACACTCACAGTAAGAGGAGTCTTGTCTCCCAGCAGCAGTGATTTGCCAACTTTACGGCAGACCGCCCCAATTTTTCGTTCCAGCGATCTCACACCGGCTTCACGTGTATAATCACGAATAATATGGCGCAGTACTGTATCTGAAAATTTAGCTTTTACCATCGTAACTCCATTAGCAGCAATCTGTTTTGGAACAAGATAACGTTTTGCAATTTGCAGCTTTTCCTCATCGGTGTATCCGGAAAGTTCAACGATTTCCATCCTGTCTTGAAGCGGCTTAGGAATATCATTCATCACGTTGGCAGTCATAATCCAAAATACTTTAGATAAATCAAACGGTATTTCAATAAAATGATCGCTAAACATATTATTTTGTTCTGGATCCAGTACTTCAAGAAGTGCAGAAGAAGGATCCCCTCGCATATCCGATGTCATTTTATCAATTTCATCAAGCAAGAATACCGGATTTTTCGTACCGGCTTGTTTCATTCCCGATATGATCCGGCCTGGCATAGATCCGATATAAGTACGGCGATGACCGCGAATTTCCGCTTCATCACGCACGCCACCTAAAGAGATGCGCACATATTTACGATTCATAGCTCTTGCAATAGAACGGGCTAAACTTGTTTTTCCGGTCCCCGGAGGCCCTACCAAACACAAAATAGGTCCCTTCGAATCGTGTGTCAGCTGCCGAACAGCCAAAAATTCAATAATACGTTCCTTTATTTTTGTTAGTCCGTAATGATCTTCATCCAGAATTTTCTGAGCCTCTGCCAAATCCAGCCGATCCTTGGTTTCTTTAGTCCACGGCAAGGACAATGCCCAATCTAAATAGGTGCGGATAATTGCAGATTCCGCCATCATAGGCGGCATTGAATCGAGTCGGTCTACTTCTTTCAGCAGACGTTGCTCCACTGATTTTTCAAGTTTCATATCATGAATTTTTTTACGCAGCTCTTCTACTTCTTCATCGGGATCAATTTTATCACCCAATTCTTTATGAATAGCTTTGATCTTTTCACGCAAATAATATTCCTTTTGAGCTTGATCCATTTTTCCACGTACTTCTACATTCAGCTGCGATTCCAAATCGGCAATCTCTACTTCTGTATCAAGCAATGAGCAAATCCGGCGCATCCGTTCAGATACATCCGATATTTCCAGCAATTCTTGCCGAACTATCATTTGCAGCGGTAACTGTGAAGCAATAAAATCAGCAAGAATCCCGGGGGTAGTAAGAGTCTGCGCTTTTTGCAAAATATCATCTCTGTTTTTAATCGTTTCCAGCCACTCCGTGAAGCGGCCAAGCATGACCCGCCGATATGCTTCATCTTCTACAGAGGAAGTGCCATATTCGTTTATTTCAACTCCAGCAACTTCAAAATAATTTTTTTTACGGGAAAAACCATGTATACTTACACGGGAAATACCATCAACAAGTACCCTGGCAATACCGCCTGGAAGACGCAGCATCTGCTGAACTTTTACTAATGTTCCTGTATGATATATATCATCAAAATCAGGATTGTCTTCATTTTCATCTATTTGTGCCGATACGATCAGCATACGGTCATGAGCCATTGCATATTCTACAGCAGCCAAAGACTTTTCACGCCCTATATCCAAATGACTCAGCAGTTTAGGATATACAACGATGCCGCGCAAAGGAACAAAAGGTAAAGCCAATATTGATTTATCATCCATTTGATTCACCTACATTTCCTTTTCTTAAATAAAATTCTATAAGTTAAAACAAAACTCATTTCTCACGATGAAGAAATGAGTTTTGCTGTTGTAAGCATGTCTAATACGTGTATACCTATTCCATAATAATGGTAGGTTCCGCTTTTTTTGTAACGCAATCTTTCGTTACGATACATTCCTTAACATCTGTCCGGGAAGGAACGTCAAACATGACATCCAACATAATGCGTTCAATAATAGAACGCAACCCCCGGGCCCCTGTATTCCGGCGCAGAGCTTCTTTTGCAATGGCCCGCAAGGCGTCTTCTTCAAACGTAAGTTTAACGTGATCCATATCAAGCATTTTTTCATATTGCTTGACCAATGCATTTTTTGGTTCCGTCAAAATATGCATCATTGCATCTTCATCTAAAGGATTCAACGTTACCAAAACAGGAAGACGGCCAACCAATTCCGGAATAAGACCAAATTTCTGTAAATCGGCAGGAATGATTTCTTGCAAGATAGTTTCCATAGACTGTTCATCTTTCGAATGAATATCAGCGCCAAATCCCATGTTTTTATCAGAGGTACGATTTAATATGGTCTTATCAATACCATCGAAAGCACCGCCACAAATAAATAAAATATTCGTCGTATCAATCTGCAGCATTTCCTGATGCGGATGCTTGCGGCCTCCCTGAGGCGGCACACCCGCAACGGTTCCCTCCAAAATTTTAAGCAGAGCCTGCTGTACTCCTTCACCAGATACATCACGAGTAATAGATGGGTTTTCCGACTTACGAGCAATTTTATCGATTTCATCAATATAAATAATGCCCCGTTCAGCCTTAGCAATATCATAATCAGCTGCCTGAATCAATTTAAGAAGACAATTTTCTACATCTTCTCCAACATAGCCGGCTTCAGTCAAACTTGTCGCATCAGCTATAGCAAATGGTACATCCAAAAGACGTGCCAGCGTTTGCGCCAAAAGAGTTTTACCACATCCTGTCGGTCCTACCATAACAATATTAGATTTCTGTAATTCTACATCTTCCACTATACTGCCGGTCTGTAATCTTTTGTAATGATTATACACGGCTACAGACAATGTTTTTTTTGCACTTTCCTGTCCAATGACATACTGATCCAGCGTTTCCTTGATTTGATGCGGTGTCGGCAATTCTTTTAATTGAAAAGAAGGTGCTTCTTCCTTCATTTCTTCTTCCAGAATATGCTGAGCGACTGTTACGCATTCATCACAAATATATACACCGGGACCGGCTATCAACTTCTGGACCTCACTTTGCAAACGTCCGCAAAAGCTGCATTTTGGTTCTTCTGTCCTATCTTTCACCAATAGTTCCTCCTGGTAGTGACTACTTTACGGATGCCATGTCATGAGGACGAAGAAGAATTTCATCGATCAATCCATATTTCTTGGCATCTTCCGCAGTCATGAAATTATCACGTTCTGTATCTTTCATGATAACATCTAACGACTGTCCCGTATGTTGAGACAATAACGTATTCAATTCTTTGCGCATACGCAGGATTTCACGGGCATGGATCTCAATCTCCGTAGCCTGTCCCTGAACGCCGCCCAAAGGCTGATGAATCATAATTTGTGAATGAGGCAGGGCAAAGCGTTTCCCTTTTGCCCCTGCCGTTAATAAAACGGAAGCCATACTAGCTGCCGATCCCACGCAAATCGTAGAAACATCTGGTTTAATATACTGCATTGTATCATAAATCGCCATCCCGGCTGTAACAACACCGCCGGGGCTGTTGATATATAAATGAATATCCTTATCGGGATTTTCCGCTTCCAAGAATAATAACTGCGCAATAATCGTATTGGCCGTTACATCTTCAATAGCGCCACCCAAAAAAACGATGCGATCCTTCAGAAGACGCGAATAAATATCATAACTCCGTTCTCCCTGGGATGACTGTTCAACAACCATCGGTACATATTGCATATTCATAACTAACACCTCGTCATCATACGTTCCGGATGTCTTATTCTTTATCTTCGGCTTCTACCTTTTCCACTTTCGGTTCTTCTTCCTTGGCATTCGTATCGATAGCATTGGAAAGAATAAAGGATGCAGCTTTTTTACGGCCTACCGACTGAACAAGCATCGGAATACGTTTTTCCTTCATAATAATTTTATAAACTTCCTTGGGATCGGCCCCAAAATTCTGAGCCATTGTGAAAATTTCAGCATTGAGATCGTTATTACTTACTTCAATATTTTCAGCTTTGCAGATAGCTTCCAGAACAAGATCCATTTTTACATTATCTTTAGCCGGTTCTTTATAGCTTTCCTTAAGCTTATCCATATCTTGATTTGTATATTTCAAATAATCATCAATTTTCATGCCCTGTGTTTCGATTTTCATGGTGAGTTCTTCAAGCATCTGTGTAACTTTATCATCAATCATTACTTCCGGGATATCCACTTCAGCATTGCCTATCGCTGTTTTCAATACTTCTCCGTTAAAAGTTTCCAGTGCTTTAAAAGAAGCCTGTGTTTCTAATTTTTTCCGAGTATCATTTTTCAGCTCATCCAATGTTTCATTTTTAAAATATTCTTTAGCAAATTCATCATTAAGAGCTGGCAGTTCACGACGTTTTACATCATTTATGGTTACCGCAAATATAGCTTCCTTACCTGCAAGGTCTTTTTGGAAATAATCTTCTGGGAAGGATATCTTTACATCCTTCTGATCTCCTGATTTACAACCGATAAGTTGTTCTTCAAAGCCAGGAATGAAACTGCCAGAACCAATCTGCAACGGATATGCTTTTCCTTCTCCGCCTTCAAAAGGAACGCCATCTATGCTCCCTTTAAAATCAATAATAGCAAAGTCATCATTGGCAATTTCGGTACCTTCCGGAGCTACAACGAGTTTAGAATGTGCCTTCTGTAAATTGATCAATTCATCAGAAATTTGTTCTTCCGTTACTTCGGAAGCTGGTTTAGCCGCTTTAATACTTTTATATTCGCCAAGCTTAACTGCTGGTTTTTTCGTAAGTGTCGCTTCAAATACTAAATCCTGTCCAATTTCGTTGGTTACAACATTAATATCAGGATCCGTAACAGGTATAATGTCCTGTTCTTTCAAAGCATCATTATAAGATTTTGAAGCAATAGCTTCAAAAATTTCTTCTTTTACAGCATCTTTACCCAAAAAGCTTTCCAACACCTTACGCGGCGCTTTTCCTTTACGGAAACCCGGTATATTTACCTTATTGGCTAAATTTTTGCAAGCTGCTTTTGCGCCTTTTTCCGCTTCTTCTACAGGCACTTCGATGTGCAGAGTTACTTTATGCTGGTCTACTTCATTGACTGTTACTTTCATTCTAAAATGTCCTCCTTATGGGCACTATACCCAGTCCGTTATCTATAAAACTCCATACTACGCTCTTCATCATATCATAAAATTCCACGATTGACAATAAAAACGAAACAAACATATCCCCCATCTTATTTTACCAGATGGAGGATAGTGCTTAAAGAATAAAACATATTAACGCAAGGTGCAGTTCAGATTGTTCTTTAAATCTTCAAGCATTGAATCAATATATATTTGAATATTTTCATCAGTCAACGTAGTTTCCGCTGAACGGAACGTTAAAGAATAGGCCATGCTCTTATAATTTTTAGGAACTTGTTTTCCTTGGTACATATCAAAAAGATGCACAGATTCCAGATATTCTCCGCCATCCTTAATAAGAATCTCTTGAATATCCGAATTGGCCGTTCCTACAGGAGCCAAAAAGGCTAAATCACGACTAATGGCTGGGAATTTAGCAACTTTTTTGTAATCTCCAATAAAATCTATATAGGGGGTAATTACATCTAAATACATTTCGAAAGCATACACCGGACCTGCAATATCATAATTATCAATAACAGCAGGATGTAGTTCACCAAATTGAGCCAGTATTTTGCCATCCTTTACAAATTTTGCTGCTTTTCCCGGATGAAACGGTGCAAATTCAGCACTTTCCAAATCAGCGGTAATACCCAATCCTTCAAGTACTGTTTCTACAATGCCCTTGGCATCATAAAAATCATATTTAGCAATTTTACCAGGCCATATTCCGGTATCACGCAATCCGTAAAGAACGCCGGCAACCTGTTTCTTTTCATACGGAAGTTCGGTAATCGGCAATTGTTTCGGGATATATACAGAAGCAATTTCATAAGCGGCAACCGAATTATTTTTCACCGCTTGATTTCTAACAAGCATATCCATTAAAGACGGAAGCAAGGTCGTACGCATAAGCGGAAATTCTTCTGTAATGGGATTAAGAATAGGTACTGCCGTATATAATGGACTTTCGGCCGGGAACAATAGCTTTTTTAGTGATTCATGATTCATAAAACTGAATGTCACTGTTTCATTCAAACCGCAAGCACTGAGAATTTCGGAAACTTTTTCCGTTACTTCATGATGATACCCTTCTTCACCTTCAGAAATATTACTCCACGGTCTTGTAGATTGAATATTTTCATATCCATAAATGCGTGCTACTTCTTCACTAATATCCGCCATTTCTGTACAATCACCACGCCATGAAGGAACTATCGCCGTAATGCTATCATCATTTTCCTGTTCAATGCCAAATTCCAGTGTTTTCAAAATCGAAATCATTTCTTCCCCAGGAATATCTGTACCCAAATAGGCATTAATTTGCTGAACCGTAAATGATATCCGCGTAACAGACTGTGGTTCCGGATATAGGTCAATAATCCCCTGTGCTACATCACAGGCTCCCATTTTCTGCAAAAGCTGTGCACAGCGGTCTAGTGAAGCAATACAACCTTCCGCGTCTATTCCCCGTTCAAACCGTGCTGAAGCTTCTGAGCGCAATCCAAGTGCACGTCCGGTTTTACGGATACTCGATCCTTTAAAAGAGGCTGCTTCAAGTATAACGGCCGCAGTTGTATCCGTTACTTCTGTTTCAAATCCACCCATAACACCTGCAACACCGCAAGCTTTATCAGGATCAGCGATAACCAGCATTTCGGAAGTAAGTGTACGTTCTACACCATCCAATGTTTTTAATACTTCACCATCACGCGCACGCCGCGGAATGAGATGATGACCGGAAACTTTATCATAATCATAAGCATGCATTGGAATACCCAATTCCAGCATGACATAGTTTGTTGCATCAACGACGTTATTAATGGGACGAACTCCGGATTTGCGAAGACGCTGCTGCATCCATAACGGAGATTTTTCTATTTTTACATTTAAGAGCAAACGAGATGCAAAACGATTACATAATTCAGGGGCTTCATTCGTAATTGTTACATTGCCACTAATGGATTGCTCGCATTCATCAACTTCAATTTCAGGATATCGTGCTGCCGTATGACCTAAAACAGCAAATTCACGACTTAACCCAACCATGCTGAAACAGTCTGCACGATTCGGAGTTAATTCATACTCATAAACCGTGTCTTTAAGCCCTAGAAAATCAATCGCATCAACTCCGACAGGCGTATCATCCGGTAATATCCAAATGCCGTTGCGTTCTTCCGGCAGCAGCAAACTATCATCAAAACCTAATTCGCGTGCAGAGCAAAGCATTCCTTCTGAAACTTGGCCGCGAAGCTTAGATTTTTTTATTTTTACTCCACCCGGAAGTATCGCTCCATGTACGGCAACGGGAACAACTTGTCCCTCACGGACATTCGGTGCTCCTGTGACAATAGTAAGCTCGTTATCTCCCATATCCATCTGACAAATAACAAGATGATCAGCGTCAGGATGTTTTGTGATTTTTAAAATTTTTCCTGTGTATATATTTTTGATATCGGTTCCCCAATATTCTACTTGTTCTACAGGTACACCGGCAACAGTCATAATATCAGCAAAGATTTGCGGATCCTTGGTTGTGTCGACATCCACATAATCCTTCATCCAGCTTAATGAACTTTTCATAATTTTCCTACCTCCTAAAACTGATTCAAGAATCTCATATCATCTTCATAGAACAACCGCAAATCATCAATACCGTATTTTAACATAGCGATACGTTCCACACCCATTCCAAAAGCAAATCCGCTGACCTTATCCGGATCATACCCATTTAAGCGCAATACATTGGGATGTACCATCCCACAGCCGAGAATTTCCAGCCAGCCTGTATGTGAGCATACACGACAGCCTTTGCCGCCGCACATCACACAAGAAATATCTACTTCAGCACTCGGTTCTGTAAAAGGAAAGAAACTAGCCCGAAAACGTACTTTTGTTTCCGGTCCAAAAATTTCTCTTAAAAAATCTTCCAACATCCCTTTTAGGTCAGAAAACCGGATTCCTTTATCGACAATAAGCCCTTCCATTTGATGAAATACCGGAGAATGTGTAGCGTCATAATCCCAGCGATACACTTTACCCGGAACAATAACCTTGACCGGTTCATTCGGATTATGTGCCTGCAATGTCCGCGCCTGCATGGGTGACGTATGGGTACGCAGCAAAATTTTATCCGTAATATACATGGAATCCTGCATGTCACGTGCCGGATGATCATCCGGAAAATTTAAGCACTGGAAATTATAATAATCATCTTCAATCTCCGGTCCTTCTGCAATGGAAAATCCCATCTTCAAAAAAGCATTTTCCATGCAGCGCCGTGTCAAATGGAGCGGATGCATATGACCTAGCACCGGTTTACGTCCAGGTAACGTAATATCTATTTTTTCTGATTGAATTTTTTGTTCCATTTCGTGTTGCTTCAATTCTTCCATTCTATCAGCAAGCGCCACTTCAATTTTGGCACGTGCCGTATTAACTAACTGACCAACAGCAGGACGTTCTTCTTTCGACAGTTTGCCGAGTTCTTTCATTACCGCTGTTAGTTCCCCTTTTTTACCTAAATACTTGACGCGAATATCCTGTACATCCTGCAACGCTTCTGTTTTATTAATCTGGTCTCGTACAGCAGCTTTGATAGCCTCAATTTTTTCCTTCATCACAGTTCCTCCTCTATCATAAAAAAAATAGACCTCCACCCCCTAAGGGGCGAAAGTCACATTTCGCGGTACCACCCTAATTATTACTCTTTCATCCGTTAACGGAGATATCCGTTCCGTCTACTTCATTCAACGGAAAGCTCCAAAGTGAACACATGAAAGCATCGGCATCAGAACTCTCAATCTATGATTCTGATTCCCTGTACCCGATAGATTCTCTCATGTTCTCTTTTTCATAGCACTATTTCATATGATTTATATTTTATCAGTATAATGTCTTGTTGGCAATAACCAATCTTTGGATTTGGTTTGTACCTTCATAAATTTGCATGATTTTGGCATCACGCATATATTTTTCCACAGGATATTCTTTCATATAGCCATATCCGCCCATAACCTGCACGGCATTAACAGTAACCTCCATCGCAACATCCGAAGCATTGCACTTCGCAATAGCAGCTTCCCTGCTAAATTCCATTCCCTGATCTTTCATCCAGCAGGCACGCTGTACTAGAAGGCGGGCACCTTCAACCTTCATTGCCATATCAGCAATCATTCCTTGAACCATTTCAAAAGAAGCAATGGGTTTACCAAATTGCTGACGAACTTTTGCATACTCTCCGCAGGCACGAAATGCAGCTTCTGCTATACCGACAGAAATAGATCCCACAAACGGTCTGGCAGCATCTAATGTGTTCATGGCAATACGGAAACCATGACCTTCCCGGCCAAGACGATTTTCAATAGGAATAAAACAATCCTGGAAAATCAACTCCGTCGTATTGGAAGCCCGAATTCCCATTTTGTTTTCTTCCTTGCCTACAGTAAAACCGGGAGTTCCTTTTCTTACAATGAAAGCAGTCAATCCACGAATTCCAGCACTTTTCCGTGTGTTGGCAAAAATAACAAAAACTTCGGCCAATGCACCATTCGTAATGAAACACTTTGTACCATTCAAAATATAACCTTTGCCATCCTCTGTTTTTTTAGCAGATGTAGCAACAGCACCGGCATCCGAACCGACACCGGGTTCAGTAAGAGCAAACGCCGCTAATTTATCTTGGCAGATAATATCAAAATATTGTTTCTTCTGATCATCATTTCCGGCTATAATAACAGGATAAGATGCCAACGCATTAGCAGCAACCGTTGTAGCTATTCCAGCACAACCTTTTCCTAATTCTTCATAAATGCCTGCAATCGTAACCGCATCTAAACCGGCACCTCCGAATTCTTCTGGAATAGCAACACCCAATAATCCTTGAGCTGCTAATTTATCAAGCAATCCGTCACGGATTTTTGCTTGTTCATCCATTTCCCCTGCATAGGGAACGATTTCCTTTTCTACAAGATCGCGAACGACTTTGATAATATCCTGTTGTTCCTCATTGTAACTGAAATCCATGTTGATAACCAACCTTCCATTTAATTATTTTTCAAACTTCCCTAACACGTAAAAAGACGAACGTCCTTTTACAACAATATGACCTTCACTGTCAAAACATTCGCATTCAGCAACTATGGTTTTGCCGCCATGATGTACGACTTGACCGATTCCTGTAATGTACTTTCCTCCAGCAACACGCCGGATATAATTCATATTAATTTCAAGAGTTGTCACCTGATATCCCAGGCTTCTGCTTGCCATACCCATAAGAGTATCACAAAAAGCAGCTAAAATACCGCCTGAAGCAATTCCTCGGTAGTTGCAAAGATTCTCTGTTATATCAAACCGAACACGCGCAAACCCTTCATCAATGTCCTCTATTGTGCATGGAAGGTTATTGAAATAAGGAGTCGATTTATATACGCCGATGTAAATATTACGAAATCGTTCTTTTAATTCTTCACTATGAACTCGTTTCAGAAAATTCTCTTCATCAGCCATTAATATCATCCCCCTCCTTTGGAAAATGATATTCTCCTGTTACAAAAAAAGTTCCCTTTCCATGAGCTAAATATCGTTCATTATTATCATAAAAATCGCAAAGCGCCACCATTGTCGTACGACCATTATGAACCACTTTAGCCACTGCACGAACCGTCGTATCAGGATATGTCGGGGAAAAATAGTTCATAGCCAAGTCCAGTGTCAAAACAGCTTTTCCTTTAAGAGCACAAGCCACTTCCATTGCTGAATCGGCCATAGCGTAGAGCACTCCACCGTACATAGTACCATTCGGATTTTCCCATGCACTTCCTTTATTTTCAAATATGAGTACTGATTCAGTATCCTCAGCTTTTTCAACATGAAATCCCATAAAGGAGTCAAATGGATTTTTTTGGAGATCTTTTTCAACTATATCTATGTCAACCTTCATCTATTATCTGGTCAACTCCCTTCAAAATAGATACTATTATATTTTACTATATCAAAATTGATACGTCAAACTTAGTAATTAATGTAAAATTTAAATACTATCTATTCATCACACGTTACATAAAAGGAGCTGAATTAATTCAGCTCCTTGATATGCCTGACCTGGTTTTTAACCCCACACTCGCCTGCTGGAAGGTTCGCTCATAGACACTAAGTCTCCCACTACTGCTTCTCTCGCTTTTCGCGGCAGGACTTACTTCTAAGCCGCACTATGATCAGGACCGCTTTGGATCCCTTACGTGGATCGCTTAGCCTGCGACTGGCATCGACTTACAACCACAGACACATATCAGGTGACATTATACTGGAATTGAATACAATTGTCAATTTTTAGTTCCATATTGGGCAATAAGCTCGTTTCCCGCTTCGATGACCTGTTCCGTAGTGATAACAGAAATCCCTTTGTAATTTCCTTCACGAATAATTTTCTTCATACTTTTCCCTATTTCGTATTTGTTTGTTGATTCCAAAATAATAGCTTTTTTTGTATACGGACCATAGAATTTCGGATTACTCGGTCCATAAAGTGCTATTAAAGGAACATCTTGACTAACAGCTACATGCATAGGACCGCTATCATTAGTAATAAATAAGGAACAGCGCCTTACCGCAGCGGCAAGTTCACCTACGGAAAATTTTCCTGTACAAATAATGGGGGTACTTTTCATAAGAAAGACAGCTTCTCTAACCATCTCCTTATCCATAGGACCGCCATAAAAAGCACACCGAAATCCCTTGTCGGAAAAATAATCGGCCACCGCGGCAAATCGTTCGACAGGCCAGCGTTTTTGCGGAACAGCACTACCAATATTAAAGCCCACAAGCGGCTGTTTTTCCCGCAAATCGGATGCCATGTAAAAGTCTTCAACTCGTTTTTCCCACACCGGACATGTAAAGATCTGCAATCCTGCATTTTTATAATCCTCAATTCCGAGTTGTTTAAGCACATCGATATACATGTCTGCTGCATGCAAATGGGTCCGATCTAATCTCGTATAGGTATCCATAAAAGGGCGTGCCAAAAAATGGCTCATACCAACAAATTTTTTTGCTCCGACAGCCGTCGCTAAAAATGAGGTTCGTTCATTCGGATGCAGATTCATCAGCAAATCGGGATGCTGGCTATGAAGTCTTCTTCCTATATGCCACAGCGCTGTCAGGGAATTATCCTTCCCTTTTTTATCGACAGTTACAAGATGATCTATATTGGGATTGTAACGTACCACATCAGCTAATTTTTCATCTACGACCAGCGTAATGTCAGAACCCACTGCATGACGCCGCAAAATCTGCAAAAAAGGAGTTATTAAAATCAAATCTCCTAAGTGCATAAGGAAGGTTACAATAATTCTTTTGTTTTTTAAATTTATCATGCTTTCACCTTCTTTATCACGGCAGTATACGTATCCCATACATCCAATACAGATATTTGTGCCATGCAATCGGGATCATTTATCAAAGGATGTTGCTGCGTAGCTTTGGAGGTCGAAGATAGTATTATATGAATATACGTATCTGTTTCTCCTCCATATGGGCCCGTACGATCCGGGCATGTAGGACCAAATAAGGCGATCAGCTCTTTCTTAAGCGCATTGGCAATATGCAGCGGTCCTGTATCAGCACTTATGTATACACTCGCCATGGAAATAGCCGCCATTAGTTCATGCAGGCTAGTCTTTCCCGTATAATCAAAAACATTGGGAAATTTCGTTCCCGCCATAATAGCTTGCCCCTTTACGATATCCTCCCCACTGCCAAGGAGAATCACATTCATTCCGGCAGCAGCCACTCGATTAACAAAATCAGACCAATACGTCAGCGGCCATTCCTTTACCTTCCACCGGGCTCCCGGTACAACCGCGATATATGGTCCTATCATACCCGCCTCTGTAAATCGTTTCCGCATTATTTGCTTTTCCATATCAATATTGGGAAGAGGAAATTCTACAGAACTGACCGTACCGCCAAGAACACGCACTGTATCCAAGTATCGTTCAATGACATGATCATTCTTATGTATTCCAGTCAGTCCTTTACTGACCAAGAAACTACCTTCACGCATTTCCCAATATCCGTATTTTTCCTTAGCACCGCTCAATAAAGCGACAATAGCACTTTTGGCTAATCCCTGCAAGTCAAAACATACATCAAAATGATAGGCATGCAGTGTATGCCAAAGTTCCCGCCAATATGTTATTGATGTAAGCTTTGATTTATCAATATAAACAACATCATCTATGTAAGGTTTTCCTGGAAGAACTGCTGCAAAATTTTGATGAACAGCCCATACAATATGTGCATCTGGACAATTCTGCCGTAATGCATGAAGCGTGGGCAATGCATGCAATACATCGCCCAGAGAGCTCATTTTAACAATAAGTATGCTCTTATAGGCTTTCATGTGCATTCCTCTTCTCCAATACACTATCAATAAATTCATCAAGGCGTCCGCCTGTAAACAAATACCCCGGCAAACCTGCAGCCTTGGCACATTCCATATCGCTTGTACTATCACCAATTAAAAAGGATTGAGAGATATCCAAATCATACTCTTTTACTGCCTGCAGCACCATACCAGGCGCTGGTTTCCGCCAATCGCTTTTCTTATTATAGGAAGGATCCGCAGCTCCCTCCAAAAACGGGCAATAGTAAAATTCCGTAATACAGCCACCCGCTGCTGCTATTTCCTGCGACATCCAGCAATGAAGCTTTTTCACATCCTCTTCAGTATAATACCCGCGGGCCACACCGCTTTGATTCGTCACTACAATAACCAAGTATCCCAGCTGGTTAAGATGTGCCAAACCTTCCTTAGCACCTTTTACCCATATGACATCCCCCGGACGATGTAAATAATGTATATCTTTGTTCAAAACTCCATCTCTATCAAAAAAAGCCGCTTTTCTCATTCGAAGTATCCATCACTCTTTTCCAAAATACGGCAATATTCCTGTACTGCTTCCTTTAAGAGAGTAAAACCGCGGTCATACCCAGCATCCATTAATTTTGTTGTATCAGCCTGCGTAAAACTCTGGTATTTTCCCTTCAAAATATTGGGGAATGGAACATATTCCACGATACCTTTTCCACAATATTCAATAATCCCTTGAACAAAATCATTAAATGAATGCCCTTCGCCAGTACCGCAATTATAAATCCCGGATAATTCCGGATGTTCCCAAAAATAAAATATAACATTCACAACATCATTCACATAAATAAAATCACGAATCTGACCCCCATTTTCATATCCTGCAGTTCCTTCAAAAAGAGTGATTTTTCCATTTTTCTGCAGTTCATAATATTTTTGATAAATAAGGGAAGCCATCCGATCCTTATGATTTTCCTGCGGCCCAAACACATTGAAATATCGAAAACCAACAATCTGATTGTTAGCAAGCGGCAGCATACGCCGTACAAAACGATCAAACTGCAGTTTTGAATATGCATATGGATTCAACGCTTGTTCACAAGCTGGTTCTTCACGAAATCCATGTTTACCGCTGCCATAGGTAGACGCAGAAGATGCATACAAAAAAGGTATTTTACGGTGCATGCAATAACGCAGAAGATTTTTGCTGCCTTCATAATTATTTTTCATCATATAACGCCCGTCATAATTCATCGTATCTGAGCAGGCACCTTCATGAAAGACAACATCAATATACCCGCCGTCAAAAGATTCGTCAGCCATTTGATTTGCAAAATCTTCATAATCCATATAATCATAAAATGATAATCCTTGTAAGTTTCGGCACTTACGTCCATCCGTTAAATCATCCACCACCAAGATATCATTAATACCTCGATCATTTAATTTTTTTATAATATTGCTGCCGATAAAACCTGCACCACCTGTTACTATTTTCATAAGATTCCCTTCCTCACCATATTTGTGATTTTATCTATTATATTCGTTGTAGAATACCCTTCTTCAAAAGAGATTATTTCCACCCGTTTTACGTATTCTCGTCCAATCACTTCGTCAGCTTTATAATCGCCGCCCTTAACAAGGATATCCGGGCGCAAAATCGCCAACAATTCTTTCGGTGTATCTTCATTGAAGATAACCACATCATCAACACAAGCCAGTGCGCTTAACAGCACCGCACGATCATTCTGCTGTACTAGAGGTCTTGCTTCTCCCTTTAACCGGCGAACAGATTCATCGGAATTTAAGCCGATAACTAAATGCTGCCCCAGCATAGCTGCCTGCTGTAAATAAAGTATATGTCCACGATGCAGTATATCAAAACAACCATTTGTAAAAACAACAATTTCACCATTTTGCTGCCATTGTCGTATCTTACCGGCCATTTCTCTACAGCTCAATGATTCATACGGAGCCCATCGACGGTTGGGACGCCATTGGTGCCACAATTGTAAAAGTTCGCTGCGATGAATGGGATAGGTTCCTACCTTTGCAACGACAACTCCCGCTGCAGAATTAGCAATCTGTAAACTTGTGCGAATAGAAAGCTTTGCCGCAATAGAAGTTAAAAAAGCAGCCGCGACTGTATCTCCTGCCCCGGATACATCGAATACTTCCTGTGCTGTTGCAGGGTTGCTCCAGACTTTTCCGTCCTTGCCTATAACCGTTATTCCTTTTTCTGATCTAGTCACCATGAGATGTGCAAAATCGTACCTCTCATGAAGTTTCATAGCAGCTTCAATCACATCTCCGCCTGCATTGGCAACCGTATAGCCAATACAGTCACTAATTTCCTTCATATTAGGCGTAACAAAATCGGCTCCGTTATATTTACTCCAATCCGTTCCCTTAGGATCTACAAGTACCGGTATACCAGCTTTTCGGGCAATAGAAATAACCCCGCTGGATACGGTATCCGTAAGAACTCCCTTTCCATAGTCTGAAATAATAATACCGTCCAGTCCATCCTGTATCCGTTCTTTTAACCATTGAAGCAGCATCTGTTCCTCATCTGATTCAAGTGTTGTAATTTCTTCAAAATCAAGCCGCAGCATTTGCTGGCGTGAACCGAGAACACGAAGCTTTGTCGTTGTAGCATGCCCTGTCCGGGAAATTACCCCCGATCCATCAATATGCGCGTCTGTCAATAATTTCTGCAAAACAGTTCCATATTCGTCTGTCCCCATAAGACCCGCCAAAAAAACCCGGCATTCCAAATTAGCTAGATTAGACGCTACGTTTGCAGCACCTCCTAAGGCTGAAGTAATATGGGATACTTTATTGACCGGAACCGGAGCTTCTGGAGAAATCCGTTCCACTTTACCAAATACGTAACGGTCTACCATAACGTCACCAATAACAGCAATACGTAAATTCGGCAATAATTTGTTTAAAAAATTATCAATATAACTCTCTGTCATAAAAAACTCCTTTTACGATCTCAGACTTTTTTATGCCTGTTATCCGTGAGGCGTTTCAATTCTGCCATAAAACTATCCAAATCAGCAAATTGACGATACACGGAAGCAAACCGGATATATGCCACTAAATCCATACTCTGCAGCTCATCAAGAACCATTTCCCCGATTTTTACACTCGTTACTTCCTGAACTAAAGAGTTTCGAATCTTATGTTCTACACGAGAAACGATACCATCTAATTGCTGCATCGTAACCATGCGTTTATTGCAAGCGCGCAATAAGCCATTCAGAATTTTATTGCGATCGAACAATTCTCGACTGCCGTCTTTTTTTATGACTACTAGAGGTACCTCTTCTACCATCTCATACGTCGTAAATCGACGTCCGCATTTTTGACATTCACGGCGGCGGCGAATAGCATTGCCGTCATCAGTCGCCCGCGAATCCGTAACCTTCGTATCGTCGCTCTTGCAAAATGGACATCTCATAATTTGCCTCCTACAGACATTTAAAAAATTATTTTTCAACAATCTTAAGTTACAATTCTACACGCTTCTTTAAAACTCCTGCTATTCTAGCAAAAAAGCGGGCCCGACGGGACCCGCTTACATTCATTGATTATCTCATCCACGTAGGAATTTCCACACCACTTGCTTCCTTTTTATCGTTCACTGTACCAGATTGCCCAAAGGAAGGAATCGTCGATGGTTCCTTGCCAAAACCGGTAGCCACAACGGTAATGCGAATAGAATCTTCCATATCCGGATCGATAACAGAACCAAAAATGATATTAGCGTCGGGATCAACTGCTTCTGCAACCTTTTCAGCTGCTTCATTAATTTCATACAAGCTGATATCCGGACCGCCCGTAACATTGAGCAATATACTTTGCGCTCCATCAATACTGGTTTCCAGAAGAGCACTGTGAATAGCGCCATCAACAGCTTCCGTAGCACGGTTTTCACCCGATCCGATACCGATACCCATAATGGCTTCTCCCTGATCAAGCATAATCGTTTTCACATCAGCAAAATCAAGATTAATCAAACCAGTTGTTGTAATCAAATCGGAAATGCCCTGTACACCTTGACGTAATACATCATCAGCCACCAAAAACGCATCTTTAAGAGGTGTCTTTTTGTCAATAATCTGAAGTAATTTATCGTTGGGAATCGTAATAATCGTATCTACTTTTTCTTTTAAATACGCCGCACCTTTTTCAGCCTGTTCCTTACGACGTTTGCCTTCAAAAGCAAACGGCTTAGTTACTACTGCAACAGTAAGAGCTCCCATTTCTTTAGCACATTCAGCAACAATAGGCGCTGCGCCCGTACCCGTACCGCCGCCCATGCCGGCCGTTACAAACACCATATCAGCTCCCTGAAGAGCTTTTATAATTTCTTCCTTGCTTTCAAGAGCAGCCTGTTCGCCGATTTGGGGATTAGCACCAGCACCGAGACCGCGAGTCAGCTTTTCACCAATCTGAATTTTCACATCAGCTTTGGATACTTCCAATACCTGATCCTCTGTATTGACGGAAATAAACTGAACACCCTGTAAACCGCTTTCTATCATACGATTGACAGCGTTATTTCCGCCACCGCCGACACCAATAACCTTTATATTTGCAAACTCTGCCATATTGTTTCCTCCTTCGAATATGCATACTTGTACTTTTAGATAGGATTTCCTTATTATTTTACACTATCTAAAGGAATTAATCCACATTATTTTTAAATTAATTTCATTTCTCAGGCTTATAAACTAGGAGTTTTCTGCGAATCCGGGCCATATTTTGAAAAATACGCATACCAAAGGTAATAAGCACAACAAAATATAAATCTATACCCAACCGTAATCCGACGAATACAAAAATTGCGGCCATAAATGCATTTGAAAAAAATCCAACTAAAAACATCCTGTTATTAAAATTTTTATTCAAGGTCGCCCGTATTCCGCCAAATACGGAATCAAGACAGGCCAGCAAAGCCGTCGCCAGCAGTTTTGCCATATCAGGAGAAACAGACAAATCAGGCATTATAATGCCTATGCATATCCCCATAGCCATACCGATTATCGGATATATCATGAATTATCTGCCTCCTTTTTGGAAATACGAGCATATTCGTGACGGAATGCGCCTTCATATGCAGGAACAACGATCATTTCCAATTTTCGGATTTGCAATTCAATTCCCCAATATTTTAAGCTTTCTTTGACTCCGCCACGCAGATTAAGTGCTCCTGATAACGAATGCATATCACCGATAGCTTTGATTTCAAAGGGCGGTGATAATATTTTACCATTAATATTGATGTTAGGCCCTACACATCGAATTTCCGATGTACCAATCAATCGCTGCCCATTGATTGATAATGCCTCTGCCCCTGCAGCCCGGAGTTCATTGACAATACGCAGTAAATCTTCATCATGAATAATATATAAATTAGGATTAGTCCCCTGCATTTTAGGCTGCGTACTATCATCCAGCGTCACTATAATACCAGGCCCTTCTACAGGCAAAACTCCCGCATCATAGCGAAGCTCCTGTAATTGCGTGTCTTTATCCCCACCAAGTTCGCTGATTTGTTTCTTCAGAGACTTATTGTCAGCCTCCAAGTCCCTGACCTTGGAAATAAGTTCGTCCGCACGCTGCGAAGTGACAGGCAGTACGCTCTGTGCCGCTTTATATTGTGTAACCAGCATGATTCCCAATAATACGCAGGCAAACGTAATCGCAATTTTTCCTTCTTGTACTCTCACAGTCTTTCCTTTCTATTTACTCTTCACCAGAGGTGCTTGAACATCACTGTCAATATACGCAACAGATAAACGGTTATTTTTGACCTCCTGCAGCAGTTCCTCTGTAATATGAGCTCGTTGTTCCGGATGATCGCCATTTCCTAAGTAGATAGGAATAGAATCCGATGTATATACCGTAATCTTATCCGGATTTCCCACATTTACTTCCGCTACTTGATTTAAATATTCAGGAGATAGATTCTGTAAATATGTCAAAGAATCCCGAACCGAACCATTTTTTATAACATCTCCCAAAAGGAGTGTGTCCATTTTTTTACCTGTAAAAAGAGGCACAGATATGCCCTTAATTCTCTGTCCCAGCTGAATAACTACACCATTAGCATCCAAATACGCAAAACCATACATCGTCGTCATAACAGCTATAGGCTTGCGTTCTTCTATGGTAACGTGAATCGTCGCAGGAAACTCGCGTACTACTTCAACTCGTGCAACACGCAGATCATTGCTCAGATTATCCTTCATTGTATCTGGTGACAATTGAACTACATTAACGGGACCGACAATGCCGCAGCTGCGGTAAACAGCCTCATTTGACATAGTACTGTTGCCATCTACAATCACACGGCCAAAGGATACCGGAGAAAAACGCAAAAGAAGCCACAGTAAAAAAACCAATATGACCGCCAGTATAACAAATAACCGATACCGGTGCTGCAAGTCTCCTGTCCGCCGTTTTTTTTTGTATTTGCCGGAATGCAGTACGCTCTTAGCCTCGATCTGCTCCTTATGCGGCTGTTCTGTTTCTGCTCCATCAGAAACAGTTTTTCTCAACGGGTCGTCCGGTACTTCCGGAGGAATAAATTTATCCTGAGGCAGCAACGTCTCCGACACATCCTGATGAGACTGTACATCATCCGTATTCAGTATTGGAATAGAAAAGATATCTTTCTCATCATTTTTCATCACAAAATCTCACCAACATTATAATTAAAATTTACCAACTGCTGCTTCCAGCAATATATTTTCACATAATTCTTCAAAGGATATTCCCATGGCTCTTGCTGCATCGGGAACCAAACTTGTACTGGTCATTCCTGGAACGGTATTAATTTCCAAAACAAAAGGATTTTCCCCTGCATCCGTCATAAAATCGACACGTGCTACACCATTGCAATGGCATAAATGAAAGACTTGCATTGCTAAATCCTGCATTTTTTTTGTCAAATTTTCCGAAATCGGCGCTGGACAGAGATGTTTTGTCACCCCAGGTGTATATTTTGAATAATAATCGTATTTACCAGTACTCGATACAATTTGAATAACAGGGAATACCATATTATCCATAACCGCGACAGTAAATTCATCCCCATCAATAAAAGACTCTGCAATCAGTGATTTTCCATATTTAAACGCTTCCACTAATGCCGATTTAACTTTAGTTTGTGCATCGACAATAACAGTACCGATACTCGACCCCTGCCCTGCGGATTTTATAACCACAGGAAAACCAAATCGTTTCGTAATATCTTCAGCGATAGTATCTAACCCTTGATTTTCAAAGTAATACGAGAAAGGTGCGGTAGCAATTCCTGCACCTTGAAAAGCACATTTGCTCATCACTTTATTCATGCCTACAGCACTGGCCATAACTCCGGAGCCAGTATAAGGAATTCCCATCATTTCACATAATCCCTGTATCAGACCATCTTCCCCATACCGGCCATGCAGTGCATTAAATACAATATCAATTTTTTCATCTATCAGCTGTTGGGCCAGCATATGTGGATTCAATTCCATTACGGTAACTTGATATCCTTTAGAAATGAGAGCTTTGGCAATCGCCCCGCCTGTATTACGAGAGACAGCAGCTTCCGTCGAAGGTCCGCCGACAACAACGGCAATTTTTTTAGTTTTTACATCAACATTGCTCGTATCTTCACCGCTTGATTCAGCAATATATTGTTCTCCCACACGGTAAATATCGCCAGCCCCCATAGTAATAATCATTTCTTTCGGTTGAGCAAATTTTTTCAAATATTCTACTACGTCTTCTTTATTAGGAATATACAAAACCTCTTGTCCTGTTGTTTCAACAACCTTATTGGCAATAATTTCTCCAGTTACATTCGGAATTGGTGTTTCGCCAGCGCTGTATATATCTGTAACAATAAGCAAATCTGCATTTTTAAATGCTCCGCCAAAACGATCCACCAGTAATTGCGTTCGCGTATACCGGTGCGGTTGAAATACACAGACAATACGATGGGTTCCTATATCTTTAGCGGCCGTTAACGTGGCATTAATTTCAGCAGGATGATGTCCGTAATCATCAACGACCCAAACATCGCCAACATACCCTTTCGTCTGAAAACGGCGTTTTGCTCCATGAAAATGCGACATGGCTTCTGAGATCTTTTCAAAAGGAATACCACAAGCATCCGCTACTGCAACAGCAGCCAATGTATTCAGCACGTTGTGGCGTCCCGGCACAAAAAGATTCATTGTTCCCATTTTTTTATTATGATGATACACATCAAAACAAAGTCGGCCTTTTTCATAATGGATATGATCTGCTGTGTAGTCCGCCTGATTTTCTATTCCGTAGGATATATAACGGCGGTTTAAGGCAGGGGCCAGATTGCGGATATGTTCATTGTCAAAACAAAGAACTGCCATTCCTTCCTTTGGGTCAAGTTTCTGTATAAAAACCTTAAACGCATTGATGACATTATCCAAAGAGCCGTAATGATCCATATGGTCGGCATCAATATTAGTAACCACTGCAATATAAGGGTTAAATTTTACAAAGGATCCATCACTTTCATCAGCTTCTGCAATGACATATTCGCCTTTTCCTAATACAGAATTAGCGTGAAGGTAATCTACTTCTCCTCCAATGACAACAGTCGGATCTGTTCCCCCTTCTACAAAAATCTGTCCCAGCATAGAGGATGTAGTTGTTTTTCCGTGTGCTCCAGCTATGGCAATTCCCTTTCCCCAGCTCATAATATCCAACAATGCATCGGATCGATGGATAACGGGTATATTACGCCTATGTGCTTCCTGCAGTTCTACGTTATCTTCGTGAATTGCCGAAGAAACAACAACCAGTTCTGCATCTTGCAGATTTTCCGGTTTCTGTCCAATACAAATACGTGCGCCCTGCTGGGCGAATCGTTCTGTAATAGCGGATTGCTTTACATCAGACCCGGAAATATAATATCCCTTTTGCAGCAAAACATTCGCAATCGCTCTCATACCGGCGCCGGCTATTCCTATAAAATGTACTTTTTTCACAGTATTCAACATGTGTATGCACTCCCTTTATTTTGAGTCGCGTGCGATGGACAATGCCAACTTTGCGATATCATATGCAGCCTTAGGTTTTCCCAAAGACTTACTGGCTTCAGCCATTCGTTTCAAAGCCACAGGATCGTTTTTTAAATGAACGATTTCTTCAATAAGTTCCCGTCCTGTAAGCATCTTATCTAAAATCATTTTTGCAGCACCGCACATGACCAAAGCCTGCGCATTATATCGCTGATGATCTTCGGCTGCATAGGGATAGGGTATCAATATTGAAGGCAGTCCTCGTACAGTCAATTCCGCCAATCCCACTGCTCCCGCACGATATACCGCTAGATCCGCCGCTGCCAGTGCTTCCGGCATATGGTGAAGATATGGAATAATATAACTCCCGGAACCATACTTCCCTTTTTCACTAATTCCCGGAAGTTGTTCCACAACCTGTTCATATTCAGCATTTCCCGTCACATGTAAAATCTGTATATCCGGATCATCTTTAAAGTACTGATGCGCTTCTACCATGGCTGTATTAATTGTACGAGCACCACGGCTGCCACCAGCAACCAAAATTGTAAATTTTTCCGGATCTAATCCCAAAAAAGCTCGTCCGGTCTTTTTAGATACAGTTAAAATATCTTTACGGACAGGATTTCCGGTAACTACCAATTTTGTTTTTTGATTAAAACGGCCAGAAGCTTCTTCATAACCGAGTGCCACAACATCGACAAATTTACTTAAAATTGTATTGGTAATACCCGGAATAACATTTTGTTCCTGAATAAGTGTGGGTATCCCGCTTAAACTAGCCGCTAAAAGTACCGGACCGCAAACAAATCCTCCGGTTCCAATAACGACTTGTGGCTTAAATTTATGTAATAACCATCGGGCTTGTACCATACTGCCAACAGTTTTTTTCAATGTAACCATATTGCGAATGGATATTTTTCGTTCCAATCCTCGTACATCCAGCGTGACAAAAGGCAGCCCTTCTTTAGGTATCAGCGTATTTTCCAAGCCAACTTTAGAACCCACATATAAAAACTCTGTCGGTTCAATATCTGCAATAGATCTGGCAATGGTAATCGCGGGATAGATATGACCACCTGTTCCTCCACCGGATATAATGACACGACGCATGCCTCTTCCTCCCTATTTTCACTTCAGCTTATACTACATACTATAGCGACCAGACAATTCGTTTAAAATTGTCGCCGCGCTGTTCAAAATTGTCATACATATCGTAGCTGGAACACGCAGGTGACAACAATATTACTTGTGGTGCCGCTGCCATGTTTCGAGCCATTCCTACGGCCTTTTCCATATCAAACCCGGCGCGGTAAATAGTTTTCACCCCAGCCTTGCGAGCCTCTTTTTCAAATCGGTCGCCCGCTTCACCGACTAAAATCAGTATATCCACTTTTTTTGCTGCCAGCTGCATGAATGTATCAAGAGGAGTCATTTTATCATGTCCCCCGGCAATAAGAATAACATGTCCGGAAAACGCTTCCAATGCCTTAATAGATGCATCCGTATTGGTTCCTTTACTATCGTTATAATATGGAACTCCTTGAATCGTACGTACAAATTCAATGCGATGTTCCACTCCGCTGAATTCTTTAAGAACTTTACGAATAACCGCAAGCGGTGCTCCCGCAGCATATGCAATCAAAAAAGCAGCTAAACAATTTTGAATATTATGCTTGCCGAATAATTTCAGTTCATTCGTCCGGCATATACATGTATCGCTGCCATTGATTCTCAGAATCAATTCTTCATTTCGCAAGAAAGCACCCGCAGGAACTTCTGTATTTGTTGAAAAATATAAAATCCTACTTTGTATATTCTTCTCCATTTGTCTGACCAGTGGATCATCATAATTCAAAACAGCGGTTTCCTGTTTAGTCTGATTACGAAAAATACGTTCTTTTGCAGCAGCATACGCTTCCATTGTATGATGCCGATCCATATGATCTGGCGTAATGTTCAGTACACAAGCAGCTTTAGGTCTAAGTGTCTGGGTATTTTCAAGTTGAAAACTGGAAAGTTCTGCAACAACCACATCTCCTGCAGGTAAATCCGCTGCTTGTTCCGAAAGTCCAATACCAATATTGCCGCCTACTACAGTATGTCGTCCAGTTGCTTCCATAATTTTTCCAAGCAACGTAGTCGTAGTCGTTTTACCATTAGTACCCGTCACTCCGAGGATATCTGCATCCGTAACACGGCTCGCTACTTCTACTTCACTCCAAATAGGGATCCCTCTTTTTACCGCTTCCCGCATAATAGGAATTTCCGGAGAAATAACAGGAGAAGGTACAACAATATCCGTTGTATCAAGAAGAGACGTTTCCTGGCTGCCAAAAACAAGCTTCACACCCGATGCGGCAAGAATCGTCCACGGTTCTTCCGATACATCAATTTTCTTCATATCATTTAAAATAACTGATGCACCATGTCCAGCCAATACACGTGTTGCAGCTTTGCCACTGATTCCAGCACCAATAACCAGTACAGTCTTACCAGAAAAATCCATTATACTCATTGAAAACGCCTCTTTTAATTATTAATTAGTCGTGGACAATACAATAATAATGGCAATAATTGCCATTATTGCTGAAAAACTCCAAAAAACCGTAACAACTTTCACTTCACTCCACCCTGATAATTCAAAATGATGGTGGATCGGACTCATCTTAAACACACGTACCCCCCGAGTCTTAAAGGAAGTAACCTGTATAATTACCGATAATGCTTCAATCACGTATAAACCGCCGGCTATAATAAGAAGCAATTCCGTTTTCGTAAGAATTGCCATTGCCGCCAATGCTCCCCCTAATGCCAAGGAACCCGTATCACCCATAAACATTTTTGCCGGATGCTGGTTATAAAATAAAAATCCTAAACAAGCTCCGGCCATAGCTGCGCAAAATACGGCAAAATTAATATATCCCAAAGCCACAGCAATAACTACATACGCCACAGAAGTAATTGCACAAGAACCGGCTGCCAAACCATCTAGTCCATCGGTAAGATTCACGGCATTACTCGTTCCGACTATCATCACAAAGACAAACAAGTAATAGAATATACCAATTTCAATATGCCAGTTTGTAAATGGTATCCACAACGTCGTAGGAAAATCCAAATATACTTTTAAGATACCGCAGAACATTGCTGCCATAATAAACTGCCCGATCAATTTTTGCTTTGCCGTAAGACCCAAGTTCCGATGCTTCAATGATTTGATTCCATCGTCTAAAAAACCAATTGCTCCATGACCTAATGTCAAAAACAGGGCCAATCCCTTACGCAGATCCAGCGGATCAAAAATCAAACAAGATACCACTAAAGCCGTTAAAATTAAAACGCCTCCCATAGTTGGAGTCCCCGCTTTTATTTTATGGCTCGCCGGTCCTTCTTCCCGCTCCGATTGACGAGCGTGAAAGGATTTTAATTCCCGTATAACAAATGGACCTAATGCCAGTGCTATGACCAAGCTGACTGCAAATCCATAGATCAGCGTATTTAACATTCACATGACTTCCTTTCAAAATAAGGCAGTATCTTCTCCATCGCCATTCCTCGTGATCCTTTAAGAAGAACGGTATCTCCCGGCTGAAGGATATGCTTTAAACAAGATGCCGCTGCTGCATGATTTTCTACTGTATGCACTTCGATCATTCCAGCATTTTCAGCTGCCGATGCAATATACTCAGCAAGAGGTCCCAACGCTATTATCGCATCAATCCCTAATGCAGCGGCTTCAATACCAATTTTTTCATGCTCCTTCTGCGCCCAATCACCCAGCTCTAACATATCACCAAGAACAGCAATTTTACGACCTTTTCCAAGTTTTGCAAGAGTTCTGACCGCTTCTTGCATCGACGCAGGATTGGCATTATACGCATCATTAATAAACGTATACGATCCAATACGTATCAATTCCTGCCGCATTGCTTCGCTTTGATACTCAAGCAGTCCTTTTTGCATTTTTCTATCTGAAAGCCCCAGTATCCGACCTACAGAAATAGCCGCCAACGCATTGTAAACATTATGTTCTCCCAGAGATGGAATCAATACGTCAAACATTTCATCAAAACAGCGGCACGTAAAATGTACACCCTGCTCATCCATAAAAATGCGGCTTCCCTGTATAACAGCATCATTACCCAAGCCAAAACTGACAACTTTTCCTTTGCACAAATCAGCCATGGCCGCAGTATACGGATCATCCTGATTTAAAATTGCCGCCCCATTTTCCGTCAGAGCTTTGACTAGTTCACTTTTCGCTTTGGCAATGTTGGCCTGAGATCCCAGCAGTTCAATATGACTTTTTCCCACATTAGTCACAACGCCAACCGTCGGTTCCGCTACAGCCGCTAAATCAGCAATTTGTCCCAGTCCGCGCATTCCCATTTCCACAACGCAAGCACCGTGATTTTCCGTTAACTGCAGCAATGTCTTCGGCAACCCAATTTCATTATTAAAATTTTTTTCTGTCTGCAAAACAGTATATTTCTGTGCCAAAACAGACGCAATCATATTACGTGTTGTCGTTTTACCCACAGAGCCCGTTACAGCCACAATGGGAATATCAAAACGCCGCCGATGGAACCTTGCTAATCCCTGATATGCGGTTACTGTGTTGGCAACAAGAATAACAGCAAAATTATCTTTCTTATATTCTTCTCTATATTCCTGTACAACTGCACCGGTCGCCCCATTATCACGCGCTTGGCATACAAAGTCATGCCCATCAAATTTTTCACCTTTCAGCGCAACAAATAACGATCCGGGACCTATATTTCTTGTATCCGTTTCTACTTTAGAAAAAAACATTTCATCTTGAATTGGATATGATACTGTTCCTTCTGTTGCTTTCTCAACTTCTTGTATCGTAAAGGCTGCCATGTTCATCTCCCCTTTATCGCGTCACGAGCTACCTCACGGTCATCAAAATGAATAGTCCCGCTGTTCAAAATCTGATATGTTTCATGACCTTTTCCGGCAATCAAAATGATATCCCCGCTTTGAGCTATTTCTACAGCTCGGCAAATGGCTGATCGCCTATCTACGATAACTTCATGATGTTGTCCTTCTTTTAATCCTTCCAGTACACCCTTTTCTACTTCTTTAACAATATCTTCCGGGTTTTCTGACCGAGGATTATCAGATGTAACGATAGGAACATCTGCATATTCTGCAGCAATGCGGCCCATAATGGGACGTTTTGTCCGGTCTCGATCCCCCCCACATCCGAATACGGCAATAATCCGTTTCGGATTCATTGCTCGCGCTGTTGTAAGTGCTTTTTCCAAACTATCCGGAGTGTGCGAATAATCAACAATAACTGCAAAATCTTGTCCTTCTTCTACAAGTTCAAAACGTCCTGGCACAGAATGAAAGGTTTGGATCGCTTTGTCAATAATTTCTGTAGAAACCCCTTCTGCATGGGCAGCTCCAATAGCTGCCAAGGTGTTGTATACATTAAATAATCCTGTAATCTGCATATGGAGAGAAACACTTCCAAATGGTCCCGTCACATCAAAGGAAGAACTCTTTAACTCTACTTTCAAGTTAGCCCCCTTAAGATCTGCTTCCTTTTCAACTCCATAGGTCAATACCTTGCATTTGCAAACACCGAGAATATCTTTTCCATAAGGATCGTCAATGTTAACAATTGCAGTCTTATTATCTTTAACATGTTCACCAGAACTTAATCCTTGAAAAAGCTTTTCCTTAGCTGCCAAATAATTTTCAAAGGTTTTATGATAATCCAAATGGTCTTGTGTCAAATTCGTGAACACCGCAGTATCGTATTCACACCCCGCCACACGTTTCATATCTAAAGCATGACTCGATACTTCCATAACCACGTGGGTAATTCCTTTTTCATACATAAGCGATAAAAATTGTTGTAATTCTACAACATCCGGAGTCGTATTATGAATAGGCAATTCTTCATCGTCAATAAGGGCATGAATCGTTCCAATAACACCGACATGATATCCGGCACTACGCAAAATATGAGCAATAATATGCGTCGTTGTCGTTTTTCCATTTGTTCCTGTAACTCCTATCATACGCATTTTTTTACCTGGATAATCATAAAAATACGGAACAACATCTTCCATCGCTTCATGAATATTGTGTACTGTAATTTGTACAACTTGCGGCGGCAAATCCAGATGTTTGGTGGTCAACACAGCAGCAGCACCTTTTTCCACTGCTTGTTTGGCAAAAACAGATCCATCAACATGTACTCCAGGCAGGCAGATAAATAAATCGCCTGCTTCTATTTTTCTGGAGTCAGAAGAAATCCCCGTAATTTTCTTTTCGACATTACCTTTAATATTATATATTCCATTAATTATCTTACAAAGTTCCCCTATTGTTTTCATCATAAATTCCTCCTAAACAACTGATTTCGGTTTGAATCAAGCTATTTTCAAAAAATGCAAATAGCAGCCTTACGGAAAAAGGCTGCTCATATTGCTCTATTTACCTGCGTGTTTTCCCACGCTGCTCTTTGCATATGAAGGGCCGTACAGCACCTGTCCGGGTGCAACCATTCCCAATTTTTGCGTCGCCGTAGAATAAATCCGGTCCGGCGATTCCATTTTGGCAATATCCAATCGTAAATCCACATTTTCACGATAAAATTGTTGTACCTGTTGTTTTTCCCGCATCAAATTATACCCACTATTCGCTGCGGCTGCTGAAATAGCCACATGTGCCAAAAGCAAGATACCTATAATAGCAATCAAAGCAAATGTTTTCCACAAAACCTGGGAAAATTTGCGTTCCTCCGCTCTCGTACCGTATGCGGCATCTCCGGTATAATGAACAGCAATCGTCCGCGTGCCTTGGTTTTGATAATTATAATAACCTGCTTTTCTGGCTAGCATATTATACCACATCCGATCAAATTATAAAATATATATCTATATACGTCTGGTATATTATATCCGAATCCCAACACGCAATTTTGCGCTTCGCGCACGCGGGTTGCATTCCAACTCTTTATCTCCCGGTTCAATAGCATGACGAGATACCTTCAAAATAGCATGATGATTACAAGTACATACAGGCATACCCGGAGGACAAATACAGTTAGTCGCCATCCGCTTTAAGGTCTGTTTAGCAATACGATCTTCCAGTGAATGAAAGGTAATAACCGCAATACGACCGCCTGTTTTAAGACGCTCTGCCGCTGTTTCAAATGTATTTTTAAGAATTCCCAATTCATCATTTACTTCAATTCGAATCGCCTGAAAAGTTCTTTTGGCCGGATGCGGTCCATCCTTACGAGCACCCGCGGGTACGGCTTTCTTAATTATTCTTACAAGTTCCTCTGTCCGGCATATCGGCTTTTCATTTCGAGACGCCACAATAAAAGACGCTATCCGCTTAGCCCACCGTTCTTCTCCGTAATCTTTAATAATCCGGTATAAATCCGCTTCACTATATGTATTAATCACATCATACGCACTCTGTTTTTGTGATTGATTCATCCGCATATCCAAAGGACCATCCTGCATATAAGAAAATCCTCGTTCCGGTGTATCCAGCTGATAACTGGATACGCCTAAATCAAACATAATTCCGTCAACTTTTTCAATACAAAGCATATCAAGAACATTTCCAATATCCTGAAAATTACGTTGCACCGGAATAAATCGACATGCAGTGCCTTCCAGCTTATTTACAGCTGCAGTTATGGCATCGCTATCTTGATCTAAACCAATAAGTGTTGCCTGATCGGACAATCGCTCGGCAAGCGCCCTGGAATGGCCGCCGCCGCCAAGAGTACAGTCTACATATACTCCATTGGGATCACCTATAATATTATCTATCATTTCATTGAGCAGGACGCTCACATGATGAAATTCCATAGAGCCTCCTAAAAGTTAATGTCAAAAGAATTATCCAGTGTTTCCGCAATATCTTCCATTTCCGGTACTGTTTTCGCATTATATTCATCAAATACGGCTTTGCTCCAAATTTCGACTTTGTCTCCTGTCCCCAATACAACGACTTCTTTTTCCAAATGAGCATATTCGCGTAAATTTCCAGGTATAAGAATACGTCCCTGTCGGTCAAATTCCACTTCGGCGGCACTGCCAAAAACAAAGCGCTTAAAAGCCCGTACATTTCCTTTTGAAGTAGTAAATTTCTGCATGGCCTGCGCAAAATCGGTCCACGATTCCATGGTATATACGGAAAGACAGCCTTCCAGTCCACGGGTAACAATAAACGAACTGCCTAATTCTTCACGGAACTTAGCCGGCAATATCAATCTACCTTTCGCGTCAATTGTATGCGAATGTTCACCCATAAACATAATGCTGTCATCTCCTTTCACTACTTTTTACCACATTTTACCACAATTTCCCACTATATGACAACATAAATAGGAAAAAATAGAAAAAAACTTTTATGTATACAAAAAAAGTCACCATGTCTGCACATAGTGACTTTCAATACCTTCTTATATATACTGCTATTTTTTCGATACTATCGAATATACTGGCGCAAATTTGAATGGATCAAAATTGTATGAGGTGTCAGTTTATCAAGTCGGCAATATTGCAGCAACTGCGTTTTATCATAGTTCTCATAGTGTTCAATAAGTCCGCCCTGATACGCCAAATATGATAAAATTTCATTAGCCGCTACACCTTGTTCTCGAAGCTGGCGCACTGTAATTCCCCGCTGCCGTTTTGACAACCGATTTCCTTCTTCATCTACCAGCATGGGTACATGGGTATATTGCGGTACATCATATCCCAATAGACGCAGCAGCCATATCTGTCGTGCTGTTGAAGACAACAGATCCTGTCCCCTGACGACATGGGTAATACCCATCGCTCCGTCATCAACACTGACTGCCAGTTGATACGCATACATTCCATCAGCGCGGCGTACTATAAAATCACCGCACGTATCCGCTAAGTTTTCCTTCTGCGACCCTAAAATTCCATCAGTAAACGAAATATTCAGTGCGGGAACATGAATTCTCCAAGATGGATCCTTAGTCATTTTACATTTTTCTTTTTCACTCATGCCATAACAATGTCCATCATAAACACTTAGTTCACCTATATGAGGAGCACTTCCAACAGATTGAAGCCGAGCCCGGCTGCAATAGCAAGGATACATCAGTTGTAACTGTTGAAAGTAACATAATGCCCGTTCATATAAATCATATCGTTCCTGCTGCACATAGGGACCATACATTCCCCCTATATCCGGACCTTCATCCCAATCCAATCCCAGCCAGTGCAGATCATAAAGCAATGCCTGCATATATTCTTTCTTTGAACGCTGTTCATCAATATCTTCAATGCGCAACACTAAGGTACCACTGTGGCGTCGTACCTGCAACCAGCAAAGAAACGCAGTCCAAACATTCCCCAAGTGCATATACCCTGTCGGACTCGGTGCAAAACGACCTCGCATATGCCCACCTCTTAATCCGGCAACGAAATAAGCTCTCCAAACAGTTCTTTATTCTGACGAATGGCAGTTTCATTTCCCATAACACACAAGCAATTATCCGCCATAGCTGCTTTAACTAATGGTGCCAATGCCCGAATATCAGAAACTGTCGTTGCCAAGAGTTCATCGCGGCGTTGTTGTGCCATTTCCTGTGTGTTTCCCGTGAAATACCGGTTCATAGCTTTAGCTCCCCGCAAAGACGGTGTCAAAGGAATATCAATGCGGCTTAATGTACCAATAACATATTTAGTCATTTCTCGCTCTGAAACATCAAAAGCAGACAAATATTCCGCTAATTCGTTATATACTTGGATACTATCCTTTAAATTAGGATCACGATACGAGCATAAAACCATATCCCCATTCGTATAAAATTTAGCGAAAGCACCATATGCGCCGCCTTGAACACGAATTTTTGTCCACAAGTATCCGTACTGCAAGATTGTTTCCAACACCTGCAGTGACCCCGTATAGGAAAAACCGTGCTGGCGGAAATTTCCTCCTTTAGCAACATACTGCACTTTACCACTGGTCATGATTCCTTCATTTTTCTTATTACAAGAAAAGTCGCAAAGTACTGTATTCTTCTCTCCCAAAGGCATCTGTGCAAGCCATGCCGGCAGAAGTTTCTTGACTACTTCCTTATCTTCTTCACTGCCGGTAATTTCCAATGTCATACGAGACTGGGTAAATATCTTTTTCATAACATGGGACAAGCCGTCAGCTATTTTCGTTATATCTTGACCTGCTTGTTTAGCTGCTGCCGTAATAAATTCATAATAAGAAAATTCTCCGGCATCACAAAATCCCTCTACAGCCGAAAGATAAGACAATACCCTATGCATCACAATAACATGACCACGACGGAACGCATCCATATCCCATCCGGATTTTGTCTCTTCAATAAGTTCCCGCAGACGCTGTGCATTAGTAAATGTCGTGTTCAGGGAAATCTCTTTCATCAAATCTAACAGTTTAGAGATATTTTGACTTAACACTTTGGTCTTTATCTGGAATACAGGCGTATATGCTTCATTATCCTGAATATCAGAATATGCGGACACGCTATAATCCATTCCCCCCGTATATAAATCAATCTGCGATGCCAATTCGCCATAGCTGTGGGAAGTTGTATCCAGATCACCAATCAGGTCACTTAAAAGATATATATAAGATAACTCTTCCCGTGAAAAACCATATAAATCAAAGTAGGCATTTACATAGGCAATGCCATTTGTAACATCATGCACATAGCAAACAGGAATATTACTCATGTCTTCGACTTGAAATACTACATTTTCTGCTTTCGATTCCAAATCGCTGCGTTGCAATGTAGGAATAGACAACAACGCTTCTGCGGAATCCGGTGTTGCTTGCCGTTGTTTTAACGCTTGAGATTTGGCTACAATATGATCAATTTCACTTTTTGACAATGCTGCTTTATATGCTTCCAATGAATCTGCGATTTCCTGATCATGTCGTTCTGTAAAACCTTTTTCCGGAACCATGGTAATCAAAGCATGATACGGATTCTTTAAAATGTACTTTTCGATAAGGTGTTCATAATATCCGGTTTCAATGCCTTGGCGCAATACCTGTAAATCATTTTCATAGGCTAGCGTATCTAAAGGATCTCCCCCATAAAGCCATGTATCCATGCAGCGGATTCCATAAATCAGGCCTTTGGGACGACCCGCAAAATCTGCTTCACGCAGCGTAAACTCCGTACGGTTCAAAGCTCCGATAAGCAGGGTCTTATCAATCCCTGTTTTAATCATATCTGTCAACACGTTTTGTACAACAGGAATAATTTTTTCCTGCGCTTCTTTTTCAGAACCATTCACAGACACCGACCAAACCGGCTGAAGAATACCATCTTGAAAATCACCAGATACATCTTTACCAACCCCCGCATCAAGCAATGCTTTTTTGAGAGGAGCAGCCGGAGATTGCAGCAAGACATAGGTCAGTACTTTAAAAGCCAGTCCCACTGTTGGATTCAGTGCATCATCAATAACATATGTCAGCGTATGCAATGTCTTCCCTTCTTCATTGTCATCAGAAGCAATGCCATACGGGTATGACTTTACCGTGCTAGGCACAGGAACTTGACGGTATATTTCCGAGTTTACCTCTATACAATCAAATTTACTAAGATATTCGCCATCTATAAACTCCAGCGTTTTTTCTATATCCATGTCTCCATAAAGGAAAATATAACTGTTAGAAGGATGATAAAATTTGGCATGAAATGCCACGAAAGCCTGCTGTGTCAAATTCGGAATATCATCTGGATCCCCGCCGGACTCTACTCCATATGCCGTTTGGGGAAAAAGATTTTCCATGACATGTCGTTCCATCAGTGCATCTGGAGAAGAAAATGCCCCCTTCATTTCATTATAAACTACTCCGCGATAGGTCAGTGGAGCATCAGAAGCATCCATATCATAATGCCAGCCTTCCTGCATCAGTACTTCTTCATCCGTTAGCATATTTGGGAAAAAAACAGCATCCAAATAGACATCCATAAGATTTTTAAAATCAGCTGCGTTGCGGCTGGCTACCGGATACATTGTTTTATCAGGAAACGTCATGGCATTCAAAAAGGTGTTCAATGATCCTTTGACAAGTTCGACAAAGGGTTCCTTAAGCGGAAATTTACGTGAACCACAAAGTACAGAATGCTCACAAATATGCGGTACTCCCGTGCTGTCCGTTGGCGGCGTTTTGAAAGAAATAGAAAAAACTTTGTTATCATCATCATTGGCCAAATATAAAACCCGTGCTCCTGACTTTACATGAGTTAAGCTATAAGCCTGACTATGTATTTCTTCTACATACATGGAACGATCCACACGAAAACCGTTATAAACAGAATGTACCTCCAATTTCATATATATACCTCTTTTCTTTTTATCAATGCATAAGTAATATATCCGTCAGTGCGGCTACAGATGGAGCTATATAATCAGGTCTGCTTGCCTTGCGTTCTTCTTCAGATCCATAACCGTATTCCACAAGGATGACTGGTATATGTTGATTATGCGCACCTATAGCATCATATTTGCGATCACCTACCATGACGACAGTTCCTTCATCAGGAGAATCAATACTGTCAAGTACCCGCTTGATCATTAAGGCTTTATCTTCTGTACCTCCCAATTGACTCCCGGAAATCATTGACAAATATGGAAAAAATCCAAATTTTTCAACAATTGCCTGTGCATGTATCTGTGGCTTGGACGTCGCCAAATACGAATATATCCCCTGTTCATGCAGCAATTTTAATAAATCAAGTATCCCCTCATATGGACGATTTTCAAACTTTCCGACTGTCGAATACCGTTCTTGAAAATATTCATATATTTTCTCGGCTATCTTCCTGGAAAACCCATATGTTTCCATGAAAGTGTGCATCAACGGCGGTCCGACAACTACATCCGGATCCAGTCTCCCTGTTGTATCTATTCCCATTTTGACTAGTGCATATTCGACGGATTTGATAATACCTTCCTGCGAATCAGTAAGTGTTCCGTCTAAATCAAATAATACATGTTTAAACATAAAATCCTCCTGAATAGGTAATCTTTTGCAAATACTATGATACCATTACTGCGTAAACTAAACAAGAAGCAACCGCCATGCTTATTGTATCTACGTAAAAACAGCAGTCCTCTGATATAAAGGACTGCTGCAAAAAATCATATCACAAACGCATGTAAATAATCAGTATTTTTATTTACATTTATTTCTTTTCATTACAATCTTTATAGCAAATCCAATTAATAAAAGAACAAAAATGCCAATAACCATATATGCAACACCATCAGTTATATGGTGTAACGTGGTATTAATCACATCGCCATTTTCAGAGGTTAAAAAATGGCGTAATAAAAATAAAATCACAAAAAAGAAAAAAGTTGTCGATATAAGCTTTACAACGGGCCTATGCTTATCAATGAATGTCGGATGGTAATACACTCTGCTGCTAACCATAGAAAAGGTATTATTAAAATAAGCTGACACGCGATTCCCATATGTTAAAATATCCAACGTTCCATTACTAAGCGCACTATGTTCTTGAATATGCTTCATAAAAATATTTTTCAACGCATCAAAATAGGACATAATATTCGTCGGATCAGATGCCTTCGGAATTGCATCATATTCTGTAAATCGAATTTCATACACTTCTCTAAACACCGTTTTTACATGTTCGGGAATATTTTCATCTTGAACAAATCTCTTATCTAATTTTCCTAATACTGTTTCAAATATTTTCTTAAGTTCCTTGTCCGTATGGATGTACTTTTTTAAAAACACATAATAATCAGAATGAACAGGAGCTTTTTTGTTATTTATAAGCTCTGAATGGACAGATGTATATAATACCCAGTACTTATAAAAACTATATTCTATCAAATTAGTTAATATATAATCTGCTGGTTCTCCTTGTAAGTCTTTAGCAATATATTCACAAATACCATCTGTTCTATCATAAACGATATCTGTCAAAACTGTTATAAATTCCGCATATGTAAGATCCTTCATTGTTGTAATCAATCCTTTTTTGTCAGATATAATACTAATAGTATATCACACAATAATAAACAATGGTAAAAATGCTTTTTATCTATAGTAATAACAAATACTATAAATTTTTATCTTATATAGTATGACGTATTAAAAATCTAACACCGCTGCAATTTCCTTAAAAAACGGATTTTTAGTATCCTTATCAGATAATATGGGCTCAGTTATCCCCCAATCCACACCAATATCCGGATCATTCCAGCGAATACCGCCATCTGCCTGCGGAGCATAATAATTGTCTGCTTTATACATAAATTCCACATCATCCGTTAACGTCACAAATCCATGTTATATTATTATCCTTTAATAGCTTTTCGCTTCATCACATAATTCCAAAAAGTGACAATAATTGTTGCAAATATCTTTGCTATCATATAATGAATTCCTATGAATTCGACAAACATCCACATACACAATTGATTTATCCCAAGTCCTACTATACTGGAACCAATAAACAATATAGCCTGCCATGTATTTTACTCCCCTGTTCCTTTAAACACAAACACTACACAAAACCAATAGTTAAAAACAACAGAAACTGTAAATGAAAACGCTGATGAATACCAATAAAAAATATGCATCAATTCTGTACAAACATATAGTAAACCATAGTCCACTAAAAACGATAATCCTCCGACTATGCCGAATCGAAAAATCTCATATTTTTGTTCATTTATCATCGTTTCCACATCATCCTAATAATATTCATTTGTATTTCAAAATTTTTTCTACTATTATTAGCTATTGTATCTAGAATCAAACCACATACATTTATAACATTTCAATTGTCAAGACAGAAATTTAAATTCTTAAACCATGGCATAGTTTATCAGCATTAGCTAGTACAACATAACTGGAGCCTGATAATCAATGGCTGAATGATGCCGTTTAAAATTGTAGATTTGAATATAATGCTTAATTGATTGACGCGCCTCCTTTGGGTTGGCATATTGGATCAGATAAGCTTTTTCAAACTTTAAACTTCGAACCCAACATTCAATCATAATGTTGTCATTCATGCATTAACAAATGGTATTTCTCTTAAGAAATTCAATATACTTATTGATAGTGAAATCGACTAAAGAAAAGGGATTGCTTTTTTTCCTTATCTAGGAACCGCATATGAGAGTTCTCTACTCATATTCATGCATATTTACTATACGGCAAGTAGATTGTTGTCTGCTCCGTTCCACTTCTTCCATCAACCAGAAATTACAGCAAAATAAAAATGATTTTTATCATCCATGGGCAACTACCATCCGCTATATAGTTCACAGAAAATACAGTGTTCGTCCATACCGGATGCAAACGGATACGCCTTATGTCACTGGGTACGTAACCAATTATAACTCATTACACCGACAGAAGTGATTGCTCATATGTGGAATAAAATCCATCTACACGATATGGTAAGATGTACCACTATCTATTTGTAGTGGTCAAGCATTTTTGTAACACTTGAGTCTACTTTTTTAACGTTTAAACCTTGCCTCAAATGGGGTCATATTATTGTTGTAAGAATGGGGCCTTACATGGTTATACCAAATATAGGCAAAATCATTGACAGCTTGGTCAAGTTCCTTTTCTGAATGGTAGTAATGTAAATTGATCTTTTCATTTTTCAGTGTGTTGTAATATCTTTCCATGGGCGCATTATCATAGGGGCAACCAGCTTTACTCATGATTTGGGTAATTTTCTTCGACTTGCAGAAGGAGACAAACTCCTTTGAGCTAAATTGCGACCCCTGATTGCTATGAAGGATACGCTGTTGTTTGATAGCCGGTTGAGAATTCAGCGCTTTTTTTACAGTTCGAATAGCAAGATCACTCGTTATTTCTTTTCCGTTCATACTGGCAACGACACTGCGGTCATAAAGATCAATAATTGCACAATTATAACGTTTGCTGCCATCTGTTAAAAATAAGTACGTAAAATCGGTACACCATTTGCTATTCTTTGATTTAGCGCTAAAGTCTTGATCCAGAAGATTATGAGCTTTACCTTTTACATAACCTGTTTTTTTCCGTCTTACAATGGATTTTAGGCCTAACTGCTTATTCATATATTTATGGATGGTAGTTTTACTTAAATAGATATTTTTTCGTGCTAAAAATATCCGCATTATGCGATGACCTATCACGCCATTTGTATCGTGATATAGCTTGCTAATGACTTTTAGAATCTTTGCTTTCTCAATGCATTTTTGCTTTTTCTTATTTTTGATGAAATTATAATACGCGTTTGGACTTAGTTTGAATTTCCGCAAGAGCCACCTAAGACCAAACTTCTGGTGATATCTTTCTATAAATTGATAAACTTTTATTCGATTTCTTTCACAAAGAATGCCGCCGCTTTTTTTAAGAAACGATTTTTCTTTTCCATTTCTTCTAGCTGCTTCCTTAATTTCAGGTTTTCTTGCATATAATCATATTCCGATTGGGTGCTCGCTGTTATTTGGCATTCTTCGCGATATAGCTTAGTCCATTTCGATATAGCGGCTTTTGATACGCCATATTCATCGGCCAACCCTTTTAGGCTCCGTCCTTCTTCTAAATGAAGGCGAATTATCTTTTTCTTGAATTCTTCATCATATTGCTTCATTTTTATCCCTCTTTCTCTGATAGATTCATTGTAATCTATTAGACAGAGGTGTTAAAACTTCACTATACCACTACAATTGCGCGTTATAACGTGGTCTGTCACCCAAGTGTTCTCGTAAAAAAAATCTTAGCCACCACAGTAAACAAATGCGCAATCGGTACAAAGATCATACCTGTGACACCATTGATCCTAATTACGTGATTACCGAACACTCCGTATAAGTCACTGACCGTTCTCGGTTCAATAATCGGAAAGTAGACACTTTGTATGGTGCTGTCGGGCAAAGATTAATCTCAACCTGTGTTAATCGTGCCAGCCAATTTCTGCGCATGGTTTTACTAAAAAGCCTCAATCATCATGTGGAATATTGCAATTGACTTGACAATTCGCCTCATATCAATAGCTTTGCCATATCTTCAGTCCAAAAGATCATGCACCTCTTTCATTACCATATCGGTAGTAATTGCATCGAAGCACTCCGTCCTAAAACACTTTTCATTTCCTATACATATGTGTTTACCAGAACAAGAAAGATTTGCACTTACAGTTCGAGTATTTTCTCCAGCAGCTTGGTATATTGTTGGTGAATTATGCGAAAAAATGGTAACTACAAAACATCCCGCAGCTGCCGCAATATGTGCGGTTCCTGTATCTAGTGTTATAACAAGATCAATCTGTCGGAAAAGTGCTATCAATTGTTCCAATGAAGTTTTACCAACAATATTCAACACAGAATTCGCATACTTCATATTGGATATAATCTGCTGCACTTTCCTTGCATGGCTTGAAATTCCTGTCATAATAATAAGAGCATTATAGTGTTCAATTAATTGATCTGCTAATTCCGCAAATCGCACAGCACGCCAATCCTTACTCTTTTCCGTTGTTTCTACACAAAAAGCTATTTTAGTTTTTCCTTTTGCAGACAAAGGAATTAAAGAATTAGCAAACATCATATCCGAAATTCTAGATGGCTTAAATACAGGTGGAAAAAATGTCGTATCTGTATCGTGAACAAACCTACGCATAAGTTCTTGAAAACTTTCCGACATTCGATGTCGTCGATAATCCCAATCATCAAAAGACATATCTTTTGTATAAAACAATTTTTCCCATCCTAATCTCCACCCCAATGCTTGTTCAAAGCTAACACGAACTGGAATATGGGCCAGCCATTTCATTATTGTTACCCTTTCTCTAGGATCTAACGAAATGCCTAAATCAAACTGTTCTTTTTCAAGCTTTTGGGCCATGCGAAACACATCTATATATCCACCTTTACTCTGATATACATATGGAATAACGTAATCAACACCTTCCATCAAGGCTGCCGCTTTAGCTAAATTTCCCATAGCCATATAAGTTATTTTACAGTCAGGGTACGCTTTTTTCAATATAGGAAAAACAGATGCAGACATAATAATATCGCCTAAATGCATAATGCCATCAACAAAAATATTTTTATATTTTAACATAACATCCCAACCCTTTAATATTATTATAGATAAATATATGAATATCTTAGACTGTAAATATTATACGTATAGAAACTGTATGATTTAATTTTATACTTCTTCATCACGAAAATATTTTCGACCAAAGCACTGCCATTCTCATGCAAAATTCTTTGTGAATAATTTTTCTTGTAGTTTTTATATTTTTTTTTAATTGTGGTATATTATCATTTACATGTAATATTTGATTTAAATAAATATAATATAGTTTAGTAAAATTTCCTTTATCGGGAAATTGCCAAGGTTTACAACAACCAGCCCAATGAAATACCGATGGATTCTTTAAAACTTGAGCAGATTTTTTTCGTAATCTTTTATTAACAAGAATCTTTAATGGAAACTCAAATATAGGTGGAATAACATTCCAACATAATGGTAATTCATACCAATCATGCATAAAAACCATATTTAATGCATCCTGATCATGGTGTCGAAATTTGTTATGAGAAATACATTTCATTACAGATATCCCCAACTTTCTTTCTCGCCATTGAGCTAAATCAAAAACAATTACTCCAGAATTAAAATACTTGTCTCCTCTTAATAAACCGATAGTTTCATGTTTTTGCTTTTGCATTTTTTTTGAAGCCATAATTCCATAGTCGCATACTGCTCCAATCGGCTTTCCCTGTATAGAAATATTCCATAATTTTTCTATATCATCAAGAACAACTAAATCACTATCAAAATAAATTGCCTTCTCAATCGAAGTTGGCAATAAATCAGCTATTTGCAAACGAAGATATGCTGCCTTGTTAATATGTCCACTAACAAAAACTTGAAAATCATCACTATCAACATTAATAAAAGTAATTTTCCCACGAAAAGACAGTACTGTATCCTTAATATTTTTACAATTAATCGATGTAATCTTATCACTCAATATATAGAAATGTATTCTTTCTGGATGATACGTATTTAATAGTATAGATGCCATCGCCACAGTTACATGTTGAGCATAATTATCATCCGATGCAAATACAACATTAATATTTCTCATCATTTCTCGCCCTTTTCATGATTCACTTGTAATTCATATAATTTAACATATTTCAACATAGTATAAAAAGCATGCTGGTTACAGGAAATAACTCCCATCCAGCCATCCAAAAAAGCCATTTTAACAAAAAAAGCTCTTACTCCACCAAAAAAAGAATGAAAAACAACATTTTTCAATGAAATATGCTTTTTATTTTGATAACGTTCTTGTGCCCATATAGTAGTATATTGATCAGCCTTGAGAAACCATTGATGCCAATTCTTATATGTATAATGATCAACCTTTCCTTTTAGTTTTTTTAAAGGAGCTTCACATACTGGTCGTTCGTGGACTTTTCCAATCCATTTCACACTTTTACGATGAAACATACGATATACAATATCTGGCGCAAAAATCCCATGTTTAAATCGATATTCATTAAACACCATATGACGTGTAAATCCATATTGTCCTATTTCATTTTTATAAACAATATTTTTAATTTCTCGACATAATATATCATCCATTCGTTCATCCGCATCTAAATACAGTACCCAATCCGCCGCTGTCTGCGTCAAGCCAAAATTACGCTGTGCCGCAAAATCGTTATCCCATGCCCGGTAACACACGGCTGCTCCTTCTTTTTCAGCAAGCTTCACTGTATTGTCCGTGCTTCCAGAATCAATTATAATAACTTCATCAGCACATTGAAACGCGTTTCGTATAACATCAACGATATTGTCCTGTTCATTTTTTGTTAAGATAAGTATAGATAATGTACTCACAATAATACTCCTTAATAAAATAATTTTCATTAATATACAGGTCTGAATTATTTATTTAGATTATAGCATATGCTACAGTAATTCTCTAGCAATACTGTTCGTACATAATTTTTTATGTGCAAATAATTAAATGCTCATTACTAAACTAATTTTTTTATTTGCCTTTTTTTTATAAGTACGTTACTATTATTAGTGTTCAATTAACGATCCTGTAATATGGCATTTTCTAAATAAAAAGCTTTTAAAAATTCAGTTTAAGTCCATAATATTGTGTAAAATCATCAATATATTTTCCTTTGTGAAACTTAAATAGTTATATACATTCTTACCAAGAATTTTTACCTCCGATACTACTATACTGAAAAACATCTTCAAATCCTTCACCCAGTGTATTACAGGCGACTTTGTAACTGAGACATCCTCGTAACTTTCCAAGATTCTCCCCTTCATTTGGCGGACTAGGACGGTAGCTGTAAACCAAAATAAAGATTTTACTTGCTCACGGAGTACCAGCATGTATTACAAGGGGACGCCAGTTTCAGAAGAAGAACTTGCATGTAAGGCTATTATAGACCGTATTCATACGGACAATCCCACTTGGGGCGCGCGTCAAATCTCATCTCAACTTAAAAGTCTCGGTTATTTAGTTGGTCGCAGGAAAGCACGTCGATATATAACGGAGATGGGAATTGACGCCATATACCCGAAGATGAATCTTTCAAAGCGTATGCAGCAGGCAAAGGTATGCCCTTACTTACTGCGCAATGCCGTAATATCTCGGCCAAATCAAGCCTGGTCAATTGACATCACCTATATTCCCATCAAACGAGGATTCCTCTATTTGACCGCTGTCATCGATTGGTATAGTCGATGTATTGTTGGCTGGGAGTTAGATGATACATTGGATACAAGGATGGTCATCAATGCACTTCGAAAAGCTTTTAGAGTTGCCAAGCCACTGATTTTGAATTCAGATCAGGGGTGCCAAGTGCGACAAGAAGTCGTTTAATATATTGCTATTATGCTACCCTATCCATTCGGGGTAACTCTATCGTGACTAGCTTGGATGGTAACGTCTTGGTTAGAAAGCTCACGAGACAATGAGGAAGTTCTGATAGCCTAAATCGGAACAACTACTAGAGTAAGAATGCTACGGAGAACGTAAAGTGAATCACTGTAGGAATCGTTACGCTGGAAAAAGCGAAAAGGCTGAAACGCTTTGACCAAAAAGGTATGGAGTCGTGCAAAGGTCCACTGGCTAGCCAATGCGAATGGAAAATGTGCTCCCGGTTTAAAGGTGGCTCCTAAGGCATTCACAATTATATATTAGGCGAAACTTGGTAAACCCTATATGTCCCCCAAAGGGGTATCTGACTGCAAGGGACGAAACGACATAGAGGGCAGAAGAAAGAGATAAAAAGCGAAGGCTGAATTTGTAATGAAAGCAGATAGAGGTTCCATCTTTGCCTTGACCTGAAAGGGTGCTGACTTATCTCATGGTAGTTTTCGGCAGGAAGGATTGTATATCTATGAATTCCAGTAAATCAACGACGGGCAAAACCGAGAAACTGAAAGACACAAAAGCACTCGCACTTCAATGGGATTCCATGAATTGGTGTGAAATTGAAAATGCTGTTAATAGACTACAATCACGAATTGCTAAGGCAACAACAGGTGGTGAAAGAAACAGAGCCAAAAGATTACAGTACTTACTAACCCACTCTTTCTCAGCAAAGGCGTATGCCGTGAGAAAAGTAACAACAAATCAAGGTAAGAAAACATCTGGTGTAGATAAAAAGCTATGGTCTACATCAGCTTCAAAAATGAAAGCGGTGCTGCAACTGACCGATAAACAATATCAGGCAAAACCACTCCGAAGAGTCTACATCGAAAAGAAAAACAGCAAGAAGAAAAGACCTCTCGGGATTCCAACCATGTATGACCGGGCAATGCAGACCCTATATGCCCTTGCGCTTGAGCCCATCGCTGAAACAACCGCCGATACCGTTTCCTTCGGCTTTCGCAAAGGAAGGAGCGCCAAAGATGCAGGGGAACAAATCTTCTGCGTTCTGGCAAGAAAATGTTCTCCCCAATGGATTGTAGAAGGAGATATAAAAGGTTGTTTCGATAACATCAATCACGAATGGCTGATTGCAAATATCCCAATGGATAAAAGAATCATGCGTCAGTTCCTTAAAGCTGGTTTTATTTATCAAGGGAACTTATTCTCAACACAAACCGGTTCTCCACAGGGTGGAGCAATTTCAAGCATTTATGCAAACATGGCACTGGATGGCCTGGAAAAACTTATACAAGATAAATATCACCGGAATTCTAGGGGAAATATAGAAAACCATTATCGAGCAAAAACAAAGGTCAATTTAGTACGTTATGCAGATGATTTTATCATAACCGCCAATTCAAAGGAGATTGCGGAGGAGTTAAAGCTTCTGGTGAGTCACTTTTTGCAATCTCGTGGCCTGCAACTATCAGAAGAAAAGACTGCAATCACTCACATTAACAATGGCTTTGATTTTCTTGGTTGGACTTTCCGAAAATATAAGGAAAAGCTTATTGTGAAACCTTCGAAAGATTCTGTAAAACAAGTGGTAAGGAAACTATCCGATATTGTCCTCAAGGAAAGCAAGGCAAGCGCCCAAGAAGATATGATTCGCCGGCTAAATCTTGTTTTACGAGGTTGGACTAATTATCACCAACACACAGTTGCAAGCAAAACGTTTTCAAATATTAACAACACCTTGTACGTACTGTTACAAAGATGGGCAAAACACCGTCATCCCAATAAAACCAGTTGGTGGAGACTTAACAAATACTGGCACGGTAGAGGAAACAAGCCTTGGCTATTCTCTACTGATAAAAATGAGCTACTCAATCTGCGGACAATTCACATCACCCGACATCCGAATCTTCAGATTAGTAAAAATCCTTTCTTAGACCAGAGATATTTCAAGGACAGGAAGCAAAAGATTCAACGGATAAATGCCGCCGGAAAAGGTTGAAAACTGCTTGAGCCGTATGAGCGGGAAACTCTCACGTACGGTTCTTAGACGAGGGAAAGGGAGCAATCCCTTTTCTTTAGTCGATTTCACTAGCAATGAGTATATTGAGTTTCTCAAGGGAAATACCATCCGCCAAAGCATGGATGGTAAGCACCGCTGGGCTGACAATATTATGATTGAACGTTGGTTTCGAAGTTTTAAGTATGAAGAAGCGTATCTGACCCAATATGCCAACCTAAAAGAGGCGCGTCAAGCGATTAAAAACTATATCCAGACCTACAATTTTAAACGACATCATTCAGCAATTAATTATCAGACTCCGGCTACACTGTACTATCCAGCTATGCTAATAAACTATGCTACGGCTTAAGGTTCATTATAAAATATTTGGATTTTTGTCTTTACAAGTGAACCATTATACTCCCAAATAACATTTTTTTCGATAAGTTTGTCATTTATTTTGTTCATCTATAAAAAGAAGGAAATTTAATATGTTACAAAAACAATTTAATCATTATATTATTAGTTCTAAAAATTCATTGGAACGTAGACACTCTGTCCGTAATACCTTCTTAAAACAAGGTATTACTCCAATTTTTTTTGATGCAATTATGGGCACCAAACTAACTCATGCAGAACTACAAGAAAAAGTTGCTGATAATGGATTACTTAGATTAGGTGAAATAGGATGCGCTTTATCTCATTTAGCTATATATAAAAAATTACTCACAACAAATCAAAAACATATCTTTATTTTTGAGGATGATGTTATATTGGAAAATGATTTTATATCCTCAATTTCTGATATTGAGACATTTATTGATTCACAAAAAAAGGCTACAGTGATTCTTTTATATAGAGCAAATGCAATTATATGGCCTGTACAAAGTATCAATAATAATTTAAATCAAATATGCCAAGCTACTAGTGGATCCGGAGCCCATGCATATGTCATAAATAGAATTGCTGCAAAAAATTTGCTAAAAATACAAACCCCCTTGCGATTTGAAATTGATGCTTGGCTTATATATAAAAAACTAGATTATATAAAAATCTATTGTTTAAACAAAAATCTAGTCAACCTAAATACTATAACTTCTGAAAAATCTTTAATTGATACCCTGTCATCACGAAAAGAACGTTCCTTATCAATAGTAAAAAGAATCAAAGATTCTCATTATAAATATTTATTACATCAACGTTCTTTTAAAGAAAGAATGATAATTCAAATCAAACGTTTAAATCGACATATACAAAATATATTACATTAAAACACCATTTCAGTTATGTCACAATCATTTGTATGTTTCAATAAGTTTTTAATAAAGTTATTAATCTAGATAATATCTAGTCTCATAGTTTTTTACAAAAATTTTTAAATAATTTTTCCCTAGCACTAAAGTGAACCCCTTTGTCAAGACAGATTTTTTATAAAAATAAGTTAGGTTTTTGAAAGTAAATTTTTATAAACATCACCTGCCAGATGTGAAATATATTTCCTGCGGGGTATTGTAATTCAGGTTTTGATGTAGCCGTTTTTCATTGTAATATTTCATATGTTCATTGATGCCGATACGGTATTCTCTTGGCGATTCATATTCTCTCGGATACACATTCTCATATTTTACGGTACGCCATAAGCGTTCAATGAAAATATTATCATAGGCACGTCCATGGTGATCCATGCTTATTTTGCAACCAGCATCAATAAAAATCTTAGTGTATCGCGGACTGGTAAAATCGCTGCCTTGATCGCTGTTCATAATCGTTGGGGTTCCTATCTGTAACGCTTGGCGACTAGTTTCTAGTACGAAACCGATATCCATTGTGTCATCTAACATCCAAGCGATGATGTACCGTGAATACCAGTCAATAATGGCTGTCAGATACAGCCATGAAGAACGAATTGGAATATATATTATGTCAATGCTCCAGACTTGATCAGGATGTTCTATTGTTAAGCCTTTCAGCAGATATGGATATATGGGATTTTGCGGATTAGGCCGCGAGGTATTCTGCCGAGGATAAATAGCCTGTATTCCCATTTGCTGCATATGTCTAAGCACTGCTTTATGATTAATGTGAATACTTTCATAACGGTTTAACCATGCGCATATGCGACGGTATCCGAGCTCTGGATGTGCTGTGTATATTTCATCAATATGTCGTTTAACTTCCAAATCATCAGTATCTGGTAATCGGTGTCTGTAATATAATGTAGTTCTATTAATTGACAGTAAGCTGACTTGCTCAACAATAGAAACATCCGCACTCGACCAATCGACCAGCGCTTTTCTGGCAGTCGAAGAAAAATCACAGACCAGATTTTTTTTCAACTACTCATTTTAAGTAGTCAGTTTGCCAATTTGAGCATAGAGTTCATCAATTTCGGTCTCGTGTTCTTTTTTCTCTTTACGTTTCTGGGTCACATCGTTTTCAAAAATAGACGCTAACCCGGCGATAGCTTCGTTTTTTCATCTTGAAAGTATGTTTGGATGAATACCATGTTCTGAAGCAATTTCATTGAGCGTGCGTTCGCCTTTTAAGACTTCAAGAACCAGTTTTGCTTTTTCATTAGGTGTGTGCAGATTACGTTTCATAAGAATGTCCTCTTTATCTAAAATATTAATCAATACCTAACTTAAAAACAACTGATTTTTTGTCTTAATTTATGGGTTCATTATACACTGTTAGAGTCCAGCAGAATTAGCCTAAACGGGTCCATCAAAAATCGCCAATTTTAGTTCATCAAAAAACCATTACATATTCTCGATAAATCCTTTACACTGGTGTTGGCCAACAACTCAGCAAGAGGAGCCTTATGGAGAAATTATTATGTAATGGCTTGGATACTATTGTATCACAAGCGCTAGATGAAATGAAGGAAATACAAGGGCAAGATTTTCAATTAGAAACAGTGAATCTTACTGAGTTACAACGAAGAACCGGCATTTCCCGTGCCAGGCTACGTGCATGGAAAAAGAATGGGTTTGCATTCAAGTCGCATGGTTTATGTGGGCATAGTCCAACCCAACTGCTACTTAGTGGGTATCTGCCCGTTCTCAATACCCTTTTGGCCAATGGTAT